>Ga0306868_1000001_pt1 | contig 483638 bp, 487 predicted proteins | sample AntRauTorckE6832_FD_190411 | JGI IMG/M metagenome (GOLD analysis project Ga0306868, IMG submission 190411) | Saline lake microbial communities from Rauer Islands, Antarctica - Metagenome Torckler E6 #832 (v2) (version 2) | ecosystem: Environmental > Aquatic > Non-marine Saline and Alkaline >... | reverse complement strand
TCGGACGCGGTGGTGTTTTTCCAAGAGATACCGATAACCGAGTTCCTGACCGGCACCAACTGGAGCCCGAACCCGGCCGGCGGCGGGCAGGCGTTCGGCATCATCCCCCTGCTGATCGGGACGATCGTCGTGACGATCACGGCGGCGTTCATCGCGCTCCCCGTGGGGACGCTGACGGCGATTTACCTCAGCGAGTACGCGACGCGGAACGCACGTTCGATACTGAAGCCGCTCTTGGAGATCCTCGCCGGCATCCCGACGGTCGTGTACGGGTACTTCGCGCTGGTGTACGTCACGCCGGCGCTGAAGGCGACCCTGTTTCCCAGTATGAGCACGTTCAACGCGCTCTCGGCGTCGATCATGGTCGGCATCATGACGATTCCGATGGTGTCGTCCATCTCCGAGGACGCGATGAGCGCTGTTCCCGACGACCTGCGCCAGGCCGGCTACGGCCTCGGAGCGACGAAGTTCGAGGTGTCGACCGGGATCGTGGTCCCGGCCTCCATCTCGGGGATCGCCTCCTCGTACATTCTCGCGGTGTCCCGCGCCATCGGTGAGACGATGATCGTCGTCGTCGCGATGGGCGCGCAGGCGCGGATGCCGACGGTCCAGGAGGCCGCCTTCGGGATCCCGATCATCAATCCCGCCGACGTTCTCTTAGATTCCGGGATGACGATCACCGTCGCGATGGTGCAGATCGCCGGCGGCGACCTCACGGGCGGGTCGATCCCGTACGACTCCATGTTCGCGCTCGGACTCACACTGTTCGTGGTGACCCTCGTAATGAACGTGATCAGTGACATCATCGCACAGCGGTACCGGGAGGAGTACTGATGGCGACGGACAACGCAAACGCCGAGGGATTCGGCCAAGTGAGCCGGGTACGAGGAGCCGTCTTCGAGTACCTCTCGCTCGGCGCGAGCGTGGTCGGACTCGTCGCGCTCGGCGTGCTGCTCGTGTACGTCACCATCGACGCCTTCGACCTGGCGAACGCCAGTCCGGAGTGGCTGCTGACGTACTTCCTCACCCTCGTCGTTCCGTTCCTCGCGTTCTGCCTGTACAGCGCGAACGACCCGGCGGTGACTCGACGGTCCCTCGCCGCGCTCGGCGGCGGGCTCGTCGCCGTCGCGGCGCTGTTCACCGCGATCGAGGCGTTCGTCGTGACGATCCCGCGACTCACCTGGCAGCTCGCGTACCTCTTCGTCGTCGCCATGCCGGTCACCGCGTACCTCGCGTACGTCGGGAGCCGCGGACGAGTCGCCGCCGTCGGGTTCGGACTGGTGGGCCGGCTCGTCGGCGGGATCGCGATCGGCCTCGCCGTCGGGACGCTGTTCTTGGTGTTCGACCCGCTGGTGTGGTTCCTCGCGTACACGCTCGGGGTGTTCCCGGCCGCCGCGCTGTACGCGTACGGCCGCTGGCGCTCGGCGCCGCGAGCGGCGACCGCCGCGATCCCCGTCGGCGTCGTCGGCGTGGTCCTCGCCCTGGTCCTCCGCGGCGTGCTTCGGACGTACCCCTCCGACCTCATCATCTACCTCTGGACGATCGCGGTCCCGGTCGCGGTCGCCGGGGGGATCGTCGTCGCCGGCCGCGGAAGCCGGACCGCGGCGATCGCCGCCGGCGGCGTCCCGCTCGCCGTCGCGACCGCGGGCGGCTTCCTCGCCGGGACCGTCGGGCTCCCCGGACCCACCACGCTGATCGTGCTCGTCGTGACGGGCGTGCCGACCGTCGCCTACGTCCACCGCACGGTCGGCGTGGGCGAGGGGGTCGTCGGCCTGACGCTCCCGGTCCTCCTCGTCGGCGGCGCGCTCGTCGGCGCGCTCGTCGTCGAGGCGTGGGGCGTCCCCGCGCCGGACCCGTGGCTCGACGCGTCGTTCGTCACGGAGGCGCCGTCGCGGACCGCCGCCGAGGCCGGACTGTATCCGGCGATCGTGGGATCGGTGATCATCATCGCGCTGGTCGCGGTGCTGTCGTTCGTGCTCGGCGTGGGGACCTCCATCTTCCTGGAGGAGTACACGGCGGGGAGCGGCGTCGTCGGATCGCTGACGCGGCTGCTTCAGGTGAATATCGCGAACCTGGCCGCCATCCCCTCGGTCGTGTACGGGCTGCTCGGGCTCGGGCTGTTCGCGAACCTCCTCGGATTCGGGCTCGGGACCGCGGTGACGGCCTCGCTGACCCTGTCGCTGCTCATCCTCCCGATCACGATCATCTCCGCGCAGGAGGCGATCCGGTCGGTGCCGGACGACCTTCGTCGCGGCTCGGACGCGATGGGCGCGACCCGGTGGCAGACGACGAAGAACGTCGTGCTGCCGGAAGCGTTGCCCGGCATCCTGACCGGGACGATCCTCGCGCTCGGGCGGGCGATCGGCGAGACCGCGCCGCTCATCATGATCGGCGCGGCGACGACGGTGTTCAGCGCACCGAGCAGCCTCTTCAGCCGGTTCAGCGCGATGCCGATGCAGATCTACGCGTGGGCGAACTTCCCGCAGGCGGAGTTCCGGTACGGAGTCGTCGCGGCCGGCGTGATCACGCTGCTGATCATCCTCATCGGCATGAACGGGACGGCGATACTGCTGCGAAACCGCGCGGAGCGGGGAAACTAACATGAGTAACACCGAAACCGAAACGAGCGACTCGCTCATCACGACGGACGTAGAGACCGGATCGAACGGCCGAACGACCATGACGGAAAGGACCGCGGTCGCCGCGCGCGACCTGAACGTCTACTACGGCGAGGAACAGGCGATCGACGACGTGTCGATCGAGATCCCCGAAAAGCGAGTGACCGCGCTCATCGGCCCCTCGGGCTGCGGCAAGTCGACGTTCCTCCGGTGTATCAACCGGATGAACGACATGATCGACGTCTGCCGGGTCGAGGGCGACGTGGAGTTCGGCGGAAAGAACGTGTACGACGACGACGTCGACCCGGTCGCCCTGCGGCGGAAGATCGGGATGGTGTTCCAGAAGCCGAACCCGTTCCCGAAGTCGATCCGCGACAACGTCGCGTACGGGCTGAAGATCCAGGGATTCGACGGCGACGTCGACGCCCGCGTCGAGGAGTCGCTGAAGGCCGCGGCGCTGTGGGACGAGGTGAAAGACCAGCTCGACTCCTCGGGACTCGACCTCTCCGGCGGGCAACAGCAGCGGCTCTGTATCGCCCGCGCCATCGCGCCCGACCCGGAGGTCATCCTGATGGACGAGCCGACCTCCGCGCTCGACCCCGTCGCGGCCTCGAAGATCGAGGACCTCATCGACGACCTCGCCGAGGAGTACACGGTGATCATCGTCACGCACAACATGCAGCAGGCGGCGCGCATCTCCGACCGGACCGCGGTGTTCCTCACCGGCGGCCGGCTGGTCGAGTACGACGACACCACCAAGATCTTCGAGGACCCCGAGGAACAGCGCGTCGAGGACTACATCACGGGGAAGTTCGGATAGATGCCCCGCGAGAACTACCAGGAGCGGCTCGAGCAGCTCCGGGCCGACGTGGTCGACATGGGCGATCTGGTCCTCGACCGGTACGAGACCGCCCTTCGCGCGGCCGAGACGGGCGACGACGACCTCGCCGACGAGGTGATCGGCGGCGACCACGCGGTCAACGCCCGGTACCTCGAACTGGAGGAGGAGTGCACGAACCTGCTCGCGCTCCAGCAGCCCGTGGCCGGCGACCTCAGGCTGGTGACGGCGTCGTTCAAGATCATCACCGACCTCGAGCGCATCGGCGACCTCGCGACGAACCTCGCCGAGTACGGCGGCGACGACGGCGGGATCCACCCGGCCGTCGACTTCCGCGGGCTCGGCGACGCGGCCGGCGAGATGGTCGCGGACGCGGTCGCGGCCTACGAGGCGGCCGACCCCGACGCCTGCCGAGAGATCGACGCCCGCGACGACGACCTCGACGAGCGGTGTCGGCGAGCCAGCGAGGCGGTCGTGCGGAGCCTGCTCGAGGCCGACCGCGCCCGCGCCGCGGCGAGCGACACCGCCGAGTCGGACCCGGACCAACTCGCGGACACCCTCGACGAGATCTCCCGGGCCCTGCTGGCGATCCGCGACCTCGAACGCGTCGGGGACCACGGGGTCAACATCGCCGCCCGGACGCTGTACATGATCGAGAGCGACGACGAGCTGATCTACTGATCCGGCGGCCGAACCCACGATTCACCGATGACGACACCAACAGACCCGGCCGACGAGACGGCGACCGACGCGACGACCACCCTCGTGTTCATGTGCGTCCGCAACGCCGGGCGGAGCCAGATGGCGACGGCGTTCGCGGAGCGCGAGCGCGACCGCCGCGGCCTCGGCGACGCGGTCGAGATCGTGACCGGCGGCACCGCTCCCGCAGACAGCGTCCACGACGTGGTCGTCGAGGCGCTCGCTGAGGTCGGCCTCGACGTGAACGGCCGGACGCCGAGGCACGTCTCCGAGGAGACGCTCGCCGCCGCCGACTTCGTCGCCACGATGGGCTGTTCGACGCTCGATCTCGCGGGCGTCGACACCGACGACTGGGACCTCGACGACCCGGGTGAGCGCCCGATAGAGGAAGTCCGCGAGATCCGCGACGAGATCGAGCGCCGCGTGGTCGCCCTCTTCGACGAGCGGTTCGGCGCGTACGACGGCGAATAGGACGCTCGCGCCGGCGACGGCGTCGCGTTCCCGTCTTTTTACCACCGAAGCGGAGCCGATTGGGAGGAGCCGCCTCCTCTCGATGTCGCCGGAAGTCCTAATCGACTCCGGACGCACTACCGTTACGTGACAATACTGCAGGAACTCATCGGGAACCAGCCGCTCGCCGTCTGGATCGTGTTGGGCGCGATCGGGTTCCTGCTGACCTGGAAGGGCGCGAACGTCATCGAGTCGACGACCTCGAAGATCAGCGACCACTTCGGCGTCTCGCAGGCGATCCAAGGCGGGCTCATCGTCGCGGCCGCGACGTCGTTCCCCGAGCTCGCGATCATCGTCATCTCGGTGCTCGTGCTCGGCGAGTTCGGCGTCGGCGCCGGGGCGCTCATCGGGACCGCGGTGTTCAACATCCTCGTCATCCCGGCCGCCGTCGCAATCACGAGCGGCGACACGACGACGACGCAGGGGATCGTCTACCGCGACGCCATCTTCTACATGGTCGCCGTCCTCGCCCTCTTCGGCGTGATCGCGCTCGGCGTCCTCGGGACCGACGGGCGGGAGCTCGCGCGGATCACCCCGCAGATGGGCATCGGCCTGCTGGTGCTGTACGGCGTCTACGTCATCTTGCTCGTCGGCGGCAAGACCGCCGCGTCGGACCGGAAGCGGACCGAATCGACGAACGTCCCGAAGCAGGCCGGGCTGTTCGCGGCCGGGCTGGTCGTCGTGCTCGTCGGCGTCGAAGCGATGGTCGGCATGACGATGCAGATCTCGGACGCGCTCAACGCGCCGCCGTTCCTCATCTCCGTGACGGTGCTGTCGATACTGAGCTCGTTCCCCGACCTGCTCGTCGGCGTGAAGATGGGCGAGGCCGGCGACAAGCGGGCGGCGATCGCGAACGTCTTCGGGACGAACACGTTCAACCTCGTCGCGGCGCTGCCCGTCGGCGTCATCCTCGCCGGCGGCGTCTCGATCGGCTTCCTCACGTCCGTGCCGCTGATGTTATTCCTCTTCTATACCACCCTCATCGTCGTGGTGTTGGCCGCGACGAACTTCGAGATCACCACCGAGGAGGGGTACGTCTTCCTCGCGATGTACGTCGCCTTCCTCGGCTGGATGACGACCGAGGCGCTCGGAGTTACCGCGCTGCTCACCGAGGAGACGCTCCGGACGATCGTCGGGTGACCGTCGGCTACGGCGTCCGGACCCGGACCTCGATGCCGTCGGCGTCGGTGGCGGCGATCCCGTCCGCCCGCTCGTCGACGGCGACGTCGAGGTCGCCGTCGGACGCGACCCCCTCTAGCCGGACCCGCGCCGCGTCCAGCGCGGCGGCGTCAGGGACGACCACTTCGAACCACGCGAGGCCTCGCCCCGACGCCGACGTCGTCCGCCCCCGCCACGTGTTCGCGCCGAGGTGGTGGTGGTAGCCGCCGGCGGCGACGAACCGGACGTCCGGTCCGGTCATGCCGACCTCGAAGCCGAGCCCGTCGACGTACACCGCCTCGAACGCCGACAGCGACGTCACTTCGAGGTGGACGTGTCCCACGTCGGTGCCGGGCGGGGCGCGGTCGGCTCTCGTCCCTCCCGCCGCGGCGGCGACGCCCTCGACGTCGAGCGGGTCGGTCGCCATCCGTACCGTCCCGTCCTCGTCGATCGGCCACTCGTCGCGGGGGCGGTCGCGGTAGATCTCCACGCCGTTCCCCTCCGGGTCGTCGAGGTACAGCGCCTCGCTGACGAGGTGGTCGGAGGCGCCGTCGAGCCGCCACCGGTCGCGCGCCCGCCCCAGCGCCTCGCCGAGCGCGGCGCGGGAGGGAACTCGAAACGCGGTGTGGAAGAGGCCGGCGTCGGTGGGGGCACGCTCGGGGCGGTCCGGGTCGCGCCGGAGGACGAGCAGGGGGGTGGCGTCGGGAGCCGCGGTCTCGTCGCCCTCCGCGTCGCCGACGCCGAGCAGGGCCTCGTCGCCGTCGCGGTCGAGGACGGCGAGGCCGACGACGTCGCGGTAGAAGGCGACGGTCTCGTCGAGGTCGGCGACGCGAAGCGCGGCGCGGCCGATGCGGGTTCCGGCCGGCAGGTGGTCGCTGGAGGGGCGGTCGGCGGGTGGAGCGTCGGCCATGTCGCCACCGAGGAGCGCACGCGCGTTCAACGCGTCGATCCCTCCCGATCGTCCGTTAGAGTGAAGCGGTGGGACGACGCAGTACCCGATATGAGCGTCGAACAGGAGGAGCGGGCCATCCGGTGTCTGGTCGCGAAAGTCGGGCTCGACGGCCACGACCGGGGCGCACACGTGATCGCGCGGGCGTTCCGCGACGCCGGCTTCGAGGTCGTCTACTCCGGGCTCCACCGCGCGCCCGAGGACATCGTGCAGGCGGCGGTCCAAGAGGACGTCGACGTGCTCGGCATCTCCATCCTCTCGGGGGCCCACAACACCCTCGTGCCGAAGGTGATCGAGGGATTAAAAGAGTACGACGCGTTCGAGGACACCCTGATCTTGGTGGGCGGGATCATCCCCGACGACGACGAGACGGAGCTCAAAGAGCTCGGCGTCGCCGAGGTGTTCGGCCCCGGCACGCCGATGGAGGAGACGATCGAGTTCATCCGGAACAACGTGCCGGAGCGAGCGTAGATGGACGGGCCGAACCGCGACGGGTCGGCGACGCCGCGAGCGCCGGAGCTGAGCGACCGCGACGCCGACCTCGTCGAGGAGCTGCTCGGCGGAAGCCACCGGGCGCTCGCCCGCGTCATCACGCGCATCGAGAACCGCACCGGGGGCCACCGGGCGATCGTCGCCGCGCTCCACGAACACACCGGCGGCGCGGACGTGATCGGGATCACGGGCTCGCCGGGCGCCGGCAAGTCGACGCTCGTCGATAAGCTGGCGGCCGCCTACCGCGAGCGGGGGGACACGGTCGGCGTCGTCGCCGTCGACCCCTCCTCGCCGTACACCGGCGGCGCCGTGCTCGGCGACCGGATTCGGATGGGGTCGAACGTCGGCGACATGGACGTGTTCTTCCGGTCGATGAGCGCGCGCGGCCAGCTCGGCGGGCTCTCGATGGCGACCGCGGACGCCGTGAAGGCGCTCGACGCCTTCGGGAAGGACGTCGTGATCATCGAGACCGTCGGCGCCGGACAGAACGAGGTCGACGTGGTGCGCACCGCCGACACGGTCGCAGTACTCGTCCAGCCCGGCTCCGGCGACGACGTGCAGACCCTGAAGGCCGGCATCCTGGAGATCGGCGACGTGTTCGTCGTCAACAAGGCGGACATGGACGGGGCGGAGCGCACCCTCGCCGAGTTAGAGGAGATGGTTCACCTGCGCGAGAGCCCGACGAAGGGGCTCGACACGGGCCACCACGCGTTCGACGCGCCGGAACACCCGGACGACCCGGACCGCTCGAACGACGGCGACGAGACCGACGGAGACGCCCCCGAGTGGACCCCCGAGGTGCTCCGGACTGTCGCGAACACGGGCGAAGGCGTCACGGAGCTGATCGAGACGTTCGACGCGCACGCCGCGTACCTCCGAGAGTCCGGAGAGATCGAGGCGACGAAGCGGCTGCGCTACGCCGAGGAGATACGGACCCTCGTGCGCTCGGACGTGGGGGCGATCGCGACCGAAGAGATCGAGCGCCGCGGCGGGATCGACCGGCTCGCCGAGGCGGTCCGCAGGCGCGAAACCGATCCGTACAGCGTCGCCGCCGAGATCGTTGCCCCCATCGCCGACTGCGTGGCGGAGAACGAGGAGTAAGCGGTATCGCCACGAGGTATAAGTCGCCAGCGGACCAACAGGTTTCCATGAAGCTCAGGAACCTCGCCGGGACCGCCCTCCTCGGCGTCGGCGCGCTCGCCGCCCTCAACACCGGGCTCCGGTACGAGGGAGAACTGGAGGCCCCGCTCGACGGCGACGACGGCGTCTTCCGCTGGCGCGGGATGGACGTCGCGTTCACCGAGGCGGGCGACCCCGACGATCCGGACCTCGTCCTGCTCCACGGGATAAACGCCGCCGGCTCGTCCGGCGAGTGGCGCGCGGTGTTCGACGACCTCGCCGCCGACTACCACGTGATCGCTCCCGACTACCCGGGGTACGGCCGGTCCGACCGACCGCCGCTGCGGTACTCCGCCGCGCTGTACGAGGACTTCGTCCACGACTTCCTCGCCGACTTCGAGGAGCCCGCCGTCGTCGCTTCCTCGCTGTCGGCCGCCTACGTCGCCGGAGCGGTCACCCGGGACGAGTCGGGAGACGGCGGCATCGACCTCCGCGGCTTCGTCGGCGTCTGTCCGACGAGCGTCGCGGGACCGAGCCCGCCGAAGTCGTGGGTCCGCGAGCTGCTCCGGTCGCCGCTGATCGGGGACGCGCTGTTCAACGTCATCGCGTCGAAGCCGTCGATCCGGTACTTCAACGCCGACCACGGCTACGACGACCCGACGAACCCGAGCGAGGAGTGGGTCGACTACGAGTGGCGGACGACCCACGTCGAGAACGCCCGGTTCGCCCCGGCGTCGTTCCTCTCCGGCTACCTCAACAGCGACGTGAACCTGGCGGCCGCGCTCGCCGACCTCGGCGTGCCGCCGACGATCGTGTGGGGACGCGAGGCCGAGGTGAGCCCCCTCTCCGACGGACGCGAGCTGGCCGACGCGTCCGGCGCGCGGCTCGTCGTCTTCGACCGCGCGCGGCTGCTCCCGCACGTCGAGCATCCGGACCGGTTCGCCGAGACCGTCCGGGAGAGCCTCGTCGCGGGCGCGACGGCCTGAGGCGGTCCGTCGGGTTCGCGCGGAGCTGGCAGCGGCGAGCCGTCGCGAGTCGGGAGAAGCGGCTGTTCTCCCGCCCCGAGTATCAGGCGTGAGTACCGGGGGACAACGGGTTTATCCGGGGTCCGTCGACGGCGGGTATGACCGACGCTTCACTCCGCGTGCTCTGTGTCGACGACGAGCCGGGACTCGCGGCGCTCGTCGCGGCGTACCTCGAGCGCGACGACGAGATCGACTGCGAGACCGTCGCCGAGACGGACCCCGCGGCCGCCCTCGACCGCATCGAGGACGAGCCGTTCGACTGCGTCGTGAGCGACTACGACATGCCCGACTACACCGGCGTCGAGCTCCTCTCCGCCGCGCGCGAGACGGACCCCGACCTCCCGTTCCTCCTGTTTTCGGCGACCGAGCCGGACGCCATCGCGGCCGAGATGGTGCGGGCGGGCGTCAGCGACTACGTTCGTAAACGCGGCGGCGCGGACGGGTACACCGCGCTCCTGCGCCGCGTCGGGCACGCGGTCGACGGGAAGGGCGGGCGCTTCGGGACGGGTGGCGGAGACGAGAGCCGCGGGACGGGAGGCGAGCGGGGTTCGGCAGGCGGCGTCGCCTCCGCGGCCGACGTCGCGCTCGACGGGGTCTGCACGGTCGCCCCGGACGGCACCTTCGAGTTCGTCGGCGAGGAGTACGGGCGGCTGTACGGCTACGACCCGGACGAGCTCGTCGGCGAGCGCTGGCAGCGTCTCCACCCGGACGAGGAGGTCGAACACATTCGAACCCACGTCATCCCGGCGGTGATGGAGGGCGAGCGGTGGACGGGGACGAGCGAGGGGCTCCGCGCCGACGGGACGACGTTCGCGGAGTCGAAGCTGGTGAGCACGACCAGCGACGACCGACTCGTCATCGGCGTGTCGTCGTTCGAGGCGCTCGCGGGCGGGGCGCCCGCGGGCGACTGAGAGGGTCGGTGGCGAGGCGATCGCGGACGACCGGGGAGTCCGCGAGGCCGAGGGCGTCGACGGGCGACCGACGCTACCCGTCCCGCCGGACGTAAACCGTCTTCTCGCAGGCCGCGTGGACGGTCCCCGCGTCGTCGACGAGCGAGACGAGGTACTCGCGGTCCGTCGACTCGCCGGGACCGAGCGCGTCCCGGATCGCGTCGGTCTGAGCGACCGGGAGCTCGAACTCGGCGTACAGCGTGTCGCGGCCCGGTTCGATGAACTCGAGCGCGGCCGACTTGTCCCAGACGGTGAAGTCGTCGCCGAGGATCCGCCGGAGCATCGTCATGTAGACGGGGTCGATCGCGCCGTAGAGGCTCCCGCCGAAGATCGTCCCGACCGCGTTCCGGGTGCGCCAATTAAAGGGGACGCGGATCCGCACGTACCGCCAGTCGGCGCCGATGCGCTCGACACGGGCACCGGTCCCGCGGTAGGCGGGGAGGAGGTTGAAGCCGTGGCGCCACAGGCGCGTTCGGAGGCTCTCCGCCGGCGGGTCCTCGCGGAGGGGACAGGGATCTGGGTCGCGGTCGACGCCGGTCGGCGAGTCTGGCACGTCAGGGAGGGGCGCCGCCGGCGACAAACCCGTGTCGGAACCGGCGACAACGCGCCCGGGGTTGTCGACGTCGGACGCTTATTTATACCGACCGCGGTGGCGCGTGCCGACGAGTGCCCGCAGGGCGCGAGTAGCGAGGGACCTTCGGTCCCTCTGACAGCCGGCGGTGAAGCCGCCGGCGATCGCACGCGCGAGGGAGTCGGTCGCCGGAGCGAAGCGGAGGCGACTGACGAGGCTGGGGAGGCGTGAGGTGCGGTCGGGGTGGGACTCGAAGGGGCAGTCGCCGGCGGCGGCGCCGCCGGCTGCCAGAGGCGCGAAGCGCCTCGCTGTCGCGAGGGCGAAGCACGGCGACGCAAGTACCGCAGCGAGGGAGCCCCAGCGACCGAGTGAGGAGCGCAACGAGGTGCGCGAGTCGTCGCGACTGGGGCTTTGGCGGTGTTCACCGTCATCCGTCAGCAACTGCGTATAAACGAGCGGCTGTGGCTTTGGAGGTGATCGACATCGGTCTACAGACGACAATTTATAAATGAACGACTGGAGCTCCGACAATAGTCACAGAGAACACACCCCTCCTCGCGACTGCGCTCACCTCGTCACGGCCCGAAACGGGTATCCCCGCGCGTCCGCAACCCGTCACCGATGGAGTGCGACAAGTGCGGGGCCGACGCCGTCCACCACGCCGCCTACTCCGGGGCGCACCTGTGCGGCGAGCACCTCCGCCGGTCGGTCGAGAAGCGCGTGAAACGCCGGGTCCGCGAGGACGGCCTGCTCGATCCCGACGCGACGCCGGAGGAGCCCGACCGCTGGGTGATCGGCCTCTCGGGCGGGAAGGACAGCGTCGCGCTGACCCAAATCCTGGACGACGTGTTCGGGAAGGACCCCCGCGTCGAGATGCTCGCCCTGACGATCCACGAGGGGATCGAGGGGTACCGCGACGAGAGCCTCGACGCCTGCGTCGAGCTGGCCGCGGACCTCTCGCTCCGCCACGAGGTCGTCTCCTACGAGGAGGAGTTCGACGTGCGGATGGACGACGTCGTCGAGAGCGACCCGGAGAACATGGCCGCCTGCGCGTACTGCGGCGTGTTCCGGCGCGACCTCTTGGAGAAGTACGCCGCCGAGTTCGACGCCGACAAACTGCTCACCGGTCACAACCTCGACGACGAGGCCCAGACGGCGATGATGAACTTCCTCGAGGGCGACGTCCGGCAGGTGGCGAAGCACTTCGACGCCTCGCTCGGCCCCTTCGACGAGCGCGGGGAGACGGAGACGTTCGTCCCGCGCGCCAAGCCCCTCCGCGACGTGCCCGAGAAGGAGATCGCCCTCTACTGTCACGTCCGCGACCTCCCGACGCACATGGCCGAGTGCCCCCACTCCTCGGAGGCGTACCGCGGCGAGATCCAGTCGACGATCCACGAGCTAGAGGAGAACCACCCCGGCGCCCGCCACTCGATCATGGCCGGCTACGAGGAGCTCTCGGCGCTCGCCGCCGAGGCGTATCGGGAGGGCGGCGACGCCGCCGCCGACGCGCCCGACCTCGGCGAGTGCGAGCGCTGCGGCTCGAAGACGAGCCGCGACGTCTGTCGGAAGTGCCGGCTGCTCGAGTCGATCGAGGCGGCCTGAGTCGGGCGGTGTGAGCCGGCCGGTCGACGCGAATCACCCCTCCGGGTCGACCCGCCCGAGCAGGTCGAGCTGGTGAGTGAGGTAGACGAGCTCGCCGGCGTCGACCTGTCGTCGTCGGGCGTCCAGCCAGCCGTCGAGCGCGGCGGCCGGGTCCGCGTCTGAGCCCTTCGTATCTACCCCGTTGTTCTCCGTATGTACGCCGCCGTCCGCCGGCGGCTCCCCGACGCTCCCGTCGATCACCTCGCCGACCGCCGCCTCCACGGTGTCGAGGATGTGGCGGAGGAAGAACGCCTCGTCGCCGGGGTACGGTGAGTCGGAAGGCGTACGCCGATCACCGACCTCGACCGGTCGGACCACCCAGTCCGAGCCGGCGACGCCGAGGAGCGACGACCCGTCGACCTCGCGGAGCCGCGCGAGCGCGTCGCCGCCGGCCCGGCTGCTCCCGCCGGGCTTGGCGTCCATGTGCGCGTGGTAGCGCCGCTCGATCGCGCGGTCGGCCGGGTGCGACGGGCGGAATCGGGTCCCGCCGTCGAACGTGATCGGGAAGTAGTACGTCCCGCCGGGCGCGAGCGCGTCGAGCAGGGTCCCGAGCCCGTCCAGGTCGAGCACGTCGAGCAGCGCCATCCCGATCAGGGCGTCGAACTCGTCCGGACGCTCTCCCGCGAACGCGACCGCATCGGCGGCGACCGGCTCGACCCGAACCGTGCGGGCGTTGCTCTCGACGACGAGCGCGTCCGCCTCGCCCCCCTCGTCGGCTTCGTCGACGGAGACCGACGCGCTCCGGTCCGCCGCCCACTCTCGGAGGAACGGCTCGAGCCCGGCGAGCGCCCCCGCGTCGCGGTCGACGGCGACGTACCGCGTCTCGCCCGGCGGGAGCACCTCCCACTCGATCAGGCGGGCGACCATGGTTCCGATACCCGACCCGACCTCCAGCACGCGGAGCGGTCCCTCACTCGCGGCGCGGTCGGCGAGCCGCTCGCGGAGGAGCCCGACGAGCCGCCGGTCGAGCGCCCGGTCGTCGACGGCCCGCTTCGCGCGGAGGTAGCGCCGGAAGGCGGAGGTGTCGTCGGCGATGGCGTCGTCGCCGCCGACCGGAGATCCGTCGCCGCCGACCGTCACGTCGCCACCTCCGACTCGACGGCGCCTGGCTCGTCCGCGACGTCGGCGAGGAGCCGGCGAACGCGCGCCGTCGACTCGTCCCAGCTCGGGTGCCGCTCGTACCGCCGCCTGGCGGCGCGGCCCATCTCGGCGAGCCGGTCGGGGTCGGCCGCGAACCCGTCGAGCGCGCGGGCGACGCCGTCGGGGTCGTCCGGGTCGACGAGGACGCCCGTCTCGCCGTCCGCGACCGTCTCGACCGCGCCGCCCGCCCGGGAGGCGATCGCCGGCAGGCCGAAGCTCATGCCCTCCAGGTAGACGATCCCGAACCCCTCGTACCGGGAGGGGACCGCGAGGACGTGGCTCTCGCGGAGGACGTCGGCCAGCTCGGCGTCCGAGAGCCGGCCGGCGAAGCGCACGCGGTCGCCGATCCCGCGCTCCCGGACCAGTCGCCTGACGTCGGCGACGTGCCCCTCGTCGACCGCCCGCCCGACGACCGTGAGGTCGACGGCGGCGTCGGCTCGGGCCACACCCTCCACGAGGGTGTCGAGCCCCTTCCGGGGCGCGAGGTTCCCGACGAACGCGACCCGGAGGGGTGCGGAGTCGGTCTCGTCGGCCGAGCCGGCGGCCCTCCCGCCCCCGCCGAGCGACGCCGCTCGCACCGCGATCGCGTCGTCGTCGATCGCGGGATCGAACCGGTCGCCGGCGGGCGGGGCGACGACGCTCTCGTCGGGGCGGACGCCGAGGGCGGCGACGGCGTCGCGGGTCGCCGCGCTGTTGCAGACGACGCCGTCGAGGGTCGCGAGGTACCGGCGCTCGACGGCGCGGTACAGCGGGGCGAGCCGCCGGGGCTCGCTCGCGCGGAGGTGGTGGACGATCGCCACGACCGGGTACGGGAGGTCGCCGTTGTGACCGACGAGCGAGGGGTGCGCCAGCTCGTCTTGGAGCATCACGTCGACGTCGACGCGGAGGCGGTCGCGGAACCCCGGGAGCGCGCTGTCGAGGAGCCCGCGCGGGTACGCCCGCCACGGGAGCTCGACGATCTCGACGGTGTCGCCGGCCCGGCGGAGCCCCTCCACCAGTTTCCGGTCGTAGCGAAACCCTCCGGACTGCTCGTCGAGGCTCCCGTACAGGGTGAGTCCGACCCTCATACCGGGGCGTCGTACGTCGCGGCGGCCGCGTCGTCCTCCCAGACCGTCACGGCGAGCTCGGCCACGGTCTCGTCGGTCACCGCGTCGGTCACGCGCTCGAAGATCACCCGAGCGAAGCGCTCGACGCTCGGGTTACGCCCCTCGAACTCCGGGAGGTCGTTGAGCAGCTCGTCGCGGTAGCGGTCGGCGAGGTCGGCGAGCGCCGCCTCGGCGTCGTCGATGTCGACGAGGTAGTCGTGGTCGTTCAGCTCCGGGCCGCGGAAGGTCAGCTCCACCTCGAAGTGGTGGGAGTGCGGGACGCCCTCGGGGCCGGGATCGGGGACCGTGAGGTAGTGCTGAGCCACGAAGTCAGTCAGTACCGTGGTCGCGTACATGGACCGATCCACGGGCGCGACGCACCTAAATCCGGAGGGCGAGAGGGGTGGCGGCCGTCACAGGTAACCGAGCGCCTCGAGCCGCTCCCGCTCGTCCGTCTCGCCGTGAACTCGACTCACCGGCAGCGGCTCCGGCGGTTCGAGTTCGGGGTCGAGGGTCCCGCGGTCGACGCCCGTCGCCTCCGCCCACGGGACGGCGAGGAGGGCGGGCACGGGCGTGTGCATCGGATGCCCGTACAGCCCCCACTCGCCGAAGAGGTTGCCGTGGTCGGCCGTGATCGCGACGCGGCCGTCGACGTTGTCGACGAGCGTCGCGACCTCCGGGAGGACGTGCCGGAGGTTCGCCTCGTAGGCCCGCCGGACGCGCTCGACTGATATCTCGCCGCGCCGGAGCATGACCCACGGGTTCCCCTCGTTGCTGCGACCGCCGGTCCGGGCCAGCCCGTCGTCACCGTCGAGGGGATCCGGGACGAACGGGTGGTGCGGCTGCATGTAGTGGACGACGAGTCGATCCGGGTCGCGCTCGCGGGCGAGCGCGACGGCCCGGTCGGTGACCGCCGCCGCCGGCACGGTGCCGATGTCGTCGTCCCACGCGTACTTCCACACCTCGTCGAGCGCCGCGAACGCGTCGGCGTCGAGGTAGCGGTCGGTCCACGTGTTCCCCGTGGCCATGACCGTCCGCGCCGTCTCCGGGTGGTCGAGGAAGGTGTTCTCCAGCCACTCCGAGGAGGAGCTCCCGACCGACCGGACCGTCTCGACGCGACCGAGGAACTCGACGTCGGACGCGACCGAGCGCAGCAGGTCGGCCCGACAGGCGTCGAGGACGACGAGGACGTCCCACTCGCGGTCGAAGGCGTTCACCCCGTAGTCGAGCCGCCGGCCGACTGCCTGCAATCCGCGCAGGCAGGCGGTCCCGAGGCGGCTCATGCCCGGCTCTCTCACGACTGCTCGTTGGCGCGAGGCGACTAAACCGCTCCGGCGGGCGCGGCTGCGCGTCGACCGCGGGAGCCCCGCGACCGCCGGCCGGCGGGACACCTATACGTCTCGCCGCCTCGGTACGACCGTGAACTGTCTGTTCGTGGGGGCCGGGTCGATCGCGCCCGAGTACGCCGCCGGGCTGTCGGGGAGTTCCCTGTCGCTCGCCGGCGTCGTCGACCTCGACGGAGACCGCGCCGCGTCGCTCGCCGCGACCCACGAGGCCCCGTCGTTCACTGACCTGGAGACGGCGCTCTCGGCGGTCGACGCGCCGCTCGTGGTGAACCTGACGAGCCACGCCGCCCACGCGCCGGTGACGCGGACCGCGCTCGACGCCGACCGACACGTCTACTCGCAGAAGCCGCTCGCGCTCGACGCCGACGAGGCGGGGGAGCTGGTGACGCTCGCCCGCGATCGGGGGCTCGCACTGGGCTGTGCGCCCGGGACGCCGCGAGCGCCCTCCCAGCGCCGCGCGGGTCGGCTCCTCGCCGACGGACGGCTCGGGCCGGTGGGGCTGGGATACGCGCACGCCCACGTCGGTCGCGTGACCGACTGGCACGACCGCCCCGACTCCTTCCTCGAGATCGGGCCGCTGTACGACGGGGCGGTGTACCCGCTCGCACTGCTGGTCTCGTGGTTCGGCCCGGTCGACCGCGTCCGCGTCGCCGACGCCCTCGACGTCTGGCCCGAGCGCGAGGAGCGGCGGCCGTCGACGCCGAGCCACGTGGAGGCGACGCTGGCGTTCGCGGCGGGCCCGACCGTGAGGCTGACGGCGAGCTTCTACGCGCCCCACCGGAGCCGGGAGTTCTACGGGCTGGAGCTCCACGGCGACGACGGCTCGCTGTACCTCGAGGGGACCGGCGCGATGGACGACGACCGCGACGGCGTCCGGTTCGGGCGCGTCGGCCGGGAGTACGTGAGCGCACCGCCGGAATCGCCGTCGGAACCCTACCAGTACGTCGACGCGGTCGAGCGCCTCGCCGCGACGGTCGAGTCGGGCTCGCCGTCCCGGGCCGGGGGTCGCCGAGGCGCGCACGTCGTCGCCGTCTGCAACGCGATCGAGGCGGCCGCCGAGGGAGGCGGTCCGGTCGCCGTCGACGACCACGGAGCGACCGCCGACCCGCCGGCGGCGCCGGTGGTCAGGCCGGAGGAATCGGTGGGACTGAAAAACGAGGACGAAAGCCGCTCCGGCCCGCGAGCGATCCGGCTCCCCCCGGTCGGCTTCGGCTGCTCGCGCTACCGCGACGGGACGTACGTCGACCGCGCCGACTCGATCGCGACCGCGCTGGACGCCGGCTACCGCCTCCTCGACTCCGCCGAGCTGTACGGCAACGAACACCGGATCGGGGCGCTGCTCGCCGCGCCCGGCGCCCCGGACCGCGAGCGCGTCTTTCTCCTGGGGAAGGCGTGGCGCACCAACCACTGCCGCGAGCACCTGCTCGCCGCCTGTGCGGGCAGCCGCGAGGAGCTGGGGATCGACGCGTTCGACTGCTACGCGCTCCACTGGCCCGCGGCGCTCGAACACCGCGGCGAGCTGAGCCGACTCGCCGAGAAGCCGGTCGAGCGGCAGGAGGCGCTCACCTTTCCCGAGGGCGAGGACGGCGAGCCCGCGACCGCCGACGTGTCGCTCGCGACGGCGTGGCGGAACCTGGAGGCCGTCCACGAGCGAGGGTGGGCCCGGACGCTCGGGATCTGTAACGTCTCGCGGCCACAGCTGGAGACGGTGCTGGAGACGGGCGCGGTCGACCCGGCGCTCGTCCAGGTCGAACGACACCCCTACCGCCCGCGAACCGACCTCGTCGAGTTCTGTCACGAGCGCGGGATCCGAGTCGTCGCGCACTCGCCGCTGTCGGCGCCGGGCCTCCTCGACGAGCCCGATCTCGACGCGATCGCCGCCGACCGCGGACTCTCGCCGGCCGAAGTCGTGATCGCGTGGAACGTCTCTCGGGGCGTCGTCCCGATCCCGTCGAGCACCGCCGAGTCGCACGTCGTCTCGAACCTGGCCGCCGGAAGCGTGCGGCTGACGGCCGACGAGATCGCTCGCGTCGACGCTCTCCGCGATCCCGACTTCGAGCGGTAGTGCGGTCGGAGACGGACGAGCGAGTCGAGTCCGGCGGTATTTCTATGTGGCCGAAGTCCGTGTGTAGGGTATGGCAACGACCGAATCACAACGGCCCGCGATAGACATCGGCTCGTTGAGCGGCCTCCACTGGGTAGGCATCATCGCCGCGTTAGTCACCGCCGCCGTCCACCTCCGTCTCGGCGTCGGCGGGCTCCCGTTGCCGTTGCGAATCAGCTTCCTCCTCGCCGGACTCGGCTTCCTCGGCGCCGTCGTGCTGGTGTTGCTCGACTACCGCCGGCGCACGGTGTACGCGGTCGGGATTCCCTTCACGCTCGTTCAGATCGTCTTGTGGTACGTCCTCAACTTCGCGGGAGGCCAGAAGTCGTTCCCGGCCGACGTGGGGACGCTCGGCGCCGTCGACAAGGTCGCGCAGGTCGTGTTGATCGCCGTCCTCGTCGTCCTGCTGCGCCGGTGACCGTGTCGCCCCGGAACCGCCGACCGCGACGCGAGCGCGCCGCTGCGGTCGACGACGCGGACGTAAACGCGGCGGATCGCGGCGTAAACGAACCTCACGGTCCCGTAAACGTCGCCGCCCTGCAGACGGGGGCGAGGAGTGACTGAGCGATGGCCGAGACCCGCCAGCGACGCTCCGTCCGCGTCGGGATCGGGATCGGACTCCCGGTCGTCGCCGGCGTCGCGCTCACCGGGCTCCTGTTGCGGCTGCTTCCGGCGGAGGCGACGGGCCGGTGGGGACTCTCCCCCGCCCTCGTGGCCGGCGTCTGCTGGGCCGGACTGCTCTGGTACGTCGGGTACGGGCTCGACCCGGGGCGGCTGACCGGCGGGTTCTGGCGGCGGCTGCTCGGGATCGCGAACGCGATCACGCTCGTCCGGGGCGCGCTGTACGCCGTCGTCGCCGGATTCGTCGCCGTCCCGCCGGGGACCAGGCTCGCGTGGGTACCGGCGCTGTGTTACGGGACGGGCGTCGTCCTCGACAACCTCGACGGAACCGTCGCCCGAAAGGTCGGACGGGAGACGGAGATCGGTCGCCGGCTCGACATGGCGTTCGACACGTTCGGCTTCGTCGTCGCGCCGCTGGTGGCGGTGCTGTGGGGACTGCTTCCGGTCTGGTACCTCTCGATCTCCGCCGCTCGCTACGTCTTCCGCGGGGCCGTGTGGCTGCGCCGGGCTCGGGGACTCCCCGTCGGCGACCTCCCGGACAGCGACCTCGGACGGTACCTCGCGGGCGTTCAGATGATGTTCGTGACGGTCGCGCTCGTCCCGCCGGTGCCGACGGACCTCGTGTGGACCCTCGCGCCAGTCGTCCTGCTCCCGTCGCTGGCGGTGTTTACGCGGGACTACCTCGCCGTCAGCGGACGGCTTCCGGGTCCTCGGTGACCCGGCGAGCGCTCAGGAGTACTCTAAGATCACCTGCACCGCCGCGTCGGACGCCGATTCGAGCAGCTCGTACGCCTCCGGCGCGCGCTCGAAGGGGATCCGGTGGGTGATCAGCTCGTCGACGGGGATCCGGTCGAGGCGGTCGAGCGCCGCGTCCATCCGTCGGTCGTGGTCCCAGCGACCGCGCAGCTCCGGACTGATCGTCGACACCTGACTGGAGACGATGTCGATGCGGTCGCGGTGGAACCGGCCGCCGAGGTCGATCGGCTCGCGTTTGGTCCCGTACCACGAGCCGACGACGATCCGCGCGTCGTAGCCGACGACCCCGATCGCGTCGTCGATCGCGCTCGGCTGCCCGGACAGCTCGATCGCGAGGTCGGCGTCGTCGACTGCGGGATCGTCGACGTCGGCGGCGGGACCGCCGAGGTCGGCCGGCGTCGTCGTTCGGTCGGCCCCGAAATCCGCCGCGAGTTCCCGTCGCCGCTCGATCGGGTCGACCACGACGAGCGACTGCAGCGGGAACGCGGCCAGCAGTCGAGTGACGCAGAGCCCGATCACGCCGGCGCCGAACACCACGACCCGCTCCCCGAGGCGGGGGGCGGCGTCGAGGACGATGTTCGTCGCGGTCTCGACGGAGGGAAGCAGCGACCCCGCGGCCGGCGTCGTCTCCGGCGGGAGCGCGACCACCGACTCGGGGGACACACGGAAGCTCGTCTGGTGCGGGGCGAACGCGAACACCGACCGGTCGACCCAGTCCGGGTCGACGTCGTCGCCGACCTCCCGGACGACGCCGCTCGCGGCGTATCCGTACCGAAGCGGGTACGAGAGGTCGCCGTCGAGCGCGTCGAGCGCCTCGTCGGCGGGAAGGTCGTCCGGGGTCTGGTCGCGGTAGACGAGCAGCTCCGTCCCGGCGCTTATCGCCGAGGCGCGGGTGTCGACGAGGAGCTCGTCGGCGTCCGGCGACCCCACGTCGGTCTCTCGGACCTCCACGGTCTCCGGGGCCGTGAAGTAGAGCGCGGCGTCGGTCATCGGATAGCGGGCCCGGCCCGGTTTCGGGCGGCGCCCGATCGATGCCACGGGCGTCGGCTCGACTGGTGACGTGACACGTCGATCCACAGGCGCTGTGCCGTGTTAAGTCCTCGCGCCCGTCGGTCGAATCGACGGAAAAAACGGAATCGAAAGACGCGGCGGCGGTCGGTTTCCGCGACGAGACGCCTAGCGGATGACGTCGAGGCCGTTGTTCGTCTCGGTCGGCTCGGTGCCGCCGTCGGACTCCCAGGCGCCCTGGTCGGCGCCGCCGGAGGTCGCCGCGCCCGCGGTGCCGTTCGCCTCGGCGGCGCGCGAGCGCGAGTCGCCGAGGTCGTCGGCGTCAACCGCAGCGCGGGACTTGTCGGCCTGTTTCTGCGTGGACGGGCCGAGGACCTGCGCGCTCTGGACGCCCGTCATGATCGCCATGACACGGACCTTCCCCTTGTACTCGTCCTGAATACGGGCCCCCCAGATCACGTTGGCGCTCGCCTCCAGCCGCTCGGTGATGTTGTTCGCGATCCCCTCGGCCTCCTTCAGCGTGAGGTCCGGACCGCCCGTGATGTGGACGAGCCCGCCGGAGGCCCCGCGGTAGTCGACGTCCAGGAGCGGGTGGTTCATCGCGTCGTTGACCACTTCCTGGGTCTTGTTCTTGTCTTGGGTCTCGCCGACCAGCATCACGGCCACGCCGCCCTGGTTCATGATGGTGGACATGTCGGCGTAGTCCAGGTTGATGAGGCTCGGCTGGGTGATCGTCTCGGAGATCCCCTTCACGGTCTCCGCGATGATCTGGTCCATCACGGAGAACGCCTTCCCGATCGGCAGGTTCGGCACGTAGTCGAGCAGCCGGTTGTTGTCGAGGACGATGATCGAGTCGGCCTCGTTCCGGAGGTCCTCTAACCCCTCCTCTGCTTTCACGGTGCGGGCGCGCTCGACGTTGAACGGCGTCGAGACCATCCCGACGACGATCGCCCCTTGGTCTTTGGCGATCTTCGAGACGACCGGCGCCGCGCCGGTCCCGGTCCCGCCGCCCATACCAGCGGTGACGAAGACGAGGTCCGCGTCGCCGAGCACCTCCTTGATCGTTCCCTGGGCCATCTCGGTCGCGCGTTCGCCCATCTTGGGGTCGCCGCCGGCGCCGAGCCCCTGCGTGAGCGACTTGCCCACGAGGATCTTGGTGTCGGCCTCGACCATCTTGAGGTGCTGTTTGTCCGTGTTGATCGCGACGGTGTCGGCGCCGTCGACGCCGATGTTATACAGTCGGTTGATCGTGTTGTTTCCGGCGCCGCCGGCACCGACGATGACGATCCGGGGGTCCCCGAACTCGTCGTCGTCCATGTCGACGTCCATGTCGCGCTTCTCCGCTTCCGCGTTGTCGAGGGCGTCCTGAACGAGATCTTGCATCCGTTTACACCTTCGCCCAGTTGCGGTTGCGGCCGCGCTCGTCGCGCTCGCCGTCCTGTTCGTTCAACATGTCGCGAACGGCCGACCGGATCGCCTCGCTCCGGTTCGGGAACTCGCCCGTTTCGACCATCTGTTCGACCTCGTCAATCTGCTGTTTCGGGATTCGTAGTGTCACACGCTCCATTGGTATTCCCCCGGTAAGACGGCAGCACGCGACGCGTGTGTCTTACAGCGTCGGCCCGTTTATCGGTGGTCGACCCACCGCGGCCGGTCGCTGTAAGACGACCGTCTTACGCATTTGTAGTCACCGAGGCCACATTTATAAAACTACCGGCGGGCGTAAGACAGATAGTCAAATCGCCAGAATTCGGACGCTACTGGCTTTGAGACCCGATTATCTGTCGTTCAACACGTCCGCCGCCGGTGTCCGGCGGCCGCAGCCGGGACAGAACGCCCAGTCGGTCCGGAGCTCGTCGCCGCACTCGCAGAAGGCCCGGTGAGACTGCTTTTCACCGCAGTTCGGGCAGTACACGTGTTCGCCGGGAACCGTCTCGCCGCAGCCGCCGCAGACGCTTTCGGCGGCGGGCACGTCCGGTGGCGTCTTACGTGCCTCCGGATCGGCGTCCGTCGACGCCTCGCGTGTCACACTCGCGTCCGTCGCGTCGGCGTCAGGCGCGTCGAGAGAGACGTTCACGTTGATCTCCGCCGGGTTTGTGGGCGCATACGTCGCGTCGGACGCGGCGGGCCGTCCGCCGAGACGCGCGTCCAACGCCGCGTCGAGACGGTCCGCGATCAGGTCGTCGACGCGGTCGGCCAGCGCGGCGTCGATCGTCGCGTCGGGTTCCCCCTCCGCCTCGGCCGTCGACCCCGTTTCGGCGTCGTCGAGGTAGGTGCGGAGCGCTTCCCGCATCACCTCGCTTTTGGAGGCGTCACACGCTTCCAGCCGCTCGACCAGATCGTCGTCGGCCCGGAAGGTGATCTTGCTCATACGCACGTCATATCGACCGCACTACAAGTATCTTCCCCCCCGATACCCAACGGTGATACCGTGACGTTTCAGCCGCCGGAAACTATCCGCGATCCCGGCGCGGTCTGCGAATATCGTGTGATATGGTCACACGTGTGTCTGACGCAGATTTATACGGCTCGCGCGGGCATACGTGTATATAATGAGTAACCGGGTCGAGGACCTCGAACGACAGGTCGCGGAGCTGCAGGCGGCGGTCAACGGGCTCACGGAAGAGCTGGTCGAAATGAAAGAGCGCGTCCGACAGGTGGAGGACGCACAGGAGGTGTCCGTAACGGCCGCCACGGCGGACGAGGAGACGGCCGAACAGACCGACGCGTCGGGCGGCGAGGAGCGAACGCACTCCGACGATCACGTCGAGGTCGTGGAGCGGACGGGGGGCGGGGAGACCGACGCCGACGCGGAACCCGGCGACGACGACATGGTCGTCCCCGAACAGGAGGCGACGACGCCGGACGCCGACGCCGGGGAGTCGGAGGCTGAGGGCGACGACGAGGAGTCGGACAGCGACATCATCGTCGCGTAATCCGACTCCGGATCCCCGCGTCACATGCACATTACGGAAGTCGTTCTGGACGGGTTCAAGAGCTTCGGGCGAACGACGAGGATCCCCTTTTACGACGATTTCACCGTCGTCACGGGACCGAACGGCTCGGGCAAGTCGAACATCATCGACGGCGTCCTCTTCGCGCTCGGGCTGGCGCGCACCCGCGGGATCAGAGCCAAGAAGCTCACCGACCTGATCTACAACCCCGGCCACGACGGCGGCGAGGACGCCGACGGGCCGAACGAGGCCTCGGTGACGGTCGTGCTCTCGAACGAAGACGGCGCTCTCGACCGGTCGCAGGTCGTCTCCGCGGCCGGCACGGAGAACGTCGGCGACGTCTCCGAGATCACGATCAAACGGCGCGTGAAGGAGACCGAGGACAACTACTACTCGTATTACTACCTCAACGGGCGCTCCGTTAATCTCTCGGACGTGCAGGACCTGCTCGCGGCGGCCGGCGTCACGCCGGAGGGGTACAACGTCGTGATGCAGGGCGACGTCACCGAGATCATCAACATGACCCCGTACCAGCGCCGGGGGATCATCGACGAGATCGCGGGCGTCGCCGAGTTCGACGAGAAGAAGGAGGCCGCCTACGAGGAGCTGGACACGGTCGAAGAGCGGATCGGCGAGGCGGACCTCCGGATCGGCGAGAAGCAGGACCGGCTCGATCGGCTGGCCGACGAGCGCGAGACCGCCCTCCAGTACCAGGAGTACCGCGACGAGCTGGAGGAGTACCGCGGCTTCCTCAAGGCCTCCGAGCTGGAGGAGAAGCGCGAGGCCCTCGACGGCGTCGAGGAGGACATCGACGACGCGGAGGCCGAGCTCTCGGAGCTCCGCGCGGAGCTCGACGCGAGACAGGGGAAGCTCACCCGCCTCGAGGAGGACCTGGCCGACCTCAACCACGAGATCGAGACGAAAGGCGAGGACGAGCAGATCCAGATCCGCTCGGAGATCGAGGAGGTCAAAGGCGAGATCTCCCGGCTCGAGGACAAGATCGAGGCGGCGGAGGAGCGCGCCGCGGAGGCGGAGACGGAACGGCGCGACGCGTTCGTCCAGATCGACCGGAAGGAGGAGACGATCGAGGAGCTCGAAGCGGAGATCCGCGAGGTAAAAGTCGAGAAGGCCTCGGTGAAGTCCGAGATCGCGACGAAGCGGTCGGAGCTGGCGGACGTCGAGGCCGAGATCGAGGGCGCAGACACCGAGTTCGACGAGCTGAAAGCCGAGCTCGCGGAGAAGAAGGAGGCGATCGAATCGCTGCGCGAGGAGAAGAACGAGAAGCAGCGAGAGAAGGACCGGCTCCTCGACGAGGCGCGCCGGCGCTCGAACGCGGTCAGCGAGGCGCGGACCGAGCTGGAGGAGGCCCGCGAGTCGCTGCCGGAGCACAAGGCGCGGATCTCCGAGCTCCACAGCGAGCTCGACAAGGCCGAGAAGAACGAGGAGACGATCGAGGAGGTCGTCGCCGACCTCTTCTCGGAGAAGGCCGAGAAGAGCGAGCGGCTGGAGACGATAGAGGGCGACCTCCGCGAGAAGCAGAACGAGTACGCCAAGCTGGAGGCCGCCGCCGACCAGCGCGGCGACACCTCCTGGCCCCGCGCGGTGACCGAGGTGAAGAACGGCGGCATCGACGGGGTTCACGGCGCGGTCGGCGAACTGGGGTCGGTCGAGGCCGAGTACGCCGAGGCGTGCGAGACGGCCGCCGGCGGCCGGCTGGCGAACGTCGTGGTCGACGACGACGGGGTCGGCTCGACGTGTATCGACTACCTCAAGCGGCGGAACGCGGGGCGAGCCACGTTCCTCCCGATCACGGAGATGGACGACCGGAGCCTCCCGCGGAAACCCTCGCTGCCGGGCGTCGTCGACTTCGCTCGGAACCTCGTGGAGTACGACGCCGAGTACGCCTCGGTGTTCTCGTACGTGCTCGGCTCCACGCTCGTGGTCGAGGACATGGACACCGCCCGCGAGCTGATGGGCGACTACCGGATGGTCACCCTCGACGGCGACCTCGTCGAGAAGTCCGGCGCGATGACCGGGGGGTCCGGCGGCGGCTCGCGGTACGCGTTCACCAAGTCCGGCGGCGGGAAGCTCGAGCGGCTCGCGACGGAGATCTCGGACCTGGAGGACGAGCGCCAGTCGCTGCAGGCGGAGATCGACGATCTCGAGGGCGACATCGACGACGCCCGCGACCGGAAGGCCGACGCCGCCGAGCGCGTTCGGTCGCTGGAGGCCGACGTCGAGCGCGCCGAGAACGAGCTGGCGGACGCCGAAGAGCGTATCGACGAGCTGGAGACCGAACTCGAGGAGCTGGAGGCGGAACGGGAGTCGGTCGACGAGGAGATGAGCTCGCTCGACGCGGAGCTCGACGAGCTCGACGACGAGATCGCGGAGCTGGAGGCCGAGATCGAAGATATCGAGGCGGAGCTCGCCGACTCGAAGATCCCGGAGCTCTCGGAGCGCGCCGACGAGATCCGCGGCGAGATATCGGACCTGGAAGACCGGATGAGCTCGCTCGACGGGCGCCAGAGCGAGTTGGAGTTAGAGAAGGGGTACGCCGAGGACGCCGTCGACGAGCTCCACGACACCGTCGAGACGGCACAGAACCGGAAGGCGGAGGCCGAAGAGGCCGTCGCGGAGCACGAGGCCGCGATCGAGGGGAAGGAGGACGATCTCGCGGAGAAGAAGGAGGCGATCGCCGATCTCGAAGAGGAGCTCACGGAGCTGAAGGCCGACCGCGAGGACCTCCGCGAGGAGATCAAGGCGGCGACCCGCGAGCGCGACGAGCAGCGCTCGCTCGTCGCCGAGGCCGAGTCCGACCTGGAGGACCTGACCGACCGCCGCGACCGGCTGGCCTGGGAGATCGACGAGCTGGAGTCGCAGGTCGGCGAGTACGACGCCGGCGAGATCCCCGACCTCGACGAGGTCGAGTCCCGGATCGAGGAGCTGGAGGCCGAGATGGAGGCGTTAGAGCCCGTCAACATGCTCGCGATCGACGAGTACGACGAGGTGCAGGAGGCGCTCGACCAGCTCCAGGAGCGCCGGGACGTGCTCGTCGAGGAGCGCGACGGGATCGAAGAGCGCATCGAGGGGTACGAGGCCGCCAAGAAGGAGACGTTCATGCAGACGTTCGAGTCGATCAACGACCACTTCGAGGACATCTTCGCGCGCCTCTCGGCCGGCAGCGGCGAGCTCCTCTTAGAGAACCCGGAGGACCCCTTCGAGGAGGGGCTGACGATGAAGGCGCAGCCCGCGGACAAGCCGGTCCAGCGGCTCGACGCGATGAGCGGCGGCGAGAAGTCGCTGACCGCGCTCTCGTTCATCTTCGCCATTCAGCGGCACAACCCCGCGCCGTTCTACGCGCTCGACGAGATCGACGCGTTCCTGGACGCGGTCAACGCCGAGCGCGTCGGCGAGATGATCGAGGAGCTGGCCGCGGAGGCGCAGTTCGTGGTGGTCGGTCACCGCTCTGCGCTGTTGGAGCGCTCCGATCGCGCGATCGGCGTCACGATGCAGGGAGACAACCTCTCCGCGGTCACCGGGATGCAGTTCGGCGACGAGGGCGACGAGGAGGTGACCGCGGATGACTGAGCCGCCGGAGTCGGCGGGGGGCGTTCCGGAGCTCGACCTGACGAGCGAGCGCGACGGGTCGGTCCCGGGAACGCCCGGGACCGACGGGCCGGCCGCGAGCGACGCGGGTGACGACGCCGGCGCCGACAAGGGTCCGGACGAAGACACCGACGAGGGGCCCGACGAAGACGGCGAGGTCGAGCCCGTCGAGCTCCTCGTCCAGCTCGCCGAGGAGGGCGAGATCGAGCCGTGGGACATCGACATCGTCCAGGTGACGGACGCCTTCTTAGCGCGGCTCGACGAGACGGACCTCCGGACGTCGGGGCGGGCGCTGTTCTACGCCAGCGTGCTGTTGCGGATGAAGAGCGACGGCATGCTGGCCGACGACGACGATGACGACGAGGAGCCCGAGCCCGAGCCCTGGGAGGTCGCGATGGAGGGCGGTGCGCCGGACCCCGCCGACGGCGACTTCGACCCGGTCGAGGAGCTAGAGGCGGAGATGGACCGGCGGCTCGACCGGAAGAGCACCCGCGGATCGCCGGAGACGCTCGACGAACTGGTCCGAGAGCTCCGGGAGGCCGAGCGCGGCTCGTGGTGGAAGGACTCCCGCGAGTACGACACCTCCGACTCGCCGCACGGGTACGCTCGCGGCACGCAGACGCTCGATTACCACACCGGCGACGAGTTCCGTCGCGACGGGGAGCCGACCGCGGGCGAGGCGACGGACCGCACCCACGACGAGGACATCGAGGAGGTGATCGTGGAGATCGACAACGTCCTCCGGACCCACTTCGACCGCGGGCGCACGGAGGTGCTGTTCGCGGAGATCGAGACCGCGGGCGGCCGCCCCTTCATGACGTACCTCGCGCTGCTGTTCATGGCCCACCGCGGTTCGGTCCGGCTCCAGCAGGACGACCTGTTCGGCGACCTGTGGGTGAAAGACCCCGCGGCGATGACCGGGGAGTCGGAAGCGGTCGCGGACTGAACCGGGCGAACGCGAAGTCGCGGAGTGCGGATGACCGGATATTTGCGTTGCTAAACCCTTATGAGCGCGCAGGTGAGAGAGACGGCCGTATGAGCGATCTCCCGGACGACTTCGACTGTACCCTCACCAACTGGGAGTACATCTACGGGCTCTGCCGCAACGTCTCGAACGCGGTGAAACGCGCCGACTTCGAGCCGGACATGGTCGTCGCGCTGGCCCGGGGGGGCTGGTTCGCGGGGCGGTGCGTCTGCGACTTCCTCGGACTCAACGACCTGACGAGCCTCAAGATGGAACACTACGTCGGGACCGCGGAGAAGAGCGGCGAGCCCCGGATCCGCTACCCGATGCCGGAGGGGAGCGTCGAGGGGAAAGACGTCCTGATCATCGACGACATCGCGGACACCGGCGGCTCGATCCGCCGCGCCGAGGAGTACGTCGACGACCGCGACGCCGCCGAGATCCGCACCGCGACGCTTCAGCTGCTCGGCACCTCGGAGTTCCAGCCGGACTTCGTCGGCGAGCGGCTCGAACAGTGGACGTGGGTCGTCTACCCGTGGAACTTCCTCGAGGACATGATCGACCTCACCGAGGGCGCGATGGAGCGCGCCGATCAGGAGGTGTTCGACCGAGAGGACCTCCGGCACTACCTCGACGAGTACCACAGCATCGGCCGCATCGAGATGGAGGTCGCCCAACCCGGCCGCCTCGACGAGGTGCTCGACGAGATGGTCCGCCGCGACGTGGCCGCGCTCGCGGGTGACGACGCCTGGACGCTCACCGAGTAACCGCCCGCGATGGCCGGAGACGACCCGGACGAATCGAACGAACCCGACCCGGACGACGACGTCCGAAACGCCCGCGACCCGGACCCGGCGATCGACGCCCTCCTCGACGCCTACGCGCTCAAAGACGAGCGGCGCACGGGCTGGGAGCTCCGCGGCGTCGACGCACCCGAATCGGTGGCCGCGCACGCCTGGGGCGTCGCGTACCTCGTGTTGACGCTCGGCGACCGGTTCCGGACGGACCTCCCCGGTCTCGACCTCGACCGCGCGCTCCGGCTCGCGGTGGTCCACGACGTCGCCGAGGCTGAGACCGGCGACGTCGCGACGCGCGCCGACTCGACCGCCGAGACGACGGACCCGGCCGCGAAGGAGGCCGCGGAGCGCGAGGCGATGGCCGGCCTCGCCGGGCCGCTCCCCGACCGCGTCCGGGACGCGTGGGAGGCGTACGAGGCCCGCGACTCGCCAGAGGCGGTCCTCGTCAAGGAGTGCGACCTCCTCGACGTCTGCCTGCAGGCCGTCGTCTACGAGCGCGGGGGCCGGTACGACCCCGCCGCCGGCGACCCGGAGGCGTTCCGCGAGTACGACGACCTCGACGAGTTCTTCGCGACGACCGAACCCCGACTTCGGACCGCGACGGGGCGGGCGCTGTTCGACCGCCTCCGCGACCGATACCGGGCCGCTCGCGACGGGACGTGAGCGCCCTGGCCGACCGGTGGTCGGCTCCGAGGGCGCTCAGTTCGAAGCGCGCCAGGCCGCGGCGGCCGCGTCGATGACCTCCAGCGCGTCTCGGCTGCCGTCCGCCTCCCCCTTCTCGAAGTCCTCCTCGGTCTGCCCCATTTGGTTGGTCACGTGCGCGAAGCAGACCACCGGCCGCTCTCGGGCGTCCGCGAACGCGTACAGCGCCGCCGCCTCCATCTCCACCGCGAGGACCCCCTCGGATCGGGCGCGTTCGATCGCGGTCTCCGTCTCGCGGAAGGGGGCGTCGGTCGTCCACGTCGCGCCCGCGTACACCGGCCGCGACACCGTCTCGCACGCCCGTTCGACCGACGTCCGGAGGCCGGGGTCGAGCGTCGCGTAGCGACCCGCCGACCGGTAGTGGTGGCTCGCTCCCTCGTCCCGGAGCGCGCGCTCGATGAGCACGAAGTAGGGCGGGTCGTCCTTCGGAACGATCCGGCCCGAGGAGGTGACGCTCACGAGGAACCGACAGCCGGCGGCGAACAGCTGCTCCGCGACGAGGACGGCGAACGGGGCCCCGACGGCGCGTCCCACGATCCCGAACTCCTCGCCGTCCCGTTCGAACCGATAGAGGTCGGTGTGGTAGCCGGGCCACGTCTCGTCTTCCCGCGCCGTCCCGGCGGCCACCAGTCGACGCACGACGTCTCCGTCCGGGTCGAGGACGCAGATATCGGGGACCGAGCGCTCCGGGAGGTCCTTCTGCCGTCGGGCGTTCTCGAGGAGGGACTCCGGCGCGAAGACGGACGGCTCGTCGAACGCCTTCGCCTCGAAGAGCGGAGACGCGTCCGGGTCGGACGGGTCGGTCATGCGGACAGTGTTAGCGGAACCGACGAAAGGGTGTTGCGGTCACTCGGTCGGCTCGCCGACGACAGCCGAGATCGCCGCGGTCGTCGGGTCGCTGCTCTCGAAGACCTCCTCGTCGGAGATGCCCAGGAAGTACTCCCGATCACCGTCGACGCGTTCCAGTATCCGCTCCGTCAGGGCCGCCGAGTCGCGGTGGACCATCCGCTGGAAGTACGAGCCCTCGCGCCGCAGGTTCGACCGGACGAAGCTCTCGACGTCGCTCACGGCGCGGCCCGTCGGGTCTCCTCCACCTCCAGCGGGTCGGCCGTCGACGTCGCGGTGACCAGCCGCAGGTACTGCCCCGCGTTCGTGAGCAGCTTGTTCTCCGCCTTCCGGAGGTGCTCCTCGTACGTCGAGCGGGCGACGGCCGTCAGGTCGGCGAGCTCCCGCAGCGAGGTCTTCCGCGGCTGGGTGTAGTACCCGCGCTCGAGCGCCAGCTGGAGCGCCGCCAGCTGTCGGTCGGTGATGTCCTCGAACAGCTGCGTGGCCGGCGCCAACATGCTGTGCGGGACCTGCGTCTCCGAAATCGAGGTCTTCGAGAGCAGTTCGATCTCCCGGTCGGAGCGCAGGTCGTCGAGCAGCTCCCGGACGTCCGCGTCGTCGAACGCGACCACCGTGTAGTGCTCCCACCCCTGCCGGTAGATCGTCGGCGACTGATACAGGCAGTTGTGCTCCTCGAAGCGATCGATGACCGACTCCTCGAGCGAACAGAGGCAGGACTGCGTGACGACGTGATACCCGTCGTCGTCTTCCGACTCGTGGAGGACGGTCCCGAGCCGATCGATGTCGTCGAGCAGCTCGGCCGTCGGCGTCGTCTCCGACGTGATCTCGAGCACCTGACACTCGCTCAGCGGCCACTCGCGTATCGTGAGGTCCGGATACCGCTCCGAGATCTCCCGATACGGGCATTCGTGTTTGACCCGGATGGAGGCCTCGTACAGACTCATACGTCGACTTAGGGCTTCCACGGATTAATAGTGCCGGCCATGTCCGGCAGTGACGGTATCCCCGTATACCCGCTACTCTGGAACACCAATGCAGACGCTATCGCCGGACGCGCTCAGCGAACAGCTGCGAAACGACGACGAGGGCCCGCTCGTCCTCGACATCCGTCACGAAGCGGAGTTCGAGGAGTGGCACATCCCGGGCAGCGTCAACGTCGACGTGTACGACGAACTGACCGGAGACCCCGAACGCGCCAAGCCGGCGCTCTCTGCGCTCCCGCGCGAGTCGCGGATCGTCACCGTCTGCGCCGCGGGCGTCGTCTCGCAGACCGCGACCGAGGTCCTCCGGGAGTTGGGCTACGACGCGGTGACGCTCGCGGACGGCATGAGCGGCTGGAGCCGCGTCCACCGGCACGCCGAGGTGCCCGTCGACCTCGACGGCGCGATCGTGCAGGTCGCGCGTCCGGGCAAGGGCTGTCTCTCGCACGTCCTCGTCTCGGACGGCGAGGCCGCCGTCTTCGACCCGTCGCACTACCTCGACGAATACGACGCGATTCTCGACGAGTACGACGCGGAGCTCGTCGGCGTCTTCGACACGCACGCCCACGCCGACCACGTCTCGGGCGCCGCGTCGCTCGCGACCCGTCACGGAGTCCCGTACTTCCTCCACCCGAAGGACGCCATCGCCCTCGACGCGACGCCGATCGAGGACGGTCAGACCGTGACCGTCGGTCGACTCGACGTCGAGGTCATCCACACGCCCGGACACAGCGAGGGCAGCGTCTCGTTCGACGTCGACGGCGCGGCGCTGCTGACGGGAGACACCCTGTTCCACGAGAGCGTCGGCCGCGTCGAACTCGGCGTCGAAGCCGGCATCGAGGACGCCGACGTCGAGGGGAACGCCGCGACGCTCTACGAGAGCCTCCGGCGGCTGCTGGACCGGCCGGACGACGCGGTCGTGCTTCCGGCCCATGACCCCGGCTCGCCCGACCCGCCGGTGACCGCGACGCTCGGAGAGGTCAAAGAGCGGAACGCGGACCTCGGTCGCGACCGCGAGGCGTTCGTCGAGGAGCTCGCGTCGGACGTCCCGGACCACCCGCCGAACTTCGAGCGCGTCAAACGCACGAACGTGGGGCGGGAGTCGGTTCCGGCGGACGAACTGGCCGAGCTGGAGCTGGGGCCGAACAACTGCGCGGCCAAGTGACCGATGAGCGCGACACCCGAACTCAAACAGGGAATTCGCGAACACCTCGGACAGTTCTCGCTCCACGTCCTGCTCGTGTTCGCGACCGGGCTGACCATCGGGTCCGAGCGGACCGTCGTCCCCGCGCTGGGCGAGGACGTCCTCGGCGTCGAGTCGTTCCTCGTGATCGGCTCGTTCGTCGTCTCCTTCGGGATCGTGAAGTCGATCCTCAACCTCTACGCCGGGAAGTGGGGCGAGGAGTACGGCCGCAAGCCCGTGCTCGTCGCCGGCTGGGTCACGGCGCTCCCGCTGCCGGTCATCCTCATCTTCGCCCCGAGCTGGGGCTGGATCACCCTCGGGAACGTCCTGCTGGGCGTCAACCAAGCGCTGACGTGGAGCATGGCGATCAACGCCAAGATAGACCTCGCGGCCCCCGAGCAGCGCGGCCTCGCGGTCGGCATCGACGAGTCGTTCGGCTACACCGGCGTGGCCGTCGGCGCCTGGATCACGGGCGTCATCGCCAGCCGGTGGAGCCTCCGGCCGGAGCCGTTCTACTTCCTCGCGATCGTCGTGGTGTTGGCGTTCCTCATCTCGATATTCCTGATCAAGGAGACCGTCCAGTACGCGCGGGCGGAGGGCGACGACGACGCTCGCGACGCGAACCTCCCGTTTAACGAGGTGTTAAAGCGAGCGACCTACGGCGACCGGACGCTGTTCGCGGCGGCGCAGGCCGGCCACATCGAGAACTTCGTCGACACGCTGTTCTGGATCGCCGTCCCGCTGTACCTGCTCAGCCAGGGGCTCGGTATCGCGGCGGTCGGGGCCGTGGTCGGCGTCCACAGCGCGATGTACTTCCTCCAGATCGGGACCGGCGGCCTCGCGGATCGGATCGGCCGACGGCCGCCGGTCATCGCCGGAATGTTCCTGGCCGGCGCGGGCGTGCTCGGGATGGTGCTCGTCGAGGGGTACCTCATGTGGGCCGCGCTGGCCGCCGTCTCCGGGCTCGGGATGGCGCTGCTGTATCCGAACCTGATGACCGTCCCCAGCGACGCGGCCCATCCCACCTGGCGGTCGGCCGGGATGGGGGTCTACCGGATGTGGCGCGACTCGGGCTACGCCGTCGGCGCGATCCTGATCGGGGTCTCGATGGAGTTCGTCAACGTCGAGGCCGCGTTCTACCTGACCGCCGTCCTGATGTTCCTGTCCGGCGCGGTCGTGTACGTCTGGATGGAAGAGACGCATCCGGAGTTCGGGACCCACGAACCGCCCGCTCCCGCGACGGAGCCGTCGGCTGAGCCGGCCGAGCAAGACTGACCCCTCCGGGCGGGTCGGCCGCGCAAGACTGACCCCTCCGGCCGGGCCGGCCGCGCAGGACTCACCCCTCCGGGCGCACCCCGCGTCGCCGGCGATCGGTTCGACGTTCGTCGAACATCAAAACCGACGAATGCAGGGCCGCTATCGGCGGATTAGCGGCGGAAGATAGCAAGAACGTTAACGGTCCAGTGCGTTCCGCGGAGTGAGAGCGCTCACCACGCATGACCGAACACACAGATCTCGTTATCGTCGGCGGGGGTATCAGCGGGGCATCGCTTTTATATACGGTCGCGAAGTTCACCGACGTCGATGACGTCACGCTGATCGAGAAAGAGCGGGAGATCGCCGCGGTGAACTCCCACCGCACGAACAACTCACAGACCCTCCACTTCGGTGACATCGAGACGAACTACACCCTCGAGAAGGCCGAGGAGGTCAAGGAGGGGGCGGAGCTGCTCGCGGGGTACCTGGAGGGCACCGACCCCGACCGCGAGATGCACAGCAAGCGGAGCAAGATGGTGCTCGGCGTCGGCGACGAGGAGGTCGCCAAGCTCGAGGAGCGGTACCGCGAGAACGGGTTCGGCGACCTCTTCCCGAAGCTCCGCGAGATCGGCCGCGAGGAGATCGAGGAACTGGAGCCGAAGGTCGTCGAGGGCCGCGACCCCGACACCGAACTCAAGGCGCTCCAGACGCCCGACGGGTACGTCGTCGACTACGGCGCGGTCGCGAAGTCGTTCGTGGAGGACGCCCGCGCCGAGGACGGCGTCTCCGTCCACCTCGGCACGGCGGTCGAGGGCGTCGACGAGGATCGCGACGGGTTCACCGTCGACACCGACGACGGCGACTTCGCGGCCGACGCGGTGGTCGTCGCCGCCGGCTCCCACAGCCTCCAGTTCGCCAAGGAGATGGGATACGGCGAGGACATGTCGCTGCTGCCGGTCGCGGGGAGCTTCTTCCTCGCCGACGACCTGCTGAACGGGAAGGTGTACACGCTCCAGATGAAGAAGCTCCCGTTCGCGGCGGTCCACGGCGACGCCGACGTGCACGACGACGGCGTCACCCGGTTCGGTCCCACGGCGAAGCTCGTCCCCGCGCTCGAACGCGGCGAACTCTCCACCGTGAGCGACTTCGCCGACGTGTTCGGCTTCTCGCCCGCCTCGGTCCTGAGCTACGTCAACATCCTCTCGGACCGCATCCTGTTCCCCTACGTCGTGCGCAATCTCGTGTACGACATCCCCGAGGTCGGCAAGCGCGCGTTCCTCCCGAACGTCCAGAAGGTCGTGCCGAGCGTCGACGTCGACGACATCGAGCGCGCCAAGGGGTACGGCGGCGTGCGCCCCCAGATCGTTGACACGGAGAACAAGGAACTCGACATGGGCGAGGCGAAGATCACCGGCGACGGGATCTTATTCAACATCACGCCCTCGCCGGGCGCCTCGACCGCGCTGAAGAACGCGATGGCCGACGTGCGGACCGTCCTCGACTTCTTCGACGCCGACCACGAGTTCGACGAGGCGGCGTTCCGCGAGGCGACGATCGAGAACTTCCCGCGCGTCGACGACCCGGTCGAGGGCGACGCCGCCGCCGACGCGACCGAGAGCGGCGACGTCGACGACGACCGCGTCCCCGCCGAAGCCGACGACTGACCGATCGAGGCGACTCCGTCGAACGCGCGCCGAGCCGACCCGATCGGATTCGGGCTCGATACGGCTCGCCGGCCTCCTCCGGCGTCGCTATCCGAATTGAGTCGGCTGCGATCGGCGTAAATCGGGTCAAATCGCGTTGAAATCGGCTGCAGGGCCATCCTCGCTTTTATTCGAACACCCGCTACGTCGATTTGCAATGTTCGAAGCAGATCCGCTCACGACGGCGACGCTCGCGACCGACGCGGCGAAGGTGGCCCTGCAGGCCGGCCCGCCGGCCGACGCCGCCTCGCAGGCCCCCGCGTTCGTGCAGGAGATCCTCGCCAAGGTCGGGTCCACGGCCGGCGACGCGGCCGGCGGGATCGGCGAGGCGATCAGCGGCATGACCCCCGGCGGAAGCGACGCGGCCAAGGGCGCGGGCGAGGCCGCAGGCGCCGCGGGGAATGCCCCCGGCCGATAACGGTCGCTTCCCGACCGGACCGTTCGGTTCCCCACTGACCACGTTCGGCTCTCCACTGGCCACGTTCGGCTCTCCGCTGACCACGTTCGGCCCTTCTCCGACGCCGTTCGTCTCCCGTTTTCGCGTCGACCGCGACGGTCGTCGCTCGCCGCTTCGCACGAGTATTTAACTACCGGTCAGTCACCGGAGCGTCCGTCCCGTCTCACGCCGGCGTCTCCTCGCCGACCTCCCGCTCGAACGCCTCCCTGAGCAGGCGGATCGCCCGCCGCTTCGTTCCGTGGGGGACGAACACGAAGGGGATCGGCACGTCGAACGCGCGGTCGCCGTACAGCCCCCACTCGCCGACGGAGCGGGTCGTCCCGCCGTACGCGATCGGGATGTCCTCCAGCTCGTCGGGGTCGTACGCGGGCACGTAGGAGCGGTCGATCCACACCTCGTGGATCGGCACGTCGAGGGCGTCGGCGAGCAGCCCCTCCAGCCGGTCGTCGCCCTCGGTGAGCCACGCGGCGAAGTCGTCGAGGTCGGGGCCGCGGTCGTCGGTGCGGCCGTCGTCACCGAGGCTCCCGCCGACCCGGTCGGCGAACGCGATCCGGTGCTTCCAGCAGGTGGCCGGGAAGCGGCGCCCGCGGAACCGGTCGTACATCGACGCCAGCGTCGAGTCGGGGTGCTCGCGGGCGGCGATCCGGAGCCGTTCGAGCACGGCGTTGTCGTCGAGCTCCCGCGAGAGGACGCCCTCGACCGTCACCGGGCTCTCGCCGGTCACGGCCTCGTACTCGCCCAGCAGCTCCTGGAGGAGGCGGTTGGCGTAGACGGCCTTGTGGTGCTGGGTGACCCACATGTAGAGCGCGATCCGGCCCTCCAGGTAGTTGCCGATGGTCGAGAGCGCCTTCTCGGTGAGCGCGAGCCCCTCCTCCGGGTGCGCCGTGTAGGCGTCGACCATGCGGTCGACGTCGAAGCTCAACACGCCCGCGCCGGTCATCCGGTTGTCGCGGGTGATGTAGTCGAGCCGGTCGACGTCGATGGGCGAGTGGAGCAGCTGCGCGCCGACGCCGCACTGCCAGGGGTCGCCGCGCTCGTACGCGAGGCTGTAGCCGAGGACGTACGCGCACACCTCGAACGGGTCCACGTCGAACGAGCGCAGCGCGTCGCCGTACTCCTCGACGATGAGGACGCAGCCGAGCAGCTCGTGAGGACTCGCCGATCGGAGCGGCGCCCCGCCGACGCCCGCCCGGTCGAAGGCGTCGACCAGCCCGGCGTCGACGATCCGCTCCCGGAGGACGCCCTCGTCGAGGAACCCCTCCGAGAGGTGCGAGAAGGGCGGGTGGCCGACGTCGTGGAGCAGGCAGGCGCACTCTAACGTGCGCTGGATCTCCTCGAGCTCGTCGGTCGTCGCGTCCCGCGTGAAGTACGACTGCCGGCGGAGGTTCTCGAAGACGGTCCGCCCGAGGTGGTAGACGCCGAGGGAGTGCTCGAACCGCGTGTGGTTCGCCCCGGGGTAGACGAGGTGCGTCGCCGAGAGCTGCCGGACGTACCGCAGTCGCTGGAACGGCCGGGTGTCGACGACGCCGTCGACGAGCGCGTCCGGCAGCTCCACGTAGCCGTGGACGGGGTCTTTGAACTGTGTGGTCGGCATCCGGATGTCCGTGGATGGACGCCCCGATACCTGCGTCTTTCGGTCACGCGGGCGACGCCCCCGCTCGTCGCCGGAGTCCGTTCTTATAAATACCGAGCGCGCCGACTCGCGGGCATGGCACCGGAGGCCGCCGACGGGCCGGGCGGCGGGGCGGAGGACGCCGATAGCGACGCGGCAGACGCCGGCACCGGATCGCCGATCGCCGACCGGTGGATCGCGCTCGACCGCGGTTGGCAGGCGCTCCTGCTGGGACTGGGGATCGTCGCCGTCCACGCCGCGGGACAGGCCGCGGGCGCCTTCTGATGCGCGCCGTCGCCGTCGCTCGGCCGTACGTCCCCGGCCTCGCGCTCCTGGCGGCCGGGGCGCTCCTCTCGCATCTCGTCGCCGGCGCGGTCGACGGGCTCCAGCCGCTCGTCGTCGCGGTCGCGCTCGGCGCGCTCGGCGGCAACGCGGTCGGCACGCCCGACGCCGCGAAGCCGGGCGTCGGCGTCGATAAGCTCTTCTTAGAGACCGGGATCGTCCTGCTCGGCGCCGCGGTCGTCGTCGAGGAGTTCCTCGCCGCGGGACCGACCGTGCTCGGGCTGGTCGTCGTCGCGGTCGGCGGGGGGCTCCTGCTCGCCGAGCTGATCGCGCGGGGCCTCTTTCGATTGGACGGGACGACGCCCTCGCTTTTGGCCGCGGGCGCGAGCATCTGCGGCGTCTCCGCGGTCGTCGCGATCGGGCGCGTGCTCGACGCGCGCGGCTCGGCGATCACGTTCGCGGCGGCGACCGTCCTGCTGTTCGACGCCGTCACGCTCGTCGCGTTCCCGATCGCCGGCGAGTGGCTCGGGCTCACCGGCCGGCAGTTCGGCGTCTGGGCCGGCGTGAGCATGTTCTCGACCGGCCCCGTCGCGGCCGCGGGGTTCGCCCACTCGCCGGAGGCGGGCCAGTGGGCGACCGTGACGAAGCTCGCGCGCAACTCCCTGTTGGGGGGCGTCGCCGTCGCCTACTCGCTGGCGTACACGGCGCGGTCGGCGACCGACCCGGGCGTGCGCCGGCTGTGGGCGGAGTTCCCGAAGTTCCTCCTCGGCTTCCTCGCGGTCGCCGCGATCGCGAACAGCGGGCTCCTCTCGCCGGCCGCGCTGGCGTCTATCGGACGGGTGTCGGACGCGCTGTTCACGCTGGCGTTCGTCGGCCTCGGCTTCTCGATCCGGCTCCGCGAGATGCGGGAGGTCGGCGGGGCCGCCGTCGGCGCCGTCCTCGTCCACCTGCTCGTCGTGAGCGCGCTCGCGCTGGCGGCGGTGCGGTGGCTGCTGTGAGGCCGTGAGGCGCCCCTGTCGACCGCGTTCACTCCTTATAAGTAGCGAGCGGGCGGACTCCGGGTATGAGCACTATCGGGTTCATCGGCGGCAGCGGCATCTACGAGGCGCTCCCCCTGAACGACGTGCGCGAGGTCGAGTTCGACACGCCCTACGGCGAGCCGAGCGACGCGATCACGATCGGGGAGTTCGCCGACACCGGAAAAGAGGTCGCGTTCCTCCCCCGGCACGGCTCCGAGCACGGCGTCTCGCCGACCGACCTCCCCTACCGCGCGAACATGTACGCGCTGAAGCAGGCGGGCGTCACGCACGTCTTCGCGTCGAACGCGGTGGGTAGCTTGAAAGAGGAGCTGGAGCCCGGCACGCTCGTCGTCCCCGACCAGATCTACGACCGGACGAAACACCGCGACCTCTCCTTCTACGGCGACGGCGTCGTCGTCCACCAGCCGTTCGCGGACCCGTACAGCCCGGAGCTGGTCGACCACCTCACCGACGCGGCCGAGTCGGCCGTGGGCGGCGCCAGCGAGAGCGGCGACGGGGAGGGCGCGGTCGACGACACGAAGATCGTGAAGGGCGGCACCTACGTCTGCATCGAGGGGCCCCAGTACTCGACGCGCGCGGAGTCGGAGTTCTACAAGAGCCAGGGGTGGGACCTCGTCGGCATGACCGCGATCCCGGAGGCGAAGCTCGCCCGCGAGGCCGAGATCGCCTACGCGACGATCGCCGGCGTCACCGACTACGACGTCTGGAAGGCGGACAGCGAGGTGACGCTCGAGGAGGTGCTGGAGAACGCCGAGAAGAACCAGGAGGCGATCAAGGCCGCCGTCGAGGAGGCGGTCCGGACGCTCCCCGACGACCTGAAGTGCGAGGCGCACACGTCCCTGGCGGGCACCGTCAACACGCCCACGGAGGCGATCCCGGAGGAGACCCGCGAGCGCGTCGAGCCGCTGCTGGGCGAGTACCTCTGAGCGGGCCGGCCCTCGCCCCGCTGCCGCCGTCGCTCGCGGCGGGGAGCGCGCCGTCGCGGTCCCGACACGATTTAGGTGACCCGCCCGCAACGGGTCGGTAATGAGCACTCAGGCCGCGACGGAGGAACGCACGGTCGTGATCGGGCTGGAGGTCCACGTCCAGCTCGAGACCGACACGAAGATCTTCTGCGGCTGTTCGACCGAGCCCGCGGACGACGAGGAGCCGAACACGCGCACGTGTCCGACCTGCCTCGGCCTGCCGGGCGCGCTGCCGGTCCTCAACGAGGCCGCCGTCGAGGCCGCCGTGAAGGTGGGGAAGGCGATCGACGCCGACATCCCCGAGACGACGACGTTCCACCGGAAGAACTACTACTACCCCGATCTGCCGAAGAACTTCCAGCTCACCCAGTACGACGCCCCGATCTGCCAGTCCGGGGAGCTAGAGGTCCGCGTCGACGACGAGCCGCGGGCCATCGGGATCACCCGCGCGCACCTCGAGGAGGACCCCGGGAGCCTCCAGCACGCCGGCGGCTCCATCGAGTCGGCGACGCACACGCTCGTGAACTACAACCGCGCCGGGACGCCGCTGATGGAGATCGTCACCGAGCCCGACTTCCGGTCGCCCGCGGAGACCCGGGCGTTCCTCGCGAAGCTGGAGGAGGTCCTCGAGTATCTCGGCGTCTTCGACCCGACCCGCGACGGGAGCCTGCGCGTCGACGCCAACGTCTCCCTCGTCCCCGAGAGCGACGTCGCCGCCGACGGGACGATCGCCGGCGAGGCCCTCGAGGACGTGAACCGCGCGGAGGTGAAGAACATCTCCAGCCACAAGGGCGCCGAGCAGGCGCTCGCGTACGAGGTCACACGCCAGGAGAACGTGCTCCGGCGCGGCCGCGAGATCGAACAGGAGACCCGCCACTGGGACGAGGCGCGCGGCGTCACCGTCTCGATGCGCTCGAAGGAGGCCGAGAAGGATTACCGCTACTTCCGAGAGGCCGACCTGCCGGCGCTGGAGGTGTCGGACTGGAAGGAGCGGATTCCGATCCCGGAGCTGCCCGACGCCCGCCGGGAGCGCTTCCGCGAGGAGTACGGGCTCGACCGCGAGTCAGCCTCGAAGCTCACGTCGACGAAGGCGGTCGCGGACTTCTTCGAGGACGTCGCCGAGTCGTTCGACCCCGAGCTCGCCGCCACGTGGGTCGCCGACAACCTGCTCGGCGAGCTCAACTACCGCGAGATGCAGATCACGGACGTCGAGGACCGCCTCGACGAGTTCAAACGCCTGATCGAGCTGGTCGCCGCCGAGGAGCTCACCGTGAAGAACGCCGAGGAGGTCGTCCTCCGCGAGATGCTCGACGCGGGCGAGGACCCCGACACCGTCATCGAGCGCGAGGGGCTCGGCGTGGCCGACTCCGGCGAGGTCGAGGCCGCCGTCGAGTCCGCGATCGACGACAACCCCGACGCGGTCGCCGACTACCACGACGGCGACGAGGGCGCGATCAACTTCCTGGTCGGCCAGGTGATGCAGGCGACGGGCGGCAGCGCCGACCCCGGACAGGTGAACGGGCTGCTCCGCGAGCGGCTGGACGGGTAGCTCCCCGATGCGCGTCTCCGTCGACGTCGTCGGCGAGGGGACCGCCGAGTACGACCTCGACGCCGACGCGACGTACGCGGACCTCATCCGCGAGGCGGGGTACCACCCGCAGGAGGCGTCCGTGCTGGTCGACGGCTCCCCGGTTCCGGGCGACCGCGTCGTCGACGTCGACGAGGTCCGGCTGCTCCGGCTTATAAAGGGCGGCGCGACGGACGGCGGCGCGTGAGCGACGAGAGCGCGTCCGAGGGCGCCCCCGACGGGTTCGCCGTCGAGTCCGCGACTCCCGACGACCGGATCGACGTCCTCCGCGTGCTCGACGCCGCGATGCTGGAGACGGACGCCGAGACGGTGGACGCCGCGATCGACGCCGGCGACGCCCTCGTCGCCCGGTTTACCCGAACCGGCGCGGTCGTCGGCGCGCTGGTCGCGACGCGCCCCGAGCCGGCCCGGCTCCACGTCGACGCCGTGGCCGTCCGGCGGGCGCGTCGCGGTCGCGGGATCGGCGCCGCGCTCGTCGCCGCGGCGGTGCGGCGCGCCGAGCGCGACGCCCCGGTCGACGCCGTCACCGCCGCGTTCGACCCGAAACTGGAGGCGTTTTATACCGATCTCGGGTTCGCCGTCGACCGCGATCGGAGTGACGGCGACGATGACCGAAGCGACGACGATGACCGAAGCGACGACGATGACCGAAGCGACGACGATGACCGAAGCGACGACGAGCGCGGGACCGACCGACTGTGCGGTCGTCGCTCGGTCTGAGCGGTGGCGGGCGACAGTGAGGCGGAATCCGGCGAACGACGCCGATAAACGGCCGGACGGTCTACGAGGGCGCAATGAGCGGAAAGGACGAGTACTACAACCGGTCGAAACAGCAGGGGTATCGCAGCCGGGCTTCTTATAAGCTGAAACAGCTCGACGAGGAGGCGGACCTCTTCGAGCCCGGCGACACCGTCGTCGACCTCGGCGCCGCCCCGGGCGGGTGGCTCCAGGTCGCGGCCGAGGAGGTGGGCGAGTCGGGCACCGTCGTCGGCGTGGACCTCCAGCGCATCGACGACTTCGAGGACCACGACGTGGAGACGATCCGCGGGGACATGACCCAGGATCGCACCCGCCACTACCTGCGCGAGGCCGTCGGCGAGCGCGGCGCGGACGTGGTCATCTCCGACATGGCGCCGAACATGACCGGGGAGTACGCCCTCGATCACGCCCGGTCGGTCCACCTCGCGCGGCAGGCGTTCGACGTGGCCGAGGAGCTGCTCGCACCCGGGGGCGACTTCGTCGTGAAGGTGTTCCAGGGCGAGGACCTCGACGCCTTCCGCGAGGACGTGCGCGCGGAGTTCGAGTACCTCCGGACCGTCGTGCCGCCGGCCTCCCGCGACTCCTCCTCGGAGGTGTACCTCGTCGCGAAGGGGCTCAACACGGCTCCCGTCAAGGCGGGCGACCGGCTGGAGGTGACCGTCGAGGAGCTCGGCGACGAGGGCGACGGCATCGCCTACGTCGAGGGGTACTCGGTCTTCGTCCCGAACGCCGCGGTCGGCGAGACGCTGACGGTCGAGATCGACGAGGCGAAGCCGCGGTTCGGCTTCGCCGAACGCGTCGAGAGCGACGACGAGTAGCGGACCTCTTTTCGGTCGTCCGACGAGGGTATCGCGTTCAGCTCGCGCCCGCGCCCCGGACCCACTCGCGCAGGGTGAACCCCTCGTAGTCCGTCTCGTCGACCACGCGCCACTCCGTCTCGTCCCACGCCGGGAACCGCGTGTCGCCCTCGTAGGCGCCGTCGACGTGGCTGAGGACCATCCGATCGACGCGGGGCTGGAACAGCTCGTAGATCGTCCCGCCGCCGAGGACGTAGACGGCCGTTTCCGGATCGGCCTCGTCGCCGACCAGCTCGCGGGCGAGTTCGATCGCCGCGTCGACGCCGTCGGCGACGACCGCGGTGGGGTCGTCGACCGCGTCGACGCTGCGGCTCACGACGATCTGCCGGCGTCCGGGAAGGTCCCCGCGCATGGACTCGAAGGTCTTGCGACCGAGGATCACCGGCGAGTCCGCGACGCGTTCGCGGTACTGGCGGACGTCCTCCGGGAGGTCGGGCCACGGGACGCCGCCGTCGTTGCCGATAACGCGGTTCTCCGCGAGCGCGGCGACGCTAACGAGTTGCACGGGAGCAGTACGGACGGTGGCGGTAAAAAGCGGTCGGCGGTGCGCGGTCGACCGAACCGCACGTGGCGGAGCCAGACGGCGATGCGCGGCCGGCGGGCGCCCTCTCGACTACTCGGCCAGCCCGAGGAGGTCGAACGGGTAGCCGTTGTCGGCCTCGTCGGCCTGTTCGTAGACGACGCGGGCGGCCGCGACGTCCTGGATCGCGAGCCCGGTGGAGTCGAAGACGCTGACGCCGGCGACGCCGTCGGCGTCGGCGGGCGTGCCGGGCGCGCCGGGCCGACCGGCCCGCCGTCCGACGACGATCTCGCCGATCTCGCCGTAGATGTCGTCGTCGGTGAGCGTCCCCGCCGCGTAGGGGACGTTGATCTCGCCGGAGTGCGTGCACTGTTCGTGGTCGTCGATGACGACGGTCGCGTCCAGCAGCAGGTCGTCCGCCAGCTCGTGTTTGCCCTCGGCGTCGGCGCCCATCGCGTTGACGTGGGTGTGCGCGCCGACGTCGTCGGGGCCGACGATGGGGTTCTCGACGGGCGTCACCGTCGAGAGCACGTCGCAGTGGCCGGCCTCCGATATCGAGCCCGCTCGGACGTCGAACCGGTCGTCGAAGGCGTCGATGAAGTCCGCGACGCGCTCCTCGTCGAGGTCGCTGATCACGACCTCCTCGATGTCGCGGACCGCCGCGATGGCCTCGAGCTGGGTGTACGACTGGACGCCCGCGCCGACGAGCCCGAGCGAGGTCGCGTCGGGGACCGCGAGGTGGTCGGTGGCGACCGCGGCGGCCGCCCCCGTGCGCTTCATGGTGAGCGTCGTGCCGTCGAGGACCGCCAGCGGGAACGCCGTCTCGGGGTCGGAGTAGATCATCGTCCCCATCACGGTCGGGAGGTCGTGGTCGACGGGGTTGTCGGTGTGGACGTTGACCCACTTGATCCCGGCGGCGTCCCAGCCGGCCTCCTCGGCGGTGTCCTCGGTCCGGACGTCGAGGTAGGCGGGCATCGACCGGAAGTCGCCGTTGTACTCCGGGAGGTCGATGTACGACTTCGCGGGCATCTTGGCGTTTCCGCGCTCGTAGGCGGTGAACGCGCCGCGTACCGCGTCGATAACGCGGTCCATGTGGGCGTTCTCGTCGACGTCGTCGGCGTTGAGAAGCAGCGTCTGCATGTCGAAGTCAATGCCGGACCGGGTACTTAGCCTTTCGAACGCGCGGCGAGAGACGCCGCGCTCGTCCGAGGGTCGTCGCGAGACGCGACACGCGCAACTAGACAGCGCGCTAAGTGAGAATTAATCGGACTGTCGTGCGTATTACAAACCGGCCGCGTCCGCTCCTGTGCGTATGTCCGGCCGCGAGGTCGCCGTCGTGTGGATCTGTGTGGCAATCCTCCTGTCGACGCTCACGCTCGCCGGAGCCGTCGTCGGAGGCGTGCCAGCTACCGGAACAGACGCTGATATCGACGTGACGGACATCGATCTCGAGGACACGCACGAGGACAACGAGTCTGACAATCCCGGCAATTCTGAGCGAGGCGATAGTCCTGGGAATTCTGACCAAGGCGATAATCCCGGGAACTCAGACAACGCTGGGAACTCAGGTAATTCAGACCAAGACGATAATCCTGGCAACTCAGACAATTCCGACGAGGAAGACGACGAGTCAGACAATTCCGAGGACCCCGACGATAACGACAATTCCGAAGATTCCGGCGAGGAGGAGTCAAACGATGACGACGAGGACAGTGAAGAAACCGAGTGGGACGAGGGCAACGACCCCGACAATTCAGGCAATTCAGACAATTCCGACGAGGAAGGAGGCGAGCCTGAAGGTCCCGACGAGGGTGACGAAGGGGACGAGTCCGAAGATTCCGACGAAGGAGACGAGCCAGACGGAGGCGACGGTTCCGAGGGCTCTGACGACGACGACGACAGCGAAGACCTCGATAACGGCGAGGGCGAGTCGAACGAGGGCGAGAACAATTCGGACAATTCCGGAGATCCCGACGAAGGCGCCGACAATAACGACGATTCCGAAGATTCCGACGAGGAGTCAAACGACGACGACGAGGGCAACGTGGGAACCGGGCCAGATGAGGGCGCCGACCCCGATAATGCAGGCAATTCAGACGATTCCGACGCGGAAGGAGGCGAATCCGAAGGGTCCGATGAAGACGACGGGCCAGACGTAGGCGACGATTCCGGTGAGGACGATTCCAGCGAGGACCACGAAGGCGACGATGGCGACGAGGACCAGTCGACCGATGACGACGAAGGGACTGAGCTAGAGGAGGGTGACGAGACTGACGGTTCAGACAGTTCCGAGGAGGAAGGAGACGAGTCTGCAGGTCCCGAAGAGGGCGAGAATGAAGGCGAGGGCAACGATTCCGAGGAGGACGACGAAGACACCGAGCCAGACAATTCCGGCCAGAACGACAATTCCGGCCAGAACGATCCAGACGGCTCCGAGAACCCTGGCGAGAGCGACAAGAACGATTTAAACGGGGGTGATAACTCAGACAACGCCGACAACTCAGACAACGCCGACAATTCAGACAACTCAGATAACTCAGATAACTCAGACAACGCCGACAACTCCGACGAGGAAGAGAACGCCGACAACTCCGACGAGGAAGAGAACGAGGAGGACGACGAAGACACCGAGCTAGACGATTCCGAAGGCCCCGACGATAACGGCGAGGGCGACGACATCGATAATGGCGGGAATTCTGGCGAGGGCGAGGATTCTGGCAAGGGCGACGGTGACAACGAATCCGAAGGTCTCGACGAGGACGAGCAAGACGAGTCCAATGAGGACAATTCCGACGGGAACGAGTCAGACGAGGGCGACAATTCCGACGAGGAAGGAGGCGATTCTGAAAATTCCGACGCCGGCGATGAACAAGACGAGTCCGGAGCTTCTGACGAGGTAGATGAGGGCGGCAACTTAGACAATTCTGACAACTCAGACAAGGAAGGAGGTGAGTCTGGAAGCTCTGAGGATAACGAGCCAGAAGAGGACGAGTCAAACGGTGACGAGGACGGCGACGATTCCGACAATGGCGACGACGACGGTCCAGGCGAGGACGACGATGACAGTGGTGGTGACGAGCCAAACGAGGGCAACGAGGGCGACGATAACGAGGGCGACGACAACAACGGCAACGACGGCAACGACGAGGACAGCGACAACGACAACGAAGGCGAGCAAAACGAGCCCGATGAGGGCAATTCTGACGAGAACGAACCCGACGACGGCGACGACACCGACGGTCCTGTGTCACCCGAATCAGCCGACTCATCGGAATCGTCCGAGTCGTCCGCGACGAGCGCCGACGAGCCGACCGTGTCCCAGTCGGAGTCGGCCGACGCCGTCACGGTCGAGGTCAACGGCGCGGTCGACGGACGCTACACGGCCGACGTCACGCTCGCCGGACCCTCTGAGACGCGGCCCGCGGTGTCGCTATCTGGGTTCACGATCGAGACGGCCGGAGACCGCGAGGCGTTCGATCTGACCGTCGGACGGCCCACGGCCGACCCCGGAGAGCGCGGCGCGGTCCAGCACGGAAGCGCGCTGGGGTACGTGGAGGTCGGCTCGACGCTCGACGCGGCCGACACGAGCGCGGCGACGCTCCGGTTCGACGTCGACCGCGACGCGCTCCCTAACAGGCTGGGACAGGAAGACGTGGCTGTGATGCGGTACGCCGACGGCGAGTGGACGACGGCGGACGTCACGCACACCGTCGACGGAGACACTCACACCGCGACGATGCCGAACGCCGCGCCCGTCGCCGTCGTCGCGCTGGAACCCGGGAGCGTCGAGGTCGTCGACAGCGAGGTCCCGGCAGATCAGGTTCGCGTGGGCTACGAGACGACGCTCCGCGCGACGGTCGAAAACCCCGGCGACCGGCCGGCAAACCGAACGCTCACCGTCACCATGGACGGCGAGCGGCTCGCCGAGCGCGACGTGTCACTCGGTCCCAGCGAGAACGCGACCGTGGAGATCGCGTTCGAACCGGTCGAGAGCGGAACGGTGTCGCTCAGCGGGACCGAGGCCGGATCGATCAGCCTCTTCGGCGGCGACGAAGGGGCGGCCGACACGGAGACGCGGACGGAGGAGAGCGCACCGGGCTTCGGCCTGACCGCTGCGGCGCTCGCGCTCCTCGCGGCCGCGCTGGCCGTCCGCGTCGGTCGGCGGTGAGCGGCAATCGAAGTCAAGGCCCTCGGCGAGCGGCGGGATCGTGTCTAGGTAACAACTTAAAAAAAACGAGAACGCGTGAGTCGGTCGGGCGCCAGTGCGCGAGCGGGTCGGTGAGGTGAGGCGTGGGAGCGATTTACCGGACCGGGTTACATCGCACCGCCCATACCGCCCATGCCGCCCATGCCGCCGGCCGGGGCGCCGCCCTCGTCGTCGCCACCGCTGGTCGACAGGTCGCCCGCGGAGATGATGTCGTCGATTTTCAGGACGAGGTTCGCGGCCTCGGCGGCGGAGGCGATCGCCTGCTCCTTCGCCTGGGCCGTCTCCACGACACCGGCCGCGGCCGTGTCCTCGACCTCGCCGGAGAAGACGTTCAGCCCGGCGTGCGCGTCGCCGGCCTCGTGGGCCGCGCGCAGGTCGACGAGCAGGTCGATGGCGTCGAGCCCGGCGTTCTCGGCGAGCACGCGGGGGATGAGCTCCAGCGAGTCGGCGAACGCCTCGACGGCGAGCTGCTCGCGGCCGGAGACGGAGTCGGCGTAGTCGCGGAGCCGGCGGGCGAGCTCGACCTCGATGGCGCCGCCGCCGGGGAGGGTGCGCCCGTCCGAGACGGTCGCCGAGACCACGTCGATCGCGTCCTCGATGCCGCGTTCGAGCTCGTCGACCACGTGGTCGGTCGTGCCGTACACCAGGAGGGTGACGCCGTGGGAGTCCTCGCCCTCGACGTAGAACAGCCCGTCCTCCTCGTCGCGCTCGATCGAGCCGACCGCGAGGTCGTCAGCGGTGAGCGAGTCGAGGTCGGTGACGATCGGCGCGCCGAGCACGTTCTTGAGGAAGCTCAGGTCGGACTTCTTCGTCCGGCGGACCGCGAGGATGCCCTCCTTCGCGAGGTAGTGCTGGGCGAGGTCGTCGATCCCCTTCTGACAGAAGACGACGTCGGCCCCGCTCTCGACGATCTTGTCGACCTTGTCGCGGAGCTGCTTCTCCTCCTGGTCGAGGAACTTCTGGAGCTGGTCGGGGGAGTCGACGTTGACGGAGGTGTCGACGTCGGCCTCCTCGACCTCGATGGGGTCGTTGAGGAGGAGGACGTTCGCCGATTCGAACTCGGTCGGCATGTCGTCGTGGACGGGGTCCTTGTCGATGACGGCGCCCGAGAGGAGCTCGGACTCGCCGGCCGCGCGTCCCGTGTGGGTCTCGATGTTGAGGTTCGCCAAGTCGACGACGTGGGAGCCGTCGTCGGCCTCGACGGTGACGCCCTGGACCGCGCGGACGACGAGGTCTGCGAGGGTCTCCTTGTCGAGCTCGGCGCCCTTGCCGGTCATCGACGTCTCGGCGACGTTCTTCAGCGTCTCCGTGTCGTCGGGGTCGACCCGTGTGGCGACCTCGTCGACCTGTTCGCGGGCGTACTCGCTCGCGAGGTTGAAGCCCTTGATCACGGCGGTCGGGTGGATGTCCTGTTCGAGGAGGTCCTCGGCGTTCTTGAGGAGCTCGCCCGCGATCGCGACCGCGCTCGTCGTGCCGTCGCCGGCCTCGTTCTCCTGCGTCTCGGCGACCTCGACGATCATCTCGGCGGTCGGGTTGTCGATGTCCATCGTCTGCAGGATGGTGACGCCGTCGTTCGTGATGGTGACGTCGCCCATCGAGTCGACGAGCATCTTGTCCATCCCTTTCGGTCCGAGCGTCGACCGTACGGCCTCGGCGACGCCGCGCGCCGCGGAGATGTTGTACTCCTGTGCGTCACGGTCCTTGACGCGCTGGGCGTCGTCGCCCATGATGATCATCGGCTGACCCTGCTGCATTCGCTGGCTCATACAGCGTTTGATTGATTGTGATTCTATATAAATCCGTCGTTGAGTGGCGATCGAGCAGTGTTCCGCTCGACGGCCCGAGCGTCGTGAAAATCGCCCGACTGTGGTGTGTTTTGGTGGTATTTATGTGAGTAGTTAGCACGACACTTCGCGCTCCGTCGGATGTCGTTGGTGGTCCCTTTATATAGATCGGCGGCTGCACCGTCCCACGAGCGGATCGTCGAACGGCGGGACCGCTCGCGGTGCTGAAACGGTGGACTGGCGGCGCCGACGCCGGAGAACGGAGGGAATGCCGCTTAGGAGAGGGGTCCGACGGACGCGTCGCTTCCGGGGGCGGCCACGAACGCAAAAAACGAAGGCGGTGTTCGGTCGCGAGCGGTCACCAGTCGAGCTCGTCCTCGTCGAGATACTCCGAATCGACCTCGTCGAGGGACGGCTCCGGCGGTTCGTCGGCAGCAGTGAGTTCGCGTCGGTTGAGGTGACTCTCCAGCTGCCGGCGCTTGTTCCGTCCTTTCCGCTCGCGACCTGATTTCGTGTCTGGCATCGTCACCCGTGTCAACAACACCCACGCATATGAGTCTTATGTCGGTGTGAGAGGGCGTCGAGCGCGACGATTCCGAGGGCGTCGAGCCAGCGGAGCGACGCCGTCGGGCGGAACGCGAGCACCGTGGCTACGAGGGTCACGAGAGAGGGAAAACGTCAGGAGAGAGATTTGAACCCCAGTCGTTCCGCTCGTTTCACTCGCTCCACTCCCTGGTTCAAATCCGCTGGTGCTTCCGCTGTCGCGGAACTCACCCGTCGCTCTGCTCCTCGTTCGTTGTTGCGACAGCAAAAACGCCAGGAGAGGGATTTGAACCCCCGATCCCGGAAGGGAACACGCTTTCCAGGCGTGCGCCTTACCACTCGGCCATCCTGGCTCGGCCTGAGATAATCTACTGGGACTGTTAAGTCCTTCTTTTCACGCGCTTCGCCCACAGGCGGTGTTCGACCGCGTAGGCGATTCCGCCGGACGCGACGGCTATCGCCGCGGCGAGGCCGAGCAGCCCGCCGTATCCGACGGGAAGGGAGCCTGCGGCGATCAGGAACCCCTGCGCGAGCACGAGAAATGCGAATCCGCCGACGAGCCCCCACAGGGCCGCCGACTTCGCTCTGGCGCGCTTCGCCGGTCGCGCGGCCCTCCGATCTGGACGTGGACCGCCGCCGTCCGTCCCGTCCCCTACGCTGTCTCCATCGCCGACTCCGCCGCCCCCATCGCTGACTCCGCTACTCCTATCGCCGACTCCGCCGCCCTCAGTGTCCATCTACTCGACGACGGCCACCGCCTCGATCTCGACGACGGCGCCCTTCGGGAGTGCGCCCGCCTGGACCGCCGACCGCGCCGGCGGCGACTCGTCGAAGTACCCGGCGTACGTCTCGTTCATCTCGTCGAAGTCGTCGATATCGGCGAGGAAGACGGTCGTTTTCAGCACGTCCGTCGGCGCCGCGCCCGCCTCCTCGAGGACGGCGACGAGGTTGTCGAGGGCCTGCTCCGTCTGCTCGGCGATCGGCGCGTCGTCGAGGAGCTCGCCGTCGGGCGTCAGCGGGATCTGCCCGGCCGTGAACACGAGCTCGCCGTTCGTCGTCGCCTGACTGTACGCCCCGACCGCTTCGGGTGCCGCGTCGGTGTGGACGATCTCTTTCATACGACTCCCCGTTCGGCGTGCCGACCTAAGAGTGCGGGGGAACCGGGCGAACCCCGGAGAGACCGCGCCGGATCTCCCCCTCGACCACCGCTGGTCATATATTCCTCGCCTGCTAACACGCCACATATGACGGGAGGCAATCTCCTTCCGGTCGCCGCGGTGCTCATCGGGGTGCTCGCCGCCAACCTCGCGCTCGCGTGGCTCCTCGCGAGGCGGGACTGGGAGCCGCCCGAAGCCCTCGGCTCGTTCGGCGACTCGCCGCCCTCGGAGTCCGCCCCGGACGCGGGCGACTCCGAGACCGCCTCGACCGCCGGACCCGAGTTCGCCGTGGGCGCCGACTCGGGACCGGGAGCGGCCGGGAACGACCCGAACGGCGACCCGCCCCCGCTCGACGCCGACGGCGAGACCGTCGTCTGCCGGCACTGCGGGGCGGAGAACCGCCCCGACTTCCGCTACTGCCGGTGGTGCGTCCGGTCGGGCTTCGCCGACGACGGGTCGGGGGCCGCCGGCGGGCCGACGATGACCGAGCGCTCCCTGTGAGCGGCGGGAGCGCTAGTCCGCGTCCACCCGGCACCCGCCCGAGTAGTCGATCCCGTCGATCGACTCGATGCCGTCGTCGCCGCACACCGGACAGCCCGGGTTCCGGCGGTACGGGACCGTTTCGAAGGTGAGGTCCATCGCGTCGTAAAAGAGCAGCCGGCCGTCCAGCCGCCCCCCCGTGTCGAGGAGGAGCTTGATCGCCTCGGTCGCCTGGATACAGCCCACGGTGCCGGGGAGGACGCCGAGCACGCCCGTCGCCGCGCAGTCCGGCACCGTCCCGGGCTCGGGCGCCTCCGGGAACAGACACCGGTAACAGGGCCCCCCGGGAACGAGTGTCGTGGCCTGCCCCTCGAACTTGTAGATCGCGCCGTGGACCACCGGCAGCCCCTCGATCCGGGCCGCGTCGTTGACGACGTACCGCGTCCGGAAGTTGTCCGCGCAGTCGACGACCACGTCGTACCCGGCGAGCAGGTCGCGGACGTTCCCCTCGTCGAGCCGTGTCTCGTGCGTCTCCACGTCGACGTCGGGGTTGAGCCGGTCGACGTATCGGGCTGCGGATTCCACCTTCGGCTCGCCCACGTCGCTCTCGCCGTGGATCACCTGCCGCTGGAGGTTCGAGCGCTCGACGACGTCGTCGTCGACGATCCCGAGCGTTCCGACGCCCGCGGCCGCGAGGTACTGGATGACCGGGGCGCCCAGCCCGCCCGCCCCGATCACCAGGGCGCTCCCGTCGAGGAGGCGCTTCTGCCCCTCCGGGCCGACTTCGTCCATGATCACGTGTCTGGAGTACCGGTCGAGCTGGTCGGCGTCGAGCGAGAGACTCATGCCAGAGTGTGAGAGGTAGTGGCGTATAACGGCTTTCCCGGGGCGACCCTGTGGTCGGGACCGGCGTCATCACGCCGTCGACGAGACGCGGAGCGCGGGCGGCGGCGTGGTCACTGGCCGAACGAGACGAAAGAAAAACGCGATCGCCGACGCGATCGAGCCTCGAGCGCTGCCGACGGGCGTTGCAGGTAAACCGACGGGGCGTTACTTGCCCTGGCGGTCGTTGCCGGTGACGCTCGGGCGGGTCTTCTCCGTGCCCTTGCCGCGCGTGCGCTGGCCGCGGCCCTTCGTGCCGGCGGAGGTGAGCCCGCGGAAGGCGCGCCCGCGGTGGTCGTCCGAGGTGATCCACCCGAGGTCGTCGTCGTTCTCGATCGCGGGGTGGGCGGGGTCCACTAAGATTACTTCGTGCCACTTCTGGGAGCCGTCCTCACCGACCCAGTAGGAGTTGAGCACGCGGAGGTTGCGGTACTTCCGCGAGGCGCGCTCCTCGGCGATGCGCTGGATCGACTTGCGCCGCGAGAGGCGGTTGACGCCCTGGCGCTTCGAGCGGCGACCCGCCTTGTGGCGCTGCTTGCGCGAGCCGCCCTTGCGGACGCTCACGCGGGCGACGACGACGCCCTGCTTGGCCTTGTAGCCGAGCTCGCGGGCCTTGTCGAGGCGCGTGGGGCGCTCGACGCGCTCGATGGCGCCCTCGTCGCGCCACTGCTGTTTGCGCTGCCACTGCAGCTCTGCTAGTTTCCCCTCCTTGGGGGACCGCCACGCCTCCTTGATGTGCGAATAGAAGCTTCGTGCCATATGTTGTCCGCGGACGGTTGCGATTCAGCCGCGAGGCGGCCACATGTCGTCTCGTCCCGGGGGGCGTCGACGGCGTTGACGAGCTTCGCTCGTCAGCCCATCAGACGCAGTCTGATGACGTCGACGAGCCCCCGGCGGCGAGTGCCCGCTGTGTCCGCACCAGCGAGTTGCCCGTACTTCCCGCGGTTCGCCCTTAACCGCTTCGCTACGGCGTTCGCGTGGGGGACGGTGGCACGCGCGGATCGGCCGTCACTCGGGTTCGAAGGCGCCGGAGACGCCCCGGTTCTCCTCGCGGTCGACAGCCGTGACTCGTCGGAGTTCCCGGCTGCGGACCCCGCGCAAATCGCTGTCGGCCGTCCGTCGCGCCTCGGGAGGCGACGTGCGGCGTTCCGTGAGCGACGCCGAGAGCCGTCGCTGGGCGGTCGGCGCGTCGCATCATAAAGAAGTGCCGCGGGGGTCGGCCCGCGAGGGCCGATGGTTAGCGAGCGTTGTGTGTCGCAGCCGCGTTACTCGTGACGCCGCGTCGCGAGGAGCGCAGCCGCGATGAGAGCGACGAGCGCGACGAGCGCGCCGAAGCCGGGCGTGCTGTCGTCGGTGCCGTCGTCGCCGTCGGTGTCGTTCCCGTCGGCGCCGTCGTCGCCGTCCATGCCGTCATCGCCGTCGTCGGTGCCGTCGTCGCCGTCGGTGTCGTTCCCGTCGGCGCCGTCGTCACCGTCGGCGGATTCGACGATGAGCGTGCCGGTCTGCTCGTCGCCGTCAGTGGCGATACCGTGCGTGTATTCACCGGCCTCGAGTCCGGACGTGTCGACGTCCGTGAACTCGACGGTGGTGCTGTTGCCACCCTCGAGGGTGACTTCTTGGCTGTCGAGCTCCTCGCCGTCAAGCGTGAGCGCGACAGACTGGGTCGCGTTCGAGTCGCCGGTGTTCTCGATCGTCGCGGAGACGGTCAGCGCGTCGCCCGCGGTGATCGTGGCCTCTTCGGGGTCAAGGTTCGAGACCTCGAAGGTGGCGTTACCGTCGTCACCGTCGTCGGCCGCTTCGACGACCGTCCCGTCGGACTCAGCGTCGAAGGCAGCCTGCCGGACCTCAGCGGTGAACGTGTCGTTCACTTCCTGGTCGCTGAAGTCGAAGTTGGCTTCGAACGTGCCGTTGGACGACACGGCGATATCTTCATCGTTCATGATGAAGCTCGTCGAGGCGTCGTCATCACTGCGGACGCGCACGTCGATCTCCGTCCCGGGCGCGACGTTCGCCGTGCCCGTGATGGACTGGTTCTCGGCCGCAGCGACCTCGATCTCGTCTTCGTTGTCGAAGTCGCCCTCGGCCTCCACAACCGTGAAGTTGGCTGAGGTGGTCTCGTAGGCGTCCTCGAAGTCGTCCTCGTCGTCCTCATCGAAGAGGTCGAGGAGGCGGGCATCCTGCACGCTGATCTGAACCTCGTACTCGTCTTCGTCCTCGATCGGCTCGGCACCGAGGTCGTTGTCGTCGAGTGCGGTGTTCAGGTTGTCAGCGTTCGCGACGATGTAGTAGTTGTTCGTCTGGTCGTCGTAGACGACCGTGAAGATGTTCGAGAACGCGTCGCTACTGACTTCGTTCGCGATCGCGTTCACGTCGATCTCGTTGGCTTCCTGGTTCGTGCCAGGGTTCTGCTCTTCCAGGACGATCTCGAGCTTGTCGTCGCTGTTGGTAGTCTCCAGGTCGTAGTCGCTGTTGTCCTCCTGGAGGAGTGCGTAGAGCGCGTCGGTGCTGTCGGGCTCGTCGAGGTTCCCCTCAGCGTCTGCGAACGCGCCCCGCAGACCGGACGCCGTGAACTGGTGGACGAGCACGTCGCCGCGCGCGCCGTCGTCGTCGATCGCGAGCGAGTCGGTCTCCGTGACCAGCTCGCCCTCGACGGCCTCGTTGATCAGAGTGACCGTCGCGTTCTCGTCCTCGTCGTCGAGTTCATCGGCGATGTCGTCCTCGACGCTCTCGCTCGTGCGCCAGAGCGCGAGGCTCGTTTCGGTACTGCGCTCTTCAACCGAGAGCGAGGAGATCGAGTCCGGATCGTCGAGCGTGTCCTCGAAGCGGTCGTCACCAGTTTCCGTGCTGACTGAGATGTCGTACGTCCCCGTGTCGAGGAGGTCGGTCAGGTCGTCAGTCTCGCTGTCGAGAGCGACGTCCGCGTCGCTCGTCGTGGCGACGACTTCGCCGTCACCGGAGCCAGCCGTGTACGTGTTGAAGAGGATTTCAACTTCCTCATCGTCGGCGTCCTCGATGGTGACGTTCGCCTGGTAGCCGTCGTCCTCCTCGTTACCGATGACGACGGTACCGTCCTCGGTGTCTTCGTCGAGTTCGACCGTGATCGCAGCCACATCGCCCTGCTCGGCTATCACCGAGTCGGCAATGTCGAGCTCACCATCCTCGTCCTCCGTCACGTTGATCGAAGCGGTGTCGGAGGCTTCGGTGTCAGTCACTTCGAACTCGAACTCGTACTCGCCCGCATCAACGTCGGTGAAGTTGGTCTCGATGTCACCGTCCGAGATGTCGTTGAGCGTGACGCGATCCTCGTCGTCGTCCTCGTCGACGCTGTCGACGTTGCGGAACACGTCAGCGAGTTCGTCCGCGTCGAGACCGTCAGCGGTGACGTTCATCGAGTAGGTCCCGCGGTTGGAGTCGACTTCGAGGTCGACTTCGTCGCCTTCGTCGACTTCGTCCTCGTCGAACTCAGTCGAGAGGCTCTGGACCGAAACCTCGAATTCAGTGGCTTCCTCATCGTCGATGCCGGGTCCGCGGAGGAAGTAGTCGCCAGTTTCGAGGTCGTCGGTATCGATCGTGTACGCGCCGTCCGCGTCCGTAGCGAACTGCTCCACCGGACCGCTGGAGGAGATGTCGCCGTCGTCGTTACGATCCGTGACCTCACGGAGCTGGTAGTCAGTGTTCGGTGCGAGACCACTCACTTCGATCTCCTGACCGGCGTAGTAGAGGTTGGAGTCAGGGTCGTAGGACGGAGCAGCATCGACTAAGTCGAAGGTTGCAGTAGTGGTCGCGGAAGCATCGTCATCCTCGATGTCGAACACGACATCGGCAGTTGCGGTGGCATCGGTCGTGTCGTGCTCGTAGTTGACCGTGATGGTGGCGGTGTGGTCACCGTCAGTGTCGTTGGCGTCGGTGACTTCGACCGTGTGGACACCGCCGTCGATGCCTCCATCACTGACAGTCACGTCGTCACTCTCAGAGGAGACATCGTCTACGGTGGGAACGACGCCCGCACCAGCCGCCGCGGAGAGGTCAACGGTGACCGGCACATCCGTATCACCCTCCTCGATAGTTACGTCGAACGTTACTTCCTGTGGCGCCGCCTCCGATCCCACGGTAACGTCGTCTGCGCTACCGTTGGAGAGATCAGTGACGGCGGCCGCCGCGGGTGCGGCGGCAAAACCGATTGCGACCATGGAGACGACCATGATCGCCGCAAAGAAGACCGCGTTGGCCTTCTTGCGATAGTTTGTGTCGTTTGTCATTGTTGTTGTATGCTGTGTCGCGACACCCTGCTTTGTCCCAGCCTAAGCTGCCCGCTCGGCGTCGACCGACATCGTCGTCGATGGCGCAGCCGGACTTGACCGGGATTACTCACGTCGGCATCGCATTCGTATGGGGTAGGGTCTGCAACTGATGATTCAGGCGGTCTACATATATGCTTTGTGGAGCGTCTGACAGTGTGCCAACGTATCTCACATCACTCAGCGCCGCTCTACCGGCCGTTTTCAAAATGGGCGAGTTCAGGAGATCTGCCAATTAAGTATAAAAACGAGGTCACGAGGTGGCTGAGACACGGCGATGGGCCTCTCGCTACGAACGCGGATCAGCCCGCGTGCGCGCGTTGAGTAATGCTGTCGCTGGCCGGGTGACGCGCGATAAAGAAGAACCGCGTGTGGGTCGGCCCGCGAGGGCCGATAGTCAGCGAGCGTGGAGTATCGCTGCTGCGTTACTCGTTACGCCGCGTAGCGAGGAGCGCAGCCGCGATGAGGGCCACGAGGGCCACGAGAGCGCCGAAGCCGGGCGTGGAGTCGTCGGTGGAACCGCCGTCGTCACCGTCGCCACCATCGTCCGAGCCGTCGTCGCCGTCGCCACCGTCGTCGCCGTCGCCACCGTCGTCGCCGTCGCCACCGTCGTCGCCGCCATCGTCAGCCGCTTCGATGGTCAGCGTGCCGGTCGCTTCGTCGTCGTCGGTCGCGATACCGTGCTCGTAGTCACCAGCGTCGAGGCCCGAGGTGTCCGCGGTGAACTCCACCGTGGTGTCCTCGCCGCCCGCGAGCGTGACTTCCTGGGTGTCGAGCTCCTCGCCGTCAAGCGTGAGCGCGACGTCCTGGGTGCCTTCAGCTTCGCCGGTGTTCTCGATCGTGGCCGAAACCGTGACCGAGTCGCCGGCCGTGGCGGTTGCCTCAGACGGGCTCAGGTCCGAGACCTCGAAGGTCGCGGGCTCCTGAACCTCTTCGACGACCGTCCCGTCGGAGTCGGCGTCGAAGGCAGCCTGCCGGACCTCAGCGGTGAACGTGTCGTTCACAGCGGTCTCGCTGAAGTCGAAGTTGGCTTCGAACGTGCCGTTCGTCGACACGACGATGTCTTCGTCGTTCTGGATGAAGCTCGTCGAGGCGTCGTCGTCACTGCGGACGCGCACGTCGATCTCCGTCCCGGGCGCGACGTTCGTCGTGCCCGTGATGGACTGGTTGTCCTCGGCGGCAACCTGGATCTCATCTTCGTTGTCGAACTCGCCCTCGGCCTCAGCAACCGTGAACATGGCCGAGTTCTCGAGGAAGGACTCCTCGAAGTCGTCTTCGTCATCCTCTTCGAGGAGGTCGAGCAGACGCGCGTCCTGCACGTTCAGCTGGACCTCGTACTCGTCTTCGTCCTCGAGGTCTTCGTCGATTGCGCTGTTCAGGTTGTCAGCGTTCGCGACGATGTAGTAGGTGTCCGTCTGGTCGTCGTAGACGACCGTGAAGGTGTTCTTGAACTCGGTCTCGGAGATGTCTCCGTCGTTCACGAGCTCGTTCACGTCGATGGACGTGGACGGCTCGTTTGGACCGGGGTTCTCAAGCTCGAGGACCATCTCGAGCTTGTCGTCGCCATCGTTGGCGAGGTCAGAGTCAGCGTCTGCGTAGTCGTTGCCCTCCTGGAGGAGGGTGTAGAGCTGGTCGGTGCGGTCGCCGTCGCCGAGCTTCGCACTGTCGGCGCTCTCGAACACACCTTCCAGACCGGACGCGGTGAACTGGTGGACGAGAACGTCGCTGCGCGTGCCGTCGGCGTCGACGGCGAGCGTGTCAGTCTCCGTGACGAGGTCGCCTTCGATGGCGCCCTCGATCAGGGTGACCGTCGCGTTCTCGTCTTCGTCGTCCAGCTCGTCAGCAATGTCGCCCTCAACGGACTCACTGGTCCGCCAGAGCGCGAGGCTCGTCTCGGACCGCTCCTCAATCGAGAGCGAGGAGATCGAGTCCGGATCGTCGAGCGTGTCTTCGAACCGGGTAGCGTCATCCGTGTACGGGCCGACAGAGATGTCGTACGTACCCGTGTCGAGGATGTCGTTCAGGTCGGTCTCGCCTTCGAGGGAGACCGTCGCGTCGTCGTCCTCCGTGTAGACGACGTCGTCCGCAGCGGCACCGGAGCCGGCCGCGTACGTGTTGAAGAGAACGACGACTTCGCCGTCGTCATCGTCTTCAACGGTCACGTTGGCCTGGTAGCCGTCGTCGTCTTCGTTACCGATAACGAGGGTACCCTCGTCGGTGTTGTCGAGTTCGACGGTGATGGCCGCGACGTCACCCTGCTGTTCGACGACCGAGTCAGCGATGTCGCCCTCGCCGTCCGCAGCTTCGGTGACGTTGATCGAGGCGGAGTCCTCGGCTTCGGTGTCAGTCACTTCGAAGTCGAAGGTGTACTCGCCCGTGTCGACGTCGGTGAAGTTCGCCGCGTAGTCGCCGTCAGTGACGTCGACCAGCGTGACAACTTCCTCGTCCTCGTCGTCGAGTTCGATGCTTTCGAAGCCGCTGTCCTCGAAGATCGCTTCGATTTCCGTGTCGTCGAGACCGCTCGCGCTGACGTTCAGCGAGTAGGTCCCGCGGTTGGAGTCAATCTCGAGGTCGACTTCTTCGCCTTCTTCGACTTCGTCCTCGTCGAAGTCAGTCGAGAGACTCTGCGTGGAGACCTCAAACTCGGTGGCTTCCTCATCGCCGATGCCGGGTCCGCGGAGGAAGTAGTCACCAGTTTCGAGGTCGCCAGTGTCGATGGTGTACTCGCCGGAATCACTCGCGGCGAACTGCTCGACGGGGCTGCTCCCGGTGATGTCACCAGTGGAACTGTCCCGGTCGGTGACCTCACGAAGCTGGTAGTCGGAGCCAGCGTAGAGGTTGTCGACTTCGATGTCCTGACCTGCGTAGTACAGGTCCGAGTCGGGCGTGTAAGACGGACTGACGGTACCGAGGTCGAAATCAACGCCAGTTACTGCGGATCCGTCCGTGACGGTAACTTCCTCCGTCTTGGAAAACGTTCCGTTGTCGGCTTCGACGGTGTACGTGCCGTCGACGACGTTATCGATGGTGTAGGAACCACTACCACCGGTAACGGTAACTGCACCACCGAAGTCGTCGGCGTCGGCGCCAGCCAGCGTCACGTCGGTATCATCGACACCGTTGCTGATGGAACCGGCCACTGAACCGGTCGCAGAAACGAGGTCGAACGAGACGGAGCCACCGTTGGCGCCGTTCTCGTCGGTGATATCGAAGCTGTAAGCGTCACTGCTAGTGGTGTCGCCGTTGTTGAGCGCTGTCGTGTCGTGCTCGTACTCAACGGTAACTTCTCCGCTAGTCACTGCGGAGCCACTATTGTCCTCAGACAGGAGGATTGTGTGGTTGGCGCCATCAATACCATCATTGGTGGCGGTAATGCCTGTGCCTCCAGAGACACTCGTCACACTGGGTGTGACTCCAGCGTCAGCAGCCTCGCTGAGGTTGACTACAACCGGGACATCGCTGTCTCCGGCCTCGAGGTTTACGGTGAACGTTACTGTCTGTGCTGCTGCACCATTACCAACGGCGACATCGTCTACGGGAGTAGAGCCGCTGATGTTGGTGGCAGCTGCAGCCGCGGGAGCGGCCGCAAAGCCGGCCGCGAACATGGAGACGGGTCCTTCAGGCGACGTGGAACAGTTTCTTTGGTAGGGTCTGTCCACGTCGTCTGCGACGCTCGACCGCACCCTCGTGCGGTTCGTTTTGAGACTCGTACCCCTGGGTCCGCTCCGCGGTACCCCCGTGCGCTCGTTCGAGCCCCGGCTCTATAAATCCCGGCGGGCACGCCGCAGATCGGCGTTGAGCGCTCGATCGAGCTGACCGACAAGCGGAGTCGGTACTGCGAGTCGGCACTGCGTGTCAACGGCGACGGAAAACTGAGGCGCCGCGGCGGGGGCGTGAGGTGGGGCGGGCCCCCCGCGCCGCGGCGGGCCACTCACGGACGACGGGCGGCTGGCGCGTCCCGGCGAGGGGTCGGGACGCGCCGTCGGTGACGAGTACTGTTCGACCGGGCCAGTGTCGTGTCCTCCACCGGCACCTACGTATACCCGTGCGAGTCCGATAAGCCCGACACCACGGCAGTGCGGGGCTTTTTAAACCCCGCCGGAGGCGGACATCCGCGTGAGGTGGCACGGGGGAATGTCCGCGGCGGGCGGCGCCGTGTGGCGCTCCGACCCCCGCGGCGTGTGCGCCTCGCCCGCCAACCCGCAGGACGTTTAGGGGCGTGGAGGACGGAGTGCGAGATGGCGCGCGTGGGCGCGACACCGCATCGGGTAGGGCCTCGTGCCCGGCCGCGCCGCATTCCCCCGGCCCGACGCCTCGCTTCCGGGGCGTCGGTCGCGCCGCGATCGACCCGCAGAGGCACACGCCGCGCGTTCGCGGCCCGCACCGCGGTCGATCGGCGGCGATGTCGACGGGCGGAACGAGGATTTTTGATGATCGGATCGACGGACACCGACGACGAGTCGAAACACCGTCGGACGCGGCGACGCCGAGTGGAGGGACGCCGAACGCCGCGACGCCGAGCGGGACGACGCCGAACGCCGTGATGCCGAACGGAGCGATCGCGGTCCGCGAGACGTGACTATTTAAAAAGCGCCCGACGGCTCCCGCGCCGCTCACTCGGTCGTGAACAGCCCGTCCACGATCGTCTCGATCAGCGCGTCCTCCACGCGCTCGTGTGCCGCCTCGGTGTCGGCGCCGATCGGCGCGTTCCGCGAGCGCGCGGTGAACACGAGCGAGACGAACAGCTCGTCGATCAGCTCGGGGTCGTCGTACCGGAACTCCTCCAGCGACGCCCACCGCCCGGCGAAGGGCAGGTCCGAGTCGGACGCCGCCGACACGATCCCCTCGCCGTCCCCGTCGGCGTCGGCCATCCGGTCCTGTAACGCCCGGAGCTCCCCGTCCACGATCAGCGAGGAGATGAGCGGGTTCGACCGCACCTCCCGCAGCGTGGTCTTCAGGAGGACGCGCACCTCCTCGCGGGGCGTGTCGGCCGTCGCGACCGCCTCGGCGATCGCCGCCTCCAGGTCCTCGCGCTCCGCGCGGAGCACCTCGACGTACAGCGCCTCCTTCGAGTCGTAAAAGGCGTAAAACGTGCTCGTCCCGATGCCGACCGCCTCGGTCACGTCCTTGATCCGCGTGCGCTCGAAGCCGAACCGCTCGAACAGCTCCCGGCCCGCCGCGACCAGCTCCCCGCGGATTCGCTCGCGATCCGCGTCCGAGAACCCGCTCATCGCCCGCCTCCCATCCCGACTCCCCCGCCCTGCCGATGCGCGCTCATACCACCGGTACGAATCCAAAAACAAAGACGTTATTGATTCGTGGATTCATGGACACACATGAGACGCGCGACGGCGACCTCCGACCCGGTTCGATGCGATCGGCCACCGCAGCGCCGCGACGCCGGCCCGACGCCGGATCCGGTCCGCCCGGCCCCCGACGCGGGGCCCCGGGACGCCGCCGCGACGTTCGATTTAGCATGAGACGCAACACAGTCCTCGTCGCGGTCGTCGTACTGGCACTGGTAACGAGCGGCACGGCCGGGTTCGCCGCGGGAACGGGGTCGACGGCGTCGATCGACGCGCCCGCGGTCGGGGCCCAAAGCGGCGGCGCCGGCGGCGCGGCCCTCCAGACCGAGGGCGGGCTCGTCCGCGGCTCCCCCGACCTGAGCGTGACGACCGCGACCACGACGGTCACGCCGGGACGGACGAACGAGCTCACGCTCCAGGTCTCGAACGACGGCGACATGGACCTCGGGACGGCACAGACCCGCGAGATCGTCACCACCGCGCGGAACGTGCGCGTGACCGCCGACGCCGACGGTACCCCCCTCGAGGTCGAGAGCGGGACCCTCGCGATCGGCTCCGTCACCGAGGACCGCCCCGGCGAGGCGCCGATCGCGGTGAGCGTCCCCGAGGACGTCAAGCAGGGGACCTACGAGATAGACGTCGAACTCGAGTACTCGTACACCTACCAGCAGTCTAGTGGCGTCACATACGACCGCGAGGAGACCGTCGACGCCGAGGTGGAGGTCGAGATCTCCGAGGACGCCCGCTTCCGGATCGTGAACGCGACCACCGACGCGAACGTCGGCGGCGAGGGGACCCTCGAGGCGGAGATCGAGAACGTCGGCGCGGACGTCGCCCGCGACGCGACCGTCGCCCTGGAGTCGTCGAGCGGGGGGCTCGCGTTCGGCGAGCGAGCCAGCGACGCGGCCCGGATCGACGAGCTCGCCCCGGGCGAGACCGCGACCGTGCGCTACGACGTCGGCTTCGCGCCGGGCGCGCCCGTCCGGGAGTACGCGCTCAGCGGCAGCGTCCGGTTCGAGACGAGCGACGGGTTCCAGCGCGTCGACGAGAGCCTCTCCGCCGGCGTGATCCCGGGCGCGGAGCAGCGGTTCTCGGTGACGGACGTCGAGTCCGACCTGTACGTCGGCGAGGAGGGCGAGGTCACCGCCACCGTGACGAACGAGGGGCCGAACGAGGCCCGCAACGTGGTGATCCAGTTCGCCGAGGAGTCGCAGAACGTGATCCCGATCGAGCGCAGCGTCGCGGTCGGGACGCTCGGGCCGGGCGAGTCCGCCGAGTTCCGGCTCCCGATCGAGATCGGCGGCGAGGCGAAGGCGGTCGACCGCACGGCCGACATCGCGGTCCGGTACCGGAACGCGGACCTCGAGGCGCGGGCGTACGAGGACCTCGAGCTGCTCTACGAGGTGCAGCCGGAGCGCGACCAGTTCCTCCTCGAGGTCGACGACCGCGAGATCGAGACCGGCGAGGCGCGCTCGCTCGAGGTGACGGTGACGAACAACCTCGACGAGCCCGTCACCGACCTCGAAGCGCGGCTGTTCGCGGACGACCCCCTCGACAGCGGCGACGACGAGGGGTTCGTCGACGAGCTCGGTCCGGGCGAGTCGACGACGCTGACGTTCGACCTGGAGGCGTCGGGCTCGGCGACGGCGAAGACGTACCCCGTCTCGTTCGACTTCCGGTACGACGACGCGAACGGGAACAGCCAGCTGTCGGACACGACGCGGATCCCGATCACCGTCGTCGAGAGCGAGGGCGGGTTCCCGCTCGGGCTCGCCCTCGGCGTGCTCCTCGTCGTGATCGTGCTCGGGGCCGGCGTCTACGCGTTACAGAGGACGTAGATGAACCGAGCCGGCCAGTGGGTCGAAGCGCAGGTCAGTCGGCTCAACGAGCTGATCGTGACGCGGCCGCGCGTCGTCATCGTGTTGTTCCTCGTCGCGACCGCCGTCTTCGCGGGCGGGATGACCGCCGTCGAAACGCAGACCGACGCGACGGAGGGGTTCGCCGAGGACCTCCCCGAACAGGAGGCGCTCGACGCGATCGAGACCGAGTTCGAGGACCCGTTCGCGGCCGACACGGCGAGCACGCAGCTGATCCACGACGGGACGAACGTCCTCGACCGCGAGGAGCTGCTCACCATGCTCCGGCTGCTGGAGCGCATCGACGAGCGCGAGGACCTCCGGGTGGAGTCGGCGAACGGCCCCGCGACGCTGGTCGCGCAGACGCTCGACCCGACCGCAGACACGCCGACCGCCCAGCGGCGAGCAGTCCAGTCAGCGACCGACACGGAGATCCGCCGGGCCGTCCGGCGACTGTCGGAGAACCAGCGGTTCGCCGCGGTCGTCTCCGACGACTTCAACCCGAACGACGCGTCGGCGTCGACGACCGTCACCGTGGTCACCCACGACATCCCGCAGGGGTTCGACGACCTCCAGGGGATCCAGACCGACATCCAGACGCTCGCCGAGGACGAGCCGGCCGACATCCGCGTGTTCGGCAGCGGGATCATCAACGCGGAGACGGGGAACATCATCGCCGACTCGCTGCTCATCGTGATGCCCATCGTCGTGCTCCTGCTGTTGGGGTTCCTCGCGGTCGCGTACCGCGACCCGATCGACCTGGCGCTCGGGCTGTTCGCCCTCCTGATGACGCTCGTCTGGACGTTCGGGTTCCTCGGGTTCACGGGGATCCCGTTCGACCAACAGCAGATCGCGGTCCCCGTGTTGCTGTTAGCGGTCGGCGTCGACTTCGGGATCCACTTCGTCAACCGCTACCGGGAGGAGACGGTGAAGGGGTACGACGCGACCCAGGCGATGCGGATCGCCGCGAACCAGCTGGCGATCGCCTTCGTCATCGTCACCGTGACGGCGGTGTTCGGCTTCGGCGCCAACGTCGCGTCCGATCTCGACCCGATCCGGAACCTCGGGCTCGTCTCGGCGGTCGGGATCACCTTCACCTTCCTCATCTTCGGGCTGTTCCTCCCGGCGGCGAAGCTCGAACTGGACCGGCTCCGCGAGCGCTACGGCGTCCCGGAGTTCGGCTCGACCCCGATCGCCTCGGAGGACTCCGCCCTCGGGCGGCTGCTCTCCGTCTCGGTGACCGTGGGCCGACGCGCGCCGGCGCTGTTCGTCGTCGTCCTGCTCGTCGCCTCGGCGGGACTGGGCGCGTACGGCGCCGGCGTCGACACCACGTTCGAGCAGGAGGACTTCCTCCCGCCCGAGGAGGAGCCGGGGTACGTCGAGTACATCCCCGAGCCGTTCGCGCCCGGCGAGTACACCGTCACGTCGACGCTGGCCCTGCTCGAGGACAACTTCGAGGCGAGCCAGGACGCGTCCCTGACGATCTTCGTCGAGGGGCCCTTCGAGGCGGACCACGCGCTGAAGGCGCTCGACGCCCCCAACGACGACCCGCCGGGAACGCTCGCGGTCGGCGACGGGGGACGGGCCGAGACGACGAGCATCGTGACCGTGATTCAGTCGCACGCGCGATCGGACCCGGAGTTCGCGGCGCTCGTCGAACGCAACGACAGGGACGGCGACGGGATCCCCGACCGCAACCTCGACCGAATCTACGACGAGCTGATGGACTCGCCGGCGGGGCCGCGGGCGTCCCAGTACCTCACCGACGACCGCCGCGGCGCCCAGGTCGAGTACACCGTCGAGGGCGGGGCGACGCAGGGGGAGATCGCCGCGGACGGGGCCGAACAGGCGAGCCGATTCCGCTACGCGGCGACCGCGACCGGGCAGATCGTGATCTTCGACGCGATCACGGCGATCATCTTCGAGTCGGCGATTCAGGGGCTCTTCCTCGCGGTGGTGTTGACCGGCGTCTTCCTCGTCGTGACGTACGGGATCCTGGAGGGAATGCCCCTCCTCGGAATCGTGAACGTGTTTCCGATCCTCGTCGCCGTCGCCTCGCTGGTGGGTACGATGCGGCTGTTCGGGCTTCCGCTCAACGCCCTGACGGCGACGATCCTCTCGATCGCGATCGGGATCGGGATCGCCTACTCGGTCCACATCACCGCCCGCTTCATCGACGAGTACAACGAGGGCGGCGACGCCGCCGCCGCGCTTCGAACGACCCTGACCGGGACCGGCGGCGCCCTCACCGGGAGCATGCTCACGACCGCGCTCGGGACGGGCGCGCTCGGCCTGGCGATCACGCCCGTGCTCGGGAACTTCGGGCTGCTGATCGCGTTGAGCGTGCTCTACTCGTTCGCGCTCTCGGTGATCGCGCTGCCGCCGGCGCTGTTCCTGTGGGAGCGGTACCAGACCGGCGCGCCCCTCATCGGCCGTCGCCGCGGCGTCTAGCCGCCGACCGCTCGACGGCGAGCACCGTCGCGCGTCCCTATCGCAGCGCGCTTCCGGCCGCCCCTTGCCGCCGACTCGGCGTTCCTGTGCCCGCGCGCCCGATCCTCACCACCGCCTTTCGACCGGGGGGCGCGACCGCGCGCTCACGATTCGATCCAGGTCGCGACGCTGACGTCCGGAGTCGTTCCCTGCGGGCAGATGACGGTCCCGGTCTTGTGTCCCCTGGCGGGAACGTGCGTGAACGACAGCGAGCGCTCGACGCTTCCGCACCGAACCGCCACCTCGACCGAACTGAGCCCGGTCTCTCCTTCGTTTTTCAGACTGACCGTCACGCGAAGGCTCCCCGCCTGCGGGCTGTCGGGCGGCACCCGCTCGACGGAGTCGACGGTGGCGGTCGGCTCGGCGGCGGCGGGCGCGACGATCGCCTGCGACGCGATGTAGCCGAACAGACCGACGAGCAGGAGGGCGCTGACGATCATGATGCCGGCCTCGAGGACGTCCCCGCCCGCGATCCCTTCTTGAGTCGCGGCGTCGTCGCCGGAATCGGACGCCTCTCTCTCGGACGGGTCGTCGGGACTCATCCGAGGATCACCCGGGCGCCGCTCGCGCCGACGGTGGCGGGAAACGCGAGGACGACGGTCCGACGCGCCCACGTCGCGACCGGTTCGGTCTCGATGCCCCCGAGCGCGACGAGAAGCCCGAAGGCGACGACGAGTCCCACCACGGTGACGATGCATGTTTGACCGACCTGTCGCGGGCGCGAACGGTCCTGTAGCCGTCGGGATTGGCCGCGAAACTCGAGTTCGTAGAGCATCAGAAACGCCACGCTGATCGTGACGGCGAGGAGCACGCCGACCCGCATCCAGTCGATCTGCGCGGCGATCAGCCCTACTTCGCCCGTCGGAGCGATGGGGGCGGAAAAGAAGATCGCTCCCAGCGCGAACACGCCGAGGTTGTGCGGGAACCCCGCCTCGGGGAGCTCCTCTTGCTCGCCGCTGAGTAGCTCGTTGGCCAACGCCGCGCCGACCGCGAGCGGGACGACCTGTATCAGTCCCGTCCGGACGACGACGGAAAACGGCGTCCGGAGGTCGACGACGCCGAGCAGAGCCAGCGTCGCGTACCCGATAAAGAGGCTCTGAAAGACGATCTCGGTGAACTCCACCCAGAGGGGTGACTCGCCGTGTCGACGCAGTCCGGTATCGGCCCCGTCCGCCTCGACGTCCTCGTCGGATCTGAACCCGACACTGTGCGTGATCGAAACGACCAGCGCGAGGCCGGCGACGACGAACCCGAGCAGGTGAAGGGGCGGAATATCGACCGCCAGCCGCCAGGTCTCGACGGTGTAGGCGAAGGAGATGCCGAGGACCAACAGCGCGCCCGCCATTCCTCTCCCCTGCTCCCGTAGTTCGGCGGCGAGTTTCATTGCCCGAAGATCCGGTCCGGCAGTGAAAACTATGGAGAGGTTACCCCGGCGACGGGGTCGTCGCACAGAACGCCTCGGTCGAGGGCGCTCCGACGCCGCTCAGCCGTCGGACCGACGTGGGCGCTCGTAAGCAGTAACGTTTTACTTATCCGATGTAGATATTCCCCGGAGAATATTATGAGAACAGAAGGTTCAGCGGCCGCGGTACGGTCGTCCGATTCGCGACACGCTTCTCTGAGCGGTGATACTGTATGCCTAAGATAAGCGTCGAGATCCCGGGCGAACTGCTCGACGACCTCGACGAGCACGTCGGCGACGACGGGAAGTTCGTGAACCGCAGCGACGCCGTCCGCGCGTCGATCCGCAAGACGCTCGATCTCCTCGACGAGATCGACGCGCGTCACGACCGGCTGGACGGCGGGAGCGAAACCCCTCGCGGCGACGACGACAGCGATGAGTAGGCGGGCGGGCGGGGCCGACGGACCGTTCGCGACCGACCCGCTCGACCGCTCCGCGGTCGCCGCGGTCGGGCTCATCACCCTCTTCGTCGTCGCGCTCGCGACCGCGCAGCTCACCGCCGCGAAGGTGATCGCCCTCCCGCTGCCGATCGCCCTCCCCGTGGTCGGGCCCGAGATCACCCTGCCGGGCGCCGCGCTCGCGTACGCGCTCACGTTCCTCGCGTCCGACTGCTACGCCGAGCTGTACGGCCGCCGGGCGACGCAGGTGGTCGTCAACGTCGCCTTCCTCGCGAACTTCCTCGTGCTCGCCCTCGTCTGGTCGACGCTCGCCGCGCCGGGCGTGAACCCCGAGATATCGGCCGCGTTCGAGACCGCGCTCGCCCCGGCGACCGGGATCGTCGCCGGCAGCCTGCTCGCGTACGTCGTGAGCCAGAACTGGGACGTCTTCGTCTTCCACGCGATCCGCGACCGCACCGGTCCCGGCATGCTGTGGCTGCGCAACATCGCCTCGACCGCCAGCAGCCAGGCGCTCGACACCGCGATCTTCGTGGGCGTGGCGTTCTACGCGGCGCCGCTCCTGCTCGGCACCGGCGAACCGTTCGAGCCGTCGCTCCTCCTCGCGCTCGGGCTCGGGCAGTACCTCCTCAAGCTCGCGATCGCCGTCCTCGACACGCCGATCGTGTACCTCGTCGTGGGCGCGGTCCGCGAGTAGGGGTCGCGTCGCTCGGCCGTCTCCGCCGGATTGCCCTCCGCGTTCGTCGCCCGTCAGTCGCCTCCGACCGCCAGCGCCCGCGCGGCCCGCGCGGGCAGGTCGGCGGGCACGCGCTCGAAGGAGTCCCCCGAGTCGCCGGTCCGGTACAGTCCGTCGTCGTGCAGCGCCCAGATCGCTCCGGCCTCCCGCCCGCTCGCCAGGACCGCCCGATACGTCCCCTCGCCCGTGGGTATCCCCCGGCCGTCGAGTCGCTCGAACCGCGGGGCCTCGGACGGGCCGTCCCCCGCGGTCCGGCGATACAGGTACGCCTCCCCGCGGCGGTGGGCCGCGCTCGCGCCCGACGCCGCGCTCACGAGGACCGTCTCCGGGTCGCCCGGGTCGACCGCGATCCCCCAGACGTAGCCGTGATCGAGCCCCGCGTCGACGACGCGCCACGTCCGGCCCCGGTCGCGGCTCTCCGCGAACCCGTCGCCCGCGGCGACGTACACGCGGTCGGGCGCGTCCGAGTGCGTCGCGAGCGCGTGGGTGTCGCGACGGGAGCCCTCCGGTCGGTCGATCCACGTCTCCCCGCCGTCCGGCGTGACGACGAGCGCGCCCGCCTCGATCCCCACGAACCAGCGCTCCGGATCCGCCGGGCAGGGCTCGATCCAGCGGACGTGGTGGGTGTCCGGGCGCGGCGGGAACGACCACTCGGACGCCGAGGGCACGTCGGTCAGTCCCGCGACCGGCTCGACCGTCGCGCCGCCGTCGGTCGACCGGTAGACCCGCGAGGGCTCCGTTCCGACCCAGACGACCGACGGGTCGTGCGGGCTCGTCGCGACCGCGGTGACCGCGTCGGGGCCCGACCCCTCGGGCCCGAGCGTCTCGCTCGCGACCCGCTCGAACGTCTCCCCCCCGTCGACGGAGCGGAACAGTCCGGCGTCGAAGGTTCCGGCGAGCACGCGGGCGTCGGAGGTATCAGCGGTCGGCGGACCGCCCCCGCCGGTCTCCGCGGAACCGGAGGCGACCGAGAGGCACTCGACCGCGCGGTCCGCCAGCCGGACGGAGACGTCGCCCGTCTCGGGGTCGACGATCCGGAGTCCGTCGTCGTAGGCCGCGTAAAGGCGTGCGCACATGGGTCACGGTTCGCCGCGGCACGACAAAAGCCTTCGACGGGCGCAAGAGACTTACCACGCGCCGCCGTGTGAACGGTAAACATGGATCTCCGCGTGCAGGGTGACGTTCCCCCCGATCCGTTTCTCGGTGCCGCCGACCTGTTCGAGACCGAGTGTTCGCTGGCCGACCCGGTTCACGTGAAGGTGCGCGAGGACCCCGACGAGCGGACGTGGGCCGGCCACTACGACGGCTACCACGTCCTCAACGTCTCGAAGCGCGCCGCCACCAGCGCGATGGCCCGCGAGCTGGCCGTCCACGAGCTCTCGCACATGGCCCGCTACGAGGAGGGCCACGCGTCCCACCTCCAGTCGACGGAGGAGGCGCTGTACCTCGGACTCGCCGGCGAGCGCGTCGAGCGCCGCAAGCTCGCGCACTGCTACCAGATCGCGAATCACATGAAAGACATCTACGCCGACGACATCACGCTCTCCGTCGCGCCCGCGGACAAGCTCCTCGGCTTCTTGGAGTCCACCCTCGCGGCCGCGATCGCCGACCGGCCCGACGTCTCGCGGGACGGCTCCCCGCCCGTGACGGCCGGCGCCGACCCGGAGATCACCGCCGTCAACGCCGCGTTCGCGCTCGCGCTGGTCGAGCGTCACCACATCGCCGGCCCGGACCACCGGATCTACGACCTCGCGCGCGCCGCCGGCAGCGACACCGACGCGGTCGACGTCGACGCGTTCAAGGAGCGCTTCCTCGCGCTCGGTCCCGACCCCTCCGAGAGCGACTACCGGAAGGCGCTCGTGGGGGCCGCCCGCGCGTACGCGGTGTAGACGATCCCGACGTGGGGTCGCACTTCTTTGCGGAGGACGCGTACTTGACGAGCGACGGAGACGACCACTTATAAACACACAGCCCGCGGCGGCGCGCGCCTGCGAGCGTCCCGCGGGCGCGAGCAGCGAGGGACCGGAAGGTCCCTCTGGCCGCCGGCGCGTAGCGCCGGCGACAACGCGAGCGACCGAGGACCGCAGCGAGGCCCCCGAGTCGTCGGCGGCTGGGGCTTTGGAGGTGTTCACCGGCGATCCGAAATCGACCATTTATAAGCGATCGACTGGGGCTTCGCAGGCGTTCACCGCCGAATCGCTGTCAGCTATTTATAAGCAGATAGCGGGGATTCCAGAATCGGTCTCCGTCTCGTCGCCACCAACCCGGTATAAACGCTCGGGAACAGCTAAAATGCGCGTATAACCGTCCTAGTCCGCGTCGTCGGCCGTCGTCTCGGCCGCCTCGGCCTCGCCCTCGCCGCTCTCGTCGACGTCGAGCACGGTGACGCGCGCCGACATGATCCGGGTGTTGTCCACGCGCTCGATGCGGATCTCGACGCTGTCGAACTCGATCGACTCGCCCTCCTCGACGAGCCGACCGGCGCGGTTGAACACGAAGCCGGCGAGGGTCTCGAACTCCTCGCCCTCCGGGAGGTCGATGTCGAGGATCTCGTTGACCTCGTCGATGTTCACCTCCCCCTGCACGATCGCGACGTTCTCGTCGACGAACTCGACGGGCGCCTCCTCGTCGCCCTCCAGGATCTCGCCGACGATCTCCTCCACCATGTCCTCGAGGGTGATGATCCCCTCCGTGGTGCCGAACTCGTCGATGACGGTGACCATCTGGAGGCGGTTGTCCTGCATCTCCGCGAGCAGCTCGTCGGCGTTCTTCGACTCGGGAACGTGGAGCGTCGGCTTGACCACCCGCTCCAGGGAGGGCTCGCCCTCGGAGTAACGGAGCTCCCGGACCAGGTCCCGCACGGTCACCACGCCGATAATGTTGTCGAGGTTCCCGTCGTAGACGGGGACGCGCTCGTGGTCGGCCTGGATGCACGTCTCGATCGCCTCCTCGACCGACTGCTCTTTCGCGACCGCGGTGACGTCGAGACGAGGCGTCATCACCTCCTTGGCGATGGTGTTGTTGAACCGGAAGATGCGGTCGAGCATCTCCCGCTCCTCCTCCTCGATGACGCCCTCGCGCTCGCCCGTCTCGATGATGTCCTGGATCTCGTCGCGGGTGACGTACGTCGACTCGATCGCCGCCGACCCGCCGATGACCTGGTTGACCCCCTTGACGATGTAGTCGAACAGCACCACGAGCGGGTACAGCGCGTACTCGGAGAGCTTCAGCGGCCGCGCGATCCGGAGCGCCCACGACTCGGTGTTCTCGACGGCGTAGGACTTGGGCGCGCTCTCGCCGAAGATCAGCACCAGCGTCGTGATACCGAACGTCGTCGCCAGCACGGACTGGCCGCTGGAGAGGAAGAAGCCGAACAGCGCGGTCGCGATGGAGGTCATCGCGACGTTGACGATGTTGTTGCCGACGAGGATCGTCACCAGCAGCCGGTGCGGGTTCGACTTCATCTCCTGGATCGTCTTCGCGCCCGCGACGTCCTCGTCGACGAGGCTGTCGACGCGGTGTTGCGGCAGGGAGAACATCGCGATCTCGGAGGAGGAGAAGAACGCGGACAGACCGATCAGCGCCACGATCGCGAGGATACCGAGGGCGATCACCACGTTCTCCCCCAGCAGCGGCAGCTGTAACAGATCGGTCGGTAGCGTGCTCGACGACAAGCCCATGTTCATTCTTCTTCCGTCGGCTGATGGTTAAAGGATTACCTTCGATCGTCCGAGTCGCCGGACGATCCGACAGCTGGCGGCGCACCGTGACGGCACGGGGCGGCACGCGACGTGCCGCGGCCGACACGATTACACGTCCCGCGGTCGAATCGCCGCACATGACGGAGCCACAGATCACCCTGTACAGACTGCAGGCGTGCCCCTACTGCGAGCGCGTCGTTCGGGTCCTGAACGAATTCGGGCTGGAGTACCGGTCCCGGTACGTCGAGCCGATGCACTCGGAGCGGAACGTCGTCAAGCGCGTCTCCGGCGCCCGGAGCGTCCCGGCGATCGTCGACCGCGAGACCGGCGTGACGATGTCCGAGAGCGCCAACATCGTGGAGTACCTGGAGGGGACGTACGGGGAGGGAGGTGCCTGAGATGCCCGACTTCGACGTCGTTTCCCTGCCCGAGACGGACCACGTCGCCGAGGACGACACCGCTCCCGACTTCACCCGCCCCCTCGTGAACGAGGAGTACTGGGAGGACCGCGCGCTCGGGGAGGTCGTCGACGGACCGACGCTCCTCGTCTTCCACCCGATGGACGGCGCGTTTCAGGGGACGTACCTGTACAACACGATCGACGACCACGGCTGGGCCGACGACCTCGACGTCCTCGGCCTGTCGATCTCGTCGCCGTACGCGCACAAACGCCTGCTCGCCGAGCGCGGGGAGGGCGTCCGCATCTTCTCGGACCCCGGCGCGGGCGTGATCGAGGAGTACGGCGTCGCCCACGACATCGACGGCATGACCGGGATCACCGAGTCGCGCCCGGCCGTGTTCCTCCTCGACGGCGACCGCACCGTCGAGTACGCGTGGATCGCGAGCGAACACCCCGAGTTCCCCGACGCCGACGCGATCGACGACGCGATCGGTCGGCTCGTCGACTGAGGCCGTCGACCGACTCGTCGATTGCGGTCGTCGGTCGGTTGGCCCGTCGATTGCGGTCGTCGGTCGGCCGGCCCGTCGATTGCGGTCGTCGGTCGGCCGGCCCGTCGACGGCGGCCACCGTCGCGCCGATCCACACGGGCCCGCCGGGCGATCCCCGTCGCCCGCACGCGCCATCCTTTTTTAAACTGCGTCCGAACGGACAGGCGTGACGAACGACACCGACGACCGGAACCCTCGCCCCGGATCCGACCCGGATCCCGGCCGCACCGCCGCGAGCCGCCGAGAAGACGTCCGGCGGGCGGCCGCGGCGGTCGCCGACGGAGAGCTCGTCGTCTACCCCACGGAGACGGTGTACGGGCTCGGCGGCGACGCGCTCGATCCCGACGCCGTCGAGCGCGTGTTCGAGCTGAAGGGCCGCGCCCGGGCGAACCCGCTCTCCCTCGGCGTCGCGAGCGTCGACGACGCGCTCCGCTACGCCCGTCCCACCGAGTTCGCGGTCGCGTTCGCCCGAGCGTTCCTCCCCGGCCCGGTGACCGTCGTCGTCGAGCGCGGCGACGCGGTTCCCGACGCGCTCACCGCCGGTAGCGACCGGGTCGGCCTCCGCGTCCCCGACCAGCCGGTCGCCAGGGCGCTCCTCCGCGAGACCGGTCCCCTCACCGCGACGAGCGCGAACGTCTCCGGGGCCGGCAGCGTCACCAACCTCGACGATCTCGACGACAGGATCCGCGACGGCGTCGGCGCGGTGATCGACGACGGCGAGACGCCCGGCACGGAGAGCACCGTCGTCGACCCCGAGGCGGGGACGATCCACCGCCGCGGCGCGATGGCCGGCGCGATAGAGGCGTGGCTGGCGGACCCGCCGGTGTAACGCGGCGCACAGCGCGTGGAAACGAGCCGAAAACGAGCCTCAGACCGACAGCGCGCCCTTCTCGCTCAGCACTTCGATCTCCTCGGCGTCGACGGCGTCGACGTCGAGCCAGTGAGGGACGTACTCGCGTTTGTCGTACGCCTCGCGTTCGTCCTCGGCGCCGACCGTACACCAGAGCTGCGGCTCGTCCGGGCCGTGCCACCCGCCCTGGACGTTAATGCCGAAACAGACCAGCTCCTCGCCGTCGTACTCGATCACCGCGTCCCGCCGGATCCCGGGGTCGCCGCGAATGATGAGGTGTTGCATACCCCGTCGTTCGCGGCTTCCGTGCTTAATCGCTTCGATACGGTCGATCGACCGCGAGAACGCACCGCGCCGGTGTGGCGTCCCGGCCGCCCGAGCCCTCGTCCGGAGTCGTCCGTGTCCTCACCCGGAGTCGTCCGTATCCTCACCCGGAGTCGTCCGTGTCCTCACCCGGAGTCGTCCGTGTCCTCACCCGGAGTCGTCCGTGTCCTCACCCGGAGTAGTAGTACTCGCCGTCGCGCTTCTGCTTGCTGTCGAGCTGCGAGCCCGGCTTGTTGATCCGGGGGCGCCCGGTGCGCTCGTCGCGGCGGAAGGTGATATCGAGGTCGGCGAGGAACTCGTTCATCCCGTCGCGCATGTCCTGTGGCGGCGTGGCGTGACCCCGCTCGGCGGGCTCGCCGTCGAACACCATCAGGCGGTCGGCCAGCAGGTCGATCATGTAGATGTCGTGGTCGATCACCATCACGGTCGCGTCGTGGTTCTCGGCGTACCGGCGGATCGCCGTCGTCGCGCGGACCCGCTGCTCGACGTCGAGGTGCGCGGAGGGCTCGTCGAGCAGGTAGAGGTCGGCGTCCTCCGAGAGACACGCCGCGATGGCGACCCGCTGGCGCTCCCCGCCGGAGAGGTCCGCGAGGTTCTGCTCCATGATCCGCTCTAACTGGAGCGGCTGCGCGACCTCGGTGTTCCAGTAGGAGCTGCCGAACTCGTCGGTGATTGAGGAGAGGAACGCGTCGACGCGCATCGGCTGGTCGATCTCGATGTACTGCGGCTTGTACGCGATGTCGAGCGCGAAGTCGAGCTCCCCCTCGTCCGGCTCCAGCGAGCCCGCGAACAGCTTCGCGAGCGTCGACTTCCCGATCCCGTTCGGGCCGACGACGCCGAGCACCTCCGAGCGGTTGATCGCGCCGCTTTCGACGTGGAGTTCGAACTCCCCCTCGCCGTACGACTTCGAGAGATCCGGGTACTCGACCAGCGTCTCGCTGCGCGAGGCGACGCGGGGCGCGTGCTCCTCGAAGGTGATCGCGGACGGCCGGATCCGCATGTTCTCGTTGTCGAGGTACCCCTTCAGGTACTCGTTGATCCCGTTGCGGACCGACTTGGGGTCGGTGATGACCCCGTACGCGCCCGGCTCCCCGTACGCGACGTGGAGGGTGTCGGCGAGCAGGTCGAGGATGGCGAGGTCGTGCTCGACGACGAGCATCGAGCGCTCGGCGGCGTCGTCGTCCGCCAGCTCGCGGATGAGCCGGGCGACGATCATCCGCTGGCCGATGTCGAGGTACGGCGTGATCTCGTCCAGGAAGTAGAAGTCGGCGTCGCGGGCCAGACACGCCGCGATGGCGACGCGCTGGAGCTCGCCGCCGGAGATGGAGTCGATGTCCTGGTCCATCACCGGGGCGATGTTGAGCCGGTCGATCAGCTCGTCGAGCGCGCCGCGCTCGTCCGTGCGCTCCAGCAGCTCGCGGGTGTTGCCGTCGAACTGCTTGGGGATCTGGTCGACGTACTGCGGCTTGCGGGACACGCTCACGTCGCCCTCCTTCAGCGACTTGAGGTAGTTCTGGAGCCCGGTGCCGCGGAACCGGTCGAGCACCCGGTCCCAGTCGGCTTCCGTCTCGTGGTCGCCGAGGTTCGGGATCATCTCGCCGGCGAGGCCGTGGACCGCCGTCGACTTCCCGATCCCGTTCGGGCCCAAGATCCCGGTGACGTTGCCCGGCTCGGGGGTCGGGAGCCCGTACAGCGAGAAGGCGTTCTCGCCGTAGCGGTGAACCGGGTCCTCCTCGAGTTCAGAGGGGAGGTTGATGATCTCGATCGCGTCGAAGGGACACTTCTCGACGCAGATACCGCAGGTCTCGCCGAGACAGATCTCCTCTGAGATGTGGATCTGGTCCGGGTCGCCCTCGACGGTGTCCTCGCCGCGCTTGGTGATGCACTCCTTGCCCGTCCGGTTCGGCGGGCAGTAGTTCGCGCACTCGTAGCTACAGCGGTCGGGCTGACACCGATCGAGGTCGACCACGGCGATGCTGTCGTCCGCCATCTTACGCCACCAGTTGCACGCCGGACGTCGCCAGCACGGTGTAGCTGATGAACCACAGCGTGAACGTCAGGAACGCCACGTAGAGGTTGTCCTTGACGCCGAAGTCGCCGACGCCGATGACCTTGTACAGCGGGAACTGGGCGAGCACGAACGCGCCGAGGACCAGCACGACCGTAGTGCTCTGGGCGGCGGCCACGTCGGTGCCCACGTAGGCGGCCGAGACGACGCCGGCGGCGATCCCCGCCAGACTGCAGATCGTCGTGACGACCACGCTCCGAGTGTGGCCGGTTATGCCCGAGTCGTCGCTCATACCTACGGATCCGCGAGCGCCCGTGAAAAGCCGTTCGTTCCGCCCGTCGGGACGCGACAGCGAACGCGGTGAACGAACGGACCGCGCCGAGCGAGAGGGAGCGCGCGCGAGCGATATCGCTGACTGACTGGTCAGTCGACCGGGCCAATACCAGAAGAAATTGCCGCATGTCACGCCATTAACCGGCAATATAATCCGGATACTGGGACAAATTGCCGGAATCGGGTGGCTCAGCCATCAACATTTATGACGATGTACGGTTTCGAATCGTAACGATGGAAGGAACCCAAACGGAGGGGCTCGACGACCTCCCGCCGAGCGCTAAACTCGTCTTCAAGGTGCTCGAATACAACGGCCCGCTGACACAGAAGGGCATCGTCCAGGAGTCGATGTTGTCGGCACGAACCGTTCGGTACGCCCTCGAACGGCTGGAGGGGATCGGCGTCGTCGACGAGGACGTCTACTTCGCAGACGCCAGACAGAACCTGTATAAACTCACCGAGCCCGCTCAGGAGTTCACCGGCGAGGAGAGCGAGGCCTCCTGTACCGCCGATTGAGTCCGAACCCGCGCCCGACGCGTCTTTCTACCTCCCGGCCGCACAGCGTCTACCGAGCACCCGGCCGCTCCGTCGACGCCTCGCCGGCACCCCGCACCGCCTCGGCGACCGTGAGCGCGATAGCGACGAGTAGCGCAGACGTGGCCGCTAGCACGAACGCCAGAAACAGGAACCAGACGTCCGGGCCGAACAGCGGGTACTCTCGCGTGTCGATCACGGGACCGAGCAGCTCGAGGGTCCGGACGAGGTACAACAGGAGCGCGAGGCCCGCGCCGGCGACGAGACCGATCCGGACGTTCCGGTAGAACGCCAGCGACTCGAGGAGGACGAGCATCGGGGGCTTGGTCGAACTGTCGTCGGTCACGGGGACACGTAGTCGCCCGGCGCGCAAAGAGCCTCCGGAAACGAGCGACGTCCGACTCTCGGCGCCGAACGATCACGATCGAAAATAGACGTTTGAGACCCTAACTACGTCAATACCAGCCATCAAGTGGCAGGCGGCAAAAGCCGAACTCATGGCAAAGGTGGTCCTGTCGTCGTTCCCGATGATCGACCCGGAAACGTACCGCGAGATACTCGACGAGCGCGTCGACGAGCCCGTCGAGATCGAGGTGGCCGACCTGGGGTCGGCCGAGCGAGTCGCGGAGGCGGCCGCGGGCGCCGACGCGCTCGTCACCGACATCAACACGCCCGTCACCGCGGAGGCGCTCGCGGGGCTCGACCTGCGGGTCGTCGTTCGGTCGGCCGTCGGCGTCGACAACATCGACGTCGGCGCCGCGGCCGACGAAGGCGTCACCGTCACCCGGGTCCCCGACTACTGCACCGACGAGGTGGCGACCCACTCCGTCTCGCTGCTGTTCGCCTGCCTGCGCTCGCTGAAGGCGTACGACGACGAGGTCGCCGCGGGCGGCTGGAGCTGGGAGGCCGGGAGCCCGATCCGCCGCGTGAGTGCGTCGACGATCGGACTGCTCTCGTTCGGCCCCATCGCGCGGCGCGCCGCCGAGCAGCTCGCCGGCTTCGGCGCGGAGCTGGTCGCGTACGACCCGTTCGTCGACGCCGACGAGATGGCCGAGTACGGCGTCAAAAAGGTCGACTTCGAGGGGCTGTTCGATCGCGCCGACCACGTCGGCGTCTACGCGCCCCTCACCGACGCGACCCGCGGGATAGTCGACGACGACGCGCTCGCGCGGCTCGGCGAGGACTCCGTCGTCGTCAACGTGAGCCGCGGGCCGGTGATCGACGCCGACGCCCTCCTCGACGCGCTAGACCGCGGGGCGATCAAGGGCGCCGGCCTCGACGTGCTCGCCGAGGAACCCCCCGAGGACGACCCCCTCGTCGGTCGCGCCGACACGATCGTCACACCCCACGCGGCGTGGTACAGCGAGGAGGCGAAAGACGACCTGAACCGGAGCGGCGCGGCCGACGTCGCCGCCGTCCTCAACGGCGAGACGCCGGCCGGGCGCGTCGACCCGGACGCCGACTGGCTGTAACGACCGGAAAAACGGCCGAAACGGTGTTATAAGCGGTCGAGGGCGTCGAAGTCGTCGTCCCCGTCGGATCCCGGCTCGGACGGTTCGGTGTCGTCCGCCTTCGCCGCCTCGAACTCGCCCGCCTCCAGTCCCGCCGCCAGCCCGGGACCGAGGTCGTACGTGTCCCGGACCGTCTGGGCGAGCACGCCGTCGCGGTCGAAGACAACATAGACGGCGACGAAGTCGTGGGCGGCCGGCCGCAACACGAACACTTCCCGCGGGTCGTCGTCCTCTCGGGACTCGTTGACGCGGGCGACGAGCGGCTCTATCGGGAGTCGCCCCGCCCGGAGGTCGCCGAAGGCGTCGCCGCCGGGCGCGTCCGCGAACAGGTACAGCGCCCCGTTCGGCTCGCCGTCGTTCGACCGAGTGGTGATCGAACCGACCGCCTCGCCCGCGGCGCGGATCTGTTCCCACGTCTCGACCGCCGCCTCGAACATCCCCTCCACCTCGTCGGCGAACCGGAACCGGCTCTCTCGGACGACCTCGACGTCGACGAACCGCGCCGAGGCGTCCGTCCACGCCAGCGTCGCGTCGACGACGTAGCCGGGCTCCAGCGACGCCACGCGTTCGGCGAGGTCGCCCTCGTACCCCTCCGCGGTGGCGTACAGCGGCTCGAACTGGTCCTCGGCGTCGGGCGCCGTCGGATCGAGGGGGCCGTCGGGGAGCTCGACGAGGACGAACTCCTCCGGCGGATCGTCGGCGCCAGCGGTCGCGTCGTCGCCATCGGTGGAAGCGTCGACGGCGGGGGCGGAGGCGTCTCCCAGGTCCGGTCGCGGCCGTCGGTCGTGCACGCGGAACCGGCCGGTCGTCGTCGGGTCCATACCCGTGGATCGGTCGGCGGGCGGATAAGCGGGTCGGACCGGGGCGTCGGCGACCCGCGAGCCCGCACCGGTGCGTTCGTAGCGTCCTCGTGCCGGCATCATCCCGGTGGCGGATCCGTGTCGTTATGGGGCGGGCGACCCTACGGAACGGTAAATGGGGATCCTCGAGGACAAGTCGAACGCCCGCCTGTTCTACAAGTACCTCTCGAAGGTGTACGACCGGGTCAACCGGTTCACCTGGACCGAGGAGATGCGCTCGGAGGCGCTCTCCTGGCTGGAGTTCGGCGACGACCCGATGGTGCTCGACGTCGGGTGCGGCACCGGATTCGGCACCGAGGGGCTGCTCGAACACGCCGACGACGTCCACGGGCTCGACCAGAGCGTCCACCAGATGGAGAAGGCGTTCGAGAAGTTCGGGAAGCACGACCGCGTGAACTTCTACCGCGGCGACGCGGAGCGGCTCCCCTTCCGGGACGACACGTTCGACGTCGTCTGGTCGTCCGGCTCGATCGAGTACTGGCCGAACCCCGTGGAGGGACTCCGTGAGCTGCGCCGCGTCGCGAAGCCGGGCGGGCAGGTGCTCGTCGTCGGCCCCGACTACCCGCACAACCGCGTCCTCCAGCGGGTCGCCGACGCGATCATGCTCTTCTACGACGAGGACGAGGCCGACCGGATGTTCGAGGCGGCGGGCTACGAGGCGTTCGAACACCACATCCAACGGGCGAGCCCGCAGAGCCCCAGAGCGATCACGACGGTAGCGCAGGTCTCCGAGGAGTAGCCCGGGGGCGCCCTCGGCCCGATCGTTCAGTCCGATTCGACGACCGTCTCCAGCGTCGCGACCGGCCGGCCGTCGACCGAGACCTCGACGACCACCGTGCGGCCCGGGTCGGGGACCGGGTCGTTCGTCCCGGCGACGCGGAACGACGCCGACTCGCCGACCCGCCAGTCGTCGTCGCGAGCGGCGTTGAACGCGCCGGTCGGCCCCGGGTGGAACCCCGCCGACGAGAAGAACGGGACCGGCGGCTGGCGGGCGAGCGGCTCGCCGTCGACGCTGACGCGCACGTCGAGGTCGCCCGCGTCGAGGGCGTCGCCGCCCCGGTGCGTGACCGTGATCCGATCGTCTGTCGCCGACAGCGACAGCGACGCCGTCGGCGCGGGCTCGACGGGGCCGGCGTGGGCCCCGAGCGCGGCGGTGACGACGCCGCCCGCGAGGACGACGGTGATCGCGAGCAGGAGGACGCCGGCGACCGGGGCGATCGCCCGGCGGGAGCGGCGGGCGTCGCCCGCGGCGGTGCGAAGCGAGGGTGAGCGGTCGAGAGGCACGGAGCGGCTGGCCGCGGCATGCGGTAAAAACCCGCGGAGACGGCGAGAAGTGCGGCGTCACCGACGCTCAGATCCGATGGCCTCGCCGGCCGAGCCGCGAACGAGCGGCGGCGCGGAGAGCCCCACCACCGCGACCGCCGTGGCGAGGTTCAGCGCCAGCGTCGGTCGAACGAAGCCGAGGGCGGCCTCGACGCCGATCCAGACCGCCAGCGCGACGCCGACGGCGGCCGCCGCGACACGCCCCCACGGGCGGCGCATATGGAGACCGTATCCGGCGAGGACCGGGCAGATCCCGAACGCAACGACGAGAGCGATCCCGGGGAGCCGGAAGTCGTCGACGGGCGTCGCGGCGAGCGGGGCCGGCGACGCGTTCACGAGGCCGCCCGACGGGTCGACGAGGAGCGCGGTCCCGCCGGCGAAAGCGCGTGCGGCGAGCTGACCGAGGGCCGCGAGCAGCGCCCAGTGCGAGAGCGGTCGGTCGCGGAGGCGCATGGTCGCGTATCGTGGGGGAAGCGACAAGAGCGCCGGGACCGGTTCCGACAATCCGGGAATCCTCGACCGTCGGATTCTGGCGCCGAAGCGACGGCCCGCGGGCCGAGCTACTCGTCGTCGACGAGCCGCGGCGTCGCGATCGGTTGGAGGTCGTCGACGACGACGACGCGCGGCTCGTCGACGACGGTAATGCGGTACGACTCCGCGGGCGAGAGCGTCCTGACGACCCCGTCTTCGTTCGTGGTTCCGATCGTCCTGCTGTCCCCGTCGCCGACGCTTTTGGTGACGGTGACGTCCGGCTCGGGCTCGCCCGTCTCCTCGTCGCGGACGGTGACGGTCACCGGCCCGCCGACGTAGCTCCGATCGACCGTGACGTTGAACCCGTCACCGGCCTCGGCGACGCGGTCGGTGTCGGGGAACGTGTCGAGGTCGAAGCGCTGGTGTTCGACGAACACCCGTTCCGTCCCGCCGCTCACGAACGCGCGGAGGAACCCGTGCTCGTGCGGAACGGTGATCCGCTGGACCGAGCCCGCGCCGAAGGCGTCGGGGGCTCTGAGCGCCGTCGTCTCGGGGTACGACGACGTCGTCACGTTGATCGCCGCGTCGTTGCTGATCGCGCCGCCGCCGCGGTCCCAGCGGTCGTTGCGCAGGGTCTCGCGGACGTAGTCGTCGTCGACGACCGTCGCCAGCGTGACCGAGTTCGCGGTCGACTCGACGTGGATCTCCGTGGCGGAGACCTCGCCGCGAGCCGTCCGGAGCGCGAGGTTGCGGACGGGACCCTCGTACACCTGGAGCGAGACCTGGAGCTCGTCGAGTCGCGCGGGGGAGCTGAAGCCGTCGGTCTCCTCGGCGAGCGCGTCGATCTCGTCGAGTCGCTCGTCGTACTCGTGAGCGGTGGCGGCGATACGGACCAGCTCGTCGAGGAGCTCTCGGTCGCTGATCTCGCCGGCCGCGTGCGCCCGGATGGCGCTCATCTGACGGCTGTGGAGGCTCACCTCGTCGCGCTCGACGCGGCTGAGCGCCGCGAGGATCAGCTGTTGCCGCTCCGTGTTCGTCCCGGCGTTCTCGATCCGGTCGACGACGGCCGCGGTTTCGACGGCCGCGCCGGCGTCGTCGACCGCGAAGGAGAGCGCCGGTCCGAGGTTCGCGCCGCGGGGGGAACTGGCGATCCGCGCGTCCGCCTCGGCCGGCGCGGAAAGCGTTCTGAAGGTGAGGTTCGACCGATCGATCTGTGAGGCGTCGGTCTGCGGCCGGACCGGTTCGGGAGCCTCGATGACGGGCGACGACCCGGACCCCGCGGCGGGAGCGGTCGTCCCCGCGACCGGGACGACCAAGAGCAGGATCGCGACGACGACGGGGAGGGCTCTCATCGTGCAGTGGTTTGCGTCCCGATATAAAAAATCCACCTCAACGTCGCCGCGTCGCGGAAGAGCGCAGCGGCGCCGGCCCGGTCAACGTGCTCTCTGTGCCGGGGAGGGCGGCGAGGAGGCCGTTTTTCCACTCCGCGAACGGGCTATGGAAAGGGTTTTGCCCGGGCCATGTGAGAACCGACGTGCATGCGGAACTCCCCGTCTCGTGTCCTCCTCGTCTCGCTGTTCGCCCTCTTCCTCGTCGGCGGCGTCGTGGCGCCGGTCGCCGGTGATGCGGCCGGGGCGTCCTCACCAGTCACGCCCGGTGACCACTCCCTCCACGGGGAGGCCGCGTCCGACCTCCCCGCGGCGCTGGCGGACGGGACGATCGGGGGCCCCGTCGGACAGATCGAAACGGAGTTCGACCCGAACACGGCGACGCGGATCCGGATCGAGCCGACGCCGGACCGCGACGCGCGGTGGGAGGTGTCCGTCAGGTACGCGCTCACCGACGAAACGGAGATATCGGCGTTCGAGACCGCCGGCGAGCGGTTCCTCGACGGCGAGGTCGGTCCCGACCCGACGCTGTTCGAAGGGTTCGCGCGCGAGGCCAGTCGGAACGTGAATCGGACGATGCGGATCGAGGACGTCGAGCGCGAGGTGAACGTCCACGAGGACCCGTCCGAGTTCGACGTCGCCGGAGAGGAGACCGTCGCCGTGGGCGAGCTTCGGCTGACGTTCGTCTGGACGGAGTTCCTCGAGACCGACGGCGAGAACCTCGTGTTAGGTGACGCGCTGACGACCCCCGAGGGGACGTGGCTCCGATCGCTCACCGAGGGACAGACGCTGGAGGTGGCCACACCGGAGGGATACGCCGTCACCGGAACGCCCGGCTCCACCGTCCAGATACGCGACAACGCCGTGACGATCGAGGGACCGCGCACGTTCGACGAGGACGAGCGGGTCGCCGTCGTGTACGCGCCGGCGGGTGCCGTGGGGCCGCCGTGGGAGATGCTCACCGCGGCGATCGTCGTCGCCGCGCTGCTCATCGCGGGGAGCGTCGTCGGCTATCGGCGGATGGGACGCGACGGGAACGGGACGGCGACCGCGAACGGCGGGGGCGACCACCGGGGGACGGAGGCCGGCACCGATCGGAACGGCGGGGCGAACGCGCACTCCGCCGCCGACCCTGACGGGGGCGCCGACGCGGCGGAGCGGGAGCCCGAGGAGGACCTCTCGCTGCTCTCCGACGAGGAGCGCGTCGAACGGCTCCTCTCGGAGAACGGCGGACGGATGCGCCAGGCCGACATCGTCACGGAGACCGGGTGGTCCGACGCGAAGGTCTCGCAGCTCCTGTCGGCGATGGCCGACGAGGGGCGCATCGAGAAGCTCCGCTTGGGCCGCGAGAACCTGATCTCGATCCCCGACGACGCGAACGTCGACGGGGCGAACGGCACCGCCACCGACGCGAACGGCACCGGCACCGACGTGAACGGCACCGGGGACGGCGCGAACGACACCAGCACCGACGCGAACGACGCCGGCAACCGGCGGTAGCGCACGCCGACACGGGAGTCGATCCCGAGCGCCGCCGGAACCAACTCCTCACGTGAAGTGACGCGTTCCGAAAACCCTTACAGGGCGAGCGACCGAGTAACGATCATGAAAGTTCTGGTGACCGTCAAGGAGGTCGCGGAGGCGGACGACGACTTCGCGATCGAGGGAACCGACATCGCGGCGTCGGACCTGGAGTACGACCTCAACGAGTGGGACGACTACGCGGTCGAGGCCGCGGTCCAGCTCGCCGAGGCCGGGATCGCCGACGAAGTCGTCACCGTCACCATCGGTCCGGAGCGGGCCGAGGAGACGATCCGGATGGCGCTCGCGAAGGGGGCCGACCGCGCGGTGCGCGTCTGGGACGACGCCTTCGAGGCCGGGTTCGCCGACGTGGCCGCGAAGGTCTCGACGTTCGAGGCCGTCGTCGAGGCGGAGGAGCCCGACCTCGTGCTCGGCGGCGTCCAGGCCGCCGACACCGGATTCGGCGCGACCGGCGTCGCGCTCGCGGAGCGGATCGGCTTCGAGCACGCCGCGGTCGTCAACGACCTCGAGATCGACGCGGACGCGGGCGTCGCCCACGTCCGCCGCGAACTGGAGGGCGGCGTCGAGGAGCTGACAGACGTCGATCTCCCGGCCGTGTTGACCGTTCAGACCGGGATCAACGAGCCGCGCTACGCGAGCCTGCGCGGCATCCGGCAGGCCCAGCGCAAGGAGATCGACGCGAAGGATCTCGCCGACCTCGGACTGACCGCCGAGGACGTCGAGAGCGCGCTCACGATCACGTCGATGTACGAGCCGGAGAGCGAGTCCGACGCCGAGATCATCGAGGGCGACGCCGGCGAGGCCGCGGGACGCCTCGCCGAGGTGCTCCGCGACAAGGGGGTGAGCGCGTGATGGCTGACGTGCTCGTCGTCGCCGAACACCGCCGCGGGGGCGTCCGAGACGTCTCCTACGAGGCGATCACGGCCGGCCGCAAGCTCGCCGACGCTCGCGACGGCGACCTCCACGTGGCCGTCATCGCCGGCGACGTCGACGCCTTCGCGGAGGACGTGAACCGCGAGGGCGTGGACGCGATCCACACCGTCGAGAACGGCGAGGAGTTCGACCACAACGTGTATCAGACGGCGATCGCGGCCCTGCTCGACCGCACGGACGCCGCCGCGGTCGTGGCGCCGAACTCGGTCAACGGCCTCGACTACGCCCCCGCGGTGGCCGAGGACCGCGACCTGCCGCTGGTGACTGACGTGATCGGGTTCGAGTACGACGGCGGCCTGACGATCACCCGCGAGATGTACGGGTCGAAGGTGGAGACGACCGTCGACGTCGACGGCGACCGCCACGTGCTCACGGTCCGCGGCGGCGAGTGGGAGCCCGCCAGGGGCGTCGGCGACGCGGCGATCGAGTCGGTCGAGGTCCCCCTTCCGGAGTCCGGTGCCCGCGTCACGGGCTTCGAGGAGGTCGGCGGCGGCGACGTCGACATCACCGACGCCGACGTGCTCGTCTCGGTCGGCCGCGGCATCGAGGAGGAGGAGAACCTGGAGCTCGTCGAGGAGCTCGCCGAGGCGCTCGGGGCGACGCTCTCCGCCTCCCGGCCGATCGTCGACAACGGCTGGCTTCCGAAGAACCGGCAGGTCGGGCAGAGCGGAAAGGTCGTCACCCCCGACGTGTACATCGCGGTCGGTATCTCCGGCGCGGTCCAGCACGTCGCCGGGATGAAGGGCTCGGACACGATTATCGCGATCAACACCGACCCGAACGCGCCGATCTTCGACATCGCCGACTACGGCATCGTCGGCGACCTGTTCGAGGTCGTCCCCGCGCTCGTCGACGAGTTCGCGTAGAAGGCCCGGGTGACGACCCGGAAGTAACGTTCTTCTGCTTCGCCGGAGTACCGGACGGTCCGACGGCGTCCGCCGTCGCGTCACGATGATCCCGATCCGCGCCGCCGTCCCGACCGCCGAGGAGGCGAGCGCGCTGCTCGCCGGGCTCCGGCGGACGGCCGACGTCCGGGCCGACGACGCCGCCGCGGCGCTGGGCGACGAGGGCCCGGACGCGGCGCTGCTCGACCTCGCTTCGCCCCCCTTCGAGTCGGTCGCCGACGCCGACGAGCGGCTGGCGCGGACCGAGTCGTACCTCCGCGAGCGCGGCGACCGGCGCGCGGTGTTCCTCACGGTGTACAGCCGGATGACGGCGACCGTCAGAACCGCGATCGGCGACGGCGCGTTCGTCGACCCCGAGTGGGCCGCGTCGTACCTCGTCGCCTTCGCGGAGCGCTACCGCCGGGCGCTGGTGGCGTTCGAGCGCCGGGCGTTCGAGTCGCTCCCGCGGGCGTGGCTGATCGCCTTCGCCGCCGCGGCACGGGGCGAGGCGCTCGTCGCGCAGGACGCCCTGCTCGGCATCAACGCGCACATCACGTACGACCTCACGTACACGCTCGGCGACGCGGGGATCGATCCCGACCGCGACGCGAAGCGCGAGGACCACGACCGCATAAACGCCATCCTCGCCCGGCTCGTCCAGCTTGTCCAGGACGCGCTCGTCGAGACGTACGCCGCGGTCGAGATCGCCGGGATCGATCGGCTGCTCGACCCCCTCGACGACCGGCTGGCCCTGCTCGGGCTGAAGGGAAGCCGGGAGTTCGCCTGGCGCAACGCCGTGTTACGCGCCGACCTCCCGGCGTGGATCGGAGAGCGGTACGTGCGGTGGCGAACCGACACCGTCGCGACGAGCGCGGCGGCGATCCTGCTCTCGCCGGACGTCGACACCGGCGGCGACGTGACCGCGCGACTGCGGGAGGCGGAGGCCGACGTCGACGCCGCGACGGCGTTTCGCGAGGCGATCCGGCGCCGGATGTAGGGAACTCGGGACCGGTCGTCGGTCCGAGCGCGTTCCGTTCTCGGTTCGTTTATCACCCCGCCGACCCTCCGATCCGGCATGAGCGAGGCCGACGAGCAGACGGCTGCGACCGCGACCGGCCGGGAGATCTGGATCGAGAAGTACCGGCCGCAGTCGCTCGACGACATCCACGGGCAGGAGGACATCGTCGAACGGCTCCAGAGCTACATCGAGCAGGACGACATTCCCCACCTCCTCTTCAGCGGGCCCGCCGGCGTGGGAAAGACCACCGCCGCGACCGCCATCGCCCGCCAGGTGTACGGCGAGGACAACTGGCGCGGGAACTTCCTCGAGCTCAACGCCTCCGACCAGCGCGGCATCGACGTGGTGCGCGACCGGATCAAGGGGTTCGCGCGCTCCTCGTTCGGCGGCGACTTCCGGATCGTGTTCCTCGATGAGGCAGACAGCCTCACGGACGACGCTCAGTCGGCGCTACGCCGGACGATGGAGCAGTTCTCCGACAACACTCGCTTCATCCTCTCGTGTAACTACTCGTCGAAGATCATCGACCCGATCCAGTCGCGCTGTGCCGTCTTCCGGTTCTCGCCGCTCTCGGACGCGGCCGTCGCCGCACAGACCCGCGAGATCGCGGCCGCGGAGGGGATCGAGGTGACCGACGCGGGGGTCGACGCCCTCGTGTACGCCGCGGACGGCGACATGCGCCGCGCGATCAACTCGCTGCAGGCGGCGGCGACGACCGGGGACGTCGTCGACGAGGAGGCGGTGTACGCGATCACGGCGACCGCCCGACCCGAGGAGATCGAGTCGATGGTGACGAACGCGCTGAACGGCGACTTCTCGCGGGCGCGGGCGACCCTCGACACGCTCCTCACCGAGACGGGGATGGCCGGCGGCGACGTGATCGACCAGCTTCACCGCTCCGTCTGGGAGTTCGACCTGAGCGAGCGGGAGGCGGTCGCGCTGATGGAGCGGATCGGCGAGGCCGACTACCGGATCGCCGAGGGCGCCAACGAACAGGTCCAGTTGGAGTCGCTCCTCGCGTCGCTGTCCTTGGGGGAGTAGGTCGGCCGGAAGCGGGAGGGGAACGGCGGTCGACAGCTTATTTATAAACAGGAGCAACTCCGACGGTATGGCGTTGTTGAAGTCCTTGGGAGCTGACAGGTTTGTCGTGCGAGATACAGAGAGCGGATCGGCCATTGCGTTGAATTGCTAAGTACAGAGGATATAGTCAGCCGCAGCTCCGATGGGTTAGTGGCCTACTGAGAAAGAGATCAACCGACTGAATATGTAATCTATGATGAAATTTTTGTCACAGCCGTACCGCCAAGAGAACTACTATTCTAATCATCTTTAATATGAACTCGGTCAATACTGAGAAAGAGCATAAAAGATAATGATAGACCTGAAAAGCCACGAGAACAGAGCGGTGGCCGGCCACGTCACAGTGGCCTGCCAAGGGATGGTACGACATGCCGACCGATGAGTCGAAAACAGACAGCGCCTCCGAGGCAGCATTAAACGAACACTATGGAGTGTCGGGCCTCGGCGACGAAATCCTCGACGCCCTCGAAGCCGCCGGGAAAAACATCGACGCCCTCACTCGGGACGATATCGCGTCGTTCGACGAGTTCCACATCCGCGGTCTTGAGGCTACCCGAGAAGTCGCCGCCCTCGCCAAAGTCGAAGACCACTCTCGCGTCCTCGATGTCGGATGTGGTATCGGTGGGCCTGCCCGCACCCTCGCTTCTGAATTCGGTTGCGATGTCGTCGGAATCGATGTGGTCGAGGAGTACTGCCGAGCGGCAGGACTGTTTACCGACCGGGTGGGACTAACCGACGAGGTTCGCTTTCAGCACGGGAACGCCCTCGATCTCCCGTTCGAGGACGAGTCGTTCGACGTCGTCTGGTTCGAGCACACGCTGATGAACATCGAGGCCAAGGATGTGGCGTTCGAGGAGGCGAGGCGTGTACTGCGAGCCGGAGGCACACTCGCACTGTACGAAATTTGTGCCGGACCGGGCGGCGACACTATCTTCCCGGTTCCTTGGGCATCGGACGCGTCCCTCAGCTACCTCGTCCAACCCGAGCGCCTCCAAGAACTCGTTATCAATGCCGGTTTCGAAGAGATCGTCTGGCGGGATGTCACGGAGCCGAGCCTCAACTGGTTCCGCGATGTGGTGGAGTCGATGCAGTCTCGACCACCGGACGCCCCGCAACCACTCGGACTCAACCTGCTTATGGGGTCCGAGACGCCGGTGAAAGCAAGGAACGTTGTTCAGAACCTCGAGGAGGAACGGATCTCCGTCGTCCAGGGCGCATACCAATAGGTCGAACTCCCGGCCGGGGGATCTTCCTGAACAACTACCACTATCAAGCGGTAAATCCGCGTCTTGCTACGTGCCGTCAGTGCTGAATACAGAGCGCGTATTTAGCACAGCCTCATCAAACTACCAGCGACGGAGGATTCCAACAGAGACGACGCTATCCGAGCACCGCGAGCGCGAGGAGCATCCCGGCGGCGGCGGCGGGGGGAATGGTCAGGTTGTCGTCGACGGCGACCTCGCGGATAATCGGCGGAAGCCCGTCGGCGACCGCGGCGGGAACGGCGCCGGCGATCGCGACCACGACGCCCACGTCGGGGCCGAACGCGGGGATCGTGAACGGGACGGCGAGCCCGAAGCAGACGAGGAACATCGCGATCCACGCGGCCGGTCGCTTCGCCTCCGTGGCGTCGTTGTCCGCGAGCGCGCCGCTGACGGGGTCGCCGACAGACAGCATCCACATCGCAGGGATCGCGAGCGTGGGCTCCAAAAAGAGGGCCACGCCCGTCATACTCACCTGATACAGCGCGTAGCCGGCGAGCGCGTCGCTCTCGTACTCCCGGGTGAGCTTCCGGTAGAGGGCGTGGTCGAGACCGACCACGAGCCGAAGGAACTCGAGGCCGAGGACGACGGCGAGCGCGGCCAGGAGGAAGTAGCGCGTCTCCGTCCACGTGAACCAGCCGAGCAGAAACGGGACCGGGTAGAGGGTCCCCCCGGAGTGAACCACCCGCCGCTCGAACTCCACGCGCTCGCGCCACGCCGTCGTCGAGAGCGCCACGTCAGTTGGTCTCGACGTCCGTCTCGACGGTCTCGTACCGGTCCAGCAGCGCGTCGAACGAGTCGCCCGCCCGGAGCGCGGCCAGCTCGCCGGCCAGGTCGTCGGCGGGAACCCGGACCTGCGCCGCCGAGTCGCGTTCGCGGACGGTGACGGTGTCGGGCCCGTCGCCCTCGATCCCGTCGCGGTCGACCGTGACGCAGAACGGCGTGCCGACCTCGTCCTGTCGGCGGTAGCGCCGCCCGATGGAGCCGGAGTCGTCGTACGCCACCTCGAGGCCGGCCGCGCGGAGGTCGCTCGCGACTCGATCGGCGAGGTCCACGAGTCGGTCGTCGTTGGTCACCAGCGGGAACACCGCGGCGTCCTGCGGCGCGATCTCGGGCTTCAAAGAGAGGTACGTCCGCGCCTCGCCGTCGACCTGGTCCTCGCGGTAGGCGTGCGCGAGGAGCGTCTGGACGGTGCGGCCCACGCCGAAAGAGGGTTCGACGACGTGCGGCGTGATGTGCTCGCCGCTCTCGGTGGTCTCCTCGACCGCGAAGTTCGCGACGTCGACGTCGACCGCGTGGGTCTCGGCGTCGTCGCCCTCCCCCACGGTCACCTCGACCCTCTCGCCGTCGAAGGCGTCGGGGTCGCGCTCGGCGAGCGTCTCAAGCGCCTCGGCGACCGCGCCGGCGTCGCCGCCGAACTCGGGGCCGAGGACGGACATGTCGGGGTCGACCGTCGCGCGCTCGACCGTCTGCGGCTCGTCGTAGCGCTTGAACACTGTGAAGGAGTCGTCGCCGTACTCGCCGTGCTTCGAGAGGTCGTAGTCGGAGCGGTACGAGAAGCCCGCGATCTCGATCCAGTCGCCGTCGACCTCGCTCTCCGCGTCCCAGCAGTCGGCCGCGTAGTGAGCGCGCTCGCCGGCGAGGTGCTGGCGGAACCGGAATCGGTCGATGTCGACGCCGACGCGCTCGTACCACCCCTTGGCGACGCCGAGGTAGTAGCCGACCCACGGGGAGCCGATGACGCCCTCGTCGACCGCCTCACCGATCGTCGTCTCGACGTACTCGCCGTCCTCGGCCTCCTGTTCGGTCGCCGGGTACAGCCGGACGTCGACGTCGCGGACGCGGTCGAGCGGGGGCTCGTCCTCCTCGGGGTCGATGAACTGCTCCAGTTCGGCCTGCGTGAACTCGCGGAGCCGGAGGAGGCCGCCGCGCGGCGAGATCTCGTTGCGGTAGGCGGGGCCGATCTGGGTGATGCCGAACGGGAGGTTGCCCCGGGCGTACTCCTTCAGCCGCGGGAACTCGACGAAGATCCCCTGCGCCGTCTCCGGGCGGAGGTAGCCGGGCTGGCCGTCGCCCGGCCCGATGTCGGTCGCGAACATGAGGTTGAAGTCCTCGACCGGCTGACCCGCCAGCGGGGTGCCACAGGAGGGACAGGCGATGTCGTTGTCGGCGATGAGGTCCTCGACCTCGTCGCCGGGGAGCGCCTCGGCGTCCTCGATCGCCGTGACGGCCTCCACGAGGTGGTCGGCGCGGTGAGACTCGCCGCACTCGCCGCACTCGACGAGCATGTCGTCGAACCCCTCCAGGTGGCCGGACGCCTCGAAGACGGCCTCCGGCATCACCGTCGGCGCCTCGATCTCGCGGTTCCCCTCGCGGATGGTGAACCGGTCGCGCCACGCGTCCTCCAGGTTCCGCTTCAGCGCGGCGCCCTGCGGGCCGAACGTGTAGAAGCCGGCGGTGCCCCCGTACGCGCCGTTCGAGCCGAAGAAGAAGCCCCGTCGCTTCGCCAGCTCGACGAGGTCGTCCGCGGCCATTTATAAGCCCTCCAGCAGGTCGACGTCGCGCACGATGCCGTTGAGGTCGGTGCCGCTCACGAGGGGGACCTGCTCGATGTCGTTGCTGATGAGCTCCTGTGCGACCTCTTTGGCCGTCCGGGTGGCGTTGACCGTGATCAGCTCCTCGGTCATGAAGTGGCGGGTCGCCTCCGCCGGGAGCTCCACGTTACGGGTGGGGAGGTAGCGCGCGCCGGTCGCTTTGATCCCCTCCCACGACCACTCGGAGTCCTGTTCGGCGATCGAATCGCCCGTGCTCGCCTCGCCCTCGACGACGCGGGCGACCTCCAGGATGTCGACCTCGGTGAGCATGCCCGCGATCGCGGCATCGTCGTCGAGCACGACGGCGTAGGGGACGTTCGCGAGCCCGATCTCCCGCTCGGCGACCGGCAGCGGGGTCTCCGTGTGGGTCGCGTTGACCGCCCGGGTCGCGAGCTCGCCGACCTCGGTGTCCCCGTCGATCTCGCCGCGGGCGATCGCCCGGACCACGTCGGTGACGGTGAGGATGCCGAGGATCTCGGTCCCGTCGACGACCGGGAGGCGGCGGGACTTCTCGGCGACCATGGTGGCGGCGGCGTCGACGATGTCGTCGTCCGCGCCGACGGTCGGCACCTCGCGCATCAGCAGCGCGAGCTGGTCTTCGTCCGGCTGCTCGATGAGGTCGTCCCGGGTGACGAGCCCGCGGTACACCTCGTCGCCGTCGACGTCCTTCACGACGGGGACCGAGGAGAAGCCGTACTCTTTGATGTACTCCAACACGTCGTTCCGGCTCCCCGGAATCTCGACGACGACGAGATCCGACCGCGGCGTCATGGCGTCTGAAACGTTCATGCACCGTCTTTCAGCGTGGCACCTCTTGTATACTGCGAAGGTGGGCGACGACGGCACGGGGACTCACCCGACGTCGACTGCAGATCTCGGCTCGACGGAGAGACGCACGCGACAGCGGTCCGACTCGTCCGCGGTGAACGACGCACACGACAGCGATCCGATTCGTCCGTCAGATCGACGCCCGGAAGCTCTCTTTTTCGTCCGATCGACGGCTTTGAGTCCGTTTCGCCGTCGATTCGGTCGCTCGAGGCGCGGATCCACCGACGGCGGGCGACTCCGGTTCGGAACGCTTATACCTACTGTGAACAATTGACAATCATGTCACGGAGTTCCACCCCTTGGGACGACCCGGACCCCGATCGCCGTCGGACGGCGCTGCCCACGGATCCGACGCTCAACGCCGACGACTCGCCGGACGTGATGGCGTCCATCGACTCCTCGGCGTCGCGACCGGAGCTGGTGATCGCGGACGTCTCGCGGGAGAACGCGTGGGTCTCGGTCGACGAGACCGACGCGACCGTCCTCGAGGAGTGGTGTTGACCCGGTAGCCGGTTCTCGTTTCCGCTCTCGTCTTCTTAGGCCGAATCCCTGACTCCCGCTCCGAGTTCCCACGCCCGGATCAGCGACGCGAGCGTCCGACACGTCGGCGCCGACGCGCCGAAGCGGTCGGCGCGGTCGACGACGGCGCCGTAGATCGCGTCGACCTCGGTCCGTCGCCCGGCGGCGACGTCCTCGTGCATCGAGGAGCGGTTGGCGGCGGTGTCAGCGGCGACGCGCTCGAGGGCGGCGACGGCCTCGTCGTCGCCGAGGTCGACGCCGTCGGCGCGCGCGACGCGGGCCACCTCGCGGGCCGCCTCGCGCGCCACCTCGCCGCCCGGGCCGTCGAGCGTCGCGCCGTTCGAGAGGCGCGCGAGCGCCGAGGGGCCGTTTATCCCCGCGTTGACCGCGAGCTTCTCGTACCGGCGCCGAGGCATGTCCGTGGCGACCGTCGTCTCGATCCCCGCCTCGTCGAACGCGGCGCCGACGCGCTCGGCCAGCGGGTCCCGGCCGCCGGCGAGCGAGCCGACGACGACCTCGCCGATCCCCGTACACGTCACCCGGCCGGGCTCCGCGAGCCGGGCGCCGTAGCTCGCGGTGCCCGCGAGCACGGTCGGGTCGAGCGCGGCGACGAGCCGCTCCTCCGTGAGCCCGTTCTGGAGCGAGCAGACCGCGTCGTACTCGCCGGTCGCGAGCGCCCGCGCCGCCGCGTCCGTGTCGTACGTCTTCGTCGTGATCAGCGCGAGGTCGGCGGCGCGGTGCGCCCCGTCGGTGAGCGCCCGCGGGTGAACGTGCGCCTCGATCTCCCCGTCGATCCGGAGCCCGTCCTCCCGGATCCGCCGCATGTGCGGGTCGCGGCCGACGAGGGTGACGTCGTGTGCCCGGGCCAACAGCCCGCCGATCAGGCTGCCGAGGGCGCCGGCGCCGTAGACGAGGATCTTCATACGTGTCACCACGGGGCGCGACTGAAAAGGCGTGGCGGTGGTGTCGGGCGTCCGGCCGGACGGGGTGGTGTCGGGCGTCCGGCCGGACGGGGTGGTGTCGGGCGTCCGACCGGACGGGGCGGTGACACCGATCGTCCGAGCGACGACGCGCCGTCCGTCATCCCTTCAGCCCGCTGCCGGTCAGCGGGACGACCACGTCGTCGTCGCGCCCGATGACCCCGCGCTCGCGGAGCTCCCGGAGCGCGGCCGGCGCGACGGCGCAGGTCGGCTCGGTATAAAAGCCCGCCCGGTGGAGCCGGTCGAGCTCGCGCTCCGCGGCCGCCTCCGTGACCGCCAGCGCGTCGCTGCCGGTCTCGGCGACGGCGTCGAGGATCTCCGCCCGACGAACCGGCTCCGCGATCTGGATCCCGTCGGCCGCCGCGTTGACGCGCCCGTCGGGGTCGGCCGCCGCCGGCCCGTGCAGCTCCCGGACGATCGGGGCGACCCCGGCCGCCTGCGCGCCGAACAGCCGCGGGACCGCGTCGATCCAGCCGGCGCGCTCGAGCCGCCGGAACCCGCGGTACGCGCCGAGGAACAGCGTGCCGTGACCGAGCGGGGTGACGACCGCGTCCGGGGCCTCCCACCCGCGCTGGGCGGCGATCTCGTAGGCGACCGTGGCCGTCCCCTCGAAGAAGGCCGGGTTCCAGGCGTGACTGGCGTACCACGCCGAGCCTCCGGATCCACCGTCAGTTCCGCCTCCGCCGAGCGCGGCGACGCAGGCCGCCGTCACGTCCGCCCGGCTCCCCTCGATCCGGACCGGTTCCGCCCCGGCGCGGCGGATCGCGCGGAGCTTCGACTCCTTGGCGTCGGCCGGAACGTACACCGCGGCGTCGATCCCGGCGCGGGCCGCGTACGTCGCGATCGCCGCGCCCGCGTTCCCCGAGGAGTCCTCGACGACGCGCTCGACGCCGAGCTCCCGAGCGCGCGTGAGCGTCGTCGTCGCCCCCCGGTCCTTGAACGAACCGGTGGGGAACACGTACTCCAGCTTGAACTCGGCGCTCCAGCCGTCGCTTCCGCCGCCGGCATCGCTCCCCGCGCCGTCGGCGGCGACGAGCGGGGTCATCCCCTCGCCGAGCGTCACCCGGTCGGCGGGGTCGTCGCCGACCGCGAGGAACTCCGCGAACGCCCAGAGCCCGTCGCGGGCGCCGAGCGACGCGCTTCCTTCTGCGTCCGGCGGGGACCGGTCCGGGATCGGCGGGTCGGCGAAGTTCAGGGGAGCGCCGCACCCGCAGCGCCACCGGTCGACGACGGTCGCGCCGCAGTCGGGGCACGCGAGGCGCCTCGGCGTGGCGTCCGCGTCCCCCATGTCCGATCCGGCGGGGTCGCCGTCGGCGGGCATCAGTAGCGGTCGACGTTGGTGCCGATCGAACAGACGTACTCGCCGGCGGCGACCTGCGGGAGCCGCCGGGTGCGCCAGAAGACGCCGTCGTCGTCGGCGGTCACGCGTCCCTTCATGCCGCCGAACGTGTCGGTCACCTTAAAAAGGACGTCCCCGGTCGAGACGCGCTCGCCCAAGTCGCGCTCGAACCGAATCAACCCGCCCGCGGGCGACCCGTACTGGTCGAACCCGCGCGCCCGGAGCTGCCGCTCGATCTCGACGTCGCCGTCGAGGAAGCCGTAGTGCCGGAGCACGTTGAACACGCCGTCGACGCCGTACCGGATCGACTCCTCGTCCCAGCCGACGGCGCCGCCGAGCTCGGGGTCGATCGTCGGGATGCCGTGTTCCGGCCCGGCCCGGGCGAGCTGGCCGTCCGGCCCCTTGATGTCGAGGACGTGCCCGCAGCCGAACACCTTCGCGAGCTCCAGGCAGTCGCCGTGAAGGCGGTGGCGAACGCCGCACCGCACCCGCGTCTCGTTTATCATCCGGCTGGTCGACCCCTGGTGGAGGTCGAGGATGAGGTCCGCGCGCTTCGCCGCCTGAAACGTCGCGTGAGCGATCCGCTCGCTCGTCGTTCCGTCCTCGTCGCCGGGGTACCCTCGGTTCATCTTTCGGTCGTCGATCGGGTTCCGGTGTTCCGCCACCTGAAATCCGAAGTAGTTGACGATGCCGACGACGAGGACCGCGCCGGACAGCTCCGTCGGATCGATCCGCGGGACGACGCGGTTAACGACGCCTAACCCGTTGAGTTCGTCGCCGTCGCTGACCGCCTGCACGTACAGCGTCCGCCCGTCCGCCGCGCCGTTGATAACGGCGACCGGCAGTCGCACGGGGCTCCCGTCCCGCGTCTCGCCCACTTCGAGACGGCCCGTGTCCGTCTCGCCCGGCGGGGCGCGGGCCGTTCCAAGGGTGATCATTACCCGAACGTGGGCCGGGCGGCCCTTTATCCGTTCGGTCCACAGCGACGGACCGACACAACCTTTATCGCCGTTTCGACCGAGACCCAGACACTGAACGCCGCGTCCGCCCGGCCGCACGGGCCGGACGAGAACCGCTCGGGCTCTCGTCCGGCATTCCGCCCGTCGTCGACCGGGCTCGGCGCTCCCACACATGAGCATCGACATCGAACCGCTGGCGAACGGCGACGGACTCACCGTCACGGACCACATCGAGAACACCCAGTTCGAGGTGTACACGGACCGGACGGTGGACCCGGTCGCGACCCCCGGCGACGCCCACTACTTCCCCGTCGACGCCAGCGTCACGGTCGAGACCGCGTCGGTCGAGATCCCCCGCGTCGCGGTGGTCGAGACGCGCTGCGGCGACGGGACACTGCTCACTCGGGGCGACTCCTACTGCATGCCCGCCGGGACCTATCACGTCGGCATCGACCCCGCGCCGACCAAGCTCTACCTCGCCTTCGAGTCGGGGTTCTCGGTGTCGACGACGGATCGGACCACCCGGATCGACCTCGACGCGCCCGCCGAGGTCACGCTCGGGTTCCGGTCGCTTCACCAGGTGCCCGCGGGCACGATCGAGACGCCGACGGATCCCGAGTCGCTGATGGACGCCGTGTCGCTGCTCGGCTCCGCGCTCCAGACGACGAGCCCGGAGCGGTCCTTCCCCACCCTCCGGGGGCACCCGCCGCTGATCGAGCCGGGCGACGAGCTCCGCGTGCCGGAGCGGATCGAGCCGCTCGACTCCGGGATCCGAATCGTCGTGCCGCCCGCGTACGAGTACCTCTATCCCGTCGTCTCGCTCGCGTACTACTTCGCGGCCGACGTCGTCCCCGGGGACGCGCCCCGGATCGAGGGCGACGGCTGGAGCCACCCACTGGAGCCCGACTTCGAGCGACGGACCGCCGAGGTGCTCCGGCAGTCGTTCCACTTCGACTGTCTCGCCCGCACCGAGGGGTTCTACCCGGTCGACCTCCACGAGCGCGAGACGACCGACCTCGACCTCGACTGGGGCCGGCTGTACGACCTGCCGCTCGCGGAGCGCCTCGGCGAGTACCTCGCGGTCCCGTTCGAGCGCGTCGAGCCCGAGCTCCCGCAATGGACGCTGACGACCGACGTGCGGCCCGACCCCGACAACGTCGAGATGCTCCCGTTCATCGCCGGGGAGCTGTCGATCGTCCGGTCTCCCGAAACGGCCACGCCGGTGGCCGCGAGCGAAGGGGGCGGCGTCGGGCTCTTCCGCGGTCCGGGAGCCGAGGCGGCGTCTCTCGGCCCGGACGAGTTCGTTCGGGGCGGTGCCGGGCCCCAGACCGTCCGCGGCGCTGACGCCTCGATCGTCCGCGGCGCCGACGCCTCGACCGACCGCGGCGCGGTGCCCGCCGACGCCGACTTCCTGCGGCCCGAGCCGGTCGACACCGTCGAGCACGCGTGGGTCGGCGACGGCGTCCCGCTCGACGCCAACAAGGCGACCCTCGACGCGTACCACCGTCGACTGGAGGCCGGCACGGTCGAGCAGTCGCGGATCTCCGTCCTCGTCGTCTGTAACGACGAGCAGATGCGCGAGGAGGGCGAGGTCGCGGACCTGTACGGGCTCCGCGACATGGTGCAGTTCGACATCGAGGTGCGCCACGACCTCACCCGCGCGGAGATGCGCGAAGTCCTCCAGTCGGACGTCGACTTCCTCCACTACGTCGGGCACGTCGACGACCGCGGGATGCAGTGTACCGACGACTACCTCGACCTGACCGACGAGGACCTCGACGTCGGCGTCAGCGCCTTCCTCCTCAACGCCTGCCAGTCCTACCAGCAGGGCGAGGCCCTCGTCCACCGCGGCTCCCGCGGCGGCATCGTCACCCTCTCCGACGTGGCGAACTCGCCGGCGACCCAGCTCGGCCGCATCGTCGCGCGCCTGATGAACAGCGGCTTCAACCTCCGCACTGCGCTCCACGTCGCTAAAAGAGAGCTGATCACCGGCCACCAGTACATCGTGGTCGGGGACGGCGGGACGACGATCTGTCAGAGCCGGAGTGGTGGCATACTTGTTGTGGACATCAATAGCATAACTAACTCAAAAATAGATATATCTGCAAATACATACACCAATGGTCCTTATTCGAACGGGTCACTAGTGTCACTTAATTTGGACTCTGTTGAGTCGAACTACTATGTGCCGTCGGAAATAAATGCTAAGGATATACCAGAGACCGACTTTCTCGATTTTTTGAAACTAGAGTTACTGCCCTTATTTGTTGACGGAGAACTTGTCTGGAGTGACGAGTTCGGCGACAATTAGGGGCCGGGATTGAATACGGCTGCGTTCGCCGCCGCGGGCGCCGCCTGCGTCAGCAGGAGGAGCGCGGTGAACAGGACGCCGGCCATCTTGGGGTGCTCTGCCACGTAGTCTGCAACACTTTCGTGCATATCACACAAGAAATCGTGTGTAATTAAATCACACGTTGTTGTGCGGCGATTAGTTGGAGATATTTGAATGTCCAGAACCTATAAATAAATTGTCAACCGCCGGGCGCTCTCTCGTCGCACCAGTCGGGGCACCGGTGTATTAAAGATGGTTTCGGCGCGGGTATGCGTATGGGCGAGACGGACGATGTCGACATCCTCGACCCGTTCCGGCAGTTCTTCTCGCTGCGGCGAGACGTGCTCGTGTTGTCGCTCGCGATGTTCGCGTTCAGCCTGGGATTCCAGATGACGAACCGGTACGTCCCGGAGTACATGTCCGCGCTGGGGGCGAGCGCGTTCGTCATCGGGCTGTTCGGGACGGTCGGCAACGTCATCGGCGCTGTGTACCCCTACCCGGGCGGGCGGCTCTCGGACCGGATCGGGTCGCGGGTCGCGCTCACGCTGTTCGGGCTGCTGTCGAGCCTGGGGTTCGTCGTGTGGCTCGTCGCGCCGGCCCTCGGCACCGTGACGGTCGGTGGCGTCGTCTTCGAACCGTGGATCTGGATCTTCGTCGGCCTGTTCCTCGCGCAGGCGTGGAAGTCGTTCGGCCTCGGCGCGACGTTCGCGATCGTCAAGCAGTCCGTGCCGCCGGAGCGGCTGGCGCGCGGGTTCGCGAGCACCGAGGTGTTCCGTCGGACCGCGTTCCTCATCGGTCCGCTGATCGCGGCGGGGATCATCCAGTACGCCGCCGACTTCACCGTGAGTTTCCAGTACGTGCTCGCGGTGGCGCTCCTGTTCGCCGTCGTCGCTACGGCGCTCCAGCACGTCCTCTACGACGCGGAGGAGGACACCCTCGGCAAGGAGTTCGAAGGGCTGAACGAGGTGGTCGCGGATCTCCGGAGCCTCCCGCCGGAGCTCCGCCCGCTGCTCGTCGCCGACACCCTCGTGCGGTTCGCGAACGGCATGGTGTACGTCTTCTTCGTCATCGTGATCACGCAGTTCCTCGAAGTCGGACTCGACGTCGGTCCCGCCTCGCTGTCGCCGGCCGCCTTCTTCGGCGTGTTGCTGGCGGTCGAGATGCTGGTGGCGCTGATCTCCATGCCGCCCGCGGCGCGGGCCGCCGAGCGGGTGGGACTCAAGCCGGTCGTCGCGCTCGGCTTCCTCGTGTACGCGGTCTTCCCCGTGCTGCTCATCAGCGTTCCCGCGGACACCCCCCTGACCGCGCCGCTCGTCGTCGCCCTGTTCGCGTTCTCGGGGCTCCGGTTCGCCGGGCTCCCCGCTCACAAGGCGCTGATCGTCGGCCCCGCGGAGCGCGACACCGGCGGCCGCGTCTCGGGGTCGTACTACCTCCTCCGCAACGCGGTCGTCATCCCGAGCGCGGCGCTCGGCGGGCTGATCTACGGGGGGTTCTCCGTTCCCCGAACCGGTGTCTCGGTCGCCGGTGACCCCACCGTCGCCTTCGGGATCGCGAGCGCGATCGGCCTCGTCGGCGTCGCCTACTTCGCGTTGTTCGGCAAGGAGTACGACGCGTACGCGTGACCGTCGGCGGAACGCGAGCGCGAGCGGGTCGACTGTCCCGCCGTTTTTTCACTCCCCGCGACCGAGTCGATGCCATGACCGACATCGCCGCCGCGATACGGGACGCGTTCGAACACACCGACTACGACCTCGGCGACGTCGCGGTCAACCGACAGCAGGTCCGCGTCCCGGTGCTCCAGGAGGGCGCCGAACCCGACGCGCTCCGCGCGGTGATCGAGGAGGCGCTCGGCGAGGACGCGGTCGTCGGCGTCACCGTGAGCACGGAGACGATCGACGGGGAGGACACCATCGGCACGGTCGTCTCGTTCCAGCACCGGCCGTGACGCGGTACGATTAAGCGTGCGGTACTCGTACCCATCGCCCGTACGATGATGTCCGACGACGGACACGACGGCGCACAGTACCTCGCCGGGTCACCGGTCCGGGTCGCGGTCCTCCGGACGCTCCGGCGGGAGCCGCGCCGTCCAGCAGGTTTGACCGACGGGGTCGACGCGACCCGGACGACGGTCCAGCGGATCCTCGGGGGGTTTCGCGAGCGCGACTGGGTCGTCAAGCGGGACGCCGTCTACCACGTGACGCCGACGGGAAAACGCGTCCACGACGCGTACGAGCGGCTGCTCGACGAGGTGGAACGCGCCGACCGATACGGTCGGTTCGCCGCCGAGCTCGAGCGCGTGGACGCCGGGTTTCCCGCCGAGGCGATCGGCGCCGGAGAGCTGACCGTCGCGACGGACCGGAACCCGCTCGCCGTGGTCGATCGGCTCACCGAGCTCCTCGGTGAGGGGCACGGAACCGAGATCCGCACCGTCTCGCCGGTCGTCGTCCAGCAGTTCAACCGAGCGGCCGCGGCCGCGCTCGACGCCGGTTCGGAGGTCGAACTCGTCATCGACCGCGACGTGCTCGAGGAGTCGGTCGCCGACTTCGGACCGGCGACCGACCGGGCGCTCGAAGACGAGGACGCGACCGTCTACGTCTCGCCCGAGTCGATCGAGTACGGGCTGTTCGAGAACGACGGCGTCGCCTGCGTGGTGGCGTACGACCGACAGAACAACCCCCGGTGCGTGCTGGAGTCGGCGGATCCGGCGGTGACCGAGTGGGTGGACGACCGGTTCGAGTCGTTCGTCGACGACGCTCGGCGGCTGTCGGCCGTCGTCGAGAACGCCTGACTCGACGGCGCCTACGCTTCGCGGTCGCCGTCGGAGTCCGCCGCGGACTCGTCCGGGTCGGCGTCGCGCCGTTCGGGGTCGAAGTTGGCGGGGACGACCGTCGGATGGTCGATGCCGACGGGCGGGGTGCTCGCGCTCATGGCTCTACCGGTGCGTAGGCGTCGACCGGACTAAAAATTACCCATAGGCATAACGCATTCCGGACGCGGGCGGGTATGTTCCCGGGTTATTCGCCGAACTCGGGTCCTCGGTTATTCGCCGAACTCGTCCGCGTACAGGTCCTGGGCGTGCTCGATCGCGTCCTTCGCGGCCGCCTTGTCCTCCCAACCGAGCGTTTCGACCTCCTTGCCGGCCTCGAGGTTCTTGTACGTCGAGAAGAACTCGTCTATCTCGTCGCGGATCTGCTCGGGGATGTCTTCCAAGTCCTCGATGTGGTCGAAGCGGGGGTCCTCGGTGGGTACCGCGATCACCTTGTCGTCCTGCTCGCCGTCGTCGTCCATCTTCATGAGCGCGACGGGGCGGGCCTCAACGATGCAGCCGGGGAACGTCTGGTCCTCGACGAGCACCATCACGTCGAACGGGTCGCCGTCGTCGTAGTACGACTGCGGGATGAAGCCGTAGTCGTACGGGTAGTGGACGTTCGAGTGAAGCACGCGGTCGAGGACGACCGCGGGGACGTCCTTGTCGTACTCGTACTTGTTCCGTTCTCCCTTGAGACACTCCACGACCGCGTAGATTTCGTCGGGCGCGTCCGGACCCGTCTCGAGGTCCTCCCAGAGGTTCACCATGTGGTCCACAGTCGGTCCATGGGTAGCAAAGTCCTTTCGGGTTCTCCGCGTCGTCCGGCCGACGGTGGGCCCAGTGAGCCGACATCGGCTCCGGGCGCCTGACCCGCGTCCGCGACCCAGATTCCGGCGAGATCAACCGATTGATCAGATATCATATTCTCTCCGAATCTCCCGGTTTCTCCGACGAATCGTCACGTATCTGCGGCGTCGGTCGGCGATCGCTCGGAAGCGGCCACGTCTCCGGATCGCCGGCATCACGCCCGCAGCCGCCGGGCTCGGTGAAAATCGAGGATTTCGACCGGCCTAGGCATTTAAACGCCGGCAAACCTTGAGAAAGGTTATAAGTTCGGCTTCCCTTCAGTTACCTATGTCAGAGGCACAATCAGTCACTGATGCAGAGGCACAGAGAAAAGCGTCGGAACTGACCGCGTTCCAACAGAACATCCTCGCCATCCTCGCGGAGGAGCCGATGTACGGGCTTGCGATCAAGCGCGAGCTCGAATCGTACTACGGCTCCGAGGTCAACCACGGACGGCTCTACCCCAACCTCGACGACCTGGTCGCGGAGGGGCTGGTCGAGAAGAGCGAGCTCGACAAGCGGACGAACCAGTACGAGCTGACCGAGGCCGGCCACGACGCGGTCCTGGGCCAGCTTGAGTGGGTCCTCGACCGATTCGTTACCGACGAGACGCGCGCCGACGAGATCCGCGCGCTCCTCGGCGAGTAGCGCTCGAGGACGACCGCGAGACGAACCGGGACGCGACCGAACATTTTGGCACACGCGCGCGGTGAAAACCGCGCGTCCTCGATCCGCTGAGCGTCGGCTATGTGGATGGTGGGGTCGGCGCTACCTTCCCCGGTACAGTCAGCGCTACCTTCCTCGGTGCAGTCGACGCTACCTTCCTCGGTGCAGTCGACGCTACCTTCCTCGGTGCAGTCGACGCTACCTTACTCGGTACAGTCAGCGCTACCTTCCTCGGTACAGTCGAGGCTACATTCCCGGTCCAGCCGCCGACTACGACGGCTCGGGTCCGTCGACCTCGGCGGCGACCCTCTCGATCACCGCCAGCGACTCCTCGACGACGGCGAGCTGCTCGTCGGTCGGCCAGCCGTTCCGCGGCAGGAACTCCTCGCGGAACTCCTCGCGCACCTCGGGGGTCGCGTCGTCGACCGCGCGGACGTAGTGGTTGCTCATGAACGCCGCGAAGCTGCGGGCGGTGTCGGCGTGCGTCTCGTCGTACGCGTCGGCGACCGCGTCGGCGACCGCCTCGTTGTAGGCGGCGATCTCGTCGTACCGGTCGGCGTCGCCCGGCCCGGACAGCGACACCTCGACGGCCCGATCGGTGGTCTCGATCCGGTCGAGCTGGACGGTGCCGTCGGCCATCCACTCGTCGGGATACAACACGAGGGTGTCGTCGTCTTCGCGGAGCCGCGGGACGTAGTCGTGGTCCGAGACGAGCTCGTCGCGGCGCTCCCGGTAGAACGCCGCGGCCGCGTTGTCCTCGGCCCGCCGGGCGAGCCGCGTGAGTCGCTCCGCCTCGTCGACGACCTCGACCGGCACGTCCGGGACTCGGTCGTCGGCTTCGGCGTCGCTCTCCTCGTCGGCTTCGGCGTCGCTCTCGTCCTCGGCCGCCATCACCTCGCGCGCCCGTTCTTTCGCCCACTCCGGCGGTTCGTCGTTAGTTCGCGTCATCGAGTGCCTCGTTCGCCAGATCGTCGGCGCGCGCGTTTATCTCTCGCGGAACGTGGCCGATCGACCACCGGTCGAACCGCTCCAGCAGTTCCCGGACCCGGACGCGCTTCTCCCGCAGTTCGAGGGCGTTGGCGTTCCACTCCCCGCGCACCTGCTTGACGATCAGCTCCGAGTCGCCGCGGACGTCGATCTCGTCGAAGCCGTACTCGTCGGCCGCCTCGAGCGCCCGGATCAGCGCGTCGTACTCGGCCTGGTTGTTGGTGACTCGCCCGATCCGCTCGCCGCCCTCCGCGACGACACCGTCGGACGTGACGAGACACCAGCCGACCGCGCCGGGTCCGGGGTTCCCGCGGGAGGCGCCGTCGAAGTAGACGTGCGCGCGGCCGCCGCCCTCGCGGATGAGGTTCGTGAGGCGGGTCGGGTCGCGTCCCTGTATCACGACCTTGTCGTCGTACGCGACGGCGACGGCTCCCTCGCGCTCGGCGCGCCACCGCTCGTGGGCGGTGTTTCCCGGCTCGATCCGGACGCCGGCGTCCTCCAGACGGTCCCGCGCGGTCGCCGGATCGCAGTCGATCGTCGGCATTCGACGTGGCTCCGCGCTCGCGGGACAAAGGGCTGTCCGTCCGGCGAGGATCCCGGTATCGGGCGGCCACGACTCACGGCCCGGAGACCGTCACCGGATCGCCGGGCGCAGCGCGCCGGGAGCTTTTCGGGAGTCCGCGGCGTACGCGCGCGCATGGAGTTCAGCGTCGTTCAGGGCGATATCGCCGAGCAGGCGGCGGACGCGCTCGTGAACGCGGCCGGAACCACGCTCCGGATGGGCAGCGGCGTCGCCGGCGCGCTCCGGCGCGCCGCGAACGGGCCGATAAACGAGGAGGCGGTCTCGAAGGGGCCGGTCGACCTCGGCGACGTGGCGGTCACCGACGCGTACGACCTCACCGCCGACCACGTGATCCACGCGGCCGCGATGCCACACTACGGCGACGGGAGAGCGACGGATGAGAGCATCCGAGCGGCGACGCGGCGGTCGCTCGAGCGCGCCGACGAACTCGGCTGCGACTCCCTCGTGATTCCGATCCTCGGGACCGGCGCCGCCGGCTTCGACCTCGAGACGGGCGCTCGTATCGTCTGCGAGGCGGTGTGGGACCACGATCCGGAGACCCTGCGGGACGTCAGCGTGATCGCCTACTCCGAGCCGGCGTATCGGACACTTGAGGCGGTCGCAGACGAGGTCCGATCGTGAACCGGAGGAGGCGACGAGGGTCGCCGTCCCGCCGCGGCGACGGGTTCCTCACGAACTTTTAAGTCAGTCCGTTCGGATACTATATAAATGCGATGACACGGCCAACCCGGCAACGGGATCACGACCGGCAGCGTGTGCGGGATGAGGACGCCGACGAGACTGAAACCGACGCCGAGGGGGGCGAGGTCGACGAATTGGACCCCGAAGACTTCGATCCGGAGGAACTCACGCGGACCGCGGACGGGGAACTGATACACGAGGAGAGCGGGCTCATCGTCGAGGAGGAACAGATCGATCCCGGCCCGGAGTGGCGTGCGTTCAACCACTCCGAGCGGCAGTCGAAGTCGCGCGTCGGCGCCCCGACGACGAAGACGATGCACGACAAGGGGCTGACGACGACGATCGACTGGAAGGACAAGGACGCGTACGGACGCTCCATCTCCTCGAAGAAGCGGTCGCAGATGCACCGTCTGCGGAAGTGGCAAGAGCGGATCCGGACGAAGGACGCCGGTGAGCGCAACCTCCAGTTCGCGCTCTCGGAGATCGACCGGATGGCCAGCGCGCTCGGCGTCCCCCGATCCGTCCGAGAGGTCGCCTCCGTCATCTACCGACGGGCGTTGAACGAGGACCTCATCCGCGGCCGGTCGATCGAGGGCGTCTCCACGGCCGCGCTCTACGCCGCCTGTCGCAAGGAGGGGATCCCTCGGTCGTTAGAGGAGATCTCCGACGTCTCGCGGGTCGACCGCAAGGAGATCGGTCGGACGTACCGCTACATCTCACAGGAGCTCGGCCTGGAGATGCGCCCGGTCGACCCGAAGAAGTACGTGCCCCGCTTCTCCTCCGAGCTCGAACTGAGCGAGGAGGTGCAGTCGAAGGCCAACGAGATCATCGAGACGACCGCCGAGCAGGGGTTGCTCTCCGGGAAGTCCCCGACCGGGTACGCCGCCGCCGCGATCTACGCGGCCTCGCTGCTCTGTAACGAGAAGAAGACCCAGCGCGAGGTCGCCGACGTCGCGCAGGTGACGGAAGTCACCATCCGCAACCGGTACCAAGAGCAGATCGAGGCGATGGGGATCCACAGCTAGGCGCCGTCGGGGACCGGGCGGCGCGGTTTTTTTCGTTTCGCGCACGTAGCGCGCACATGCTCGTCTGCGGGACGCATCGAGGGTTGTATCGACTCGACGACCCGTCCGACGATCCGGTGCAGGTCGCCGCGTGCGGGCGGGTTCGCGAGGTCGTCCGCAGCGGCGACGCCTGGATCGCCGCGACCGACGACGGCCTGCTCCGCTCGACCGACGGGACCCGGTGGGACGGCCTCGGCGTCCCCGAGGATCCGGTCTCCGTCCTCGCCGGCCCGGAGACGGTCGTGGTCGGCACGCAGCCGATCGAGGTGCTGCGGGCGGCCCCCGACCCGGAGACCGGTGACTGGCAGTTCGACCCCGTCGGCGACCTCGCCGCGCATCCGCACGGGGAGCGCTGGCGCGATCGGGCGCCGGACGGGCAGCCGAGCGTCAGGACGCTCGCCATGCACCCGGACGACGGGATCCTCGCGGGGATCGAACCCGGGGGAGCCTACGCGTTCGACGGGGACTTCTGGCGGCGGTACGGCCGGGGCGTGCACGACGACGTCCACGACCTGCGCGTGCTGCCGGACGGCGCCGTCCTCGCGGCCACCGGCAGCGGCCTCTACCGCACCGACGACGGCGACCGGTGGTACCGGCTCGACACCGACGTTCGCGACTTCTGGGCGACCTACTTCCGTGAGTCAGCCGTCCACGAGGGACGGGTCTACGCCGGCGCGAACTGCCAGGGACCGGCGGCCCCGTCGGGAGTGACCCTCTCTGGCCCGATCGACGGCGAGGGCCTCGACGCCGCGCCCGTTCCGACCGACGACCCCGCGTTCGTCGTCTCGTGGGCGGTCGGCGGCGGGACGGTCGTCGGCGGGACGATGCGCGTCGACGGCGACGGGGTCGAGCCCGAAGCGCCGTCGCCGCTGATCCGCCGCGAGGGCGACGAGTGGTCGGTCGCGGCCGCGCTTCCGGCCGGCGTCACGTCGCTCGCGACCTGAACGCCCGGCGCCGTCGGGAGCGTGACGGCGGCGACACCGTCAAGTCCGGTTCGCCCCTATCGCCGACGAATGCGGCTCGACGAGTTCATCGAGTTCGAGGCGAACGAGCGCGCCGAGCGACGGCGCCTCGCCGCGGAAAAGGATTACGGCATCCTCGACCACCTCGACTCCTTCGAGCGGCGCTTCGAGGAGCACGTCTCCGACGACGCCGTGGTCGGGAGCGTCTCCCCGTCCATCTTCGTCGGCCGCTCGAACTACCCGAGCGTCTCGACCGGACTGCTCTCGCCGGTCGGCCGCGAGGAGCGCGCCGAGCGCTTCGAGACCTCCGCGGCGTGGTACGACGAGGGCGTCTCCATTTCGGACGTGTTCGACCGGCGGACGAGCCTGCTCAACTCGGCGCGCGGGGTCGACGTCAGGGAGGTCGGCGCGAGCGCCGACGCGGTCGGAGGCGGCTCCGTCGGAGTCGGCGGAGACGCCGCCGCGAGCGTCCACGACGCGTGGGACGGCTGGCTCGGCGTGCAGCGCGAGGTCGCGATCGCCGACCGCCCGGTCGACGTGGAGATCGGGCTCGACGGGCGGCCGGATCTCGACTTCGACGTCGGAACGCAGGACATCAAGACGCCGACCGGCCCGCGCGCGGCCGCCCGTACCGCCGAGCTGGGCGAGAACCCGCACGTCCCGCGGCCGGTACAGAAGACCCTGGAGGACGACGACTGGCGCGCCGAGGGCGCCATGACGTACCTCTACCGCCGCGGGTTCGACGTCTACGAGATCAACACCATCCTCTCGGCGGGCGCGCTGGGGCGCGGCGAGGACCGACGGCTCGTCCCGACGCGCTGGTCGATCACGGCGGTCGACGACACGGTCGGGCAGTTCCTCCGGGGCTCGATCCGCGACAACCCGACGGTCGACCGGATCGAGGTCCACCGCAACGAGTACCTCGGCAACGCGTTCTGGGTGATCCTGGTTCCGGGCCGGTGGGAGTACGAGCTCGTCGAGATGAAGTCGCCCGGCTCGATCTGGAACCCCGACCCCGAAGCGGGCGTCTACCTCGCGGCCGCCAGCGAGGGGCGCGAGGGCCGGACCGGCTACGTCGAGGAGACCGCCGGCGCCTACTACGCGGCCCGGCTGGGCGTCCTCGAACACCTCGACGACCGCGGGCGACAGGCGAAGGCGCTCGTCCTCCGGCACGTCTCCGACGACTACTGGGGGCCCGTCGGCGTCTGGCAGGTGCGCGAGGCCGTCCGGAACGCCTTCGAGGGAGAGCACGGGACGGCGGAGACGTTCGGCGAGGCGGTCCGCGGCGTCGCCGAGCACCTGCCGGTCTCGCTCGGCCGCCTCCGCCGGAAGTCGACGCTCGCGGCCGGGCTCCAGGCGAACCTCGGCGACTTCGTCGACGCCGGCTAAGCCCGCGGGCGGGAGAGGCGGCGGCTTCGTCCCCGATCCGTTTTAGTCGCGTCGCCGAGTGGGTGGGTCCATGGTTCCCACAGTCCCCGCCTTCGGCGGCGTCCCCGCCGGTCCGGAGCTCCTGATCATCCTGGTGATCCTCGTCCTCCTCTTCGGCGTTCCCCTCGTCGTCATCGCGGGAGCGGTGGTGTTCCTCAAGCTGCGCTCCGACGGCGAGGAGGTTGACGCCGACCGCATCGCGGAGCTAGAGGCGGAGGTCGAGCGGCTGCGCGAGAAGGTGGACGACGAGCCGGGCGAGCGCGACGGCGACGATCGCATATAAATATCCACGCCGTTCGCCTGGGCCGCCCGCTCCCGTGGGTGAAGCTCCCGATCAGTCCTCCGCCCAGTAGTACAGCTCCTCGCGCGGCGCGTCGCAGTTCGGGCAGTTGGCGGGGAGCTCCTTACCGATCTCGCCCATCTCACCGCACTCCCAGCAGCGCCACATCACGTAGGCGGTGCCGAACACGTCGCGCGCGTCGGTGAGGGTGAGCGGTTCCGATCCCGACGGCGACGAGACGTAGAAGCCGTCGTCGTCGACCCCGCGAACCGTCCCGAGCTGGTCGCCGTCCTCGTCGTACACCGGCTGTCCAATGCTCACATCCGCGAATACGGGTTCTTCGGAGGCCATATGCGGGGATACGTACCGATCCCTCATAAGTGTGGTACGTGAACTCGTCTCACAGGTGCCGCGAATCGCTTCGGAGTCCCGGGAGAGCGACCAGGGAGACTCCCGCTCAGGCCACCGGGGTCCGCTCGACGACGGTGCCGTCGGCGGTCGGGTACTGCTCGACGATCTCGCCGCGGTCGAGGTCGCCGTCTTCGACCATCTCCTCTAAGAGCCACCACGCGACCTCGACGTGGTTCGACTTGACGGTGTAGAACTCCTCCGGGACGCCGAGCGCCTCGAAGTGCTCGGGCTCGGCGAACGCCTTCCCGTAGACGAGGGTGCCGTCGTCGGTCACCTCGTCGAACTCTCGGCGGATGTTCTTCGCCATGCGCTTCAGTCGATTTCGGTGTTGCGCGGCGTCTTTGAACACGGACGTACAGAAGTACACCTTCTCGTGGCTCGCCATCTCGGAGACGATCGAGTCGTCCTTCGACCCCTCGACGGCGGACATGTGGCCCTCCTGCAGTTCGAAGCCTTCCTCCTGCATCCGGCGGTAGTTGCCGTCGGACATCTCGAACTCGTTGATGTTACAGAACTCCGCGGCGCCCTCGTCTAAGAACTCCAGGAACTCCGGTTCGGCGCGGATGCCGGGGATCTCGAAGGCGGGCGTGAGCCCCTCCTCGCGGGCGATATACAGGATCTCTTCCCATTCGGTCCCGTGCATGTCGCCCCACAGCTCCACGGGCGGGTGGAAGCGGATCTCGTCGAGGCCCGCCTCCGAGAGCCGACGCATGTTCTCGCGGCCGCCCGTGATCCCGGTGTACAGGTGGGTGTGGTGGTCCTCGCCGAACTCGTCTTTCAGCAGTTCGAGGTAGCGCGTCGTCTTCGCCATCGCCTCCTGCGGTTCGCCGCCGGTGATCGAGGTGCCGAGCGCGCTCATGCGCTTGGCCTCCGCGATCACGTCCTCGTCGGACTCGACTTTCCGCTCGTTGGCGTACACGTCGGTGACGTTCTTCCGGTTCTCTCCGAGGGGGCAGTAGAAACAGTCCCGCTGGTCGCAGTAGCCGTAGACGAACAGCACCATCTTGCCGCCCTTGGCGCACTGTTCACAGCCCTTGGAGATCATCTACCCCTACTACCGGCCGCGGCGTGAAAAAGCGTGCGAACTCCGCGTTACCGGGAGAGACGTTGTCACGCGGGGCTCGCGGTCGGTGGACGCTCGACGCCGCGACGACGACTCCGGGAGCGCTCACGGCGTTCTCGCTCCCGGACCTCCGAACACAAGATATGTACCAGCGGGGATCTGAGCGGAGGCCATGACAGAATCGCCGACCGCAGACGAGCCGTCCGAGTCCGCCGACACAGAGGGCGTCACCCGTCGCCGTGCGCTCGCCGCCGGCGCCGCCGCCGTCGGCCTCGGCGGCCTCGCCGGCTGCACCGCGCTCGACGTCGCGACCGGCGACCCGGCCGAGTTCACCGCGGGCACCGCGACCGTCGCGGACGCGACGCTCTCCGAGAGCGGCTACGAGCTCAACGAGGTCACCGAGAACACGCAGACTCGCGAGTTCGACGTGGCCGGCTCGACCCGCGAAGTGCGGGTGACGAGCCGGATCGCGGAGTACGACAAGGCGGTCGAGCTCTTCGGCGAGCGGTATCAGGCGGCGGTGTTCGCCGTGCTGACGACCCCGCGCGTCGAGGTGCTCGGGCGGGCGTTCAACCCCGTCGGCGACCTCGACGACGAGGAGCGCGCACAGCTGATCGTGGACCGCTACGAGGGCGTCAGCAGCCTCGAACGCGGCTCCGAGTACACGACCGACGTGCTCGGCACCGACGCGTCGGTCGTGGTGTACTCGGGCGACGGGGAGATCGCGGGGACCGGCGTGAGCGTCGAGCTCGAGTTCCACGTCGCCGAGGCGGTCGAGGCCGGCAGCGACTACGTCGTCCCGCTGGCGGCGTACCCGACGTCGTTCGGCGACGGCGAGAACGTCCGCCGGATGTTGAACGGGATCGAACACGAGCCGGCGTCAGACGGCGACTGAGGGGTCACCGCCGAGCGGACGCGATCGGAACGTCATCGGGGAGAGGCGATCGGAACGTCACCGGAGAGACGCGATCGAGAAAGAGGGGCGCGCGGCGTCGCACTGAGCCGAAAACATATGCCGGCGCCTCGCCTAGCCTCGGGTAATGCTGTTGGTCCTCTGTGTCGACCTCGACGACGACCTCGGCCGCAAGACCGGGATCCCTACCCCGGTGATCGGCGTCGACGACGTCACGGAGGCCGCCGTCGCGCTCGCGACGGCCGATCCGGAGGACTCGGACGTGAACGTCCTCTTCCAGGGCGTGAACGTCCACGACGAGCTGGCGGCCGCCGGCGAGACGGTCGAGGTCGCCGCCGTCACCGGCGTCGACGGCTCCGACGTGAAGGCGAACCGCGCGGTGGGCAAGGAGGTCGACCGCGTCCTCGCCGAGCTGTCGACCGGCGAGGAGGTGTCCGCCGTGGTGATCACCGACGGGGCACAGGACGAGTCCGTCCTCCCCGTCATCCGCTCGCGGATGCCGATCGACGGGATGCGCCGCGTCGTCGTCCGGCAGGCGCAGGACCTCGAGTCGCTCTACTACACGATCAAGCAGGTGCTGGCGGACCCCGAGACCCGCGGGACGATCCTCGTTCCCCTCGGCGTCCTCCTCCTCATCTACCCGCTGGTCGTCGTCGCGAACCTCTTCGACGTCGCCGGCGCGGCGGTCCTCGGGATCCTCTCCGGGCTCGTCGGCCTCTACTCGTTGTTCCGCGGGCTCGGCTTGGAGGAGACCGTCGACGGGGCGGCCTCGACGGTGCGGAACGTCCTCTACACGGGGCGGGTCACCCTCGTCACCTACGTCGTCGCGCTCGCGCTGATCGTGGTCGGCGGCGTGCAGGGAATGGAGACGGTCGAGACCGTCAGCGCGGTCCGAGGCGGTGAGATCACCGTCGGCGTGACGCTCGCCGCCTTCGTCCACGGGTTCGTCCAGTGGCTCGCGGTCGCCGGCGTCACCTCTAGCCTCGGACAGATCACCGACGAGTACCTCGGCGGTCGGTTCCGGTGGCGGTACCTCAACGCCCCGTTTTACGTGCTTTCCATCGCGGTCGTGCTGTACGCCGTTTCCGGGTTCTTCCTGCCGGAAGCGCAGGGCGTCACGTCGCTCGGACTCTCGGACCTCGCGATGGCGCTCGCCGCCGGGACGCTCACGGCGGTGTTGAGCACGCTCGCGTTCGCCGTCGCGGAATCGCAGTTACCCTCGGCGGCGGGCGTCGGCGAGCGGAAGAGCGGGTAGGAGGCCCGGAGATAACGTAACAGCCGTCCAGAAGGACTACCGTGGCGTCCACTCCTCGCAGGCGTCCATGTCGTCCATCAGCTCGTCGTGGTGGCCGCAGTACGGCTGCATTCCCTGGTCGGTTCGGGCGTAATCGAAGTGCGTGCAGTTCCCGCAGTAGGTGTCGCCGGGACCGTCGCGCGCTGCGGCGCTCCCGCCGGGAGAGACGTCCGCGTCGGACCGATCCCGTGACGTCGACCCGGGCCCGGACGGCCCGCCCGCCGGTCCCGTGCCGTCGAGGGGCGATCGAATATCGGTGTCCGCCTCGCCGCCGTCGCTCACGCCGGCGGAACCGCCCGCTCGCCCGCCGGAGACGGACCCAGACGAGTTCGTCCCGGAATTACCCCGGGACCCTCCGGTGGACGGAGAACCGCTTCCCGTCGGCGAGTCTTGCCGGCCGGCGCTCTCCGGCCGGTTCGTCTGCGTCTCCACCTCACCGTCGGGAGTGCCACCGAGGAGGCCGACCCCGCCCATTCCGTTGATCTGGTCGCGGCCGACCTCGATGATTTTCGTCTCGCCCTTGTGGGTCACCTCCATCGTGACGGTCCCGCCGGGGTCGTTTCGCGTCTTGAAGTTGGCGACGCCGACGAAGACGCTCCACATCGTCGTCGCGGCGCCGACGAAGTACAGCCCCGCGGTCGGCAGCGTGAGGTCCGTGAGCTCCGGGCGCGGCCCGCCGACCCAGTGGTAGGGGTACGCGTACGCGAACAGCGCGACGCCGAGACACATCACGCCGGCCCCGACGACCGCAGCGGCGCGGGTGCTGCGGTCCGCCGGGAGGACGGTCATCACGCCGAGCAACAGCAACGGGACGCCGACGCCGCCGAGGATGCCGCCGAGCCGCCGCGCCGCGCCCGAGGTGTAGCCGCTCGGGAGGACGACCTCCGCGGCGACGAGGATCCCGGCGACGAGCAGCAGCGTTCCGGCGACGAACGCACCCACGCCGAGGTACAGCCGACGCGGGTCGACCTCGGAGCGTCCCCGTCCGCCGTACGCCTCCGAGAGACTGGTCATACGCGGCCTACGTCGTCCTCCCTGAAAACAGTATGTCAGACGTTCGCCCGCGGCGGGGGACGGAGCGGGTGTGGCGGGACCGGTGGCCTCCCTCAGACCAGCGCGTCGACGTCGACGTGCGCGTCGAGCAGCTCCGCCATCCGGTCGACCGTGCGCGCGTCTCGGGTCCGCCCGCTGCGGACGATCCCCTCGGCCCGGTCGATGGCCGTGACGGTGTCGGTGTTGAGCGCGAGGACCGGCTTGCCCGCGTCGGCCGCCTTCCCGAGCACCGCGCCCGAGGGCCGGTGTCCGCCGGTCAGGACGAGACACGCGACGCCCGAAGCCTCGAGCGCCGCGGTCTGGACGTCGGCGCGGTCACCGCCGGTGATGACGGCGGCGTCGCGAGCGCGCCGGAAGTACCGCAGCGCCTCGTCGCCGCCCATCGCGCCGACGAGGAAGCGCTCGACGAAGCCGTCCGTCGGGGCGTCGGTGAGCAGTTCCGCGCCGAGCTCGTCGGCGAGCTCGCCGACGGTGACGCCCGCGAGCTCCTTCTCGTGGGGGATCGCGCCGAAGACCGTGATCCCCTTCGACTCGAGGAACGGGATCCCGTCCTGGTCGAGCGAGTCGAACGCGTCGTCGGAGACCTTGTTGAACACGACGCCGGCGAGCCGGTCGCCGAAGGCGTCGGCGGCGGCGAGCACGTCGTCGAGGTCGTTCGGCGATCCGTACCCCGCGACGAGGACCACCTGCGCGTCGAGCAGCTCGGCCACGTCGACGTCGGTCAGGTCGACGACCCCACCGGTGGTCCAGTTACCGCCGCCTTCGATGAACATCTGGTCGCGGTCGGCCGCCAGCTCCTCGTACTCCTCGCGGATCCGCTCGCGAAGCGCGTCGGCGTCCTCCGTGCCGCGAATCGCGCCCTCGACGAACGTCGGCGAGTAGACGACCGGTTCCATCTGGTGCATCTCGGCGTCGAGCCCGAGCACCTCTCGGGCGAGCATGGGGTCCTGGTCGAGCGTCTTGCCGACGTTCGACTGCAGGCGCGTCCCCTTCGGCTTCATGTAGCCGACGCTGCGGTCGCGGTCGGCGGCGAGCCGCGCGAGCGCGACGGTGATCGCTGTCTTTCCGGCGCCTTCTCCGGTCGCGGTGACGAGTGTCGTGGTGGTGTCTGTCATGAGTCGAGTTTCTCCGGGTCGACCGTAAGTCTCACGTCGACGGCGGCGGCGTTCGTGCCGCCGTCGTCGTCGGGCAGTGCGACGAGCGGGTTGATGTCGAGTTCGAGGATGGCCGGGAAGTCGGTGACCAGCTGCGAGAGCCGGCCGATCGTCTCGACGACGGCGTCGACGTCGACGGGATCGCGGCCCCGAGCGCCGCGCAGCAGCGGCGCCGACTGGATCTCCTCGGTCATCTCGCGGGCCTCCGGCTCTGAGACGGGCGCGACGCGGAACGTGGTGTCTTCCATCACTTCCACGAAGATGCCGCCGAGCCCGAACATCAGCAACGGGCCGAACTGCGGGTCGCGGTTCATGCCGACGATGGTCTCGACGCCGTCCTCTAAGTCGACCATCTCCTGCACCTGCACGCCGAGGACTGTCGCGTCCGGCTGATAGTTGCGGGCCCGAGTGATCAGGTCCTCGTAGGTGTCCGCCACGTCGTCGTCCGTGACGCCGACGGCGACGCCGCCGATGTCGGACTTGTGGAGGATGTCCGGCGAGACGATCTTCATCACCACGTCGCCGTCGATGCCGGCGGCGACCTCGGCGGCGCGCTCGGGCGTGTCGACGATCTCGCCGGCGGGCGTGGGAATCCCGTACGCGTCGAGGAGCTCCATCGCCTCGACTCCGAGGCGGTTGTCGTCGCGGTCGCGCACCGTTCCGAGGATCTCGCCGGCGCGCTCGCGGTCGACGTCGAACGACATCGGATCGGCGTACTCGCGCTCCTTGATGTCGCGGTACCGCGCGAGCGTCGCGAGGCTCTCGATCCCGCGGGCGGGGTCGAAGTAACAGGGGATCCCCTTCGCCTGCAGCTGCTGTTTCGGCTCGCGGGTCCGGTCGCCGCCCATCAGACAGGCGGCGACGGGCGCGTCCATTTCCTCGCTGACCGCCTCGATGGCGTCGGCGAGGTCCGCGAAGTCGATCGTCGCCGTCGGCGCGGCCAGCACGAGAACGGCCCCGACGTTGTCGTCGGCGGCGGTGATCTCCAACGCCTCGCGGAACCGCTGCACGTCGGCGTCGCCGATCACGTCGACCGGGTTGTGGATGTTCGCCTCGTCTGGCATCGACTCGTCGAGCGCGTCGGTCGTCTCCGGCGTGAACGACGCCATGTCGAGGTCGGCGTCGCCGACCGCGTCGGTCGCCATCACGCCGGGGCCGCCGGCGTTGGTGACGATGGCGACGCTGTCGGTGTCGGGGAGCGGCTGGCTCCCGAGGATGCCGGCGGAGTCGAACAGCTCGTCGACCGACTCCGCGCGGATGACGCCCGCCTGGTCGAGGCCGGCCTCGTACGCCTTGTCGGAGCCGGCGAGCGTGCCGGTGTGCGAGGAGGCGGCCTGCGCGCCGGCGCTCGTTCGCCCCGACTTCACGGCGACGATCGGGGTGTCCTGGGTCGTCTCGCGGGCGGTTTCGATGAACTCGCGACCGTCCTCGATCCCCTCCAAGTAGCCGATGATCACGTCGGTCTTCTCGTCGTCGCCCCAGTGATCGACGAAGTCGGTCTCGTCGAGGACGGCCTTGTTCCCGAGCGAGACGACGTCTTTGAAGCCGATGCCGTTGTCGTTGGCCCAGTCGAGGACCGCGGTGACGAACGCGCCCGACTGGCTCATGAAGGAGAGGCCTCCGGGGAGCGCGTTCTCCGGGCCGAACGTCGCGTTCATGCCCGAGGGCGTCGACATGATCCCCAGGCTGTTGGGGCCGACGAGGTTGAGATCGTACTCGTCGGCTATCTCCGCGAGGCGTCGTTCCCTCGCGGCCCCGTCCTCCCCCGTCTCGCCGAACCCGGCGGTGATCACGACGACGTTCCGGACGCCCGCCGCGCCGCACGCCTCGATGGCGTCCAGGACGATCGAGGGCGGCACGACGATCACGGCGACGTCGGCGTCGGCGTCGGCCACCTCGTCGACGCACGGCGTCCCGAGCACCTCGTCGTAGTTCGGGTTGACGGGAACGGTGTCGCCGTCGAAGTCGTCGAGCAGATTCGACGTGACCGCGCGACCGACGGCCCCCTCGCGAGCGGTCGCGCCGACGACGGCGACCCGATCCGGGTCAAACAGCTCGTTGAGCGTACCCATCAGTACGTACGTATACGCACCGACGGTTTAAGATCGACGGGAGCGTTCTCATACTCTGAATATTAATGAACAACCGATCGGATCGACCCGCACTTGTTCAAGCAATGGCAAGAGGACGCCGCGCTCGGTCCGGAGTTCCGGCGCTTCAATCGATCATTCGATCGCCGCTCCGTCCCGAGCTCGACCCGTCCGTTGAGTCGTCTCGTCGCCGCGTTCCGACTCCGAGGGAGCGGGCCGTCCGCTCGCATCCGCGCCTCCGGTCTCCCGAGGTGCCGGTCCCCGCGTTCGGGAGGGTGAGCGTGACGACGTTTCGGGGGATGAACGAGGCCGATCGTCCGGTTCTCGCGAGGAACGCCGAAGGTCGAATCAGTCGGCGGAGACGCCGGTGGTCTCCGCGACCGGGGCGATCGGGTCCGCCGCCGCGTCCTCGACGGTCAGCGTGACGCCGTTCTCCCCGAGCTCGATCGCCGCGTCGGTGGCGCCGCGGGTGTACTCGGCCGCGTGGTCCCCGTCGGGGTCGAAGCGGACGCCCTCGAGCAGAAGCGGCGTCTCGCTCAGCCGCTCGACCTTCCGGTAGGCGGTCGAGAGCGCGATGTCGCACGCGTCGGCCAGCTCGCTCGTCGTCATCGGCGTGTCGGCGGCGCTGAGGATCGCTCGACAGTCGGGATCCGCGAGGACGTCGAAGGTCGCGTCGAGCGTTTCGTCCCCTTCGGTCACCGTCGTCGGTCCGGTCGCGTACGAGGCCTGTCGCTTCATGGATGTAGGTTACGGCGCTATCCACCCGAACACCGGCCCTGCATATGAGGGGTGTTTTATAAGCGACCGGCCGCCGGGGACGGACCCGCCGCCGTCTCCGGTCGTCGTGGCCGGGAGGCCCGCGGCGTCAACGTTTTGCCCGGGGGCGGATACGGACGGATGCAGATGGGATCCGGCATCAGGGCGGAGGTCTCGCTCCCGGCGGGAACGTCGTCGCCGTTCGAGGGGGTCGTCGACGGCTCGACGCCGATCTACAGCGTCGCGCGCAGCACGCCGGCCGAGGAGGCCGGATCCGCGGTCTTCGAGTTCATCGCCGACACCGACCTCGCGGTCCCCGACGAGGTCGACATCGTCTTCGATTACGGCCCCAAGACGGCGTACCGGTTCGAGGCGGTACCCGCCGAGGACTCCCCGTTCGCGGTGCTCGACCGCCACGGGGTCCCGGTCACCGAGCTGACGATCCGCGACGGGCGGCTTCTCGTCACGTTCCACGCGACCGACCTCCCGACCCTCCGGTCGGTGCTCGACGCGTTTCAGGAGTCGTCGTCGGATATGGAGGTGCTGCGGCTCCTGCAGTCGTCGTCGATACCCGAGGAGTCGGACCTGGTCACCGTCGACCGGAGCGACCTCACGGAGCGTCAGCGCGAGGTGCTCACGGCCGCGTACGACGCGGGCTACTTCGATCACCCGAAAGGGGCCAACGCGGGCGAGGTCGCCGAGTCGCTCGGGATCGACCGGTCGACGTTCAGCGAGCACATCGCGGCCGCCCAGCGGAAGCTGCTCTCGTCGCTGCTGGACTGAGCGGCCGCGCGCGTCCGCCTGCCGCCGTTGGTCGGATTCCGAAGCTTCAGGAATCCGAACCATCCTTCATGAGTGTCTGTGTCGTACTCGTATCCATGACGAGTCCAGGGACTCACACGTTCGTCTGCCCGGAGTGTCGTCGGTCGATCGAGGTGGACGACGCGATGCGGGCGACGCTACTCGACGTGGGCTGTGTCGTCTGCGGAGAGCCCATCAGCGAGAGCGACATCGCGGACCCGCAGACCGCGTAGCGGCTCCCGATCGTCCGCTCCGCCTCGCGGCTGTCTACGCCGTCTCACGGCTGTCCGCGTCGTCTCGCGGTCGTCCACAGCACACCAGTCTCCACGCGGGCCTCCCCGTCCGTCCTGATCTCTCTGGTCGCCTCCGCGTCGTCTCCGCCGCCCGGTCTGTCTCGTGCCCTTTATCCGGGCGTACGCCGACTCGTCGCGTATGGCGACGAACAGCGAGGTCGAGATGACCGACGCCGAGATCGACGCGTTCCTCTCACGGCACGAGACCGGCGTGCTCTCGCTCGCACGCGACGAGGAACCGTACGCGATCCCGATCTCCTACGGATTCGACGAGGAGTCCCGCGACGCCTTCCTCCGACTGGTGTCGACGCCCGACAGCGAGAAGCGCGAGTTCCTCGCTTCGAATCCGCGGGCACGGATCGTGGTGTACGAGGAGGACGGTGACACGTACGGCAGCGTCGTCGGCGTCGGGACGCTCCGCCGGGTCGACCTCGACGAGCTCACGCCCGAAACGATCGCGCAGTACGGGGAGACCCGCCGCCCGCTCTTCGAGATCTGGGTGGACGGGAAGCCCGACCTCGACATCGACCTCTACCGGTTCGTTCCCGATCGACTCACCGGGCGGACCATCGTCGTCGATCGCGACGACGAGTAGCCGGGCGGCGGTCGTTCAGCGTGTCGTGTTCACAGCCCCCGCAGCCGCGACGCCCCAGTCTCACTCCGTTTCCTCCAGCGCCGCGACCAGTTCCGCGACGTCGGAGACCGCCGCCTCGACGAGCGCCTCGCCCTTCTCCGCGGTCGCCACCGTCGGGTCGCCGATGTTCCCGGCGTCGGTGATCTCGGCCATGTCGTCGGCGGTGAGCGCCCACCCGACCCGATTCTCGCCGAGCGCGTCGTAGTCGGTCAGGGGGAGCGACTCCGCGGGCGGGTCGACCGCCGTCGCGGCCGCCATGTCGACGAGCTCGGGGAACAGCGCCAGCATGATGCTCGTCTCGAACTCCGAGGCGTGGAACGAGACGGCTCCCGTCCGGATCTCCTCGGCGACGTCGGCGAAGAGGTCGACCAGGGGAACGTGGAACGCCTCGACGTCGCTCTCGGTGCGGAGCCGCCGGACGACGACCTCGAGTTCCGGGTCCTGTGCGAGGTAGTGGCCGTTCAACAGGAGGACGTTCTCGATCCCCCACTCGCTCGCGGAGTCGCAGACGTCGAAGACGTAGCGCTGGAACGTCTCCGTCGAGACGGTGAACGTCCCCGGCTTGAACGTGTGATGCGGACTGACGCCGTACCAGACCGGCGGGGCGAGCAGCGCCGGCACCCGGTCGGCGACGCGCTCGCCGATCGCCTCCGGCATGAGGGCGTCGACCCCGAGCGGGAGGTGGTGGCCGTGCTGTTCGGTGCTGCCGACCGGAACCAAGAGGGTGCGCGTCCGGTCGAGCGCCGACTCGACCTCGCGCCACGACAGTTCGGCGACGCGGTTCGTCTCGGGAGCGGCGGAATTCGCCATGTCGTGGGTTCAGCGCGATCGGACAAAACGGAACCGGCCCCGCGCGATCGCCTCCCCGGCGCTATCCCTCGTCGGGATCGTCGGAAGGGTCGTCCGCGTCGGCGTCGGAAGGGTCGTCCGCGTCGGCGTCGGAAACGTCGTCCTCGGCGGCGTCGGAAAAGTCGTCCTCGCTGGCGGCGGTCGTACAGACCGGACAGCCCGTCTCGAGGATCGTCTCCCGCATCTCCTCGTTGACCTCGATGGTCTGCGCGCAGGCCGAACAGGTGAATTGGACTGTCGTCAACACTGGACCTCTCTCGTCTCTCCGGGATGGCGCCGGGCGATATAAATGACCGGCTTCGCCGTCGGTGGCGCCCTCGAGCGCCACCCCCTCGCCTCAGTCCGTCCGCGGCACCGCGTACGCGCCGATCGCGAGGAACGCGGCGGCGAGCACCGAGAGGACGGCCAGGTCGCCGACCCAGGGGCCGGGGTCGTGGACGATGGCCCGTGTCCCCCGGGCGAAGTACGTCAGCGGCGAGGCGGCGACGGCGGGCCGGAACCACGCCGGCAACAGGTCGGGCGACACGAACGTCTCCGAGAGGAACAAAAGCGGGAGCGCGACCGTGTTGCTCGCGGCGATCACGCCGTCCTGCGAGTCCGTGAGCGCGCCGAGCACCGCTCCGAGCCCGCAGAACAGCGCGACGCCGACGGCGACGAAGACGGGCAAGACGGCGAGCGCCGGCGAGACGACCGGCTCGGCATCGGTCACCGCGAGCACGAGTCCGACGATAAGGAGGCTCGCCGCGCCGATGATAGCGACGTTGACCAGGGTGTGCGCGAGGAGCCACTCCGCGCGCGAGAGCGGCGTCGTCGCCAGCTTCTCGAACCGTCCCCCGTCGCGGTGCCGAGCGATCTCGGAGCCGACCCGGGAGAGGGGGGTGAAGAGGACGACCACCGCGAGGTAGCCGGGGATGTAGTACCCAGCCGGCTCCGCGAACAGCCCGCCGCCGGTCGGCTGCGTGCGGACCAGGGCTCCGAAGATCATCACGAGGATCACGGGGAAGAAGAACGTGAAGAACACCGCCGTCCGACGGCGGAGGAACGACCGGGCCGCCGCGGTCGCCTCCGTGCGGATCCGACCGACCCGCGTCATCGACCGCCCCCGTCCGCGGCCGCGGCGTCGTCACCCTCCGGCGCCGCGCCCTCGTCGCCCCCGTCCGGCGCCGCGGCCTCGCCCTCGTCTCCACCGCCGGGCACCGTCGGCGCCGCGCCCTCGCGCGGCGAGTACTCCTCCCCGGTGAGCCGCAGGTACACGTCCTCCAGCGACGGTTCGGCCCACGCGAGCGACTCGAAGGCGACGCCGGCCGCGTCGAGGGCGTCGACCGCGTCGCCGATCCCTTCGGGCCGAACGCCGCGGATCCGCAGCCCGTCCCGGGTCGATTCGACGTCGACGCCGCTCGCGAGGCGCTCCGCGACGCGCGCCGCGGTCGAATCGCTCGCCGGACCGTCGAGGGTCACGTCCAGTCGGGGCGCGCCGCCGTGTTCGGCGATCAGCTCGTCGGGCGGGCCGACGGCGACGACCGCGCCGTCCCGGAGGAGCGCGACGCGGTCGGCGAGTCGCTCGACCTCGTCCATCGCGTGGCTGGTGAGGAAGACGGTCGTGCCCCCGTCGGCGAGCCGTTCGATCAGGCGGTGGATCGACCGCCGGCCGGCCGGGTCGATCCCCGTCGTCGGCTCGTCGAGAAAGAGGAGCTCGGGGTCGTTGACGATGGCGGTCGCGACGCAGGTCCGGCGCTGCTGCCCACCGGAGAGCGTCTCGTACCACGCGTCCGCGTCGTCGGCCATCCCCACGTCGCGGAGGACCGACTCGACGTCGCGGGCCGCGTCGTAGAGGCCGCCGTAGTACGCGACCAGCTCCCGCGCGGTGAGCCGCTCGGGCGGGTCGAACGACTGCGGGAGCAGCCCGATCCGCTGCGGGTCGACCTCGCGGGGCGAGACGCCGAACACGCGCAGGTCGCCGTCGGCGTCGGTCGTCCCCGTCAGCGCGCGGACGAGCGTGGTCTTCCCGGCGCCGTTGGGGCCGATGAGGCCGAACACCTCGCCGGCCTCGACGCGGAGGTCGACCCCGTCGAGCGCGACGACGTCGCCGTACGACCGTCTGACGCCCTCGCCGACGAGCACCGCGTCGCGGGCGGCGGCGTCGACCGCGGACGCCGACGCGGCCGCTGTCTCGTTCATGGGATCGCTCGGTCGGCCGCGCGCGTAAGGGTTGCTCTTCGCGGCTGGCGAGGTGCGATCTCTCCGCGGCGCCCGGGTTCATTCGGGAAGGGCCGACGGCCGGAGTCGAGCCGGTCCGTTACGCCTAAGCGACGCGACGCCGACCCAGAGGACATGCACTACCACGAGGCGGCGGCGTTCCTCTTCGACCTCCGCCGCTTCTCGGTCAAGCCGGGGACCGAGCGGATCGCGGCGCTGCTCGACCGGCTCGGCAACCCCGAAGACGACGTGGCGTTCGTGCAGGTGACCGGCTCGAACGGGAAGGGGAGCACGGCGCGGATGACCGAGTCGATCCTGCGCGAGGCCGGGCTCTCGGTCGGGCTCTACACCTCGCCGCACCTCTCCGCGCTCGCCGAGCGGGTCCGCGTCGACGGGCGCCCGATAACCGAGGACGCGATCGCCGACTTCGTCGCCGAGGTGAAGCCCTGGCTCGTCGAACGCGCGGCCGCCGGCGAGCCGCTCACGTTCTTCGAGGTCGTCACGGCGATGGCGATCCGCGACTTCGCGCGCCGCGAGGTCGACGTCGCGGTGCTCGAAGTGGGGCTCGGCGGCGAGTACGACGCGACAAGCGCGGTCACCCCCGTCGCGGCCGCGGTGACGAACGTCTCGCTCGAACACACCGCCGTCCTCGGCGACACGGTCGCGGAGATCGCCCGCACCAAGGCCCGGATCGCCGAGCCCGGCGCGCCCCTCGTAACGGCCTGCGAGGGCGAGGCGCTCGAGGTCGTCCGCGAGGTCGCCGCCGAGGCGGGCGCGCCGGTCGCGACCGTGGTCGGCGCGGACGCGGACCGCGAGGGCGAGACGGACCGCGGAGCCGACGCCGACCCGGAGCCTGCGATCTCCGTCGCCTACGAGGGACGCGTGAGCCCGACCGACGCCGAGGTGAGGCTGGCCGGCGAGGTCGCGGGCACCTACCGGATCCCGCTCGTCGGCGACCACCAGGCGACGAACGCGGGGGTCGCCGTCGCGCTGGCCCGGCGGACGGCGGCCGTGCTCGCCGGGCGGGACGGCGCCGGCGAGAGCGAGGCCGATAATGATGAGGTCGGCGAGGCCGCCCCCGCTGACGCCGACGAGGCCGGCGCCGACGCGGGTAACGGCGAACCCCTCCCGGAGACCGCGGTCCGCGACGGGCTCGCGCGGGCGACGTGGCCCGGCCGGTTCGAGGTGGTCGACACGAAGCCGCTGACGGTGCTCGACGGCGCGCACAACCCGGCCGCCTGCCGGACGCTCGCGGGGACGCTCGCCGAGTACGACTACGACGACCTCCACCTCGTGTACGCGGCGATGCACGACAAGGACCACGCGGGCACCGCGAGCGCGCTCCCGGACGCGGCCTCGGCGATCACCTGCCGCCCGGCGCTCGACCGCGCGGAGGACCCCGAGGTGCTCGCGGCCGCGCTCCGGACGGCCGGCGTCGACGAGGTGACCGTCGGCGACGACGTGGCCGCCGCCCTCGACGACGCGGTCGCCCGCGCCGACCCGGGCGACTGCGTGCTGCTCGTCGGGTCGCTGTTCGCGGTCGCCGAGGCGCGAGCGGCCCGGCTCCGGACCGTGACGCCGCGGTCGGTCGGCGGGACGGACGGCCGCGCGGCCGACCGGGCTCGCCGCGCGCTCGACGTGTCCGGCGTCCCGCCCGACGCGGCGGCGACCCGCGCCGACGGGATAGACCACCGCGTCCTCGCGCTCCGGCTGCGCGGCGACCGCGCCGAGCGCCTCGCGGCCGCGATCCGCGAGGTCGGTGGCGACGCCGCTATCGGCGGGCTCGGGGCGGTCGAGGGGCGCGTCCCCGGCGGCGAGCAGGTACCGGTCACGCTCGGCGGGACGATCGCGGAGTACCGCGACCTCATCGACCGCCTGCGCGCTCGGGAGGGCGCGGGGCTCGCGGGCGTCGCGGCCGACATCGCCGATCGGCTCGGGCTCGACGGAGACGAATTAAAAACGGAAGGCGACGCTCCCACCCCTGACTACCCCTGGACCGACGGGACCGCGGTGATGGGCGTGCTCAACGTCACGCCCGACTCCTTCCACGACGGCGGGCGTCACGAGGCGCTGGAAGACGCGGTCGCGGGCGTCGAGCGCATGGTCGAGGCCGGGGTCGACGTCGTCGACGTCGGCGGGGAGTCGACCCGCCCGGGCGCGGAGCCGGTCCCCGTCGCGGCGGAGATCGATCGGGTCGTCCCGACGATCGAGGCGGTCCAGTCCGTGCCGGCGGTCGCCGACGGCGACGTGCTGATCTCGGTCGACACCCGAAAGGCGGCGGTCGCGGAGGCGGCGCTGGCGGCGGGCGCGGACGTCATCAACGACGTGACCGGGCTGGAGGACCCGGCGATGCGCGAGGTCGTCGCCGACGCGGACTGCCCGGTCGTCGTGATGCACAGCCTCGACACGCCGGTCGACCCGTCGAACGACCCCGAGTACGACGACGTGGTGAGCGACGTCATCGCGTCGCTCCGCGAGCGGCTGGCGCTCGCCGACACGGCCGGGATCGACCGCGACAGGGTGATCGTCGACCCGGGGCTCGGCTTCGGGAAGTCGGCGGCCGAGGCGTTCGAGCTGCTCGACCGAGCCGGGGAGTTCGCCGCGCTCGACTGCCCCGTGCTCATCGGTCACTCGCACAAGTCGATGTTCGGGGCGGTCGACCGCGGCCCGGACGACCGCGAGCACGCCACCGTCGCCGCCACCGCGCTCGCCGCCGACCGGGGGGCGGACATCGTGCGAGTTCACGACGTGGCGGAGAACCGGGCCGCGGTCGACGTCGCCGGCGCGGTGAACGGGGCGCTACGGGGGCACGGAGACGCCGAGGGAGGGGACGCCGAGCGATGACGGCAGCGTTTTCCTTGTTCACCCCGTCGCGCCGGTATGGCCCGGCGTCTGCTGCTCGGCTGTAGCGCGGTCGGGAACACGCTCGTCGAACGCACCCGCGAGGAGCACGGCGAGCTCGTCGCGATCACCGACGATACGGGGTGGGCGTCGACGCTCCGCGACCGCAACGTCGCCACCGTCGAGGCCGATCCGACGGACCCCTCCACGTACCCCGACCGCGTGGCGGTCGTGCTGGTCGCGAGCGACGACTCCGCCCGCAACGTCGCCGCCGCGGAAGCCGCCCGGCGCCGGTACCCGAACGCGATGATCGTCGCGCACGTCGGGACGGACCCGACCTCGTCCCAGCAGTCGGCGCTGGAGGCGGTCGCCGACCGCGTCGTCGACCCGGTGGAAGCGATGGTCGCGCGCGTCCGGGAGGCGACGGACGCCGACGGCGAGGAGCGGCCGGCCCGACTGCTGCGGACGCTCCGCGAGCTCTCCGGTCCCCTGCTCGTGGTCGCCCACGACAACCCCGACCCGGACGCCATCGCGAGCGCGATCGGGCTGGCGCGGGTCGCGGACGTCGTCGGCGTCCCCGCCGACCCCTGTTACGGCGGGGAGATCGCCCACCAGGAGAACCGCGCGATGGTGAACTTACTCGACCTCTCGCTGTCGACGTTCGACGGGATCGACGTCGACGACTACGACGGGGTCGCGCTCGTCGACCACTCGCGGGCGGGCATCAACGACAGCCTCCCGGAGGGGCACCCGGTCGACGTCGTGATCGATCACCACCCGCCCCGGGGGCCGGTCGCGGGCTCCTTCGTCGACATCAGACCCGAGGCCGGGGCGACGAGTACCCTGATCGAGGAGTACCTCTCGCGGCTCGGCGTCGAGCCCGACCGACAGCTCGCCACCGCGCTGCTGTACGGGATCCGGATCGACACGAAGGACTTCACCCGGTCGACGTCGATTCCGGACTTCGAGGCGGCGGCGTCGCTGTCGCCGCTGGCCGACGAGTCGACGCTCCAGCGCGTCGAGAGCCCGAGCGTGAGTCAGGAGACCCTCCGGGTGCTCGCGAACGCCATCGAGGGGCGGGACGTGCGAGGCTCGACGGTCGCCTCCTGCGTGGGCGAGATCAGCGACCGCGACACCCTCGCGCAGGCGGCCGAGCGCCTCCTCGATCTGGACGGGATCACGGTCACGTTCGTCTACGGGTACATGGACGGGGTGATCTACGCCTCCGCGCGCTCGCGCGGCGCGGACCTCGACGTCGGCGAACTGCTTCGAGACGCGCTCGATCCGGTCGGCTCCGCCGGCGGCCACGCCACGATGGCCGGCGCACAGGTTCCGCTCGGCATCCTGGAGGAGGTCTCGGAGTCGGAGTCGCTGGCGGAGGTGGTCGAGACGTTCGTCTCCGGGCGCTTTTTCGAGACGCTCGACGACGCCCCGACCCAGCCGACCGGGACGCTCTCGGGGTATCCGACCGACTGAGGGCGCTCGGTTTGCGACCGACTGAGGGCGCCCTCGCGGCCGGCCGTCGGCCACGCCCGATGGCGCAACCTACATATCTCGCGGTGGCAAAGTAAGGCGCATGACTGACAATACTGTCGGCCACCGCCGACTCATCATCGCCGGCACCGGAATCGCGGGGCTCTCAGCCGCGATCTACGCCGCGCGGTCGAACAACGATCCCTTGCTCATCGAGGGCGACGAGCCGGGCGGCCAGCTCACGCTCACCACCGACGTGGAGAACTACCCCGGCTTCCCCGAGGGCATCTCCGGGCCGGAACTCATCAACAACATGAAAGCGCAGGCGAAGAAGTTCGGCGCCGAGTCCCGCAACGGGATCATCGCGGACGTCTCGAAGGAGCCCGCGGGCCACTTCCGCGTCGAGCTCACGAACGGCGACGTCTACACCGCGGACGCCCTGATCGTCGCCTCCGGCGCGAGCGCTCGGACGCTCGGCGTCCCCGGCGAGGACGAGCTGATGGGGTACGGGCTCTCGACGTGTGCGACCTGCGACGGGGCGTTCTTCCGCGGCGAGGACATGCTCGTCGTCGGCGGCGGCGACGCGGCCATGGAGGAGGCGAACTTCCTGACGAAGTTCGCGGACACCGTCTACATCGCGCACCGGCGCGAGGAGTTCCGCGCGGAGGACGTCTGGATCGACCGCACGATGGAGAAGGTCGAAAAGGGCGAGATCGAGCTGCTCCTCAACACCGAGCTCACCGAGATCCACGGCACCCCCGAGGACGGCATCGACCACGTGACGCTCGTCGAGCACCCGGACGGCCACCCCACGGAGAAGCTCGAGGACCCGGCGACCGCCGACGAGGTCGACGAGTACGACTTCGACGTGGGCGCGGTCTTCTTCGCGATCGGCCACACGCCGAACACCGACTTCCTGGAGGGACTCGGCGTCGAGACCGACGACGAGGGGTACCTCCTCACCGAGGGCGGCCGCGGCGGCAACCAGACGGCCACCGGCGTCGCGGGCCTGTTCGGCGCCGGCGACGTGGTCGACTTCCACTACCAGCAGGCGGCCACGGCCGGCGGGATGGGCGTGATGGCCGCGCTCGACGTCGACGAGTACCTCACCGAGCGCGAGCGCGCCGGCGAGCTGTACGAGGCCGAGGTCGACGCCGCGACCGCGGACGACTGAGACGCGCTCGCTCGTTCGGCTATTTATTAGGGTACCTCCGTCTCGTTTGGGGGTTTATAAGCGATCGACCGGCCGATGACACAAACCGTTCTTTGACTCATGGCCGGTACTATCCGCTGTCCTCCGGATCTTCGAAACAGAATGAATCGACGCAGTCTGCTCGCGGTCGTCGCTGTACCCGTGCTGGTGGGACTGGTCGGAACCGGTAGCGTCATCGCCTTCGCCGGTGCCGGGCCAGCGGGGGTCGGTGGCCTGCTCGGCGAGACGAGCGATCCGCCGGCGTTACTGCAGTTCGAATCGGGCGGGGCTCACTGTCCCGACGACTTCATGGCCAACAGTTCCACGTCGGTGGCTCCCGGGGCCGAGAACACGGAGATCACGTACTCCCGAAACGTCTCCCTGCCGGGGCCCTCGTACGCGATCGGCGGTCCGACGTTCGAACGGCTGAACGGGTCCACCTACGTCCTCGACATCCCGATAGAGGACACGGGGAGCGCCGCCCGCTCGTGTTCCGGTGTCGCCCGCTACAACGGGACGATGCGGATTCCCGCGGGCGAAGACCCCTGGAACTTGGTCGTCAAACACGACGGAGAGACGGTCACGACGCTACGCGGTGACTCGGACCGCTCTCTCCTCGGCGGATCGACGACCGTGAGCGGTAGCGCTTCGGCCTCAGACTCCGCGACCAACTCCACGAACTCATCGGAGTAAATCGGCGGCAAACGCCTCAAGCGCGGCTTCACCGCCGGCTGTCAGAGGGACCGAAGGTCCCTCGCTACTCGCGCCCGATAGGCGCTCGTCGGCACGCGTCACCGCAATTTCATTTATAAATAGTCGCGATCGCCGCTCGCGCTACGACAGGATCTCGACCTCGTACCCGTCGGCTTCGAGCGCGTCGACGATGTCGGCGGCGTGTTCGGCGTCGTCGGTCTCTAATTCGAGTTCGAGTTCGGCGGCGTTGACGGCCACGTCGCGCGAGGTGCGGTCGTGGTGGACCGCGTACACGTTCGCGCCGGTGCGAGCGACGATGCTGGAGACGCGCTCCAGTTCGCCCGGCCGGTCCTTCAGGTCCACCGTGATCTTGAGGTACCGCCCCATCTGGACCAGTCCGCGCCGGATCACGGTGCCGAGCCGGTTGAGGTCGATGTTGCCGCCGCAGAGCGCGGCGACGATCGTCTCCCCGTCGTCGTACTCGAACGCCTCCGAGAGGACGGCGGCGAGCGCGACCGCGCCGGCGCCCTCGACGAGCGTCTTCGAGCGCTCGAGGAGGAGCGTGAGCGCCAGGGCGATCTCGCGGTCGTCGACGGCGACGACCTCGTCGACGTACTCCGCCATGACCTCCAGGGTCTGCTCGCCGACCGCCCGCGTGGCGATCCCGTCGGCGATCGTGTCGACGCTGTCGATCTCGCGGACCTCGCCGGCCTCGAGCGACTTCGCGGCCGAGGCCGCGCCCTCCGCCTGCACGCCGACGACCCGCACGTCGGAGAGCTGCTCTTTGACCGCGACGGCGACGCCCGATATCAGCCCGCCGCCCCCGATCGGGACGACGACGGTGTCGAGCTCGGGGCAGTCGTCGACGATCTCCAGCCCGAGCGTGCCCTGGCCCGCCATCACGACCGGGTCGTCGAACGCGTGGACGTAGGTCCGGCCCTCCTCGCGCTCCAGCTGGTGGGCGTACGCCTGCGCCTCGTCGTAGTCGACGCCCTCCAATCGGACGCTGGCGCCGTACCCGCGGGTCGCCTTCACCTTCGAGACGGGCGCGAACTTCGGCATCACGACGGTGGCGTCGACGCCCGCGCGCTGGGCCGCGAGGGCCACTCCCTGCGCGTGGTTCCCCGCGCTCGCGGTGACGACGCCGGCCTCGCGCTCGGCGTCGGAGAGGGTCGCGAGCCGGTTCATCGCGCCCCGGATCTTGAACGCTCCGGTGCGCTGGAAGTTCTCCAGTTTGAGCCGGACGTCCGCGCCGCTCATCTCGGAGAAGGTCCGCGACCGCTCTAAGGGCGTGTGACGGGCCACGCCCTCGACGCGCTCGCGCGCCGCCCGAACGTCGGAGAGAGATAGCATGCGTCCCCGTCGCCGCGCCGGCCGCTAATCGGTTCCGGTCCGACCCGTCTCGGTGCCGTCGCGCCCGCTCGACGGACCGCACGCTCCGAGACGAGAGGGGTCTGACGGGCGAGCGACACGCTCGCCGTCTGTGAAAGGGGGAATGCACGCGTGTGACGTGCAAGTGTGCGTAGAGGGCAGGAATACAAAAAGGTGGGGCTAGCGGAGTGAAAGTGAAACCGCATGACTGCACCGCCGTCATCCCTCCGTCAGACGGATTTTTCGGAGGTCAGCCGGACCCGCACGTCGGCCCGTTCGAGGTACGCCGCGACCCGCGCCGCGAACCCGCCGTCGGGGTCCGAAGAGCCGGCCGGCCGTCCCCCGTCCGACCCCGTCGCGTCAGGCCACGTCGCGTCAGCGTCGAGGCGGTCGGGGTCGCCCACGTAGAGAGCGGCCCGATCCGGGTGACCCGCCGGCGCGTCGAGGGGGACGCTCACCCGGTGGTACAGTCCGTCGTCGACGCCCTCGTACTCGTCGAGCGCGGCCGTCTCGTCGGTCCGGAGGAGCCGACCGGCCGTCTCCCCGCCCGGCGCGAGCGTCGGGAACCGGCCCTCCACGGGGCGGAGTCCCGCCAGCGTCGCCGGCCCCACGAAGACGTACGAGTCGAGCACCGTGGCGACGCGCTCGGGCTCGGTCAGCGTCCCGTACACGAAGACGTCCATAGTTGTGTGTGGGTCGTTGGCACGCTTGAACCTTCGGGCGCGACCGACGGCGACGGCGCGGCCGTCCGTCAGTGGCGGTGAGGCGAGACGCCCGTCGGCGGCGGTGGGCCGATCCGGCGGGCTCGTCCGTCTCCGACACCTAAAAGCGGCCCACGACCCTCCTGCGCGGTACATGGACCTCCCGCGGCTGCGAGACGTCTGGCGGCGCGTCTTCGCGCTCGCGTGGCCCGTCATGGCCGAGCAGACGTTCCGCACCGCGATGCGGACGACCGACGTGCTCGTCACCGCGCTGTTCTCGCCCGCCGCGGTCGTCGCCGTCGGGCTCGCCGACCTCTACGCCCGGTTCCCACTCCGAATCGGCCTGGGGATCGGCGGCGGCGCGATCGCGCTCTCCTCGCAGGATACCGGGGCGGACGCCACGGCGAACCGCGACGAGGCGGTGACGCAGGCGATCCTGATCGGCGCGCTCGCCGGGGTCCCGTTCGTGTTGTTCGGCGTTCTCTTCGGCGAGCACGCGATCGGCGTGTTCGGCCGGCTGGTCGGCGAACGAACGTCGCCGGACGTCGTCGCCCTCGGCGCGACCTACCTCGCGATCGTGTTCGCGACCGCCCCCGCGCGCCACGTCGCGCTCGTGGGCGCCCGTGCCCTCCAGGGGACGGGCGACACCCGGACGCCGATGTACGTCAACGTCGCCGCCAACACGCTCAATATCGCCGGCTCCGTCGTGCTCGGGCTGGGGCTGTTCGGCTTCCCGCGGCTCGAGGTCGTCGGCGTCGGGCTGGCGACCGCGGGCGCGAACGCGCTCACCGCCGGCCTCCTCTGCGTCGCGATCTGGGGGTCCTGGACCGAGGCGGACTTCGCGCGTCCCCGCGACCCCACGATCGCCAGCCAGCTCCTCCGCGTGAGCGCGCCGCGGGTGGCCGAGGGGTTCGGCTCGGAGCTCGCCGAGTTCCCGTTCAACGCCCTCCTCCTGGGCTTCGGCGAGGCGGTCAACGCCGGCTTCCAGATCGGTCGACGGGTGTACCAGCAGGTGACCGGCCCGCTCTCGCGCGGGTACAACGTGGCGGCCTCGGTGCTCGTCGGCCAGGCGCTCGGCGCCGGCGACCCGGACGAGGCGCGGTTCAACGGGTGGGCGGTCGCCGGGCTCGGCGTGCTCACGGTCGGCGCGATCGGCGTCGGGCTCGTCGTCGTCGCGCCGCGGCTCGTGCCGCTGTTCACCGACGACGCGCCGACGGTCCGATACGCGGTCGACTTCGCCCGCGTCTACGGCGTCGCCGGTGCCGCGCTCGCCTGCTTCTCCGCGCTCTCCGGCTCGCTACAGGGCGCGAGCGAGACGCGGATACCGCTGGTGGCGCGGGTGTCCGGGATGTTCGGGCTGTTCCTCGGCGCCTCGTGGCTGCTCGGACGGACGGCCGGGTTCGGGCCGACGGGCGCGTACGTCGGCGTCTCGCTCGCGTACGGCTGGATGGCGCTGGTGGTCGCCGCCGGATTCAGGTACACCGACTGGGCCGGGCGAGCCGCGGAACTGATGGCCGAGCGCGGCAGCGGGAGCGACGACCCGACCGAGGACCCGGCGACGGACTGATCCGCGACACGCGGACTCATTAAGTGTCGGACGGTCGAATCGCTCCGCATGGATCTGTCATCCGCCGTCACCGCCACGGTCTCCACCCTCCGGCGGCGTCCCGCTGACCTGATCCCGTTCTACCTCCTCGGAACGGCGGTCCCCGTCATCGCTCGCGTCGGGATGTTCACCGCACTCGCCGGCGTGTACCTCCACTTCGAGCTCACCGGTCGGCTCGCGATCGCCCGCGAGGCGCTCGCGGAGCTCGACCTGACGCCGCCCGACACGCAGGACCCCGAGGCGGTGCAGGCGTGGGGCGAGTCGCTCGCCCCGGCGCTCGAACCGCTCGCGTCGCCGACCGCGATCGCCTTGCTCGCGGCCGGAACGCTCGCGACGGTGGCGATCGCGGTCCTGAGCTACGCCGCGGTCTCGGCGGGCCAGATGTCCGCCGTCGTCGCCCGCCTCCGGAGCGGCCGCGGGCTCACCGCGGGCGTCGCCGGCGTCCGGGACCGCTGGCTCACCTTCCTCGGGATCTACGTCGCCGAGCTCCTGTGCTGGCTCGGCGTCTTCCTGCTCGGGGGACTCGCGATCGGCGCCGCGTTCGTCGTCAACCCGTTCCTCGGGGCCGCGGCCGCGCTCGTCGTCCTGCTCGTCGGTCTCGTCGCGCTCCTGCTCGTTCGGATCGTCTTCGCGTTCGCGCCGGCCGCCGTCGTCGTCGACGACGCGGGCGCGGTCGGCGCCGTGGAGGGAGCGGGCGGGTTCGTTCGGTCCAATCCGGCGGACGCCGCCGCGTACCTCGTCGTCGCCGTCGGCGTCCTCGTCGGGATCTCGTCGGCCGCCTCGGCGCTGGCGTTCCTGGGCGGGGGCGCGGTCGTGGCGCTCGTCAGCGCGGTCGTCGCCGCGCCCGCACTCGACCTGCTCAAGACCGTCCTCTACGGCGACTACCGGGGGACCGTCGACCCGCTCGATCCGCCCGCGGCGGGGATCAGATCGCAGCTCTCCGGCGGCGTCCGTCGCGGCTGGCGCGAGATGGTCGCGTTCGTGCGCCGGACGCCGGGGCTGCACGCGCTCGTCGTCGTCGTCGGGATCGGGTTCGGCGCGCTCGGCTGGCTCGCCGTCGACCCGTTCGTCGGCGCCGTCACGACGTCGATCGAGTCGCGGCTCGTCGGGCACGTCCCGCCCGTGGCGGCCCTCAACTTCTTCGGGAACAACTGGTCGGTCGCGATCGCGACGTCGCTCGCGGGCGTCGCGCTCGTGGTCCCGACGCTCTCGTCTATCGCGTTCAACGGGTTCGCGCTCGGCGCTACGGCCGCGTTAGAGGAGAACCTCGCCGCGCTCGCGGCGTTCGTCGTCCCCCACGGACTCCTCGAGATCCCGGCGCTGTTCGTCTCCGGCGCGCTCGGCGTCCACCTCGGGATCGTCTCGTGGCAGACGCTCCGCGGACGGCGCTCACGCATCGAGTTCGCGGACGCACTCGAAGGCGCGTTCTGGGTGCTGATCGGCGTCGGAGTGTTGATCGCGGTCGCGGCGCTCATCGAGGGGTTCGTGAGCCCGTACTACTGGCGGCCGTTCCTCTAGTTTCCGGCGCTGGACGCCCGAGAACCCCTCCGCCCGTACGTTCAAGTCCCTCCGTCACGAATCCTGTCCTGTATGACGCGACGAGATCCCTTCAACGAAATCGAGGAACTGCTCGAACGAATGGGCAGAGAGTTCGAGGAGCTGGGCGGGACGCTGGGCGCGCCGAACACCCCTCAGCTCCCCGGCGCTCGCGACATCGCCGTCGACATCGTCGAGGACGACGAGTCGATCACGGTCCTCGCCGACCTCCCCGGCTTCGAGGACGACGACATCGACGTCGAACTCCGCGAGGAGTCGCTCTCGATCACGGCGGCCAGCGAGGAGGAGCACGACGTCGAACTGGGGGACGAAGACGACGACGCGGACGAGGAAAACGTCCGGTATCACCGCCGGGAGCGCCGATCGCGGTCCGTCTCGCGGCGGATTCCCCTCGCCGAGCCCGTCGAGTCCGACGGCGCGACCGCCTCGTACGAGAACGGCGTGCTCACCGTCACGCTGCCGAAGCGCTCCGAGACGAATAACGGTCACAGCATCGACGTGAGTTGAGCCGGACGCGTCCGCGTCCGTCGCCCGATTCCCGTCCGAGCGTGTCTCGAGATAGCCATCGTCTCTCCGTATTTAAGCCCTCAGAGCGCCTCTCTCTGTACGATCATCATGAACAGACACACTCCCTTCGACGACATCGAGCAGTTCTTCAGCCGCGGCCCGTTCGGTGGCGACCGAGCGTGGGGATCCGACCGACGGATGGCTGACGTCGACATCGCGGAGTACGACGACGAATTCGTCGTCGTGGCCGACCTGCCCGGATACGACCGCGAAGACATCGACATCCGCGCCGCGGACGGTCGGCTGACGATCACCGCGGAGCGCGACCAGACGATGCGCGACGACGGGGAAGCCGAGGAGAGCGACACCGGCCGGTACCTGCGACGCGAGCGCCGCCACGAGTCGGTTACCCGTACGATCGACCTCCCGTCATCGGTCGTCGAGACGGAAGCGAGCGCGACCTACCAGAACGGCGTCCTGACGGTGACGCTCCCGAAAGTCACCGACGACGAGGACGAGGGGCACCGGATCGACGTGAACTGACGGACCGGTAAACCCGCCTCGGGGGAGATGGGCCGGCTCCCGCGATCCACTCCGCAGTCGTCGGCAGGCCTCTCTCCGTTCTTTTTACACTGATCCACGAATTCGACTCCCCCCGGGCGCCGATACTTTCTCCACGCGCCCCGTGCTATACTACCGCATGATCAACGCGGACGGACCGGGCGCCGGAGGCGGGTCGAGGCGCGACGCGGACGGCGACTTCGCGGCCGCCCGCCGAAGACTCGTCGACACGCTCCGGGAGCGGCTCGACGTGAGCGAACGAACGCTATCCGCGATCGAGGCCGTACCGCGGCACGAGTTCGTCCCCGAGAGCCACCGCTCGCGCGCCTACGCCGACCGACCGCTTCCGATCGGCCACGACCAGACGATCAGCGCGCCCCACATGGTCGCGGTGATGACGGACCTCCTCGACGTCGAACACGGCGACCGGGTCCTCGAAGTCGGCACGGGCTGTGGGTATCACGCCGCCGTCGTCGCAGAGCTCGTCGGGCCGGGGAACCTCTACAGCGTCGAGTACGTTCCCGAGCTCGCCGCGAACGCCCGCGAACGGCTCGATCGGCTCGGATTCGACGTGACCGTTCGGGCAGGCGACGGCCGCGAGACGTTCCGCGACGAGGCGCCGTTCGACGCGGCGTACCTGACGTGCGCGCCGACCGACGAGGTTCCCGAGGCGATCGTCGAGCAGGTCCGGGCCGGCGGTCGGATCGTCGCGCCGGTCGGCAACGCGGGATTCCTCGGTCGCGGGGGGCAGCGGCTCGTGCGCCTGACCGTCCGCGAGGATAGGGTCGACCGCGAGGACCACGGAGGCGTTCGGTTCGTGCCGATGCGCTGACGGCTCCCGGTGCCGCGACGAACGAGCGCTTTTAGGCGACCGAGCACCGAGTCCGGTCATGGACGAGGCGTCGCTCCGGGCCGACATGATCGAGGGGCTCGAACACGAACTGGGCGAGCCGCTCGGCGCCGACGTGCTGACGGCCCTCCAGCGGATCCCGCGTGAGACGTTCGTCGACGACTCACCGTACGCGAACGCCGCGAGCGACGAGGCCGGCACGCGCGTCCTCGCGCCGGCGACGGCGGTTCGACTGATCACCGCGCTGGACGTCACCGAGGGCGACGACGTCCTCGTGGTCGGCGCCGGCGTCGGCTACTCCGTGGCGATGCTCGCCGAGATCGCGGGCGCGAGACACGTCCACGCGGTCGACATCGACCGCGAAGCGGTCGCACTGGCCCGGTCGAACCTCTCCGCGGCCGGCTACGACGCCGTCCTCGTCGACCGACGCGACGGCGCCAACGGCCTCCCGGAGTACGCCCCCTACGACCGAATCCTCCTGGAGGCGGCGGTCCTCGAACCCCCGCGCGCGCTCAGGGAGCAGCTCGCCGACGGCGGACGGATCGTCTACCCTCGCGGGAACGCGGTCCAGACCGTCGCAGCGATCGAGCCCGTACCCGACGGGACTGCGGAACCGAACGACGACGCGCCGATTGGCTTTCGCACCGTCGAGACCGCTGGGCCGGCTCGGCTTCGACCGATGCTGGTCGACGGCGAACAGCGCGGCGTGGAGCGGAACCGCACGCGCCGCGAGGACGCCGAGCGAGCCGAACAGGCCCGTTTCGCGCGACACGGCTGGGAGCAGGAGTGGATCGACTGGGACGACCGACTCTGAACGAGCGGACGCCGCAAGAGAGGCCGCCCCGTCACTCCTCGACGACGAGCACCTTCGTGTTCTCGCGCTCGTCGACGTAATCGCCCTCGGCCGGCGGCTTGACCTCGACCGTGAGCGTTCCGTCCGGTTGGTTCGGTCCCAGTTCGGGCGCGACGTCGACCGTCGCGACCCCCTCCTCGTTCGTCGTCGCCGTCGCGACCCCGTCGATCTGCGCCGATCCGCTACGGACGATCACCGTGGCGTCGGCGACCCGGGACCCGTCCGGGTCGAGGACGGCGACCTCGATAGACTGCTCGCCGGGCGTCGTCACCTCCGGTTGCGGCTGCGCGTCGACCTCCGTCGCGGCGAGCCCCTCGATGTCTCCGATCATTCCCATCATCACGCTGAGACTGGCGACGCCGACGACGAGAGCGATCACTAACCGGACCGGCAGGCCCTCGATCGCGCGGTTGTCCGTGCGGAAGGACCGGCGGTTCGCGGTGCGTCCGTCGCGTTTCGAGTCGGACATACTCCCGCTGGCCGCGGTATCACTCTTAAATGGTTGGACGGCCAGACGCCCCGAACGGCTTCCTTCGCCTCGACCCCATCCTTTTGTGTGATACCGAGGCCAGCGCCGCCCATGCACGTGCTCGGACGCGAGACGGGACGAGACCGCGCCGATTCGCTTCCGACGGTTCACCTCGGCTCGTTCCTCGCCCGCGACGGCAGCGCCGGAGCCGCGGTCGGCGTCGACGCGGACCGACCCCACGCCGGCGTCGTCTTCGGGAAGCGCGGTACCGGAAAATCGTACACGCTCGGCGTCCTCGCCGAGGGGCTCGCGGACGAAGCGGGCGTCTCGCCGGTCCTCGTCGATCCGCTGGGCGTCTTCGGTGGACTCCGAGCAGCGGGGGGTCGCGTGGCCGAACCGGCGATCCGTCCGACGTCGATCCCGGCGGCGGCGTGGCCGGACCTCCTCGGACTCGACCCGACGAGCGGTCCGGGTGGGGTGGTGTGGCGGGCCGTCGCCGACGCGACGGAACACGGGGAGAGGGTCTCTGTCGCCGACCTCCGCGGGCGCGCCGTCGAGGCCGACGCACCCGCGGACGCGCGTCGCGCCGCGGAGAATCACCTGCGGCTCGCGGCGTCGTGGGAGGTGTTCGACGCCGACGCGCCGCCGGTCGCGGCGCTCGCGGACGACGGCTCACCGACGGTGGTCGACCTCGCCGGCGTCCCGGATGCCGCCGCGGCAGCCGTCGTCAGGGCGGTCGCCCGCGGGCTCTACGACGCCCGGATCGACGGTACCCTCGACCGTCTCCCGTGGCTGCTCGTCGACGAGGCGCACGCGTTCTTCGGCGGCGTCGCCGACCCCGCGCTCAGGACGCTCATGACCCGCGGCCGCGCACCGGGGGTCTCGCTCGTCTGCGCGACACAGCGCCCCGGCGCCCTGCCGAGCGTCGCCGTCTCTCAGTCGGACCTCCTCGTCTGTCACCGGCTCACCGCCGAACGCGACGTGGCCCGGCTCGCCGAGGCCGAGGCGACGTACCTCGCCGGCGACCTCGCCGAGCGGCTCCCGACCGGGACCGGCGAGGCGCTCGTCGTCGACGACGCGACCGAAACGGCCCACACCGTCCGGGTCCGCGAGCGGCGGACGCCGCACGGGGGCGAGAGTCCGCGGGCGAGCGACGTCGAGACCGCCGCCCGCGACGCCACCTCGCGCGCCGACCGACCCGCCAGTGGCCCCTCGGGCGCGGCCGAGTCCGAAGGCCCAAGATGACCCCCGGCGACGCGTTCGTATGGAACGGACGCCGCTCGGCTTTCTGTTGATCGCCGCCGGCGGGTTCCTCGGGGCCGTCGCCAGGTACGGTGTCGCCGTCGCCGTCGGCGACGCCACCGGCGTCGGGACGCTCGTCGTCAACGCCGTCGGCTCGTTCGCGCTCGGTCTGTTGGTTTCCCGCGCGACGACGACCCGAACGCAGCTGTTCGTCGGTACCGGGGCGCTCTCGTCGTTCACCACCTACAGCACGTTCGTCGGTGACGCCGTCGCGCTCGGGGGACTCTCCGGGGCCGCGTACGTCGCCGCGAGCTACGGGGTGGGGTTCGCCGCCGCGATCGCCGGGATCCGGGTCGGGAGGCTGTCGTGACCGACCCGCTCCTCGCGGCCGCGCTCGTGGGCGTCGGCGGGGCCTTCGGTGCGACCGCCAGACACGCCGTCGGTCTCCGGATCGCCGGTCGTCGCTCCGTCGTCGCCGTCAACGCGCTCGGCAGCCTCTCGCTCGGTGTCGCCCTCTCCGCGCCGATCGGTTCCGCGGCGACCCTGCTCGTCGCGGTGGGATTCTGCGGCGCGTTCACGACGTTCTCGTCGTTCGCCGTCGAGACAGTGTCGACCGCGGCGGGCGGAGAGAGAGGCGTCGCGGTCGGGTTCGCCGCCGCGAATCTGCTGGCCGCGCTGGCCGCGTTCCTCGCCGGCTCGGCGCTCGTCGGCGCGCTCCTGTGACTCGGGAGTCTCCGAGACGCGACGCCCGAGAGCGACAGGTACAGGCACCTCCGGGACGTATCACGTCGCGTGACAGACGAGGCCGAGAGCCGGGTGGACGGCGGCGCCGACACGGAGCGCGCAGCCGATGGTCCGGACCCCGCCGACCCCGACGCGGACGCCACGTCAACGGAGACCGGTGGCGGAGCGTTCGGCGACGACGCACCGTCGTTCGGCGACCTCTCGCTCCCGCAGCGGGTGTTCCTCGCCGCCGTGCAGAACCCGACCCGGGGCGTCGTGATCGTCGGGCTCCTCGCGTTCGGCTTCTCGTTTTATATCGCCTTCTGGCTCGTCTTTCCCCGCGTCGCGGCGTTCACGTCCGCGATCGGGGCGGTGCTGGTCGCGATCGTCGCCCTCGTCTATCTGATCTCGGACCGCGTCTCGGGGTGAGGTCGCGGTCGGGGACGCCGTCCGCCCCGAGAGGCGCTCACGGGTGCGGCTCGTAGAACTCGCGGAGCGTCCTTCCGAACGTCGGCGCCAGCGTCGCGACGGCGTCGCCGACCAGCACGTCGCGCTCGGCGAACGTCCGCTCCACCTGCGCCCCGAGCGCGACGTCGCCCGCGGCGTCGCTCTCGAGGTACGCCCGCACCGTCGTGAACTCCCGCTCGCGCTCGACGACGTACCGCTCTCCGTCGATGAACGGACCGTACGTCTCCGGGTCGACGTCGTCGGCGTACGACTCGTAGAAGCTCGCGGCGTGTTTCCGCACCGCGACCGGTGGCCCCTCGTGGCGCTCGACCGCCGGCCGCTCTGCGACCTCCAGCTCGGCGTACAGCGCGGCCGGAACCGATCCCGTCGACTCGGCGTCATCGCGGTCGTCGCCGACCATGGCCTGCGCGCGCAACACGTCGAACCCGTGCGCGTTCAGCCCGCGGACGATGCCGTCGAGCGAGCGTCGGAGCTGGGGCCACAGCTGGTCGTCGACGAGATCGGGGGCGTCGAAAACGACGGCGACGGGGGTCGCTCCCCGCCGGTCGAGGTGGTCGCGAACGTCAGCGGCCTCGAGCGGATCGGGGTCGTCCGGCTCGAACAGCGACTCGCGCGGCGCCGCGAGCAGCTCGCGGGCGTAGTGCTGGAAGCGCGCGGCGTTCGCGGCCGAGAGGACCGCCGCGACGTTCCGGGTCGGGTCCGTGGGGTCGACGACGACGAGCGGGTCGTCGAACGTCTCCGTGGCGTGGCCCTCCGGGTCGAACTCCACCGGCGGGTGCCAGCTTCGGGCGGACTCGACGAGCGGGACGAACCCCCCGAGCTCCAACACGAGCAGCTCCGTCAGGTAGCCGGAGAACCCCTCGGTTCGGAGGTCGCTGCCGTACGCCCCGATCCCTTTCAGGAACGCCTTCGCGAGCACGACGTCGGCGGCAAGGTCGTCGTCGAGTCGGGCGGAGAGGTACGCGTCGTGGAACGGGGTCCGATCGACCGCCGAGACGAGGTCGCCCGCGGCCTCGACGTCGTGGCAGGGAACGAGGTCGACGTCGAACCCCTCGTAGGTCCCCTTCACGTAGGGGTGCTCGGCGTACTCCTCGTGGCCGTCGGGGAGGACGGCGTGGCCGACCGCGAGGCCGTACTCCTCCAGCTGTTCGCGCTCGAGGTCGGCGTCGAACCGGACGAACAGGTCGATGTCGCGGTCGCCGGAGACCCACGTTCCGCGGGCCGTCGACCCCACCTGTACCACGTCGGCCGCCACGGGGAGGTCGGCGATCGCCTCGCGGGCGCGTTCGACGAGTTCGTCCGCGACCGCCCGCAGGCGCTCGCGTTCCGCGGGTTCCGGGATGGCCCGGTCGCGGACCCGGGCGAGTACCGCTTCGAGGTCGTCGGACGCGGCTTCGTCCGACTCGGGATCGCTCATACCCGTCCCTCTCGCGGTCCGGCCGAAAACGTGTCGGTCGTCGGACGAGCGACGTGATACACGATGCCATCGAGTGACAGCAGTCGGTGACGAACGAGGTGCGTCAACCGATCGCACCTGAGTCGGGCGGAAACGAAAGCCATATCAAAACAACGCGAGTATCCGGAGATGAGCCGAAGTAGCTCAGTTGGTAGAGCGCCTCGCTGTTACGACGCTCGGCGGAATTCCCCCCGAACGTCACAGTCACGAGGCGGTCCCAGGTTCGAGTCCTGGCTTCGGCGTCTCCTTTCGCGATCGGACCGCGTGGCACTCGTTTAGTAGGGTACCGACGGACTGCGGCGTATGTCACGCCACGAACAGTACGACCGGCTCGACGAGCCGCAGAAACGCGGGCAGGCGACCGAAGCGATCGTCACGGCGGAACTGATCGCTCGCGATGTCTCAGTCCTCGAACCAGCGTACGACAACGAATCGTACGACCTCGTGGTTGAGGTCGGTGATGCGTTTTATCGCTTACAAATCAAAACCGCGTACGACGCGGGAAACGACGGTGCCGTAGAGTTTCGGACTCGGAGCGTCCGGAGGAAAAACGACGGGTACGACCGCGAGGGATACGTAGGCCAAATCGATTATTTCGCGGTGTTGAACGTCCGCAAAGAGGAAATATATCTCGTTCCGATCGGAGAGACCGGGACAGCGACCACGACGATCCGGTACGAGCCCGCCGCAAACAATAACCGAACGAACGTCAACTGGCACGCGGAGTACCGACTTGACACGGTTCTGGACGAGCTGCGGTCGGGCTAATGCGGTAGCCTAAAGAACGAGTCTTCTATATGTCAAACTGACGCGGGCCTTTAGCTTAGTCTGGCTCAAAGCCCTCCGCTCATAACGGAGTGATCGCCGGTTCAAATCCGGCAAGGCCCATTCTCCCGCGAAGAGCGATCCCGCGAGCCACCGGTGCAGGTCGGTTCGCCGTCTACTCCAACAGCTCGACCAGCTCGTTCACGTCGTCGACGACCGCGTCGGCGCCGTTCTCGGCGTACTTCCGGCGTCCCTCCTCGCCGGTCAGGCCCCCGGTGAGGACGCCGATCCCGTAGTAGACGCGGCTCGCGTCCGCGTCGTCGGCGTTGCGCGCGGTCCGGACGTCGTCAAGGGTGTCGCCGGCGAAGGCGACGCGCTCGGCGCCGAACCGCTCCGCGAGCTCGACGAGCGCCCGCGGGTGCGGCTTCCCCTCCTCCCAGTCGTCCATGGTGAATCGATGGTCCTCGGGCACGCCGAGGCCGACGCGCTCCAAGGCGATCTCCGCTTCGGCCGCGGGCCGCCCCGTCAGCACGCCGACGTCGAAGCGCTCGGTCAGGTCGGCGATCGTCTCCGGCTCGACGAGCGTCGGCTCGTCGTGGATGTATCCCGGCGCCGACAGCGGCGGCGCTCCGCCCTCGAGCTCGCGGTACAGCTCCTCGCCGAGGTACAGCGCCTGAAACGTCTCGCGGAGGCGTTCGGTGTCCCACTGATCGCGGACTCTCGCCTGCGCGACCCGCGGGAGGTCGCCGACGACCGCCTTCGCCGCCGCGAGCCCGCCGCCGGCCTCGGCGACCCTATCGGTGAACGTCTCGACGTCCATGCCGAGCCCCTCGCGGCGGGCGAGCACGTACAGCGCGGCCGCGTCCGTCAGTTCCCAGTCGTTGTTGAACCCCCCGGCGTCTTTGAACAGCTGGACCGCGTCGCTGTCGATCGTCTTGCCGCACACCCTGTCGACGGACTCGATGATCGCCCGCCGGTAGGAGTCCGCTACGTCGACCAGGACGCCGTCGATATCGAGAACGACTGCGTCGACCTGCATACCCGTACGCCGGCAGGTGAGGGAAAGAACGTTCGGGTTCGCGGCCGATTCGGCCGGAACATCGTCAGCGTCTGCGGTCGGGGCCCGAGGCGTCGCTTCCGGGCGGATCGCCCCGGGCGACGTAGACGGTCGTGCCCGTCAGCGACCGGCGGCGGACCGGGACCGTCGGCTCCTCGAAGCCGAGGGTGGTGAACAGGCAGGCGGCGTCGAAGCGATCCGCGAGCGCGACCGTCGGCCGCTGGAGCTCGGCCGGGAGGTTACAGGCGTACACCGCGTCGAAGTCGCCCCTCGCACCGACAGGCTCGGATTCGACCACCGCTCCCGTCGACTCCGCCAGATCCAGCACGTCGGCCTCCACGGCGCGCAGCGAGCCGGCGACCGTCGTTGCGTCGATCTCGCTGGCGGCCGCGCGGGTGCGCTCGCCGACGGCGACGTCGATCGCGACGACCTCGCGGCCGCGTTCGGCGAGCGATCGCGCGACTCCGGGTCGATCTCCGATGCCGACCTCGAGCAGTCGGTCGTGACGGGCGAGCGCGTCGACGAGCGCCTGACGGGAGCGTGAAACCACGGCGCGGGCTTTATGACTGCGGCGGTCAAAAGCCGTTCCATGCTCGTGGACATCGTTCCCGTCGGGGAGGTCACCCCCCGCGTGAAACGGGAGGCCTCCGGCGCGCTCCGATCGGTGTACGACTGTGACGTCACGGTCCACGACGATCAGCCGGTCCCCGAAACCGCCTACGACGAGGGTCGCGACCAGTACCGCGCGGAGGACCTGATCGAGACCGTCAGCCGGGTCGGCGGCGGCGAGAAGAACATCGGTATCACCCCGCAGGACTTGTACTACCGCCGCCGGAACTACGTGTTCGGGCTGGCGTACCTCAACGGCAACGGCTCCGTGATCTCGACCCACCGACTCCGGACCTCCTCCGACGGCGGCGTGTCCTCGAAGCCCGCGATAGACGTGTTCTCCGACCGCGTCCGCAAGGAGGTGGTCCACGAGATCGGTCACACGCTCGGGTTGGAACACTGCGACAACAGCAAGTGTGTCATGTCCTTCTCGCCGACCGTCCGCGAGGTCGACGTGAAAGAGGAGAACCTCTGTGGCACCTGCTCCCGGCTCGTTCGGTAGCCCGACCGCCGGTAGACGTAAACCCCGTCCTGTCCAACTACTGCCCATGGCCGCAAAGCCGGAATACCGCGACCGGCCGGACGTCGAGGTCGCGCTGTTGGACGCGCTCGTCGACCGCGGCGACGAGGGCATGACGGTGTTGGAGGCTCGCGCGGCCGTGGACGCCGACATCGACGCCGTCGAGGAAGCGCTCTCGTCGCTGAAAGCGGATTCGCTCATCACCGTCGAGAGCGACGAGCGCGTCCGCGTCTACGCGCACGACCGCGTGGTCCCCGACCCCGACGCGCCGGGCGACGATCCGCCGGAAGGCCTCGTCGACACGATCCGCGAGCGACTCGGGCTGTAGGCTCGCCAGATACCGACCGGGTCGAGGCCCCGACAAGGACCCGATCGGAAGCCAGCGACCTTTTGCCGCTCCCCGGCCTCCGTTCGGGTATGAGTCTCGTCTCCGACACGCACGGCGCCCACGGCGCGACGTACCGCGACCGCGGCGATCGTCGGGTGGTCGACCACTACGGAAAGCCGGAGCGCGTCGGCAAGGCGGTCCGAAACGTCGTCGGCACCATCGAGATGGGGTACGGCGTGCTCGCGGTCACGGGCGACGACCGCGTCGAGTTCATCGACAACGCCGTCACCAACCGCGTCCCGGCCGAGGACGGCCAGGGGGTGTACGCGCTCTTGCTCGACCCGCAGGGCGGCATCGAGACGGACATGTACGTGTACAACGCCAACGAGCGACTGCTCGTCTTCCTGCCGCCGGAGCGCACCGAGGCCGTCGCCGAGGACTGGGCGAGCAAGGTGTTCATCCAGGACGTGGCGGTCGAGGACGCCTCCGACGAGTTCGGCGTGTTCGGCGTCCACGGTCCGAAGTCGACCGAGAAGATCGCCTCGGTGCTCGGCGGGCCGGGCGCCCCCGAGAAGCACCTCTCGTTCGTCCGCGGCTCGATGGTCGACGCCGGCGTCACCGTGATCGCGACCGACGCTCCCCTCGGCGAGGAGGGGTACGAGGTCGTCTGCGCGGCCGACGACGCCGAGGACGTGTTCGACACGCTGATCAACCGCGGGCTCAACGCGGCCCCGTTCGGCTACCGGACGTGGGACGCGCTCTCCGCCGAGGCCGGCACGCCGCTCTTCGAGTACGAGCTGGAAGGAACGGTGCCGAACGTCCTCGGCCTCCGCAACGCCCTGGACTTCGAGAAGGGATGTTACGTCGGCCAGGAAGTCGTCTCCCGCGTCGAGAACCAGGGGCGTCCGAGCCGCCGGCTGGCCGGGCTCGCGCTCGACGGACTCGCCGACGCGATCGCCGAGATAGACGGCGACGCCGACCCTGACGGCTACGACGACGTCCTGCCGACCCCCGGTGCGGCCGTCTTCGCCGGCGACGAGGCGGTCGGCGAGGTGACCCGCGCGGCGGTGGGGCCCGCCTCGGGCGATCCGATCGCGCTGGCGCTGGTCCGGTACGACGCCGACCTCGGCGCGGCCGCCGTGCGCGTCGACGGCGACGAGGTCGCGGCGACGGGCGCCGAGCTCCCGTTCGTCGACGGGAGCGCGCGCTCCGAACGGGTCCCGACGTATCGGGACCGGTAGGAGGGGAGTTCGAACGGCTATCGATCGAGTCTGCGTTCTTAAAAGGCGAACTGCACCGCCGAGTAGATCCCGTAGCCGAGCGCGAGCGATCCCACGAGCGACCCGATCCACGCGAACACCGTGTATCCCATCTTCGCCCGACTCACTCCCGCGTCGCCGGCGGCGTAGCCCGCGCCGACGATCGCGGAGACGATGATCTCGTTGAACGAGACCGGGATCCCGAACGCTACCGCGGTCTGAGCGATCGCGAACGAGGGGATGAGCGCCGAGATCGACCGCCGCGGGCCCATCGAGGCGTAGTCCTGCGAGATCGCCTTGATCATCCGCGGCGCCCCGGTCCATGAGCCGGCTAGCAGCCCCAGGCCGCCGCCGACGAGCAGCGCCCACAGGGGAATCCCGGCGTCGCCGACGAACAGGGGAACGAGCGGCCCGATCGCCAGCCCGACCTGCGAGCCGCCGGCGGAGAACGCGACGAGCCCGCCCATCGCCAGCAGGAACCGCCGCTGGGCCCCCGCGCGGTCGCGGCCGAGGTCAAGGTACACCGCGGCGGTGACGACCGCCGCGACCGCGAGCGTGACGAGCGGCGTGCCGATCGGCCCGATCCCGAGTCCGAGACCGACCGCCTCCGCGAGCGACGCTTGCTCGCCCGGCGGGCCCAACAGGGCGAAGCCGACGTTCGCGACGATCGCGCCGACGAGCCCCGCGAGCCCGGCGGTGAGCGCTCGCTCGGGGAGGCGGTCGCCGATCAGCGAGCGCGCCACGACGTAGGCGATGCCGCCGCCGACGAACGGGGTGAGCACCCACAGCGTGAGGATCTCGATGTACTTCGGCCACGCGGGGTCGCCGCCCATCGCGAGGCCGACGCCCACCACCGCGCCGGTGACCGTGAACGCGGTCGCGATCGGATACCCCGCGAACACGCCGATCGCGACGAGCCCGGCGGCGGTGACCAGCGCGACGATGGCCGCGCCGGCGGTGAGCGTGACGCCGCCGATCAGTTCGGTGCCGACCGCCTCGGTCACGTTCGCGCCCTGCAACACCGCGCCGAGCAGTCCCAACACGCCCACGACCAGCCCGGCTCGCATCACGGAGATCGCGTTGGCGCCGACGGCCGGCGCGAACGGGGTCGATCCCGACGAGCCGGCGCCGATCGACCACGCCATGAAGAGGCTCGCCGCACCGGCGACGCCGAGGGTGAGGACGGTAACGGCGACCATTACCGCTGGCCGTCCTCGTACCCCTCGCGGAGCCCAGCCAGGGTGCGACGAACGAGGAGAAACCCGAAGAAGAACAGCCCGAGCAGGCTGACGAGAATGATGACGAACAGCGGTTCCACCGAGAGCATACAGTCGAATCCGTCGGAACGGTGTTATGCGTTTCGGCAGCCGCGTCCGACTCCGTCACTAAAGCGCTCGTTTGTCCTTAAGCGAGGTATAAGCTACCACCGGCATAATGGAGAGACGCGACCCCCGCTTCGGCCCTCCCTCCCGCGATCGTCCCGCGTCGAGCGGGCGGTCCGTCCGCGACCGCTCCCCTCCCCTGTCCTCCCCGACCGGCGCGGTCCGGCCAGCGGGGCGTCGCGTTCCGCCCGCGCTCCCCCTCCGCGGGCGGCGTTCTCTCACGGCGCGATCCGGAACCGCTCGAAGACCTCCCCGGCCGGCGTGACGAGCCGTCCGTCGAGCGCCGTCTCCGCGCTCGGGCCGCTCTCGCGGTCGTCGCTTGCAGACGCCGGTTCCAGTTCGGCGTGTGCCGGTCGGTTCCCCCGCGGCTGCGCGTGGCTCCCCGGGTTCAGGATCGGCAGTCCGCCCGCGTCGTCGAACCGCGGGCGGTGGCTGTGGCCGCAGATCACGGCGTCGGCGTCGCGACCGCGACCGAGCATCAGCAGTCCCGTGTCCCCGCTGCGGTGGCGGTGGGTCACCGCGAACCGGACGCCCTCGTACTCGACCGTGCGGACCTCCGGCAGCCGGTCGCGGATCGCGGCGTCGTCGTTGTTACCGTACACGGCGCGGAGACGCCGCGCGGCGGACTCGAAGGCGTCGAGCACCGGCTCGCGGTAGAAGTCGCCGGCGTGAACGACGAGGTCGGCCGCGCGGACCGCCTCCGCGGTCCGACCCTGTAGTTTCGACTCCTCGCGCGAGTGAGTGTCGGAGACGACGACGAGCATACTCGCCGTCGATGCGCGTCCGGTTTAAAAAGCCCGCCCTCGCGGCGAGCGCCGGACGATCGCTTACGTCGCGCGGCGTTCCTTCGCCTTCGGGCGGAGGTTCTTGTAGCCGCACTTGCGGCAGCGCTTCGCGTCGGGAGAGTTGCGGGCGTTACAGCGCATGCAGATCTGCCGGTCGAGGTTGCGGCGTTCGGCGGCGTCGAAACTGGCCATACGGGTACTGTCGCGGCGACGCTGTAAAAGGTTGCGAGACGTACCGACCGCCCGGGGGAGCCGGACGCAGGGGCGGGTCGGAAGGAGCGGCGGGTCGGACGCAGGGGCGGTCGTCGCGCGTCAGGCGCCGGCCTCGGAGAGCGCGGCCTCGATGTCCTCGCGCTGGGTGACGCCGACGAACCGGTCCACGATGCCGTCGTCGTTCTCGACGACGAGCGTCGGCAGCGATCGGACCTGGTACTGGTTGGCGATGTCCTGCTCCTCGTCGACGTTCACCTTCTGCAGCTCGAAGGCGTCGCCGAGATCCTCTTGGAGCTCCTCCAGGATGGGGTCCTGCGTCTTACACGGGCCGCACCAGTCAGCGTGAAAATCCAGCAGTCGAACAGTCATTATCCGGCGGGGTCTACCGTCGGACCGCGCATAAGGGTTTCCCACGCGGCGACGAACGGGGCCCGTCGAGTCCCCTGTCTGCCGGCCACGGACAAGGACGAAAGGCCGAGAACAGGTGATCGCCGGCCGCGAGCGAAACGTTTAGAATGCCGCGCGGGCCACCCACGTGTATGAGCAGTGGTTCCAACTCCGGCGGGCTGATGTCCAGTGCGGGACTGGTCCGCTACTTCGACACCCAAGACCGGGACGCGATCGCGATAAACCCGAAGACCGTCCTCGCGTTCTGCGTCCTCTTCGGCGTCTTCGTGCAGATCCTCTCGTTGACCGTCGCTTGACATCCTCACCGCGCTAAAGCGCGAGGCTTTCTCCTCGATTCTCCGTAACGGCGCAGTCCGGCCGTTCGAGCGCTTCCCGACGGCCGCTCCGTAGCGCGCCCTTTTTGCCCGTCCCCGACCGAACACGAGACATGAAAGCAGGCGTCATCGCCGTGCAGGGCGACGTGGCCGAGCACGCCGCCGCCGTCCGGAACGCCGCGGCCGCGCACGACGAGTCCGCGGAGGTCGTCGAGGTCCGCGACGCCGGGATCGTTCCCGAGTGCGACGTCCTCCTCATGCCGGGCGGGGAGTCGACGACGATCTCGCGGCTGATCCACCGCGAGGGGATCGCCGCGGAGGTCCGCGACCACGTCGCGAGCGGCAAGCCCGTGCTCGCCACCTGCGCCGGGCTCATCGTCTGCTCGCGGGACGCGAAGGACGACCGCGTGGACGCGCTCGGGCTCGTCGACGTCTCCGTCGACCGCAACGCGTTCGGCCGGCAGAAGGACTCCTTCGAGGCGAAGATCCCGGTGACCGGGCTCGACGACCCGTTCCACGCCGTGTTCATCCGCGCGCCGCTCATCGACGAGGTCGGCGCGGACGTCGACGTGCTCGCGACCGTCGACGGTCGGGCGGTCGCGGTGCGCGACGGTCCCGTCGTCGCCACCGCGTTCCACCCGGAGCTCACCGACGACCCGCGGATCCACGACCTCGCCTTCTTCCCCGAGCGAGAGGTGGTCGCGTGAGCGACTCGGAGGCGGAGGGACGCGAGGAGGCCGTCCTCGACGAGCTGTTCGCCACCATCGAGTCGCGCAAGGCGGAGCTCCCCGAGGGGTCGTACACCGCCTCGCTATTCACCCACGAGAAGGGCGAGAACGCCGTTTTAGAGAAGATCGGCGAGGAGTCCACGGAGGCCATCCTCGCGGCGAAGGACGACGACCTCGACGAGCTCACCGCCGAGAGCGCCGACCTCGTCTACCACCTGCTGGTGTTGCTCGCGATGAAGGACCTCGACCTCGACGACCTCCGCGACGAGCTCCGCGAGCGGTTCTGACGGGTCACCGCTCGCGTTCCAGCTCGCGGTCGATGTCGTCGAGCGCCTCGGTCTCCAGCTCGCTGGCGATCCGGCGCTCGAACTCCTCCTCGCCGATCTGCCCCTCGACGTACTGCCGGCGGAGCCGGTCCTGCCGACTCTCCGAGGCGTCGCCGGAGGACGTCGAGGAGGTCGACCACGACTCGCCGACGGAGTCCGGGCTCGATGTCGCGTCGTCGCTCCGGAAGAGCCACGATCCGACTTTGTACGCGACGTAGACGAGCCCGGCGAGAACCGCGAGCGAGACGATCCCGGAGACCACCGCCCACGCGAGGCTCAGGATCGCCGAGACGACGGAGACGAGAACGCTGACGCCGACGAGGATCGCCACGGCGATCGCGCCGTAGTAGAGGGCTTTTGTGCCGTCCATACCCGGGAGTCGCGGGTCCGGGCGCAAATATCTTCGCCCCCGATTTCGGTCGGCAACGCCTTCGTTCTCCGTCAGAAGACTTATTCTTCGGTGTGGTTGTTCACTAGGAAATGACTCCGGAATCGCGAAGGCGACCGAGCCGCGTCCCCGTGGGGCCCGACGGAGGGCGAGCGTGACCGAGGACGCCGACCGCCGAACCGTCGACCGGCGAACCGTGCTCGGCGCGCTCGCGGGCGCCGGGGGCGCCGCGCTCGCCGGGTGTTCCGGCTCGGGACCGGACGACGCCCCGACGACCGGCCTGGATCCGGACCGCCTCGACGAGCTCGCGACCCGGTTCGCGCCGACGCTGTACTTCGATTCCGCGGAGCCGTGGTTCCCCACCGACCCCAGACCGTACACGGTCGATGAGGACGGCGAGACGGTCGTCGACGGCTTCGCGGCGTTCGACGGCTACCACGAGCGGTACGACGAGGCGGGCGAGCCGCCGAACCCGACGGTGTTCTACAACGGGGTCCAGTACGAGGACTCGCCGCTCGCGGTCGTTCAGTTCTGGCTGTACTCCGCGTTCGACCAGTTCACCGCGAACTTCCACTGGCACGACTGGGAGGTGCTCCACGTCTTCGTCGACCTCGACACGGGCGACCCCCAGCTGTACGTCGCCAGCTCGCACTCCCGGAGCGTCCCGAACAACGAATTCCTCGATCCGGACCCCGACGTGGTCCCGCGGATCCTCCCCGAGCTCGGCTCGCACTCCAGCACGCTCTCGGTCAACGAGTCCCCGGATCGCTTCCAGCGCGTCGGCGAGGACGAGCTGCTCGCGGACATCACGAACACGACGATCGACACCGTCGAGGACCTGCTCGGGATCCCGATCGCGTACGGGCTCCCCCGCGACGAGGGGGCCCGGCTTCCCTTCGTCGTCCCCGAGTACGAGGGCGCGCCGATCTACGAACACCCGGACCTCCCCTCGGTGACGGAGGAGTCGCTGGTCGACGGCGCGCTGACGATCCGGTCGCTCGACGCGCTGCGGTCGCCCCCGACCGACCTCCCGCTCCGGGAGACCGGAATGGCCTTCAGACACGCCGACCGGGAGGACGCGCTCGCCGACGAGACCGTCGACGAGGTCGTCGGCTACGACCTCGTCGAGAGCGCCGAGTTAGAGGACATCGCCGCGTTCACCGGGCCGCAGCTCAGCTTCGAGTTCGCCGTCCCGGAGGCCGTCGAGGACGCCGTCGCGAGCCACATCACGACCACGGGCGTGCCGTGGGAGCAGCCGCGCTACGAGAACCCCGCGCTCGACGTCACCGCCGGGAACCACCGCGCGGAGCTCGCCGAGCGGTACGAGGCGATCGCCGCCGACGAGTCGTTCGGCGCCGGGGCGGCCGGCGCGCTCGACGCCGTCGTCGCCCGCGTCACGCAGGCGACCGAGAGCGACGAGGCCCCGGACGGCGAGGGGCTGACGACGACCGACGCGAGCGTCGAGTCGTTCGTCCTGATCGAGAGCGATCCCGAGGCGGTCCCGACGTTCGCCGGCGGGGTCGCGGTCGCGAACGGAGTGCCCGAAGGCGACCACCGCCTGACGGTCAACGGCGCCGGGCAGGCCCCGCACAGCGAGCAGCTGACCGTCTCGGCCGACGAGCCGGTGACCGCCGCGGGCGTCGACGGCGAGATCCCGCTCGTCGCCAGGGAGAACGCGCAGAAGGTGGAGCTCTCGGACGCGGAGAGCGACGCCGACCTGACCCGCACGGCGATCGAGGACGACTTCGCCGGTCGGATCTACGACTCCGCGATCGACGGGAGCGACGCGGTGTACGTCCACGCCGGCGGCGCGTACACGACCGAGGTCCGCGACGCCGACGACGAGATCGGCGCGTACCGGGTCAACCCGGAGCCCCCGGGGACGGGAGGCGACGATGGCGACGATGACGACGACGCGGACGGCGGGAAGGAGCCCGATCCGATCCGGATCGAGCGCCCCGAGACCGGAGCGGCCCCGCTCGCCGGCTACGTCGCCGACGTGGCCGAGGAAACGCGGGTCGCGGTCGCGGCCGCGGCGACGGAGGGCGACGACGATGACGACGATGACGACAACGGTAGCGGCGGCGGGGCCGAGAACGCGGTGAACGGGCTCGAACGCGCCCTCGCCGCCGCGGTCGAGGCCGCGGAGCGGGCCGAAGAGCGCGCCCGAGAGGGCGACGGCGAGGGGACCGAGCGCCAGCTCGAGAACGTCGCCGACCGGATCGCTCGGATCGAAGAGCGGCTCGCGGCGGCGCGCGAGGACCTCCCGCCCGGGCTCGCGAACGCGACCGGAAAGCGGGTCGAGCAGGCGACCCGGCGCGTCGAGCAGGCGCAAAACGCCGGGAAACTGTAGCCGGGCGGTCCGTTTCGTTCTCGTCACGAGCGCGATCCCGGCCCACGAGCCCGTGTGCCAGGCCGCACCAGTGGATGGAAAGCTATACGACGCCGACCCGACCACGAGTATATAAGCAGATGTCTCAGGAGGGTTACGACCACACTGCGGTCGAAAAACGGTGGCAAGAGGCGTGGGACGACGCCTCCGTGTATCACACGCCGGACGATGCCGACGACCCGACGTACGTGCTGGGGATGTACCCGTACCCGTCCGGGAAACTCCACATGGGTCACGTCCGCAACTACACCATTACGGACGCGTACGCCCGGTATCGCCGGATGCGCGGCGACGACGTGCTCCACCCGATGGGGTGGGACGCGTTCGGGCTCCCGGCCGAGAACGCCGCGAAGGAGCGCGACACCAACCCCCGCGACTGGACGTTCGACTGCATCGACACGATGAGAGGGCAGATGCGGTCGATGGGGTTCGGCTACGACTGGGACCGCGAGATCACCACCTGCACCCCCGACTACTACAAGTGGAACCAGTGGCTGTTCACGCGATTCCACGAGGCGGGCCTCGTCGAGCGGCGCGACGCCGAGGTGAACTGGTGTCCGTCCTGCGAGACCGTCCTCGCCGACGAGCAGGTCGAAGGCGAGGCCGAGCTGTGCTGGCGCTGTGACACCCCCGTCGAGGCCCGCGAGCTCGACCAGTGGTTCCTCGAGATCACCGAGTACGCCGACGAGCTGCTGGAGGCCATCGACGACCTGGAGGGGTGGCCCAACTCGGTGCGTCAGATGCAGCGCAACTGGATCGGCCGGCAGTACGGGACGACGCTGGATTTCCACGTCGACGGCCACGGCCCCGTCGAGGCGTTCACCACCCGCGTCGACACCGTCCACGGCGCGACGTTCTTCGCGCTCGCCCCGGACCACCCGATCAGCGAGGAGCTGGCCGCCGAGGACGACGCGGTCCACGAGTTCGTCCACCACGAGGCCGACCCCGAGGGCGACGAGCCGAACGGCGTCGAGACCGGCCTGACCGCCACGAACCCGGCCACGGGCGAGGAGATCCCCGTCTTCGTCGCCGACTTCGTCCTCTCGGACGTGGGGACGGGCGCGCTGATGGCGGTGCCCGCGCACGACGAGCGCGACCACGCGTTCGCGACGAAGATGGGCGTCGAGATCCGGCCGGTCGTCGCGCCGGAGCCCGACGACTGGGACGGCGAGACGGTCCCGGACGCGCCGGACGTGAGCGAGGCGGCGTTCACCGACGACGGCGTCCTCATCGACTCCGGGGAGTACAGCGGGCTCGACAGCGAGACGGCCCGCGAGCGGCTCACCGAGGACATCGAGAGCGCGGCGGAGAGCACCCAGTACCAGCTGCGCGACTGGGGGATCTCCCGCCAGCGCTACTGGGGCACCCCGATCCCGGTCGTCCACTGCGACGACTGCGGGCCGGTGATGGTCCCGGACGAGGACCTGCCCGTCGAGCTGCCGGAGTTCATCAACACCACCGGGAACCCCCTGGACGCCGCCGAGGAGTGGAAGGAGACGACCTGTCCGGAGTGCGGCGAGCCCGCGACCCGAGAGACGGACACGATGGACACGTTCGTCGACTCCTCGTGGTACTTCCTGCGCTACGTCTCTCCCGACCTCGACGACGCTCCCTTCGATCTCGACCGCGCGAACGACTGGATGCCGGTCGACCAGTACGTCGGCGGCATCGAACACGCCGTGATGCACCTGCTGTACTCCCGCTTCTTCACTAAGGTGCTGGCCGACGAGGAAGGGCTCGAGCACCGCGAGCCGTTCACGAACCTGCTGGCGCAGGGGATGGTCCAGCTGGAGGGCGAGAAGATGTCCAAGTCGAAGGGGAACGTCGTCTCGCCCCAGCGCATCGTCGACGAGTACGGCGCCGACACGGCCCGCCTGTTCATGATGCAGGCCGCCCAGCCCGAGCGCGACTTCGACTGGTCCGAGGAGGGCGTGCGGTCGACCCACCGGTTCCTCTCCCGGCTGAGCGACCTCGTCGAGGGGTACGCCGCGGGCGACGGGACGGGGGACGACGGCGACGGGACGGGAGACGACGCGGACGACCGCGACGCGGCCGACAGCGACACGATCGACGACTACGTCGCCGACGAGGTCGACGCCGCCGTCGCCATCGCGGGCGCGGAGTACGACGACCTGACGTTCAACGTCGCGCTCCGCGAGGCGCAGGACCTCGTGGGGACGCTGCGGAGCTACCGCGAGCACGCCGACCCGGACCCCGAGACCTACGAGCGCGGGCTCGACGTCGCCGTCCGCCTGCTCGCGCCGGTCGTCCCGCACCTCGCCGAGGAGCTGTGGGAGGCGCTCGGCCGCGACGGGTTCGTCGTCGAGACCGACTGGCCGACCGCGACCGTCGACCGCGAGACGGTCGAGAAGCGCCGCCGGCTGGTGACGAACACCCGCGAGGACGTGCGCGACATCGTCGAGGTCGCCGGCATCGAGGACCCCGAGCGGATCGACGTCGTCGTCGCGCCCGACTGGAAGTACGACGCGCTGGAGATCGCCATCGACAGCGACGCCGACAACCTCATCTCGGAGCTGATGCAAGAGAGCCACATCCGCGAGCAGGGGGACGACGCCGCTTCGTACGGGCAGGACCTGCAGGCGAACCGCGAGGCGCTCCGAGAGACCCTCTCGGGCGACGACGAGTACGACGCGCTCCGGGCGGCCGCGTGGCTGATCGAGCGCGAGTTCGACGCCCCGGTCCGCGTCGAGCGCGCCGCTGACGCCGACGACGCGGTGGTCCGGAAGGCCGAGCCGGGCCGTCCCGCCATCGACATCGTCGAGTAGCGACTCGGCGCTCGTTTTTAAACGGCCCCGGCGGCCCGGAAGCGATTAGTCGGCGGCGACGCCCGATCGCGTATGGACGACCCCTACGCTCCCGCCCGAAACGCCCTCGCCGGCGACGGGCTCGGCGACGCGGGTGACGGCGACGCGCGCGACTCCGTCGATTCCGACCCCGCCGTCCTCGCCGCCCGCCTCGACGACGCCGACCCGCTCTCCGCGTTCGCCGACCGGTATCGCGTTCCCGAGGGCGTCTTATATATGGACGGCAACTCGCTCGGCCCGGCGAGCGACGCCGCCCTCGCGAGCGTCGACCGCGTCGTCGAGGAGTGGCGCGACCTGCTAATCGGCGGGTGGACCGACGCCGACCCGCCGTGGTTCTCGGTCGGCGAGCGGCTCGGCGACGCGCTCGCGCCCCTCGTCGGCGCCGACCCCGCGGAGGTCGTCGTCGGCAACTCGATCACGGTGAACCTCCACACCCTGATCGGCACCTTCCTCGACGAGCTGCTGGCCGGCAACGGCCCGAAGCGAGAGGGGGTCGCGGCGGCGGACGGGAGGTGGGCGCCGGACGGGGAACCCGGCGCCGACCCCGCCGTCCTCGTCAACGAGCTCGACTTCCCCTCCGACCACTACGCGATCCGCGCGCAGCTCCGCCAGCGCGGGATCGACCCGGACGAGAAGCTCCGCGTCGTCGAGAGCCGCGACGGGCGGACGATCGACCCGCGCGATATCGAGGCCGCGCTCGACGCGCACGACGACGTCGGGATCGTCTTCATGCCGACCGCGCTGTACCGCTCCGGGCAGCTGTTCGACGTCGAGCGGATCGCCGAAGCCGCCCACGAGGCGGGCGCGTACGCCGGGTTCGACGCCGCGCACTCCGCGGGGGCGGTCCCGCACGAGTTCGGCGCGGCCGGCGTCGACTTCGCGGTGTGGTGCACGTACAAGTACCTCAACGCGGGTCCGGGTTCCGTCGGCGCGCTGTTCGTCGCCGAGCGGCACCACGGGCTCACGCCCGCTCTGGCCGGGTGGTGGGGCCACGAGAAGGCGACGCAGTTCGAGATGAACATGACGTACACCCCCGCCGACTCGGCGGGCGCGTGGCAGATCGGGACGCCGCCGCTGCTGTCGGCCGCGCCCCTGGAGGGCTCGGTCGAGCTCCTGCGAGAGGCGGGGATCGAGCGCCTGCGCGCCAAGTCGCTCGCGCTCACCGACTTCCTGATCGCGCTCGTCGACGACCGGCTCCCGGAGGTTGCGGTCGGCACGCCCCGCGAGCACGCGGCCCGCGGCGGCCACGTCGCCCTCGAACACCCCGAGGCGGAGCGGCTGAGCAAGGCCCTCACCGACCGCGGGGTGGTCGTCGACTTCCGGCCGCCGAACGTGGTGCGGGTGTGTCCGGCCGCGCCGTACACCTCGTTCGCCGACGTGCTCGCCGTGGTCGACGAGATCGAGGCGATCCTCGACAGCGGCGCGCACGAGGAGTACGCGACGAACGAGGGCGGCGTTACGTAGGCGGCGACGAGATTATTTATAAACGAATGCGTGGTGGCGCGTGCCGCCGAGCGCCCTGAGAAGGGCGCGAGGTGCACGCGCGAGGGACGCCGCGAGCGATGTGGGCGACCGGAGGGAGCCCCGAGCGAGCGGCGAGGTTGGGGAGGTGTGAGGCTGCGGTTGCGGTGGGGGCGGGTGGGACTCAAAGGGGCAGCCGCGAGGACGAAGCACGGCGCAGTAAGCACCGCAGGAACGAGCGAAGCGAGTGACGAGGAGCGCAGCAAGCCGCGCGAGTCGTCGCGGCTGGGGCTTTGAAGATCTTCTCTGGCGACCCACAGTCAACTGCTTATAAACGAGCGGCTGGGACTGTGGAGGCGGCCACCAACGCTTACCGGTCGTCGTATAATCGACCACCGATCAGTTATAAACAAACATCGTACAACGACGGGCTTAATCGCCCGAGCGCCCAACCTCCGACGATCAGATAATGGCGGAACCGTCGGGAATGGACGCGTTCGCGCGCCTCGGGAGCGAACTCCGGGAGGCGCTCTCCGAGCAGGGATTCTCGACACCGACGGAACCGCAACGCGAGGCGATCCCGCCGCTCGCGGCCGGGAAGAACGCCCTCGTCCTCGCGCCGACGGGGACCGGAAAGACGGAGACGGCGATGCTCCCCGTCTTCGACGCGATCGTCGACGCCCGGAACTCGCCCGGCGACCAGCCCCGCGAGGGGATCTCCGCGCTCTACATCACGCCCCTCCGCGCGCTCAACCGCGACATGATGGACCGGCTGGAGTGGTGGGGCGACCGGCTCGGCGTCGAGGTCGCGGTGCGCCACGGCGACACCACCCAGTACGAGCGGTCGAAGCAGGCCGACGACCCGCCGGACGTGCTGATCACGACGCCGGAGAGCCTCCAGGCGATCCTGACGGGCTCGAAGATGCGGCTCGCCCTGGAGGACGTCGCGCACGTCGTGATCGACGAGGTCCACGAGCTGGCCTCCGCGAAGCGCGGCGCCCAGCTGACGGTCGGGCTCGAACGCCTCCGGCGGGTGGCGGGGCCGTTTCAGCGGGTCGGCCTCTCCGCGACCGTGGGCACCCCGGAGGAGGTCGGGAAGTTCCTCGTCGGGTCGGGGAAGCGTGACCCCGACCGGCCCGGCGACCGCGAGTTCGAGATCGTCGAGGTCGCGGCGGGGACGCGGACCGACGTGCGGGTGCTCGACCCGGAGATCACGGACCGCGACGCGACCCTCGCCGGCGAGCTGGCGGTCGACGAGACGACCGCGAGCCACGTCCGGACGATCCGGGAGATCGTCGCCGACCACGAGTCGACCCTGATCTTCGTCAACACGCGACAGACCGCGGAGGCGCTCGGCTCGCGGTTCAAGACGCTCGCGGAGCGGGAGGGGAAGGACGAGGGAATCGCCGACCCCACCGAGATCGAGGTCCACCACGGCTCGCTCTCGAAGGACGTGCGGATCGACGTCGAGGACAGGTTCAAGTCGGGCGACCTCGACGGGCTCGTCTGCACCTCCTCGATGGAGCTCGGCATCGACGTGGGGCGCGTCGACCACGTGGTCCAGTACGGGAGCCCGCGCGAGGTCGCCCGGCTGCTCCAGCGCGTGGGGCGCGCGGGCCACCGCCGCGACCTGGTCTCCGAGGGGACCGTCGTGACGCAGGGCGGCGACGACACCCTCGAAGCGCTCGCGATCGCCCGGCGCGCCGACGCCGAGCTCGTGGAGCCGGCCGCGATCCACCACGGGAGCCTCGACACGGTCGCGAACCAGATCGTGGGGGTCGTGATGGACGAGGGCGACGTGCACGCCCGAGTGGCGTACGACGTGATCACGAGCGCCTACCCGTTCCGGGACCTCTCGGAGCCGCAGTTTCAGGAGATCGTCCGGGAGCTGGACGGGAATCGGCTGCTGTGGCTCGACGAGGAGTCGGACACCTTGGAGAAGTCGGGGGGCACGTGGCAGTACTTCTACGCGAACCTCTCGATGATCCCCGACGAGTCCACCTACGAGGTGTACGACATGTCCTCGCGGCGGGGGATCGGCACCTTAGACGAGCGGTTCGTCGTCAACTTCGCCGGCCCGGGCGAGACGTTCATCCAGCGCGGCGAGATGTGGCGGATCACCGAGGTCGACGAGGAGGAGGAGCGCGTGAACGTCACGCCCATCGCCGACCCCGCGGGCGAGGTGCCCTCGTGGATCGGTCAGGAGATCCCGGTCCCGAAGCCCGTCGCCGAGGAGGTCGGGCGGATCCGCGGCGAGGCCGCCGCGGCGCTTGAGGCCGGCTCGACGCCCGAGGCGGTCGCGGCCGACCTCGCCGAGCGGTACCCGGCCGACGAGCGGACGATCGCGACCGCCCTGGGGCCGGTCGTCGACCACGTCGACGCCGGGCATCCGGTGCCGACGGACCGCCGGGTCGTGATCGAGGGGAGCGCCCGCACCGTCGCGGTCAACGCCGCCTTCGGGCACAAGGTCAACGAGACGCTCGCGCGGCTGCTCGCGGCGCTCGTCGGCCAGCGCGCGGGGTCGTCGGTCGGGATGGACGTCGACCCCTACCGGATCGAGTTCGAGGTGCCGGGCGGCGTCGGCCCCGGCGCGTTCCGCGAGGTGCTGGAGACGACCGACCCCGATCGGCTGGAGGCGTACCTCGAACTCGCCCTGAAGAACTCCGACGCGCTCAAGTTCACGCTCGCGCAGGTCGCCGCGAAGTTCGGCGCCGTCAAGCGCTACCGCGAGGGACGGGGGCGGTTCGGCGGCGACCGCCTGCTCGCGGCGTTAGAGGGGACGCCCGTCTACGACGAGGCGCTCCGCGAGGTGTTCCACGCCGACCTCGCGGTCGCGGAGACCGCGGAACTGCTGGGGGACATGCAGGACGGATCGGTCGACCTCGACATCGCCCGCGAGCGCACTCCGCTGGGGACTGCCGGCCGGTCCGCGGGGACCGAATTCCTCGTCCCGGAGAACGCCGACGCCGACGTGATCGAGACGATCCGCGAGCGCATTCGGAACGACCGCGTCATCCTGTTCTGTCTCCACTGCGCCGACTGGAAGCGCACGACGAAGGTGCGCCGCGTCCGGGACCAACCGGAGTGTCCCGACTGCGGCTCGACGCGCGTCGCCGCGCTGAACCCGTGGGACGACGAGACCGTCGCGGCGGTCCGGGCCAACGAGAAGGACGAGGAGCAGGAGCGGCGCACCGAGCGCGCCCACCGCGCCGCGAGCCTCGTCCAGACGCACGGGAAGCGCGCCGTGATCGCGCTGGCGGCGCGCGGGGTGGGGCCGCACAACGCCGCTCGGATCATCAACAAGCTGCGCGAGGACGAGGACGAGTTCTACCGCGACGTGCTCCGGCAGGAGCGCGAGTACGCGCGGACGCAGTCGTTCTGGGACTAGATCGGAACTCGGACGATTCGGTCGATTGTTTATAAGTGGCCGGCAATAGAGCGTACGCGTCGGAAGCCTCAGCCGTTAGTTTATAAACGGCCGGTGGCGGGGCGGCGGTGAACACCTCCAAAGCCCCAGTCGCGACGGCTCGCGCACCTCGCTGCGGTCCTCAGTCGCTCGCGATGCTCGCTCCCTGCGGTCCTTGCGTCGGTGTGCTTCGCCCTCGCGACTGCCCCTTTGAGTCCCGCCCCGTACAGCAACCGCAGCCTCACACCTCCCCAGCCTCGCCGCGGCCGCCACGGGCGGCCGCGGGCTCCCTCGCGCGGCGCTCCTCGTGGCCTGTCGGCCACTCGGAGGCGCGCGCCGCCGCACATCTCTTATAAATAGTCGCAGACGTCGCTCGCGCGGTTCAGTCGCTACTCGTCCGGGTACTTCGGCTCGCGACGCTCGGCGCGCTCGGTCGCGCGCTCGATGACCTCGCGGACCGTGTCGGGACCGTCGCTCGCGCGATAGACGTCGCCGTGGCCGGGGTACATCGCCTCCACGGTGTCAGGGAGCCGGTCGAGGATGGCGTGGAGGCTCTCGATCAGCTCCTCGCGCGACTGCCCCGCCATGTCGGTGCGACCGAAGGATCCGTCGTCGAACGCGCCGTCGTTGTAGACGACCACGTCGCCGGAGTAGAGCCGCTCGTCGCCCAAGAACGCGACGTGGTCGGCGGCGTGGCCGGGCGTTTCGACGACCTCGCAGGCCTCGTCGCCGACGAGGATCTCGTCGCCGTCGCCGATCGCCACGTCGCGCCGCGGGTGCGAGGCGTTCGCGTAGAGCGTGGCGTCGAACCGGTCGAGCACCGCGTCGAGCTCCCCGACGTGATCGTGGTGCTGGTGGGTCAACACGACTCGGTCCAACTCGTCGACGCCCGCGTCGTCGAGCGCGTCGGCGATGACGTCGTCGACGCCCGGCATCGTGCCGGCGTCGACCAGCGTCGGCGCCTCGCCGGGCACGAGGTACGCGTTGCAGGTGAACTCCTCCGCGTCGGCGGTGACGGTGATCGGCTCCATACCCACACGAGGGCGGTCGCGACCTAAAAACGTGTACGCCGCGGCGACTCGTCTCACACGCCTCGTCGCGGCCCCAGAGCCGGATCGCGGCCGGGGATTTATCCGTCCCGCCCTGTTAGTGTCACGCACATATGGGCTTCGGAAGCTACGACGAATCCGAACAGGAGAACCAGGACCTGGATGCGGATTTCGACGACGAGGACGGAGTCCGAGCGGCAGAGGAGGTACACGAGGGCTCCGTCGACTACGAGCCCGGCGCCTCCAACGACGAGCTCCTCGACCGGCTCCAGGAGATCAAGTCCGAAGAGAGCTGATCGGGTGACCGCGCCGAGCCGGACGCTCGGGATCGCCTTCTCCGACGGCGACCGGACCAGCCGCCTCGCCGGTGCCGTCGTCAGGGCCGACGGGACCCTCGACGGTCTCGCCTTCGGGTGCTGTACCGTCGGCGGCGCCGACGCCACCGACGCCGCGATCGCCCTCTTCGACGCGCTCGACCGCGAGGACGTCCGCCACGTCGCCTGCGCCGGGGTCGCCCCGGCGTGGTTCAACCTCCTGGATCTCCACCGGGTCCACGAGGCCCTCGACCGACCCGTCTACGCCGTGAGCTACGAGCCGAGCCCCGGGCTCGAACCCGCGCTCCGCGAGGCGTTCGACGGCGACGCCCTCGACCGCCGGCTCGACGTCTATCGCTCGCTCCCGCCCCGAGTGCCGGTCGAACGCGGGAACGACCGGGCTGAACCGCTCTTCGTCCGCGCGGTCGGGATCGACGGCGACCGCGCGACCGCCGCCGTGCGCGACCTCGTCCGAGAGGGGTTCCGACGGCCCGAGCCCCTCCGGATCGCCGCGATCGCGGCGAGCGCGCACCGCGAGGCGACCCCGGAGCGGTAGGGGCGCGAGCGGAGTTGCCCGTGACTATATGTCGCCCGCGGCCGACCGCCTCCGCATGAGCGACGACGACTCGCCGGACGACGACGCCGCAGACGACCGCACGCCCGACGTGACGTTCCGCGACCGCGGGCGGCTCGTCCGGACGCCGGCTCACGGCGTCGCCCTCGACTGCCTCGCGGCCGGGATCGCGGCCGCGCGCCCGGACCGACTGATCCCGAACGCCGTCTCGGTTCGCGACGGTGTCCTCCGGATAGAAGGGGCACAGACCGGGACGGGAGACGGACGCGCCGACGCGGTCGGCGAATACGACCTCGCCGACTACGACCGCGTGCTCCTCCTCGGCGCGGGCAAGGCGTCCGCCGAGGTCGCCGCCGCGCTCGCCCGCGTTCTCGAGAGCAGCGACCACGGCATCGCCGAGGGCGTCATCGTCACCGAAGATCCGGCGGAGCGACCGTCGACGGCGGGAGTCGAGGTGCTCCCCGGCGACCACCCGGTGCCGAGCGACCGCGGCGTCGAGAGCGCGCGGCGGGTCCTCGATCTGGCCGAGCGCGCCGGCCCGGACGACCTCGTGCTCGCCGCGATCACCGGCGGCGGGAGCGCGCTCCTCGCGGCGCCTGCCGAGCCGATCACCCCCGACGACCTCCGAGCGCTGACCGAGGCGCTGCTGGCCTGCGGCGCGTCGATCGACGAGATCAACGCGGTCCGCAAGCACTGCTCGGCGGTCAAGGGCGGCCGACTCGCGCGGGCGACGGCGCCCGCAACGCTCGTCACGCTCGCGGTCAGCGACGTGATCGGCGACCCGCTCGACACGATCGCGAGCGGCCCGACCGTTCCCGACCCGTCCACCTACGACGACGCGCTCGCGGTGCTGGACCGCTACGACCTCGACGTCCCGGACTCCGTGCGCGATCGGCTCCGGGCGGGCGCGGCGGGCGAGCACGCGGAGACGCCGACCGCGGACGATCCGGCGTTCGACCGCACGCGGGCGTTCGTCGTCGGTAACGGCCGGACGGCGCTTGACGCCGCCGCGGACGCCGCCGCCGAGCGGGGGTACGAGCCGCTGGTGCTCGCCGCCGGGGTCCGGGGCGAGGCCCGAGGGGCCGGGACCACCCACGCCGCGATCGCCGAGGAGTGCGCGGTTCGGGGGTCGCCCGCCGAACCGCCCGCCGTCCTGCTCTCCGGCGGAGAGACGACCGTGACGCTCGGCGACGCGGACGGGACGGGCGGGCCGAACGCGGAGTTCGCGGCGAGCGCGGGCCTCGCGCTGGCGGAGGGACCGCTCGGCGGGGGAGACGGGGCGGAGGAGGAGGGCGGAGACGCTTCCCGGATCGTCGTCGCGAGCGCCGACACCGACGGGATCGACGGCCCGACCGACGCCGCGGGCGGGATGGCGGACGCGACGACGCTCGACCCCGACGCCGCCCGCGACGCCCTCGACCGGCACGACGTCTACCCGCTCCTCGACGAGGCGGACGCGCTGCTCCGCACCGGGGCGACGGGGACGAACGTCAACGACCTGCGCGTGATCGTGGTCGAGACGGCCGACGAGGCGTAGGCGGCGCCGGCCCGCTCGCCGCGGTGTGCGGAGCGTTCACGCGTCGCATTCGGTTGCTGTACGTTTTTGCGGCGAGCCCGAGAACAGCGGGACGATGACCCCCGAAATCGACGATATCGACCTCGGAACCGTCCCGCTCGGCCGGACCGGGCTCCGGACGAGCGAACTCCAGTTCGGCACGTGGCGGTTCGGCCGCGTGACCGAGGCGGGGAACGTGGAGATCGACGAGCCCCGCGCCCACGAGCTGCTCGACGCCTACGAGGCCGCCGGCGGCCGGTACATCGACACCGCCGACGTGTACGGCGGCGGGGACTGCGAGCGCTGGATCGGCGACTGGCTCGCCGAGCGTGACCGCGAGCGCTACACGGTCGCCTCGAAGGTGTACTGGCAGATCCGCGACGGCGACCCGAACAGCCGCGGGACGAACCGCAAGAACGTCCGCCACCGCGTCGACGCCCTCCTCGACCGGCTGGGCACCGACTACGTCGACGTCCTCTACATCCACCGCTGGGACGACGAGACGCCGGCCCGCGAGATGATGAAGACCCTCAACGGGCTCGTCGAGTCCGGGAAGGTCCACTACCTCGGCGCGTCGACGCTCCGCCCGAACGCCTGGAAGGTCGCCCGCGCCAACGCGATCGCCCGGAGCGAGGGGTGGGAGCCGTTCACCGTGCTCCAGCCGCGCTACAACCTCGTGGACCGCGAGGTCGAGGGAGACTACCTGGAGTTCGCTCGCCGGCGGAACCTCGCCGTCTCCCCGTGGAGCCCGCTCGGGCAGGGCTTCCTGACCGGGAAGTACGACCGCGACGAGGACCTCCCGGAGGAGTCGAAGGCCGCCGAGTCGACCCGCTTCCAGGAGGCGTACCTCACCGAGGAGAACTTCGACGTCCACGACGAGCTCGACGCGGTCGCCGACGAGGTCGACGCCTCGCCCGCCCAGACCGCGCTCGCGTGGCTCGCCCACCGCGACGGCGTCACCGCGCCCATCGTCGGCGCCCGCACCGTCGACCAGCTCGCGGAGAACCTCGCGGCCGCGTCGATCGACCTCTCGACCGAGCAGGTCGATCGGCTCACCGCCGCGAAACCCGGCCCGTACGACGGGCTGTAACGCGCGGCGTCAGTCTTCTTCGTCGGAACGCTCCGCCGCCCGCGGCGCGTCCCCCTCCCTCGTCACCTTCCCGTCCGTGCGGTCTCGCTCCCGCGCCGATGCGTCGCGCTCGCTCGGGTCGCCGTACCCGCCGCCGCCCGGCGTCAGGACCGTGACCGTCGTCCCCGGACCCACGTCGACGGTCGTCTTCGCCGGAACGGGGTCGCCGTCGATCAGGTTCACGCCGGTGGCGCCGGCCTCGCCGCCCGCGATCCCGGCGGGGGCGTGGCGCCGTCGCTCGGTCAGCAGCGAGACGGTCGCGGCGGTCTCGACCCGCACGCGCCGAGCGAGGCCGAGCCCGCCGCGGTGGCGCCCGTCGCCGCCGCTGTCCGGTCGGAACGCGTATCGTTCCACGCGGAGCGGATACGCCGCCTCAAGCGCCTCGACCGGCGTGTTGAGGGTGTTCGTCATCCCGACCTGCACGCCGTCCATCCCGTCGGCGTCCGGGCGCGCGCCGAAGCCGCCGCCGATCGTCTCGTAGTAGGTGAACGACTCGGCCGGGTCGCCGTCGGCAGTCTCGCTCTCGGAGCGTCCACCGCGCCCGCCGCGGCTCCCGATCGTGAGGTTGTTCATCGTCCCCTGGCTCCCCGCCGTCACCCGGTCGGGGGCGGCCTCGCCGAGCGCCGCGAGCACGACGTCCGTGACGCGCTGGCTCGTCTCGACGTTCCCGCCGACGACGGCCGCCGGCGGGTTCGGGTTCAGGATCGACCCCTCGGGCGCCGACACGGAGACCGGCTCGTAGCAGCCGTGGTTCGGAGGAATCGTCGGGTCGGTCACGCAGCGCACCACGAAGTACACCGCGCTCTTCGCGACCGCCAGCGGCGCGTTGCAGTTCCCGTCGACCTGCGGGGCGCTCCCCGAGAAGTCGACCGCGAGCCGATCGCCGTCGACGGTCACCGCGGCTCGAATCGGGAGGTCGGCGTCGGTGACGCCGTCGCCCTCCATGACGTCTTCGGCCTCGTACGTCCCGTCCGGGAGCCCGGCGATGGAGGCCGTCATGCGCTCTCGGGAGTAGTCGATCACGGCGTCGAAGGCGCGTTCGAGCCGGGCGCGGCCGTGCTCGTCCGCCAGCTCGCGGAGGCGGTCGCCCGCGCGCTCGTTGGCCGCGAGCTGGGCCTCGAGGTCGGCGCGGCGCTCCGCCGGCGTCCGGACGTTGGCGAGGATCAGGTCGAGGACGTCCCCGACGCGCTCGCCGCCGTCGACGAGCCTGAGCGGCGGGACGCGGAGCCCCTCTTGGTGGATCTCGCGGGCGCCGGCCGGCATGCTCCCGGGGGCCATCCCGCCGACGTCGGCGTGGTGCGCGCGGGAGACGGCGAACCCGACGACGTCGCCGTCGAGCGACAGCGACGAGACGAGCGTCACGTCCGGGAGGTGCGTCCCGCCCGTGAACGGGTCGTTGAGGACGAACACGTCGCCCGGCGCGGGGTCGCGCTCCCGGACGGCCGCGACCGCCTCCGGCATCGCGCCGAGGTGGACCGGGATGTGCTCCGCCTGCGCGACCATCCGCCCGTCGGCGTCGAAGAGGGCGGTCGAGCAGTCCTGCCGCTCCGTGATGTTCGGCGAGTAGGCGCCGCGGATCAGCACCGTGCCCATCTCCTCGGCGACGCCCTCCAGCTGGTTTCGGAGGACCTCCAGCGTCACCGGGTCGAGGGCGGGAGCCCCGGAGTCGCGGTCGCCGTCGGCGTCGCGCCCTGTCATCGCTCCTCACCCCCGGCCGCGGTCGCGTCGCGGTCCAGCACCACCGTCCCGTCTCGACGGACGCGACCCCCCCACGCCGGCGGGATCACGGTCGTGCTCTCGGTCCCCGCGAGCACCGCCGGGCCGTCGAGCGTCGCGCCGGCCCCCAGCGCGTCGCGGTCGTACACGGTCGCCGTGACGGTCCCGGCGTCGGGGAAGACGACCTCGCGGGACCCGCGTCCCGCGTCGGTCGTCCCCGTCCTGCTGACGGTCGGCGCCTCGACGTCGACGGTCGCCGTGACCCGGAGCGTGACGGCCTCGACGGCGGCGTCGAGCCGGTAGCCGTAGGCGCGCTCGTGGGCCGCGGCGAAGCGCTCGGCGAGGGCGTCGGGGTCGACTGCGGAGTCGACGTTGGTCTCGTCGCCGGCGTCGACGGTCAGCTCGAAGCTCTGGCCGGCGTACCGGCAGTCGGCCGCGCGCTCGACGCGGGCCGCCGCGGGGTCGGAGACGTCGTCTCGGACCCGGTCCGTCAGGTCGGCGAAGGCGTCGTCGAGGTCGGCGGCGGTCGCGTCGGCCAGCGGGAGCCGGACCGTCCGCGCCGCGTCGTGGGTCTCGTCGGCCGCGAGCAGCCCGTACGCCGACAGCACGCCGGCCGGGCCGGGGACGAGCACGCGGTCCATGTCGAGCCGGTCGGCGAGCGCGGCGGCGTGCATCGGCCCCGCGCCGCCGAAGGCGACGAGGTCGAACGCGCGGGGATCGCGGCCGCGCTCGACCGTGACCGAGCGGATCGCCCGCGCCATCGTCGCGTTGGCGACGCGGTAGACGCCGCGGGCGGCGGCGGTCGCGGCGTCGAGGTCGCCGTCCCCCTCGATGTCGGCCGCCGCCGCGAGCCGGTCGAGGGCGTCGCGGGCGGCGTCGACGTCGAGCGTGAGGTCGCCGCCGAGCGCCGCGTCCGGGCCGATGTACCCCAGCAGGACGTCGGCGTCGGTGACCGTCGGCTCGTCGCCGCCCGCCCCGTAACAGGCCGGTCCGGGGTCGGCGCCGGCCGACTCCGGCCCGACGCGGAGCGCGCCGCCGGCGTCGGTCCACGCGATCGAGCCGCCGCCCGCGCCCACCGTCTCGACGTCGACCGTCGGCGTGCGGAGGGGGACCTCCGCGATCGTCGTCTCCGCGGTGCGCTCGGCGCGCCCGTCGCGCACGAGGCTCACGTCGCTCGACGTGCCGCCCATGTCGAAGGTGACGGCGGCGGGGGCGGAGCCGTCGCCCGGGCGCGTCCCGTCTGCCGCGCCGCTCCCGAGCGTCTCGCCGCTCGCGACCGCGGCCGCGCCGACGACCCCCGCCGCCGGCCCGGAGAGGACCGTGGTGACCGCGCTCTCGCGGACCGTCGCCGCGTCGGCGACCCCGCCGTTCGAGCGCATCACCCGCGGCTCCGGGATCCCGAGGTCGCGCGCGCCGGCGACGACGCGCCCGAGGTAGTCGTCGAGCTCCGGGGTCAGGTACGCGTCCGCGACGGTCGTCGACGTGCGCTCGAACTCGCGGAACTCGGGGAGGACGTCGTGAGAGGCGGAGACGGGAACGTCGAGCTCCTCGCGGAGGACGGCCGCGACCGCGGCCTCGTTCTCCGGGTGCGCGTACGCGTGGAGCAGCGAGACGGCCACGCTCTCGGCGTCGCTCGCGCGGATCTCGGCGGCGAGGTCGCGGACCGACTCGGGGTCGACCGCCCGCTCGATCCCGTCGGTCGTCGCCCGCTCGTCGACCTCGAACCGCCGCCGTCGGGGGACGAGCGGGGCCGCCTTCTCGGCGCGCAGGTCGTACAGCGACGGCCGAGTCTGGCGACCGATCTCCAGGACGTCCCGGAAGCCGGCGGTCGTCACGAGCGCGGTGCGTGCGCCGTCGCGCTCCAAGAGCGCGTTGACCGAGGCCGTGGTCGCGTGCGCGAAGGCGTCGACGTCGTCCGGGTCGATCCCGGCCGCGTCGCAGGCCTCGCGGATCCCGTCGAGGACGCCGGCGTGCTGGGGGGTCGTCGTCGGGACCTTCGCCGTGGTGAGGTCGTCGCCGACGAGGAGCGCGGCGTCGGTGAACGTGCCGCCGACGTCGACGCCGATACGAACGGGGTCGGTGTCGTCGACCATGGCAGGCGTTACCGCTCCGCGCAGTACTCGACGAAGTTCCGGAGGATGCGGAGCCCGGTCTCGCCGCTCTTCTCGGGGTGGAACTGGGTGCCGAACACGTTGCCCGCGTCGTTGGCGACGACCGCGGGGAAGTCGATTCCGTAGTCCGCGGTAGCGACGACCGCGTCCGGGTCGTCCGGCGCGGCGTAGTACGAGTGGACGAAGTACGCGTACTCGCCGTCGACGCCGGCGACGAGCGGGTGGTCGCGCTCGACCTCGAGCTCGTTCCACCCCATGTGCGGGACCTTGCGGTCGACGTCGAACCGGACGTTGGTGCCGGGGACGAGATCGAGACCGGTCACCTCGCCTTCCCCCTCGTGGTCGGCCTCCTCGCTGGAGGTGAGGAGCATCTGCATCCCGAGACAGATGCCGAACAGGGGACGGCCCGCCTCGGCGTGAGCCGTCAGCGCCTCGCGTAGCGGCCCGGCGTTCTCCATCCCCTCGCGGAACGCGCCGACGCCCGGGAGGACGACGCCGTCGGCGGCCGCGAACGCCTCGGGATCGTCGGTGATCTCGACCGACGCGCCCGCGCGCTCCAACCCGCGGGTCGCCGACCGGAGGTTCCCGAGCCCGTAGTCGACCAGAACGACGTCCGCCAGCGTCTCCGCGGGCGGCTCGAAGGTGCTCATACCGCTACTGAGAGGGGCACGGAAAAGTCGGTTTCCCTTGCGACAGTCGAGCGGCGGACGACCGATCCCGCGGTCGCGGGTCGGTCCGCGATCGCTACTTCAGCGCCGCCTCGGCCATGCGTTGCGGGAATCCCAACAACAGCGCCACGATCCCCTGCGCCTCGTCGCCCTCGCGGAGCGCGGAGCGGATCCGCTGGGAGAAGATCTCGACGGAGATGATCAACACGAGGATGACGAGGATCGTCGCCATCATGTTCGTGAACGCGAACAGCCCCTGCTGGACGGAGAGCACGTTCCCGAGTCCGCCGCCGCCGATGATCCCGAGCGAGACGGCGATCCGGACGTTGATCTCGAAGATGTACAGCGTCCACGCGATGAACGGGGTCGTCACCTGCGAGAGCATCCCGAAGGTGATCGTCTGCGGCTTGTTCGCGCCGGTCGTCTCCATCGCCTCGATCGGGCCGTCCTCGATCTCCTCGAGCTCGTCGGTGAACAGCCGACCGAGGTTGCCGATGGTGTCCGTCGCGATCGCGAGCGTCGCGGTGACGGGACCGATCCCGCCGAGCGGGACGTAGATGAGTCCCCAGACGAGCGCCGGGATAGCGCGGATGGACGACATGAGCCCGCGGAAAATGAAGTTGAACGGGAACGGCGTCACGCGGCCGGAGCCCAGGATTCCGAACAGCAGCGCGAGCGGGAACCCCATGACGGTGCCGGCGAATCCCATCGCGAGCGTGATGCCGGCCTCGCCGAGGAGCGGCGTGTCGCCGCCGATCCCGCCCCAGATCAGGTTTCGCTCTTCGATGAACGCCCAGTAGTCGAGGAACCCGCTCGGGTCGATGAAGGGGAACGAGGGCGCGAGGAACGGGAAGAAGTCGCGGAGCGCGTTGAGGAAGTTCGGCAGGTAGTTCGGGAGGTTCGCCTCGAAGAACCCGACGGAGACGAGCGCGTAGTAGAACACCCCGGCGAGGACGAGCAGCCCGGTCCCCATCACGAGCGCCTTGACGCGGCGAGCGAGGACGATCGACTCGTATCGCTCGCGGACGGCGTCGTCGTAGCTCACTGTCCCATCCCCCCGCCGGAGACCCGCTTCGACGACGCGTCGTCGATCGAGGCGTCCTCGGCGTCGACGTCCCGGTCGGCCTCGGGTGCGAACATGCCCTCCGTGTCGATGTTGCCGTAGATCTCGTCGATCACGTCCATGTCGAACTCGTCTCGGTAGCCGTCGAACACCTTCCGTCCCTCCCGAAGCCCGATGAACCGCTCGCCGAACTTCCGGGCGAGGTTCACCTGGTGGAGGCTGATGACGGCCGTCAGGTCGCGCTTGCGCGCGGCCGTCCGGAGGTAGCCCATCACCTGCTGGGAGGAGCCCGGGTCGAGGCTCGCCACCGGCTCGTCGGCCAGCAGGATCGTGGGGTCCTGCACCAGCGCTCGGGCGATGCCGACGCGCTGTTGTTGCCCGCCGGACATGCGCTTCGCGCTCTGTTGGGCCTCGTCGAGCAGTCCCACGGTGTCGAGCGCCTCCAGCGCTTGGAGCTTGTCCGCCTCGCCCTGTCGCTGGAGCAGGGAGTCGAGGAAGGAGTTCCGGTTGAGCGACCCGGTGAGCGCGTTCGAGTACGCGGTCATCTGGTCGATGATGTTGTGTTGCTGGAAGATCATCGCGATGTCGTCGCGGGGACTGGTGACGGGCTCGCCGCCGACGCGGATCTCGCCCTCGGTCGGGGTTTCGAGCGCGCTCATACACCGAAGCAGCGTCGACTTCCCGGAGCCGGAGACGCCGAGCACGATGACGAACTCGCCCTGTGGGACCTCGAACGAGACGTCGTCGAGCGCGACGGTGTCGCCGAACCGCTTCGTGACCCCGTCGACCGTGATACGACTCATTAGGTGTGAAGAGAGGTTGTGAGGTGGTTACGAAAGGTCTTCGAACTCGAGGCCGAGCTCCTCGAGCACCTTCCGGATCGGCTCGTAGTCCTCGATGCTCCCCTCCTCGACGCCGGTGAACCAGAGCGGCTCGCCGTCGTAGTCGTCGCCGTGACTGAGGTCGTCCTCGGTCACGTTCAGGATGGCCTCCTCGATCTCGGCTTTGACCGGGTCGTCCCAGCTGGACCGCGTCGCGAGGGGCGCACGCGGGATCGGGTCGGACACCGCGAGCAGCTCGAGCTCGGTGCCCGACGACTCGATCTCGTCGCCGGCGCCCTCGTACTCCGCCGATATCTCGACGAAGTCCTCGGACATCTCCTCGAACTGCTCCTGCGGGACGTACGGCGCGGACGAGAACGCGCCGGTCGTCGCGGCCATCACGTCCTCGCGCTGGACCATCTGTTCGCGCGCCGTGGTGTGATCGGAGTACTCCGCGTCGAAAGCGTTGGCGTCGCCGTCGGGCGCGTTCCCGATGTCGAGGCCGGCGTCCTGGAGGATCGTGAGGGGAACGAGCGTCCCGGAGACGGAGAGGATGTCCCCCATGTAGATCAGCTCGCCTTCGAGGTCGGTGAGCGACTCGATACCGCTGTCGGGCGTCGTCGTGACCGTCGAGAAGTACTGCGACGCGCCGTACGCGATCCGCACTCCGATGACGTCGAGGATGTCCTCGCCGGCGATGACCGCCGACGGGGAGATGTCCGCGATCTCGCCCTGCTCGTTCCGCATCGCCTGGAGCGTCGCGGTGTAGCTCGCCGCGCGGTCGGACTCGATCTCGACCTCGACCTCGGACTCGAGGTACTCGAACATCGGCTGGTACTGCTGTTCGATCTCCACGTCGGCCTCGGCCGGGTTCAGGATGAACTGCGCGGAGGGCACGTCGTCCGTCTCGCCGCTCGTGCCGCCGTCGGAGCCGTTGCCCCCGTCGGAGCCGTCGCTCCCGTCGGAGCCGTCACCGCCACCGGAACAGCCGGCGAGCGCGACGACGCCGCCGGCGCCCGCTGTCTTGACAAACGTTCGTCGATTCGCCGACCACCTGTTGTCGGACATACAGAACGATGTCTGACTGGCGCGACTAATCGTTTTCTATGTTTCCTCTGCGAGTATCGACAACACGTTCGATTCTCCGGCCGAGATCGTTCGATCGGAGCATCTTCGAAGACCGAGTCGAGGGATATCAGTACTCGCCCAGCCGCGACTGTCCGCCGCCGCCCTCGGCACCGCCGGCACCGCTCAGCTCGGCCGCCCGAGCGATCGTCTCGAAGAAGCCGTCGCGCTGGCTCCGGTCGTACAGCGTCGCCGCCGGGTGGACGGAGAGGAGCACGCGACGCGACGCGCCCGCGATCCGGGCGTCGACGACGTCGCCCGACTCCGACGTGATCGCCACCGACCGGTCGAGCAGGTGTTGGCTCGGCACCTTCCCCAGCGTCACGATGAGGTCGGGGGCCAGCCGGTCGATCTCGGCATCGAGGTACCCGCGGCAGTTCCCCAGCTCCTCGGTCGTCGGGTCGCGGTTCTCCGGCGGTCGACACCGGACGCAGTTGGTGATCCGGACGTCCGCCCGCGCGAGGCCGGCGTCCCGCAGCGCCTCGTCGAGCACGTCCCCCGACCGCCCGACGAACGGCTCCCCCTGTTCGTCCTCGTTCGCGCCCGGCCCCTCGCCGACGAACAGGAGGTCCGCGTCCGTCGGGCCGACGCCGTTGACGATCTGACTCCGCGACTCGACCAGCGCCGGACAGCGCTCACAGGACGACACTCGGAGGTCGGCGTCGAGCGCGTCCCCGTTCTCGGTCATGGGTTTCGATCCGGACCGGGGCGACATAAGTCCGTCCGCCCTGCCTCGCCGCGCCCCTCCGCCCCGCCTCGCCGACGCCCCTTTCCCCGCCAGGCGTCTGGATCCGCCATGCCCTCGGTCAGCGACACGTACATCGAGAACCGCCAGCGGGTCCAGCCGACCCACACGAACAACTACGAGTCCGCCCACGGGGGCAACGTCGTCAAGTGGATGGACGAGATCGGCGCGATGTCGGCGATGCGCGCCGCCGGCGAGACGTGCGTCACGGCCAAGATCAACGGGCTCGACTTCAAGCGACCGGTGCCGCAGGGCGACACCTGCATCGTCGAGTCGTACGTGTACGCGGTCGGGCGAACGAGTCTCCGAACCCGGATCCGCGCGTACCGGGAGTCCCCCCGGACCGGCGAGCGCGAGCTGACGACGGAGTCGTACTTCGTGTTCGTCGCCGTCGACGCGGACGGGACCCCGACGCCGGTGCCGGAGCTGACGGTCGAGGGCGACCGCTGCCGGGAGCTCCGCGACGCCGCGCTCGCGGCCGAGCCGGACGAGAACCGCTGACTCGCGGCCGAACCGGACGGAGTCCCGCGACTCGCGCCGCCTCAGTAGTCCCCGAGCACGCCGAGCCGGCGCGCACGCCGCGTCGCGTAGTGGAAGACGACGTATCCGCCGAGGAGGTAGCCGACGGCGACGCCGACGAGGAGCGCGAGGTCGGCGATCCCGAACTCCCACAGCCGGACGCCGTCGACCATCGCGCGCTGGAGCATCGCGCTCCCGTGAGCCAGGGGGAGGAATCGGGTCCACGGGGCGTCGAGGACCGGCGCCGAGATCAGCGCGATGAACCCGAACTGCAGCAGGTTCAGCCAGTTGCCGATCCGCTTGTACAGCACCGTCACGCCGCCAGCCGCGAAGCCGAGTCCGAGCACCGAGGTGATCGCGAGCCCCGCGACGGGGACGACGGTGAGCGGGTCGAGACTGAGCCGGGTCCCGGTGAGCAGCAGCATGACGGCGAGCACGATCGCGCTCGTGAGGAACGTCCGGATCACCTTCGCGACCCCTTTGAACAGGGCGACCGGCGCGAACCCGAACGGCGTGGTGATGTGCCGCTCTAAGGTCCCCCACTGCACCTCGCTGCCGATGTCGTTCGACACCGACGAGTACGCGCCGACCGACAGCGTCCACAGGAAGTAGCCGACGATGATCCCGGACAGCGAGTCCGTCAGCGCCTGCCCGGCCAGCAGCCGCCCGCCGTAAAAGAGCACGCCGAAGAAGAACAGCGCGACGACGATCCCCCCGATCGCGTTCGCCGGGTACCGGACGAAGATCAGGTACTCGCGGTAGAGGACGGCCCGCGCGAGGTGGTAGTACGTGGCCGGACGCGGCTCGTCGTCGGGGTCGGCGGCGGCGGCCGACGCCGGACGGCGCTCGGCGTCGGAAGCGGTCGAGCCGTCGCGACTCACGACGACCGCCCCCGCGGGTCCGCCGCTGGCCGAGCGTCTCCGACCGTCCCGCTCCCGCCCGGCTCCACGCCGGTGAGGTCGACGAACACGTCCTCCAGCTCCGGACGGACGGTCCGGACGTCCTCCACCGTGACGCCGGCCCCGCGGAGCGCGTCCATGAGGTCGTACAGGGCGTCGCCCGCGGCGGCGACCTCGACGGCCGTCGAGCCGCGCCCGTCGCGCTCGGTCGAACCGGTCTCGACCGCCCGCACGTCGAACCGCTCCCGGAGCGTCGCGACGACCGCGTCGTCGATGTCGGCGCTGACGACCCGGACGACGTCGCGCTCGGTCCCCGAGAGGAGCGCCGAGACGGTGTCGTCGGCGACGATCCGCCCGTTCGCCATCATCACCACGCGGTCGCAGACGTCCTCGATGACACCCATGTCGTGGCTGCTGAGGACGATAGTGAGCCCCTCCTCGCGGGCGAGCCGGCGGAGCTCCCGGCGGAGCGTCCGGGAGCTCTCGACGTCGAGGCCCAGCGCCGGCTCGTCGAGGAAGACGAGCTCCGCGCCGCCGGCGAGCACGCTCGCCAGCGACACCTTCTGTTTCATCCCCCGCGAGAGGTCCCGGACCGGCGTGTCGGCCTTCGCCGTCAGCTCGAGCCGGTCGAGCAGCCGGTCGTGGCGGCCCCGCACCGAGTCCGGGTCGACGCCGGCGATCGTCGCGAAGTACCGCAGGTTCTCCCGAACGGTGAGCCGCCAGTAGTCGTTGCGCGCGCCTTCCAGCATCGCGTCGACGTGGGCGTACGCCGCCCGGCGGCCGTCGCCCACGTCCGTCCCGAACACCCGGACCGAGCCGGTGTCGGGGAGGACGATCCCGAGCGCGCACTTGATAAGGGTCGTCTTGCCGGCCCCGTTCGGGCCGAGCAGCCCGACGATCGAGCCGCGCTCGACGGTCAGGCTGACGTCGTCCACCGCGAGCACGGACGCCTCGCCGGACCCGAACCGCTTCGTGACGCCCTCGATCGCGAGCGCCGGCGGGGGGGAGTCTGTCGGATCGCCGCGGGAGTCGTCAGGCGGAACGCCGTCGAACGCCGCGTCGTCGCGCCGGGGACCGTCGAGCTCGCGGGAACCGTCGCGTTCGCTCGCCGCGCTGCGTACCATCGGAGGCTCGTACGCGCCGAGCGCGGATATATCCGCGTCCGACGGCTACCGCACCGTACGCGATGGGCCTCGATCGATTCGCCGCGGACGCGCCGACAGACGACGGGCTCGCAGACGATGCGCCCGGGGACGCGCGAGTCTGCGTCGTCGCGACCCGACCGGACACCTTCGAGCGCTGTCGCGAGGGGTTCTACCCGGCGCCGCGGTCGTACGACCGCACCCGCGCGGCGTTCGACTACATGGCCTTCTACCGGACCGCGCCGGTCTCGGCGATCACCCACTACGCCCGCGTCGTCGACCGGGTCGAGCAGGCCCGCGGCGAGCCCGGCCCGATGGACGAGGCGGACTGGGCGGCGCTGATCGACCCTGTCTCCGCGGAGCGCGTCGTCGTCGTCTTCGCGTTCGAGACCCTGATCCCGCTCGACTCGCCGGTCGAGAACGACGCGAACGGCGTGCGGGGCGCGTGGTACTGCACCGTCGACGACCTGCGCGCGGCGCCCACACTCTCCGCGCTCGCTGCGCGGGCGGGTCGCGGGAACCGCGAGGAGTGAAACGAGGAAGCCGCGCCGCGGCCGCGTCGCTCGTGTCGTCCGTCCCCGGTCACGCCGCGCCGAGCGTCGCGAACACGAACTCGGTGCTGCTTCCGAGCGGGTCGGTCGCGGTCACTGTCTCGATCTCGGTGAACCCCGCCTCGCGGAGCTGCGCGAGAGTGCGGTCGCGGCCGGGCGCCGAGAAGAACATGCGACCGCCCATCCAGCCGCGACGCACCGTCTCGAACCGCCCGCCCGGCAGCGTCATGAGGAGCGTCCCGCCCGGTCGGAGGACGCGCGCGAACTCCGCGTAGACGGCGGGGTGTCGCTCGCGCTCGACGTGAAACACCGCGTGGTACGCCGTAATCCCGTCGAACCGGTCGGCGCCGAAGGGGAGCGCGGACAGCTCGCCGTGGACGAGCCGAGCCTCGGGGACGGTCTCGCCCGCGAGGTCGAGCCCGCGCCGCGAGACGTCGAGCCCGACGCTGCCGGCCGGGAGGTTCGCGAGCGTCCGAGCGCCGTCGCCGCAGCCGACGTCGAGGACGTCCGGATCGGGCGGAAGCCCGGCGAGCAGGTCGTCGATCAGCGCCGCGTCGGAGCCGCCCGGGTCGCGACGGGCGGCGTACGTCGCCGCCACCTCGTCCCACGCCCGACGCACCTCGTTTCGGTCCATAATCGGAACTGGAGCGCGAGCGACATGACTCCTCGGAGGGAGTGTCGTTGGACTGACAGGCGTGGTGCTGACGCTCGCGGCGTGACGGTCGAGGAGAACTGTCGCGACGGCGGCGGGCGTCATCGTCCCGAGGAGCGCCGCGGCGAACACCCGTCTCGACGCGAGATGTCTGTTGCTCGAAGGTTAGCTTTTATCATGAATGACTGTGATGTCCCTCGCGTCGTATGAGGATGATAACCCGTCACATGAGTTGGAGTCGAAACCGAGTGAATGAGAGTAGTCAGGAGGGAGCGCCATGACGACCGCGATCGACGTCGGGATCGCCGCGTTGCCGCTCCTTCTCGCGGGGGGCCTGCTAGTCGGACTCCTCTGGCCGGCGACTCGCGCCATGCCTATCGCGTGGGTCACTGCGCTCGCAGTCGGGTACTTCGCGTGGAACATGCCGGTGGACTGGTTGGCGGCGGCGTCGGCGGCAGGCTTCATGACCGCCTTCGAGATCCTCTGGATCGTCTTCGGCGCGCTCGTCCTCCTGTATACGCTGATGGAGGCGGGCGCGTTCGACCGGATCAATCGAGGATTCGCGACGGTCAGCGACGACAGACGCGTCCAGATCGTCCTGATCGCCTTCTTCATGGCGACGTTCATCGAGGGCGCCGCCGGCTTCGGGACGCCGGCCGCAGTCGTCGCACCGCTGCTTCTCGGACTCGGCTTCCCGGCGCTCGCGGCGGTCATCGCCGGGATCATCGGACACATCATCGCCGTCACGTACGGCGCGGTGGGGACGCCGATCGTGGTCGGTATCCAGAGTCCGATGGAGAGTGTCGAGTTCACCCGCACCGCGATCCAAGACGGCGGGATGACCGTCCAGGAGTTCTCCGTCAACGTGGCGGCCTGGGCGGCGACATATCACGCCTTGGTCGGATTCGTGATGCCGCTGTTCGCGGTCGGGATGGTCGTCTACTTCTTCGGCGATCCCGACGACCGCTCGCTGAAGCCGGCCTGGGAGGTCGCGCCGCTCTGTATCGCGTCGGGGATCGCCTTCGCCGTGCCGTACTGGCTCTCGGCGTGGTTCCTCACCGCCGAGTTCCCGTCGCTTATCGGATCGATGGTCGGCGGCGCGATCATCCTGAGCATCCTGCGTGCGGGGTACCTGCTGCCCGACGAAGAGTGGGAGTTCCCGGAGCGCAACCGGTGGAAAGACCACTGGGTCGGGACGATCGAACCGGGTCAGTCTAACGGCGGCAACGGCGGCTCGCCCGAGGCCGAGGCGGCCGACCTCAGCGGCGGTAGGGACATGTCGCTGCTGAAGGCGTGGTCGCCGTACATCCTGCTCGTGATCCTGCTGGTCATCACCCGCGCGGTCGACCCGATCTCGAACTTCATCAACCAGGATATCTTCGTCCTCAGTTGGGGAGGCATTCTCGGCACCGACCTCACCGGAGCCGTCGCGTGGATGAACGTGCCGGGCTTCTGGCTGCTCGTGAGCGCCGCGCTCGCGATCCCGATCTTCGGCATGTCCGGCGAGGAAGTCGGTGACGCGTGGAAGGAGGCCGCCCGGAAGATCGTCTCGCCGTTCATCGCGCTGGTGTTCGTCATCGCCATGGTGCAGGTGATGCTCCAGTCCGGCGCGCATCCCGGGAACACACCGGGCGGCGTCAGCATGATCGTCCTGCTCGCACAGACCACCGCGGATCTCCTCGGTCCCGCCTACCCCGCCTTCGCGTCGCTCATCGGCGCGCTGGGCGCGGCGATGGCCGGGTCGAACACCGTCTCGAACATCACCTTCGGCGCGTTCCAGTTCGAGGCGGCGACGCAGCTCGGGCTCCCGCGGACGATCATCGTCGGCGCGCAGGCCGTCGGCGGCGCCATCGGGAACCTCGTCGCGATCCACAACCTCGTCGCCGCGCTGGCGACGGTCGGCCTCCTCGGACAGGAGGGGCGGGTGATGCGGCTGAACATGATCCCGCTGCTGTACTACGCGACGGGCGTCGGCCTGCTGTGTCTACTGTTCAGCTACGTGCTGTTCCCCGGCGTGTTCTGAGCGCGGGAACGGCACCGCGGCGCGGCTCTTTTATTTGCGACGGCGACCCCGGAGCGGCGAGGCCGGCGAGCGGACGAGATTTAAAAAAAAAACGGCGCGGACAGTGACGCCGACTCAGTCGTCGGCCGGCGACGGGCTCGTCGCCCCGGTCGCGCCCGCCTCGGCGACGGCGTCGGGCGCGGGCTCGGTTACCGCCTCGGCGACCTTCTCGATCGGGTGCGGCGGGTTCTCCTTCGCCCCGTCGCGGTCGCCGAGCTGCGACCGACAGGAGGCGCCCGGCGCGGTCACCGTCTCGCCGTGACTCTCGTCAACCTGGTCAAAGAGGATCCGGCCGATCGCCTTCGAGAGGTCGTAGTGCTCCGACTCGTAGCCGAACGAGCCGGCCATCCCGCAGCAGGAAGAGTCGAGCGGGTCCACGTCGTAGCCGGCCCGGCGGAGCACGCCGACCGCGTGGTGGTCCTTGTTCGTCGCCTTCTGGTTGCAGTGGCCGTGGTAGGTGAGCGTCTCCGCGGGCGCGTCGAACGCCAGCCGCTCGTCGACGCGGCCCGCGTCGAGGTACTCCAGGACGCCGTACGCGGCGGCCGACACCGCCTCGACGTCAGGGCCGTCGAGGAGGTCGAGGTACTCGTCCTGGAACATCACCGCGTCCGAGGGCTCGACGAAGACGACCGACTGCCCGTCGCTGACGCGGGGCGCGAGCGCGGCGACGTTGGTCTCGGCGCGCTCGCGGGCCTCGTCGAGGAAGCCGGTCGAGAACGCCGCCCGACCCGAGGGCGCGAGGTCGTCCGGCACCTCCACGCGGACGCCGGCCGCCTCCAGCACCGCGACGGCGGCCTTGCCGGCGGCCGGGTAGCTGTAGTTAGTGTACGTGTCGGGGAACAGCGCGACCGTGTCGACCGCCTCGTCGGGGTCGACCGTCGACCCGCCGCGGGACGCGAACCACTCCTCGAAGCTCTCGGAGCGGAACGTCGGCAGCTCGCGGTCGGGCGCGATGCCCGCGACCGCGTCCATCACGGCCCGGGCGCCGGGGATCTTCGTCGCCGCGTTCGACACGGGCGCGAGCGTGCTCCCGATCGCCGAGAAGCGGTCGATGTCGCGGAAGATCCGCTCGCGGAGCCCCGACCCTTCCTCCTCGTGGTGCTCGTGTTTCACCTCGGCTTTCAGCTTCGCGAGGTCGACGCCGGTCGGACAGTCGCTCTTACAGCCCTTACAGCCGACGCAGAGCCCGAGCACCTCCTCCTGGAAGCGGTCGGAGTGGATCTCGTCCTCGTCGAGCTCCCCGCTGATGGCGGCCCGGAGCATGTTCGCCCGGCCGCGGGTCGCCTGGATCTCCTCCTCGGAGGCGCGGTAGGTCGGACACATCACGCCGGAGTCGGTCTCCCGGCAGGTGCCGCAGCCGTTACACAGCTCGACGAGGTGCGAGAACCCCCCCTCGTCGGAGAAGTCGAGCGTCGTCTGCGGCTCGATCGACTGGTAGGCCGGGCCGTACCGGAGGTTCTCGCGCATATCCGTGTCGGCGGCGGTGTCGGGGTAGCCCCGCTCGGCGGCGGTGTCGCCGTCGACGTACACCACTTTCCCGGGGTTCATCCGCCACTCGGGGTCGAACGTCGACTTGAGCTCCTGGAACGCGCTCCAGAGCGCCTCGCCGTACATCTTCGGGTTGAACTCCGTCCGCGCGAGCCCGTCGCCGTGCTCGCCCGAGAAGGCGCCGTGGTGCTCCAACACGAGGTCGGTGACGTCCTCGGAGATGGAGTGCATCTTCTCGACGCCCTCCTCCTCTTTCAGCGAGAGGATGGGGCGGATGTGGAGGGTGCCGGACCCGGCGTGCGCGAAGTACGCCGCCGAGGTGCCGTGGTCGGTGAGGACCTGCTCGAACTGCCCGACGTACTCCGCCAGCTCCTCTGGCGGCACCGTCGCGTCCTCGATGAACGGGTACGGCTTCGCGTCTCCCTGCATGCCCATTAGCAGCGGGATGGCCGCCTTCCGGAGCTTCCAGATGTCGGCCTGGTCCTCGGGGGTGTACGCCTCCAGCACATCGAACGCGTCGCCCTCGTCGACGAAGTGGGCGTTCGTGTCGGCGATGGCGTCTTCGAAGTCGTCGACGAGCTCGGAGTCCCACTCCAGCATGAGCGCCGCGGCCGCGCGGTCCGGGATCGGCTCGGCGTACTGCGCGAACTCCTGTGATCCGGCGGCGAGCGAGAACACCTCGTCGTCCATCAGCTCGACCGCGCTCACCGGGAACTCCAGCGCCTCGGGGACCGCCTTCATCGCGTCGACCAGCGAGTCGAAGGTGTACAGCGCGAGCGCCGTCTCCTCGGGACGGGTGACGAGGGACACCTCGGCCTCGACGATGGTGCCGAGCGTCCCCTCGGCGCCGACGAACAGCTTCGAGAGGTTGATCACCTCCTCGCCCTCGTCGTTCTCGTAGATGACCTTGTGGAGGTTGTAGCCGGAGACGGAGCGCTTGAGGTTCGGGTACTTCTCGTCGATCTCGGCCTCGTTCTCCTCGACGAGCTTTCGGGTGGTCTCGTACAGCGCGGCCTCTCGGTCGTCGCCCGCGACGATCTCCTCGTACTCCGGCGAGTCGAGGACGACCTCGCGGGTGTGGATGAGCGAGCCGTCCGCGAGCACCACGTCCAGCTCCTCCGTGTACGCGTCGGTGATCCCGTACCGCACCGAGTGCGCGCCCGTGGAGTTGTTGCCGATGCCGCCCACGACCGTCGCGCGCGCCGAGGAGGCCGGGTCGGGCGCGAACTTCAGTCCGTCCTCGGCCAGCCGGGTGTCGAGGTGGTCCTGGACGACCCCGGGCTGAACCACCGCCCGGCGGTCGTCGGGCCGGACCTCGACGATCTCGTCCATGTACTTCGAGAAGTCGAGGACGACACAGCCCGGGCCGACGGTCTGGCCGCCCAGCGAGGAACCCGCACCCCGGGGGATGACCGGGACCTCGTGGTCGGCCGCGACCCGCATCGTCGCCTGCACGTCCTCGACCGAGCGCGGCGTCACGACGCCCGCCGGCCGGGCCTGATAGATGCTACCGTCGGTGGCGTACAGTACCTGTGCGTACTCGTCGAACTGGACTTCGCCGTCGACGCGCCCGCGGAGGTCCTCCGCGAGCGCCCGGTAGGCGGGCACGTCCGGATGGTCGTGACCGAGCGCGGCCGCCGACGTGTCTAAGTCGGGCTTGTCACTTCCCCGCGTGGGCTGGCTTGCCATACTGGTAGACGAGAGAGAAAAGCGAATAAAACCTTTGTTCATGAAACTCGAACGGCGGCCGCTCGCCGGGATTTATTACCTCGCCGGGACACCCCGGCACATGGAGATACTCCACACCTGTCTCAACGTGGCTGACGCCGACCGCACCGCCGACTGGTACGTCGAGCAGCTCGGCTTCGAGCGATCGTGGGAGTTCACGACCGCCGACGGCGACACGCGCAACGTGTACGTCGCCGACGACGCCGGCGTCGAGTTCCAGCTGTCCGACACCGACGGCGAGGAGCCGAGCACGGACGGCGACCGCTACGACCACGTCGCCGTCGGCGTCGACGACGTCGACGAGACGTTCGAGGCGATCGACCACCACGGCGTGGTGAAGGAGCCGGGCGACCAGCCGGAGGCCGGCGCGCGGACCGCGTTCGTGAAGGACCCGGACGGGCACGCGGTCGAGCTGATCGAGCCGTTATAAATCGGGTCGGTGATCGGGGAGCGGGTTTATAACCGATTCCGGAGCGTTGCAGGCGGCCGTACACACGTCGACGGCGCGGTGAACTCCTCGAAAGCCCCAGCCGTTTGTTTATAAGCAGTCGATCGCGGGTCGACGGTAAACACCTCCAAAGCCCCAGCCGACGAGGCGGACTCTCTGAGTCCCACCCCGCACGGCATCGTACAGCACCTCACACCTCCCCAGCCTCGTCGGACGGACCGGCGCGGGCGGGGCCGCGCCGGCCCGCCGCCTCCAGCGAGAATCGAAGATTCTCTGGCAGCCGGCGCGTAGCGCCGGCGACAGCGAGGCGCGACGCGCCTCTGGCAGTCGGGCTTCGCCCGACGACCTCGCGCATGCTCCTCGCGGGCCTGCGGCCCGCTCGCAGGCACGCGGGGCGAGAGCGAAGCTCTCGCTTGCCGCCGGCGACGCCACCGCACGGCAGATATTAACGGTCATCGCCGTCGCCATCGCTATTTAAATATCGCATCGGCGCCAGCGATCTACCCCACCCGCTCCCGTCATCGACCACTGTCACTCCGGGACGCGAGCGACGCGAAAAAACCGACGTGTCGGAGGTCCGCGGTCGAGCGTTCGATCGACCGATTACAGGATGCCGGCGGCCTCGGCGGTCTCGACGATGTCCTGGGCCATCTTGTTGGTCGCTTCGTCGACCATCTGCCCGTCGACGCTCACGGCGCCTTTGCCCTCCTCCATCGCCTCGGCGTAGGCGTCGACGATGCGCTTGGCGCGCTCGGCGGTCTCCGGGTCCGGCGCGAACACTTCGTTGCCGATCTCGATCTGCGAGGGGTGGATCGCCCACTTGCCGTCGCAGCCGATCATGTTGGCGTTCTGGGCGGACTCGCGGAACCCGTCGGCGTCCTCGATGTCGGCGTACGGGCCGTCGAGGCACGGCAGGCCGGCCGACTTCGCCGCGGCGTTACACTCGGAGAGCGCGTGGTGCCAGTAGTGGCCCGGGTACTCCGGGAACTGGCCGATGTCGAGTCCGGGCGTCCCCATCGCCGCGGAGTAGTCACCGGGGCCGAAGATGATCGACGAGAGACGGTCGGAGGCGTGCGCGATCTCGTGGACGTTGTGCATCCCCTCACCGTCTTCGATCTGGGGTTCGAGCCCGATGCCGCCGACCTCCAGGTCGTTGTTCACCTCGACCTGGTGAAGCAGGTTCTCGACGGTGTGGATGTCGCTGGCGGACTTCACTTTCGGGACGATGATGTCGTCGATGTGCTCGCCCGCCTCGCCGACGACCGTGATCAGGTCGTCGTACCACCACTTGGTGTCGATGCCGTTCATCCGGAAGCTGAGGACCTTGTCGCTCCAGTCTTCCTCGCGGGCGGCCTTGATAAGCGGCTCGCGCGCGTCCGGCTTCGCGTTCGGCGCAACGGAGTCTTCGAGGTCGAGGAACACCTCGTCGGCGTCGCTGCTGGCCGCCGAGTGCATCATTTTCTCGTCGCTCGCGGGCGTTGCAAGCTGTGTCCGGCGAAGGGTAACGTCCGTCATGTATAGCGAGTCTATCACGCTCGTCCATGGAAATAAAGGTACCTTACGCGGGGGTATTTTCTCTGAGTCGAAAGCGAGTGAATTCGGATGAAAGCGGCCGTGTCCGGAGCCGTTCGCGCGGGCACAGTGCGGTTCCTGCCGTCGAGGCTAGCGGTTACGCGCCCCCACAAAGGAGAGTAGTACGACGCCACAGTCCGCACGACAGGCGGACGACGTCGCCTCAGCGGTCCACGCGTCGGACCGCGGCCACGATCAACAGCGCGAGGAGAAACGCTCCAACCACCGCACTGAGCGTCGTCAGCGAGAAGAGCCCGGGCTCCTCGACCGGGGCGGCACTGGCCGCCTCCGTCGACGCGGCTATGGGCAGCGCCGGGATCGCAGCGAGGAGGGCAGGACGAAACCGCACTCGTGTCATCTATCGATCACCGCTCGTCGTCCCGTCTCCCGTGACTCGTCGATACACGCGTACATGTTCGCAGTACTCCATCGCAGAGATGTCTCGACAGTAGTGCGGCATCGAAGTAGTATTTGGCCGCCAGAACCGTCGTTGCCGTTCCCTGAAGCATCTTCAGGCTCTCCCTGAACCGAGGTTTCAGACGGTGTACGACGAGAGACGGGATCAGGGCTCAGCGCGAGATCGTCCGCGAGAAATCGTCGGGGTTCGGGGTGGAGTCGGCCCCGGCCGCGTCAGTCGTCGGCCGGGGGTGCGGTTCGGCCGGTAGCTCTGTCTCGTTTGGCGGAGCGTCCCCGGTCTCGACGTCGGAGGCCTCGTCGAGCCGTTCGTCCGCCTCTTCGGACCGGTGGCGCGCTCGGGGTCGAAACTCGCGGTGTTTGATCAGTGGTCTCACGCTCTCTTCGCGCGATTTCTCGCGTAATCGCATCTAATCGTAGCCTTTGTCGGCCGGCGAATTGCCAGCCGATCTGCGTGTCGAGACGTATCTCTGTCGTACAGTGAACGTCAAGCACAGCTTGTGTAAACGACGGCGTAGTCGGCGAAGCTCCTCCTCCTTCGGGGACGGCGGCTTCGCCTCGGCCACCAACGGTATTCTCCAACCAACCAACCAACCGGACCGCGTTGCTTGTGAATCGGGGGATCTTCGACGCAGATCATCGCCGATTCTCCGCTTCACTTCCTTTGATTTGACGACCTACCCCGCCGCCTTACAGCGATTCATCAGAGCCATTGCCATCCAAGACCGTGTATCACGATAACTGCCAGTACCCCGAAAGCCGCCAGAGCCACCATGTAGAAAATCATTACAATTCCCATTTGTTTCTCTGTCATCTCACCGTCAAGCATATCTGAAATACTCATGACGTGATATAATATTGTAAGTTGATAAATCCTTACAGTAGTATCTCTCCACCAGTCAGTTGTAACGAATCACCCGGTAACGTACGCGGCTACCTGGAGATGAGCTTGCAGTGTATCGAGTCGGTAGGCTGTCGGTTTGTGGTTTTCAGCGACCCGGTTGTTTCAGATCAGAGCCTGTCTGAAGAGTAGGACCTCAACAGAACCGTCTCGAGAGTACGATAACACATGACAACAGCCAACACGGACTGTACTCTGATAAGGGTTACACCGATATCACGGATAACACGGCTGAAGCGCGTTTTTTTACGGTTTGACGAGCACCTTGATCGCCTCGCGCTCGTCCATCATGCGGTACCCCTCGGCGACCTCGTCGAGGCCGATCGTCTCGGTGAAGATCGGCGCCGGGTCGAGGGTACCCTGGAGCACGTCGGCCATCAGCTCCTCGGCGTACGCGCGGACGGGAGCGACGCCGCCCGCGAGCGTGACGTTGTCGCCGAACAGCCCGAACACGTCGAGTCCCTCGTCGTCGACGCCGTAGGGGACGCCGACGTAGCCGACCGTGCCGCCGGGGCGGACCGCGTCGATGGCGGTGTTCATCGCGCTGGCGGCCCCGACGCACTCCATCACGCGGTTCGGGCCGCCGTGGGTGAGCTCGCGGATGCGCTCGACGGCGGCCTCGCCGCGCTCCGAGACGGTCTCGGTGGCGCCGAACTCCTCGGCGAGGTCGAGTCGGTCCTCGTGGTGGCCCACCGCGATGATCCGCTCGGCGCCGAGCCGGCGGGCCGCGAGCACGCCGCAGAGCCCGACCGCGCCGTCGCCGATCACGACCACGGTCGACCCCGCCTCGACGCCCGCGCTCACGGCCGCGTGGTGGCCGGTGCCCATCACGTCTGTGAGGGGGAGCAGCGACCGGAGGGTCTCCTCGTCGTCGGCGTACCGGTCGGGGACGCGCACGAGCGTCCCGTCGGCGTGGGTCGACCGGACGTACTCGCCCTGTCCGCCCCCGTTGTCGCCGCCCCACGAGTCGCCGTTCGCACAGGAGGTGTGGAGCCCCTTCCGACAGAACTCGCACTCGCCACAGGAGATGGTGAAGGGGGCGAGCACGCGGTCGCCCGGCGCGACCGAGGTGACCTCCTCGCCGGTCTCCTCGACGATCCCCATCGGCTCGTGACCGACCGGCGAGCCCGCGTCGCGGTCGCTGTCGCCGCGGTAGAACCAGAGGTCGGAGCCGCAGACCGCGGTGTGGGTCACGCGGACGATCGCGTCGGTCGGGGCTCCGATCTCGGGGCGGGGTCGCTCTTCGACGTCGATCTCGCCGGGACCGTTGAAAACGGCTGCGCGCATGGGATCCGCTACCGGCGCGCGTGCCAAAAGGACGCGGGTCGGGCCGCCGGCGGTCGTCGCGACCCGCCGCGCGGCCGGTCGCGATCCTCACCGACGCCGGTCGCGGCTCAGTCAGCGCTGACCGCCGGCTCGTACTCGGCGATCGGCTCGCCGTCGCTCCGGGTGAAGAACGTCGCCAGCGCCGGCCCCGAGACGTTGTGCCAGACGCTGAACAGCGCGGGGATCAGCGCCGCGATGGGGTCGAAGAAGGCGGCGGCGAGCGCGACCGCGAGGCCGCTGTTCTGGAGGCCGACCTCGAACGCGCACGCTCGGGCCCGATCCTCTGCCATCCCAGTCAGCTTGCCGATGCCGTAGCCGGCGCCGAGACCGAGCCCGTTGTGCAGGACGACGGCGACGACCACTAGCGCGCCCGCGGTGAGGATGTTCTCGACGTTGAGGCCGACGACGGCGGCCACGATGGCGACGATGGCGACGACGCTGACTGCGGGGAACACCGAGAGTCCGACCTTCGCCGCGGTCGGCGCGTACCGGTCGAGCAGGAGCCGGAGCGCGAGCCCCGCGACGACCGGCACGAGGACGACCCAGATGATGGTCTCCGACAGCTGCGCGAAGGTGACCGAGATCTGCTCGCCGGCGAGCGCGACGATCCACGCCGGCATCACGAGCGGGGCGGCGATCGTGGTCACGGTCGTGATCGTCACCGACAGCGCGACGTCGCCCCGACCGAGGTACGTCATCACGTTCGAGGCGGTCCCACCCGGCGCCGCACCGACGAGGATCAGCCCGATGCCGACCTCCCACGGCAGTCCGAGGACGACGACGAGCGCGTACGCGAGCGTCGGCATCACGAGCCACTGCGCCGCCGCGCCGATCGCCACGTCCCGCGGGCGCTCGACGATGCGCTTGAAGTCGTCGGGCGTGAGCGTCAGCCCCATGCCGAGCATGATGATCCCGAGCAGCGGCGTGATGTACTCGGCGATGGGAGTGAACGCCGACGGCGCGTACAGCGCGGCCGCGGAGGCGACGAGGACCCAGACGACGAAGTACTTGCTCGTGAGCTCTCCCACTCGTTCGATCTGATCGATCGCGGTCATCCCGTCGAGGTCCTCCCGATCGGGTGAAAACATCATCAGTTCAAGCAATCTTTTCTGGATGTTTCGGCGAGCCGGTTGCGGAGCGAGGGAGCGTTCGCTCGCGACGGGCGAACGTTTCTCGAAGCTGAAACTACATGTCAGAACAGATATGAAATCTTAAATCGGTCCGACGATCACCCGCGAACGAGCCGACCGATGACGCTCCGCAGCGACGCAGACGCAGCGCAGCACCGACCGACGACGCCGCGAGGCGACCCGTGAGCGACGGCCCGACGCTCCGCATCGTCGACGAGCCGGACGACGACCCCGACGACGCGGTGCCCGCGCCGGTCCCGCCCGACGACCCCGAGGCGTGGTACGCTCCCGACGTGCGGGCGCAGTACGAGGCCGCCCCGGGCGTCGTCGCCACGGTTCGCGAGCGCGACGGCGGCCGATTCGGCTACGACGTCCGCGAGCCGCCGCTGTCGCCCGCCGACGCGGAGGCGCTGGAGCGGGTGCGTGACCACTTCTCCGCGGTCAGACACCGCCGCCCGCTCACGCGCGTCGGGGTCGTCGAGCGGGCCGAGCGGGGGTTCGAGCCGAAGTACGACCGCACGCTCGATCGGCTGCTGGACGCCGGCGCCGCCGCGCGCCGCCGGATCGACTACCACGCGCTGCGGGACCTACGGCTGCTCGGCGACGTGACGCCGCTCGCCTTGGACGACCGGATCGAGGTGGCCGACGTGGGCGACGAGCGCGAGCTGGTCGTCCACACCGAGACGTTCGCTCCCTTGGAGACCGGGATCGACGCCGACGCCGACTACGTGGACCGAGTCGCCGCCGAGCGGCTCGCGCAGTACGCGGTCGGCTTCGCCGGACTCTCCGTCGACGTGGTCGTCTACCGCGAGCGCCTGCTGGGCTCGGACGCGTTCGAGACGAAGTACGCCGTCCTCGAGCCCGACCTCCTCCCGGGCGACGAGGCGCTGATCGAGGAGTGCAAAGAGCGGATCTGGGAGACGACCGTGAACGGCGCCGTCGACGACCGCGAGGCGTTCGTCGCCGCGCACGCCCGGCGGTTCCTGTCGCGGCGTCTCACCGCCCGCAACACCCGAGCGTGGCTCGACGCGGCCGCCCACCGGGTCCGGGCCGCGCTGGCCGACCGCGGGCTCGCCGTGCCGCCGGTCGACTCCCGGTACGCCCGCGACCGCCTCGACGACCTGGCGTACTACGTGCTGCGCGACTTCGTCGGCGAGGGGATTTTGACGGTGCCGATCCGGGACCCGAACCTGGAGGACGTGGAGGCCAACCGCGTGGGCGAGCGGGTGAAGGTCGTCCCGCGCGCCTCCGTCCTGCGGGGGGCAGAGACCGAAGGCGACGCCCAGAGTGCCGGACCCGGCCGCGACGGCTCGGCCCCGGACGCCGGCGCCCGGGTGCCCACCAACCTCGCCTTCGAAGACGAGACGGCGTTCGTCAACGTCGTCACGGGGCTGGCGGCTCGGGACGGCACCGAGCTCAACGCCTCCACGCCGTCGGCGAAGGTGAACCTCGACGTCGACGGCGTCGACGAGACGATCCGGTGTGCGGTGGCGTTACCCGTCATCTCCGCCGACGGCCCGCACGTCTCGATCCGGAAGCAGAGCGCGGACGCGATGACGCCGGTAGACCTGGTCGACCGTGGGACGCTGTCGACGGAGCTCGTCACGCTGCTGTGGCTGCTGTACGAACACCGCGGGGTCGTCCTCTTCGCGGGGCCGACCGGCGTCGGGAAGACCACGCTTCTGAACGCCCACACCCCGTTCATCCCCTTCGACGACCGTCCAGTGTCGATCGACGAGGGATCCCGCGAGGTCCGGCTCCCGCACGAGACCGGGGTGTCGCTCACGACCCGCGAGCACGAGGAGTCGTACAAGGCGGTGAGCATGTCGGAGCTGATGACCGAAGCGAATTACCTGAATCCGGACGTGGAGGTGATCGCCGAGATCAACACGCCCGCGAGCTTCGAGACGTTCGCCGAGACGCTCAACACGGGCCACGGGGTGATCGGCTCCACCCACGCCGAGGACGTCGAGGCGCTCGTGAATCGCGTGGTCGAGCGGGGGTTGCCCCCGTATCTCCTCCGCGAGATCGACCTCGTCGTCTTCCCGCGACAGGTCGGCGGCGAGCGGTACGTCTCGCGGGCGGTCGAGCTGCTCTCCGCCGAGGAGTACGAGGCGCTCGACCCGGAGGCGAAGCGGAGTCCGGCGGGGAGCCCCAAACGCGGCGGCGCCGGCGTCGTCGACAAGGGCGGCGAGCCGGTGTACTACAACACGGTCGCGTGGCGCGACGCCGACGGCGAGTTCCGGTTCCCGGGCGCTCCCGAAGCCGACGCGGCGACCGCCCCGGGCGAGGGGCCGCGTCTCCACGCGTTCGACCGGATCGCGGACCACACCGACCGCGAGGCCGACGCCGTGCGGTCGGAGTTCGTCGCCAAGCGCCGGTACGTCGAGTACCTCGTTCGGGAGGGGATCGACGACGCCGACGCGCTGTTCGAGTTCCTCGCCGACCTCCGGACCGACGAGGCCGCGACCGTCGAGCGCGCGGCGCGGACCATGGACCGGGCGGGCGACCGGGGTGACCGGGCCGACGGATGCGACAGGAGCGGGGGACGGCACCGGGGCGACGGGCGTGACCAGACCGACGGACGGGGGCGGCCGTGAGGGAGGAGCCGACGACCGACGGCGAGAGCGGGGGCGGCGGGCTCGGGCGAGTCGTCGACGCCGCCGACGCCGATGGGTTCCTTCGGAGCGGCCGGTCGGCGGTGGTCGACCGGGCCCTGTACGCGCTGTTCGCGCGCCACGCGAGCGACCGACGGCACGACGCCGACCGGAAGCGCTACCGCGGGACGGCGCTGGACACGGGGTTCGAGACCTACCTGTCGCGGGTGTACGGCCTCTCGTGGCTCGTCGCGTTCGCCGTCGCCGGGCCGACCCTCCTCGTCGCGACCGGGGCGATGCCCGACCTGCTCGCGGCCGTCGAGGGGCGGGTCGGGGACGCCGCGTCGGTCTCAGTGCCGTCGTCCGCGGCGGTCGCCGTCGCGCTCGCCGCGCTCGCCGGACTCCTCGCGAAGCGGGCGGCGGTGCGGCTCGGCGGGCTCCACCTGCGGTGGCTCACGGCGACGCGCCGGACGGACATCGAGCGGACGCTCCCGGCGGCGGTCCGGTACCTCGAACTGCTCGCGTCCGGGAGCGATGGTCCCCGCGAGATGGTCGCGAAGACCGCCGCCAGCGACGCCTACGGCGGGACGGCGACCTCGCTTCGGAAGGCGCTCAACGCGGCGCGGCTCGCCGGGAGCCTCGACGAGGGGCTCCGCCGGGTCGCCCGCGACACGCCCTCGCGGGAGCTGCTCGCGCCGTTCCTGCTGAAGTTCCGCAAGCACGCGGCCACCGGCGACGAGGCGCTCGCGGAGTACCTCCGGACCGAGAGCCGGATGCTCGCGCATCGACAGGACCGGGCCCGCAAGCGCGCCAGACGGTTCCTGGAGCTGCTCACGGAGCTGTTCGTCGCCGTGCTTGTGTTGCCGGCGCTGCTCGTCATCGCGGCGACCGCGCTCACCGTCGTCGTCCCCGAGCTGCTCCCCCCGGTTGACACGCCGGTCGGGGTGGTGCCGACGCGGGCGGTCGTGCTCTACGGGGCCGTCTGCTTCCTCGTCGCCATCGGGCTCGCGGGCGCCGTCGCCGTCGGGACGCTCCGCCCGCCGAACCAGCGCGCGAGCTACGACCTGCCCGGATCGCCTCGCGGAATTCTCGCCTCGGTGGGGCACAATCCGGCGAGCGCCGCGGTCGCCTGCGCGCCGCCGACCGCCCTGCTCGCGATCGGCCTCGCGCTCGCGGAGTACACGCTCGTCAACGTCGTGCTGCTCTCGTACGCGGCGTTCGCGATTCCCGTGGGTGCCGTCGCGGTCAGGCGCACCCGGATCGACGACGCGAAGGACCGCGAGCTGGCCGACTTCGTCCACGCTGTCTCCGGGCACGTCGCGCACGGCCGCCCGCTCTCGGACGCGGTCGCGACGGTGGCGCGCGACGTCGACCTCGGGGTGCTCGACGACGACGTGGCCGACCTCGCGTTCGCGCTGGGGTCGACGACGGCGACGGGAGGGACGCCGGCGGACGGCGACGGCGCCGCCGACGTCCGCGCGGCCGCGATCGACCGGTTCGTCGATCGCGTGGGAACGCCGCTCGCCGAGGGGACGCTCGGGCTCGTCACCGGCGCGCTGAACGCCGGCAGCGACGCCGACGCCGTCTTCGAGACGCTCCGGATCGAGGTGGGACAGCTGTACAGCGAGCAGCGCGCGCTCCGCTCGTCGATGCACCCGTACGTCGCGGTCGGCTGGGCGGCGGCCGCGCTGGTCGCCGGCGTCGTCGCCGTGGTCAACACGCAGGTGATCGACGCCGCGCGGCTCGCCGCGCTCGCCGGCGCCACGGACCTCGTGACGGAGCCGGAGACGGTCCACCCGGAGCTCGAGCGCTTCCGCCTGTACGTGGTCACGCAGGCGACGATGCTCGCGTCGGGCTGGTTCGCCGGCACCGCCTCCCGCGGACGCTACGAGGCGCTGCTCCACTCCGGGCTGCTCGTGGGACTCTGCTACGTCGTCTTCACCGTCGGCGGGCTGTTGTAGGCGGGAGGGGCGCCGAACGAGACTTCCGCGAGGAGCCCTCACGACCCGGTATGAACGCACGCGAGCGGATCGAGGCCTACTACGACGCGCTCCGAGGCGGCGAGCCGCTCGGCCCGTACTTCGCCGCAGCCGACGACGGCGACGACGAGCCCGTGAAGTTCGGGATCTCCGAGCGGCTGGTCGGCGCGGAAGCGATCCGGGCCGGGCTCCGGCGGCAGACCGAAACGACGACCGACTGGGCGGTGACGAGCCGCGCGCTGCGCGTCACCGAGCGCGACCGCCACGCGTGGTTCAGCGACGACGTGTCGATGGCCTGGACCGACGCGGAGACGGGGGAGCGGCGCGCGTTCGAGACGCGCTGGAGCGGCGCGCTCGAACGCCGGGCCGGCGAGTGGCGCTTCGTCGGGATGCACGTCAGCACGGCCGACGAGCTGTGACCGGGCCGTCGGAGCGACGGCGACGCCGACCGCCGTCGACCCGATCGATTAAAGTCGACTTGTCCTAACCAACCGCTAGTGGTTATCATCGACGCGGCGGGTGACGGACGGGCTCGACCGGGGCGGCGAGCGCGGGGTGTCGCGTGACCGACGCGACCCTCGTCGTCGTCGCCGGAACGACCGAGACGGCCGCGATCGACGGCATCAGCGCCGCGGGCGCCGACCCGACGCTCCGGCGGCACACGCCGAGCGCGGACCTCGAGATCGTCGCCGACGGCCGGCCCGCGCCCGGCTCGCCGGTGCCGGTCAGTCCGTCCGGCTGTCCGACGCCCGCGGTCGTCACCCGGGCGGTCCGAGAGCTCGTCGACCTCGAATTCGTCGGGATCGACGCCGGCCTCGCCGTGCCGACGTCGCCGACGTCGACGTCGGCCCTCGACGCGAACGCGGCCCCCGGCGGCGACGTCCGGGCGCGCGAGCCGGTGTCGGACGCGGCGGCCGTCTTCGAGCGCGGGCGCGAGCTGGCGGAGACGATAGCGGACGCGGGGGGCGCCGACGGCGATGACGCCGCCGAGGGAAGCGCCCCCGACGAGCTCCTCGTCGGCGAGACGATCCCGGGGGGGACGACGACCGCGCTCGGCGTCCTGACCGCGCTCGGCGAGCGGCCGGTCGTCTCCTCGTCGCTGGCGGCGAACCCGCTGGCGAGAAAGCGGGCGGTCGTCGAGGAGGGGCTGGCCGCGAGCGGACTGTCTCCCGGCGACGCCGCGGGCGACCCCGTCGACGCGCTCCGGCTGACGGGCGACCCCGTGCTCGCGGCGGCCGCCGGGCTCGTCGTCGGCGCCGTCGAGCGCGGGATCGACGTGACGCTCGCGGGCGGCACCCAAATGGCGACGGTCGCCGCGCTGGCGCGGCACGCGGGGGTCGACCGGCGGCTCTCGCTGGCGACGACCGCGTTCGTCGCCGAGGACCCGACCGCGGACGTGGCCGGACTCGCGGAGGATCTCGACCTGGCGCTGACCGCGACCGACCCGGGGTTCGACGCGAGCGACCGCCCGGCGATGCGGGCCTACGCCCGGGGCGAGGCGAAGGAGGGCGTCGGAATGGGCGGCGCGCTGGCGCTCGCCGACCGCGCCGGCGTGTCGGACGCCGACCTGCGCGAGCGCGTCGCCGCGATCACCGACCGGCTGCTCGCCGAGCGCGGGGAGGAGGCGGAGAGCGCGACGGAGGCGACGGGAGGCGACGCCCGATGAAGGGGATCGTCCTCGGCGGAGTCAGCTCCGGCGTCGGGAAGACCGTCGCGACGCTGGCGGCGATCCGGGCGCTCGAAGGCGCGGGCCACGCGGTCCAGCCGGCGAAGGCGGGTCCCGACTTCATCGACCCGAGCCACCACGAGCGCGTCGCGGGACGCCCCTCGCGGACGCTCGACCTGTGGCTGCAGGGCGCGGACGGACTGCGCCGGAACTACGCCCGCGGCGCGGGCGACGTCTGCGTCGTCGAGGGCGTGATGGGCCTGTACGACGGCGACGGGTCGAGCACGGCCGCGGTCGCCGAGGCGCTCGACCTCCCGGTCGCGCTCGTCGTCGACGCGAGCGCGGGGATGGAGAGCGTCGCGGCGACCGCGCTCGGCTTCCGGGCGTACGCCGACCGGGCCGGTCGCGATATCGACGTCGCCGGGGTGATCGCCCAGCGCGCGCACGGCGGACGCCACGAAGACGGGATCCGCGAGGCGCTACCGGCGGACATGGCCTACCTCGGCCGGATCCCCCCGAACGACGACTTGACCGTTCCCGAGCGTCACCTCGGGCTGCACATGGGCGCGGAGTCGCCCGTGCCCGAGGACGCGCTGGACGCGGCGGCCGAGGGGATCCGGACCGAACGGTTGCTCGACCTCGCGCGGGAGCCGGCGGGGGAGACAGACGAATCGAGCGACGGGGCGAGCGCAGTCGAGGCGACCGCCGGCGATCGCCCGCGCGTCGCGGTCGCCCGCGACGAGGCGTTCCGGTTCGCGTACCCGGCGACGATAGAGCGCCTGCGCGAGCGGGCGACCGTCGAGTCGTTCGCGCCGACCGCGGGCGACCCGCTCCCGCCCTGCGACGGCGTCTACCTCCCCGGCGGCTACCCCGAACTGCACGCCGCGGCGCTCGCGGAGAGCCCGGCGCTCGCCGACGTCGCCGAGGCGGCCGCGGCGGGCGTTCCCGTGCTCGGCGAGTGCGGCGGGCTGATGGCGCTCGCGGAGTCGCTGACGACCGTCGAGGGGGAGACGCACGCGATGGCGGGCGTCCTCCCGGCCGACGTGCGAATGCGCGACCGGTACCAGGCGCTCGACCACGTGGAACTGCGGGCGCGGCGGGACGCCCCGACGGCCGCGGCCGGCGAGACCCTGCGGGGCCACGAGTTCCACTACTCCGCGGCCGACGTCGCGGGCGACGCCCGGTTCGCCTTCGACGTGGAGCGCGGGACGGGGATCGACGGCGACCGCGACGGCCTGACCGAACACCGGACGCTCGGAACGTACTGTCACGTCCACCCCGAGAGCGGGGCGTTCGACGCGTTCCTCGACGGGTTGTGACGATGCCGACCGCGTCCCTCGCGCCGTTCGGCGCCGGACCCGCCGCGCTCGCGGCCCTCGCCGCGCTGGCGATCGCGGTCGCGCTCGACCTCGCCGTCGCGGAGCCGCCGGGGCGGGTCCACCCCGTCGCGCTGTTCGGCTCGGTCGTCGAGCGGGTCGATCGACCGTGGACGCGCCCGCGGCTCGCCGGCGTCGCGGCCGCGGTCGGGCTCCCGCTCGTCGCCGCGGCGGTCGCCGGCGGGACCGTGGTGATGGCGGCGGGCGTCGGCGTCCGGATCGGCGTCGATCCGAGGATCGTCGCCGTCTCCGTCGCCGGCACGCTCCTCTTCTCGCTCGTCAGCCTGCGGATGCTGCGCGAGGTCACCGCGGAGGTCGTCGCGCTGACCGAGACAGACCCGGAGGCGGCCCGCGAGTCGGTCCGGGCGCTCGTGGGACGGGACGCCGCCGACCTCTCGCCGGCGGCCCTCCGGAGCGCGGCCGTCGAGAGCGCGGCCGAGAACCTCGCCGACGGGTTCGTCGCTCCGCTGGCGGGGTTCGCCGTCGGGGCGACGGTCGGACTGGCGGTCGCTCCGGCCTCCGTCCTCCCGCTCGCCGCGGGGATCGCCGGCGCGGCGTGGGTGAAGGCCGTGAACACGCTCGACTCGATGCTCGGCTACCGGACGAAGCCGGTCGGCTGGGCGAGCGCGCGGCTCGACGACGCGGTCATGTACCTCCCGGCCCGCGCGACCGCGGCGTGTCTCGCGATCGCGGCCGGGTCGGTCGGGACGCTCTCGCGCGCCAGGCCGTGGGCGCGGGAGCCGGGATCACCCAACTCCGGGTGGCCGATGGCGACCGCGGCGGCCGCGCTCGACGTGCGGCTGGCGAAGCCGGGCCACTACGCGCTCAACGCGACCGCCGCGTCGCCGAGCGTCGCCGACGCGGAGCGGGCGGTCCGGCTCGTCGGCGTCGCCGCCGGCGTCGCCGTCGCGGGGACGGCGGGGTGGCTGCTCGCGGCCGGCTGGCTGCTGGCGGGCGGCTGGCCCCCGTCGCCGGCGGGGGTGGTCGGATGACCGCGGCCGCGGCCGCGCTCCGGGGCGCGCTCGGCTTCCTCACCCGGCTCCCGGTCGGGCGGAGCGAGGCGGCGTGGGAGGCGTTCGGGCGGGCGCCGTGGACGTTCCCGCTCGTCGGCTACCTCGTCGGCGGGCTCGTCGCGCTCCCCCTGCTCGCGCCCGCGCCGGCTCCGACCGTCGCGCTGGCGTTCCCGCTCGCCGTGTACGCCGTGACCGGGATCACCCACCTCGACGGAGTGGCCGACCTCGGCGACGCGGCGGTCGTCCACGGAGGCCCGGCTGAGCGCCGGGAGGTCCTGAAGGACTCCGCGCTCGGCGTCGGCGGGACGGTCGCGCTCGTCGCCGTCGTCCTCGGGCTGGCGACCGCCGCGCTCGGACTCGTCGAGGCTGCGACCGCGCGGAGCGAACTCTTCGCCGCGATCGGCGTCGTCGTCGCCGCCGAGGTCGGCGCGAAGGCCGCGACCGCGACGCTCGTCTGCGTCGGCGACGCGGCCCACGAGGGGCTCGGCTCCACGCTCACCGACGAGGCCACCGCCGGGTCGGCGCTGCCCGTCCTGGCGCTCGCGGCGCCGGCGGCGCTGCTCGCGTGGCCGCGGGTCCTGCCGGGGGTCGCCGCGCTCCTCGCCGCGCTGGCGACGGCGTGGCTCCTCCGGCGGTGGGCCCGGCGACGGCTCGGCGGCGTCTCCGGCGACGTGCTCGGCGCGACGAACGAGCTCGCGCGGGTCGCGGCGCTGCACGCGGGGGTGATCGCGTGGACGCGCTTGTGATGTGCGGCGGCCGGGGGACGCGACTCGGTGGAGGGACGGAAAAACCGCTGACCCCGATCGGAGGGCGACCGATGGTCGACCGCGTACTCGACGCGCTCGCCGAGAGCCGCGTCGGGACGACGCGCGCGGTCGTCTCGCCGCACGCGTCGGCGACGCGCGCCCACCTCACCGACGAGCGCCCGGAGCTCCCCGCGATCGACGCCCCGGGCGACGGCTACGTCGCGGACCTGCAGTACGCGATGGAGCGGGTCGGAGCGGAGGGCGCCGACGAGGCCCCGCCGCCCCTCCTGACCGTCGCCGCCGACCTCCCGCTCCTCGAGCCCGAGGCCGTGAACGGCGTGATCGACGCGGCCCGGGCCGCCGGCGACGACGACGCGCCGGCGTCGCTCACGGTCTGCGTCCCCGCCGCGCGCAAGCGCGAGCTCGGCGTCAGCGCCGACGCGGCGACCGAGATCGGCGGTCGCGAGGTCGTCCCCGCCGGAATCAACGTCGTCGGGGGCGAAACCGAACGCGACGACGGCGACGCCGCCGTCCACCTCACAGAGGACGTCCGGCTCGCCGTCAACGTCAACTACCCGTCGGACGTTCGGGTCGCCGAGCGGCTCCTCGCCGACGGGGAGTCGGACGCGGACGACGACTGAACACGCCCATGAACTACGACGACGCCGTCGACATCGACCGCGCGCCCCACGGGAGCAGCGACGACCCCGACCTGCTGGACTTCTCGGCGAACACCAACCCTGAGATCCCCGAGGGCGTCGAGGCGGTCTACCGCGACGCGTTCGACGACGCGCGGAGCTATCCCTCGGAGCCGCCGACGGCGTTCCGGGCGGCCGCGGCCGACTACGTGGACTGCGACCCCGAGGACGTGATTCCGGCGCCCGGCGGGCTCGCCGCGATCCGGGCGACGGTCGCGCTCGCGGTCGACCCGGGCGACACCGCCGTGGTTCCGGCACCGAGCTTCGGCGAGTACGCCCGCGAGGTGCGGCTGCAGGGGGGCGAGCCCGCGTTCGTTCCGGCGAGCGAGATCCTCGACGCCGACCCGAGCGGCCACGCGCTCGCCGTCGTCTGTACCCCGAACAACCCGACCGGGGCCGCGTACGATCGCGAGGCGCTGGATCGCTTCGCGGCGCGGTGCCGCGAGGTCGGAACGCCCCTGCTCGTCGACGAGGCGTTCCTCGGGTTCACCGACCGCCCGTCGCTCGCGGGGACGGAGGGGGTCGTCGCGGCCCGCTCGCTCACGAAGCTGTTCGGCCTGCCCGGGATCCGGACGGGGTTCGCGGTCGCGACCGGCGAGTTCGGCGCCGCGCTCTCGAACGCCCGGCGGCCGTGGAACCTGAGCGCCCCGGCTCTCGCGACCGGCGCGTACTGCATGCGACGGGAGGAGTTTATAAAGACGACCCGCGAGCGCGTTCGCTCGGAACGGTCCCGGATGCGCGAGGCCCTCGCCGAGCGCTACGACGTCTCCCCCTCCGACGCGCCGTTCCTGCTGCTCGACGTCGGACCGGACGGTCGGTCGGTCGAGGCGGTCGTCCGGGACGCCCGCGAGCGGGACGTGGCGGTCCGGGACGCGACCACCTTCCGCGGGCTCGACTCGCACGTCCGCGTCGCGGTGCGCCGGCCTGCCGAGAACGACCGGCTGCTTTCGGCGCTCGGCGTGGGAGAGGGGACGGCGGACGACGGTGCGACGACCACCGCGGAGGGCGACGATGTTTGAGGCGACCGTGCGCGACGGCGTCCTCCGCCTGCGACGCCCGGGGACCCGCTGGCTCTCGACCGGGTGGAACGGCGGTCGCTCGCGCGGGCCCGCCGCCTACAACGTCACCGTCCCGGAGGGGTTCGAGCGCACCGACCTCGGCGCGTACCGCGACGAGCGGCTGGCGCGGGCGGGGTATAAAAAGAAAAGCGGCGCGGGACGCGGCGGCGACCCGCCGACCCTGTTCACCGGCGTCGCGATGGAGCACGCCCGGGGCGCGCGCCGCGGACCCGTCGTCGCGTACGCGACGGCCGGGCTCTCGAACCCGGCGATGCTCCCGATGGACCCGGCGGCGGACGGCGCGGACGGCGCGGGCGACGCGGACGGCGCGGCGGCGGACGCCACCGACCCGGAGCGCGACGACCGGGCGGCGGACGCGGAACCGCCCCGGCGACCCGGCACGGTCAACCTCATCGTCGGGACCACCCGTCGGCTCGCGGACGGCGCCGCGGCGAACCTCGTCGCCGTCGCGGCCGAGGCGAAGGCGGCGACGCTGCTCGCGACCGCGGGCGTACCGGGGACGACGAGCGACGCGGTCGTGGTCGCCGACGACCCGGACGGAGAGCCGGCGGCGTTCTCGGGCAGCGCCACGCCGGTCGGCGCGGCGGCCCGCGTCTGCGTCCGGGACGCGGTCCGCGCGAGCCTGCGATCGCGGTACCCGGACGGCGACCTGCCCGGTCCGGCCGGCGACGCCGAACACGGCGTTGTCGCCGACGAGCGGGCGGAGGTCTTCGAACTATGACACACGACGACACAGACACCGACGGCGACGCAGACGGATCGACCGACGAACAGCCGACCGACGAGGATCCCCGCGCCCGGACGCCCGGCGGCGGCGCGGCCCCCGAACCGGAGCCCATCGAGCCGGCCGCGCCCGAGGAGTTCGGGCTCGTGCAGGCCTGGTGGGGCGACGGGAAGGGCAAGACTACGGCGGCGATGGGAATGGGATTCCGGGCCGCGGGGCACGGCTACCGCGTCCACATGCTCCAGTTCATGAAGGGGGGCGCGGACAGCGTCGAGGGCGTTCGCGGCGAGTACAACGCCATCGCCGCGATGCCGGGGTTCACCTACGAGAACGCCGGCCACTACGGCTGGCACGGGCTGCTCGACGGCTCCGCCGACGACGAGCACGAGGCGAAGGCGTCGGCCGCCTTCGAGCGCGCCGAGACGCTCGTCGCGGGCGCCGCCGACGCCGACCTCTCCGCACCGCTCCCGCTCGACGGCGACCCCGACGACGGCGTCCACATGCTAATCTTAGACGAGCTGTTGTACGCGGCCGACCGAGGGCTCGTCGACCCAGACGACGTCGTCGCGCTCGCCGAGTCGAAGCCGGACGGGCTCGAACTCGTCCTCACCGGGAGCCACGCGAAGCCGGCGTATTTGGAGGGGGTCGCGGACCTGATCACGAACGTTCGGAAGGTCGCCCACCCCTTCGACGCGGGCCACCGCGCCCGCCGGGGGACGGAGTACTGAGCCACGTGGTCCGACGGAGGCGCACATGACCGATCCCGACGCCGACACGGTTCTGATCGCCGGGACGGCGAGCCACGCCGGCAAGAGCACGCTGGCCGCCGGGCTCTGCCGACACCTCGCCCGGAACGGGGTCGCGGCCGCCCCGTTCAAGGCGCAGAACATGAGCAACAACGCCCGGGTCGCGCTCGCGCCGGACGGCGACTGGGGCGAGATCGGCGTCTCCCAGTTCGTGCAGGCCCGGGCGGCCGAGCTCCCGGCGACGACCGACATGAACCCCGTGCTGCTCAAGCCCCGCGGCGACGGGGAGAGCCAGCTGATCGTCGACGGCGAGGCCGTCGGCCACTACGCGGCCGGCGAGTACTACGAGTCGCACTGGGAGGCCGCCCGCGAGGCCGCCGTCGCGGCGCACCGCCGACTCGCCGCCGACCACGACGTGATCGTCGCCGAGGGGGCGGGGAGCATCGCCGAGATCAACCTGCACGACCGGGACCTCGCGAACGTCGAGTGCGCCCGGTTCGCCGACGCCCGGGTCCTGATCGCGGTCGACATCGAGCGCGGCGGCGCCTTCGCGAGCCTCTACGGGACGCTCGAACTCCTCCCCGACGACGTCCGCGAGCGCGTCGCCGGCGCGGTCGTCACGAAGTTCCGCGGCGACCCCTCGCTGCTGGACCCCGGCATCGCGGAGATCGAGGACCGGACGGGCGTCCCGATCGTCGGCGTCGTCCCGCACGACGACCCCGGCCTCCCCGCGGAGGACAGCCTCTCGCTGCCGGACGCGGGGGACGGAAGCGAGACGGGAAGCGGTCGGGGCGGCGACGGAGCGACCCCCCTCGGCGCGGACGACGGCGTCGCGGACGCCGACGCGGTCCGGATCGCCGTCCCGCGGCTCCCGCGGATCTCGAACTTCACCGACCTGGAACCGCTGGCGCGCGAACCGGGGGTTCGGGTCGCGTACGTCTCGCTCGACGCGTCCGGGAGCGGCGCCGACGCCGCTCTCGACGGCGCCGACGCGGTCGTCCTCCCCGGGTCGAAGAACACCGTCGACGACCTGCTCGCGCTCCGCGACGCCGGCTTCGACGACGCGCTCCGCGGGTTCGCGGGCCCGATCGTCGGTCTCTGCGGCGGGTACCAGATCCTCGGCGAGCGGCTGACGAACGCCGAGGTCGAGGGAACCGGAGCGCGGTCCGAGGTCGAGGGCGTCGGCGTGCTCCCGGTCGAGACGCGCTTTGCGACCGACAAGCGCGTCGAACGCGTGACGCGGTCGGTCGACGGGGTCGGCCCGCTCGCCGGCGCGGACGGGACCGCGACCGGCTACGAGATCCGCATGGGCCGGTCGTCGCCCACGGCGGCGGTCGCTCGGCCGCTGGGGCCGGAGAGCGCGGCGACCGACCGGGCGCTCGGAACGTACCTCCACGGCCTCTTCGAGAACGCGGGCGTCCGGGAGGCGTTCGTGGAACGGGTGTTCGCGGCGGCGGGGAAGTCGCGGCCAGTACCCGGGCCCGGCGGGGACGAGGACGGAGGAGGCGAGACCCCGGGGGCGGGCGAGCGCTCCCCCTACGACCGCGCGGCCGACCTCGTCGCCGACAACGTCGACCTCGGAGCGATCGGATTCGGCGACCTCGGCTGACCCCGGCTCGGTTCTGGCAAAAATCCCTTATAAATCACCGTCGATGAATGGCTCATGGTCTCCCGCGAGAACGCCGTCATCGGGACGTGTATCGCCCTCACCCTCGCCGTCGCTCTGGCCGTCGATTCGCTGAGCGTGTCGTACCCGGCGTGGGTCCCGCTCGCGCTGTTCGTCGGCGGCGGGGTCGTCGTCCCGCTCGCGATCAACGAGGCGCTGGACCGGCGGGAGGCGGCATAGGAAGGCGCAGGTCGCCAGTCTGACGCGGCCCACCGATCACCCGCCGGCCAGCGTCTCCTCCAACAGCTTTCGCTGTGCCGCCGCGAGGTGCTCGGCGAACGTCGAGGGGGCGATATCGAGCGCCTCGGCGACCGCCCTCGCGTTGGCGTCGCGGGGCCGCTCGAAGTACCCCATCCGGTAGGCGGTGCGCAGCACCTCGCACTGGCGGTCGGTGAGCCGGCCGCGGTCGACGAGGGTCCGGTCGGACGCCGCGTCGCCGTCGGCCGCGCCGTGGACGAGGTAGCGCACCTCGACGCCGTCCGCGATGCCGTCGAGCGCCGAGATGACGTCGCGGAGGCGTTCGAGGTCGGGGAGGTGGAGCGTGAGGAGCAGGACGCCGTCCTCGGCCCGCGCGTCGGCGATCGGACAGTCGAGCTCCTCGATGACCCGACAGGCGCACTCCCCGTCGCGCGGGCGGTCGTACCGGTACACGCGCTCGCCGCCGAGGTCGACGACCGACGCGGCCCCGGGGACGTCCGCCGCGCGGTCGATCGCGTCCGGGTCGCGGGCGCGGAACTCCTCGGTGTGCGTGTCGCCCGCGTGCGTCCAGTTGACGCCCGTGATCGGGCCGTCGTGGGCGGTCGAGGCCGCGACGACGGGGCAGTTCCCCGCGCCGTGGATCGCGACGCCCGCGCGGATGCCCTCGGGAGCCGCTCCCGCGCGCTCGTCCGTCGGTTCGCGTCCGGTTCCCATCGGATCACGGGTGGGGCGACGGACACAAAGGCCTGATCCCAGACGAGCCGGTCGCCCGCGAAGACGCCGAGAACACCCGCACTACTGTGGGTCGATCGGTACCGGTTCGCGGCCCGGAGCCGCGGTCGTGCACCGAGCGACCCACGCCGTCGGAGCGGTCTCCCTGGGAGGTGCCGGAGTCGGAATGAGCGTTGCAGCGGCCGCCGACTGAGAGGTCGTCGCGACCGCGATCACCGGTCTCAACGGCTGCGACTCGACAGCGGCAATGAAGGGGACCACCACCCGCGAACGGCGCGTCGCCGGCCTCAGGGCGCGAAGTAGGCGTCCGGACCGCGGACGCCGCGGAGCTCGCGGAGGGGGCGGGCGCCGCACCGGCCGCAGGCGTCCGGCTCCGCGGGGTCGTCGGGCAGCGCGAACACCGTCTCGCAGGCGTCGCAGGCGACGTAGCGGAGCGCGAGCGACGGGGTGTCGGTCATGCGTGCGGTAGGCGGCCGGCGTACATGAACCCCGATCCGAACGGTGGCGAGGACCGCCGGTCGCGCAACCCCTAAGACGCGAGCGACCGCACGGATCGTATGAAGATCGCGATACTCGGCGGGACCGGCGACATCGGCGAGGGGCTGGCCCTCCGGCTGGCGGCCGACACGTCCCACCGCGTCACGATCGGCTCGCGCGACGCGGAGAAGGCCGAGAACAAGGCCGAGGAGTATACCACGGAACTGGAGAGCCGCGGCCTCGAGGCGACGGTCGAGGGCGCCGAAAACGCGACGGCCGCGGCCGCGGCGAAGGTCGTCGTCCTCGCCGTCCCGCCGTACCACGTCGGCGACACGGTCGAGGCGATCGCCGACGAGTTGGACGACGGCGACGTCCTCGTCTCCCCCGCGACGGGGATGAAACGCGACGAGGAGGGGTTCCACTACCACAAGCCGGGCGCGGGCTCGGTGACGCGGATCGCGGCGGACGCCGCGCCGGAGGGCGTCGACGTCGTCGGCGCGTTCCACAACCTCGCGGCGGGCCGGCTCGCGAACCTCGACGCCGACCTCGGGATCGACACGCTCGTGATCGGCGACGACGAGGACGCCAAGCGAACGGTCACGGACGTCGCGGAGGGGATCGAGGGGCTCCGCGCGCTCGACGCCGGCGGGCTCGCCAACGCGCCCGAGATCGAGGGACTCACCCCCCTCCTGATCAACGTCGCCAGCAACAACGACGGCCTGCACGACCTCGGCGTCGAATTCAAGTAAGCGCTCGCGGCCGCCGTTCCGTTAGGCCTTTGCGCGACCGGCCCCTTCGGTCGATAGATGGAGTACCTGGAGCGCCGGGTCGCGCTGGTCGAGGACCGGCTGGAGGCCGTCATCGACGAGGTCGAGCCCGACGAGCTGTCCGACGAGGTCGGCCACGTCGTCCTCGCCGGCGGCAAGCGGGTCCGCCCGGCGGTGACGATCCTCGCCTGCGAGGCGTTCGACGGCGACCCCGACGACGCCGTCGACTTCGCGGCCGGCATCGAGTTCGTCCACAACGCGTCGCTCGTGATCGACGACATCATCGACCGCTCGGAGGTCCGGCGCGGCACGCCCTCCGCGTGGGCGGAGTTCGGGTACGGCCCCGCGATCGTCGCCAGCGACGGCCTGCTCGGCGAGGCGTTCGGGCTGTTCTCGGCGGAGCCGCGCGCCATGCGGACCGTCGCCGAGGCGATGGTCGAGCTCGGCGAGGGCGAGGCGACCGAGCTCGCCGACCGCCCGACGACGGAGACGGAGTACATGGAGCTCGCCCGACGGAAGACCGGCGCGCTGTTCCGGGCCGCCGCCGAGCTCGGCGCGGTCGCCGGCGGCGCCGACCCCCACGCGATCGACTCGTTCGGCGAGTACGCCGAGCGCGTCGGCGTCGCGTTCCAGATGCGCGACGACGTGCTCGACGCGACCGCCGACGCCGACGACCTCGGCAAGCCGACCGGACAGGATGCGGAGATGGACCGGCCCTCCGTCGTACAGGTCACCTCGCTTACCCCCGAGGAGATCGACGAGCGGGCGCGCGAGCAGTCGGAGCTGGCGCTGGCCGCGCTCGACGACGCCGACCCGCCGGAGACGGAGGCGATCGAGTACCTCCGCGACCTGGCGGAGTTCGTCGTCGTCCGAGAACGGTAGCCCGCTCGCGGCCGGAACAGAGACCGACGCGGTGGCGGTCTGGACGCGGTCGTCGGGACCGCGACGAGAACACACGTGTCACTGCTGAGTTATGCTCTCAGACGCCGTATAAAGGGTGATTATGTCCTCAACCGCAGTTTCACCCGACGCACAGCAGTCGCTCGTCGCCACCGTCACGACCGAGACCGTCCCCGGTCGCGAGATCGCGGAGGTCCTGGGTATCGCCCGCGGCAACACCGTCCGAGCGCGGAACGTGGGACGAGACATCACGCAGGGATTCCGCAACCTCGCTGGCGGTGAGCTCAAGGCCTACTCGACGCTGCTCGCCGACGCCCGCGACCAGGCGATCGAGCGGATGGAAGCGGACGCGCTCGAGATGGGCGCCGACGCCGTCGTGAACGTCCGGATGGAGACGTCCGAGGTGGCGCAAGGCGCGTCGGAAGTGATCGCGTACGGCACGGCCGTCAGGATCGCCTGAGCGGCCGCTCGGCCCACGAGCGAACGCGCTCCGAGTCCGGGTCTTCGCTCTCAGCCGGATTTTATAAGCGGTGCGTGACCGGCGCGTGTCTATTTATATACTCACCCTATCGGCCCTCCGCCGCGCCTCTTCCGACGAGATCCCGCGTGGCGCCCGGGCTCGGAGACGTCAGTGCCGCGGGTCCGGTCGGTGTTACAGCTCCTTTCTCATGCAGGTGGCCGTCGACGGGCAGAGCTCGTCGAACTCGGTGGTCCGCCGGATACCGGCCGGCGCCTCGCTCCGTGGAATCTCCGCGTATCCCCGGTCCGCGAAGAACTCCGACGCGGTCGTCGTCAGGAGGTATAAGCCGTCGAGCCCGACGGACGCCGCCTCCGCTTCGAGCGCGTCGCAGAGCGCGGTTCCGTAGCCGGCGCCGCGTTTCGACCGTTCGACGACGACCGACCGAAGGAGTCCGTCGGTTCCGCGGGGTTCGACGCCGCCGACGCCGACTCGCTCGTCCCCGTCGCGGGCGACGTAGAAGGCGTCGGGCGTGGATCGGACGTCTCGCGACGGCAGCCCGTTCGCCTCCAACAGCGTCTCGACGTACGCGAGCGAATCGCCGTTCGCCGGTTCGAGCGTCAGTGACACGCTACTCATTGGCAAATCGGACGGACGAACAGACGGTATTTCACTGTTCGGGGAGTTCGAGGTGCGTACCCGGTCGACGCGATCGCCGAGCTCCGTCACCGAGCGGGGCCCGCTCAGTCGTCGGCGCCGTCGACCGCCGTGCGGGCGTTCTCCTCGATCGGCTCGCTCTCCCAGTACGGGTGGTCGGCGTCGGCGCGGAAACACGTCGCCGAGCGCCGCTCGCCCACGTCGTACGCCGGCGGCGACGACTCGCGGCAGGCCGCTCGCGCCTCCGGACACCGGGTGTGGAACCGACAGCCCGCGGGCGGGTTCCGCGGCGAGGGCACGTCGCCGTGGAGCGTCTCGAACTCCTCGGCCCGGTCCTCGGTCGCCACCCGGGGGACGCTCGACAGCAGCGCCTCCGTGTACGGGTGCGCCGGGTCCGCGAATATCTCGTCGACCGGTCCCGTCTCGACGATCTCGCCGAGATACATGACGGCGACGCGGTCGCAGATGTGGCGCACGACGCTCAGGTTGTGCGCGATGAAGAGGTAGGTGAGCCCGAAGTCGTCCTGGAGGTCGTCGAGCAGGTTGAGGATCTGCGCCTGCACGCTCACGTCGAGCGCCGAGACGGGCTCGTCGAGCACGATGAACTCCGGGTCGACGGCGAGCGCCCGCGCGATCCCGATCCGCTGGCGCTGGCCGCCGGAGAACTCGTGGGGGTAGCGGTCGATCTGGTCGGCGGAGAGCCCGACGCGTTCGAGCAGGTCGCGGGCCGTCTCGCGCCGCTCCGGCCCATCGGCGATCCCGTGGATGCGAAGCCCCTCGGTGATGATCTCTCCGGCGGTCATGCGCGGATCGAGACTGGAGAACGGGTCCTGAAAGACGATCTGCGCGCGCTTTCGGAACTCCGTCAGCTCCGCGTCGGTCATCGTCAACAGGTCCTCTCCGTCGAACGAGATCCGGCCGTCGGTGGCTTCGCGCAGACGGAGCACGGTCTCGCCCGTGGTCGACTTGCCGCAGCCGGACTCACCGACGAGCCCGAGCGTCTCCCCCTCGGCGACCTCGAAGGAGACGCCGTCGACGGCCTTCACGCTCTCCTCGTCCGCGCCGAGCACGCGGTCGATCAGCGACTGGTCGTCCGCGTAGTACTTCCGGAGCCCCTCGACGGAGAGGAGGGGGTCGTCGCGGGCCGCGTGAGCGCCCTCGGCACCGGTCTCAGCGTCGCTCATTCCGCGTCACCCCCGAAGTAGCCCTCGGGAAGCGCTTCGCTCGGATCGTACGGGCGGTCCGCGAGCACGCACTTGGCGCCGTGTTCGGTCTCGGCGTCCACGACGCGCTCGGCGGGCTTCTCCAGACACGACTCCATCGCCTTCGGACAGCGGTCGGCGAAGTAACACCGGTCCTCCATCTCGGCGTCGAGCAGCCCGGGGACGTTCCCCTCGATGGGCTGAAGCCGCGGCCGCGGGTTCTCCAGGTCGGGGATCGAGCCCAGGAGGCCTTCGGTGTACGGGTGGACCGAGTCGTCGAACACCGCGCCGAGCGTCCCCCGCTCCACGACCTCGCCGGCGTACATCACGCAGACCCGGTCGCACATCTCCGCGATGACGCCGAGGTCGTGCGTGATGAGGAGGATGCTCATGCCGCGCTCCGCCTGCACGTCGCGCAGGAGGTTGAGGATCTGCGCCTGGATGGTGACGTCGAGCGCGGTCGTCGGCTCGTCCGCGATCAGCACGTCGGGCTCGCCGGCGAGCGCCTGCGCGATCATCGCCCGCTGGAGCATCCCGCCGGAGAACTCTCCGGGGTACTCGTCGACGCGCTCGACGGGGTCGGGGATCCCGACCTGTTCGAGCAGCTCGATCGCCCGGTCCATGCTCTCCTCGCTGGTGTAGCCGCGTCCGGGGACGATCCCGTCGAGGAGGTACCGGCCGAGCCCGTATCCCTGCGTCCGCGAGCGGGTCGACCGCGGGTTCGCCTTCGCGCGCCGCTGGACCTCGACCGCCTCGGCGATCTGCTCGCCGACCGTGATCGAGGGGTTGAAGCTGCTCATCGGGTCCTGGAAGATGGTGCTGAACGACGGGCCGCGGAGCGACCGCCGGACGCGTGGCGGCACGGTCCGGAGGTCGACGTGGTCGCCGTCGACGCCGACAGCGTCGTTCGCGCGGAATTCCTCGGCGAGGGCCGGATTTCGGTACCAGACCTCCCCGTCGGTGATCCGACCGGGCGACTCGACGAGGTCGATGAGCGACAGCGCCGTCACCGACTTCCCGGAGCCGGACTCGCCGACGATCCCGAGGATCTCGTTGTCCCGGAGGTCGAACGAGACCGACTCGACCGCGTTGATCTGCCCCTCCTCGGTGAAGAACCGGGTCGAGAGGTCCTTCACCGAGAGGACGTCGTCGCTCCGGAGTCCGGAATCGACCCGGACGCCCTGGCTCATGCGGCACCCCCTTCGCCCTCGATGCCGGGGTCGAGCGAGTCGCGGAGCCAGTCGCCGATCAGGTTGATCCCGATCACGGAGAACATGATCGCGAGGCCGGGCAGCGAGGCGATCCACCACTGCCCCGAGGAGATGTAGTCGCGCCCCTGCGCGATGTCGAAGCCCCACGAGAGCGTCGTCCCAGAGAAGCCGAGGAACGAGAGGGAGCTCTCTAAGAGGATGATCGCCGCCACCTGCACCGTCGCGAGGACGATGATCGGCGTGATCGCGTTCGGGAGGACGTGGTTCCAGATGATCGAGGTGTCGTCGGCCCCGAGCGCGCGGGACGCCTTGACGTACTCCTGCCCGCGTAAGGAGAGCGCCTCCCCGCGAGCGACGCGGGCGAACCACACCCAGTTGACGAGCCCGACCACGATCACCACGGTTATCGGTAACACGAAGCTCTCGGGCATCTCCGGCGCGAGCCCGGCGACGACGAAGGGGTCGGGGACGTTGATCGCCGCGCGCCCCCACAGCCCGATGAGCGCGACGGCCAGCACGAGCGACGGGAACGCGAGGCTGATGTCGGCGATCCGCATCAGGAGGTCGTCGACGTTGCCGCGGTGGTAGCCCGCGAACAGCCCGACGGGGACGCCGACGAACGCGGCCAGAAGCGTCCCGAGCACGCCGACGACCAGCGACGTTCGGGCGCCGTAGACGATCCGCGAGAGCATGTCTCGGCCGAGGCTGTCGGTGCCGAGCGGGTGCGCGGCGTCGGGGGTGACCTCGACGGTCTCGGTCACGGTCTGGATCTCCCCCTCGACCATTTGCGAGGTTGTCCGCTCGGTGGTTTCGCTGAAGCCGAGCGGCGGAAGCTCGCTCTGGTCGAGCTGCTGTTCGGTCGGATCGTGCGGCGCGATAAACGGCGCGAACGCGGCGGTAAACAGGATACCGACCACGAGCAGCAGACCGATCTTCGCGAGTACGCTGTTCCTGAACTCCTTCTTGAGATTGCGAATGACACGTGCGGAAACCATCAGTCGTTCACCACTTGCGGGTCGAGGTACGCGTAGACGGCGTCGACGAGGACGTTCACGAGGACGAAACTGGTGCCGATGACGATGAGACTCCCCTGTAACACCGGCCAGTCGCGGCGGTTGATGCTGTCGATGACGAGCGTGCCGAGCCCCGGCCACGAGAACACCGCCTCCGTGATGACCGCGCCGCCTATCAGCGTGCCGAGCTGGAGGCCGAGCACCGTGATCACCGGGATGAGCGTGTTCCGGAGCGCGTGCTTGTAGCGGACCAGCGTCTGCGGGAGCCCCTTCGCTCTGGCCGCTTGCACGTACCCCTTGCTGAGCTCGTCGAGCATTCCGGAGCGGGTGAGCCGCGTGATGAGCGCCATGAAGTACGTCCCCAAGGCGATAGCGGGGAGCGTGATGTACGCGAGCCACGCGAGCAGCGTGCCGACGAACGGCTCGGACCCGATCACCGACAGCGCCACGTCACCGACGTCGACGCCGCGTCCGCTGGTGTTGAACACGTCGAACTCCACCGCGAAGATCAGGATGAGCATGATTCCGAGCCAGAAGTTCGGCGTGCTGATGCCGCCGAGCGAGAACAGCGTCGCGCCGTAGTCGACCGGCTCGTTGCGTCGGGTCGCGCTGAGCACGCCGAGCGGGATCGACAGGGCGATGGCGACGATGCTCGCGGCGAGCGCGAGTTCGACCGTCGCCGGGAGCCGGGCGAACACGAGCGGGAGGACCTCCTGCCCGCGGATGTACGAGAACCCCATGTCGCCGCGGAGCAGGTCGAAGAGGTACTGCCCGTACTGGATGTACAGCGGTTGGTCCAGGCCGAGCTCTGCGGCGATCGCCCGTCGGGTCTCTTGAGTCGCGTCGAGCGGGGCGACCGCGTTGATCGCGCTGCCTGGCGTGACGAACCGAAGCGCGAACACGACGGTAACGACCCCCCAGACGACCCCGAGTCCCTGGAGGCTCCTTTTGAGTACGAATCTGCCGAATGACATTGATAAGTGTGTGCGGCTGCTGTGCCGCCTTACTGTTGCGTGGCCGTGTCGGGGTCGATGAACTCGTCGGCCCGCGGCTCCCACGAGATGTCGTTCGAGACCCCGTAGACGCTGAACTGCTGGTGGAGGAACACCCACGGAGCCAGCTCGTGGGCGAGCTGGTTCGCCTCCTGAAGGATATCGACGCGCTCGTCGGGGTCCTCGGTGTTTTCCGCGTCCTCCATGAGCTGGTCGAGTTCCTCGTTCTCTAAGATCGTGAGCGCGCCCTCCGTGGTCATGAGCGGGGTGATCGTCTGGCTCCCGTCGAACTCGCCGTTCCCCCACCCGAGGAGGTTGAAGTGCGGCTTGTCCTCGATGTTCCCGGTCGTGATGTCCTGGACGAGCGAGGAGAACTCGCGCTGCTCGAGCTCACAGGAGACGTTCGACAGCGAGTCGATCTGATTCGCCGCGGCCTGCGCGATCTCGACGTCGCCGAGATAGCGGCCGATCGGGGTCTGCAGGGTGATCTCGACGCCGGCGTGGCCGGACTCCTCGACGAGCCGCTCGGCCTCCTCGGGGTCGTACGGGTACGGGTCGATGTCCGGGTTGTGGCCGACGTGCCCCTCGAGGGTCGGCTGTCCGGTGATGTTCCCGAAGCCGTTGAGGACGTTCTCGATGATGCTCTCGACGTCGACGGCGTGGTTCATCGCCTGCCGGAACTGCTGGCTGGAGAACGGCTCGACGTCGTACCGCATCTGCAGGAAGATGATCCGCGCGCTGGGCACGGAGTTGATGCCGGCGACGTCGGAGCTCTCGACGCGGGAGACCTCCTGTGGCGGCACGTTCGTCACGATGTCCGTCTCCTCGGCGAGGAGGCGGTTCACGCGGGTGCTCGACTCGCTGGAGGCGCTCATCGTGAGCTCGTCGACCGGGACGTCGCCGTCCCAGTAGTCCTCGTTCGGCTCGTAGATGACCTCGTTGCCGGAGTCGTACTCGGTGACGATGAACGGACCGGTGCCGTTGGTGTTCCGGTTGATGTAGTCGCCGTCGTTCTCCTCGACCCACGACTGCTGCATGACCGGGCCGTTCGTCGCGAACAGCTGGAAGGCGATCGGATTGAACCCCTCGAACGAGACCGTCACCTCGCCGTCGCCGGCGGTGACCTCGTCGACGCTACCGAGGTCGTTCTTCTGCGGGCTGGCGATGCCGACGTCGTCGTCGACGATCCGCAGGATGCTGAACCGGACGTCATCGGACGTCAGCGGGTCGCCGTTGTGGAACGTGACGTCCTCGCGGAGCACGAACCGGATGTTGCCGTCCTCCGTGCGCTCCCAGTCGGTCGCGAGGCCGGCGATGATGCCGCCCTCCTTGTCGCGGTCGAGCAGGCCCTCGTACACCTGTCCGACGACGATCTCCGTGTTCGTCTCCGCGTGGTCCTGCGGGTCAAGCCCGGAGTCCATCTGGCCCATGGTGACGCCGACCTCGAAGGCCTCCTCCCCGTCGTCGCCGTCCGAGCCGTCCGAGCCGTCCGAGCCGTCCATGCCGTCGTCGGAACCGTCGCTCCCGTTGGAACCGTCGTCACCGTCGCCGCCGTTACCGGAACAGCCGGCGAGGCCGACCGCGGCCGCGGTGCCGGCGTACGTGAGCATGGTCCGCCTGTTGACGTGATTGTCGGTGTCAGGACTCATAGACTACTTCAAACGAGGGAACGTTATGAACCTAACGACGCGAGCGCCCCCGATCGCCGCCACGCCCCCCGATTTCTGTCACGGCGACTGGACAAGTATTTACGACCCCGGCGGGTCCACGGGGACATGCGACGGACCGATCCGGGCGAGCGCTGGGGGGACGTGATTGCCGACAGCGACGCGACGGCGACGGAGTACCGCGACCGGGGCTGGACGGCGGTCGCCGCCCATCCCGGCGACGTGAATCCCGTCCCCGACGCGGCGCGGATCGACGTGCTGCTCCCCGGATCAGAGTTCGAGGAGGCGTCGGCGATCGTCGGCGACGCCGACATCGACGCGGTGCAGGTGTACGCCGCCGCGGCCGAGGGCGTCGAGTACCGCCTCGTCGTCGCGGAGGACGGGGAAACGGCTGTCGCCGTCTGCGTGCCGACGTACCTCGGCGCCGCCGAACTGGACGCGCTCCGGGCGGCGGCGGAGGCGGCCGGCGCGCTCACCGTCCGGCTCCGTCCCCTCGACGACCGAGACGTCGTCGAGATCGACCTCGACGACCCGACCGTCTTCTTCGACCGCTGAGCCGGGTCCTTCGACCGCCGAGCCCGACCTCACGACTCTTGGGCTCGCTTCCGACCGCGACCGTCTGAGCGCGCGAGGGAAACCGTGACAACCACACACATGAGTATCTGGCTCTGAAAACACTTCGATATATTCATAGTTGTGCGATCACGATCATCTGCATGAACCGAGCAGAGAAGGCGGCCCTCCAGTTGCAGGCGGTCGCCGTGTTGCGGATGCTGAAGGAGACGCGAACGTACGAGGAGCTCTCCGAGGTGACCGGGCTCCCCTCCGGCGATTTAAACCGGTACGTGAACGGGCACGTCCTGCCGGGCGCCGACCGGGCGAGCGAGGTCGTGGAGGCGGTCGGGCGGGAGGCGCTCGCCGACGAGCTGCTCGCTCGCGTCGAGTTCGACGACGAGGGATACGTCGACAACTCCGGCGTCGTCTTCGACCAGTCGTTCCTCGACCTGGTCGCGCCGGTCGCCGCGGAGACGTTCGAGTTCGAGTCACCCGACGTCGTCCTCACCGCCGCCACCGACGGGATCACCCTGGGCGCGGCGATGGCTTCCTTCTTCGACGCGCGCCTCGCGTACGCCAAGAAGTCCAAGGAGACCGCGGTCGAGGAGTTCATCGAGTCGCGCCAGCGGCTCGCGTCCGGGATCGAGCTCACCTACTACCTCCCCGCGAGCGCGATCGACGCCGGCGACACCGTCCTCGTCGTCGACGACCTGATCCGGTCGGGCGAGACCCAGGAGCTCCTCCTCGACATCGCCCTCCAGGCCGACTCCGACGTCACCGGCGTGTTCACCCTCATCGCCGTCGGCGACGAGGGAATGGCCCGCGCGCGCGATATCACCGACGCACCGGTCGGCGCGCTGACGACGTTCGAGTAGGCCCTCGCGCGGAGTGTAGACACGTTCGCGCATTTTACTCGGTCTATTGACGGATTTTCTGCCCGTTTTATCCACACGTGTGCATATCTCGCGCGCTCGTTCAGCAAGGCTTATCATCCGATCCCGAGGAATCCTCACCTGTTCAATGGGGCTTACAGACACGCTGGCTGCGCGGTTCGACGTGAAGGAGCACGACTCCGACGTCCGTACGGAGCTGATCGCGGGGCTCACGACGTTCCTCGCGATGTCGTACATCATCGTCGTGAACCCGTTCATCCTCGCCGAGGCGATCCAGATCCCCGGCTACGAGTTCTTCGAGGTGGTCCAGATGATCGCCATCGCGACGATCCTCTCGTCCGCGCTCGCGACGCTCGTGATGGCGCTGTACGCGAACCGACCGTTCGGGCTCGCGCCCGGGCTGGGACTCAACGCCTTCTTCGCGTTCACCGTCGTGCTCGGGCTCGGCATCCCGTGGCAGACGGCCCTCGCCGCCGTGTTCGTCGAGGGGGTCCTGTTCATGCTGCTCACCGCGGTCGGCGCGCGGAAGTACGTCATCCAGCTGTTCCCCGAGCCCGTGAAGCGCTCGGTCGGGGCCGGTATCGGGCTGTTCCTGCTGTTCATCGGCTTTCAGGAGCTCCAGATCGTCGTCCCCGACGACGCGACGCTCGTCACGCTCGGCGGGATCTTCGGGAACCCGTGGGCGGTCCTCGGCCTGCTCGGACTCGCGTTCACGTTCGGCCTCTGGGCGCGCGGGATCACGGGCTCGATCGTGATCGGTATCGTGACCACCGCCGTCGCCGGCTGGGGGCTCACCCTCGCCGGCGTCTTCGAGCGCGGCGTCATCACCCCGGAGACGCTCCCGAGCGCGCAGTACGACATCTCGCCGCTCGCGGGGGCGTTCGTCGAGGGGTTCACCGAGATCGAGCCCCTCACGTTCGTGCTCGTCGTGTTCACCTTCTTCTTCGTCGACTTCTTCGACACCGCCGGGACGCTCATCGGCGTCTCGCAGTTCGGTGACTTCCTCGACGAGGACGGCGACCTCCCGGAGATGGAGAAGCCGCTGATGGCCGACGCGGTGGGGACGACCGCCGGCGCGGTGCTCGGCACCTCCACGGTGACGACGTACATCGAGTCGTCGACGGGCGTCGAGGAGGGCGGTCGCACCGGGCTGACCGCGCTCGTCGTCGCGCTGCTGTTCGTCGCGTCGCTCGCCGTGATCCCCGTCGTCGCCGCCATCCCGGAGTACGCCTCCTTCATCGCCCTCATCGTCGTCGGCGTGATGATGCTGCAGGGGCTCGTCGAGGTCGACTGGACGGACCCGGCGTGGGCGGTCTCCGCGGGGCTCACCGTCACCGTGATGCCGTTCGCGTACTCCATCGCCGACGGACTGGCGGCCGGTATCATCGCCTACCCGCTGATCAAGGTCGCGGTCGGCGAGTACGACGACGTCGCGCTCGGTCAGTACGTCATCGCGGCGCTGCTCGTTACCTACTACGTCCTGCAGACCCGCGGCGTCATCCTCTGACGAGCGTCGACGCCGCTGCACCCTTATAAATACGGGACGCCGCCCGTGCGCGCCGCGCGCACCGCCCACCGTACTTCTTTACGCGTCTACGCCCTACGGGAGGGTGATGACAGACCTGACGCTCTACGAACTGGAGGGGTGCCCGTACTGCGCGAAAGTGAAGACCACGCTCGCCGATCTCGGTCTCGAGTACGAGTCGGTGATGGTGCCGCGCTCGCACGGCGAGCGCACCGAAGTCGAAGAGATCAGCGGACAGACCGGCGTCCCCGTCCTCGTCGACGAGGCGAACGGGGTCGAGGGGATGGCGGAGAGCGACGACATCATCGAGTACCTCGAAGAGACCTACGGCAGCGCGAGCTAACTCGGGAAGGGCTCCCGCCGCGGTCCCGAGAGAGAGGCTATTTATCCGACGGTCGCCACGTGCAGAGCGTGCGACTCGTCCACCGCGGTGAACGGTCCGAGGACGACGCGGGATCCGCCGCCGACGACCGCGAACCGACCGTCCTCGCCGACGACGTCGAGGTCGCTCGGTCGACGCTCGAACAGGCCCGCGGCCTGATGTTCAGACGCTCCGTTCCCGACGGCTACGCGCTCGTCTTCCCGTTCGACGGGGTCGACGCGCGGTGGCTCCACATGCTGTTCGTCCCGTTCGCGATCGACGCGCTGTGGCTCGTCGACGGCGAGGTGCGGAAGCGAACGCGGCTCGCCCCGTTCGTCGGACTGGGCCGGGCGAAGGCCGACACGGTCGTCGAGCTTCCGGCCGGCGCCGCGGCGGGGGTCGCCGTCGGCGACGAGGTCCGGCTCGTCGAGTGACCGGAACGACGGCTCGGCGTTCCTACGCCCCGTCAGCCGTCCTGAGCTCGATCTCGATCCGCGTGCCGCCGGTCTTGCTCTCGCTGATGTCGAAGGTGCCGCCGCCGGCGGAGACGATCCAGTTGACGTACCACAGCCCCAGTCCGCTCGCGTGTTCCAGCGGCGTCTCCTCGCCGGTGAGCACCGCGCGCTCGGCGGGCGGGATCCCCGGACCGTCGTCGGCGACGACGAGCGACGTCCACGACTCGCTCGGGAGCTCCGCGGCCGTGACGGTCACGGACGGGCGAGCCGCGTCGTTGTGGCGGATCGCGTTGTCGACGAGCTCCGCGATCGCCTCGGCGAGATAGCCGACCGCCGACACCGTGATCCCCGCGGGAACGTCGATCTCGACGTCGGCGCCCTGGCGGAGTTCGGACGGGAGCGTAGCCATCGCTTCGTCGACCGCGGCCGCGAGGTCCATCGGTTCGGGCGCGGGCCGGTCCGCGAGCAGCCGCTCGACCTGCCGGGAGGTCTCCCCGACGCGCAGCAGTCGCTCGGCGGTTTCGACGACGCGCTCCAGCTCGGCGGCGAGGGTCGGGTCGTCGATCGCCGCGATCGCCCGCTCCGTGAACCCCGTGACGACGTTGAGGTCGTTCCGGAAGTTGTGGCGGAGCACCCGGGTCAACACGGCGAGCCGCTCCTCCCGAAGCGACGCCTCGGTGACGTCCTCGCCGATCCCGACCGCGCCGACCACCTCGTCCCCGTCGACGATGGGACCGAGCGAGAGCCGGTAGGGAACGCGCTCGCCCGAGCGCGTGACGAGCGTCGCCTCGCACTGGACGTTCGTCTCGTCCCCGTAGACAGACTGGAGCGAGTCGGTGACCGCCGCGCGGCTCTCGTCGTCGAACAGCGACGTCAGAGCGGCCCCGAACAGCTGATCGCCCCCGTGTCCGACGTCCGCGGCGAAGCGCTCGTTCCACCGCGAGAGGGTCCCGCGCGACGTGCACTCGAACATCGCGGCCGGGACCGTGGCGGCCACCGCGTCGACGAGGCGGAGCTGCGAACGGAGCTGCTCGTCGGCGGTGATCCGGTCCGTGACGTCGGTCACCCCGACGATCAGCCACTCGCGGCCGGCGACCGTCGCCGCGCGGACCGCGAGTTCGAGCCGCCGCGTCGGCGCGCTCGCGACGCTCCATTCGAAGCGGGTCACGCCGTCGGCGTCGAGGGCCGCGTCGAGGGCGGCGGCGATCGGGTCGCCGGCGACCGTCGTCTCCGACTCGCCGAGGTCGTCGAGCCCCATCAGCGTCAGGGTCCCGCGGTCGCGGTCGAACAGATCGGCCGCAGTCGCGTTGGCGGCGCAGATCTCGTGCGTCTCCGGGTCGCACGCGAGCGTGGGCGTCGGGATCGCGTCGACGAACGATCGGAGGACGCGCGGGGTCGCGTCGCCGCCGGGGCCGACGAGCCGCCCCTCCTCGGCTGCGGGGTCCCGATTATTGCTCCGGTCGACGTCGCGATCGCGCCCCATACCTAAGTCGCCTGACGCATCCCGCCTTTATGTGTTTGTGGGTCCGCACGTCCGGCGCGAACGCGGTCGCCTCAGTCCGCCTTCGCCTGCCAGTCCCGAACGGTGTCGGCGCCGACGCCGTCGACGTCGGCGGCCAGGTCGTCCGGGTCCGCGGACTTGAGCTCGTCGACGCCGTCGACGCCGGCGTCCTGCAGCTTCGCTGCGGTCTTCTCGCCGATCCCCTCGACCGTCTGGAGCTCGGAGCCCTCCTGTCGGGCGGTGAACTCCCGGTAGTTACAGATCGGACAGCCGAGTTCCCACGGCTCGTCGCCGGAGTGGACCCGGAGGTGCGGGAGGTCGTGCTCCTCGCAGGTCTCGTCGGTGACCTCGATCTCGCCGCGGCGGGGGAGCGGCAGCGAGTAGTCGCAGTCCGGGTACCGCGTGCAGCCGACGAGCCGGGAGCCGGAGCGGAGCCGTTTGATGGCCAGTTCGCCGCCGTGTTCCCCGCCGCACTCGGGACAGACGCCGATCACCTCGTCCGCCTGGTCGTCGGCCTCGTCGGCCTTGCACTGCGGACAGCCGTGGACGAACGTCTTCCGACCCGCGAGCATCTTCACGTGCCGGAGGTCGTGCTCCTCGCAGGTCTCGTCCAGGAGGAGCGGTTTCCCCGTGGAGGGGAGCGGGAGCGTGTACTCGCAGTCGGGGTAGCCGTCACAGCCCACGAAGTACGAGCCCTGCCGGGACTTCCTGACGAGGAGGTCCGCGCCGCACTCGGGACAGGGGCCGAGCGTCTTGTCCGCCTTCATCGACTTCTGGAGGTGGTCGCCGACGGCCTCGCGGGACTCGGTGAGGTCCTCGAACACCCGGTCAAGGAGGGTGCGGGACTCTTCGGTCACCTCGTCGTACCCCTTCTCGCCGGCCGCGATCGCCTGCATGTCGCGCTCCAGCTGGGCGGTCATCTCCTCGCTGACGATGTGCTCCGCGAACTCCTCCGCGGCCTCGACGACCGCCTCCGCGAGCCGCGTCGGGCGCGGCGGGTCGCTCTCGATGTAGTTGCGGTCGTACAGCTTCTCGAGGGTGCGGTGGCGGGTCGCCTTCGTGCCGACGCCGCGCTTCTCCATCTCTTCGATGAGCCGGGACTGCCCGTACCGGCGGGGCGGCTGCGTCTCCTTCGCGTCCGTGCGGCGGTCGTCGAGCGCGAGCGTCTCGCCGACCTCGACGTCGGGGACGATCCGCTCGTCGCTGGAGCGGTACGGGTAGACGTCGTGGTAGCCCGCCTCCAGCAGGCGCTTGCCGTTCGCCTTCAGCCGGAGCCCGCCGTCGGCGGCGAGGTCGGCGGGGCCGCTGGCCTCGTCCGGGTCGCGGAGGGCGGCGAGCCCGTCGGCTCCCTCGGCGATCGCGGTCGCCTCGCCGTTCGCGAGCGCGACGACGCGGAGCCGCTCCCACGTCGCCGGTTCGGCGCAGGTCGCGAGGAAGCGGCGGACGATCAGCTCGTACACCTCCCACTCGTCCTCGGAGAGGTCCGACGCCGAGGGGAGCTCGCCGGTCGGATGGATCGGCGGGTGGTCGGTCGTCTCCTCGTCGCCCTCGGTGGGCTCGATCTCCTCCCGTTCGAGGAGGGACTTCGCGTCCGCCCCGAACGTCGAGGCGGCCGAGAGCTCCTCGATCAGCTCGCGGGGCTCCAAGTCCTCGGGGTACACCGTGTTGTCCGTCCGCGGGTAGGTGACGTAGCCGGCGGTGTACAGGTCCTCCGCGAGCGACATCGCGCGCTGGGCGGAGTAGCCGAGCGAGCCCGCCGCCCGGATGAACGCCGTGGTGTTGAACGGGGTCGGCGGCTCGTCGGTGCGGGTGCGGCGGCGCACGTCGTCGACGACCGCCTCGTCGGCCGCCGCCAGCGCCTCCGTGAGCACCTCGGCGACGTCGCCGTTCCAGACGCGCTCCGCCTCGTTGCCTTCGTCGTTCAGGTAGAAGTACCGCGCCTCGAAGGGGTCGCCGCCCGCCTTCGTCAGGCTCCCGTACAGCTCCCAGTAGGATTCGGGATCGAACGCCTGGATCTCGCGCTCGCGGTCGACGATCAGCTTGAGGGTCGGTCCCTGCACCCGACCGACGGAGATGAAGTCGTCGCCGAGCTGGCGGGCGGACAGCGAGAGGAAGCGGGTGAGCGCCGCGCCCCACGTGAGGTCGATCACCTGTCGGGCCTCGCCGGCGGCCGCCAGGTCGAAGTCGAGCTCGTCGGGGTTCGCGAACGCCTCTTGTACCTCGTTGTCGGTGATCGAAGAGAACCGGACGCGGTCGATCGGGGCGTCCTCGTTGACCTCGCGCACCAGCTCGTACGCCTCCTTGCCGATCAGCTCGCCCTCGCGGTCGTAGTCGGTCGCGATGACGACGCGGGAGGCGTTTCGGGCCAGTTTGCGGAGCGCGGCGACGATCCCCTCCTGTGTGGGCTCCTTGGTGACCGGGGCGTCGATGAGCTCGACCGGCTCGACGTCGCGCCAGTCGTTGTACTCGGCCGGGAAGTCGACCCCGACGACGTGCCCCGAGAGGCCGATACAGCGCTTGCCGCCCCACTTGTACACGTTGACGTCGTTCTGCCGCTCCGCCGTCGCGGACTCGCCGCTCAGGATGTCGGCGATGCGACGCGCAGCGTTGTCCTTCTCCGTGATGATCAGCTCGGGACCCCGACTCATTGCCCCGGAATAGGCCGCTCCCACGTCTAAAGGTTTCGTGATACAACTTAAGATCGCCCGCACGCGCGGCTGTGCGCGCGGAGACCGAGCGTTCTACTCCTCGTCCGGCTCGGTCGGCACGCCGGCGAGGTTCCCGTCCTCGTCGAACAGCTTCGCCCGGAGGAAGCGCGTCCGGTAGCGGTTCGCGCCCTCCTTCGTGTCGGCCTCGCGGATCTCGTCGATCCGGCCGTCGGCGACCGCGTCGATAATCGCCTCGACCTGCTCCTTCTCGCTCGGCGTCAGGTCGAACTCGTAGGTCCGAGGCTGCTCGCTCTCGAGGCGCGTCCACTTGCGGGCGGCCGAGACGACGAGCGAGCAGGGTTCGCGGCAGGGGAAGACGCCGTCGCCGCCGTCCACGTCGAGGTCGGTCTCGTCGTCGTACTCCCACTCGCGGCGCTTCAGACACTGGGAGTCGTCACAGCAGGCCTCCGCGACCCAGTTGACGTGCTCGTACCCCTCGCCGCGGTCCCACGTCTTCACGACGCCGTAGATGCCGGACTGCCGCTCCATCGTCTCGCGCCAGTGGGTCACGTCGAGCTCGCCCTCGCGCTCGCGGTGCCAGTTGGCGACCGTCGCGGGGTAGATCGTCTCGACGGCCTCGTAGGCGTCCCGCGGACCGAGGTCAGGGAAGACCCACCCGCCGGCGAGCGTGGGCGCGGTCTTGAGGGGTCGATAGCGTCCCTTCCCGTCGAGCGTCACGATGTCGCGCGCGTCGAGGGGGTCCTCGTAGGCGTCGAGCTCCTCGACCGAGACGCCGGCGTCGTCGGCGTGGCGCACGTCGTACCGGCGCTCACCGCGGTCGGTGACCGTGGCCGTGATCTTCAGTTCGCCCCACGCCCGTTCGATCCCCTCCGCGAGCGCGGCGTACCGGGTCGCCACCGTCGCGCCGTCGGCGTCCTCGAGCCAGCGCAGGAACGCCCGGCGGGGCCCGAACTCGCCGACGACGCGCTCGAAGACGTACCAGTCCGTGACCGCGGGGGCGCGCTCGGCGAGCGCCTCGTGGAGTTCCCGCTCCGTCAGGCCGGTCCGGCGGTCGCCGTCGGCGAGGACGTACCGGTCCTCGTCCAAGTCGCCCCGCAGGTCGGGGGCCACGCTGAACCCCTCGAACCGGAGCGGGTCGCCGGGCGTGTGGTCTCCGAGTACGTCGAGGACCGCGTCGAAGGCGTCGCTCGGGAGGTCGATGTCGGGGACCTCGGGGTCGCTTCCGGAGTCGTCCGACTCCTCGGCGGATTCGGCCATCGTCAGTCCCCCGCGGCGACGCGGGTGGTCTCGCGCACGTCGTCGAGCGCGGTCCCGAGGTCGGCGCCGGCGTCGGCCGCGCGTTCGAGGATGACGTCGGCCATGAGGGGCTCGGTGCCCACGGCGCCGGCGTACCAGATCCGGGTGCCGTCCACCTCGGTCGGCACGTCGTACCCCTGCGTGTGGTCCTCGCAGAGCCCGACGTCCTCCGGGATGTCCTCTTGGGTGTGGTAGCCGTCGGCGATGAAGAGCGGGACGAGGACGACGTCCTCGCTCTCGAAGAACTCGGGGAGGTCGTCGACCTCCGGGTCCTCGTCCATGTACAGCGCGCGCACCTCGTCGAAGCGGTCGCGCTCGCGGATCCGGTCGGCGTGGTACTCGATCGCCTTCGCCGAGTTCTCGTTGCGCTCGGTGCCGTGGCCCACGACGGCGAGGCCGAAGTCGTCTCCCACGTCGGGGTCGCCGGTGACCGACTCCGCGCGCCGGACGATCACGTCCGTCATCGCGCGGTGGGTCCCCACGGGGCCGCAGTAGTGGACCTCCCGGTCGATGTCCCGGGCGACGAGGGTGGCCTGGTCGGCGGAGAGGCCGTCGGAGTTCCACTCGGAGACGTCCCAGCCGTCGAGCCGGAGCTCGCGGGGGATCACCTGCTCGGTGAAGTACCCCTCGGAGATGAACAGCGGGACGACGTATATCTCGTCGCCTTCGACGGTGCGGAGCACCTCTCGGAAGTGCGGCTCCTCCTTCCAGAAGCCGGTCTTCACCTCGTCGAACGCGCCGGTCGCGCGGATGGTGTCCGCGTGATCGTACGTCGGCGCGCTCGACTCCGGGTTGAGGTGCGAGCCGTGTGCGACGATGACGAGCGACTGCATACCGATACTGGGAGCGCGCCGCTCTTAGGGACTTCGGAGCGTGCGAGTTCGTGGGAGGAGACTGGAAGCGTCCCTCGCCGAGCCCGACCGAAATCGCCATGCCGACCCGCACCGCAGACCCGATCATGTCGCTGGCAGCCGATACCCGCGAAGCGGCCCGAGCCCGCCCGTTCGTCCTCGCGGCGCTCCGCGCCGGCGTGTTGAACCACAGCGCCGCCGCCGCGTGGCTCGCCGACGAGGCCGACCTCGGGGGCGGCGACGGAGACGCCGACACCGACGCGATCGCGACCGCGCTCCGCCGGTTCCGCGAGGAGCTCCCGCCGTACGCGACCGCCGAGCGCGCGGTGAGCGTGTCGATGCGGAGCGGGGTGGGGCTGCGCGAGGACGCGGACGCCGCCGAAGCCACCGACGTCGACCCCCTCCTCCGCGTCGGCGGCGCGGCGGTCGTCACCGAGGGACGCGACACGGCCATCCTCGCGACGGGCGACGTCGACGCCGGGGCGCTCGCAGCCGTCATCCGCCGGCTCGACGCCGCCGACGTCGCCGTCGCGGCCGCGGGGGTCGCCGGGGACGCGCTCGTCGTCGTCGTGGGACGGCGCGACGGCGCGACCGCGGTCCGAGTGGTCGAGGACGCGCTGGCGGCGGTTCCGACCGGCGGGGACTGAGCGGGGAGCCAGGCGAGCCGCGGAGGCTCGCCGATCTCCGCAACGAGCGCGTCTCGACCGCGTCGCGCGACAGTATTCGTGCGACCCGCACGCTTTTTTAATACCGTCTGATAGGTAGAGTCGATGAACGCCGTCACGCTCGGTCCCGCCGGCACGTACTCACACCGTGCGGCGCGGGCCGTCGCCGCCGAGGTGTCGTTCCGCGAGTCGGTCACCGCCATCGTCGACGCCGTCGCGGCCGGCGAGTTCGAGCGGGGAGTCGTCCCCATCGAGAACAGCATCGAGGGCTCCGTCACGGAGAGCCTCGACGCCCTGGCCGACTACGACGTCGCGGTCACCCGCGAGATCGTCACCCCGATCCGACACGCGCTCCTCGCGCAGGGGCCGGAGTTCGAGATCGTCGCCAGCCACTCGCAGGCGCTCGCGCAGTGCCGCAACTGGCTGGAAAAAGAGTATCCCTCCGTGGGGCTCGAAGCGGTCGCCTCGACGGCCCGCGGCGTCGAGCGCGCCCGCGAGGACGCCCGCGTCGCCGGGATCGGCCACCCGGACAACGCCGGCGACGACCTCGAGATCCTCGCCGAGGACATCCAGGACCGCACCTCCAACGCGACCCGGTTCCTCGTCGTCGCGCCCGCGTCCGCCCGCTCCGACGCGGGAGGGAAGACCACCCTGATCGTCTACCCGAACGCGAACTACCCGGGGCTCCTCCTCGAACTCCTGGAGGCGTTCGCCGACCGCAACCTCAACCTCTCGCGGATCGAGTCGCGCCCGAGCGGGGAGCGCCTCGGCGACTACCTGTTCCACTTCGACGTCGACGCCGGGCTCTACGAGGACCACATGGCGAAGGCGGTCGAGGACGTCGAGGCCATCGCCGACAACGGCTGGGTGCGCGTGCTCGGCTCGTACGACACCGAACACGTGTTGGAGTAACGTCGCTTCTGACGCGAACGACGGACTTCGACACGAGACAGGGTTTATCAATTCACTTCGGCAATGGAATCAACATGAGCGGTGCGTCTTTCGTCGTCAGCGGCTTGGTCGGCCTGTGGTCGGTGCCCTGTTCGGACCGCCCGGAGCGCTTTTCGGACTCATCACCGGGCTGTTCGTCGGGGCGTTCTTCTGGGACGACCGATCAGACGACAGCCAGCGCGTGGCCGAACTCGAACGGCGAGTGAGCGAACTGGAAGAGGAGTTGGAACGCGAGCGAAGCGAGTGACACCGCGCCCGCTGACCGCGTCCTACTCGAATCGGTACGTCGCGCCGTCCGGCCCGTCCTCGATCTCGACGCCGACCTCGCGGAGCGCGTCCCGGAGCTCGTCGGCGCGGTCGTAGTTGCCCGCCTCGCGCTCCGCCTCGCGCACGTCCAGCACCAGTTCGACCAGTTCGCCGGCCAGGTCGACGTCGCCGTCCGTCTCGGTCTCGAACTGGAGGCCGAGCACGTCGCCGGCGAGCTCCTCGAACGCCTCGACCGCCTCGCGGAGCCCGCAGTAGTCGTAGGCGTCGCCCGATCCGCCGTCGCCGTTCCGGTCAACGTCGTCCACGTGCCGGTTCACCGCGTCGGTGAGCTGCAAGAGCGCAGCGGTCGCCTCCCGGAGGTTCAGGTCGTCGTTCATCGCCGCGGCGAAGTCGTCGCGGGCCGTCTCGACAGCCGCTCGGAGGTCCTCGTCGGCCGCCTTCGCGCTGGCGTCCACGGAGTCGAGCGCCACGACGGCGCGGTCGTAGGTCCGGGAGAGGCGCTCCCAGCGCTCCTCGGCCTCCGCGATCGTCTCCTCGGTGAGCGCCTGCTCGGAGCGGTAGGCGGCCCCGGCGTAGAAGGTCCGGATCACGTTGACGCCGAGTTCGTCGAGGGCGTCCGGCACGGTCCAGAAGTTGCCGATCGAGGAGGACATCTTCTCGCCCTCCATCGCCAGCAGGCCGACGTGGAGCCAGTGGCGAGCGAACGTCTCTCCGGTCGCCGCCTCCGACTGCGCGATCTCGTTCTCGTGGTGAGGAAAGACCAGGTCGCGGCCGCCCATGTGGACGTCGAGGGTGTCGCCGAGGTGCGTCGTCGACATCGCCGAGCACTCGACGTGCCACCCCGGCCGCCCCTCTCCCCACGGCGACTCCCACGTCTCGCCTTCGGGGACCACGTCGCCGTGGTCGTGTTTCGCGTGCTCGCGCGCGGCGGTCTCGCTCACGCCGTCGGCCTTCCACAGCGCGAAGTCGGCGGGGTTGCGCTTCTCGGACCGCTCGTCCGGCTCGCCCTGCGCCTCCAGCTCGTCGACGTCCTGGTTCGAGAGCGCCCCGTAGTCGTCGAACGTCGTGACGTCGAAGTAGACGGAGCCGTTCGACTCGTAGGCGTACCCCTTCTCGACGAGCGTCTCGACGAGTCCGCGGATCTCCGGGACGTGCTCGGTGACGCGGGGGTACACCTCCGCGCGCAGGAGGTTCAGCCCCCGCATCGCGTCGAAGGTGGTCGCGGTGAACGCCTCGGCCACGTCGCGCTCGCCGGCCCACTCGTCTCGCTCGCCGACGCGGGCCGTGATCTTCTCGTTGACGTCGGTGACGTTCTCGACGTGGCGCACGTCGTAGCCGAGGTGGTCGAGCCACCGGTGGAGGACGTCGGCGTGGAACCACAGGCGGGCGTGCCCGAGGTGGGGGTCGTCCGACACCGTCAGGCCGCAGACGTACAGCGTGACGTCGCCGTCGGCCGTGAACTCGACGCGCTCGTCTGCCAGGGTGTCGGTAACGACGAGACTCATTAGCGGGTGATTGCCGAGGTGAGAGTTTTAAACCGTCGGATCGGGCGAGAGGAGGAAAACGAGTCTTCTGGCGGCTCGCTTGCTCGGGTGTAAATAGCCGGTGTCGACGGTGGATCGGTGACGAACGCTTCCAAAGCCCCAGCCGCTCGGCGGCACGCGCCACCGCCGTTATTTATAAATCGACGAACCCTCTCTCACCCTTCGCGCGTCATCCACTCCACCTCGTACCCCGCCTCGCGCACCGCCTTCAGGACGCGGTCGACGTGGGCCGGGCCGTTGGTCTCCACCTCGAACACGAGGTCGGCGTCGCCGACGGGGAGGTCCGGCCGGCTGCGCTCGTGGCGCACCGTCCGGATGTTCGCGCGCTCCGCGCCGATCAGGGTGGCGATCTCCCCCATCGTCCCCGGCGTGTCGTCGATCCGGACGGACAGCTCGATCAGCTGGTTGCGGTCGACCAGCGCGTGGGTCACCACCTCCTTCAGCGTCGTGACGTCGATGTTGCCCCCGCAGAGCAGCGGAACCACCGTCTCGCCGGCCAGATCGAGGTCGTCGACGACGTCGTCGTCGAGGAGGGCGGCCGCCGCGGTCGCGCCCGCGCCCTCGATCAGCTGCTTCGCGCGCTCCAAGAGGAGGAGGATGGCGTTCGCCACGTCGTCGTCGCTGACGACGACCACGTCGTCGAGGTGCTCCTGTAAGAGCCCGAAGGTGAGCTCGCTCAGCCCGCCGGTCGCGATCCCGTCCGCGATGGTGTCCGGCTCCTCGCGCGTCACGAGCTCGCCCGCCCGCAGACTCTCCGAGAGCGTCGACGCGCCAGCGGTCTGGACGCCGATCACTCGCGTCTCCGGCGAGCGTGCCTTGACCGCGGTGGCGACCCCGCCCGCGAGCCCGCCGCCCCCGACCGGAACGAGGACGGTGTCCACCGCGGGCACCTGGTCGAGCACCTCCAGCCCGAGCGTGCCCTGGCCGGCGACGACGTCCGGGTCGTCGAACGCGTGGACGAACCGGACCCCCGGCTCGTCGACCAAGGTCCGGGCGTGCGACATCGCCTCCGGGAACGCGCTCCCTCGGAGGATCACGTCGGCGCCGTACCCGCGGGTCGCCTCGATCTTCGCTGCCGGCGCCGACTCCGGCATCACGATCGTCGCGTCGATCCCCGCGTCGGCCGCCGCGAGGGCGACCCCCTGCGCGTGGTTGCCCGCGCTCGCGGCCACCACGCGGTCGATCCCGGAGCCGTCGCCGGCGCCCCCCTCGTCCGAGGCGGCCCCCGCGACAGCCAGCGAGATCGCGTTGTACGCGCCGCGGGGCTTGAACGAGCCGGTGCGCTGGAGGTGTTCCATCTTCAGCCGGACGTCGGCGCCGCACCGCTCGCTCAGCGACCGGCTCCGCTCGACCGGCGTCCGCTGGACGATGTCGGTCGCGGCGGTCCGGTCCGCGGCGGCCTCGACGTCCGCGATCGTGACGGAGGACATGACGGCGGTGTTCGCGAGACCGGCTCAAAAGGACTCGGATGGGGAACGCCGATATCGGCGGTCGCTACCGCTTCCCGAGCGCCTCCTCGAAGACGCGCTGCGCGCGCTCGTACCCCTCGTTCCGGTCGACGATCGGGTGCGGGTAGTCGGGCGCGAGCTCCTCGCGCTCTCCCCGGGAGAGCGTCGGCCAGTCGACGACCTTGCCCGCGGGCACGTCGCGGAGTTCGGGGACGTACGTCTTCACGAAGTGCGCCCCGTCGTCGTACTTCGCCATCTGGCTCACCGGGTCGAAGATGCGAACGTCGACGGAGTCGGTACCGGTCGAGGCGGTCCACTGCCACGCGCCGTGGTTCGAGGCGTAGTCGTGGTCGATCAGCTGCTTCGTGAAGTAGCGCGCCCCCCGCCGCCAGTCGATCAGGAGGTGTTTCGTGAGGAAGCTCGCGACGACCTGCCGCGGGCGGTTGTGAACGTAGCCCTCCGCGTTCAGCTGGCGCATCCCGGCGTCGACGAGCGGGTAGCCGGTCTCGCCGCGCGTCCACGCCTCGAACCCCTTCTCGTCGTCGCGCCACGCGATCTCGTTCGGGAACGACTTGTAGTTGGACACCCCGAGGTCGGGGTTGTAGTAGAGCAGGTGGTACATCTGCTCGCGCCACGACAGCTCGTCGCGGTACTTGTCGACGTTGCGCCGCTCGTCGCCCGTCACGGCCTCGTAGACGGCGGTCGCGCCGGCCCACACCTCGCGGATCCCGATCGCGCCGGTCGCGAGGTGCGGGGACATGCGCGAGACGGCGTGGGTCGGCGCCTCGACGGCGCGCCGGAGGTCGTCGCGGGTGTCGGCGTACGACGTGATCCCGTGGTCGAGGAAGTCGTCGAACCGCTTGCGGGCGGCCTCGTATCCCGCCGCCGGGAGGTCGATGTCGGCGTCCGGTTCGGGGACCGTCTCCCCGTCGCGCACGGCCGCGAGCGCGTTCGGCTCCGGCTCCGGGAACGGGTCCCGCTTCGGGACGACCTCCCAGTCGGCGTGGAACCGACTGTGGGTCGCGTACCGCGCCTCCAGCCGAGCCGGATCGACCAGCACGGCGTCGGTCCGCGCGTCCGTCGCCACGCCGGCGTCCGCGAGGGCGTCCTCGACCGCCCGCTGGCGATTGCGGCGGGCCGGACGGTAGTACTCGTTGTAAAAGACGGTCTCGGCGTCGTACTCGTCGGCGAGGGCGACGAGGACGTCGTCGGGGTCGCCCGCGCGGACGACGAGGTCGCTCCCGAGCTCCCGGTAGCGCGCCTCCAGCCGCTTCACGTGCCGGAGGAAGAACGCCCGCTGGCGCGCTCCCACCGTCGCGAACAGGTCGGCGTCGTAGACGAAGACGGGGACGACGGTCCCCGCCCGTGCGGCCGCCGCGAGCCCGGCGTTGTCACGGGTGCGCGGGTCGCGTCGGTGCCAGAACAGCTGCATGAGACCGGTACGGGCTCCGTCGAATAGTGTCCTTCGGCCGGCGGGATCAGGGGCACCGCGGGGAACGCCGCCGCCCCCGAGGAACGCCGCCGCGGACCTCGCGCGAGCGCCGGCTCGACCCGAAATCCACCCGTGCGTTTAACCCGACGAGCCCGAAGCGAACGTATGCAACCCCTGGTCGTCGCCATCCTCGTCGGTGTCCCACTCGCGTGGCTCGTCGGCTTCGCCGCGTACGTCTACGTCGACGCGCCGAAACACGGGATGAACCCCCGGAAGTGGGCGCTCATCGCCTTCGTCGTCCCGCTGTTCGGTCTCTTCGCGTACCTCTTCGAGCGCGACGAACAGTCGTACGACCCCTCAGAAGACCCCTACGCGGGCGGGAGCGACGCGCGCACGGCCGGATTCGCCGTCCACGAACGGCGGCGAGGCGAGGAGTCGCTCGGTCCGGCGGGAACCGAGGCCGACGACGAGCCGGACGACGAGTGGGACGACCCGCCGGGCGTCGACGTCGACGACTCCTGAAACGGCGCCCGCCGAGGCCTCACAACAGGTCGAGCAGCGCCGCTCGGCGTCGGTCGAGATCGAAGGCGGCGTCGGGAGCGTCGAGCCGCTCGAAGAACGCGAAGACGTCTGCGCCCGACCGCTCGGCGTGGTCGACGAGCGCCTCGATCGAGGCGCGATTGAGCGCGAACGATTCCAAGTGACCGCAGACGAGCGCGAGCGCCACGCCCGCTTCGCCGTCTGGAAACGCGGGGTCGACGGCGGAGAAGTCGGGATCGGAAGGCGTCCCACCGACGGCGACGACATCGCCTGCGGACGTCTCCTCGGCGGCGACGTCGCCTCCCTCGCCGACCGCGACCGTCCGCAGACAGCGGGTGCAGATCGCGGTCGTCGCGGCCGGCGCGTGCTCCCGGAGCACGGGCGGCACGGTGAACGCGACGAGGGGGGCGTCACAGTGGGGACAGGACATACGAAGCGAGATGGCCGGTGCGAGATCGGTCTACGATAGCGCGGGGTGGGGCGGTTCGGTCAGTCCGCGGGTTCCGGCTCCTCGACCGCGGCCGCTTCGGCGGCGGCTTCCGCCTTCTCCTCCTTCTCTTCTTCCTCCTTTTTCGCCTTGATCTTCTTCAGCCGGAAGATCTCCTCGCGCTCCTGCTCTTCGAGCTTCTGCTCGATGTACTCCTGGTTCTCGTAGAGGCGCGGGAGGAGCGTGAACTCCAGGGCGTTCACGCGGCGCTTCGTGGTCTCGATCTCCGTGAGCATCTTCTTCATCGCCGTCTCGACCTCGGCCGCGAGGATGATCTTCTCTAACAGCTCCTCGTAGGCGTCGGCCGCCTCGTCGATCCGTGCGGAGGACCCGAGCAGCCCGTACCCGCGCTCGTCGAGGCTCTTTTTGACCTTCGAGGACTCGATCTGCGGGACGACCACGCCCATGATGTTCTTCGACTGGGTGGTGATCTCCGGGTGCTCTTTCAGCGCCGCGGCCGCGCCGCGGACGGCGACGTCGCCCTCCATCGCCCGGGCCATGTCGATCGTGCGCTGGGCCGTCTCGTAGTTCTCGGACACGTCCGACCGGACGTCCTGTGCCTGATCGAGGATGTCCATGAACTCCATAATAAGGCCGTCACGCTTCTGTTCGAGCGTGTCGTGACCCCGCTCTGAGAGGTCGATGCGGTCCTCGATCGCCATCAGGTTCTTCCGCGTCGGTTTGACGTCCTTGGCCATCTTATTGGGGGAACGTTCCGCTCCGAGGCGGATAATTCTTTTCAGTCGTGGCGTGGCGGGGGCGTGCGAGGAGGAGACGAGCGAACGCGACGGTCGCGAGAAGCGACGCGCGAGCGATGCGGCGCGGTCGCTGTCCGCGGGCGAAAATGGAAGAAAGCGCGCGGTCAGTCGGCGGCTTCGACGACTTCGCGCTCGGAGTCGTCCTCGCGGTAGTGCTCCTCGATGAACTCCTCGTCGATCCGGTTGAGGGCGTCCTTCGGGAGCATCGAGAGCAGGTCCCAGCCGATCTCCAGCGTCTCCTCGATGTCGCGGTTCTGGTCGAAGCCCTGGTCGATGAACTCGGACTCGAAGGCGTCCGCGAAGTCGAGGTACTTGTTGTCGAGCTCCGAGAGCGCCTCGCGACCGACGATGTTCACGAGGTCGCGCAGGTCCTCGCCCTCCGCGTACGCCGCGAACATCTGGTCTTTCACGTCGGCGTGGTCGGCGCGGGTGAGCCCCTCGCCGATCCCGTCGTCCATCAGCCGCGACAGGCTCGGAAGGACGTTGATCGGGGGCTGCAGGCCCTGGCTGTTCAGGTCGGGGTCGACGTAGATCTGCCCCTCCGTGATGTACCCGGTCAGGTCCGGGATCGGGTGGGTGTCGTCGTCGCCCGGCATCGTGAGGATCGGGATCTGCGTCACCGACCCCTCACGACCCTGGATCCGCCCGGCGCGCTCGTACAGCTGCGCCAGGTCGGTGTACATGTATCCGGGGTAGCCACGCCGCCCCGGGACCTCCTCGCGGGCCGCCCCGATCTCGCGGAGCGCCTCGCAGTAGTTGGTCATGTCCGTCAGGATGACGAGGACGTGGTAGCCCTTCTCGAAGGCGAGGTACTCGGCCGTGGTGAGCACCATCCGCGGCGTGACCGTCCGCTCGACGGCGGGGTCGTCCGCGAGGTTCATGAAGACGACGGAGCGCTCCAGCGCACCGGTGCGCTCGAAGTCCTCCATGAACTCGTTCGCCTCCTCGGCCGTGATCCCCATCGCGCCGAAGATGACGGCGAACTCGGAGCTCTCCTCGCCTTCCCCCTCCTCTTCTTCCGGCACGCTCGCCTGCCGGGCGATCTGCATCGCCAGCTCGCTGTGCGGCTGGCCGGAGCTGGAGAAGATCGGGAGCTTCTGGCCGCGAACGAGGGTGTTCATCCCGTCGATCGCGGAGACGCCGGTCTCGATGAACTCCTCGGGGTACTCCCGGGAGTACGGGTTGATCGCCGCGCCGACGATGTCCTGGCGCTCCTCGGGGACGATCTCCGGGCCGTCGTCGATCGGACGGCCGGAGCCGTCGAGGACCCGGCCGAGCAGATCCTCGGTGACGGGCATCTTCATCGTCTCGCCCAGGAAGCGGACGGACGCGTTCTGGTCGATACCGGAGGTGCCCTCGAACACCTGGATGGCGACGACGCCCTCCGAGGATTCGAGCACCTGTCCGCGCAGCGTCTCCCCCTGTGCCGTCTCGATCTCGACGATCTCGTCGTAGCCGATCGCCTCGTCGACCTCGGCGTACACGAGGGGGCCGCTGATCTCGGTGATGGTTTGATACTCTTTCATGTTAGTAGAGGCTCCGGAGTTCCTCGGTTATCTCCGCTTTGAGCTCCTCGGTGTACGCTTCGTAGTCCTCCTGGACACCGATCCGGTTGATCCGGGGGGCCGCGTCGGTGTCGACGATCTCCTCGACGGGGACGCCCGCTTCGAGGGCGTCGAACGCCTCGTCGTTGAACTTCTGGATCGTCGTCAGCATGAGGTACGTCTTCTCCGGCGGACAGTACGTGTCCACCGGGTGGAAGGCGTTCTGCTGGAGGTACGCCTCGCGCAGGTAGCGAGCGACCTCCAGGGTGAGCTGCTGGTCGTCGGGCAGGGCGTCCTTCCCGACGAGCTGCACGATCTCCTGCAGCTCGGTCTCCTCGTCGAGCACGTCGACCGCCCACTGGCGCCGCTCCGCCCAGTCGTCGGCGACCTCGTTCTCGAACCACGGGTCGAGCTGGTTCTTGTACAGCGAGTACGACTCGTTCCAGTTGATCGACGGGAAGTGGCGCCGCTCCGCCAGGTCCGCGTCGAGCGCCCAGAACGTCTTCACGATGCGCAGCGTGTTCTGGGTGACCGGCTCGGAGAAGTCGCCGCCGGGCGGCGACACCGCGCCGATCGCCGAGACGGACCCCTCCGTCCCGTTGATGTTCTCGAAGTAGCCGGCGCGCTCGTAGAACTGCGCGAGCCGGGCGGCGAGGTACGCGGGGTACCCCTCCTCACCGGGCATCTCCTCCAGCCGGGAGGAGATCTCGCGCATCGCCTCCGCCCACCGCGAGGTGGAGTCGGCCATGAGCGCGACGTCGTACCCCATGTCGCGGTAGTACTCGGCGATCGTGATTCCCGTGTAGATACAGGACTCACGCGCCGCGACGGGCATGTTCGAGGTGTTCGCGATGAGCGAGGTCCGGGCCATCAGCGGGTTGCCGTTGGCCGGGTCCTCGAGCTCGGGGAAGTCCTCGATGACCTCGGTCATCTCGTTGCCGCGCTCGCCGCAGCCGACGTAGACGATGATGTCCGCGTCGGCGTACTTCGCGAGCTGGTGCTGCGTGACCGTTTTCCCGGAGCCGAACGGGCCCGGGATCGCGGCCGTTCCGCCCTTCGCGATGGGGAACAGCCCGTCGAGGATACGCTGCCCGGACACCAGCGGCGTCCGGGGCGTCTTCTTGTTCTCGGAGGGGCGCGCCTCGCGGACGGGCCACTCCTGATGCATCGAGATGTCCGTCCCGTTGGCGAGCTCGGCCACCGTCTCGGTGACGTCGAACGAGCCCGACTCGATGGCGGTGACCTCGGTGGTCTCGTCCTCCTCGAGGGCGTCCGGCGGCACCATCACCTTGTGGTCGATGGTGACCGTCTCCTCGACGATGCCGACGACGTCGCCGCGGCCGACCTCGTCGCCGACCTCGACGGTGGGCTCGAACTCCCACTCCTTCTCGAGGTCGATGCCCGGCGCGTCGACCCCGCGGTCGAGGTACGGACTGTCCATCTTGCCCTCCAGCACGTCCAGGGGACGCTGAACGCCGTCGTAGATGGCGTCCAACATGCCCGGACCAAGGTCGACCGACAGCGGCTCGCCCGTGGTTTCGACGGGCTCGCCGGGGGCGACCCCGGAGGTTTCCTCGTACACCTGAATGGTCGTGATGTCGCCTTCGATCTCGATCACTTCCCCCATGAGGCCTTCGTCGCCGACGTAGACGACGTCGTTCATGCGGGCGTCGAGGTCGCGGGCACTCACGACCGGACCGCTCACGCTCTGGATAACACCGTTTTCGGTTGTGGTGGTCTCCGTGGATTCTGCTTTACTCATATTAGTCCTCCTCCATCAGGTCGATCCCGATGGCTCGTTTGATCTGGTCGCGCAGCCCACCGCTGCCGGCGCCGGCGCCGCCGAGCGTGACGAGCACGGGCTCAATGCTCCCCTCCACCGCCTCGCGGGTCCCCCGCGAGAGGTAGTCGAGATCGTCGTTGTACATCACGATGATGCCGGTGTCCTCGTCGTCGAGGGTCCGTTCGACGGCGTCGTCGAGCCGCTCGTCCTTCTCGTCGTCCGGTACGTTTTCGAACTTCCGCACGCCGGCGAGCCGGAACCCGGTGGTGAACTCGGGGCTGCCGACGACGGCGATCTCCTGACTCATGTTATCACCAGCTCCGATTCGATCTCGTCGGCCGACAGACCGGCCTCCTTGCCCCGCGCGATCGCCCGGATGTTCTCCACCTCGCGCTCCTTGGCGAGGATGTAGGAGATGATCGGGGTGACCGACACCGGGTGGATCGTACCGAGTCGGTCGCCGTACGCCAACAGCGCGGCGTCGGTCGCGTGCTCGAACGCGATGAGGCTGTCCGCCTCCTCGAGTTCGCGCAGCGCCGGGCCGAGCTCGTCGGCGTACTGACTGTCCGCGATGTACTCCACGAGCTCGTCGAGGTTCCGCGCGAGCCGCGCGAGCGAGTCACGGGTGAACAGCTCACCGCCCTCGATGAAGTACGCGGCGGGGTCGATGTCCGCGCCCGACCGGGCGAGCCGGAGGGCGTTCGTCGCGTTCCGGAAGTCGACCTCCGCCTTGAGGAACGCCTCGTACTGCTGGGTGGGTTCGTCGCCGCCGAGCCCGGAGAGGAGCCGCTCGTAGAACACGCGGTCGACGGCGTTCTCGAGCGGCACCAAGACGTCCGTCTCCTCGTACTCGGCGTACGCCTCGCGGAGCGGCGGACCGTAAATCGTGTCCTCCAGCACGTCGACGACGGCGTCGATGGAGTCGGCCTCCAGCAGCCGCCGGATCCGCCGGTCGTCGAACTCGCCGGCGCGGATCAGGTCGACCTCGATGGCGGACTGGTCCGCGTCGGTGTAGACGCCGCGGATGACCGTCTTCACGTTCCAAGCGTCGAACTTGCGGAGGTACCGGGCGATGAGGTCGTACAGCGATCCCTCGCTCCAGTCCAAGATCCCCTCGAACTGATGGGCGAGGTTCCGGTTCAACGCGTACTCGATGAGGTCCACGCCGCTGTGGCGGCTCCCGAGGGCGTTGATCTCTCGGCCGTAGCTCGACTCCTCCATGAACCGGGCGATCTCGGCCGGGCTCATTCGAGTCAGCTTCCGGTACTCCTCGTCGCCGTAGAGGCTGCCGCGGCGGGCACGAACCCGCGCGACGACGTACTCTGGGTTCGAGCTCCCGGCGGTGCTCATTGGTCGAACAGCTGCTCCGAGATGTTCTTCAACTCGTCGTCCCAGACGGACTCCAGGACCGAGTCGAACGTGTTGTTCACGCGAACGCGAGAGGTGTCGCTCTCGGCGACCACGCCGCCGAGACAGTCGACCTCGCCGTCGACCTGGGCGTTGCGGTCCGCGACGAGCTCCTCGAGGAGCTCGACGTCCTCGGCGCGGGTGTAGACGGCGACGGCGTCGTCGTCGTCGAACTCGGCGAGGGTCGCGTCGAGCAGCGTCTCGGTCAGCTCGCGCCGACGGTCGTCGTCGAGGTCGGCGATCGCCGCCTCGACCTCGTCGTGGACGTCTTCGAGGACGTCCCGGCGAGCCCCGAGCCGCTCCTGTTTGGCCTCGAGCTTCGCCGAGGAGAGCGTCTGTTCGCGCTCCTGATCGATCTGGCGGTCGACCTCGGCGAGCCGCTCCTCGCGGATCCGCTCGGCGTCGGCCTCGGCCTCGGCGATGATCTCGTCCGCCTCGGACTCCGCCGCTTCGCGGATCTCCTCTGCACGCGCGCGGGCTTCGTCTCGAACGTCCTCAACGACAGTGTCCAAACTCATTGGTGTGAAAGGAAGTACCGCTTAGACGATGAAGACGACGACGAGTGCGAGGATGACGATCGTCTCGGGAAGCACCGTCAGGATGAGCCCGTTGACGAAGAGGTCGTCGTCCTCAGCCATCGCGCCGACGGCGGCCGAACCGATACCACGCTCGGCGTAGCCCGCACCGAGGGCGGCGAGCCCGACGGCGAGCGCCGCGGCGGCGCTGGGGTCGGTGAGGGTTCCTCCGGTGGACAGTACGGCGTTCCCGAGTGCGTTGGTAGCTTCAAGCATTGGTAGTAGTTGCGGTTGCTCGTCTCCGAACAGTTGCTATTTGCCTCCACAGTAGTCATAAAGCTTCCCAAAACGACCGAATAGCGCGAACGAAATGGGAGGGAAAGCAGCGACTGATGGAGGTGTCGTCCCGTCGAAATTGCGGCGGAGACGGGAGCGAAATCGTGCGGTGTCGTCGCACCCGGCCGGCGCGAGTTTCCGATCGCGTCCGAACGGAAGGCCGACTGGTCCTCGGGGCGTGCGCTAGTCGTCCTCGGTGGTGTACTGCCGGTCGTACCCGAACGGGCGGTAGCTGTCGCCGCCGCCCTCGTAGAAGTTCCCGAAGAACTCCACGTACTCGAGACGCACCGCCTGAATGCCGGCGGAGGTGACCCCGAGCGCGAGGACGACGATGTGGCCGATAACGGCCACGAGGATCCCGCCGACGAGCGCGACGATGCCGACCGCGCCGATCGAGGCCGGGTCGAACGCCGTCGTGATCCCGGCGAAGACGAGCTCGTAGTCCTCGGGGTGGCTCCGGATGTACTCGAGGTAGTCGGCGCTGAAGATGAAGTGGAAGCTCCCCTCGCCGCTCTCGTCGATGTACGCGCCGAACGCGAGCAGGTTCACGGCGAGCGCCATGCCGCCCTTCGCGAGCAGCACCGCCATGATCCGGGCGTAGGAGATGACGTTGACGATCGGCGAGAGCACCTCGGCGAGCTCCGGGGGCTCGCCGATGGCGAGCAGGACGATTCCCGCGAGGACGGCCGCGATGGCGGCGTACCCGACCGCGACCGGGAAGCCGCCGAACGACACCGCCCCGAACGTGAGGATCGAGAACGACTCGAAGAGGAAGTCGGGCTTCGGGCCGGGGACGTGCTGGCTGAAGATCCAGATCCACGCGCCGTTGAGGATCAGCAGCCAGGAGCCGCCCTCGTACAGCGCGTGTTTCAGGTCGTGCTGCTGGTAGTTGCTCACGAACGAGAGGATGTGTCCCACGTTCAGGTGAACGAGACCGAACAGCACGCTGACGACGAGGAACGACAGCGCCCAGTCGATGTCAGCCGGCGAGAGTCCCTTCCCGGCGACGGGCCAGTGGACGTCGCCCGGCAGCAGCTGGTAGGCGTGGTAGCCGAACACGTCGATCCCGAAGTAGATCCCGAACAGGATCGTGAAGCCGCCGGCCCACAGCGCGACGGCCCCGAGTTCGCGGAACGTCCCGTCGTAGTTGGAGTACAGGAAGTAGCCGATCGCGGCGTAGAGGACGCCGTACCCCACGTCGCCGATCATGAAGCCGAACATGAGCGGGAAGGTGAGGAAGACGAGTAGCGTCGGGTCGAACTCCGTGTACTTCGGTCGCCCGAACCCCTGCACGAGCAGCTCGAAGGGGCCGGCCGCGCTCCCGTTGTCCTGGACGACCGGCGGGTCGTCATCGCCGTGACCCACGTGGCCGCCGTCCGTGGCCGCCTCGCGCTCGGCGGCTGCCTCCGCCGTGGCGTCTGCGTCAGCCGACCCGGCGTCGGTGTCGTCGCGGCCGACGGCTTCGGTGTGGTGGTCGCCGTCCGGCGTGAACGAGGCGCGTTCGAGCTCCTCGACCTCGGCGTGGTCGCCGACGGCGTCGGCGACGGTCGCCTCGAAGTCGGGGAACGTCTCGGTCGGGATCCACCCCTCGGCGATGAACGCGTTCTCGGTGGTCGCGAACGAGAGCGGCGCCTCCTTCTTTTGCGCCTCGATGGTGAGCTGCTCCTCGGCGCGAAGCAGGAACGCGGCCGCCTCCTCCTTCGTCGCCGCGAGGTCGTTTTCTACCGCCGCGAGATCGGCGCGCAGCTCCTCGCACTCGCGTTCCAGATCCGCGACGTACTCGGCGGGGCTGGTCTCTGCGTCGGGCACCTCGAGCAGCGCGATGTCGACGCCGACGAGCGAGTCCTGCAGGACGCCCTCCTCGGCCCCGTCGGCGGGCCGCGCGAAGATCGCCACGACGTCGCCCCCGACGAACACCTCGTACGCCGCTATCCCCTCGGCGTCGGCGAGCGTCGCCTCGACGGCGTCGGGCTTCGCCTCGCCGACGATGACCTCGAGCGAGTCGTAGCCGCGCAGCAGATCGAGCTCGATGCCCAAGTCCGCGAACGGCTCCATCCGGTCGATCTCCTCTTCCCGGTCGCGTATCTCGGTCCGGAGCTCGTCGCGGCGGTCGTCGAGTTCGTTGACGCGCTCGCGGACCTCGGCGAGCTCGCGTTCGAGCTCCTCGTCGTCGAGCGCGCGGACCGCGTCGACCTCGTCGCCCTCGACGTCGAGGACGCTCTCCAGCGAGCGGACGGTAACGAGCCGCTCGTTCACCGTCTCGGCGCCCTCGAGCGACTCGCCGGGCGTGAACCCCTCGTAGCGCTCGTCGTAGTCCGTGACGTGCAGCGAGTGGTGATCGTACGCCGCCTCGATGACGTCGTCGATGACGCGCTTCGAGCCCGTCACCGACACCTTGCTCATCCGCTCAGGCCTGAGCATCCACCGCCTCCTCGGCCTGTTGATTCACCGCTTCCTCGAACCGTTCGACCCCGTAGTCGACGGCCGAATCCACGCGCTTACGGGCCTCGCGTTCGAGCTCGTCGCGGTCGGAGCGGCCCGCCTCGAGGATCTCCTCCCGCCGTTCCTCGATCTCCTCGCGGGCCGCCTCGAGCCGCGCTTCGGCCTCGGAGTCAGCCTCCTCCTCGGCCTCGGCGCGGATCTCGTCCGCGCGCTTTCGAGCCTCGGCGAGGCGCTCGTCGGCGTCCGATTCCGCCGTCGCGATGATCTCGTCCGCCTCCCGTTCAGCCTCCTTGATCCGGTCGAGCACCTCTGGTCTCGCCATACTACTAATCGCCTGAAACTCCACGAGCGACGTATAAGGTGTTTGCGAAAATACGCGGGCGCTGCGGCCGGTATCGACGACGAACCGCCGAGGGCGGCGAGCGCCGCCCGACGGCCGCCGCCTACATTTAAGTACCAGTCGCCGGACCGTCACCGTATGGCTACGGTGTATGCGGTCGCGTCGGCGAAAGGTGGGGTCGGAAAGACCACCACGACCGCGGCGATGGCGACGATCCTGGCGGGCTCCGGCGCCGACGTCGTCGCGATCGACGCCGACATCGGCATGGCGAACCTCGCGGGCGCGCTGGGCGTGACGCCGGGCGAGACGACGCTCCACGACGTGCTCGCGGGACGGGCCGACCCGCTCGACGCGGTGCACGAGGGACCGGCGGGCCTCCGCGTCGTTCCCGGCGCGGACGACCTCGACGCGTACGCGGCCGCGGACCCCGCCGGGCTCGCCGACGCGGTCGATGCCTTCGGGGACGCCGACTACGTGTTCGTCGACGCGGGGGCGGGGCTCTCGCACGACTCGAGCCTCCCGCTCGCGATCGCCGACGAGACCCTGCTGGTCTCGACGGCCGAACGGAGCGCCCTCGGCGACACGGAGAAGACCCGGCAGCTCGCCGAGCGGCTCGGCGGCACGGTCGCCGGCGCCGCGATCACGCGCGTCGAGCCCGACGAGACCGGCCCCGACGGGCTCGACGACGTCGGCGACGTGCTCAACGCGACGGTCCTCGGTCGGATCCCGGAGGACGACGCGGTGGTGCGGGCGGCGGCCGCGAACCGCCCGCTTTCGACGTTCGCGCCGGACGCGCCCGCGACCCGCGCCTACCGGGACCTCACCCGAGCGCTGACCGGGGCGACGATCGAGGGGGCCGGACTCGGCGACGCCGGCGAGAGCGGCGGCGAAACGGAGAGCGCAGACCGCGACGACGACGCCGGCGGGGAGATATCGAACGACGACGGCGAAGCCGAAGACGACGCCGAGGAGGACGACGGAGACGAGGTCGCGGTAGTCGCGTCGCCGCCGGGCGGCGCGGAGGAGACGGCAGAAGCGGACGAGGCCGAGGAGGCAGGCAATGCCGACGATGCAGACGACGCGGGGGACGCCGACAACGCGGACGATGCGGCCGACGCGGAAGACGTCGGCCTCGCCGACGCAGAGACGGGGGGACTGAACGACTCGGACGACGAGGAGGGCACCCCCGTCGCCGACGAGGCCCCCGTCGCGGAGGCAGACGCGGAGATGGTGGTCCCCGATCCCGAGGCCGACGACGACGAGGCGACCGGTGGGACGACGCCCCCGGACCCGACGGCGCTCGGAGAGACGGAGACAGTCGGTGAGGAGCACGTCGACGGCGACGACCTCGAGGCGATGATCGAGGAAGACAGCGACGAGGCCGAGGCGTTCGAAGGCACGGGAGCGACCGATTCGGACGACGACGGTGAACCCACATCGGGTGGCGCCGACGAGGAAGTCGCGGTTGACGACGAACCGACGACGGACGAGGAAGTCGCGGTTGACGACGAACCGACGACGGACGAGGAAGTCGCGGTTGACGACGAACCGACGACGGACGAGGAAGTCGCGGTTGACGACGAACCGACGACGGACGAATCAGTCGAGGTTGACGACGAACCCGCCGACGAGACGGCGAGCGACGACGACGACGAACTCGCGGGGAGCATCCCGTTCCGCGACGACGACAGCGGGACGAGGAACGCCGGCCGCTCGGCGGACGATGAGAACGACGAAACCGGGGAGAGCAGCGAAGGTGGTGAGGACGACGAGGCGAGCGAAGACGAAGTCGAGCCTGCGGACGACGAGAAGAAGAGCGGCGGCTTTTTCAGTCGGTTGTTCGGCCGTTGAGGGCGTCGAACGCCCCCGGTCGGCTCAGGCCTCGGACGGCGCCTTCGCGCGGTCGCGAATGAGCTTGCGGATCTCCTCGGGGTCCGTGATGCCCGCGAGCTCCTCGCAGGAGACCAGCGCGGTGCCGTCGACCGATTCGCGCTTCTCGTCCTCCTCGGTGAAGTAGACGGACCGCGTGCGGGCGACCTCGCCGATCGAGGACATGATGCGCGCGCGCTTCTCCGCGGCGGGGGTGAACGCCGAGTGCCCGGTGAGCACGCGGGTCTGGGCGTCCTGTTCGTCCTCGGAGACCGCCTTAAACGGGGCGCGGGCGGTCGGGTGGACCGTGAAGCCGGCGTTGGTGAGCACGTGGAGGACGTGCTCGTCGTCGGGGTCGGTCTCGGGCGCCGAGGGCGTCGGATCGGCGTCGCGCACGTCGCCCGCGCCGTCCAGCACATCGACCGGGCTGGAGAACGGCTCGTCGAACAGCTCCTCCAGCTGGATAGCGACCTCGATGGAGGCGTTCATCCCGTCTTCGTACTTCGAGACGGTGCGCCGGGAGACGCCGAGCTCGGTCGCGAGCCGACCGAGCGACCAGCCGCGTTCCTCCCGTTCGTCGGCGAGGAGGTCGCCGTCGAGGCTGACGTAGAGCCCGCCCGGGGCCGCGTAGATGAGCGGCGGCATCCCCTCGACGAACAGGTCGTACCCCGTGTCGGGGTTGATGACCGGGACGCCGTGCCGGAAGTAGACGACGCCCGGCTTCAGCTCCTCGTCACGGGTCCGGATGCCGAGCACCATCGGCGTCGCGCGCAGGTATTCGCCGAGCCGACGCATCTCGGCGCCGGTTTCCGCGTCTAAGGCGTCGACGTTGCCGAGGATCTTCAGGAGCAGGAGGTCGTCGCCGCGCCGAGCCGCCACGTCGAAGCTCTTGGGTCGGACCGCACACCGGTCGCTGACGAGGAAGCCCGCGTCTTCCAGCATCGCGGTGATGTTCTCGATCAGCGCAGTCCGGGACATGCCCGGAAATAAGCGGCTCGCCGTATATATGCGTTGTGTCACTTGTGATCGCCCGAAACCACCGCCCGCTAGCGGTTTTCCCGCCGCCCGCGTCGGAGCGGTTAAATACCGGCGGCCGAGTCCGGGGCCAGCCGACGCCCGTGACCGAGGCCGAACGGTCGGGCGAAACCGGTTTGTCCGGGAGCGGGTAAGGGCGCGTATGCCCATCGTCGCCGTCGACGACACCGACTCCCGCGAGCGGGGGATGTGTACGACGTACGTCGGCGCGCGGCTCGCCGAGCGGCTCGGCTCGGCCGGCGGACGGGTCCGTCGCCGCCTCCTCGTCCGGCTGAACCCCGCCGTGAAACACAAGACCCGGGGCAACGCCGCCGTCGCGGTCCACGTCTCGGGGGTGGACGCGGAGACGGCGTTCGATCTCGCCGCGGAGACCGTCCGGGAGTTCGCCGCCGCCGACGACCCGCGGACCTCCCCGGGCGTCGTGGTCGCCGACGTGGACGTCGCCGGGGACTCGTTCGCGCCCGGCCCCTCCCGTACCGCTGCGGCGGACGACGCCGCGCCCGCGCCGCGGATCCCCGACGACGTGGCCGACTTCGCCCGCCGCGCGCTCCGTCACCGGCTCCCCCTCGACGAGGCGGTGTCGCTCGCCGAGGCGCACGGCTACCGCCACGCCGCGTTCGGCGCCGGCGGGGAGACCGAGGCGGAAACCGTCGACGGCCGGGGGCGCATCGGCGCGCTCGCGGCGGTCGGCGCGCCGGTGGCGTTCGACGACTGGACGACGGAGCGGATCTCGTACCGGGAGCTGGACCGCTGCGGGACGCCCCGCGACGTCGACGTCGAGAGCCTCTTCGCCGCGGCCGACGCGGGGTATCCGATCGTCTGGGACACCGTCGACCGCGAGACGGGGGCGGCCGTCTGCGTCCCCAACGCCCCCGGCCCGATCCTCCACGGGATCCGCGGCGACGACCCGGCGGCCTGTCGCCGCGTGGCGGAGGCGATCGAGAGCGAACCCGTGGAGCGCGTCGCGACGTTCCTCACGAACCAGGGCACCGACGCCCACCTCGCGCCCGGGCGGATCGGCGCCCTCCGCGACGGCGCGGGCTACCGGGTCGCCGGCGTGGTCGCGACCGACCCGGAGACGAAACGAGGGGGGCACGTCCACCTCGACGTCGCGGCGCCCGGAGCAGAGCGCCCCGCGGACGCCGGTGACCGCCTCCGCTGCGTCGCGTTCGCGCCGACCGGCCGCTTCCGGGACCGCGTGCGCGCCCTCCGCCCCGGCGACCGGGTGACGCTGTGCGGCGAACACGAGCGGCGGGAGCCCACGGAGGGTGCGAGCGATGCGACGACGGGGAGCGGGACCGAGCCGACTGCGACCCTCAAGCTGGAGAAGTTCGCGGTACGCGACCTCGTGCGGACCGAACCGGCCGTGCCGACGTGTCCGGACTGCGGGCGATCGATGTCGTCGGCCGGCCGGGATCAGGGATACCGCTGCCGCGACTGCGGCACCGACGCGCCCGGGAAGGTCGACCGCGCGGTCGACCGCGACCTGGAGCCCGGCTGGTACGAGGTCCCCCCGAGCGCCCGCCGCCACGTCGCGAAGCCGCTGGTCCGGGGCGGGTTCGACGCGCCGATTCACCCGGAGCGATGAAGTGACCCGGACCCGATCCCGCGAGCATGTCCGGAATCGTCTTCTACGGGACGGAGAACCGAGGCGGCGTCGTCGACTTCTACCGCGAGGAGCTGGGCGCCGGGACGTGGCTCGAACAGCCGGACTGCACGATCCTCCGCGACGACAACTTCCTGTTCGGCTTCTGCGACCGCGACGAGACGGAGACGTGCGGGACCCTCACGTTCGTCTACCCCGATCGCGAGGCGGTCGACGACGTCCGCGAGCGACTCGTCGAGGCGAGCGACCGCCGCGACGCCGCGAGCGCGCCCGGTGCGGTCGAGGCGCCGCGCGAGAACGAGCGGTACGACATCTACCAGTTCTTCGCTGAGGACCCCGACGGGCGGACCGTCGAGTGTCAGGCGTTCCTCGACGACGACGTGCCGTCTGTTTAAAAGGAGGTCAGACGGAGACCGGCGAACCCCGCGGTCAGTCCTCGATGGTCCGCTCGTCGCGCCACTCGGCGGCGCGGTCGAGCGCGGCCTCGCGGTCGTCGAAGCGCTCCCGCTCGTAGGCCGACTCGTCGACGGCCTGTTCCATCACGTCGAGGCGGACGACGAACCCGCCGTCGGCGCGTTCGCGGAGCCGGACCGTCGCGTAGCCGTCGGAGCGCTCCCACTCGGTGATCGTGTCGTCCTCGCGTCCCAGAGACCAGCTCATACCTCACGGGGCGGGCGCGGCGGCTAAAACGGCGCGGTTCGGCCGCGGTCGTCGGAGAGTCACTCCCGGCCGACCGGTCCCGTCGCGTACGAGCAGACCGGACAGATCGCGTAGCCGAGGGTGTCGTACGGGACGGACGCCGAGGGGGCGGTCACGTCGCACTCCGGGCAGTCGAACGTCGACGCGTTCTCGATGCTCATGGCTCCCCGTAGCACGGTGATCGGTATTGTTACGCGCCGCTTGCCGCCCCGGCAGCGACTCCCTACTTATAAGCGACCGCCCTACCGAGGTCGTCCATGGCCGAGGACATCCACGCGGATCGACGGCGGCGCGCCGCCGCGCGGCTCCGGGACGCGGGCGCCGAGGGGCTCGTCTGCTTCCCGAGCCGGAACCTCCAGTACCTCACCGGTTTCGACGAGGAACCGGGCGAGCGGCACTTCCTGCTCGCGGTGCCGGCGGCGGACCGCTCCGACGGCGGGCCGGGGGCCCGCGACGCGCCGACGCTCCTGGTGCCGGCGCTGTACGAGTCGCAGGTGCGCGAGGAGACGACGGTCGCGACCGTCCGGACGTGGGCCGACGGCGACGATCCGGTCGCGGCCGCGCGCGACCTGCTCGCCGACCTCGCCCTCCGGGAGGGGCGTCTCCTCGTCGACGACACCATGTGGGCGACGTTCACGCAGGACCTCCGCGCGGCGGCGCCGGACGCGACGTGGGGGCTGGCGAGCGAGGTCCTCGCCGACCTCCGGGTGCGCAAGGACGACGCCGAGCTGGCGGCCCTGCGCGAGGCGGCCGCCGCCGCGGACGCGACCGTGCGCGACCTCCGCGAGCTGGGCGCCGACGCGGTCGGGATGACCGAGCGCGACCTCGCCGAGTGGATCGCCGACCGACTGGCGGCTCACGGCGGCACCGGCGTCTCGTTCGAGACGATCGTGGGCGCGGGCCCGAACGGGGCGAAACCCCACCACGGCCACGGCGACCGAGAGATCCGGGCGGGCGAGCCCGTCGTGCTCGACTTCGGGACGCGCGTCGACGGCTACCCGTCCGATCAGACGCGCACGCTCGTGTTCGACGGCGACCCGCCGGCGGCGTACGAACGCGTCCACGAGACGGTCCGGGAGGCGCAGGCGGCCGCGGTCGACGCCGTCGAGCCTGGCGTCACGGCCGCGGCGGTCGACCGGGCGGCGCGGGAGGTGATCGAGGCGGCGGGGTACGGCGACGCGTTCGTCCACCGGACCGGCCACGGAGTCGGGCTCGACGTCCACGAGGAGCCGTACATCGTGGCGGGTAACGACCGCGAGCTCGAACCCGGGATGGTCTTCTCCGTCGAGCCGGGGGTCTACCTCGACGGCCGGTTCGGCTGCCGGATCGAGGACCTCGTCGTCGTCACGCCGGACGGCTGTGAGCGACTGAACGACACCGACCGGGGCTGGCGGTGACCGCGTCGGTCCGGACGCGATCCGAGACGCGTCTGGCGGCTGTGAGGGGAGCGGCCGTCGAAGCGCGACGGAGAGAACGGGAGGCCTGAACGACGGGCGAGACGCGACGTAAAACCGGCGAGGGGTCCGGAAACCGACGCGCCGGGCGTCCGACGCGAGATGCGGGAGTCGTGTGCCTACTCCGCAATCGGAGGTTGTTGGCGACTTGTATAGTTGTAATACCGAATTATTTCGGGTTGGGGTGTGGGCGGTCTGCGGGGCACGATCCGAACAGATCGGGACCGATCTCGGCTGAGGCGCACGGAAACCGATCGAGCGAGCGAACCGGAGGCGACGCGTCGCGGGAGGCCGGGATCCGACCCGCATCGAAACCATTAGTGTCGCCGGAGCGGAACCGCGGGGTATGAGCGACAACGAGGAGGCCGAGGAGAGCGAACCGGCCGTCGAGCTCGGCGACGGACCGGACGTGGCCGGTGAGCCGATCGCCCGCGTCGCGTCCCGGCTCACGTGGCCCGCGAAGCGCAGCGACGTGGTGGCACAGGAAGGCGACGCCGCGGTTCGGAGCCCGGACGGTCCGCGCGACCTCGGCGACGTGCTCGCGGACTCCGAGGTGCCGCTGTTCGAGAGCCGCAGCGAGTTCGTCACGGAGGTCGAGGAGCTCGTCGGTCACGGGCCGGTCGCGACCGAGTAGCGCGGTTCCCCCCGTCGCGGCCTTTTTGTCCCGGCGACGCGGAGTCGACGCATGGCGATCCCCTTCGATCCGCACGAACTCGACCCCGAGGAGTACGGCGAGACGCAGACGACGCTCTCCATGGACCACGAGCCGGCCGTCGAGCGCGTCCGCGAGGTGTGTCTCGACGCCGGCTTCGGCATCCCCGTGGAGTTCTCCCCGTCGGAGCTGTTGAACGAGAAGGTCGACGCCGACCGCGACCCGTACTACGTGCTGGGCGCCTGTAACCCGGCGGTGGCGGACCGCGCGCTCGACGCGACCGACAAGCGCATCGGAGGGCTGTTCCCCTGTAACATGGTGATCTGGGAGGAGTCGCCCGGCGAGCAGGTCGTCTACCACATCTCGATCATGAAGACCGCGCGGCTCCTCGGGCTCCCCGTCGACGACGAGGCGATGGACGATATCATCGCCGACACCGGCGAGATGGTCGACGCCGTGTTCGAGGAACTGGCGGAGTAGTCGACGGCGACGACCGCTGTCCGACTCGATTTATAACTACGGCCGAGCACGACGAGAGCAGTATATAAAGAACCGGTGCGGTGGCGCGCCGGTGAGCGCCCGCGAGGGCGCGAACCAAGCGCGAGGCCGCCGGTGCGGCTCCGTCCGCGTCGGTTCGTCCGCCGAGGCTGGGGAGGCGTGAGGTGCGGGGCCGTGCGGTACTGGGCTTTGGAGGCCGTCACCGCGGAGGATCACGTCTAACCGAGCGGCTGGGGCGTTGGAGGTGTTTACCGTCGAGCCGCCGTCAGCTATTTATAAACGATCGCCGCCTGCGTCCCCGGCACCTCGATCCAGCCACGAGACCGCCACGGACTCGAACGGCCCGGAGTACTGCATCAGCGTCGTGCCGAGGATCGCCATCACCAGCACGTAGCCGACCGCGAAGGCGTTGATCGTCTGCGCGAGCACCGGGTCGAACGTCCCCGCCTGCGCCCCGCTCACCGCGATCGTCGCGATGATCAGCGAGAACTCCCCGCGGGTCGTCATCCCGAGCGCGACGCGCGTCGAGCGCTTGGTGTCGAGGTCGAAGGCGCGCCCGGCGAAGAAGCCGGTGACGAGCTTCGTCGGCGTCGTGACGAGGACCGCGAGCGCGATCAGCGCCGCCACGCCGCCGAACAGCAGCGGGTCGGTGACGAGCCCGATCCAGAAGAAGAACACCGCCGCGAACGTGTCGCGGACGGGTTCGAGCAGCGCCTCGATCTCGTGGGCGTACGCGGTCGAGGCGAACGCCATCCCGACGAAGAAGGCGGCGACCGCCTCGCTGACGCCGAGCGCGAGCGCCGCGCCGGCGACGAGCACCACGGTCGCGATCGACCGGAGCGCGACGAACTCGCGGTTGTCGGTCTCGACCAGCCGGTCGAACGCGGGCGTGCCGAACTGGACCGCGGCCAAGAGCACGAGGATGAACCCGATCGCGATGCCCACGTCGGTCGCGGCCGCGCTCACGTCGCCGCCGCCGAGCACGAGCGCCGAGGCGACCGCGAGGTAGACGGCGATGAACAGGTCCTCGTAGACCAAGGTCCCGAGCAGCGGCTCGGCCTCGTCGTTGGCGATCCAGCCGAGGTCGATGAGCGACTTCGTGATCACCGCCGACGAGGAGATGTACACGATCCCGGCGAGCAGCACCGCGGGCAGGAGCGCGCCGAAGACGAGCCAGCCGAGGACGAGCCCGACCCCGAGGTTCGCGAGGTCGATCGTCCCCGCCGTCCCGATCTGGCGCCGCCGCGCGAGCAGGCGGTCGAGGTTGAACTCCAGCCCGAGGAAGAACAGGAGGAAGACGATCCCGAGCTCCGCGCCGATCGCGATGAACTCCGTTTCGGGGACGTAGACGGTCCCGAGCGTCGGCAGCGAGAGCCGCCCGAGGACGAACGGCCCGAGCAGCATCCCGGCCACGATGTAGAAGGGGATCACGGACTGGCCGAGGCGGTTCGCGAGCCCGCCGGCGACCGCGATCGCGGCGAACATGACGCCGACGTCGAGCAGCGCCACTACCGGTCACCCCCGAGACGGGCGGTCGAGACGGCCGCGTCGGACCGGCCGCTCATCCGGTGAGGAGCTCCTCGAACGCCGCGCAGTCCTCGGGCGTGCCGACCCCGATGACGGTGTCGCCCTCGCGGAGCGTGGTGGCGGCGGCCGGGCTCTCGACGACCTCGTCACCGCGCTGGATCGCGACGACCGCGAGCCCCGTCCGGTTGCCGATGTCGGCGCTCTGTATCGTCTCGCCGATGAGCGGCGAGCCCGGTTGGAGCTCGTACCACTCCAAGAGGATCCCGCCGGGGAGCGTGGTCTCCTGCGTGTCGGGTTCGACGGGCTGGAAGTACGCGCCTTCGATGATCGAGCCGATCTTCCGGGCCAAGTCGTCGGAGAACTCGAACACCTTCTCGGAGTCGACGTCCGGATCGGGACGACGGAAGACCTCGCGTTTCCCCGTGTTGTGGATGACGACGACCATCTCGCCGTCGTCGAGTTCGATCTCGAACTTCTTCCCGACGCCCGGGAGGTCGGATTCGCGGATCGTCATATCGGGGTGAACACGGCCTCGCTTATATGTATACACGTCGAGCGCGTCGCTCGGGCGGTGCCCCGCGGCGACACGGTCGCGGCGACGGCGTGTTCGGGGCTCGCGTCGACGGCGCTCGCACCCGCGGCGCGCTCGGGACCACGGTCGCGCGCGCACACCGCGCCGCGCGACCGCGTACCAAACGCTAAGTGGGGTGGGACCGAGTGAACCATCATGTGGCGCTCCCGGAAGAGCCGGGACCGGCGGACGGTGACGTGCATCGCGTGCGGGGACTCGCTGCTGCGCGAGGACGCGCGCGAGTACGACAAGGAGGGGGACCGCTGGGACCGGCGCGACAAGGAATTCGAGTACCTCTGTACAGAGTGCGACGACGAACTCTGTCATCAGCCCCGCGACGGGCTCGAATCGCTGATCTGCTCGATCGAGGCCGACGGCCTCTCGCGCGAGGAGTTCCTCGGTCGGTACGCCGACGCGGTCGCGCCCGACGAGCGCGACGACGCCGACGCGACCGAGTCCCGCAGACGATCGGACCGCGACCGAGAGCGGTCCGACCGCGACCGGTAGCCGTCCCGCGCGCCGCCGTTCCGGACGGCTCCGTCTCCCCGCCCGACAGGCCTTTCTAACGGACACGCGTTGGTCCCGGTATGTCAGACGACGAGCCGAAGCCCGGGTCCGCCGAGGACCAAGGTCCCGTGACGATCACGGCGGAGCTGGCGGACCGCCTCGCCGAGAAGCGGACGGAGCTGTTCGAGGAGTTCGAGATCCCCGACGAGTTCCCGAACGAGGTCCTCCGGGAGGCCGAGACACGGACCGAGGACGTGTACGACGAGATCGAAGCCGAGATCGACGAGCGCGAGGACCTCCGGGACCTCACGACGTGGACCACCGACCCGATCGACGCGCAGGACTTCGACGACGCGATCTCCATCGAGCGCGAGGAGGGCGCCTACCGGCTGTGGGTCCACATCGCCGACGTCACCCACTACGTCACCCCGGACACCGCGATGTGGGAGGAGGCGGTGAAGCGGTCGAACACCGTCTACCTGCCCGACTACACGATCCACATGCTCCCGCCGGTGCTCGCCGAGACGGTCTGCTCGCTCGTCCCCAACGAGGACCGGCTCGCGCACACGGTCGAGATGGAGATCGACGACGAGACGCTCTCGTTCGAGGACATCGACATCTACAAGTCCGTCATCAACTCCGACGAGCGGCTCACCTACAAGCAGTGCGAGGAGCGGCTGGAGGACCCCTCGCTCCCCCTCGGCGAGGAAAACGCGCTCGCCTTCGAGCTCGCCGACCGGATGCACGAGCAGCGCAAGGAGGACGGCTCGCTCGTCTTGAACCCGCGCCGGGACCGCGCGCACACCATCATCGAGGAGTCGATGCTGAAGGCGAACAAGGCGGTGACGCACACGCTGATGTGGGACCGCGGCGTCGAGGCGATGTACCGCGTCCACCCCCAGCCGACGCCGGATCAGTGGAGCAAGGCGCTCCAAGAGATCCAAGAGCTCGACGGCGTCTCCATTCCCGGCAGCGCGTGGGGCGACGACCCGCGGAAGGCGGTCAACGCCGCCCTCGAGGAGTCGCCCGAGCGACAGCTCAACAAGATCCAGCGCGCCGTGCTGAAGGTGATGCCCCGCGCGAAGTACATGAACGACCCGTTCGGCGGCCACCACGCCCTCAACTTCGACATCTACGGTCACTTCACCTCGCCCATCCGCCGGCTCTCGGACACGATCAACCACTGGATCGTCCACGAGAACGACGTGCCGGAGAACCTCCTGGAGCTGTGCGACCACGCCAGCGACCGGCAGAAAGACGGCGAGACGGTCGAGCGCATATATAAACAGTACCTCCAGGAGCAGGGGCTCGACCCCCACGCGGTGAACAACCGCGGGATCGAGGTCGTCGACGACACGGAAGAGGCGAAACACACCGCCTGACCCGTCAACGCCCGCGAGAGGGCTTCTGACCGTCGAACCCGCCGAGGCGTACGGACCGCCGAAGCGTATAGACCGCCGGAGTCCCTACTCGCCGGTATGACCCACCACGACCACGACGAGCGTCGCGCGGCCGATCGCATCGCCGAGCGAGACCGCACGCGGGTCGAGCGAGACGCGGAGCGAGCCGCGACGCTCGGCGGATTCACCGGAGCGGTGCTCGGCGCTCGCGGCGGCCCGATCGGTGCCGGTATCGGCGCCTTCATCGGCGGGTCGACCGGGTACGCCGTGGGCTACGCGCTGAGCGAACTGGAGGGGAAACACGGCGACCCCCGCGAGACGACGCTCGACGACTACGCGACAGACGACGGTCCGGCTCACGTCTCGGAAGACGACGGTCCCGGAGACGAGGAACCGGTCCGGATCGAGGTCGGCGAAGAGGCAGACGAGGGTGGCGAGAACGATAATCGGGACGAGGGAGATTACGGCGAGGGCGGCTACGGCGAGGGGGGCTACGGCGAAGGCGACTACGGCGAAGACGACTACGACGAGGACGATCACCGGTCCGAGGAGTGACCGGGGCGCGCGATCCGCGCCGTCAGTCCCGCCGGGTCGCGAACCGAGCGATCGCGGCGGCCGAGAGCGCGCCCGCGACCGCAATGCCGGCGAGCACGAGGAACAGCTCGCGGGGGCCGGCGCGGGTGAGGACCCACCCCGCGAGCGCGGCGCCGAGCGAGCCGACGCCGAAGATGCCGAGGTACGTGTAGCCGAACGAGATGCCGCGCGCCTCGCTCGGCGAGTAGGCCGCGACCGTCGCCTGCGAGAGCGGCTGCACGGTGAACAGTGCGACTCCGAGCGCGAGCGAGACCGCGAGGAACGACGCGGTGGTCGCGCCGGCGGGGACGAACAGCAGCGCGAGGACCGCCAGGACGGACATGAGCGCGATCAGCCCCCGCTCCGGACGGACCCGGTCGGCGATCCGTCCGCCGAGGTACTGGCCGAGGACGCCGACCGTGAGGACCGCGACGTACACGTACCGCGCGAGGTCGAACTCCTCGGCGTACGGGCTCTCGGGGTCGACGAGTTGGACGTCGATCAGCCCGCCGAGGGCGTCTCCGAGGAGGTCCGGCAGGAACGTGAGGAACGTCCGGTAGTAGAGCCCGCTGAGCGTGACGAACGCGAACACGATCAGGAACCCGCCGGCGAGCAGGATCCGCGTGTCGTCGACGATCGTCGACGGCGAGACCTCGCCTTTGGCGCCGTCGCTTCCGCCAGCGTCAGTCCCCGCCCCGCCGTCGGCGGCAGCGGTCTCCGGGAGCGCCGCGTCGACGTCGACGGTGACGCCGTAGGCGGCGACGGCGACCGCGGGGACGGTGAGCGCTGCCGCGACGATCCGCCAGTCGAACGCCAAGAGGAGCAGCGCGGTCGCCAGCGGGCCGAGGGCGATGCCGAGATTCCCGCCGATCCCGTGGTAGCCGAGCGCGGTCCCGCGGCGCTCCACCGACTTGGAGAGCAGCGACAGCCCGGCGGGGTGGTAGACGCTCGCGGTGACGCCCCACGCGGCGATCGCGAGCGCGAGCGCGGGGAGGGTGGGAGCGATGCTCACGAGGAGGAACGACGCCGCCATCCCGCCGAGACACGCGAGGATGAGCGGCTTGGAGCCGAACCGGTCGACGAGGATACCGCCGGGGAGCGCGCCGACACCGAACAGCCCGTAGCCGACGGTGGAGACGAGCCCGAGCGTGGCCGCGGTCGTCGAGAACTCCGCGATCCATACCGTCAACAGGATCGGGATCGAGAGCTCGTAGGTGTGGACGAGTCCGTGCGAGCCGGCGGTGAACGCCACGATCCGTCGCTCGGCGGGGTCCATCGGACGACCGTTCCCCGCGGCCGGGGATAGCTTCGGTGGTTGCTGCCGGGGTTGCCGCGAGTGCCGGCCGGCGGCGTCACTCCAGGTCCGCCGGCTGCGTGCCGATACCCTCCGGCCAGCCCGTCGGTTGCGCCGCGCTCGGTTCGGCATGCGAGCGTTTCAGTACCATCGGCGTGCGCTCCAAGGAGAGCACGAGCTCGTCGTTCTGGTTGTACGCGCGCAGCTCCGTGGTGACGATCCCGACGTGGTCGCGGGAGGAGGACTCGCGCTTCTCGAGCACCTCCGACTCCGCGAACAGCGTGTCGCCGTGGAAGACCGGCGCATGGTGACGGACCTCGTCGTAGCCGAGGTTCGCGGTGGCGTTGGCGCTCACGTCGACGACGCTCATCCCGACCGCCAGGGCGATGACGAAGGTGCCGTCGACGAGGCGCTCGCCGAACTCCGTCTCGGCCGCGTACGCCTCGTTGAAGTGCATCGGGTTGCAGTTCAACGTGAGGTTGGTGAACCAGACGTTGTCCGTCTCCGTCACCGTCCGGCCGTACGGGTGTTTGTACACGTCGCCGACGTCGAAGTCCTCGTAGTACCGTCCCTCCCAGCCGCCGACGAGCCGGCGGTCGGTGCCGCCGTCGGTCGCGGCGTCGTCGTCTGTCTCCCCGTGGCCGTCCGTCGCCGCCAGTTCATTGCAGTCATGCGTATCGCTGTCGTGGACCATATCGGCGACCGACGACGACGGGTCAAAAGAGGGTTGTGTTCGCGGGCCTCGTCGCGTCGACTACACGAAGTTGATCGACGTGTACAACAACAGCCCGACGGAGACGAGGGTGACCAGCAGCAGCCACCCGATCATGATCGCGCCCATCTGGCGGTGCGAGAGGTTCGTTCCCTCGAGTATCTCGGAGACGCCCATAACTGAGGCGATTCACCCAGAGTATTTAACGGCTTCCAACGGGAGAGGTGCGACGAGCCGGCCGACCGGCCTTTCGTCAGCGTTTGGGCAGGTCGTCCAGGGCGGGCCCGGAGATGACCTCGCCCTCGTGAGTGAACCGCGAGCCGTGACAGGGGCAGTCCCAAGTGCGCTCGGCGTCGTTCCAGCGGGTCACACACTTCATGTGCGGACAGACCGCCGAGACGGTGTGGACTCGGCCGTCGTCGTCGCGATAGACGCCGTAGGGCCGGCCGCCTTCGCGGATCACGCTCGCCTCGCCGGCCGACGGGAGGTCGGCGGACGAGAGCAGTGCGTCCGCCCAGTCGCCCGCGAAGTGACCCGCGACGCCGGCGTTCTCCCGCACGAACCGCTTCGCGGAGGCCCGAGGCGTGATGCGGCGCGGATCGAACACGTCGGCCCACGGGTGCGAGCCCGTACGCACGAGTTCCGAGAGGATGAGACCCGCCGCCGTGCCGCCGGTCATCCCCCACCCGCTGAATCCCGTGCCGACGTAGACGTTCTCCGTCGTCGGGCCGAGGGGACCGACGAAGGGCACGCGATCGACCGAGTAGTAGTCGTGCGTCGACCAGCGGTACTCGACGGACTCCACGTCGAAGTGCTCGCGCGCGAACGCCTCACACCGGCGGTACCGCTCCGACGTCGACGGATCGTTCTCGCCGGTCTTGTGTCCTTGGCCCCCGACGAGCAGCAGATCCTCGTCCTCGACCGGATGCGAACGCAGCGTCTGCGGCGGTGACCCCGTGCTGTAGTACATCCCCGTCGGCGGCGTCCCGTCGATCCGAACCGCGAGCAGGTACGCCTGTTTCGGGTGCATCCGCGCGAAGTAGCCGTTCCGGTCGAAGAAGGGGAACTGGGTGGCGACGATCACGTCGTCGGCGACGACCTCGCCGCGGGAGGTCTCCACCGCACAGGGGGAGCCGGGGTCGATATCACGAGCCTGCGTCTCCTCGAAGACGTAGCTCCCGCCGGCGCGGATCTCCTCGGCGATTGCCAGAAGGTACGAGCGGGGGTGGAACTGCGCCTGGTCGTCGAAGCGGACCGCCCCCGGGACGTCGAACGGGAGGTCGGTCGTTTCGGCCACCGCCGCCGGTAATCCGAGCGCGGCCGCGGCCTCGACCTCTGCTCGGATCGCGTCGAGGTCGTCGGACGAGGCCGCGTAGGTGTAGGCGGGGCGGCGCTCGAAGTCGCAGTCGATCCCCAAGTCCTCGACTCGCGTCTCGACCTCGTCGATAGCCGCTTCGTTGGCGTCGGCGTACTGCTGGGCCTTCCGCCGTCCGAAGTTCGACCGCAGCTCGTCGTAGATCAGGCCGTGCTGGGAGGTGAGCTTGGCCGTCGTGTACCCCGTCGCGCCCGTGACGATCCGGTCGGACTCGATGAGGGCCACCGTCTGACCGGCCTCGACCAGTCGGAGCGCCGCGGTCAGCCCGGTGATTCCGCTGCCGACGACGGCCGTGTCGACCTCCAACTCGTCTTCGAGCGGGCCGTAATCCGTCGTCTCCGTCGTCGCTAGCCACAGTGACTCCAGCGGCCGTGACTCCTGTTCACTCATGCCGATGGCTTCGGCGCTACCGCTGAAAGCTACCGAGTGATTATACCGCGTTACGGGAGCCGATCCGAGCAGCCGTCCTGTGACACGGAACCGTCCTCTCGTCGGGCTGACCACATCGCCGTCGGCGGATAAGACGGTGTTTCCGCGCCCGGACCAGTTCGGCAGCGGCGCGGATTCCGCGTTGGAGGCCCAGAGCCCGCCTCCCGGAACGGTGTTACACCGTCGGCGCGGCGCCCTGGCGACGAAGCGAACGGGACCACGCGAGGAAGCGACTGACCGAACGAAGTGAGTGAAGAAGTGGACTCGCGGGGAAGGTTATGTCGGGGTTTGTTGTGGCTTCTCTGTAACTTATCGGCCGTAGTGTCGATGGTAGCGTTCATGACTGACTGGGGATCTCGTCCTTCCGGACGGACATCTTCTCGCGGTTCGTTCGAACGTCGTAGTGGCGATACAGCACCTTCAGCGAGACGTTCATGCGCTCGCTGACGGCGTCGGGGTCGGTGCCGAGCCGCAGGTGCTCGGAGATCGCGGACCGGCGCCACGCGTGAGGGCCGCGTTTGACATCGCAGTAGCCGGGGTGTCGCGTCCCCTGGCACTCCTCGATGTCGCGATCGATTGGACACTCTCCGGTCATCTCGCAAGTTCGCGTGAGCCGGTAGCAGTTGTCCGTGATCGTCGTCTTGTGTATCCGACCGTTCCGGGTCGTTAGCAGCGGCTCGCGGCCGTGCTCGTCGGTCTTGTCGATCCTGCGATCCGTGACGTAGTCCGCGACGATCTGGTACCACGTCGGACCGAGGTAGACCATCCGCTCGCCGTCGTTCCCGTTCTTGAGCTTCGTGCCCTCGTCCGGCCGGTGCCGGATGTCGATCGCGTCCTCCTTCGGGCGGAGGTCGCCCACGTCGAGGGAGTGCAGCGACCCGCGTCGCATCCCGGTGCGCCACAAGAGCGCGGCGAGCGCGTGATCGCGGCTCGCGTAGTCGTGCCGGTCCAGATACGCGAGGATCCGCTTCACGCGGTCCGGCTCGATCACCGTGTCCGAGGCCTCCGCGCCGTCGGGTAGCTCGGGCGCCTGAAGCTTCTCGGCGAGGCCTTCCCGGACCGCGTCCGTGTTGGCCGCCCACCGGAGGAACACGCGGATCGTCGAGAGCTGCTTTTGGAGCGTGATCGGGGCGATCTGGTCGCGGCGCCACGCGACGAAGTCCGACAGGTCGCGCCCCGTCAGGTCGTTGAGGTCGTCGATACCGGCCTCCTCGCACCAATCGAGCCACACGCCCATCCTGTGGACTGCGTTGTCGTAGGTCGCGTCCCGCCACCTCGGCGCCCGGTGTGCGAGGAAGCGGTCGGCGCCGTCCTCCGGCTCCATCGGGATCAGGTCGTCGTTCACGCCTCACCTCCGAGCTGGCTCTGGTCGTCCGGGAGGCGGCGCGGGCGCTCCGGGTCGATAGCCCGGAAGTCGTCGGCCCACTCCTCCATCTCCTCGCGGACGTCGTCGACGCGCTCCCGCAGGGTCTCCATGTCCGGCGCAGTGACCGTCTGCGTGATCTTCTCCTTGTCGGTCGACCCGGTGCCGCGGGTCATCACGATCTTCGTCTCGAACGTGTCGCTCACGGCTCGATCAACCCGATTGCGATCGTGTGGTCGTCCTCCTTCGCTCGGTGCGCGTCGACCGCGCGGTGACCCGCCTCGGGCGACGGTGCGAGCCCCTCGAAGCAGCAATCGCGACAGACGACGTGGGCGCGGCTCACGCGACCACCTCGCCCGTCTTGAACTCGGCGCCGGAGATCCCGGCCTGCCGGCGCGCCATGTCGACGAGGGCCGCGTTCGTGGCGGTCACGTCGGCCTCGACGTCCTCGGTGTGGGTCCCGCGGTCGGACCGCAGTTTGACGGTCGCGGACCGGCTCATCTCCGGCCCTCCACCGCCTGCCTGACGGTCGCGTCACCGAGCTGGCCCGCGAACACGTGGCGAGCGTCGAAGTGCGACGCCGCTCTTCTGTCGCCGCGCTTTTGGTCGGCGGGCTCGTTGGTGGATTCGGGGCGCGTGGGGATCTGCTTGGTACGCGACATCACGCGGCCCCTTCGTCAAGTTCTATCTCAACACCGCCGAATCCACCACGCTCCCGCGGTGAGCAGGCGTCCGGATCGGTGTCGAACTGTTGCACGTAGATTTCGATAGCCTCGCGGATCAACTGCGAGACGGTCACCGGGTCGCCCGGCTCGGATAACTGATACGCCATCTGGTTAAGCTCCATTTTACGCCGATCCGAGATTTGCGCCGTCACACGGGTTTTCGAACCCGTTTCTGCGTTGGCTTGTGCCATTGCGTTATGACATTAATACCGTCTTAACTTAATTCTGTTGGACGTTATGACGCGCCTACTGCGTGCCAGAACCGGCGACAAACGCCAGTATTACGGTATTACAGTATGATGTTCACACATGGGACGGACCAGCCTCCGTTTGGATGACGAACTGGAGGAACAGATCGAGTCAGAACTGTCCTACGGGGACAGCAAAAGCGAGTGGATTCGCCACGCTATCAACATGCGTCGGCAGGTCGATCCAATTCTGGACGAAATTTTCGAGTCCTACCAGCGAGAGGAGCGCCTCGAACTCGTCGAGGCGGCCGTGCGGAAGGAGGTAGATCGCCGAAAACGAGAAGTTGGCAACGGAGGGGGCGGCCGGTGACCCTCACCGAAGCCTATCGCGACGATCTCCGCGAGCTGGTCGACCTACTCGACGAGCGCGGCGTCTTCCGCCCCGGCGAGCGCGAGGCGTGGATGGAGGGAGTCGAAGAGGCAGACCACTACTCGACGCTGAAGTACACGAACGAGTCGCTGCTAGAGGCGATGAGCGAGCGCGACGGCGTCGACGACGTGATCACCGAGCACACGAACCCCGAAACGAAGCAGTTTGTCTAGAACGCCGAGAGCGCCGCGTGAGCGGCGCGCGTTTACTCCGAGGGTGAGACTCATCCGTGAGCGGCGCGACTCGCGTCGACGCCAGCGAGGCGCCCGTCTGAACCTCTCGGAGTTCTTGCCCCTCTCGCCCGCCCGGCCGCTTCTCCATCGTCACCGCGTAGTCGCTCTCGGCAGTCGGCGGATCGTCGGGCGCGGCAGCCCACTCCGCGCGTAACTCGGGGTCGCCGTGGTCGTCGACATCGGACCACTCCATCAGTCCGACCCCCGTTCCTCTATCCGACTCACGATCGGGTAGACGAAGCGCGTCCAGAGTTCATCGAGCGGGGTCGGGAGCACGGTCGCGTGCTCGATCGCGTCGTCGATGGACACGAGCCAGCCGAGCCCGCCGAACGCGAGCGCCGCGAGCGTCAGGGCCGCGCCGACCGTCGGGTAGTACGGCCAGATCGAGGCGAACGCGAACAGCGCGCCGCCGCCGGCGACGAGCTGCATCAGCATCCCGAGGTACATGTGGTGCGGCGCGAACACGGCGCCGTCCGGCTCCTCCTCGGGGTCGAACAGCTTACTCATCGGTCGCGTCCTCCATCGCTTCCTGTTCGTCGGTCCCCGGCGGCGGCCGATACGGCAGCTTCGAGATCATCGCCCGGCCGAACCCGCGGAACCGCTCTTGCGCGTAGTACACCGGCGTCATCGCCCCCGCAGCGAACGCGATCAACACGGCCGCCAGCACCGTGAGGTTGCCGCCGACCGCGGAGCCGAACGCGTCGATCACAGCAGGCCCCCCTCTTCGAGCGCCTCCTCATGCTTCGAGACCTTCGGCACGAGGCCGTTCCACTCGTCGATGTTGTCCGCGCCGTAGAGCGCCCGCTCGTGGCGCTTCACCGCCCGGTACATCCCGAAGGCGCTCGCGGCCGTCGCGATCGCCGACGTCGCCGTCACCGTCGCCGCCGCCGGGACGAGGATCCCGCCCGTCACGCTGGGATCACCCCGCCGACCACCGACCAGAGCGGCCGCGTGTAGGTGTAGGCGACCCCGGCGAGCACGATCGCGCCGAGGCCCCACGCCCAGAGCGGTACGACCTCCCAGATCCGATCGAGGACCGAGAGGCCCGCGTCGGCCGCCGCGTCCGCCGCGTCGTCGACGTTGTCGGCGTGTGCCTCGGTCCACGTGAGGCCCCCCGAGTCGGCCGTGCCGGTGTCTTGGTCGACGTCCGCGCCGGTCGCGTCCTGAGCCGGCGCGGTGCCGGCGAAGTCGTTTCCGGCGTCGACATCGATCGTGGAGCCCTCGCCCGCCGACGTGAGCTCCTCTCCGTCGAGGCGCCCGGACCGGCGCTCGAACTCCTCCGGAAGCCGGGTGAGCCGCTCCCACGCCGTCATCTCCTCCCATTCCGCATCGGTCCAGGGCTCGCTCATCAGGTCGCCTCCGAGTAGTAGAGCGCCCCGCCGCCGACCGCGAGTAGCGCCACGGCGCCGACAGCCGGCGTCAGCCCGCCGCCGTCGAACGACCCGCCGAGTTGGTCAGGCACGGGCAGCGACTCCATCAGCGCGCCGATGTCCTCCTCGAAGGCCGCCCGCTGCTCGGCGAGCGCCTCGTTGATCTGCTCCTCCACGCCGGCGTTCGGGTCCTCCTGAGCCTGCGCCCACTCGTCATCCTCCGGATCGACGCGCCCGCCGCCCGTCACGTCGGACGCATCGCCGCTGTCGCTCTCCCAATTGGTCGGGTCCTGGCGCGGGTCGTCGAGGTACTCGTCGGCGTCCGAGGAGTCCTGAATGTTGTCGCTTCCAGAGTCGTCGCTGTCGTCGTCACCCCACCCGCTGCCGTCGCTGTCATCGTCCACGACGCCGCCGCCCGTCACGTCCTCGGAGTCCCCGCTGTCGCTGTCCCAGTTGTCCGGGTCGGTGCGCGGGTCCGAATACCCGTAATCGCTGCTGTCCGTGGTCGTGACGGTCGACGTGCCGCCGCCGTCATCGTCGTCTGCCCAGTCCGTGTTGCCGAACTCGTCGGGGTCTTCAGTCACGCTATACGTCCCACCGCCGCCGTCCGTGAGTCCAGTTACCATTTCAGTTACCTCCGTTGTTGCCGTTGTTGGCGTTCTTGCGAGCCTGCACGGCGCGGTTCGCTTCTCCCGGATGCTCCGCGTTCGTGACCTCCTCGGCCACCTCTCGATCCAACAGGCCCGCCTCCGCGAGTAGCTCCGCGAGAGCGTCGATCCGCTCCTCGTTGAGTTGCGTGCGATCGGCCGGCATCTAGACCACCCACCGCCGGTAAATGGCGTCCAGTGATGGACTGTTTGCCGTGTCCGACCGCGACAGTTCGACCCTGAAGCGTACCTCGGAAGCTGGATCGGCGGTGATGTCCTGTCCCCGGCTGATCGGTCCCGCTATCTCGGTCCATGTGTCGCCTCCGTCCGTCGACTCCTCGATGTAGACCGATACCGTCTCGCCGTCTTCGGTTCGCTGGAACGTGGCCGCGTCCCACCGATACACGTCGGCGGGTTCGGGCCATTCCACGTATGTCGTCCCCGATAGCGGGGGGTCACTTTCGGATTCGGCTACTAGTAGGTCGTCAACGTACAGGTTTCGTTCCGGGCCACTCGTGTCGATCTCTAGTTGTATCTCGTTGAGCGTGCTGTTCGAGTTGTAGAATGGTTCGTTCTGAACGTTCGTGATTTCGGTCCCGTCAGAGACTCTCGTAACCACCCCGTCTACAACCTCGTTTGTCCAGTCTAGCCAGAACTCGACCTTGTAAGTCGTTCCGGCCGTCCACGTTCCGTCTGCGGTATTGCTGATTTGGATGTCTCCGGTGTATCTGAACAGCGCAGTAGCGATACTGGTGTCTCCCTCTATGTTGATGTCAACGTCGTCCCCGGTGGACTCGGGGCTGTGATCGATTTCTATTAGGAAACTGACGTACCCCTTTTGTTCCGGGTTGTCTTTCGCCGCCGTCACGAGATTTCGGCCGCTGGTCGTGTTAAGCTCAAGCGACCGAGAGCCTGAGAGAACCGTCCCGGTCTGACTGGATAGATTGGCGGTGTCGCCCGTCCATCCAGACCACTCCGGCGACTTAACCGAGATGTCCCCGTCCTCCGCGTCGTCCAGTATCAGGCTCTTAAGCATGATACTCTCCGAGAGAACTTGCGTATCTGTGTGGCTCAGGGAAACGTCCGACTCCGCAAACGTCTCCGTCCGGTCCTTCTGCGCGATCTCTGTCACCCCGTCGCCGACGCCGACCGCCGGGAAGCGGGTCATGCTGTCACCCGCAGATCCAGATCGGCGCCGGTCGTGTTCGAGCCGGTCACGCGGATCATCGACGCGCTGTAGTCGATGTAGGCGACATCCTCGCCGGCCGCGTCGAACACGATCGGCGACTCGTCGGCGGGCTCGCGCCACGTGTCACCGCCGTCAGGCGAGAACTCGGTTGTCAGTTCGACCGCACCCTCAGTGGCGATGTAGAGCGTCGCCGACTGGGCGTCGCCGCCCGTGGTGCCCATGCTGGCCGTGACGCCGCCGCTGATGTCTTCGAAGCCGTCCGTGAGGGAGCCGCTGACGCCCTCTCGCGCCTTGATTTTCTCGACGGCGCTATCAAGTGCCATCAGGCACCCCCCGAGCGCTCGGCGCGCTCGAAGCCGACCGGCTGCACGTGATACCGGCGCTGCGTGTCCGACAGGTTCGTCATCGTTACCTCGATCTTTTGGCTGAAGTCCCACGCCGGGATCCAGCAGACGCCGAGATCGTCGATGTCGGTCGGCGGGATCGAGGCCGGCCCGTAGATCACCTCTTCATCGAGCGCCACCTCATACGTCGACTGCGAGAACTTCGAGGCGACGAGGATCGGGAGGATGAACCCTTCGTTAGTCCGGGTGCTCGCCGTGAACGTCACCGTCGCCTGCTCGCCGCCCGCGAGGTCCACACTCACCGGCTCGTTGAGAGGCACGTCTCCCGGCTCGGGAGCTGGCGTTACCTCCATCAGCTATCACCCTCCGCACCGGTCTCCTCTTCCAGCCGCTTCCGCTCCTGTTCGTCGACGTCAGCCTTCTCGACCTCGACGGTGACGCGGCCGCTCATGCCGACACCCCGTCAAGCGCGAGGTAGAGGAACCCGAGCGTTCCGATCGCGCCGATCAGGTCGGTCAGGAGTTCCAGATCGCGGCGCGACCACCGCGAGTCTGCGAGCCACGCCGAAAGCGGGCTCTCGATGTCGGTCACGTCCACGTCGGTCTCGATGCCGGCGCCGCGCTCGCCGGTACTGTCGCCTCCGCCGGCGCCCGTCGTCGTCACGGGGCCGTCGCTCATCGGCGGACTGTTCCACGGATCGCCGCCTTCGACTGTTGCCGAAAAATCCATGATCGGGAGCCTCCTACCGGTCGCCCATGTCGGCGCTCACGGCCGCAGAGAGGCCCGAAACCTCCCGGTTGGCCTTCTGCGCCGGCACCTGGAGCAGTGCGTTCGTCGGCTCGGTACCGTCCCCGTCGGGGTCCTCCCACCGGACCTGGTACGGGGCCTTGATCCGCACATCGAGGTCCATGTCCGCCCCAAGGAAGCGCTGAAGCGGCGACTCGTTGAGCTCGAGGAACTCCGGCTGCTCGGACTGGTTCGCGTTGTGGATCAGCCCGAGGTTCGCCTCGTAGAGCTTCTCGGACGCCTCACGCTTCGAGCCCGGCATCGCCTTCCGAATCTCGAAGGTCGCCGCGTTGCCGGGAATGTAGTAGACGTGCACGGTGACTACCGAGCCCGGCCCGTCAACGGTGACCGTGTCGGCGTCGTGGTCGACCGCCTTCGGCGACCCCTGATAGGCACCGTCGAACCAGACTACGGCGTCCTGCGTGTCCGGCGAGGCCACGAGGTCGTAGGTGAGATTAAACGTCTGTTCCGACCCGTCTCCGGCCGTCTCGAAGCTCTGATAGGCGGGGATCGCGAGCCGGAGCGGATTACTCCGACCGGTCCGGACCGCGAAGGCCGTGTCCGCGGTGAACGACGCGATCTCGGACGTGGAGCCCTGCGAGTTCGTCGACGTCTCGAACTGGCGCGGGGCGAGCGCCGTGTTCCGGACGCTCGCCTCTGCCAGCCGGTCCATCACGTCGGCCATCTACCGCGACCCCTCCTCGATGGCGGCCGTGTCGAAGTAGAACTCCGACTGCGACCAGTCCACTTCGGCGGCCGACTCGATCGAGACGTAGAACGAGTCCACGTCGCGAACGTCGTGGTACTTCACCGGACCGGACTGGCTAGCCGCTTCGGGGAACTCCAGCGTCACCTTCGCGTTGTCGATGTTGTCCACGTCCCGCTGCGTGGTGATGTCGTTGGAGTTCCAGAAACTGATCTGCTTGACTTCCTCGCTCACCTTCTGATGATCGTCGTCACCGGCGCGCTCTATCTCGAACTTGACGAGCGTGTTCGTCGGGAGCGGGTCCCCGTTCGAGTCGAAGAGCTTCATGTAGACCGGAATCCCGATCTCATCGCCACGGTTCACACGGTTCAGGAGCCGCAGGAGCGTCCCGCGGTCCGGGTCGATTTCGAGGATCGGCGTCGCCCGGTCGATCCCGGCCGCGTTCGTGTGCTGAACGACGACATCAGAGGCCGAACCGTTAGAAATGAAGATGTCCGCCATCAGGCGAACACCTCCGTGAGCGCGTCACGAACACCGAAGCGCTCCATCAGCGCGAGCAGGATCGCGACGCCGCCGCCGACCTGCATGTGCCGCTTCGTTCGACCGTCGATCATCGGGGCATACTCGGCCCCGGCGATGACGGCGACGCCCCCGAGTTCCGCGGGGGTGTTGAAGCCGCCGACCGTGTGGCCGTCGGCGAGGTATCCGAGCGATTCACCTGCGAGGACGCCGCCGCCGACCGCGCCGGCGTCCATCATGAACTGCTGATCAGCCAGCTTGTCGAAGCCAGCCGTTACATCGAGTGCCATGCGACCGTCGAAAAGTATCCTGTTGGTATCAGATTCCGACAAGGAAAGGAGGGGGAAGAAGCGGATCCCACGTCATCCCGCTGGGATCAGCGTCTCGTGGCGGCCGTCGGCCGGTCCGACTCACACATCAAGTGTCTCACCACATCCGCGTTCGAGGGCTCGATGCCGCGCTCCTGTTCGAGGTCGTCCGCGATGTCTGCGAACAGTTCCGCCGAGTCGCCGTATAGCGTAACGTGTACCTCCATCAGAGACCCACCTCGATGCGCTTCCCCTCGGCACCGACGTGGTCACACTCGGGATCGTACCGGTTCGACTCGACGCGCTCGATCTTCCCAGAGTCGTCGCTGTAGATCCACTCGGAGTTTACCGTCTGGGGGTCGCCGTCCGGTCCCTCCTCGACCCACTTGCGGACGGAGATCGCGCCCTCGTCGGGAGCGTGCAGCTTCGCCGGGAGGTTCGGCACCTCCTGTCCGCCCGTGTTGTGCGCCTCCTTCGGGTACTCTAGCACGTCCTTCACGGCGTTGAGGTCGTTGCCGGACTGATAGCCGCCGAGGAACCGCGCGGTGCAGTTGCCGACCACCTTCTTGCAGAGCTGCGCGAGCCGCTGGGTCACCCAGATCGACGACGTGGCCGACCCTCCCTCGGTCCGGCCGTCCGTCGCCAGATCCTTGATTTCGTCCGGGTAGCCCTCGCCCTCCGGAGCGATCCCGTGCGCCTCGTCGATGACGACCAGCACGTCGTGATCCGACTGCCGACACGCGAGGATCACGTCCCGAGCGACCGCCTGCCAGTCCTCCTTACTGACGTGGCGGCCGACGACGAGCGCCTCGTTCCGGTCGATCATGTCGCCCCAGACGCCGGGCGAGAAGTGGTCCCGCTCCCGAGGGCCGGCGAACCAGTGCACCGCGAGTCCCGGCCCGGTCTCCTTGCTCACCAGGCCCCGGAACTCGTCGGACGTGTCCAGCACGACCACGCGATCGTAAGTGTCGCCCTTGATGTTCTTCTCGGTGAGAGCGTGCGCTAGCCAGCCTTTTCCCCATCCCGAAACGGCCGATACCAGCATGTGCATGGGCTATTCCTCCCGTTCTGCGAGGGCTCGGATTCCCTCGGTGTGCGTCTCGATCGGGCCGGCCACAAGTGACTGCAACAGCCGCGCCGGGTCGCGGTCGACCACCTCCGCCTCGAACTCGTCGAGACCGAGACCGAACGTCTCGCGGGTGTAGATGTCGGCCAGCTCCCGATCGGTCTGATCGGCGACGGCGTCACCGGCACGGTCGCGGTACTTTTCCGCCCACGTCTCGATCTGGTCGGCCCACTCGTCGGCGCCGACACTCGCGAACTTCTCGGCGTGGTCCGCGTTCTCCAGCTCCTCCGGTGCGACGTGGTCGACGTAGAGGCCCCACAGGTTGCCGGTCTGCTGGGCCACGATCGCGTCGACGAGCTGGGAGACGCGTTCTTCGGTCGCCGGCGGCTCGTCGAGGCCGAGCGCGTCCGGGTCGGCGTCGGCCGCCTCGGCCAGCGTCCGCATCGCCTCCCGCTGGTCGCGTTCCATCGCCGCCAGCGTCGCGGCGTAGGTCTCGATCTCCTTCTGCATCATCTGTTTCAGCGCCTTCTCCTGCATCCCGAACATCAGGCGCTCACCCCCTCGCGGACCGTGCCGACGAGTTCGCCGGCCACGTCGCCCTCCTTCACCAGCACGGTGCCGCAGACGATCGCGGTCGACAGGAGCAGCGCCTGCTTATCGCTCATCTCCTCCATGCCGCCCATGTCCTCTACCACCGCGTCGAACTTCGCATCCAGTTCGACCGGTGGCTTCGTCGCCAGCTCGGCCACGTCGTCGGAGGTCATCTCCGCCGGCTCGCCGCTCATCTCCTCGGTGATCTCGGGGAGCAGCACGGCGAGGATCTCGACATACATCTCGCCCCACGAGTTGCCGTCGGAGGGGCTCGGCGAGGGGGTCTCGCCCCCCTCTTCGCCCCCTTCGTTTTGGGTATCGCCGTCCGTGGTCGCGTCGGGCGATTCGGACCCCCCTTCGGTGGGGGTATCTTCGGCCTCCTCTTCTTGGATCTCCTCGGTGACCGCCGAGAGGTCCACATCGGCCCGCTCGCTGTCGTCGATCGGGGGCCGTTCGTCCCCCTCGTCGCCCCCTTCGTCGGGGGTCTCCTCCGGTTCGGTCGCGGTATCGTCGTCGGGCGATTCGTCCGGGTCGTCGGCGTCGTTGGTGGGGTCGTCGGTCATGTCTCGGTCGGCGTGAAGTCCATCTCGTCCGTGCTGGTTCCCTCGATGGGGGTCGGAGCCCCCTCTTGGGACCATCCGGAGCCACTATCTGCACCCTCTTCGGTGGGTATCGCGTCGCCACTCTCGTCGGGCGATTCTGAGGGGGTCGACCCCCTCCCGCGCAGCAGTACGGCGAGGGCGAGGGCGCCGGTACCCAGCACGAGGGCCGTGCCGAGCCCCCCGCTACCCCCCTTAGATCCCCCTTCAGACGGGGTCGCGTCTGGGTCGTCGCCCCCTTCGTCGTCGCTACCCTCTCCAGAGGCCCCCTCGGAGCCCCCTTCAGACCCCCCTTCGGAGGGGGTCGTCACCGCCTCCCACTGGTCGCCGTATTCGTCCGCCTCGTCGGGCGATTCGGTCCCCCCGTCTGAGGGGTCTGTTTCGAGGGTATCGCCGCCCTCTCCGTCGCTACCCTCTTCGCTACCCCCTTCAGAGCCCCCTTCTGGGGGGTCGTCGGAGGGGGTCGCGCCGGGGGCGTCGCCCCCATCGTCGTCGCTACCCTCCTCATCGAGGCCGTAGGCGGCCGGGTACCAGTCGTGGTGTGCTCGGGTCTCGGCCGCCTCGCGGTGGTCGTCGTCCCCCTTCTTGCCGTGGACGTGCGACCGGAGCCCCTGCGGGCTCCCCTCGTAGTCGCACCCGTCGATCTTGCAGGCGAGTTCAGGCATCGGTCTCCTCGAAGTTGTCTAGCGTCTCCTCGCCGCCCGTCGCGGCGAACTGGCCGAGTCCCTCTCGGGCGCTGGCATCGTCGTCAAAGCCGCGTGAGCCGGTCCGGACGTAACCACGGTTCTGCGCCCGGCGGTGCTCCTCCGAGGGCGCCTCGCTCCCCTCGTCGGCCTCCACGCCGAAGCGACCGAGGCCGTCACCGCCGCCGGCACCGTCGACGTGGCGATCGTCGACCAGCGCGGTCCCGAAGAAGCCGGGCGGGGCGCCGTCCGGGTGCGTCTCGACCCACTCGACAGCCTCCGCGAGAACGCGATTCCAGTTCGTTCCGCGGGCGATCTGCTCGCTTTCGAGGTTGTCGAGGTTGCCAACGTTGACCCGGTAGACGTCCGGATCCTCGTTGGTCGGCCCGGCGATCACCATCTCGGTGCCGCCGTCCATCCGGTCGCGCTCGTTGGTCCACTCGTGCGCCGGCCGCTCCTCTCCGGCGACGGTCTCGGTTGTCTCCTCGTGCTCCCAGACGCCGACGGAGCGCGGCTCCGCATCGGTCACGGTGACGGCGTCGGGCTGCTCGGGGACCGGCGGCTGCTCCGGCGCACGGGCCGCGAGGTCGGCCTCGGTCGGATCGCGACCGTGGCCGGGTTGCCCGTGGAGCCGGTCGTCGTGACTTCCGTAGAGGTCCAGCAGTGTCCGGTGGTGACCTTCCAGCGCGTTGAACTGCTCCGTGTTGATGTCGCTGATCCCCTCCTCGATCGCGTCGATCGTCGCGGCGGCCCGCTCGGCGTTCCGGAACTCCCGCTGCACCTCGTCGAGGAGCCCCGCGAGTCGCTTCACGCTCACCTTGTAGCCACTCCACGAGCGCGACAGCGCGCCCTTCACCTCGCCGTCGAGGTGGTCGTAGGGGACCGCCTCGGCGAAATCTAGCAGCGACGAAACCTCGGTCTCGTCGGCTCCGCAGTCTTCGGCGAGGAACTCGCAGGCGTCCGGGTCGCCGTGCTGGCACATGTCGCGAGCGTGGTTGCACCCCTCGCCGTCGACGCGTTGCGCGGCGTTCGCTTCCTTCGCGAGCCGCTCCTGTTCGGTCGGCCCGTCGCTCACGTCGGCGCCGGTCTGTTGCTGGCGGATCTGCTCGATCCGAGCGGTGTTTTCGTCGGCCTGTAACTCCGGGTCGTAGTGCGCCTCCCAGTCGCCGATCCCGGCATCGAGAAACGCGGCCTTGACCGCGGTCGCCTTCCGGTAGTTGTTGTCGCCCGTGAACGGGCCGACGCGCCGCTTCTCGCCGTCCGTCAGTTCGACGTGACCGGCGCCACTCTCGCGGTCGGCGCGGCCGTCCGCGGCGATCCCGCGGATCTCGGCTTCCACGTCGTCGGGGACGTCGTCGACGAGCTCGACTTTGGAGTAGCGCCGGTCGAACCGGCCGGTCAGGTGGTCGGCTTGGTCGTCGCGGACGGTGTTGGCGTCGGCTCGCGTGCCGAACTCGACGACGGTCACGCGCTGCCCTCCGCGATGTCGTCCCCGGACGGGTCGAACTCCAGACACGGGTGAACCCGCACCTCGCCCTCGATACGACCGCCCTCGCCTGCTTCTCCGTCGGCGGCGTCGGCACCCATCCCGTCGCGGAGTATCAGGGCGTCCTCACCGGTCGGGTTGAGGTCGCAGTAGCGGCCCGGCTCCTCGTCCCAGTAGGGCGCCGGGAGACGGTACTGTGTCGCCCGGCGGTAGATGTCGCGGAGCCGCGAGAGGGCCGTCTTCTCGCCCTCGTCCTCCGGCTGGAGCGCGAGGGCGGCACCGGCTTCAGAAGCGTGCATCCCCGATCACCGCCTCGACGAGAGCCCCGGCGCCGAGCGCGAGGAGCAGGATCTTCGCCGCGTGTTCGTAGTTGTCAAGCGCCCGCGTCGTCTCGTAGGCCTTTTCTTCGGCTGAATCGGCCTTCTTCGCGGCCACGTAGCTCATAAACTCGGTGTACTCGTCGAAGTCTTCGATGTGGCGGAACCCCCAGAAGGGCTTAACTTCGTCGTGATTGCCGTTCTCGGCCGCTTTCTGTGCTTCTTCGAACTCTTCCGGCGTCGGTAGGTCAATTGAGACCATACCGACACGTCATCCGGCTACAGTATGATTTTTATTATTGAGTGAATAACTGAATAAAATCAGAACGTGAGACGATCAGACCCGGTCGATGTGGTCGTAGACCTTTTCGGTGGTCTGGATCGTCGCGTGCCGGAGCCGGTTCCGGACGTCGTAGAAGGAGTGCCCCTCCTCGACGTTGAGCATCCGGTAGGCGACGCTGTGCCGGAGCGTGTGCGGCGTCACCTGCTCCGGGTCACCGCGGCCGTGCAGCGTCATCGGCTCCACGTCGGCGGCGACTGCGGCCGCGGTGACGACGTTGCGCACGGATTCGGTCGTCATCCGGTCGGCCTGTCGCGACGGCCAGAGCGCCGCGGTGTCCTTCCAGCGGCCGGCGAGGTAGGTACGGAGCGTCCGCACGGTCTCGTCGGCCAGCTCGATCTCGGTGTAGCTCGGCGTTCGGTCGGTCGGGTAGTCCTTTTGCAGGTCGGCCGGGAGCGCGAGCACACCGTCGTCGAGGTCGACGTGGTCCGCCACGTTGAGCGCGACGCACTCGGCGACCCGGAGCCCGGAGTCGTAGAGCGTCGCGATCAGCGCGTCGTTTCGAGCGGCGAGGTACGTCGCGCTCGCTTCGACGGTCGCGGAGCGCATTCGGTCGACCTGTTCCGGCTTCAGCCAGACGGTCGCTTTCTCTTGAGTTTGGGTTTCCATTATTCGGGGTGTTTCGAGGTGGGTCGTTTATAAACGGTGCAACGCGGGGAACCGGCGAGTTTGGGTTTCTGTATAGAGAATCCAAAGCTCGCCTTAGTCGTTGTCACACCCCGAGATATCTAGTACATCCCTTGAGATCGGTGCGATCACCAGCGGGGAAAGGTTCTCAGTAGCTTTGATGTCGTGTGCCAAATCCAATCCCATCATCACGGCCTCAGGATCGACATCATTCTCTTCAAGAGTATCGCAGAGATCCACGATCTTCCGGGCTATCACGATCTCATCTTGACTGATCCCGTCTCCGGATCGATCGCGACCGCCGTCCGCGATCAGCTCGCCGCGCTCGTGCCGGCAGCGGCAAGCGTCGGAGCAGAACACCGCGTCCGACCCCGCGCCCACGTCGAAGTAGAGCCGGCAGTTCGGACAGGCACGCCGTTCGAGCGCGTCGAAACCAGAGGGAGGCGTCGGATCCATGTGGGCGACCGCCTCGCAGGGTGGTCGGTGGCCGCCGTCAGTGACGAGCTCGCGCTGCTCGTCGTGGACGATCACAACGTTCCCGTCAGCGTCAACAGAGCGGCGGATCTGGCCCGGGTCAACGTATTCCACGTTGTGGCCGGTGACCATGTCGTGTTTACACGTCTCCCGCGTCGTCCGCACCGGGTGCCATATGTCTTGATACGGGCAGTCTCGGCAGTTGACGCCGACACGGCGATCAACTTCTCCGTCGGACTGATCGACACCGCCATCCGTCGCGGCGGCGCGCTCGACCTTCGCCGAGTGGCCGGTCTCGTCCCGGTGTTCTCCGGCGTCGCGAGCGGCGGCGTTCAGCAGCTTCGCGTCCCCCGTCCAATCGCACGCGGTGCAGACGGCGCGGTGCTTCATCGGCCCACCCCGTGGTACTCGACGTAGTGAGCCGCGTTCTGCCGGTCGTGGTCGACGAAGCGATCGTCGCCCGGCTCGACGTGGATCCGCTCCTCGTGGTCGCACGACAGGCACGTCACCTCGTAGATCCGGTGTCGCCAGCGGTCGCCCGCGTCCTCGGTGTCGCGCTTCCCACGGAGATCGACGTTCGGCGCCGCGCCGACGACGGTCGCGCCGTTACGCATCGTCGCCCCCGTCGATCGCGTCGGAGTCGTAGACGGCGGTGAACCACTCCCGGAGCCGCTCGTTCTTCTCCTCGGTGGTGTACCCGTCGTAGTCGGGATCGCGCTTCGGGAGCCCGTCGGGGACGTCTTCGCGGCGGATGTGCCACCCGACTTGTCCGGTCGGCAGGTCGGCCCACACGACCGCCCACTCCTCGCCGTTGACGTCGTCCGTGTCCGGCCACCATCCGCAGGCCGGCAGCGCTCGAACCTCCGCGTAGGCCGCGATGAACCCCAGCGCCAGCAGGTTCCGATCCCGGTACACGTCGCTCTTGTCCTTCCGCTCGCTGTCGGTGTTACTCATCGTCGCCTCCGTCGTCGACGACGAACCCGCACGTCATCCCGCAGCGCGGGCAGGTCGCCACTCGCGTCTGAATCTTCAGGTCGCCGTGGTCGGCGACCGTCGTCGGTACCCACTCGTGACCGAACAGCCAGCAGCGCAGGTTACGCATCGCGCACCTCCACGACTCGAAGATCGACGTCCTCGCCGCAGCCCTCGAAGTCGGCGCCGCGTGCAGGGTGCGGCGCGTAGCACTCTCCGGTGATCGTCTCCGGAGGGTTCTCGGCGTCGACGCGCTTCGGTCGGACGTGCGTCGCCTCGCAGCTCGGACACTCCACCTTCACCGCTTTCAGCGTCGTCACGCCGACTCACCTCCGACGTCGTCGGCGACACCGTGACACGAGGCGCAGGCCGCGTAGTTGCGGCCGGCGGGGTGGTCGCGTTCGGTCAGGTACACTGTGCAGTCTTCGGCGCCACAGAGCGCGCAGTCGGCGTCGTCGCTCGGCGCCGGCGCGAGGGGGCGAACGGTCACCCAGGTGTTGTCGTGGCCGCGGTCGACGTTGACGAACCCCTGAATCATCAGCGGCTCTATCAGCGTCCGAAACACCTCGTCTTTCGGCGTCCGGCTCGTGTAGAGCGCGTCTCGGGCCTCTTTTCGGCGGACTCGGAGCCCGGCGCCAGCGATCGGGATCCCTGCTGTCGTCGCCAGCGTTCGGTACGCTTCCCGGAGCCGTCGACGGTCGGGCATGTGGACGTGCCGCCCCGTCGATGGCGCTTCACCGTCGTTCAGCAGCGACATGCGGAGCGAGTCGCGGACGATCCCCGACAGCGTCGACTCCGCTTCCGCTTCCTCGATCGCTTTCAGCAGCTCCGGATCCTTCACTCGCGCTTTCACCGTCCGCGGGTCCGGATCGGCGTCGATGCCCGCGCCGCTCTCCTCCCCGTCGTCTGCGAGGCTCATCGGCGGCCCCCCGCAGACGCAGACCCGCGTTCGTGCGTCGCTTCGCGCCGCTGCGCGCGCGCCGCCTCATGTTGGGCGCGCATTGCGCTCGCACATGAGGGCACACCTTTGACACACCCCCACCCCTCTGTGACACAGACGGGCCGAATCGCGGTAGAGGCGTTCAGGCACGTGTTCTGGGGCGTCTCGCTTGTGACACAGAGATCGGTGTTTGTGACACAAATGGAGGCGCTCATCGGTCGACCCCCTCGCCGAGGAGGCGACGATCGTCGGTGACCCCGTCGCGACGGGCGGCGGTACCGCCGTCGGCGCGGAGCTGCTCTTCGTGCTCGGCGACCTTCTCGCGAGCGACCCGGAGCCGGTTCGAGACCGTACCGGGCGACGAGTAGTCGTGTTCGCGCTGGAACTCCCGGACGCCTTTGTCGCCGAGTTCGCACGCCAGATACGCCTCGCGCTGCTTCTCGGTGAGGTACGGGTAACGGCGCTCGGCGGCGTCGGCGGCGTCGAGGTCGCAGATCCGGACCACTCGGCCGTTGATGTCGCGCTCCGGCGTGACGCCCTTCCACGCGGCCTTGCGGACGGCGCAGAGGTGGACGCACGGCCCGTCGTTGTACTCCCAGCCCTTGCAGTCGCAGAGACCGACGTGATGCTCTCCCTCGCGGGCTAAGACGACGTGGTGCCACTCGGCGCCGTTCGGGCTCTTGACCTTGAACGCGAGCCGTGACACGCTCTTGATGTCCGACTCGTAGGGGACCGCCTTCTTCCAGCTCGTATCGTCCGTGCCGGCGAGGCGCTCGAAGTTGATCGACTCGCCGATCTGCGTGTCGACACGACCGGCCGCCTCGAACGCGCTGTGCGTCGAACTCATCGCTGACCCCCGTCGGCGTAGTAGTCCATCACCGGCTTCGGCGGATCCGGCCGGTCACCGGGGCACCGAGCGCCGCGGATGAACGTGCCGACCGAACCGGCGCCGGGGTCCTCGACGTGGTCGCGAATCGACTCGACGACATCCGACTCCGGTACCTCGGTCTTCTCCACGATCTCGCCGTCCGACATCACGTTGACGCGGTAGTAGGCGCCGTCTTCGCGGAGGTAGCCAGACCATCCAGAGTTGTCGCGCCAGAACGGCAGCTCGCCGTCCTCGTCGAACAGCCCAGAAAAGGTGCGCCGCTCGGTTTGGACGACCTCGATCTCTTCGTCGTCGAGGTCGACGTTCGTCTCCGTCGACCGCTCGCCGTCTCTTCTCACGCCTCATCACCTCGCATTTCCTTCGCGGGACGGCGAGGGGATGATGCGGGCGCCTCTTTCACTCGGATCGCGGATCTTCTTCTTTCCGCTCTTCTCCGATTTGAAACCGGACTGACGGCTCTTCTTCTTGCCGTCTGGGTACCTTCGCCAAAACGAGGAACTGCTATGGACTCGCGGGGATTTGAACCCCGGGCCTCTTCCTTGCGAAGGAAGCGATCTGCCGCTGATCTACGAGCCCGCACTCGGAATCAATCGCCGTTCGTATTTGTACCTTACCTTTCGACGACCGCACGCGAGTGGTTCGCAGGCGACGGCCACGACTCGCGACGAGCCCCGCCGGTACCGACGGGATTAGGTGACCGTCGCCCCGAGTTGCACCTGAAACGGAGCGGTGTCGAACGCTCGATACCGAATCTAAACCAGATTAACGTTTTTGAGACGCATCCCATATTCGTTACTCTTTTGCGTGCGGGCGGCGCAGATCGGAGTATGGCAGAAGCGACGGCGACGACGGACCCCGACCCGGCCGCGATCGCGGCCCTGAAACACGTCGGGCTCGTCGGCGGCCTGACCGAGACGAAGGTGTCGTGTGCGGCCCTGGGGGACCGCCTCGACGCCTCGACACAGACCGCCTCTCGGCGGCTTCAGACCCTCGAATCCGCGGGCTACATCGAGCGCGACGTGGTCGGCGACGGCCAGTGGGTACGCATCACGGACGCGGGCGAGGCGGCCCTCCGCGCCGAGTACGCCGACTACCGCCGGCTGTTCGAGACCGACATCGAACTCGTCCTCCGCGGCGCCGTCACCGGCGGGATGGGCGAGGGGCGACACTACATCACTCTGCCCGGCTACGCCGAGCAGTTCCGGTCGCGGCTCGGCTACGAGCCGTTCCCGGGGACGCTCAACGTCGACCTGAGCGAGGAGAGCGTCCGGCGCCGCGGCGAGATGGCCGGAATCGACGCGGTCCCCATCGACGCGTGGGAGGACGAGGACCGGACCTACGGCGCGGCCTCGTGTTACGAGGTCACCCTCGTCGCGGGCGACGAGCGCTACGAGGAGGTCCACGCGATCGTCCCCGACCGCACCCACCACGACGACGACCAGCTCGAGCTCATCGCGCCCGAGCGGCTCCGCGACGCGCTCGTGCTCGATGACGGCGACGAGGTCGAAGTGCGCGTGACCACGGCGAGCCGGGCGGACGACCCCGACGACGAGGTTCCTGGGGAGGAGGCCGACGACGACGAGACCGCCGACCGCGACGCCCCCGAGACGGAGGTGGCCTGATGCGCGCCGACGTCGACGCCGACGCGGAGGTCGCCCCCGAGGCCGAGACCGAGACCGGGACGCCCGCCGACGCGGGCGAGTCGGTCGAGCGCGCGCTCGACGCGTTCCGCGCCGGCGACCCCGTCTGCGTCCACGACTTCGCCGACCGCGAGGGCGAGACCGACATCGTCTACCCGGCCGGCGCCGTCGACGAGGCGGCCGTCGCGCACATGCGCAACGACGCCGGCGGGCTGATCTGCGTGGCGGTCGGGGACCCCGTCGCCGACGCGTTCGGGCTCCCGTTCCTCGCGGACGCCCTCGACCACCCCGCGGTCGACGACGACCCGGACTACGACGACCGCTCCTCGTTCTCACTGCCGGTGAACCACCGCGAGACGTTCACCGGGATCACCGACGAGGACCGCGCCCGGACCATCGTCGAGCTGGCGAGCGCGGCCGCCGCCGTCGCGGACGACCCGGCGGAATACGGTCCCGAGGACTTCGCGGCGGAGTTCCGCGCGCCCGGTCACGTTCACGTGTTGCGGGGCGACCGCGACGGGCTCGACGGCCGGACCGGCCACACGGAGCTCGGGCTCGCGATGGCCGAGGCCGTCGGCGCCGCCCCCGCCGCCGTGGTCTGTGAGATGCTCGACGACGAGACCGGCGCCGCGCTGACGCCCGCGGACGCGGAGGTGTACGCCCGCCGGCGCGGCATCCCCTACGTCGAGGGCGCGGCGCTGGTCGAGGCGCTCAAGTAACCGACCGCCGCGCTGTCGGCGCGCGCCTCCGAGCGGCCGCCGAGGGCGGCCGCGAGGTGCGTGTGCGAGGTCGTCGGGCTTCGCCCGGCTGCCAGAGGCGCGTAGCGCCGGCTGCTAGAGGGACCTTCGGTCCCTCGCTGGAGTCGGTGGTCCGGAGCGAAGCGAAGGACCACCGACGAGGCTGGGGAGGCGTGAGGTGCTGTGCGGTTGCGGTCGGGTGGGACTCAAAGGGGCAGTCGCGAGGACGAAGGCGCACGACGCAAGGACCGCAGGAACGAGTGAAACGAGTGACGAGGACCGCAGCGAGCGCACTGAGTCCTCGCGACTGGGGCTTTGGTGTTCACCGTTGCTCCGTCAGCAACTGCGTATACCCGAGCGACTGGGGCTTCGGAGTGGATCACCGCCGATCCAGTACCAAACGTATATGACTGATCGACCGTGCCGTCGCCAGCGACGTCTCCGAATTCGACCGCGTTCTCCGCATGTCACAGATTTAAGCCCGACGGCCGCAACCTGCGACTATGGGATTCGACGAGATGGACGTCGACACGATCTGGAAGAACGGGGAGTTCCTCGACTGGGAGGACGCGACGACCCACGTTCTGACCCACGGGCTCCACTACGGGAGCGGCGTGTTCGAAGGCGTCCGCTGTTACGACACCGAGCGTGGACCGGCGATCTTCCGATGGGATGAGCACCTCGACCGGTTGTTCGATTCCGCGAAGATGTACGACATGGAGATCGAACACTCCCGCGAGGAGATCACCGACGCCACCCTCGAACTCCTCGACCGGCAGGACCTCGACTCCGCGTACATCCGGCCGATCGCCTACTACGGGTACGACTCGCTCGGCGTCTCGCCGAAGGACTGCCCGACCGACCTCGTGCTCGCGGCGTGGCCGTGGGGCGCGTACCTCGGCGAGGAGGCGTTAGAGGAGGGCGTCGACGTGATGGTCTCCTCGTGGCGGAAACACGCCTCCTCGCAGGTGCCGACGAACGTGAAGACGACCGGCCTGTACGTCAACTCCATGCTCGCGGGCGAGGAGGCCCGCCGGAACGGCTACGTCGAGGCCATCGTCCTCAACAAGGAGGGGAACGTCGCCGAGGGCCCCGGCGAGAACATCTTCATGGTGAACGACGGCGAGATCTACACCACCGGGCCGGCGCAGTCCATCCTCGAAGGGATCACCCGCGACACCGTCATCGAACTGGCGGAGGAGCGCGGCTACGAGGTCCACGACGAGGCCGTCATCTCCCGCGGGCAGCTGTACACCGCCGACGAGCTGTTCTTCACCGGCTCCGCGGCCGAGGTCACGCCGATCCGCTCCGTCGACGACACCGAGATCGACGCCGGCACCCGCGGCCCGGTCACCGAGGAGCTGCAGAGCGCCTTCTTCGACCTCGTCGAGCGACGGACCGACGACCACGACGAGTGGTTCACGTATCTCTAGCGATCCCGTCGCACACACCCGATCGGTAGCGCTCGCCGCCGCCGCGCTCTTTTTAAATGGGCCGTCCTCACATGCCAGCCAGCCCCGTCCAGCGTCCGTCGGTCTCTCTCGGACGCCAGCCAGCCCTCTCGCGAACCGAGTTAGTCGTCCCCGCCGTCCGTCGAGGGGCGCTCCGTCTCTCCGGGCGTGCCGTCGGTGCGGACGCCGCCGACGCCGCCCGGGCGACCGGTGCTGCCTTCCGGAGCGCGCTCCTCCTGGACGGGAACCTGATGAGCGGACTCGGCGAAACCGGCCGAGAGGACGCGGGTCATCCCCTCCTCGACGCTCTCGCCCGTCTCCTCGACGCGGTCGGGCTCGACCTCGATGACGAAGCCGGTGGTGATGTTCGGCGCGGTCGGCATGAACAGGACGATCTTCCCGTCGCGGGTCTTCTTCCCGGTCCTGAAGGCCGTCATACGGATTCCCGGCCACGTCTCGATGTACACCGGGCTCTGGAGCTCGTCCGTCCCCGAGACCGCCGTCTCGATCGCGAGCTTGGAGGCGTTGTACACCACGCGCAGCGCGGGGATCTGGTTGATCGCGCCGTCGACGGCGGACTCCGCCAGCCGGCCGAACGTCGTCCGCATGAAGTAGCCGACCGCGAGGACGACGGTCGCGAACACCGCGAGCGCGATGACCACGCGGGAGACCGGCTCCAACGGGCCGGGGATGATCGCCGGCTGGAGTCCCTCGATCAGCGGGATCGAGGCGATGTACTGGTAGATCCACTGAATGACGAGGAGGAGGACTAAGAGGGGTGCCAACACGATGAGCCCGCTGGCGAAGTCGCGTTTCCACGTGGACATCTATTAGATTGGTATGTGGCGGCGACCCTTAAGAGGGCTTCTACGCGACGAGGGGGTCAGGCGGGCGCTCGCCGAGTCGGGGTTCGGTTCGAACCGCTCGTCGCCGCCGGCGAGCCCGGTCATCGGCCCGCGACCGCTCTCAGGGCGAACGTCAGGTTCGCTTTGCGCTCCCGGACGCGCCGGTAGAAGTACGAGAGCCACTTGTCACCGAACGGCGCGTACTGGGCCACGTCGACGCCCTGCGCGGCGAGGTCCCGCTGGGCGTCCTCTCGGACGCCCATGAGCATCTGGACCTCGTAGTCGGTGCCGTGGTCCTGAGCGAGCCGGTCGGCCAGCGAGATCATCGCGGGGTCGTGGCTGCCGACGGCGATCCCCCGGTCGCGGTGCTCGAAGAGGAAGCGGAGGTCATCGCGGTACGCCTCGTCGACGCGCGATTTATTCGTGTACGCGACGGACGCCGGCTCGTCGTACGCCCCCTTCACGAGCCGGATCTCCCCGGGGACGTCGACGAGGCGTTCGAGGTCGTCGCGGGTCCGTTTGAGGTTCGACTGCACGCACTGCCCGACGCTCCACGGGTACGTCTCGGCGATCGACTCGAAGGCGTCGAGGGTGGCGTCGGTGGTGTCGGCGTCTTCCATGTCACACCAGACGAACGCGTCGCGCTCGTGGGCGTGAGCGACGATTTCGCGGTAGTTGTCTTCGAACAGGTCGGCGGAGACGTCGAGCCCGATCTGCGAGGGCTTCACCGAGACGGAGGCGTCGAGGCCGCTGTCGGCGATATCGTCCAGTAGCGACAGGTACGCGTCCACGTCGTCGCGGGCGGCCGCCGGAGTGTCGTAGTGTTCTCCGAGCAGGTTGATGAGAACGGCGACGCCGTCCGCGTTGCACGCGTGCACGTGGTCGAGGACTTCCGGGACGCTCTCGCCGGCGACGAACCGGCGCGCGATCGGCGGGATCATATCGGATCTCGGAGCGGCGACGACTTTATTGTTGTCGAATCGAGGGGTTCGAGGGCGACTGGTACGAATCCGTGGTTTATATACCCCCGACGGGTGTGGTCGGCGTATGATCGGTTCGCTCGTGGCGACGGCGTTCTGGGCGATGGTACCCGCGTACGTCCCCAACAACGCCGCGGTGCTCGCCGGTGGCGGCCGCCCGATCGACGGCGGCCGCGAGTGGCGCGGGGCGCGCCTGCTCGGCGACGGGAAGACGTGGCGCGGCACGGCAATCGGTACTCTCGTGGGCGTCGTCCTCGCGATCGCGCTCAACCGCCTCAACGACCCGGCGAGTGCCGCCCTCGGCGTCGACCTCCCGACGTTCGCGCTCCCCGCGGCGGTCGCGCTCGCGTTCGGCGCGATGTGCGGCGACATCGGCGCCTCCTTCCTCAAGCGCCGCTCCGGCCGCGAGCGCGGCGCCGCGTTCCCCGGTCTGGACCAACTCGACTTCGTCGTCGGGGCGCTGTTGGCCGTCTTCCTCGTCGACACCGACTGGGCGCTGGCGACGTTCACGCCCGCGGTCCTCGCGGTCGTCCTCTTGATGACCCCGGTCCTCCACGTGGTCACGAACGTCGGCGCCTATCTCCTCGGGCTGAAGAACGAGCCGTGGTAGGCGCGACGCAGGGACGACTCACCGGAGGAACGACCGGAGTAAGACGACGAATCCGCAGGCCAGCGCGACGGACTCGGCGATGTGGACCTGCGTGAGCGAGAGGGCGGTGAGCTGGTAGAGGAACCCCTCGATGAGCACTCCGAACGTGATGAACGCGAACCCAATCGTCGCGTCGCGAAGGTGGCGCGTGCGTTCCCGCGAATAGGCGCGGAGACTGATCGCGGTCGTGGCGAGTCCCAAGAGCAGGAGAACGGCACGGGTGAGATTCAACGCGAGCGTCCAGCCGGCCGTCACGGCGCGTCACCTCGGCCCGGCGCCTCCGAGAACCGACCGTACAGCGAGTACAGGATCACGAGCATACCGATCGCGACCAGGGACGTCTGAATCGTGCCCGCCAGGAAGATCGATAGGCCGACCACGTCGAAGAGGACGCCTTCGATCACTGAGCCGACGCTGATGAAGAGGAAGCCGATGGCGACGTACAGCATCGGCTCGCTCCCGTAGGCTCGATACCCCCGATACGCCTGTGTCGTGATCAACAGCCCCAGTCCGACCGTGATGAGCTTCGCGATGACGAGTTCGATGTGCATGGTTATGTGTCCCTGATGTCGCTCCAGATGCGTGAGAACCGGCGGGCGGCGTCCTCACGAACGCGGACGCTGACGTCGATCACGCCGTCGTCGATATCGACGTCGAGGTGATCGATGTTCGTCGCGAAGACGCTGTGGTGGCTCCCGTCCGGCTCGATCTGTGTCCGTTCGACGAGGAGGTCGTGGTCGACCATGTCTTCCACGCGCCGATAGATGGTGGAGAGCGCGACGTCGCACTCGTCGCTGAGCTCCTTGGCCGACATCGGCTCGCGACTGGTGGCGGCCAGAACCTGGCGGACGCGCCGCTGCCCGAGGAGCTCGAGGAGCTCGTCGTCGCTATCGTCCGTGGACACAGGGGTTCCTCTCGATGGCGGTTGTCGCCGGCGGACTGTTATATAAGAGACCGTTTTGCGTCGCGTGCAAAACAGGCGCCCCGTCTATGTGGTACCCTCCGGTACTCGCAAACGGAGGAGACCTGACCATGACGAACGAGTCACCGTACACGCGTCGACGGATGGTACAGTTGTCGGGAGCCGCGGCGGCCGTCGGCCTCGCCGGGTGTTCGGGGGCGGCGACGGGCGGTGACGGGTCGGAATCGGAAGCCGCCGACACGTCTGGGGACGACCACGACGAGGAGGAGGGCGGCCACGACGAGGAGGAGGGCGGCCACGACGAGGAGGAAGGCGGCCACGACGAGGAGGAAGGCGGCCACGACGAGGAGGAGGACGGTCACGACGACGAGCACGGCCACGAAACCGTGGGCGAGCCCACCGCGACCGCGGAGGTCGGGGTGAACACGACCGACGACGGCGAAGCGCACTTCGGCCCGCACGTCACGCGTGTCGAGGCCGGGGGGACCGTCACGTGGGTGCTCGAGAGCGGGAGTCACACCGCGACGGCGTACCATCCGGACAACGACCAGCCGCAGCTCGTGCCGGACGGGACCGAGCCTTGGGACAGCGGAATGCTCTCGGAAGAAGGGGAGACGTTCGAGCGCACGTTCGAGACCGAGGGCGTCTACCACTACTACTGCGCTCCCCACGAGACCGGCGGGATGATCGGCAGCGTCATCGTCGGCGAACCGGACGCACACGGGCAACCCGCGCTCGACGGCCCGCCGGAAGACAAACCGCAGGCCGTCCGCGAGAAGATAGGGGAGCTCAACCAGATGTGCAACGAGGCCCTCGGACACGAGCACGACTGAGCTGAATCATCCATCTTTCGGCGAGGATATCGATCGTTCGTCCGCGTCTCGGCAGCAGGATGGGAACCGTGAGAAGATATTTATAGTCGCGTGACATTGACTCACATGCATGTCTAGTAGTGCACCCAGCTCGGACGACGACCTGTTTGACGAGTTCCTGTCCGACCGCGGCCACGAGACCGAAATCGTACGCTGGGAGCGATCTTATAACAAGCTTCAGTGTCCGGAGTGTGGTGCACTCCACCCCGAAGGAGCGGTGCGGTGTGACGTCTGCGACTGGCGCCCGACCTGACGTCGACGCCGACGCACGGGCGATTAGCGGTTTTCTTTCGGTTATACTCGGCGGCAGTATTATGTGGTATCAATCGATAGTGACGACCATGCCGACCTGCCAGAACTGCGGTTCGTTCGTCACGACCGATTACGTTCGGGTGTTCACCCCGAACGAGGTCGACCGTCCCCGCGTCTGCCCCGCCTGCGAGGACCTCGTCCGTGACGGTGCCGACGTCCGAGAAGCGCGCGCGACGCGGAGCAACTGATCGACCCGGCTCGCGGCCCGACGTGAGCGTTTCCTCCGGAACGGCCCGAGCCACGGCGTTTAAGGAGAACCGGGGTCAGGGATACACAATGACCAAGCCCACGGTAACGCGACTGTTCGGCGGTCCGGGCAGCGGGAAGACCACGGCGCTGCTCGATCGCGTCGAAGGGATCCTCGAAGACGACGACGCCGACGTCCGCGACGTCCTCGTCGTCTCGTACACGCGCGCGGCCGCCGCCGAGATCCGCGAGCGCCTCGCGGAGCGCCTCGACATCTCCCCGCGCAGCCTCCAGGGGAACGTCAGCACCATGCACGCGAAGGCGTACGAGCTCCTCGACCTCTCCCGTGGCGACGTCGTCGGAGAGGACGACAAGGAGGCGTTCTGCGAGGAGTACGGCATCGAGTTCGAGGACCAGCACGGCGGCGCCGGCCGCCGGACCGCGCGGTCGACGACGATCGGGAACAAGATCATCGCCACCTCCCAGTGGCTCCAGCGCACCGAGCGCGACGTCGCCGACTGGTACGACGTCCCCTTCCAGTGGAACGTCGAGGAGGTCCGGCTGCCGCCCGAGGAGGACCCGAACGCCCAGCAGGGGAACAAGTACACCCCGACGTGGCCCTCCGACGACGACCGGATCGACATCCCCGAGACGATCCGCGCGTGGCGGGCCTACAAGGGCGATAACGGCCTCGTCGGCTTCGCGGACATGCTCGAACGAGTCGCGCAGCGCTCGCTCGTGCCCAACGTCGACTACCTGATCATCGACGAGTTCCAGGACATCACGACGCTGCAGTACAACGTCTTTCAGGAGTGGCGCCCGCACATGGAGAAGGTGCTCATCGCCGGCGACGACGACCAGGTCGTCTACGCGTGGCAGGGCGCCGACCCCGACCTCCTCCTCGACACCGAGGTCGACGAGGACGTCGTCCTCCCGAACTCCTATCGACTTCCCTCGCAGATCCTCAACGTCGTCAACGCGGAGATCCGCCACATCGACAAGCGCCAGGAGAAGGACCTCCACCCGCGCAAGGAGGGCGGCACCGTCGAGGCGATCCAGTCGCCGTCGATGCTCGAACTCGTCCGGAACGTCCGGTACACGGTCGAGGACGACGAGGGCGACGTGATGTGTCTGTTCCGCGCCCGGTACCAGATGTTCGACTTCATCGACGAGTTCATCGACCACGGAATCCCGTTCACCATGCTCACCGACGGGCGGATGTGGACCGACCGCGTCCAGGACTACGTCAGCGCTATCGAGAAGGCGGAGGCGGGCGATCCGGTGAACGGACTGGAGGCCCGGCGGCTCGCCGACATGCTCCAGGACTCCGCGTTCGGGACCCACGACCGCGACGAGTTCTACGACTTCCTCGACGACCGCGAAGAGGAGGCGGACGCCGACGACATCTCCCTGATCGAGGTGACCACCGACGAGCTCGACGACCACATCCCGTTCATGCCGGACACCGCGAGCGCCGACGACATGGTCCGGAAGGTGACGAGCTTCCAGCGGAAGTCGATGGGCGCGTACTTCGGCGGCGACTACGAGGGAATGGATCCGACCCGCGTCCGCGTCGGCACCATCCACTCCGCGAAGGGCCGTGAGGCCGACCACGTGTTCGTCGCGACCGACCTCACGGAGAAGGTCGTCGAGCAGATGGCGGCCTCCATCGAGGACCCGACCGACGTCGACGGCGTCGAGGAGTTCACGAAGGCGACGAGTCCGGTCCCCATCCTCACCGACAACGAGCGTCGGGTGTTCTACGTCGGGATGTCCCGCGCCCGCGAGCGGCTCGTCATCATGGAGAGCCTGATAAGCGGGGCCCCGACGCTCCCGATCAGCGTGCTCCTGTTCAACGAGCTCCGAGACGAGCCCCCCGAGGAGCTGGTCGAGGAGGTCCAGGCCGAGCTGGCGGTCCCCGAACCGGAGCCGTGAGCGGCGGGAGCGACGACCCGTCCACCGACGACCCGCCCAGCGGCGACCCGTCCACCGAAGACGCCCCCGCGCTCCGCCCGCTCCGAACCGATCTCACGCCGATCGCGGAGGCGATCGAGGCCGCGGAAGCCGACGCGTTCGTCGCCGTCGGCGATCGGTTCGACGACGACCTGCGATACCTCACGCGCTTTTCCGGCCCGGACCGGGCGTACGCGCTCGCGGTGGTCCCGAACGGGCCTACCGTCGGCCGCGACGCCGAGAGCGACGCCGCCGGTCGCGCGGTCTGCTGTGCCCCAGCGCTGTTCGCCGAGCAGGCGGAGCGGGAGTTCGTCGCGAGCGCGCGCAGTCGAGGTGGCGACCGCGACGGGGATAGCGACCGCGATGGCGGCGACGCCGACTTCCACGACGGCGTCGTCCGCGAGATAAGAACGGAGGGGGTCGGCGCTCACGCCGGAGAGCGCGCGGCCGTCGCGGTCGACGAACTGCTCGATGGGCCCGACGGCGAGCCGACCCTCCTCGTCCCGCCGTCGATCCCCCACGACGCCGCCGTCTACCTCGAACGCGCCGGCAACGAGCTCGCGTCGACGGACGCCGTGACGACGGCGCGAAAGCGGAAGACCGACGCCGAACTCGACCGCCTCCGTCGAGTGCAGCGCGCGACGGCCGCTGGGATGGCGCGCGCCGAGACGGTGCTGGCGGAGAGCGAGGTCGGCGCGGGCGATGACGGGAGACCGGCCGTCCGGTGGGAAGGCGCCCCCCTGACGACCGAGCGGCTCCGCCGAGCGGTGAACGCGGTCCTCGCCGAGCGCGGCGTTCGCGACGCCGGCAACACCGTGATCGGCGCCGGACCGTCCGCCGCGGACCTCCACTTCGTCGGGGACGATCCCATCTACCCGGGCGAGACGGTTCTTTTGGATATCTCACCGCGCGGCCCGGACGGCTACTACGGCGACATGACCCGGACGTTCGTCGTCGACGGCGACGGCGGCTGGGAACGGCGCGCGTACGTCGCCGTCGAGGCCGCGCGCGAGGCCGCGCTCGCGGAGGTCGAACCCGGCGTCCCGGCCAAGACCGTCCACGGCGAGGCGGCGGCCGAGCTGGCCGCCTACGGCTTCGATCCGAACGCCGGCGAGGGGGAGACGGGATTCACCCACGGCACCGGTCACGGCGTGGGCGTGAGCCTCCACGAGTCGCCGTCGCTGTCGGGCGCGGGGGAACTGCGGCCGGGCCACGTGATCACGGTCGAGCCCGGCGTCTACGACCCGGACGTGGGCGGCGTCCGACTGGAGGACCTCGTGGTCGTCACCGACGACGGGTACGAGATACTGGCGACGTATCCGTTCGGGATCGTCCCAGAAAAGCGCCCGTAAGGGACTGATCGGCGGTTATCGCTCCGTGGATTCCCCCTCGGCCTCCGCAACCGAATCCTCTTCGCCGCGGAGCTGCCGGGGGAGCAGTCCCGAGACCAGCCCGCGGAGGATCCGACCCGGATCGAGGAAGTACTGCGGGAGCACGACCATCGCGACGGCGACGACGAGCAGTCCGGCACCGAGCGCCACCTCGCCGGCGATCAGCCGAACCACGGCGTAGTTCGCGAGCGGCAGCGCGAACACGAGCGACGCCGCCAGTCCGATCATGTCCATCAGCCCGAGGTTCATCGAACTCGGATTAGCTCCCGGGCTTCAAAAGGGGTGCGGCGGCGACGTGGCGGAGGCGCCCGGGAAATGAGACGGATCGAACCCCGCCTGAACACCGAACGGATATGTGTCGCGCGCGCTCAGATCTGGTATGTTCACCGGCATCGTCGAGGGCACCGGCACGGTCCGTAACCGCACCGAGACCGCGGACGGGCTCCGGCTCCGGATCGGCGTCGAGGGGTTCGACGACCTCCACCACGGCCAGTCGATAAGCGTCAGCGGCGTCTGTCTGACCGTCGAGGAGTACGACGTCGACGCCGACGCGGGCGACTGGTTCGAGGTGTTCCTCGCGAGCGAGACGGTCGCGAAGACGTACCTCGGCGACGTCGAGGCGGGCGATCCGGTCAACGTCGAGCGCGCGATGCCGGCCGACGGCCGGTTCGACGGCCACGTCGTGCAGGGGCACGTCGACACCGTCGCCGAGGTGACGGGGATCGAACGCGTCGGCGAGGACTGGCGCTTCACGTTCGCGATTCCCGAGGGACACGCCGACTACCTCGTCGACAAGGGGTCGGTGACGCTCGACGGCATCTCGCTGACGGTCGCCGAGAAGCGCGAGCGGGAGTTCGACGTCGCGATCATCCCGACGACCTACGACCTCACGACGCTCTCGGAGAAGTCGGTCGGCGACCCGGTCCACCTGGAGGTCGACGTGATCGCGAAGTACGTCGAGAACATGGTTGACGGGTACGCCGAGTAGCCCGTGTTTTAGGCGTACTAGGCGTCTTTCGCACCCTTCACCGTCTCGCGGACCGCGTCGACCCCCTCGTCGTGGAGCAGGTCGCCGACGACGATCACGTCGCTGTGGGCGGCCATCTCGTTCGCGGACTCGTAGTCGTGGATCCCGCCGCCGTAGAAGAGGGTGGCGTCGTCGAGCGCGTCGTGAGCGGCCGCGACCTTCTCCGTGTCGCCGAACATGCCGGAGTACTCGACGTAGATGATCTCCTGGCCGAACATGCGCTCCGCGACCTTCGCGTACGCCTCCACGTCGTCCGCCGCGAGGTCGCAGTTCGCGTTCGTCAGCTCCGCGACCGCGGCCTCGGGGTTGAGGACGATGTACGCTTCCGTGTGCGTTCGTTCCCAGTCGAGGTCGTCGATGCGGACCCATTCCTTGTGCGCGCCGGTGATCCAGAAGGGGCCGCCGGCGTTGAACACCGTCGGGATCAGGTAACCGTCGAGCGCGGGCGAGTCGATGACGACGCCCGGATTCGACGGTTCCTGGTACAGCGGGACGTCGAACTCGGCCGCGGCGTCGACGACGCGCGTCATCTTCTCCGCGGTGATGTCGAGCGTCCCCCCGATCTCGATCGCGTCGGTGCCGGTGCGGCAGACGTCCTCGAAGGTCTCGCCGTCCCGCAACTCCTTGTCGGGATCGACCTTCAGCACGTGGTCCCAGTCGTCCCACGGGTTGCTCATCGGAAACGACTCCACCGGGCGGCACCAAAAAGGTGCGGAACCTGCGCCGTTCTCACGACGGGCCGTCGCGTGCGTCGTCACCGCCGACGCCGAGGAGGACGGCCGTCGTGATCGGCGGGCACCCAACCGGCCGTCGGACGCCCCCTGGGATTTAAATACGAAATCGCGGCCAGTCGGGAGTATGTCGAACTCCACCGACGAGAGCGACCTGCGGTCAGACCGCGGAGCGCGGCCGTCCGCCCCCGAGATCGACGGATCGGACGGTACCGACGGCGCCGATCGACTCGGCGAGCGCCTCCGCGCGGTCGAACGCGCCCTGACCGGGTCCGACGCGTCCGTCGCGGACATCGGTGACGACGCGGCGGCCGCGGCGGAGCGAGACGCGCTGGAGTCGCGGGTGTCCGATCTCGAATCTCGCGTCGAGGAACTGGAGGCCGCGACGCAGGCGGTCAGGGGATACGTGGGGTCGATACGGACCGTCAACCGCGAGGTCGAGCGGCGGGCCGACCTCGCGCTGGCGAGGGCGAGTCGCGACGAGGACGGCGCCGTCGACGCCGACGTCGCGAGCGAGAGTGTCCCCGATGACGCGGACGGCGCTGGCGTCCCCGCCGACGCGGTGCCGAGTGAGGACGCCCTCGACGCCGCCCTCCCGGCAACCGACGCCGGTCGAACCGCCGCGTCGGCGACGACCGACGCAGGTGGGACGGGGGAGAGCGGTGCCGCGAACGGATCGTGGCGAGACGAGGCGCTGGACCGACTCCGTGAGTCCCTGTAGGCCGAACTGCGCGACCGAACCGGACCGTGAGACCAGCCCGAAGCGCCGGTTTCGGACCGAGGCGGGCGGGGCGTGATCCGCGTCGTCCTCACGGTCCTCGTCGCCGTCGCCCTCCTCGCGGCCGCGACACCGGCCCTGGAAGACGCCCGAGCGACCACGACCGTCGAGCGGCTCGATACGGAGGCAGACCGCGTCGAGCGAGCCGTCGGAGGCCTCGTTTCGGACTCCGTGAGCGTCGCCGATCCCGCGATCGCCGCGCGAACGACCGTGACCGTCCGCGTGCCGAGCGGGTTCGGCGCGGCGCCGGTCGAGCGGGTCGCGCTCGTGGAGACCGACGCGATCGGCGGTGCTGACGCCGCGGGAGCGGAAACGGCACCGACGGCCGCCGACGAGGCGACAGTCGCGCTGCGGTACCGGATCGACGACGGGCCCGAACGGGTCGTGCCGATCGCACCTGGGGGCGTGGACGCGGCCGTCGCGCTCGACCGGGAGACGCTCGCGATCCGACCGGGCGGCGAGAGCCGGCTGCTTCTCCGGTTCGTCGACGACGGCGGGCCCACCGTCCGGATCGCCAGAGTCGGGTGAGCGTTTATATACGATGCGGGAAGCACGCCCGCCGTGAACCTCGATTTCCCCTCGCTGCCGCGGATCGACGGCGGCGAGACCGCGCTCCGATCGCTGCCGTGGACCGACGCCGAACGCGACTGTCGATGCGACCCGTCGTTCCGTGAGCCGGTCGGAACGGGCGTCGGCGAACGGGTCGTGCTCGCGGTCGACGCCGAGGGCTGTCCCGGCCGCGGCGACCTCGCCGAGAGCCCCGACTGTCTGGCGACCGTCGTCGAGGCGCTCTCCGAGCGAGACGCCGACGTGATCAGGACTCACCACCGGGGACGGGAGCGGGCCTACGCCGGGCGAGCCGCCGCGTGTCTGGTCGCGGCGGGCCGATTCCGCGATCGAGTCGGATTCCACGAAACGCGGCTGGCCGACCGCGTGTTGCGTGATCCGGTCGGCGCCGCCCGGGAGGCGGCCGGACGCGGGGGACCGCCGGCCCGGATCGTCGCGAAGACGGGGCTGGCGGCCGTCGTCGACGGGGCCGACGGGGTCGGAGACGTGCTCCGGGCGCACGCCGGCCCGCGAATCGCGGCCGCGCGGGTCGCGACCGCGCCACCGCCGGAGTCGGCGCTCGTCGACCGCTGGGAGCTCGACACCGGAGCGATCGTCCGGCTGTACGAGGGGCCGAGACCGCTCCGAACGTATCACCTCACGCCGCCGGTTCGGGAGCTCGACGACGGGGCGATCGAGCGGCTCGAGGCCGCCAAGCGACGGCTGCTCGACCGGTCGGCAGGCGGCGACAGGGCGCCCGGTCGCGCGGCTCGGGCGGTCGCCGAGGAGGGCGACCCGCTGTCGACGCTCACCGATGTGCTCCGCCGCCACACGCGCGGCTACGGCACGTTCGAGCACGTGTTCGCCGACGGCCGGGTCAGCGACGCGACGCTGTCGGCGCCGGTCACGAAGAACCCGCTGCGCGTCGTCGTCGACGGCGAACGCTGTCGAACGAACGTCAGATTGCCGCCCGAAGGAGCCGCCACGCTGGCCTCTCGGCTCCGGCGGACCAGCGGGCGGGGGTTCTCCCGGGCGAGCCCCACGCTCGACGCGACCCTGGAGACGGCCGCCGGCCGCGTTCGCGTCGCCGCGACGACGGACCCCGCGAGCGACGGGCTCTCGTTCACGTTCCGCCGCGGCGACCCCGACGCGTGGACCCTCGCGCGGCTCGCTGACGCGGGGACGATCACGCCGGCGGCCGCCGGGCTCCTCTCCGTCGCCGTGGAGCGCGGCGTGACGGGTCTCGTGGCCGGCGGACGCGGTGCGGGAAAGACGACCGCGCTCGGTGCCTTCCTGTGGGAACTCCCCGCGGAGACGCGGTCGATACTGATAGAGGACACCCCCGAACTCCCCGTGAGGGCCCTGACGGCCGCCGGTCGAGACGCACAGCGGCTCCGCGTCGGCGACGGGGCGGAGCCGTCGCCGAGCGACGCGGTCCGGACGGCGCTCCGCCTCGGCGGCGGCGCACTCGTCGTGGGGGAGGTACGCGGCGAGGAGGCGCGGGCCCTCTACGAAGCGATGCGCGTCGGCGCGGCCGGCGAGACCGTCCTCGGGACGATCCACGGCGAAGACCCCGCCGCCGTCCGGGAGCGGGTTATTTCCGATCTGGGTGTATCGCCGTCGTCGTTCGCCACGACCGACCTGATCGTTCTGCTCAACGATCACCGCGTCGACGGGATCGTCGAGGTACTCGACCGCGACGACGGGACCGAGTTCGCCCCGCTGTTCGAGCGCACGGCGGAGGGACTGACGCCGACCGGACGAATCGACCGCGGCGAAAGTCGGCTCGTCGAACGGATCGCGGGGATCGACGGGTCGTACGCCGCGGCCAGGACGGCCGTCGAGAAACGCGGTGACCGGATCCGCGAGGCGCTCGCCGCCGGCCGGACGGAGCCGGAGAGGTACGCAGAATTCGTCGGTAGGGACGGTGAGTCCGAATGACGGAGTCCAACGAGGGCGCGGCAGACACCTCGCCGGACCGGCGATCGGCCGGCGACGAGCGCGGCTCGCCGGAGCTGCGACGCGCGATCGCGTTCCTCGGCCGGGATATCTCGGCCGAACGGGTCGTCGAACTCGGGTACCGGATCGGGATCGGTGTCGGCCTCGTCTGCGTCGTCGCGTTCACGGTCGGCGTCGGCCCTCTTCCGGGAGCACTCGCCGGACTCGCCGGCGGGTTGGCGGCGACTCACGCGGTCCATCGGGCGCCGGTGTGGATCGCCGAGCTCCGGCGGACGCGAGCGCTCGGAGCCGCGCCCGGACTCGTCGGTCGTCTCGTGTTGCGAATGCGGCTGGATCCGTCGGTGGAACGCGCCGTCAGGTTCGCCGCCCGTACCGGGGACGGACCGCTCGCCGACGGGTTGGCGCGACGCGAGCGAGGGAGCGCGGACGGGCCGACGAGCGGACTCCGTGCGTTCGCCCGCGAGTGGCGGCCGTGGTTCCCCGCGATCGACCGCGCGGCCGCGCTGGTCCGGACGGCGGCGTCGGCACCGGCGGAGCGACGGGGACGCTGTCTGGACCGCGCGCTCGACGCGACCATCGCCGGCACGACGGACCGGCTCGCGGCGTTCGTCGGCGAGGTTCGAGCGCCCGTTTCGGCGCTGTACGCCTTCGGGGTGCTCCTCCCGCTGGCGCTGATCGCCCTGCTGCCGGCGGCGGCCGCGTCCGGCGTCTCGATCGGATCCGGCGTCGTCGCCGTCGTGTACCTCGGCGTGCTTCCCTCCGGGCTGCTCGCCGCGTCGGTCTGGCTGCTCTCTCGCAGACCGGTCGCGTTCGCGCCGCCGTCGATCGACGGCGATCACCCGGACGTGCCGGAGCGAGCCTGGCAGGCCGCCGCGACCGGCGCGATCTCGGGGATCGTCGCGGCCGCGCTGGCCGCGCGGCTGGTCGCCGGATGGGCCGCGCCCGTGGCCGGTGTAGGGGTGGGAGGCGGAGCGGCGCTCTTCGTGGGCGTCCGACGTCGGCGAGCGGCGCTCGCGGAGATCCGCGCCGTCGAACGGGGACTGCCAGACGCGATGACCGTCATCGGTGGCGACGTGGCCGAGGGCGTCGCCGTCGAGACGGCGGTCGCGAACGCGGGCGAGCGCCTCGACGGCGCGACCGGCGACCTGTTCGAGCGCGCCGGCCGTCGGAGCGAGACCCTCCGCGTCGGCGTGAGAGAGGCGTTCCTCGGCCGAGGCGGTCCGGCCGTTCCGGTTCCGTCGCCGCGGGTTCGCGGAGCGGTCGCCTTACTCGCCGTCGCCGCGCGGGAGGGACGTCCGGCGGGCGACGTGCTCCTCGAACTCGCCGATCAGCTGGAGGACCTCCGGGCGCTCGAAACCGACGCGCGACGTCAGTTGGCGACCGTGACGGGCACGCTCACGAACACCGCAGCGGTGTTCGCGCCGCTCGTCGGCGGCGCGACGGTCGCGCTCGCGACGGGGATCGATACCGTCGACGCCGGCGGGCTGGGCGCCGGCACGGACGCGCTCGGATTCGGCGGGACGAGCGGCGGCGAGGCGACCGCGACTCCCGGTAGCGGGTCCGGTGGTACCGGAACGATCGCCGTCCCGGTACTCGGACAGATCGTCGGCGCGTACGTGCTGATCCTCGCGGCGCTGCTCACGGCGCTGGCGACCGGGCTGGAGCGCGGCTTCGATCGGACGCTCGTGCTCTACCGGGTGGGGATCGCGTTGCCCACGGCGACGACGACCTACCTCCTCGCGTTCGGCGGCGCGGGGGCGCTCCTGTAGCGACCGTTTAAATACCAAGCCGCGGCCAGCCGCCCCGTGTTCGAGACTCACCTCGATGCGACGTACGCCTGGCTCGGCCTCGCCGTGGTGAGCGTCGCGACGGCCGGCGTCGCCGCGACGCTCCCCGCGTCGCCGCCGCCGGACGCGGCCGGCGTCGCCCACACGATCGAAACGGTCGCCGACGGAGAGTTTCCCGCGACGGCGGAACACGGACTCGCTGCCGATCGGATCCGCCTTACGCCCCGATCGGTCTCGCTCGACGGAGACGGTGGAAGCGCCCGAACGTCGCTGCGTGTCGGGCGTATAACCCCGGTTCCACCGGGCGACGGTACCGGGAACGGCGATCGCCGCCTCCGGCGAGTGCTCGACGGCGTCCCTCCGGACGCCGCGTTCGACGACCCCGAGGCGCTGGCGACGGCGGCGAAGCGTGCGCGGACCGCTGACCACGGGTGGCGGTCGGCGCCGAAGCGGCTCACCGTCAGGCGAGTTCACTACGGAGAGGTACATGTCACGCTCGTCGGGTAACCTGTTCGACGCCGAGAGTCCGACCGGAGACCGCGCCGCGGTCGAACCGCTCGCCGCGCTCGTCGCGGTGCTGGTCGTCGGTGCGGCGTTGGGACTGTACGCCGTCGCGCTCGACGACGCGACGGTCGATCGGCAACGGCCGAGCGCCGAGACGTCCCTCGACCGGCTCGAGCGGACGGCGACTGTGGGGGGTGTCGTGGAACCGCGTCGGCTCCGCGACGTCGAAGAATTTCGGCATCCGACGACGGTGACGGTGGTGGCCGACGGGAGGACGTGGCGAATCGAGTCGGGTGACGACGCGCCAGCGGTGACGGCGGCAGGTGCCGGCGATTCGATCGCAGTCGCCGAGCGACCGGTAACCGTCCGAGTCGGGCCTGGGCGAAACGTTCGCGGAACGGTTCGCGTGGTGGTCCGCCGATGACGAGTACCGTGCTCGACGTGACGGTTCTGCTCCTGTGCGTGTCGGCGAGCGTCGTCGCGCTCGGTGACGTCGGAAACGGCGTCGGAGTGCGGGGTCCGACCGCCGACGAGGCGGCCGATCGACTGGTGACGGAGACGGTGACCGTGCGATACCCGACGTCCGAGGGAGCGAACGGTACCCGGACGGTCCACGCGACGCGGGCGGAACTCCTCGCGTTGCTCGTCGCGGATGTTGGGGGGTCGAACTCTGGAGCCGAGGTCGACGGAAGTCGCAACGGCACAGACGAGAGTTCGTTCGAGTCGCGAGCGAGGAACGCGGTCGCCGCCGGGATCGACGGCCGGACGCGGATCGACGTGACGATGCCGACGAACGCGACCCCCGAAAGGAGATCGACCGAGCCGATGAGCCATCGGCTCGCCGCGACTCAGCGCGGCGGCCGGCGAATGGCCGGTCGAATAGCCACGTCGGAGGACGCGAACGCGTCGCGATCGCTGCCGAAAAAGGGTCTTCGCGCCGACCTCGACTCATCCCGGAACGAAGCGGGACGGTCGGCGGCGACGAGAGACGGCGGGGCGGTGGTCGTCGGCCCCGAACCGCCGCGAAACGCCGATGTCGCGACGGCGGTCGTCACGCATCCCGCTCCGAGCGAGTCCGAGGCGGACGGCCCCGTCCGAATCGTCGTGAGGAGGTGGTGAGCGTGCCGAGCCACGACGGACGAGGGTCCCGTGACGGGTCCGGGCGACGAAGCGGGCGAAGCGGACGGCGATTCGTCGTCGACGAGCGGGCGCGCGTCCCCTTCGCGTTGATCGGCGTGCTGCTCCTCGTGACGAGCACGACGTACGCCGCAGGACTCGCGGACCAAGGGCTCGTCGGCGAGGATCGGAGCGTCGAACGGGCCGTCGAGCGCGTCGACGCGGACACGACCGCGGCGCTGCGGACCGCGGCGCGGGAGGCCGCGCACGACGCGGCCGCCGAGCCGGTGACGCGGGCGCCCGAGGCCGAGACCGGAACCGATGCGGTGCGGGAGGAGACGGCCTTCACGGACGCGTTCCGGATCCGGCTCGCGGTCGCCGGCGCGGACGCGCTCTCCGCGGTCGCCGCCGACGTCGGATCGGTGACGGCGACGGCAACGCTGCCGCCGGTCGACGGTCGGGATGACCTCTCGGCGGCTCGCGACCGCGTGCGCGTCGAGCCGACGGCGAACGGGACGGCGACGCGCGTGACCTTCGAGGGAGTCACGACGACTGCGACCCGAAACGGACGGACGGTCGTGAACCGAACCGAGAACAGGACCGTCGTCGTGGCCGTGCCGACGCTCGCCGCCCACGAGCGAGCGGAGCAGTTCGAGGATCGACTCGGGCGCGGCCCGGTCGAGGGGCCGGGGCTCGGGCGACAGCTCACCGCCAGTCTCTACCCGACGACGTGGGCGCGGGGCTACGCGCAGTACGCCGGGGCGCCGGTCGAGAACGTCCTCGCGAACCGCCACGTGGAGCTGTCGACGAACGCGGGGATCGTCCGGACCCAACGAGCCGTCTTCGGGACGAGCGATCCGGACGCCCGCGGCGGGGTCGCGCGGGCGACGGCGCGGACCGGTGTGAACGACCTCCTGTCGCCGACCGGCGTCCACGAGCCATCGTGGACCGACGCCGTGCTGGACGCGCCGACGCCGACCGGGTCCGGCGAGTCCGCGACGCCGCCGGACGCTCAGACGGGAGGGGGCGGAGAGCGGAGCGAGGATGCCGCGTTCGAATCCGATCGCGACCGGATCAACGAGGAGACGCCGGTCCCGATCGGACACGCGGCCGACGTCGGAGCGGTCCGCGTCCACGACGACCTCGACGAGGTGATCGAGGGCGCGTACCGGGTCGAGGCCGACGTGGAGACCAAGACGGCGCAGGTCGCGGACGGCGGGCGCCTCTCGCCGCCGGCTCCGGACACCGCGGCAGCCGGGCAGTGGGAGCGCGTCGACGTGTCGCATTCAGAGCGTCTGACTGACGTCTCCGGGAGCGACGTACCTCGGGAGATTCCGTCGGGAACCGTCGACCCAGAAGAGCCGGTCTCCTTCGGAGACGCGGTTCGCGTTGTAACGGTCGAGCGCGATGCGACGGCGACGTGGAAGCGCGAGGTCGTAGAACGGGGGCCGAACGGGAGCGTCGTCGACCGCACGGTCCACCGGACGACGACGTCCGACGAGGCGACCGACCGCTACCGAGTCCGCGTCTCGGTGACGGGTCGACACGCGCCGACTGACGGCGCGCCCGACCGGCCCGCCGCGACGTTCGGGGCCGGGAGCGCAGACGACGTTACAGACCTGCGCGAGACGCCGGCGGCCGCGCGTTCGGCGCTCGGCGTCGACACGGCGACGGGCGTGAACCGGCTCGCACGCGACGCAGTCCGGAGCGGCGACGTCGACGACTCGACGGTCGTTCGCGGGTCGCCCTCGGACATCGAGCGGGACCGCGTGGCGGCGGACGTCGCCGCGCTCGCCGCGACGGTTCGGGAGTTCGAGACCGACGCGTCGATGGAGGCGGCGGCGATCGGCGAGGCAGAACCGTACAGCGACCTCGCCGACACCGTCCGGAATCGTCGCGCGGACCTCGTCGACGCGCCGGCGACGTACGACAGCGCGACCGATCGTGCGCGGGTCGCAGCCCGGACGGCGTACGTCGATGCCGTCATCGGGGAGTTGGAGAGCGCCGCAGCGGACCGCGAGCACGCGACGACCGGCGTTCTCGACGGTGTGAACGATGCCTTCGGCGGTCCCCCCGTCGGCGAGGTGATCGCCGCCCGCGAGGCCGCGAGAGATCCGGGCACTTACACGGTCGCCGGCGACGGTCCGGGAGGACCGGTGACGTTCTCGCCGCGCGGCTCGCCGGGGTACCTCCCGCGGACCACGGTCGACGGCGAACGAATGGACGGCGTGAACGAGGCTTCGACGCGGCCGCTCGCCGTTCGGAACGTGAACTACGCCACCGTCCCGTACGGGGAGGCGTCGAGCGGGATCGTGGACCGTCTCCTCGGGGCGGGCGAGACGGTTCGGGTCGGCACCGCCGGGCGCGCGCTCCTGCTCGCCGACGAGGCGCTGGACGCGGGCGACGGTCCGGACCTCCGTGCCGATCGAAACGCGCTCGAGGAGCAGGTGGACGGATCGCTTCGCACCGTCGATCGGGAGCTCGAAGACGCGCTGCGGGATCGGACCTCGCTGACACGCGAGGAACGGCGCGACGCGATCGACGAGGCCGCCGCCTCCTACGACTCGACGGGCCACCGAGCAGCCGCGGTCGAGGACGGGGAGTACGCCGAGCGGATCGCGGCCGAGGCAGCAGCCGCCGCCGACCTCTCGACTGCGGCGGAGGCGTCGCTAGCCGCACACCTCCGCGTCGCGACGCGAAACGCGGCCGCCAGGGACGACGCCCGCGTGCCGACGCGGTTCGTCGAGCCGCCGGCGAAGGGGGCGCGCCTCCTCCTCCGAGATCGCATGGAGAGCGCGATCGAAGACGAGGCGGCCCGAGTGGGTGAGACCGCGACCAGAGCGGTCGGAAAGCGAGCGGCCGAGGAGCTCGGCGAGGAGTGGTCGTTAAAGCCCGCCCGGAGCGTCGGCGCGGGGGTGCCGGTCGCGCCGGTCCCGGGCTACTGGGTGACGACGGTGAACGCGTGGCGGGTCCAGGTCCGCGGCGAGTATCCCCGGTTCGCGCTGCGCGCGGACGTCGGTACGCCGACGGAGCCCTTCGAGTACGTTCGAGAGGAGGGCGCTGTGACCCTCGATCTCGGCGATGAAACCGTGCGACTCGGCGCGACGGAGCCGATTCGGTTCGAGACGGAGACCGTCGTCGCGGTCGCGGTACCGGCCGGTCCGCCGGGCGTCGGCGACGTCGACGGGACCCGAGACGAGACGTCCGCCGGGTGGCCGTGCCCGGGCGCGACGGGGGGGTCGCGGGGAGGATGTTCGGCCCCGTAAGCCGACCGCAGCCGTTTTGGGACACGCCGACCGAAGGCGACCATGTTTCACGAGGTCGTCGAGGACGAGACGGCGTCCGGTTCCGGTGAGGGCCCCGACGCGGACGAAGTCACGCCGACAGCGCTGCTCGCCGCGTTCGAGGCGCTGGTGAGCGAGGCGGTGGCCGAGGCCGGACGCGAGCGCGTCGCCGCCGAGACCGCTGTCGACGAGGCGTCTATCGAGGCGGCTGCCGGCGGCGACGTGGCGGGACTCAGCCTCACCGACGGGGCGGCGATCGTCGCCGTGACGGCCGACCGCGACGCCGAGACGATCGTCGCGGAGCTACGAGACCACCTGCTACTGGGGATGGCGACCGCGGTGCTCGACGTCGACACCATCGCGGCGGGGATCGACGCGGATCTCACCGGACAGGAGGTCCAGCAGGCCCTCGAGGGACGCGCCGGGATGACGCTGGAACAGCTCGCGGAGATCATGGCGATCATCGAGCGTCGCAAGCGATGAGGGTCGTCGTCGTCGGTTGCGGCTACGTCGGTCTCGAGCTCGCAGCGCAACTCGCCGAACGCGGTCACGCGGTGACGGGCGTTCGGCGATCGGACACGGGCCTCGACGCCGTGGAGTCGCTCGGGGAACACCTCGACAACGGCACCGGAGGAACCGTCGACGCGGTGCGTGCGGACGCAACCGATCCGGCGTCGCTCGGGGGGCTGCCCGACGCGGACGCCGTCGTCTTCGCGGCCAGCTCGGGTGGGCGCGGGGCCGAGGCGGCCCGCGAGGTGTACGTCGAGGGCCTCGGAAATGTGGTCGAGACGTACGCCGCGCGGTCGTCGCCGCCGGACAGGATCGTGTACACCTCCTCGACGGGCGTGTACGGCGACCACGACGGCGGGTGGGTCGACGAGGAGACGCCGCTCGACCCGACGACGGAGAAGACGCGAGTCCTCGCCGAGGCGGAGCGGATCGCCTTGGAGGCGGCCGGTGACGCCGGAATAGACGGCACCGTCGCCCGGTTCGCTGGGCTGTACGGCCCGGACCGCTACCGGCTCGACCGGTACCTCAACGGCCCTGTCACTGCGGGATACCTCAACATGGTGCACCGGGACGACGCCGCGGGGGCGATCCGGCACCTCCTCGAAACGGACCGCGGACGCGGCGAACCCGTCGTGGTGGTGGACGATGAACCGGTCGACAAGCACGCGTTCGCCGACTGGCTCGCCGACGAGTGCGGCGTGCCACGGCCGGAGAAACAGTCGAAGGCCGAGCGCATCGCGGCCGGCGACCTCTCTCCGGCCGCCGAACGACGGATCCGCACGAGCAAACGCTGTTCGAACGACCGCCTGCACGCGCTCGGCTACGAGTTCGCGTACCCGACGTTTCGCGAGGGGTACCGCGACGCCGTGCGGTCGTTCCGCGCCGCCGAAGAGTGAGCGCGGTTACGTATCCCGTCGTCGCCAGTTGGTCGGAATGGTGACGAACCTTCATATATAGGGAGGGAGTGTCGCCGACACATGTGGAGCTTGAGTGCGAACGACGAGCGGTTCTCGCAGGCGGCGGCACTCGCCCGGGAGAATCCGGAGTTGACGGCCGTCGCGCTCGTCGTCGCGCTCGTCGTGATCGCCGGGGGGTACTTTCTGTTCCGCACTCGCTGGACGGCCGGGGGGCGGTTCCGTCGGCTACTCGCCGATCAGGACGAGATCACGGTGTTGATGCACCCGAACCCCGATCCGGACGCGATGTCGGCCGCCCTCGGCGTCGCGTCCCTCGCGTCGCAGGTCGACGTCGACGCGACGGTGCAGTACCCCGGACAAATCCGGCATCAGGAGAATCGCGCGTTCCGAACGGTCCTCGATCTTAACTTGGAGCCGATTTCGCACGTGAGCGACCTCGCCGCGGAGTCCGTCGTCTTAGTCGATCACAACGAGCCGCGGGGGTTCGCCGGCGCGGACGGCGTGCTTCCCGTCGCAGTCGTCGATCACCACCCGGGCGACGGCGCCGGGGAACGGTTCACCGACGTCCGCACGGACTACGGTGCGACCGCGTCCGTCGTCGCGGAGTACTTCAAGGAAAACGGGGCGATCCCGGTCCCGCCGGACAAGCACGCGAGCGAGACCGACAGCGACCTCACGCTTCCGACGGACACCGCGACCGGACTGTTGTACGGCATCCTCTCCGACACCAAACACCTCACGGTCGGCGCGAGTGAGTCGGACTTCGCCGCCGCCGCGTACGTGTACCCCGGTGTCGACCAGGACTGCCTCGACCGCATCGCCAACCCCGCGGTCGACGCGGAGGTGCTGGAGGTGAAGGCGCGAGCGATCGCCGGACGTCGCATCGAGGGGTCGTTCGGGGTGGCCGACGTCGGCGGCGTGAACAACGTGGACGCGATTCCGCAGGCGGCCGACGAGCTGATCCAGCTCGAAGGTGTCAGCGCCGTCGTCGTGATCGGCGAGCGAGACGGGACGGTTCACCTCTCCGGGCGCTCCAGGGACGATCGGGTCCACATGGGTAACGCGATCGAGTCGGTACTCGCCGACGTCGAGAACGGTAACGGCGGCGGCCACTCGCGGATGGGCGGCGGGACCATCACGCCGAGAATCGATCCGACCGGGGGAGAGGGAGCCAAGCCGATCAACCGGGACGACCTCGCCGACGCGCTGTTCCGAGCGATGGCCGGCGACGTGTGAGCCGCGCCGGGACGCGGGAGCGTTTCGACCGCGGGTGTCAGTTTTAATTACCGGGCCGCAGAGGAGACGGTATGGACGTTGATCTCCCGACCGACGACGGCTGGCGCGCGCTCGCCGGCGTCGGTATCGGGTACGCGCTCGCGACCGGACTGATATTCATCCTGCTGTTCGTCGTCCCGTACCTAGTCGTGCGGGGACTGTAGCCGCGGAAAAGACGGTCTCGGTCGTCCGGAAAGATGATCGCGGTTGCCCGGAAGCGTCAGGCGAACGCGAGCGAGTCGTCGGCGCCGCTCTCGTCGTCCTGCTGGAGCTTCTCGTGGGCCTCGAGGAAGTCGCCGAGCGTGACCTCGGTGCGGTCGTCGCGGATAGCGAACATCCCGGCCTCCGTGCAGATGGCCTTGATATCGGCACCGGACGCGTCCGGCGTCATCTCGGCGAGTTCGTCGAAGTCGATGTCGCTCGCGAGGTTCATCTTCCGGGTGTGGATCTGGAAGATGATCTCGCGGCCGTCGGTGTTCGGCTTCGGCACCTCGATGAGGCGATCGAACCGGCCCGGGCGGAGGATGGCCGGGTCGAGCATGTCGAAGCGGTTGGTCGCGGCGATGATGCGGACCTCGCCGCGCTCGTCGAAGCCGTCCATCTCGGAGAGCAGCTGCATCATCGTCCGCTGAACCTCGGCGTCGCCGGAGGTCTTCGAGTCCGTCCGCTTCGAGGCGATCGCGTCGATCTCGTCGATGAAGAGGACGGCCGGCTGGTTCTCGCGGGCGACCTCGAACAGGTCGCGGACGAGCTTCGCGCCCTCGCCGATGAACTTGTGGACGAGCTCGGAGCCGGCCATCTTGATGAACGTCGCGTCCGTCTCGTTGGCGACGGCCTTCGCGAGCATCGTCTTCCCCGTGCCCGGCGGACCGTACAGGAGAACGCCACTGGGAGGCGTGATCCCGACGTCCTCGAACATGTCCGGGTGCTCCAGCGGCATCTCGACGGTCTCGCGGACCTCCTGCATCTGGTCTTCGAGCCCGCCGATGTCGGCGTACGTCACGTCGGGCGAGTGCTCGACCTGCATCACGCGAGCGCGCACGTCGGTCTCCTTCTCCAGCTTCTTCACGACGGACAGGGAGTTGTTGACCGCGACCCGGTCGTCGGGGTCGAGCTTCTCGCGCATCTCGGCCGTGATCTCCGTGAGCGCCTCCTGGTTGTTGCCGTGCTGTTTGATCACGGCGCCGTCGGGCGTGACCTCCTGTACGGTCGCCACGAACAGCGGGGACTGCTTCAGCTTCTTGTTCTCGTGGGTAAGCCGTTCGAGCTTCTGCTGGTACTTGTTGTTCTCCGCGTTCGCGTCGAGGAGCTTGTCGCGCATCTCCTCGTTCTGCGATTCCAGCACGTCGAGCTCTTCTTGGAGGGACTCGATCTTCTCCTGTCTCGACGCCGCCCCCTCGTCGTAGGGCAGCTCGACGTCGTCGACGGTGTCAGTCATTGTCCGTAATAAGGCGTCTCGCGCGTAAGAGGTTTCGGGTGGGGGAGAGTCCCACCGGTCGAGCCCGGAAATAAAATACTCAGAAGTAATAAAATAGGATAGTAAATATTATCTAACGGCATGAGATACAGAGAGGTACGCATGAGTACCACCGACGCCGTCGCCGCCGACGAAGACGTCACGGACCGCTGGAACGCCGTCCGCGACCTGCCCCCGAGCGCGAAGCTCGTGGCGAAGGTCCTCGACTACAACGACACGCTGACGCAGAGCGAGCTCGCCGAGGAGACGCTGCTCCCGCCCCGGACCGTCAGGTACGCGCTCTCACGGCTGGAGGAGGAGGGCGTGGTCGACTCGCGGTTCTCCTTCGCCGACGCGCGGAAGCGGCTGTACACGCTCGCAGTGTGAGCCAGCAGGCAGCGACAGGAACGCGGTCGACAGGAGGGCGTCGCCTTATGCCCGATGCCGAGGCAGAGGCGACATGGTCTCGACTACCGCCGTCAAACGAGCGCTGGCCGCGCTGGCGACGCGCACCGACACCGCGACCCTGCCGTACGCCGCCGTGATAGACGAGGCCGAGGCCGCGAGAACCGACCTGCGGCGCGCCGCCGGGTTCGTCGACTCCGTCGGGCTCGACGGGCTGTCGGAGGCGGTCGCTTCCGCCGAGCGCCACGGCGACGAGTCGGCGGCCGAACGAGGTCGCGCGGCGCTAGCCGCCTACCGAGGCCTCCGCGAAGCGGCCGACGGCGGTCGAACCGCCGGGGAATGACCGGCGGCCGAACCGCCGGGCGACTCCTGCGTCGCGACCACTTCCGCTCCGCCCCCGGAATCCCTAAACCCGATACGGGCCAACACCCGGACAGATGACACGGGTGATCCACACCGGCGACACCCATATCGGGTACGCGCAGTACCACTCGCCGGTTCGACGCCAGGACTTCCTCGACGCCTTCGCGGCCGTGATCGACGACGCCATTGACGGCGACGTCGACGCGGTGATCCACGCGGGCGACCTCTTTCACGACCGACGGCCAGAGCTCCCCGACCTCATGGGCACCATCTCCGTGCTGCGGCGGCTCGACGACGCCGGGATCCCCTTCCTCGCCGTCGTGGGGAACCACGAGTCGACGCGGGGTGGACAGTGGCTCGACCTGTTCGAGCGGCTGGGGCTCGCGACCCGCCTCGGCGACGAGCCCATCGTCGTCGGCGACACGGCCTTCTACGGGCTCGACCACGTCCCCGTCTCTCGCCGCGACGACCTCGACTACGCGTTCGCGGACCACGACGCCGACTACGCCGCCCTCGTCGCGCACGGCCTCTTCGAGCCGTTCGGCTACGCCGACTGGGACACGGAGCACGTGCTCGCGGAGAGCACGGTCGCGTTCGACGCGATGCTCCTCGGCGACAACCACACGCCCGACGTCGCCGAGGTCGCCGACACGTGGGTCACGTATCCGGGGTCCACCGAGCGCGCGAGCGCCAGCGAACGCGAGGGGCGGGGGTACAACCTCGTCACCTTCGACGCCGACGCCGCCGGCGGCGACGACCGCGTGGAGATCCGACGGCGCGCGCTCGACACGCGTCCGTTCGTCTTCGTGGAGGTCGACCTCCGCGAGGGCGAGGGGGAGGCGCGGGTCCGCGAGCGGGTCCGGCAGCACGACCTCGACGACGCGGTCGTCCTCGTCGACGTGACCGGTGACGGCGACGCCGTCACGCCGGCCGCGATCGAGGAGTTCGCGACCGACGCGGGGGCGCTCATCGCCCGAGTCACCGACCGCCGCGAGGTCGAGACCGACACCGAGGTGGACGTGAGCTTCGCCGATCCCGAGGACGCCGTCCGCGAGCGGATCGGGGAGATGGCCCTCTCCGAGGCCGCCCGCGATATCGACGAGGCCGTCCGGACCGACACGCTGCCCGACAGCAACGTCAGGACGACGGTGAAGGGACGCATCGAAGAGCGGCTCGACGACCTCGACGCGTTCGAACGGGGAGAGGCCGGCGACGGTGAGGGTGACGCCGACCCCGACGGGAACGCCGACGAGGACGCCGACGGCGACGAGGGAGATATCGACGCAGACGACGAGGATGCCGACAGCGACGAGGGAGACAGCGATAACCGAGACGCAGACGGGGACGAGACGGACGAAGAGACCGACGACGATGACACCGCCGACGGACGGCGCTCAGAGACACCCGCGACCGACGGCCAGGTGTCGATGGAGGATTACCTGTGAACTTCGACCGCATCCGCCTCTCGAACTTCAAGCCGTACGGCGACGCCGACCTCCGGCTGACCGAGGGCGTCACGGTCATCCACGGACTCAACGGCAGCGGCAAGTCGTCGCTGCTGGAGGCCTGTTTCTTCGCGCTGTACGGATCGAAGGCGCTCGACGGCACCCTCGACGACGTCGTCACGAAGGGCGAGGAGGAGACGGAGGTCGAGCTGTGGTTCACCCACGACGGGACGCCGTACCGCATCGAGCGCACGCTCCGGGTGTACGACGACCGCATCGACCACCAGTGCACGCTCGAATCGACCGACGGGAGCGACGTGAGCCGCGACGGCGCCCGGGCGGTGCGCGAGTTCGTCACCGAGCTGCTCCGGATGGACGCCGAGGCGTTCGTCAGCTGCGCGTACGTGCGGCAGGGAGAGGTGAACGAGCTGATCAACGCCACGCCGCGAGAGCGCCAGGACACTATCGACGACCTGCTCCAGCTCGGGAAGCTGGAGGAGTACCGAGAGCGCGCCGGCGACGCGCGGCTCGGCGTCGAGGACGTGCTGGAGAATCGCCGCGGTCGGCTCGACCAGCTCGACGAGCAGATCGCGGCGAAGGAGGAGCGCGACCTCCACGAGCGGCTCAACGGGCTCGAAAGCGACCTCTCCGAGGTCGTCGACGAGATCGACCGCTACGAGGACCAGCGCGAGCGGGCGACGGAGACGCGCGAGACCGCGGCGGAGACGCTCGAGACCCACGCGGAGAAGCGCGAGGAGCTGGACGCGGTCAAATCCGAGATCGGCGAGATCGAGGAGGCGATCCGCGAGGCGGAGCGCGAGCGCGACGAACACCGGGACGCGATCGGGGAGGCCCGCGAGCGGATCGCGGAGATCGAGGCCGCGATCGACGACCGGCTCGACGACGCCGGCCTCGAGACGGCAGACGAGGACGCCATCGCGGCCCGCCGCGAGGAGCTCGACGCGCGGGAGGTGGAGATCCGAGAGACGCTCGACGACGGACGGGTGAGCGCCGAGGCGTTCCGCAATCAGGCGACGAACCTCGCCGGGAAGGCCGACGACCTCGCCGAGCGCGCGGCGGAGCTCGAAGCGGAGGCCGACGACCTCTCGGACGAGGCCGAGACCGCGACGGAGGAGGCCGAGGAGCGCGAGTCCTCGATCGAAGAGCTCCGCGAGGAGGCCGAGACCCTCCGCGCGCGGTTCGAGACCGTCGACGTCGACCGTGGCGACGTCGCCGACGAGCGCGAGGCGCTCCGCGAGCGACGCGGCGAGGTCCGCGAGCGGATCGCGGAGCTGTCGACGGAGCTGAAGAACGCCCGCGAGCGCGTCACCGAGGCGGAGGAGCTGCTCGCGGCCGGCAAGTGTCCAGAGTGCGGCCAGCCGGTCGAGGACTCGCCGCACGCGACCGGGATCGAGGACGACCGGGAGCGCGTCGACGAGCTGGAGGCGAAGCTCGAGTCGGCCCGCGAGCGCGAATCGGACCTCGACGACCGAATCGAGGAGCTGGACGACCTCGCCGAGGCCGCCGACCGGCTCGACGAGATCGACGACGCGGCGGAGATGCTCGCGGAGCGCGTGGACGAGCGGCGGGCGGAGGCGGAACGGAAGCGCGAGGCGGCCGAAGAGAAGCGCGAGGCGGCCGAAGAGAAGCGCGAGGCGGCCGAAAATACCCGGGAAGTCGCCGCGGAGAAGCGCGAGGAGGCCGAGTCGGCCGCAGAGCAGGTGGCGGCGCTCGAGGAGGATCTCGGCGAGGTCGACGACGCCCGAGAGGCGGTGGGCGCGGTCGAAGAGCGGGTGGACGCCGTCGCAGAGGCGGAGTCGGCGATCGAGCGCCACCGCGAGAAGCGGGAGACCCTCGCGGAGCTGAACGACGAGCGGCGCGACCGCCTCGCCGACAAGCGCGAGCGGCGCGACGAGCTCGCGGCCGCGGTCGACGAGGCGGCGGTCGACGAGGCCAGGGAACGGAAACAGCGAGCCGAGGAGTACCTCGAACGCGTCGACGCGGAGCTGGACCGACTCGCGGAGCGGCGGACGGAGCTTGAGAACGCCATCGGGAGCGTGAACGGCGAGATACGGGAGTTAGAGAACCTCCGGTCGGAGCGCGAGGAGCTGGCCGCGACCGTCGAGTCGCTCGAGGGCCTCCACGAGGAGACGAGCGACCTGGAGGCGATGTACGGCGACCTCCGCGCGGAACTCCGGCAGCGCAACGTCGCCGAGCTGGAGCGCACCCTCAACGAGACGTTCGATCTGGTGTACGGCAACGACGCCTACTCGCACATCGAGCTCGACGGCGAGTACGCGCTCACCGTCTACCAGAAGGACGGCGAGGCGCTCGATCCCGGACAGCTCTCCGGGGGCGAGCGCGCCCTGTTCAACCTCTCGCTGCGGTGTGCGATCTACCGGCTGCTCTCCGAGGGGATCGAGGGCGCGGCGCCGACGCCGCCGCTCATCCTGGACGAGCCGACCGTCTTCCTCGACTCCGGGCACGTCTCCCGACTCGTCCGGCTCGTCGAGGAGATGCGCAGCTTCGGCGTGTCGCAGATCCTGATCGTCAGCCACGACGACGAGTTGGTGGGCGCGGCCGACGAGCTGGTCACCGTCGAGAAGGAGCCGCGCTCGAACCGCTCGACGGCGCGTCGCGCGGACGCCGCCGAGCTCGACGTCGCCTCGCTCGCAGACGACTGACCGGGCGCGACGCTCACCCGGCACGGCGCGCGGCCGGCTACGCGTGGTCGTCCTCCGCGTCGTCGTCCGCGTCGGGTCCGCCACGCAGGAGCTCGATCGCCTCGCTCGCGGAGTCCGTCGCCGCGTACCCCCGTCGCCCCCCGACCTCCACCTCCTCGATGAGGCCGGCCGCGCGCAGTTCGGTGATCGTCCCGTGGAGGTCCGACTCGCACATGTCGGCCGTATCGAGCAGTTCGACGGCGGAGAGCGGTCCCTCGTCGACGACGACGACCAGTAGGCCCAGCGACCGCTCGTCGTGGACCGCCCGCACGGTCTGTCGGACCGACGCGGGTATCCCGGCGGCCGCGGTCGCGAGCGGCGACTCCCCGTCGACGACGCTGAGCTCGTCGTTGTCGACGTAACGCTCCGCGCCCGTGGCCGGGTCGCGGACGCGGCTCGACCGGGCGGAGCGCTTCACGAGGAGGTACGTCTCGCCGTCGGCGTCGCGAACCGTCTGCATTGGTACGAAAGAGTGGTCGCCGGAGTATTACGCTTCCGGGGGAGCGGGGTCAGGGTCGTCGTCGGGCTCGGCGTCATCGTCGGGAGCGGGGTCGGCCTCGGTGTCACCGTCGGGAGCGAGGTCGGCGGCGGGATCGGCGTTATCCGCGCTGTCGTCGGGATCCGAACCGGCGTCATCGTCGCTTCCGTTACCGTCGTCGCGGGGTGACTCGGCCTCCTCCTCCTCGTCCCGCGAGCGCTCCCAGGCCCGGTACGTCTGGTAGGTCCGAACGCCGGCGAGCAGTCCGGCGGCGAGGAGGACGGGGCCGACCCGCGACCAGCCCTCGAAGTACCACACCATCGGGCCGAGCGCGACGAGGAGCACCGCCGCGTTGGCGTAGATCACGGCGGCGACGAACGCGCGGAGCGTTTCGGAGTCGACGTCGCTTGCCCCCTCGAAGTCGCCCCCGTCGTCGAACGTCTTCACCGAGGGCGCCTTCGGGATGTCCGGCGTCATCTCTCGCTCGGCGTCGGAACTCTCGCCGAAAGAGACCTCGCCCTCGTCGTCCTCGTCGAGCCCGAACACGACCGCCCGTACGCGGGGACGAGGCAAAGGGGTTCCGTCCGGTCACCACAGACCGAGCGGTCGAGTCAGGTCGCGTCGGCCAGCCGAATCGTTCGGCTCGCCTCGACCCACGCGAGGGGGTTCGCGGCGTCGAACAACACCACGTTCCCGTCGTCCTCGTACACCTCCACCTCGGCGTCGACCGCGTCGCGACCGGCCGGGCGAGCCCCCTGGGATTCCGAACGTGGGTCCGAAGACATGGACTGTGGTAAGTATTCACACATTAAAGACCTTTCCGTGGCGGGAGTCCTCGCCGCACCCGAAAGCCGAGTTTTTTAGCCCGGTGCCGCCGAAGGACCGATATGACTCAGTCGGGGCTGGCGGACTTCTCGTCGACCGGGGACGCGGACGACGAGAGGGACGACGGCACGGAGGCCGAACGGGAGGACCTCGCCGCGCAGGAGGCGGCCGTCGTCGCCGGCGGCGGGCGGGGCCACGTCAGCGACGTCGTCGACGTCGACGAGGCGAAGTTCCCGGCGTCGACCGGGACCGTCGAACTGATGATCACCCAGATCGACTACGCCGTGGAGGGGTACGGAAGCGACGAGTACCCGGTCGTCCACGTCTTCGGCCGGCGCCCGGCGGAACACGTCGGCGACGGTGTCGAACAGGACGTCCGCGAGCACGTCCGCGTGCTGGGCGTCGAGCCGTACTTCTACGTCCCCACCGCCGACCTCGACCGCGACCCCGTCGAGGAGTACGACGTCGTGATCGGCACGCGCGAGGAGACTCCGGGCGGCGAGGCGTACGAGAGCATCCGCGGGGAGCCGCTCACTCGAATCGTCACCCGGACGCCCCGGGACGTCGGGGCCATCCGCGACGACTTCGAGACGACGTTCGAGGCCGACATCCTCTTTCCCAACCGCTTCCTCATCGACAACGGTCTCGAGGGCGGGATGCGGGTCGAGGAGCGCCGGCTCGACGACGGCTCCGGAACGATGCAGGTCCACGAGGGGCAGCTGGAGCCGGCCGACGTCGACGCCGACCTCCGCGTGAACACCTTCGACATCGAGGTCGACGACCGCCGCGGGTTTCCCGAGGACGGCGAGGAGCCGATCATCTGTCTCACGAGCCACGACTCGTACGACGACGAGTACGTCGTCTGGCTGTACGACGCCCCGGAGGCCGAGATCCCGCCGCCCGGGGATCTCCCCGACTACGAGGGGATCGTCGGCGACGGAGCGGAGCTCGACTTCAGGGTCCGCACGTTCGAGGAGGAGGCCGCGATGCTCGACGCGTTCATCGAGTACATCGACGACACCGACCCCGACCTCCTGACGGGGTGGAACTTCGAGGACTTCGACGCGCCGTACGTCCTCGACCGGCTGGAGGTGCTCGACGACGGGAGCCAGTACGACCTCTCCGTCGACCGGCTCTCCCGGATCGGCGAGGTGTGGCGCTCCGGCTGGGGCGGCCCCGACATCAAGGGCCGGGTGGTCTTCGACCTGCTGTACGCGTACAAGCGGACGATGTTCACGGAGCTGGAGTCGTACCGGCTCGACGCCGTCGGCGAGCGCGAGCTCGGCGTCGGCAAGGAGCGCTACACGGGCGACATCGGCGACCTCTGGGAGCAGGACCCCGAGCGCCTGCTCGAGTACAGCATCCGCGACGTGGAGCTGTGCGTCGAGATCGACCGGAAACAGGACGTGATCGCCTTCTGGGACGAGGTGCGCACCTTCGTCGGCTGTAAGATCGAGGACGCGCCAACGCCCGGCGACACCGTCGACATGTACGTCCTCCACAAGGCGTTCGGGAAGTTCGCGCTCCCGACGAAGGGCCAACAGGAGTCGGAGGACTTCGAAGGCGGCGCCGTCTTCGATCCGATCACGGGGGTCAAGGAGATGGTGACGGTTCAGGACCTGAAGAGCCTCTACCCGATGTGCATGGTGACGATCAACGCCGGTCCGGAGACGAAAGTCGACCCCGCCGAGTACGACGGCGAGACGTACGTCGCGCCCAACGGGACGCACTTCCGGAAAGAGCCGGACGGGATCATGCGCGAGATGGTCGACGAGCTGCTCTCCGAGCGCGAGGAGAAGAAGTCGCTCCGGAACGACCACGACCCCGGCACCGAACCGTACGAGCAGTACGACCGACAGCAGGGAGCTGTCAAGGTCATCATGAATTCGCTCTACGGCGTGACGGGATGGGATCGGTTCCGGCTGTACGACAAAGAGGGCGCGGCAGCCGTGACGGCGACCGGTCGCGAGGTCATCGACTTCACGGAGGAGGCCGCAGAGGAACTCGACTATCAAGTCGCGTACGGTGACACCGACTCGGTCATGCTGTCGCTGTCCGGTATGTCGAAGGAGGAGGCGATCGAGACTTCCTTCGAGATAGAGGACCACATCAACGAGCGGTACGACGATTTCGCGCGCGAGGAGCTCAACGCCGACTCCCACCGCTTCCAGATCGAGTTCGAGAAGCTCTACCGGCGGTTCTTCCAGGCGGGCAAGAAGAAGCGGTACGCCGGCCACATCATCTGGAAGGAGGGGAAAGACGTCGACGACATCGACATCACCGGCTTCGAATACAAGCGCTCCGACATCGCCGGCATCACGAAGGAGGTCCAGCAGAACGTCATCGAGACGATCGTCACGGGCGACGACATCGACGAGGACATGCAGGAGGTGAAGGCGTACCTCGTGGACGTCATCGCGCGCGTGCTCGACGGCGACGTCGACCTCGACGAGATCGGGATCCCGGGCGGGATCGGCAAGAAACTCGACGCCTACGACACCCCGACCGCGCAGGTCCGGGGCGCGAAGTACGCGAACCTCATGCTCGGGACCAACTTCGGCAGCGGGTCGAAGCCGAAGCGGCTCTACATCGAGAAGGTCCACCCGGACTTCTGGCAGCGGATGGAGGGGGAAAGAGGGCTCGACCCGCAGCGCGACCACCTGTACGGGGAGTTCAAGCGCGACCCGGACGTGATCTGCTTCGAGTACGCCGACCAAGTCCCCGACGAGTTCGAAGTCGACTGGGAGAAGATGCTGGACAAGACGCTGAAAGGGCCGATCGAGCGCGTTATCGAGGCGCTCGGGATGTCCTGGGAGGAGGTCAAGACCGGGCAGGAACAGACCGGGCTGGGCTCGTTCATGTAGGCGAGTCGCATCGTGGAAAGCAGTTTTCGATCGTAGGAAAATTTCTTATCGGATCCGAGAGTTTTGACAGGGAGATTCGTAACCATTAACCCCCTCAACCACTACTATCGAGCCACGAGGCACGAGAATACACATGGCTACTCTCGAAATCAACGATCTTCACGCACGAGTGGCGGAAGAGGACGGCGAACGCATCCTTCGCGGGGTCGATCTGACCGTCGAGTCCGGCGACATCCACGCGCTGATGGGGCCGAACGGCTCCGGGAAGTCGACGCTGGCGAAGGTCATCGCCGGCCACCCGGCGTACGAGGTCACCGGCGGCGAGGTTCTGCTCCACCTCGACGAGGAGGACGTCGCCGACGTCGACGCCGACCTCGACGACGAGGACTACCACTGGGAGCTGCTGGAGCTGGAGCCGAACGAGCGCGCCGCGCTCGGCATCTTCCTCGGCTTCCAGTACCCGGCGGAGATCGAGGGTGTCACGATGACGAACTTCCTCCGACAGGCGCTCAACGCCAAGGCGGACGAGCGCGAGGAGCTGTTCGAGGACGAAGACGCCGAGGAGGCCGACGCGGACGACGAGGACGAGGGGTACGACACCTCCCCGATGGAGGGCCCCGCCGACGACGGCGAGATCGGCGTCGCCGAGTTCCAGCAGATCCTCTCGGAGAAGATGGCGCTGCTCGACATGGACGAGAAGTTCATGCAGCGCTACCTCAACGCCGGCTTCTCCGGCGGCGAGAAGAAGCAGAACGAAGTCCTGCAGGCCGCGATGCTGGAGCCCGCGATCGCGGTGCTCGACGAGATCGACTCCGGGCTCGACATCGACCGGCTCCAGGACGTCTCGAAGGGGATCAACGCGCTCCGTGACGAACAGGGCACGGGCGTCCTCCAGATCACTCACTACCAGCGGATTCTCGACTACGTCGAGCCCGACCACGTGCACGTCATGCTCGACGGCAAGGTCGTCAAGAGCGGCGGCGCGGAGCTCGCGGAGAAGCTCGAGGACAAGGGGTACGACTGGGTCCGCGAGGACGCGTTCGAGACGGCGTAACCGAAATAAGGTACGCGACACACGTAAATCCGCAACGACGTAACACAAAATCATGAGCTCACAACAGGACGAACTGAAGGAGACAGACACCGAGGCCCGCTTCGAGTTTAAGAAGGAGGAGAAATCCGCCTTCCAGACCGAGAAGGGTCTCACCGAGGAGACGGTCCGCGTCATCTCGGAGGACAAAGACGAACCGGAGTGGATGCTGGAGCGGCGCCTGCGCGCGCTCGAGCAGTTCCAGGAGATGCCGATGCCGACCGACTGGCCCGGCCAGCCGGACCTCAGCGAGGTCGACGTCGACGAGATCATCCCGTACATCCGGCCGGACGTCGACGTCCGCGCCGGCGTCGACGACTGGACGGAGCTCCCGGACGAGATCAAAGACACGTTCGACAAGCTGGGCATCCCGGAGGCCGAGAAGAACGCGCTCTCCGGCGTCGGCGCCCAGTACGAGTCGGAGGTCGTCTACCAGAACATGCAGGAGCGCTGGGAGGAGAAGGGCGTCATCTTCTGTAACATGGACGAGGCGGTCCAGGAGCACGAGGAGCTCGTCCGCGAGCACTTCATGACGAAGTGCGTCCCCCCGAGCGACAACAAGTTCGCGGCGCTCCACGGCGCCATCTGGTCCGGCGGCTCGTTCGTCTACGTCCCGGAGAACACCACCGTCGACATGCCGGTGCAGGCGTACTTCCGGATGAACTCCGAGGGCATGGGCCAGTTCGAGCACACGCTTATCATCGCCGAGGAGGGCTCCGAAGTCCACTACATCGAGGGCTGTTCCGCGCCGAAGTACTCGGCGTTCAACCTCCACTCCGGCGGCGTCGAGGTGTTCGTCGGCGAGGACGCACACGTCCAGTACTCGACCGTGCAGAACTGGTCGAAGAACACGTACAACCTGAACACGAAGCGCGCCATCGCCGAGAAGGGCGGGCGCATGGAGTGGATCTCGGGGTCGATGGGGTCGAAGGCGACGATGCTGTACCCCTCTACGATCCTGAAGGGTCGCGGCGCCTCCGACAACCACATCACCATCGCCTTCGCGGGCGAAGGTCAGGACATCGACACGGGCGCGAAGGTGTACCACAACGCGCCGGACACCAAGTCGACCGTCGAGTCGAAGTCGATCGCGAAGGACGGCGGCCGCACGAACTACCGGGGCCTCGTCCACATCGCGGACGGCGCCGAGAACTCCTCGACGGCCGTCGAGTGCGACGCGCTGATGTTCGACAACAAGTCGACGTCGGACACGATGCCGTACATGGAGATCAACGAGTCGAAGGTCGACGTCGCCCACGAGGCGACCGTCGGGAAGATCGGCGACGAGGACATCTTCTACCTGCAGTCGCGGGGCCTCGACGACGACGACGCCAAGCAGATGATCGTCTCGGGCTTCATCGAGCCCATCACGGAGGAGCTGCCCATCGAGTACGCCGTCGAGCTGAACCGGCTCGTCGAGCTCGAGATGGAGGGCTCGCTCGGATAACATGAGCACGCAAGCAATCGAGAGCCTCTCTGAGGACACGGTACGACGCATCGCCGACGAACGCGACGAGCCCGAGTGGCTCCTCGAGACCCGTCTGAACGCGCTCTCGGCGCTGGAGACGGCCGAGCTCCCCGACGTCATCCAGACGCCCGGGCGCCGCTGGACCGACCTCGAGGCGCTCGACTTCGAGGCGCTCGTCGACCCGCTGAACCAGTCCGACACCACGGAGCGAGCGGCCGGCGACGACGAGGTCGTCGTCCTCCCGTTCACCGAGGCGTTCGACGAGTACGGCGACGTCATCGAGGCGAACTTCGGCTCGGTGCTCGACCCCGAACACAACTACCTCACGGCTCTGTCCGTCGCGCTCTTCACGACCGGCACGTTCGTCTACGTTCCGGAGGGCGTCGACGTCGAGGACGTGACGGTGCGCGCGGAGATGAACTCCCGCTCGCTGTTCAGCCAGACGCTCGTCGTCGCCGAGGAATCGTCGTCGGTGACGATCCTCGAGTCGATCACGTCCGGTGAGGGAAGCGTCGACGGCGACCGATACTTCTCGAACCTCGTCGAGGTCGTCGCGGGCGAGAACGCGAACGTCCAGTTCGGCTCGCTCCAGAACCTCGACGACGACTCGTACACCTACTCGCTGAAGCGCGGCGTGACGGACGCGTACGCGACGGTCGACTGGATCGAGAGCAACTTCGGCTCGAAGCTCACGCGCTCCGACGTCGAGACCGAACTGAACGGCGACGGCTCCGAGACCCAGATCGTCGGGACGTTCTTCGGCACCGACGACCAGCACATCGACCTGAACGCCCGCGTCTGGCACCAGGCCGAGCATACCACGGCCGACCTCGTCACGCGCGGCGTGCTCGACGACGTGGCCCGATCCGTCTACGAGGGCGTCCAGGACGTCGGCGAGGACGCGTGGAACACGTCCAGCTACCAGCGCGAGAACACGCTGATGCTGTCGGACGACGCCGAGGCCGACGCGTCGCCGAAGCTGATCATCCACAACCACGACACCGAGGCCTCTCACTCCGCGACGGTCGGACAGGTCGACGCAGAGGACCTGTTCTACCTCGAGAGCCGCTCGATCGACTCCCGCACGGCGCGGAACATGCTCGTCGAGGGCTTCTTCGTGCCGGTGTTAGAGGAGATCGCGGTCGACGAGTTCCGCGACGACGTCGAAGAGCTCGTCTTCCAGCGGCTCAAGTAGCCGCCCGCGCACAGAACACTGCCGCCGTCTCTTTTCGTGTCGTGCCCGCCGGAGGGGAACTTCTTAAGTCAGACTACGCCCGAAGTCGAGTGTATGCGAACGGGCGTATCGAGCAGTGACGGGTGGTTGCCGTGAGCGTGAGCCAGCGGATCGCCTCCGACGACCAGCTCGCTCGGCTGTTACAGATCGGGATCGTGTTGGAGGAGGTGGTCGAGGCGCGGGCGCACCACCACTATCGGGGCGTCGACGCCGACCTCGACGAGGAGATCGAGACGCTGCTCGCGGACGCCGCCGAGGAGTCCGCCGAGCACCGGGAGCGGCTGGAGTCGCTCATCGCCGGGCTCGGGGTCGACAGCGTCCCCTTCGACGAGATCGAGTCGCTCGTCGACGCCCGATACGGGCGGACCAAGCCCGAGGATTTCGACGGGATTCTGTACGACCAACTGTGTAACGAGGAGACCGCGTACAAGTTCTACGACGATCTCATCGAAGCGATCGAGGCGTCCGACGCCGAGTTCTCGATCGGCCGGGAGCGCCTCCTGAAGACGCTGCGAACGATTCGGGAGGAGGAAGCGGAGGGTGTCAGTCAGGTCACGGAGGTCATGGAGCGACGATGAACCGGTGCACCGAATCGATGACGAGCCCCGACGGAGGAAAGCCGTGAACACCGCAGACCAGTACCTCAAGACGATATACGTCGTACAGCAACAGGAGGACGGCCCGGCCTCGACGGGATCGGTTGCCGACGCCCTCGACGTCAGCCCGGCGAGCGCGAACGAGATGATCGGCAAGCTGGAGGAGCGCGGGCTCGCCGAACACGAGAAGTACAAGGGGGTCCGTCTCACCGACGACGGGATCATCCGGGCGCGAGACGCCCTCCAGACCTACTGCATCATCGAGCGCTTCCTCGCGAACGTGCTCGGCGTCGAGGAGTTCCGCGAGGAGGCGCGCGAGCTGGAAGCCGTCATCGACGACACCGTCGCCGAGCGGCTCGACACGATCATCGACCGCCAGCCGGAGTGTCCGGACTGCTTCGACCCCGAGACCGACGCCTGCGCGTGTCTGGAGATCGCCGTCGCACCGGTCGAGACGGAGTAACGAGAGTCGGGCGCCGCCGTCCGCGTGATCAGACGCCGGTCGAGTACCGCAGGATGCCCGCGATACCGCCGAACGCGTCCATCAGCTGTTCGCCCTTCTCGAAGTCCGTCGAGATGAACTTCGTGTCCGTTCCGCGCTGCTCGGCGATGTTCATCAGGTGTTCGATGACGTCCTCGCGCTCGTCGACGTCGGCCGGCTCGCCGCACTCGGAACACTCGTGGTTCGGAGTCGAGTGCCGGGAGTCGACCACCTCGTACTCCTCGTGGCCGTTCGGGCACTCGTAGACGATGACGTCTGAGCGGAGGTCCTCGGAGATGAGCAGCCGGTCGACCGAGCCCATGATCAGGTTTCGGCGGGTCTGCTCGAAGCCGTAGGTCGCCTCCTCGCCGGTGTGGAGCTTCTCGAAGAACTCCTCCATGTGGCGTTTGTCCTCGACGATCTCCTGATCGGCGAGCGCCTCGCTGGCGTTGTCGACGAGGTCCTTCAGCCCGGACTCGTCGGTGTACGCCACGTCGAACTTGCCGAGCACCTTGTCCTGGAGCTCGTGGTGGAGGTAGTCGCCGTCGAGGAACTCGTCTTTCGTCGGCGAGGGGCCGCCGACGAGGATGCCATCGAGCTCGTGGCGCTTGTCGACGAACAGGTCGTTGGCCATCCCCGCGACCTCCTGATAGAAGTTGTCGATCGCTTCGAGCCGGAGGCGGGCGAACCGCTGGGCGGACTGCCCCCCCTTCCGCTGTTTGCCGGGGACGAGCGAGGAGGCGGACTTGACGGGCTCGATCCGCTTGCCCTTCAGCCAGCCGACGTTGGCCTCGCGTCGGTCCAGGACGATGAGCCCGAACAGCCCGGAGTCCTCCAGCATGTGTTCGAGCGGCTCGGTGAGGAACTCGGAGTCGCAGTGGTAGCGGAACGACTCGACGGGCTGGGGTGGCGACTCCAGCGTCCGGGTGACCATGTCGGTCTGGCCGCCGCCGGCGTCGATCGCCCCCGAGAAGATCACGATCCCGTTCTCGGGCGGGAAGGTGTCGTAGTAGCGGAGGCGGTCCTTGATCGAGGTGAGCGCGTCCTGAACGGCCGTCCGGGTCTGCTTGGACTTGATGTTGGACGCCTCGCTGTGTTCCTGGGTGACGTGCGCGACCACGTCGGAGATCTGCCGGTCTTCGGGGATGTAGATGGTGACGAGCTGCGTGCCGGAGCCCTCGAAGTCCTTGAGCTCCTCGATGACCTTGCGGAACTCGTACTTCCGCCGGTCCTCGCTCGCCGCTTGGGCGTCGCTACTCATTACCCGAACCACGGCGGCGTGCGTGTAAGTAAGCTTTGACCTGACCGAACGGGTCCGCTTCGACGGCGAGGGCGGCCGCCCGTCCGTCGAACGGACGGTCGCGGTCAGGCGTAGTGCTCGTCGAGGTAGGCGACGATCCGGTCGCCCTCGTACATCGTGACGCCGCGGTCGGTGTCGACGAGGTACGGGATCTGGTCCTCGCCGACCGCGGTGAGGCGGTCGTGGATCGTCTCGTTCGTCACGTCCCCGCCGACATCGCCCGGGAGCCGCGGGTTGTGCGCGACGTAGGAGACGCCGAGTTCGGAGAGCTTCTCGCGGACCTTGGCGCTGTGCGGACAGCCCTCGGACTGGTAGAGTTCGAGCATGGCCGCGTCGTGATACGGCGCTCGGAGCGAAATCAGTTGCGCCGGGGCCGCGTCGTCGAAACGGCGGCAGCGGTGGCCTACATCGACTCGGGCGCCTCGACCCCGAGCACGTCGAGCGCGTTCGCCATCGTGTGCTTCGCGGCCGCGACGAGCGCGACGCGGGCGGCCCGGAGCTCGTCGTCCTCGGCGGTGACGACCGGGCACTCCCGGTAGAAGGCGTTGTACGCGTCGGCGAACTCGCGGGTGAACGTCGCGACCGTGTGCGGCTCCAGGTCGTCGGCCGCCGCCTCGATGACGGCGGGGAAGCGGGCGATCTCGCGGAGGAGCTCGCGCTCCTCGTCGGTCTCGAGGACCGCGCCGTCGACGTCGAGGGCGTCGGGGTCGACGGTCGCCTCGTCTCCGCCGCCGCCCGCCGTCACGCCCGGTACCTCCACGCCGGCGGCCGCGGCCTCGCCGAGGATGCCGGCGCAGCGCGCGTGGACGTACTGGACGAACGGGGCCGACTGCGCCTCGAAGTCGAGCGCGTCCTCCCACTCGAAGGTGATCGCCTTCGCGGGCTGCTTCGAGACGATGTCGTACCGGACCGCGCCGATCCCGACCTGATGGGCGATGCGCTCGACGTCAGCCTCGGTGAGGTCGTCGTCGCGGATGCGGTCGTCCATCCGGGTCTCGACGGCCTCGCGGGCGCGGTCGATCGCCTCGTCGAGCAGGTCGTCCAGCATCACGCCGGTCCCCCGCCGGGTTGACATCTTCCCGTCGGGGAGGTTGACGTACGAGTAGATGACGTGGCCGAGCCGATCCGTGTCGTTACCGAGCAGTTCGAGGGTCGCATCGAGCTGGTCGGCCTGCAGCTTGTGGTCCTCGCCGAGGACGGTGACGGCGCGGTCGTAGTTGTCGAACTTCCACTCGTGGTGCGCCAGGTCGCGGGTGGTGTAGAGGCTGGTGTCGTCCGAGCGCAGGAAGACGAGGTTCTTCTCGATCCCCCATTCGTCGAGCTCCAGCTGCCAGGCGTCCTCCTCGTAGACGGCCTGATCGGTCTCCTTCAGCCGCGCGGCGATGTCGTCGGTGGAGCCGTCGCGCATGAACCGCGTCTCCTTGACGAACTCGTCGAACTCCGCGGGGAGCCGCGCGAGACACTCCTTCATGCCGCCGAGGACGGTGTCGACGACCTCGCCGACGCGCTCGTACGTCTCCTCGTCGCCGGCCTCTAACCCCTGCAGGATGGCGGCGATCTCCTCCTCTGCGGCCTCGACGTCGTCGGGGTCCGCCTCCTCCAAGAAGGCGTTCCCCTTCCGGTAGTAGCGGACGAGGTCGTACTCGGCGCGGTCGCGGGCGGGTTCCTCGTCGAGATCCGACTCGTCGAACCGCTCGTACGACCACGTGAACACCGCCATCTGGCGGCCCGCGTCGTTGACGTAGTAGTGCCGGTCGACGTCGTAGCCGGCGTACTCCATGAGGTTCGCGACCGCGTCGCCGACGATCGGGTTGCGCGCGCGACCGACGTGGACCGGGCCGGTCGGGTTCGCGCTCGTGTGCTCGACGACGACGGAGGCGTCGCGGTCAGGGAGCGCGCCGTAGCCGGCGTCGGCGGCGGCCGCGTCGAGCGTGTCGACGAGGTAGCGCTCGCCGGCGTGGAAGTTGACGTACGGCCCGGCGGTGTCGACCGAATCGAGGTAGTCGTAGCCGGCGACGTCGACCGCGCTCGCGACGTCCGCGGCCACGCTCGGCGGGGCGGCGCCGACCTCGCCCGCGAGCCGGAAGGCGACGCTGGAGGCGAGCGTCGCGTCCATGTCGTCGGGCGGGCGTTCGATGCCGAGGTCGTCGGTCGGGAGGTCGAGCGACGCGAGCGCGTCGCCGAGCGCGTCGGCCACCTCCGACCGGAACTGCCTGAACATACCGTCCGTTCGTCGGTCGAGTTAAAAGGCCCTTCCGAAGCGGCGCGCGGGAGGCGATCCGACAGACCGTTCGGTAGACCTGCGGTGGCGCGCGCTCTCTCGACCCTCCCAAGAAGAAATAAATTTGAACTGTTATTTACAGTAGTCTTATATTTATGCGGAGCGATACAGTATCGTGAATAAGAATGCGATGACCCAAAGTAAGCTCTCGCGGCGAGCCATTCTCCGGAACGGCGCTGTCCTCTCGACGACTTTCGGACTGGCCTTGGCGGCGACCTCGGGTCAGGTAGCGGCGATGAACAAAGCGGAGCTGATCGAGCAGATGGCGAGTGAAGCCGGGTTGAGGGATTCGGAGATGGAGAAGGTACTGGATGAGTTCATCCACGCGACGGCGAAGGCCCTGGAGAAGGGCGATAGTGCCGTTCTCGTCGGATTCGGGACGTTCAGTATCTCGAAGCGCTCCGCTCGGACAGGACGGAGCGCACGGTCCGGAAACGGGCCTGCGGACGACTCACCGGTGACTTTCGACTCGTGCCCAGAGTTCGCGGCCGCCCTCGATCTCAACCCCGGCAAAGGCGACGAGGCCAGTGCCAAATGCCGGGACGCCGACGTGGTGATCGACGCGGAGTACATCGCGAGTCAGACGGACGGCAAGTTATCGAAGGCGGACGCGAAGCGGGCGCTCGACGCGTTCATCAATGCGACGACGAAAGCGCTGAAAAAGGGCGATAGGTTGTCACTCGGCGGCTTCGGGTCGTTCAGTGTTACGACGAAAGCGCTGAAAAAAGGCGACAGGTTGTCACTCAAACGCTCCGAGTCGTCCAGTATTTCGAAGCGTTCCGCTCGAACGGGCCGCAACCCGCAGACCGGCAAAGAGATTCAGATCGCTGCCAAGAACGTCGTGAAATTCAAGGCAGGGGCCGAGTTATCCAAAGCGGTCAACTAGTGATTGGCCCGTTCAGAGCGGTGTCGAGACGCTAAACGCAAATCGAGACTCGCCGTATATGCGCCCAGTATTCAGCACGGCCTCGACAAACTACTAGCGACTGGATATTTCGATAGAGCCGAACCGACCGGTCCCTACTCCACGATCTCGTCGATCAGCTCTCGCGCGCTCCGCCGGACGGCCTCGTCGCTCTCGATCGAGGGCGCCCAGCCGAGGTCGACGAGCCGCTCGATGGCGAGGCGCATCTTCGGCACGTCGCCGGTCCAGCCGCGGTCGCCGCCGGTGTAGGCGTACTCGGGGTCGACGCCCATCTCGTCGGCGACGATGTCGGCGATGTCCGTGACCGAGGTGGTCGTCCGCGTCCCGAGGTTGTAGACGTTCAGATCGTCGTCGGCGTGTTCGACGACGTACTGGATGGCGTCGACGCATTCCGAGACGTGCATGTACGACTTCTCCTGACGGCCGTCGCCGAGGATCTCCAGCTCGCTCGGGTCCGAATCCAGCTTCTGGATGAAGTCGGGGATCACGTTGCCGCGCTGGTGGGGGCCGACGATGTTCGCGAACCGGAACACCCACGACTGGACCCCGTACGAGTGGGCGTGCGTCGAGATCAGCGCCTCGTCGGCGAGCTTCGAGGAGCCGTAGATGGAGATGGGCTCTAACGGGCCGTGATCCTCCGGCGTCGGGCGGGGCGCCTCGCCGTACACCGTCGAGGAGGAGGTAAAGGCGAGCCGGTCGACGCCGACCTCGTGCATGCGTTCCAGCACGTTGTACGTCATCGCCGTGTTGTCCTCGAACAGCTCGCGGTCGTCGTCGTAGTTCGTGTCGGTGTACGCGGCGAAGTGGAAGACGACGTCGAGGTCGTCCGTGACCGCCTCGGCGACGTCGCCGGGGTCGGTCAGGTCGGCTTCGACGAAGTCGGCGCCGTCCGGGACGCGGTCGCGGTCGCCCTTCGAGAGGTCGTCGGCGACGCGGACGGTCGCGCCGCGGTCGAGGAGGCGGGCCGCGAGGTGGCTCCCGACGAGCCCCGCGCCGCCCGTGACGAGCACGGTCGAGTCATCGAGCATACGCCCGAGTCAACGCGGCCCGGTAAGTACGCGTCGGTCGATATGCGCCTTCTCGTGGATCCGCACCGTGCCCGCCGATCCGCGCCCGGCTCAGATATCCTCCTCGCCGCCCTCCTGCGCGAGGATGACGACCATCGAGAGCCCGGAGATGACGAGCAGGATGAGGGTGGGAACGACCGCGTACTGGTACAGCGCCGTCGCCTGCGCGCGCCAGATCTGCGTGACGATCGTCTCGAACCCGGAGGGGCGGAGGACGAGCGTGACCGGGAGCTCCTTCATCGTCGTGAGGAAGACGAGCGCCGCGCCGGCGACGATACCCGACCGAACGAGCGGGAACGTCACGCGCCTGAACGCCCCGGTCGGCGACTCGCCGAGCGTGCGCCCGGCCTCGACGAGCCGCCGGTCGACCTGGAGGATCGACGTGCGGGCCGATCCGACGGCCTGCGGGAGGAAGCGGACCACGTACGCGAACACCAAGAGCGGCAGCGTCTGGTAGAGCCACGGCACGTAGCCGGAGCCGAAGTAGACGAGCGCCAGCGCGAGCACGATGCCCGGGACGGCGAACCCGACGTACGTGGCGCGCTCGAAGACGGTCGCGAGCGGCGAGTCGTGGTTCGCCGCGAAGTACGCGATCGGGATCGCCGCGAGCGCGGCGGCGACCGCGGCCGCCGCGGAGACCGACACGGAGTTGAGCACCTGCACCGGCTCGAACGCCATCGAGGGGCGGCGGCCGGACTCCGACCTGACGAGCCACAGTCCGAGGATCCAGAGGGGGACGAGCAGCGCGAACCCGGAGACGCCGGCCGGCAGCAGCGTCGCCGGCCACCGGAGCCACCCGAGCGACACCCGGTCTTCGGTCCGGCCCGCGTCGTCGCCGCTCGTGTCGCGGTCCGAACGGACAGCCCACTCCAGCGCGAGCACGAGGACCACCACGACGAGCAGCTGGAGGGAGAGCAGCGCGGCGTAGTCGCGGCCGAACGCGTTGTACTCGACGTAGATCTGCCGGGTGAACACGGGGAGCCGCATGATCGAGGGCGTCCCGAAGTCCGAGACCGCGTACAGCGCCGCCAGCAGCGACCCGGCGGCTATCGCGGGGCGGATGGTCGGGAGGGTCACCCGGCGGAACGCCGACAGCCGGCCGTGGTTCAGCGTCCGAGCGGCCTCGATCAGCGTCGTGTCGAGCGAGAGGAGCGCGGCGCGGGTCGTCAGGTAGACGTACGGGTACGTGTACAGCGTGATGACGAGGATCGAGCCGAAGAGCCCGTGGATGTTTGGCACCCGCTCGACGCCCAGCGGCGCGAGCACGCTGTGGAACTCCCCCTGCGGTCCGAACGCGGAGACGAACGAGAAGGCGCCGACGTAGCTCGGAATGACGAGCGGGAGCGCGATCGCGACGGACCAGAACCGGCGGAACGGGAGGTCGGTCCGGGCGGTGAGGTACGCGAGCGGGACGCCGAGAACGATGCAGAAGACGGTGACGCCGCCCATCAGCAATAGGCTGTTGACGAGCACGTCGGCGGTCCCTGCGCTGAACACGAGGTCGATCGCCCGTCCGCGCTCGACGGCGGCCGCCTCGACGAAGAGCCACGCGAGCGGGAACACGAGCGTCGCGGCGATCGCGGCGCACAGCAGCGTCAGCCCGATCGGGAGCCGTCCGTCGCCGTCAGTCAGGCGGTCGCGGAGCCAGTGTCGCGGGGTCATTGTGCGGGAGGCGAAGTCGCTCTGTCTGAGCGTGGCCGCGCCCGCCGTTAGGGGTTCCGATCGCCCCGCGGGCGCGCTCCGACGGATATAAGAATTTAGGGATGCCTAAAATCTTCCATGCAACTGACGCGACGCGACGCGGCGGCCGCGCTGGCCGCGATCGGCGCGACCGGCGGCGTCGCGCTCGGCGTCCGTCGGGCGGGCGACGACGGGGAGGGAGCCGGCGAAGTCGCCGGGAACCGCGAGGGTCCGTCCGACGACGAGGCGGTCCGCGAAACGATGGCCGCAGTCGCGGGCGTCGTCTACCCGGAGTCGGTCACCGGCGTCGAGGGGTTCGTCGACGCGTTCCTCGACGGCCGTCTCGACGGGTCGGCCCACGGGGAGGGAATCCGGGCCGCGGTCGCCGAGGTCGAGTCGGCGGCGCGGTCGTGGTACGACGCCCCCGTCGCCGACCTCTCGGCGGCGGACCGCGACCGGCTGCTCCGCGAACTCGGCGCCGACACGGCGGAAGAGGACCCGGAAGGGTCTGCGGCGGAGCGGGTGCGGTACTACGTCGTCAACGAACTCCTCCTCGCGCTGTACGCCTCGCCGACCGGCGGCGAACTCGTGGGGATCGAGAACCCCCAGGGACACCCCGGCGGGGCCGAGAGCTACACGCGGGGGCCGCGGTGAGCGGCGCCGAGAGCGTCGGAGACGGGGGTTCGGGCGACGAGAGCGACCGCACCCCGGTCCCGGACGCCGACGTCTGCGTCGTCGGCGCGGGGCCGGCGGGGGCGCTCGTCGCCGACCGGCTGGCAGGCGACCGCGAAGTCGTGGTGCTCGACGCGGGGCCGCGGTTCGACCCCGCGGACCGGCTGGCGCGTCAGGAGCGGGCGATCCGGCCCTCCTACGACCGGCCGGACGTGTGGGGCGTCGGTGGCGCGCGCGACGCCCACGAGAACGCCGGCGACTGGGTCTACCCGCTGAACCACGCCCGCGTGAAGGGCGTCGGCGGGTCGACGCTCCACTGGCAGGGGATGGTGATGCGGCTCCACGAGGACGACCTCAACTCGGGGTCCGCCCGAGGGGTCGGTCCGGACTGGCCGATCGAGTACGACGACCTGCGGCCGTACTACGCCGAGGCCGAGCGCGAGCTCGGCGTCGCGGGGGCCTCCGACAACCCGTACGCGCCGCCGCGCGAGGAGCCGCACCCGATGCCGGCGTTCGAGCCCTCCTACAGCGACTCGCTGTTCGCCGAGGCCTGCGAGGAACTCGGGATCGACATGCACTCCGTACCGAACGCCCGCAACTCCGAGCCGTACGAGGGGCGTTCGCCCTGCGTCGGCTACGGCACCTGCCAGCCCGTCTGTCCGAGCGGCGCGAAGTACGACGCGACCGTTCACGTCGAGCGGGCGGCGGAAGCGGGCGCGACCGTTATCGACCGCGCCCCCGTCCAGCGGCTCGAACACGACGGCGACGACGCGGTGACCGCCGCCGTGTACGCGACGCCGGACGGCGAGGAGCACAGGCAGGAGGCCGACGCGTTCGTCGTTGCCTGCGGCGGCGTGGAGACGCCGCGGCTCCTCCTCCTGTCCGCGTCCGACCGCTACCCGGACGGCCTCGCGAACCGGAGCGGCCACGTCGGGGAGTTCTTCATGGACCACCTGTTCGCCGGCGCCGGGGGGACCCTCGACGAGCCGACGCGCCAGAACCACGTCGGCTTCTACACCAGCGCTTGCGACCAGTTCTACGACGAGGCCGACGAGGGACAGGCGCCGTTCAAGCTGGAGTTCTTCAACTACGCCGGCCCCTCGCCGGTCGAGATGGCGCTGTCGGGCGACGACTGGGGCGACCCGCTCCTCGAGCGACTGCGCGACGGGTACGGGAATCACGTCGCGATGGGCGGGCTCGTCGAACAGCTCCCCGACGCCGACAGCCGCGTGACGCTCGCCGACGACCGTACCGACGATCGCGGCAACCCGGTCCCGCGGATCGAGTGGACCGTCGACGACCGCGCGCTCGACACGATCGAGCGAGCCAACGAGATCCAGGTCGAAATCCTCGAAGAGCTCGGCGCCGACGTCGAGTGGGTCGCCGGACCGGACGCGACCGGCCCCGCCTACCACCACATGGGAACGACTCGCATGAGCGACGACCCCGAGGCGGGCGTCGTCGACGCGCGCTGTCGGACCCACGACCTGTCGAACTGCTGGATCGCCTCCAGCTCGGTGTTCCCCACGAGCGGGGCGATGAACCCCACGCTCACTATCGCCGCGCTCGCCCTCCGCGTCGGCGACGACGTCGCCGGCTGGCTCGACGACGGGACGTGACTTCGCTCCGACAGTAGTTTAGGCAAACCTAAAAACTCAAGTGCATGCGAACGGAGAGTCGCGTAATGAGCGACTCAGCTCACGCGGCGAACGGCTCTGCGGCCGCCGTCGACGACGACGCGACCGACAGCGTAACAGCCGACACCGCGACCGACAACGGCGGCGTCAGTTCTGACGACGCGAGCGAACCGTACACCTTCGACGACCTGAGCGTCGTGATGGGGACGTACAACGAGGAGGAGGCCATCGCGACGGTACTCGAGGACATCGAGGAGGTCACCGGCGGGAAGGCGGAGGTCGTCTGCGTCGACGGCTCCTCCGACCGGACGGCGGAGATCGCCCGGGAGCACGGCGCGCGCGTCATCGAACAGGAGCCGCAGGGGTACGGCGTCGCGGTGCGGGAGGCGATCCTGACGCCCGACCGCCCGGTGGTCGTCACCACCGACTGCGACGACACCTACCCGATGGAGGCGCTGCCGGAGTTCCTCGCGGAGATCAACGACGGCGCAGACGTGGTGAGCGGCGACAGGCTCTACCACGGCGCCGACGCGATGCCGGCGTTCAACCGCCTCGGAAACCACGCGTTCGCGGCGCTCGCGAGCCTCCTGATGGGCGAGCGCGTCCACGACACCACCACCGGAATGCGCGCGTACCGCCGCGAGGTCGTCGAGGAGATCGGCTGGACGGAGAACACCGGACTCTCCGCGGAGCTCCTGATCCGGCCGCTGATGCGCGGCTACGACGTCCGCGAGCGCCCGATCCGGTACGCCGAGCGCCTCGGCGAGACGAAGCTCGACCCGATCGGCGGCGGCGCCGCCATCGCGAAGTCGATCGTCACCGTCTGTCTCGAAGAACGGCTGCGGCGCTTCTGAGGGCGCGCCGACCCGACGCGGACGCCGGACGGCGGTCCGGAGTACACTGTGGGCACAGTGGACCGCCGCCGGCGACGTTTTACACCGCCAGCGACGGCCCCGACGATTTATAAATAAACACGCGGATTCGGTTGGCGCGTGCCTCCGAGCGCCCCTCGGGCGCGAGGAGCGCAGCGAGCGTGCGTCGCCCTCGCTGGGGGCTTTGTGGTCGGTCACGGCAGTGAAAACCGCGTTCAGCCGAGCGGCTGGGGGGTCGACGACCCTCACCGCGACGGCGACGATTTATAAGTAGTCGGCTCACTCCGCGTCCGTCTCGAAGACGACCCACTCGGGGTGAGTGCCGGGCTCGTCGGGGAGGTAGGTCCCCTCGTTCCCGCACTCCGTGACGAGCCGACAGGTCGAGCGCTCGGGCGGCCAGACGGCCTCGACGCCCTCGCCGTCCTCGGTCACCCGAACCGTGACCTCCTGCCGGTAGGTGTACGTCGAGCCCGCGGGATCGACGAGCGTCACCGTCACGGCGACCACGTCGCCCTCGGGGTCGAAGGCGACGGGCTCGCCCGAGTCCCCCGCGCCGGGCAGCCGGACGCCCTCCGGCGTCACCGCCCAGTCGACCGCGAGCGATTCCTCCGGATCCGTCACCGTGTAGGAGGCGCGCTCCGGACCGCCCGCCGCGCCCCGCCGCGGATCGACGCGAACCCGCGCGCGAGCGACGCGGTCCGGAACGCCGACGGTCGTCTCGGCGTCGATCCGGTCCCCGGTCCGCCGGTCGAGCGTCTCCAGCTTCGGCGTGACGCGGGCGTCCGGGTGCGGGCTCCAGACGCCGCGGTAGGCGTAGCGGTACAGCGTCCGGTCCGGGTACGCGTCGAGCACCACGAAATTCTCCTCGGGGTCGCGGTCGAGCGCGTACACGACCTCGCCGTCGAGCCCCGGCTCGTTCCGGAGGTACTGGAACGGGTGGTTCTGCCACTCGCCGTACGGCGTGGGGACGAACACGAGCCCATTCTCGAACGCCGTCTCGTCGAACGGTGCGTACGCGGCCTCGTGTTTCGCATCGACCGCCGCGTTGCGCTCCATCGGGTCGGCGGCCGCGTCGACGGCGGCGACCCCGGCGACGACGATCGCGCTCGCGACGACCAGCGCGAGCGCGACGCGCGCGATCCGTGGGGAGCCGACCCGCGACGCGGCGGCGCGGTCGCGAACGGCGGCCAGCGCCCGCGCCCCGGCGGCGACGCCGAGTCCTCCGAAGACCGACAGCGGCACCAGCAGATCGAAGTGGTAGAACGGGCCGAACAGCGACGCGAGCCCGTCGGTCGGGTCGGAGAGGCCGGCGAGCGCGTTGTGGGTCCCCCAGAAGAACAGGTTCCCGACGACGACCGAGACCGCGACCGCGGCGAGGAGCAGAGCGGCCGTCCGCCGGAAGCCGGGGGATCCGGCGGGGTCCTCACCGTCGACGGTCGCCGAGGGCTCGCGTGGATCGCCGCGCGCGCGCCACCGCCGGAGCGCGACCGCTCCCCCGACGAGCGCCGCGAGCGTCCCGAGCGGGCCGGCGGCGAACCACCGGGTCGCGATCTCCTGGACCGCGTACCGGTTCGACTCCAGCGCCAGACCGAGCGTGTAGTCGACCGAGTGGTCGAGGATGCGCCGCTCGCCGAACCCGGGGCCGTCCATCGGCGCGAACGCCTGGTACGGGAAGACGAGCGGCGACCCCGTCATCCGGACGTTGTACGCGAGCGTGATCCCGACGAACAGCGTGCCGAAGAGCGCGGTCAGCCCGTGGCGCCGGACGGGGTCGGGGAGCCCGCGGAGACCGTCGCTCGCGACCCTCCGTCCGATCTGCCACACCGCGTGGCAGATGAACGGCGCGGCGAACAGCACCGCGGTGTACGGCCGCGCGAAGAAGGCGATCCCGATCGCGACGCCCGCGACCCCCGCGGCCGCGAGCGACCGGTCCCGGACGCTCCGGAGGTACGCGACCGCGAAGATCAGGTTGAAGAACGTCGTCGGCGCGTACGGAAGGAACGCCGCGGAGGTCGCGATCGCCATCGGCGACGCGGCGAAGAGGACCGCGGCGGCGAGCCCGGCGCGGCGACCGAAGGTTAGCGACCCGAGCAGGTAGACGAGCGCGGCGTTACCGGCGGCGACCGCCGCGAGCGTCACGCGCGGCTCGCCGAACAAGGCCATCGAGACCGCGAACGTCGCCGCCGGGACGGGGTTGTACTTCGGGTAGAGCCGCCCGCCGTCCTCGATGAAGAACCACGGGTGGACGGCGTCGGCGAGCGGGCCGGCGTGGAACTCCAGTTGCCCGCCGAGGAGGAGGGCGGCCTGCGTGAGGTAGACGCCCTCGTCGTGGTTCGCGGAGTGGTGCGAGAAGACGGTGGCGGCGATCGCGAACGTCAGGACGCCGGCGGCGACGGCGACGAGCGCCGCGGCGTAGCTCACCCGGTCGGCGCGGTCGAGCCGCTCGCGGAGGCGGGCGACCAGCCGACGCGGGCGGACGGGCGGTGGCAGGAGTGACACGTGCGGGTGAGGGGTGACGCGGGGGCGCGGCGGCGGGTCAGATATCGACGCCGGCGTCGCGCATGAGGTCGATCGTCGGTTCGAGGTTCGACAGCTGCGTGAGGTCGATGTCCGGGACGTCGAGCTCGTCGATCGAGGGAAGGTCCCCGATCGGCTCGACCTCGGGGATCAGCGGGTACTCGAAGGTAGATCGCGCGAAGTAGTCCTGCGCCTCCGCCGACAGCAGGTGCCGGACGAAGTTCGACGCGAGGTCGGCGTCCGAGGCGGTGTCGACGACCGCGGCGCCCGCGACGTTGAACACCGCGCCCGCGTCGCCCTCGGTGAACGAGGTGGCGATCGGCGCCTCCGGGTTGCCGTCGAGCACGCGCTGGATGTAGTAGTGGTTGGTGAACGCGGCGTCGATCTCGCCGTCGGCGATCTCCTGACACGCGCGGAACTCGTCCGGGTACGTCGTGGCGCCGCGCTCGACCATCGCCTCGAGCCACTCGCGGGTGTCCTCCTCGCCCTCCAGCAGCCGCATCGCGGTGATGAACGCCTGCGCGGAGCCGTACGACGGCGCCCACCCGAGGTCGCCCTCGAACTCCTCGGGGTACGCCATGATGTCGTCCGGGAGCCCGTCCTCGGAGACCGACTCGGTGTTGTACGGGACCGTCCGGGCGCGCCCGGAGGTGCCGATCCACTGCTCGGTGCGGAACTCCTCGCGGACCTTCTCGGTCACGTCGTCGGGGAGCGCCTGCGTGCGCCCCTCGTCGGCGAGCGCGCCGAGCGCGCCGGCGTTGACCGAGTAGAACACGTCCGCCGGCGACCCGTCGCCCTCGTTGACGATCTGGTTCACGAGGTCGGTCGAGTTGTTGTACCGGACGGTCAGGTCGAGGTCGTCGTACAGCCCGTCGATGTAGCTGACGAGCTCGCCGACGAGGAACTCGCCCCGCCCGGAGTAGACGGTGAGCTCGCCCTCCAGCGGAGGCATCTCGGCCATCGACGTCCCGCCGGGGGCCCCGCGGCCCTCGCGGCCGGATCCGATCTGGCCGACACCCGGCCCCCCGTCGCCGCCGTCGTCCCCGTCGCTGTCGCTGTCGCCGGTTCCGTTACAACCGGCGATCCCCGCGACACCGACCGCGCCGGCCGCGGCGAGGAACTTCCGTCGTCGAAGGTCGCGTCCGTCGGATTCGTGGCTCGTCATGTGTTTTAGGCTTACCTAAATGGTTTTAGTCGTGTCGGTTCAGTCGTCCGCGACCGCCGGCGTCCGGCGGATTCCGTCGAGGCAGTCGAGCCAGTCGCGCATGTACTCGCCGCAGTGGTTGAGGAACGCGCCGTTGTTCCACTCGGAGAAGTCCCCCTCCGCGAGCGCGTCGGCCATCTCCGCGAACGCCGCCTCGAAGGAGTCCGCGTCGTCTCCCTCCCCGTCGACGACTTCCCAGACGTGTTCGTTCAGCTCCAACCCCGCCACCTCGTTGGCGAGGTCGTCGAACGTCGAGCGCGGCGCCTTGTTGTGCTCGCACAGCGGACCGCCGTTGTACACCCGCTTCCCCAGCACGTCCGCGGCGCGCTTGAGGAACAGCCCGGACCAGATGTCGTCGAACCGGCCCACGTCCCACTCGTTGTCGTCCATCGGGAGCTGGTAGAACGCGGGGATCACCTCGCGGCGGAACGCGAGGTTCATCGAGCAGACGGTGAGGTAGTTGTCCCGGGCGGCGACGAAGTCCTCGCCGAAGTCGTCGGCGGTCGTTCGGGTCTGCGCCTGGCCCTCCAGGTCGCCGTCCATCAGGATCCGGACCGCGTCGAGGTCGGGGACGTTCGTCCACAGCCCCTGCGAGGCGACGACCTCGCCGGCCTCGATCTCGACGGTGTCCGTCTCGACCGTCTCGTCCATCGCGGAGTACGGGTAGCCGCGCGGGTAGAGCCCGTGCTCGTCGGCGTTCTGATAGAGCACGTTTACCCAGCTCTCGTCGGAGCGCACGCGCTCGACGTCGCCCTCGAACGCGAGGTTCTCCATGTGGCGGCCGAAGTAGTCCTCGTCGTCGTGCGGGAGCGTGTCGTCGTCGATGAAGATCCCGTACTCGAAGGAGTCGTCCGCCCACATGTAGAGGAGGCCGAAGCTCGTCTCGGCGTGGCTCGCGGCCGGGACGACGTGACCGTACTCGGAAACCCCGTTGGCCTCGTACCACTCCTCGCGGCGGCTGCCGTCGAAGACCTCACCGGAAACGTCGAGGTCTGCGAGCATCGCGCGCATCTCGTCGACGTCGCAGAAGTCCTCGGTGACGAGCACGAAGTGAAGCCGGGAAACGTCGAAGCCGTGCTCGCGGGCGTTCGCGACGTACTCGCGGAGACACTCGTACTCACGGATCGTGGGGACGATCACGCAGACGTCCCCGTTCGCGGCCGACTGACGGCGTTCTTCCATGCTCCAAAGTTTTTAGGCCAGCCTAAAAGCCTGACGGTCCGGAACCGGACGTCCCGCCCCCGTCGCCCGTGTCCGGCGCCGCGTCGCCGGCGACGCCTCCCGAATCACCGGCGACGCCTTCCGCTCCGACCTCGCCGGGAACGCTTCCCCCGTCGGCCTTTACCGAACGGGTCGGGTCCCCGTGGGCCGCAGGACCGGCCGTGGCCTCGCCGTCTCCCGCGGGACCGGCCGTCGGCGAGAGGCCGAACGCGAGCGCCGCGACCCCGCCGCCGGCGAGCGTGACCGCGTTCTTCAGGGCGTGGTCGAGGATCGCCGCCGCGAGGGCCGTCTCGACCGGCAGGCCCGTCGCGCTCACGACGAGCGCGGTGAACGCCGCCTCGTACAGGCCGATCCCGCCCTGCGAGAGCGGGAGGACCTTCGCGAGGTTACCGACGCTGACCGCGAGCGTTCCGACGACGAGCAGCGTCGATGTCGGGACGGCTCCCCCGATTCCGCCCACGAGCGCGGCGAGCACGAAGACGGCCGTGAGGACGTCGAGCGCCCAGACCGTGACGCTCCAGAGAAACACCGCGCCGAGGCGGCGGGGATCGGCGGCGACCACCCTGACGGACGCGCCGAAGCTGACGGCGGCGTCGACGGCCCGGGCGATCCGGGGACGATCGACCCGGGCCCGGAGCGCGGGGCCGAACCGCCGGTCGCTCCGGGCGACCGCGACGGTCGCGACCGAGAGGCCCGCGGCGACGGCGGCGATGCCGGCCGCGGCCGCGAGCGCGGTCGACGGTCCGACCGCGCCGACCGACTGTCCCGACACCGGCGAGCGGCCGGTCAGGAGCAGCACGCCGAGCGCGACGCCTCCGAGCGCGCCGATGGCGACGAGGTCGAAGGCGCGCTCGACGGCGAGCGAGGCGACGCCGATCGGATACGACACGTCTCGCCGCTCCTTGAGCAGGTACGCGCGGACCCCGTCGCCGGCGCGGGCCGGGACGACGAGGTTCGCGGTCTGGCTGGCGAACACGGCCGCGGTGAGGAAGCCGGTCCGGCAGCGACGGCCCATGGCCGCGAGCACGTCGCCGTACCGCCGCCCCCTGATCGGCCACGAGAGCAGGTAGACGACGAGGCCGAGGGCCAACGCCGCCGGGTCGGCGGTCGCCGCCGCGCCGATAACCGCGTCCGTGTCGAAGCTCCGGACGAGGATCGCGGCGCCGAGGGCGAGGACGAGGACCGTCCCCGCGAGGGTGACCCGTCCGCGCGAGAGTCCCCTCCGGACGCGCTCCCGGAGGCCGCCGCCCGTCACGGTTTCGAACCCTCGCATCGCATCAGTCGGGACACCCGGGGCCTCGCGCCGGTTGGGAGGCGATCGGGGCGCCGTTCGACGGTCATGCGTTAATTTAGGCCGCCCTAAAACATATAACGCTGACGATTCGGCCGACCCGAGGAAACGGATGGATGAGCGGCGGCGGGCCGATCGGTCGACTCGCGTTTGACCCCCTCGTGGTGGGGTACCTGCTCGTCGTCGCGGAGCGGTTCGACTGATCGGAATCGGGCGCCGAGTCCGGCGTCCCAACACGCTCCCGGACGGTGCCGACCACCGAAAGCCGTTTTTGTGCACCTATCGAAATACCACACATGTCCGATCCCGTTCGCATGTGGCTCGTCGAGCGGACGTACTCCGACGACGAGCAGAACATGGTCATCCTCACCTACGCCACGCTCGACGGCGAGCGCTACTTCCGAAAGGAGCGCGCGCTCACCTCCTTCTCGGACATCCGAGACACCACCGCCGCGGTCGACGCCGAACCGGCGAACGTCGGGACCGTCGACGACCCGGCCGATCGCGAGCGGTACGCGACCGAAGCCAAGCGGATGGCGGCGGCCCACGCTCCCGACGACGTGATCTGAGCGGCGCGAACCGGCCGACGAGGACCGCACAGCGCGGCCCGTCGTCGCGGACTGACCGACGCGGCCGCGCTTAAGTCGGTCCGACGCCAACACCGTTCCGATGCGCGCAACCCTCGAAACCCTCGCGATCGCCGCGCTCGTCGGGATCGCACAGGGCGCGCTGCGCCTCGTTGACCTCGCGGGGATCTTCGCGCTCGCCACCCCGCTGTCCGTCGCCCCCTGGACGGTCGTCACCAGCGTGTACGCGCACGGCTCGATCGGCCACCTGCTGGCAAACGGGCTCGTACTGCTTCTCGTCGGCCCGCTCGTCGAGCGGCGGACGACACGGCTCCGCTTCCACGCGTTCGTGGTGACGACCGGGGCGGTCGCCGGGATCGCACAGGTGGCGGTCGGTGGACTGTTCGGCCCGCCGATCGCCGTGTTGGGCCTGAGCGGTGCCGTGTTCGCGCTCGGCGGCTACCTCCTCGCCGGCAACGTCGTGACCGCGACGCTGTTCGACCGACTGCGGCTCCCGCCGCGCGCGCAGTTCGCGCTGTTCGGCCTCGCCGCCGTCGCGCTCACCGCGGCGACCGCAGCGCCCGGCGTCGCGCTGATCGCTCACGCGACCGGCGCGTTCTGCGGCCTCCTCGCGGGACGGCTCGGGCTGTTGGATGTCCGGTGAGGACGGAAGAGGTGGACTCGCGAAGCCGCCGCTGACGACTGTGAAAGAAAACGAAGAGAGCGGTAGACGCCCTAGCGCTTAGTCTTCGAGGACGATCTCGATGCTGACGTCGTTCGGCACTTGGACGCGCATGAGCTGGCGGAGCGCGCGTTCGTCGGCGTCGATGTCGATCAGACGCTTGTGGACGCGCATCTCCCAGTGCTCCCACGTCGCCGTCCCCTCACCGTCCGGGGACTTTCGCGACGGGATCTCGAGCGTCTTCGTCGGCAGCGGGATCGGGCCCGACAGGGCGACCCCCGTCGAGTCCGCGATCTCGCGGACGTCGTCGCAGATGTCGTCGAGGTCCTCGGGGCTCGTGCCGGCGAGGCGGACGCGTGCCTGCTGCATCGATTATCGCTCGTTGACTTCGAGCACCTTGCCGGCCGCGATGGTCTGACCCATGTCGCGGATGGCGAAGCTGCCGAGTTCCGGAATCTCGCCGGACGGCTCGATGCTGAGCGGTTTCTGGGGGCGCACGGTGACGACCGCGGCGTCGCCGGACTTAATGAAGTCCGGGTTCTCCTCGGCGACCTCACCGGACGACGGGTCGATCTTCTGGTTGATCTCCTCGATCGTACAGGCGACCTGCGCCGTGTGGGCGTGGAAGACGGGCGTGTACCCGGCCGTGATGACCGACGGGTGCTGCATGACGACGACCTGCGCCTTGAACGTCTCGGCGACGCTCGGCGGGTCGTCGGCGGGACCACAGACGTCGCCGCGACGGATGTCGTCCTTGCCGATGCCGCGGACGTTGAACCCGACGTTGTCGCCGGGCTCGGCCTTGGGCACTTCCTCGTGGTGCATCTCGACCGTCTTCACTTCGCCGCCCACGTCGGACGGCTGGAAGGAGACGTTGTCGCCGGTGTTGAGGATCCCGGTCTCGACGCGTCCCACGGGGACGGTCCCGATGCCGGAGATGGTGTAGACGTCCTGGATGGGGAGTCGGAGCGGCGCGTCCGTCGGCGGCTCGGACTCCGGCAGGTCGTTGAGCGACTCCAGCAGTGTGGGGCCGTCGTACCAAGGCGTGTTGTCGGACTCCTCGGCGATGTTGTCGCCCTCGAACGCCGAGATCGGCACGAACGTCGTGTCGTCGGTCGCGAAGCGGACCTGGTTGAGCAGGTTCTTGACCTCCTCGACGACCTCGTCGTAGGTGGACTCCTGGTAGTCGACCAGGTCCATCTTGTTGACGCCGATGATGAGCTCGTTGATGCCCAGCGTGCGGGCCAGGAACACGTGCTCTCGGGTCTGCGGCGCGACGCCGTCGTCGGCCGCGACGACGAGCACCGCGTTGTCGGCCTGCGAGGCGCCCGTGATCATGTTCTTCACGAAGTCACGGTGGCCCGGGCAGTCGACGATGGTGAAGTAGTAGTTGTCCGTGTCGAACTCCTGGTGGGCGATGTCGATCGTGACGCCGCGCTCGCGCTCCTCGGCGAGGTTGTCCATCACGTAGGCGAACTCGAAGCCGCCTTTGCCCTTCTCTTCGGCTTCCTCGCGGTGCTGCTCGATTACGTGCTCGGGGACGCTCCCCGTCTCGAAGAGGAGGCGACCCACGAGCGTACTCTTGCCGTGGTCGACGTGGCCGATAATGGCCAGGTTCTGGTGCGGTTTGTCACTCATGGGGTAATCACGCGCTAAGGCGCTCTGTGAGTAGGTTTCGGTTGATTCCACTAAAACGGTTTCGATACGGGTCACAGACCATCTCGACGCCGTCGGGCGATTCTCGACAACGCGGGGCACGCCAGCGGGACACACAGTGGGGGCCCGGTCACGCGGTTCGACTGCGAGAACGCCCCTCGAAACGGGGCGGAAACCGCTATTCCAGCCGCCCGACGTCCCCGAGCACCGCGCTGGCGGTCTCGGGTCCGCCGGCGCCGCGCCCCGAGATGTTGAGCCGACCGGCGTGCGAGGTCTCGATCTGGACGATGTTCTGCGTGCCCGAGACAGCGAGCGTCCCGTTCTCGGGGACGAGCCGCGGGGCGACGCGGACCGTCTCGCCGGTCGCCTCGCCGATGAGCCGGACGGTCCGACCGTCCTCCGCGGCGAGTCGGAGCGCCGATCCGGGGACGTCGCGGATCCCCTCCACGTCGGCGTCGGCAAGCGTGAACTCCCGAGCGGCCGCCGGATCGTCCACCGCGCCGAAAGAGAGCACGTTCGCGAGGATGACGCATTTGAGCGCCGCGTCGGTGCCGTCGACGTCGAAGGAGGGGTCGGCCTCGGCGACGCCGAGGTCCTGCGCCTCCGCGAGCACGTGGTCGTAGTCGAGCCCCTCGGCGGCCATCCGAGTGAGGATGAAGTTCGCCGTTCCGTTGAGCACGCCACGGACCGCCGTGACGTGACCCGGCTCGATGTCCTCGACGGTCGAGACCGCGGGGATCGCCCCGCCGACGGTCGCCTCGAATCGGATCTCGCCCGCGCTGTCGTCGACGGCCGCCCGCAGGTCGCCGAACCGCTCCGCGACCGGCCCCTTGTTCGCGAGCACGGCGTGGCGGTCGCGCTCCAGCGCGCGAGTCACGTGTGAGAACCCCGGCTCGGCGTCGCCGAGTGTCGTCGGCGTCGCCTCGACGAGGACGTCGTAGTCGGCCGCCAGCGCGTCCGCGGGGTCGTCGTCCCCGACGATCCCTCGCTCGGCCTTGCGGGCCACCACGGCGTCGGGGTCGACGCCGGCATTCCGCCCGTCCGCGACGACCGCCGTCGAGGAGTCCGCGACCGCGACGACCTCGTGGCCGTACTCGCTCGCGAGGTCGACGACGGAGCGCCCGACCGCGCCCGCGCCGATGACGGCGAGTCTCACGCCTCCACCCCCGTGAGCGGCTCGACCAGCCGAAGGTCCTTCTCGTCGGCCAGCTCCCGGACCGCCGCGAGCGCGGCCTCCGTCTCGCCGGCGCGGGCCTCCAGGCGGAGCCGGGCGCTCGACGCCTCTTCGGTCCCCTGCGGCGCCGCGAGCGACACGTCGGCGACCGACGCGGACGCGCAGGCCTCGATCCGCGAGAGCGTGTCCGAGAGGTCGGTGTCGATGAGGTGGCCGAAGAGCAGTAGCGTCACCTCCTCGGCGTACCGCTCCGTCCCCGCCTGCATCACGTTGACGCCCTCGCTCCGGAGGGCCTCGACGATGCCCTCGAAACGCTCCGGCGTCGCCTCGAAATCGACCTCGACCGGGATCCGGCCGCGGGGGGTCTTGTTCCCGCGCTCGTGGTAGATCGAGAGGAGGTTCCCGCCGTTGTCGGCGATCGGGTGGAGGGCGGCGAGCAGCTGTCCCGGCTCGTCGACGAGCTCGAGCCGTACCGTGTGCGTCGACGGCTCGGTCGAGGCGTGTCCGCCGTCAGGGGTGGGAGCGTCGTCCGGACGTCCGTCGATCCCGTCGCTCACGCCGCCACCTCCGCGAAGCGCGTCGGATCGACGCCGGCACTGACCGTCGCCGGAGTCGCGGTCGGTGTGGTCGGCGTCCGGCACGACCCTGTCGGCGCCGCGGAGCGGTCGCTTGCTGGCTCCGTCACGGTGCGGCGAGCGGGAGTCGTGCCCGTCTGCATACCCGAAAAGAGTCGGGGGATCCGGTATAAGCCTTCGGCGATGGCAGGCGTTGCCTCGCTCTTCATCGTGTGAACTCTCCGCACGGAGACGAGGGAGCCCGACGGCTGGAGGATGAAACGAACTGCAGCCAAAAGGAAAACCGAGCGGCAAACGCGACAGAAAACCGCGACCCGCGTCGTCGATTTAGAAGTAGTCGATCGACGACGGCAGTTCCAGCTTCATGCCCTTGCGCTCGCGGATCTCCATGATCTTCTCGCGCTGGAGGTTGTCGACGAGGACGCGGAAGCCGGCGTTCTCGGTGTTCCACGAGGCGCGGCCCTCGGTCGCCGAGCGGATGTCGGAGGAGAAGCCGATCATCTCCTCGACGGGCGCAATGCCCTCGACGACCATCAGGTCGCCCTCCTGGTACATGTCGTCGACGCGGCCGCGGCGGCCCTGGATCTCGCCGGAGGCGGCGCCCATGTGCTCCGAGGGGACGTCGATCCGGACGTCCTGGATCGGCTCCAGCAGCCGGACTTCGCCGTCGATCAGCGCGCGGTGGACCGCGTCGCGGACCGCGGGGATGACCTGCGCGGGCCCGCGGTGGATGGTGTCCTCGTGGAGCTTCGCGTCGTGCAGTCGGAACAGCGACCCCTGGACCGGCTCGGCGGCGAGCGGCCCGTCGTCGAGCGCCTCCTGGAGCCCTTCGAGGACCAGCTCCATCGTCTCGTTGAGGTGCTGGATCCCCTTCGTGTCGTCGATGAGGATGTTCGTCCGGTGGATGTCCTCGACGTTCTGGGAGGTGTCCTTGTCCATGCCGGCTTCCTGCAGCGCCTCGCGGCGCTCCAGTTCGGGCATGTCCATCGAGACCTCACCGAGCTGGATGGCGTCGACGATCTCCTGGGCCATCGGCTGGACGGTGAGGTAGAACTTGTTGTGGCGGTTCGGCGAGACGCCCTCGACCTCGCGGGACGCCTCCTGGGGCTGCTCGCGGTAGACGACGATCGGTTCGCCGGTGATGACCGGGATGCCCTGGTTGTCGCGGATCCGCTGGGTGATCACTTCGAGGTGGAGCTCGCCCTGCCCGCTGATGAGGTGCTCGCCCGTGTCCTCGTTGATCTCGATCTGGATCGTCGGGTCCTCCTTGGCGACCTGCTGGAGCGTCTCGATGAGCTTCGGCAGGTCGTCCATGTTCTGCGCCTCGACCGACTTCGTGATGACCGGCTCGGAGATGTGCTCGATCGACTCGAACGGCGTCATCTCGACGGAGGAGACCGTGGAGCCGGCGATGGCGTCACGCAGACCGGTGACGGACGCGATGTTGCCGGCCGGGACGTGTTCCACCTCCTCGCGCTCGGACCCCATGAAGAGGCCGACGCTCTGGATGCGGTTCTTGCCCGCGGTGCCGGAGACGTACAGCTCCTGGCCCTTCTCCAGCGTGCCGGAGAAGACGCGGCCCGTCGCGATCTCGCCGGCGTGCGGGTCCATCGAGATGTCGGTGACCATGAAGACGACCTCGCCGTCCTCGTCGACCATCCGCATCGTGTCGGCCAGATCGCTCTCCGGGTCGCCGCGCCAGATGCGCGGAACGCGGCGGGGCTGGGCGTCGACCGGGTTCGGGAAGTGTTCACAGACCATGTCGAGCACGACGTTCGAGAGCGGCGTCCGCTCGTGGAGCTCGTCGCGCTTGTCGGCCTGTTCGAGGTCCATGATGTCGCCGAAGTCCATGCCGGTCCGCTGCATCGAGGGCATGGAGACGCCCCACTTGTACAGCGCGGAGCCGAAGCCGACCGTTCCGTCCTCGACGGAGACGGTCCAATCCGTGGGGATGTCGTCCATGTTCTCGGCCATCCCGCGGATGAGCTCGTTGACATCGGCGATGACGGACATCAGCCGCTCCTGCATCTCCTGGGGCCCCTCCTGGAGCTCGGAGATGAGGCGGTCGACCTTGTTGATGAACAGCGCCGGCTTCACGCCCTCGCGGAGCGCCTGCCGGAGCACCGTCTCGGTCTGGGGCATCGCGCCCTCGACGGCGTCGACGACCACCAGTGCGCCGTCGACCGCGCGCATCGCGCGGGTGACGTCGCCCCCGAAGTCGACGTGGCCCGGGGTGTCGATGAGGTTGATGAGGTGGTTGGTGTCGTCGTACTCGTGGGTCATCGAAACGTTCGCCGCGTCGATGGTGATACCGCGCTCCTGCTCGTCCTCCTTCGTGTCCATCGCGAGCTGCTCGCCCGCGGTGTCCTGGGAGATCATGCCGGCACCGGCCAGCAGGTTGTCGGAGAGCGTCGTCTTCCCGTGGTCGACGTGGGCGGCGATGGCGATGTTCCGGATGTGCTCCGGGTTGTCCATCAGCCGCTCGCACTCTTGAACGATCTTCTTGCGTCGGCCCATTATACCGCTTCTTACCGACAGCAGGGTCAAAAGGGTAGTGTTTCTCCGCGGCCGTATCGGCGGGAATCACCCCCGATCGCCGGTGATTTCGTGTCGATCGGTCGCACGATCTGATGGCGCCGATCAAAAATGGGCGAATCGACGATGACGGCACAGCCAGCCGTCCGGAGGGAGCTCCTACCCGAATCGACGCTCTCCGGTGTACTTGCCCGCGGTCTGAATGTCCCGAAGCGTCCAGCAGTCAGATTGATTTTGGTAGCATCCGTACCTCTAACGAGGTGTCTGACCGTGAGCAACGGCGCTCCCGACGAGGGAGAGAATCCGGCCGGGGATAGCCACACGGGTCCGGTCGAGTACCTCAGGAACTCCGCGAAAGCACGTCTCGGAGCCGGACTCGTCTTCGCGGGCGCGACCGTGGCGACCGCGGTCGAATTCGCAACGCCCGCCTCCGGGCTCCGGGTCCTCGTCGTCGGTGCGGCCGCCGCCGCCCCGGCACTGCTGTTTCTCGGGTTCTGGCGGGCACTGGGGCGCCTCGACGAACTGCTGTCGTTGCGGTACCGGACCGATTGGCGGGGACGATGGATCCTGTGGGCCGCCTTCTCGGTGGTCTGGTTCGCGGACCTCGTGGCGACCGTCTGGTTCTTTTTCGTGCCGGGATTGGAGGAATTGATGCCGACCACGGTCCTCCTCTACGACCTCGCCGGGATCCCGGGCGTCGTCGTGGCAGCGGCCTCGTACGCGGGCATCGTGGTCGCGATCACTCGTCGCCTCTCGGAACCCACCGACGTGGACTTCCTGCTCGCGATGACCCTACTGTACGGGGTGTTCGTCGTACACAACTACGTCCTGCTACTGGGCGGGTGACGCCAACGGTCGTTGCCTACCTCCCGTCTCGGTTCGGCCGGGAGAAACGGCTTCCGCCGCGTGTCCGCGTCGACCGCCTCCACGCGGATTTAAGTGCTCAGTGGGGGACCAAAGCGTATGAACGAGACGCTCTCGCGGCTCGCCGATACCGGCGTCGTCGCGGTCCTGCGCGGCGTCGAGGCCGACCAGCTCATCGAGATCACGGAGGCGCTCCGCGAGGGCGGGGTCACCGCCGTCGAGATCACCGCGGACACCCCCGACGTCGCCGGGAAGCTCGGCGAGGTGACGGGCTCGTTCGGCGACGAGGTCGTCGTCGGCACCGGCACGGTCCTCGACAGCGAGACCGCCCGGACGACCCTGATGGCCGGCGCTGAGTTCGTCGTCTCGCCGAGCCTCCACGAGGACGTGATCGAGACGTGCAACCGCTACGGCGCCGTCACCGCGCCCGGCGTGATGACGCCGACCGAGGCGATCCGCGGCTACGAGGCCGGCGCCGACTTCGTGAAGGTGTTCCCCGCGAAGACCGTCGGCCCGGCCCACCTCGGGGCGATGAAGGGCCCGCTCGGCCAGATCCCGATGATGCCGACCGGCGGCGTCGGCCCGAGCAACGCGGCCGACTACATCGACGCCGGCGCGTTCGCGGTCGGCGCCGGCGGCGCGCTCGTCGACTACGACGCGGCCGAACGCGGCGATTACGACGCGATCACCGAGACCGCTCGGGAGTTCGTGAAAGTGGTCGAGGAGGCGCGGGCCGAGGACTGAGGTCGTCCCGAGTCACGCGAGGTCGAGCGCCACCAGCGACGCGAGCCCGGCGGCGAGAAACGACAGCCCGCCGAGGAATCCCCAGCCGGCCCAGTATCCGACGGCGTCGACGAGGTAGCCGAACGTCGGCGGCGCGAACAGCCCGCTGACGGTCACGGCCAGCTGTCCCGCGGCCGACGCCGCCCCCAGCCGCTCGTCGGCCACGAGCGTCGAGAGACAGGAGTAGTACAGCCCGGACGCCCCGAGCGCGGACACGCCGAGACCGACGAACACGGCCCCCGCCGCGAGCGGCGTCCCGGCCCGCGGAAGGGCCAGGAACAACGCGCTCCCGGCGGCGGCCTGGACGGCGAGGATCGCGCTCGTCCGGGTCCGCGGCGCGCCCGGAAGCACGTCCGCCAGGACGCCGGCGACGACCTTGCCGGCGCTCCCGGCGATCTGGAGTCCCGCCAGGACCAGGCCGCCGACGGCGACGCTCCCCCCTATCGACTCCTCGACGAAGAGGACCGTGTACCCGGTGGTCGTGTAGAAGGCCGCTCCGAGGCAGACGCCCGACGCGAGCAGGACGGCGTACGCCCGGTTCGAGAACAGTCCACGGAAATCGGGGTACGCACCCGCATCCCGCGTCGCCCCCCGGTAGGTGGAGGCGAACGCGACGGCGACGACCAACCCGATCCCGGCCGCGACGAGGAACCCGGCCTGCCGGAAGTACCGTCCGGCGAGCCCGGTGACGAGGAGAGTTCCGACCGCGCTCCCGGCCGTGGGACCGACCTGTTTGATCCCGATCGCCCGATGCTGGAGTCCCGGGTCGATCCGGTCGAAGATTGCCTTGTTCGTTCCCGGCGTCGCGCTGCCGTACATCGAACCGAGGAGGGCGGCCGCCGCTAGCAGCAGCGGGTAGGTGGGGGCGACCGCGACCGCGACCGTCCCCAGCGCGAGTCCGAGGAGGCCGGTGGTGAGCGTCACCCGCTCGCCGTACCGGTCCGTCGCGAGGCCGAACGGCAACAGCGACAGCGCGTATCCGACCGTTAGGGCGGCGATCACGACCCCGACCTCCAGCCCGGACAGCGCGAAGGCGTCCCGGAACAGCGGCGTCCCGGCGTACACCGCGTAGTAACAGACGCTGGCGGCGATGTGCCAGGCCGTCACGGCCGTCACGATCCGCCGGAACCGCCGACCCATACCCCGGAACTCGGACGAGGGCGTAATGAGGGTACGGGTCGACGAGGATTACATGAAGTCCGCGATGCCGGACTGCTTGTTGGTGTCGTCCTCGAAGATCGACTCGAGCGACTCCTCTAACACTTTCAGCCGCTGTTTCGTGTACGGCCGACAGCCGAACCGGTCGGCGACCTCGATGGCCGTGTCCACGTACTTGTTCACCGACCCCTGGTGGACGGTGAGGTTCACCCGCCCGCCGCACTCGCGGCAGTCCCCGGTCAGCGGCATCCGGCGGTACTTCTCGCCGCAGTCGAGACACCGCGTCTCCTGCCGCGAGAACGCCCGGAGGTTCCCGATGATGTCAGGCAGGAAGTGGTACTCGATGACCCGCTCGGCCACGTCGGTCTCGTCGACCGCGCGGAGCTTCCGGGCCAGTTCCAGCTGCGCGTCCATCTTCTCCATCATGTCGCCGAGCGTCTTGTACGCCGAGAGGTCCGGCCCCATCGCGATGTCCGTCGTGTCGTGGGTGTGGTCGAAGCCGTGGTACTCCCCGTCCGTCCCGAGCGTGTCCTCGCCGAGCTGGATCCGGTCTTCTAGCTCCTCCGGGTCCGTCAGCTCCAGCGTCGCCTCGTAGAACTCGCGCGGGTACTCGCGCACGATGTCCATGTTGTGCGCCTCGTCGTCGATCTCCGAGGGGTCGATTCGCGAGGACATCACGAGGGGCGCGTCCATGCGCCCCCCGCGCTGGTCGGGGAGAAATTCTTTCGAGAAGTTTAGAAGTCCGTCCATGAGGAGCATCACGCAGTCCTCGTCGCCGTCGCAATTCCGCCGTTTTGCGGCGTGAAAGTACGGATGAGCGTATCCCACCGCCGCCGACGTGAATCCTATCACCCTACCGACAGTTGCGGCGCTCGTGTGCGGCGCCATCCCGAAGACGAGCTCGCCGACGAGGTCGTCGCGCTCGTTCACCTCGTAGAAGCGGGGGAGCCCGTAGAACTGCTCGAGGAGGTCGTCGACGAAGTCGGCGGTCCGCAGCATGTGCTCGGCCGCGCCGTCCGAGAGGACGATGTCCTGCACCCGGAGCTCCACGAGCTGGTCGTCGTGGCGCAGCGGCTCGCCGTCGATGTCGGTCTCGTAGCCGATCTCCCGGAGGTGGTCGGCGGTGACGTCGAGCTCCTCGGGCCGGACAGACGTGACCGGGAGGTCGGTCATGTCGTACCGGACGGTGCCGTCCTTGAACGACGTGACGCCGTTCTTCGCGCGGAGGATTCCCTTCTCGATCGGCTCCGGGGTCTTGTTCCGCGAGGTCAGCCCCTGCACCCCTTTGAGGATCTCGAAGGACGCCTCGCGCTCGCCGACGTTCGCCAGCGCGGAGCGGTACGCGTCGTTGAGGTCGACCTCCTGGTACGTCGCCGCCCGCACCTCCCACTCGCAGCGGGGGCACTCGACGCGGCCGGCCTCGTCGGGCTCGCAGACGGTGCCGCAGTCGCCGCACTCGTAGTGGGGCTCGGTGTGAACCTCGCAGTCCGGACACCGCGCCTTGTAGGTGTGCTCGCCGCAGTCGGGACAGACCCGGTCCGAGACCTCGACCTCCAGCCGGCCGCGGTGGCCCGTATCGTCCATCACGCTCGCGGCCTCGGCGACGTCGCGCTGGGGACCGCCGGCCTCGTTGATCGGGAAGAGGGTGTGGACCGCCGGGGAGAGGTCGCGGCTCTCCGACTTCTCGGGCCGGCCCATCCGGTTGCCGATGCGGGTCGGCGCGCGCTCGCGGACCGCGAAGGGGGCGACCTCGTTGACGGCTTTCACGGCGTTCTCGCCGTCGGCCCACCCGCGAGCGGCCGCCGAGAGGTCGCCCTCGTCCCATGTCTTCCGAAGCCCGTCATCGACGCCGAGCGAGCGCGCGAGCGGCCGCCACGTCGGGATCCGAAGCGCGTCCGGCGTCGCGGCGTGTTCGACCAACAACGACTCCAACGCCGTCCGCGTCGTCTCTGTCCGCTCGATCGCGAGGACGCCCTCGACCACGTCGCCGTCGGCGACCGCCTCGGCGAGGGCCTCGAACCCCGCGACCGACACGTCGTGCCAGAGGTAGGTGTACTCCGGGTGGAGCGGGCAGTCGTACTCGCGCGCCCACGCGAGCGCCTCGTCGACGTCGGGGTGTTCGAGGTCGACGTGGGGGTCGTCGCGCATGGCCTGCACGTCGGCGCCGGCGTCGGCGAACTCCTTGACCCACCACTCGTACACGTAGGAGGCGGGCGCGAGCGGGTGGTTGTTCTCGACGAACTCCCCGTAGTTGACGAGGTACTCGCCCAAATCGAGCACCTTCTCGACGCCGTTGCGGACTTCCTTCGCCTCTTCCGGGTCGTCGATGCGGCGGACCTCGCCGTTCGCGAGCCGGACCGTCGGCCCCTCGATGGAGTCGACGGGGACGACCCCGTGGGCCTTCCCCGGGCGCTCCGTCTTGATCTGCGTGCCGGCCGCGAGGAAGTCGTCGACGAGGTGCATCGTCGCCGGGTGGACCCCGCCGGTCGCGAACCCGTGGTTTCGCGCGCGACCGTATCGCAGCCGGAACCCGCCCGCCTCGCTCGGGTGGGTGAACACGGGGCGGCCCGCGATCAGGTCCCGGAGGAACTTCTGGGAGGGCTTCGCCCGGAGCGGACCGTCGGGGTCGTCTCCTCCCGGATCGACGCCCTCGGCGTCCCCCTCGTCGGTGTCGTCTCCCGATTCGCCGTCCTCGGCTTCCGAGCTGTCGTCCTCGGCTCCCGAGCCGTTCCCGTCGTCCGCCCCCGCGGCGTCGCTCTCGCCGGACCCGTTCTTCCCGATCGTCCCGTCGATCAGGTCCTGGAGCCACGGCCAGTCGACCTCATCGAGGTCGCGGGTGTACCGCTGGATCTTCGGGGCCTTCAGCGCGATCCCCTCGGCGGCGACGAGACACATCCCGCCGCGCGCGGAGTTGGTGTCGACCCGTTCGAGGTCGCGGAAGCCGGAGACCTCCTCGTCGCTCGTCGCCTCCCCGTCGAGCATGATGGGGATGTGCTCGGCGATGAACTTCGACTCCTTGTCCTTGGGGGTGTACTGGAGCCCGGTCTCCTTGTCGTAGAGGGCGATCTCCTCGGCGTAGCGCTCGACCTCCACGTCGCGCGGCTTGTACTCGTCGATGCCGAGCAGCGAGCGCGCGTAGTCGGCGACGAGGACTGACAGCGCCTGCGCGGTCCCGCCGGCCGACCGGATCGGGCCGGCGTAGTAGACGTTGACGAACTCGGTGCCGTCGTCATTCTCCAGCAGCTCGACGCGGTCGATGCCCTCGATCGGCGCGGCGACGACGCCCTCCGTGAGCAGGGCGACCGCGGTCCGGACCGCGCCCTCGACCTTCCCCGCGCGGGAGTCGTAGTCGCCGACCGTCCCCTCGACGAAGTCGGTGACGAGCTCTAAGGCCGCCTCCTCGCGGGACATCTCGCCCTCCAGCTCGCGGACGCGCTCCGCGACGCCGTCGATGCCGAGGATGTTCTCGACGCGGTCGGCCATGTCGCGGGCGACGGGGATCTCGACCTCCGGTTCCGGATCGTGTCCCTGCCCCTTCGCCGTCTCGGCGAGCGCCAGCGCCTCCTCGAGCCGGTCTTCGATCCGGGCGAAGTACCGCTCGTCGTCGGGCCTCATCGACGCGGGGCCCGTCTCACAGCCACAGGTCGAGATCGGTCGTCGGGTCGTGGGACCGCTCCAGCGGCTCGTCGAACGCGCGGAGGTGACACTCCCCCGCCCAGACGGTCGCGGAGTCGAGGTGCCCGGCGAGCGCCTGCCCGCTCGGCCGCGACAGCACGGCGTGGGTGTGCGCGAACACCTCCCCCTCGAGCAGCGAGACGTTCCCGACGCAGGCGGCGACCTCCAGCGGTTCGTCGAAGGTCACCGACTGATACTCGGTGTCGTCCTGATCGTAGAACCACACGTCGGCGTCCTGGACGGCGCCGAGCGCCGTGAACCAGCCCGCTTCGACGTCCTCCGCGCGGGCGAGGTCCTCGATCTCCTCACGCCAGTCGGCGCCGGTCTCGAATCGGGCGACATACTCCGCCGTCGTCTCGACTTCCCGATGGTGCATAGGAAGCGCCCACGACCGCCGGGGGCAAAAAGGCTTCAGTCGCGGTGTTACGACCGCCGCAGGAAAAATGATATAGCGGAATGAGATTTATCCGCGAGAGTTGGTGGGATAACGCAAATCGAGAGACTCGCCGCTGCGGCGCTGAAGAAGCGGAAAAATGGAAGAACGGAGAAGTACCGGAGCGCCGGTTTAGAAGGGGGCCTGCGGCCCTTCGTCGTCGCCGCCGTCGTCGGTCGTCTCGCCGGGGAACGACGGCGACATGCCGCCGCTGCTGGTGCCGCCGAGGTCGCCGTCGGCGCCGGCGCCCATGCCCGTGTCGGCGTGGACCGTCTCGATCTCCGGGATCTCCTTGACCATCCGCGACTTGATCGCTTGGATTGTCATGGGAGAGATGCCGCACCCGGAGCAGGCGCCGCCGAGCTGCACCGTGACCTCGCCGTTCTCGCGGTCGAGGTGGCTGATGGCGGCGCTTCCGCCGTGCATCTGGATCTGCGGGAAGTTGCGCCGCAGGAAGTTCGTGATCCGCTCGCGGAGTTCGTTTTCCCCGTCTGCCGTGTCCGTGCTCATGCCAGCGATTTGGCGGGCGGCGGGCTTATGCCTTTGGTTCGGCAAAACGTCGACAGGTACTCCGGGCGCACGCGGGGCGAGCACACGGTGGAAACCGCCGGTCACTCCGGTCGATCCACTTGGAACGTCCGGTGGAGTTCCGTCTCGATCCGGTCGACGTACTCGGCTAAGGTCTCCTCGAACGTCTCGTCGTCGACGGCGATCACGCCGCGGACGCGCTCGCGTGGGTCCTCGGGGAGCTCGACGCGGAACTCGCCGTCTTCGTAGAACGGCTCGGACTCGTTGAGCACCGCCTGGTCGATCCCGTGGATCAGTTCCGAGTCGTGTCGGTCGTTCATGTGGTTGAACGCGTTCTTGTACGCCCGCTGGAGCTCGTTAAAGTAGTGGACGTACTTGTCCTCGAACTTCTCGGGGTCGAACTCGTCGGCCATACCCGATCTGACGGTTCGTCGGGGAAAAAGCCGGTCGATCGCCGGCGCCGCGACGGAAACCGACGGACAGCGGCAGGAAACGGGCACGCTTTGCGGACGCCGATGTGGCCGACGGACACGGGATGAATTATATTTCGCTATATCAAAACAGGAGACGGCGTGATCTCATCGGCCGAACCGGGACCGGACTCGCAGAGGGGGCGTTGACTGCGGAGCGGCTCGGAGAATCGGTACGGCCGGCGGGGTCGGCGGCGAGAAGCGGTGACGCGGAAGCCGGGACGCGCTGGTCGCGGAGGACGCGACCGCGACTACCGGAACCGACCGAGCAGCCGGTAGTCGCGGTCGGGCTCGTACCGGCGGAACAGCAGGCTGTTCGTGAGCACGCTCACGCTGGAGAGCGCCATCGCCCCGGCGGCCAGCGCGGGCTGGAGCAGGCCGAGCGAGGCGAGCGGAATCATCAGCGTGTTGTAGCCGAGCGCCCACACGAGGTTCTGTTTGATCTTGTGGAGGGTCGCGTCGGAGACGCGGATCGCCTTCACCACGTCGAGCGGGTCGTCTCGCATCAGCGTCACGTCCGCGGCCTCGATGGCGACGTCGGTGCCGCTCCCGATAGCGGTGCCGACGTACGCGACGGCGAGCGCCGGCGCGTCGTTGACGCCGTCGCCGACCATCATCGCCTGTCGGCCGTCGGCCTGAATCGCTTCGACCGCGTCGGACTTGTCCTCCGGGAGGACGCCGGCTCGGACGTTCTCGGGGTCGATCCCAACCTGCTCGGCGACGGCGCGGGCGGTGCGCTCGTTGTCGCCGGTGATCATCATCACGTCGACGCCGCGGTCCCGGAGCGCCGCCACGGCGTCCGCCGCGCTCTCCTTGACGGTGTCGGCGTCGGCGACGACGCCGACCAGTTCGCCCCGATAGGCGACGAGCATCGCCGTCTTCCCCTCCCGCTCGAGGCGCTCCATCGTCTCGGTCGCGGGCGACGCGTCGATCCCCTCGTCCGCCAGCAGCTTGCGGTTCCCGACCAGGATCTCGTCGCCCTCCACCGTCGCGCGCACGCCGTGACCGGGGACGTTCTCGAAGGAGTCCGGGTCCGGGACGTCCAGTCCGCGCTCGCTCGCGCCGTCGACGATGGCGCGAGCGAGCGGGTGTTCGCTGCCGCGTTCGGCGATCGCGGCGAGCCGGAGCACCTCGGCTTCCGCGCCGTGGTCGGCGGCGGTGGTCGGGAGGGCGCCGTCGGCGGACTCAGGCCGCTGCGCCGCGCCCCCGTCCGGGACGGGGGTACCGTCGCGGTCGAACGCCACCACGTCGGTCAGCCGCATCTCGCCCTCGGTGAGCGTCCCCGTCTTGTCGAAGACGACGGTGTCGACGTCCTTGGCGCGTTCGAGCACGTCGCCGCCCTTGAACAGGACACCGTGGCCGGCGCCGATCGTGGTACCGACCATCGTCGCGGCGGGCGTCGCCAGCCCGAGCGCGCAGGGACAGGCGATGAGCACGGAGGAGGCGAACACGACGATCGCGAACTCGGAGACGGAGACCGCGCCCCCGGCGACGCCCGGGCCGCCGGCGACGAGCCCCCACAGCGGAAGCGCGTTCACGAACCCGGCGAGCGCCTCGGGGAAGAGATACCAGACGGTCCCCCACAGGAGGGCGTTGACGATGACCGCCGGGACGAAGTACGCGGAGATGCGGTCGGCGAGGTTCTGTATCTCGGGCTGGCGCGACTGCGCCTCCTTCACCGTCCGGACGATCCCCTGGAGCGCGGTGTCGGCGCCCACCTTGGTCGCCTCGACGACGAGCACGCCGTTCTCGTTGATCGTCGAGCCGATCACCTCGTCGTCCACGGACTTCTCGACGGGGACCGACTCGCCGGTCACCATCGACTCGTCGACCGCGCTCTGTCCGTCGACGACGACGCCGTCCGTCGGGATCTGCTCGCCCGGGCGGACCTTCATCCGGTCGCCGACCTCGACCGCGTCGATGGAGACCTCCCGCTCGGTCCCGTCCTCGTCGACGAGCGTGGCGGTGTCGGCCTCCATCTCCAGGAGCTTCCGGAGCGCTTCGCCGGCCTGCCCCTTCGAACGGGCCTCGAGGTAGTTGCCGAGGGTGATGAACACGAGGATGAACGCCGCCGTGTCGAAGTAGAGACTCCCGGCGACGACGCCGGCGAGGACCGCGACCGAGTAGCCGTACGCGGTCGTGGAGCCGAGCGCGATCAGCACGTCCATGTTGGCGCGCCCGTTGGTGACGAGCGCCTTGTAGGAGTTCCTGTAGAACGGGCGGCCCAAGACGACCTGCACGGGCGTGGCGAGCAGGAACTGCACCCACCCGATCGAGACGCCGAAGACGGTCTCCGGGAAGAGTTCGCCGCCGAACAGCAGGTGATCGGCCATGAACAACAGCAGCGGCGTCGCGAGCGCCGCCCCGAAGAGGGTCAGGCGGAGCTGCTTGCGAATCTCCCCTTCGCGGGCCGCGTCGCGGGCGTCGCCGCCGGACTCCCCGCCCGCCGCGTCGCCGTCGGACCCGTCGCCGTCTCCCTCGCGGACGGGCGAGTAGCCCGCCGACTCGATCGCGTCGTAGAGGTCGCCGAGCGAGGCGTCGGCCGGGTTGTACCTGACCTGCGCCTCGTCGGTCGCGTAGTTCACCGTCGCCTCGATGACGCCGGGCGTCGATTCGAGGGCATCGGCGTTGGTCTCCGCGCAGTTCGCACAGGACATGTCCGTGATCGCGACGGTGACGGTCTCGCTGACCGCGCCGTAGCCGGCGGCCTCGATCGCGTCGAAGATCTCGCCGAGCGACACCGCGTCGGAGTCGTACTCGACGGATCCCTCGTCGGTGGCGTAGTTGGCCTTCGCCGAGACCACCCCGTCGAGGTCGTCGAGGGCGTCCTCGATCGATGCCGAGCAGTTGGCACAGGACATGCCGGTGACGTTCAGATGGGCTGTTCTCGTTGGCATGGGTCCCACTACGGGTCCCACCCTTAGGCGGCTTTCTGCTTCGAGACCGCGGCTCCGAGTGGGTCGAAACCTTCGATACTAAAGCGACTGGGACGGACAGGGCGTCGGCGGGAGGAACCCGGACGCCGATCGGCGACGTTATTTAAAAATGCAGACGGCGGCGCGCGCCCGTGAGCGGCCGACAGGCCGCGAACGGTGCGTGCGAGGTCGTCGCGTCGGATTACACCCCTTCCTCCAATCGCTGGTACCGGTCTCGGAACCGCGACAGGCAGGACGAACAGCAGAAGTGGTACACCTCGCCGTCGATCCGCGCCGTCTCGCCCTCGCTGTCGACGGTGTTGGAACACTCCGCGCAGGTCAGCGCGAACGACACCCCCTCGATGGAGGGCGTCCACTCGAACTCGTCGACCAGCGTGACGGCGTAGTCGTCGACGGCGACCCCTTCGAGCAACCCACGCACCCACTCCCGGACGTTGCGCCCCTCGGCCCGGCCGTACAGCCGCAGGTCGCCCTCGGCCGTGACGAACACGTGCTCGACGGCGTCGGCGTCACGGACGCGGTCCCGCGCCGCGTCGAGCGCCTCGGGGCGGTTCGGCGGCACCTCCACGTCGACCAGCACGGGGACGCCGGCCCGGAGCTTCGTTCGGTCGACGTCGACCGTGAACCCCTTGATGACGCCGGCCTCCTTCAGTCGCGTGACGCGGTCGGAGACCGCCGGCCCCGACAGCCCCACGCGCTCGCCGATCTCGCTGAACGGGCGCCGGGCGTCCTCGGCCAGCAGCGACAGAATCTCCACGTCCGTCTCGTCGAGGTCGCGCATATCCGAACCGACGACCTCGCGGCACAAGACGGTTGTCCCGATTCGCTTCGGATTCGAAAGTCTCGACGGGGTCAGATCCGCAGTCGCGAAGCAACAAACGACAAGCGTCTCCCCCTCGTACGGGTGATCACCATGAGCCAAACGCTCACCGTCGAAGGGATGTCCTGTGAACACTGCGAGCAGAGCGTCAAGGAGGCGCTCGAAGGCGTCGAGGGCGTCGAGAACGCGAGCGCCGACCGCGAGAGCGCGTCCGCGACTATCGACGGCGACGCCGATCCGGACGCGCTCGTGGCCGCGGTGCGCGAGGCGGGCTACGACGCGTCCGCTTAAAAAGGAAGGCGAGCATCGAGCCCGCTGATTTCCACCGTTCTACCGGTTCAGCGTGTGAATCGCCTGCCCGCGGGCGTTCTCCGCGGCCTCCATCACCGCCTCCGCGAGCGTCGGGTGGGTGTGGACCGTCGCGGCCACGTCCTCCAGCGTCGCGCCCATCTCGATCGCGAGCGCGACCTCGGCGACCAGCTCGGAGGCCTCCGGTCCGACGATCTGCCCGCCGAGCACGAAGCCGGTCTCCTCGTCGGCGACGAGCCGGACGAACCCCTCGGTGTGACCGGTCGTCATCGCGCGCCCGGAGGCGTTGAACGGCATCTGACCGACGACCGGGTCGAACCCGGCGTCCTCGGCCTCGCTCTCGGTCAGGCCCACCGTCCCGATCTCGGGGTCGGTGAAGACGGCCGCGGGGATCGCCTGCTGGTCGAGCGCGGCCGGCTCGCCCGCGATAACCTCGGCGGCGACGATCCCCTCCTTCGAGGCCGCGTGCGCGAGCATCGGGTCGCCCGAGACGTCGCCGACGGCGTGAATGTGCTCGACCGCGCTCCGCGTGCGGTCGTCCGTCTCGATGAACCCGCGGTCGTCCGTCTCGATCCCGGCGTTCTCCGGGTCGAGCCCGTCCGTGACCGGCTGGCGGCCGACGGCGACGAGGATCTTGTCGACGCCGTACGTCGACTCCTCGCCCTCCTCGGTCTCTGTCCGCAGGAGATAGCCGCCGTCGGCGGCCTCCGACCACTCGCTCGCGCCCTCGCCGAAGTGGAACTCGACGCCGAGCTCCTCGGCCCGCTTGCGGACGATCCGCTTCACGTCGTCCTCGTACGGGTCGAGGATGTCGTCGAGCATCTCGACGACGGTCACGTCGGCGCCGAGCTTCGCGTAGGTCGTCGCCAGCTCCATGCCGATGTAGCCGCCGCCGACGATCCCGAGCCGGTCGGGGACGGAGTCGGCGTCGAGCGCGTCCGCCGAGGTCCAGACGTGGTCCTCGGCGAACTCGAATTCGGGAATCTGGATCGGTCGCGACCCGGTGGCGACGATCGCGTGTTCGAACTCGATCGACTCGGATCCCTGCCCCTCGCCGCCGTGAGCGACGCGCGCGGTGTGCTCGTCGACGAACGAGGCGGTTCCCGGCACGAGGTTGACGCCGTTCGCCTTACACAGCTTCTCGACGCCGCCGGTCAGCCGGTCGACCACGCCGTCCTTCCACTCGACCATCTGTCCCATGTCGACGGCGGGGTCCGCGTGGACGCCCATGAACTCCGCGTTACCGGCCTCGTGGGCGAGCCCGCTCCCCGTGATCAGCGCCTTCGAGGGGATACAGCCGCGGTTCAAGCAGGCGCCGCCGTAGGCGTCCCGCTCGACCAAGGTGGTGTCGAGCCCCTCCTGTGCGGCGCGGATGGCGGCGACGTAGCCGCCCGGTCCGCCGCCGATCACCAGTACCTCCGTTCCGGTTGCGATGTCTCCGACGACCATTATTGAGTCAACAGTAGCAGCGGGTGTTCAAGGTGTTCCATTACGGTGTTCGCGAACTCGGCCGCCACCGCGCCGTCGACGACGCGGTGGTCGATCGACAGCGACAGGGGGAGCGTCGGCGCCGGGACGACCTCGCCGTCGCGGACGACCGGTCGCTCCTCGAGGGCGCCGAGCCCGAGGATCGCCGTCTCGGGATAGTTGATGATCGGCGTGGCGTACTCCCCGCCGATGGCGCCGAAGTTGGTGACGCTGAACGTACTGCCCTTCATCTCCGCGGGCTTGAGTTTGCGCTCGCGGGCGCGCGACGCGAGATCGCGCACCTCCGCGGCCAGCTCGAACAGCCCCTTCTGATCGACGTCCTCGACGACGGGGACCATCAGCCCGGCGTCGGTCGCGACCGCGATCCCGAGGTTGTACTCCTTTTTCAGGACGATCTCCTCGTCGTCCTCGCGCAGCTCGCTGTTGAGGTACGGGTACTCCTTGAGCCCCGCGACGATCGCTTTCATGACGAACGGCATGTAGGTGAGTTTCACACCCGCCGCCTCCGCCTTCGGCTTCAGCTCCTCGCGCGCCGCCACGAGGGCGTCGACTTCGACGGTGTCGTGGTGACTGACGTGGGGGGCGGTGTACTTCGACCGCTCCATCTGCTTCCCGATGGTGCGACGCACCCCGCGGTAGGGGACGGTCTCGTCGCCCGATCCCGACGCGCTCGCCTCGGACGTACCGTCGCCGGCGGCGGTCGACACGGACGCCGCGTCGGCGTCGACCGGCTCGGGTTCTGGCGTCGGTTCGGCCGTCGCCGATTCCAACGCGTCCGCGTACGCCTGTACGGCCTCGCCCGTGACGAACGCCTCGCCGTCGCGGGTCTCCTCGGTCGGCACGTCGTCGATGTCGACGTCGAGGTCGCGGGCGAGCTTCCGTGTCGCCGGCGTCGCGAGCGTCGTGTCGCGGCCAGCCGGCTCGGGACCCCCGGCGGCGGTCGACGGCGATTCGGCCGACCCGTCCGCGCCGCGCTTGCGCACGGCGGACGTCCGGTCGCCGGAGCCGACGTCGGTCGGGGTCGGCGCGGGCCGCGGTTCGGGGGCGTCGTCGCCGGTGCTCGCGGCGCCGCCAGCGTCGGCGTCTCCGGTATCACCCTCCGCGTGCGCCCGCACGTCCGCCTCGCTGACGCGGCCGCCGGGACCGCTCCCGTCGACGGCCGCGACCTCGACGCCGAGCTCGCGGGCGAGCCGGCGGGCGGACGGCGGGGCGAACGTCCGGCCCGCGGGCGTGTCCGGCTCGACGGCAGACTCCGTCTCGGCCGGTTGAGACTCGTCCGCGTCGGCGCTCGATTCAGCCGCGCTCCCCTCGTCGCTCGCTTCCCCGGCGGCGGGCGCATCGTCCTCGCCGCTCGCCTCCCCGGCGTCGTCCTCGTCGACGCGGAACGAGATGATCACGTCGCCGACGGGGACGACGTCCCCCTCCTCGACGAACAGCTCCTCGACGGTCCCGTCGTAGCGCGACGGGACCTCGACGAGCGCCTTGTCGGTCTCGACCTCCGCGACCGGCTGGTCCTCCTCGACGCGGTCGCCGGGCGCGACGAGCCACGAGACCAGTTCGCCCTCCGCGACGCCCTCGCCGACGTCGGGCAGCCTGAACTCCTCGACGGTCATGCGTCGACCTCCTCGACGGTCATGTGATGAGTCTCCTCGGGGGGCATGTTAAAACTCGACCGCCTCCAGGATTCCCTCTTCGATGCGCGCCGCAGTGGGGAGGTAGTAATCCTCCAACGCGTACAGCGGGTACGGAACGTCGAAGCCGGTGACGCGCGTCACGGGCGCCTCCTGGTACAACAGCGCCTCCTCCTGGATGATCGCCGTGATCTCACCGGCGAGCCCGCCCGTCTTGGGCGCCTCGTGGACGACGACCGCGCGGCCGGTGCGCTCGAAGGCGTCGACGATGGCCTCGCGGTCCAGCGGAGAGACGGTGCGGAGGTCGACGACCTCGCACTCGACCCCCTCCTCGGCGAGGCTCTCGGCGGCCTCCAGCGTCGGGCGCGTCATGGCGCCGTACGTGAACACCGCCACGTCGCCGCCCTCGCGGCGGGTCGCCGCCTCGCCGATCGGGACCGTGTACGGCTCCTGGGGGACCTCCTCGCGGAACGCGCGGTAGATGAGCTTCGGTTCGAGGAAGATCACCGGGTCGGGGTCGCGGATCGACGACGCGAGCAGGCCCTTCGCGTCGTGCGGCGTCGAGGGGATGACGACCTTCAGCCCCGCCTCGTGCGCGTAGAACGCCTCCTTCGACTCGGAGTGGTGCTCCGGCGCGCGGATCCCCCCGCCGTAGGGCGCGCGTAGCGTCATCGGGAGGGAGAACCGGCTTCGGCTCCGAGCGCGGAACCGAGCCATGTGGGAGACGATCTGGTCGAAGCCGGGGTACATGAACCCGGAAAACTGGATCTCCGGGACCGGGCGGAGCCCCATCGCGGCCATGCCGACCGCGCAGCCGACGATGCCCGACTCCGCGAGCGGGGTGTCGACGACCCGGTCACCGCCGAACTCGTCGAACAGCCCCTCGGTCGCCCGGAAGACGCCGCCGTTCTTCCCGACGTCCTGGCCTAACACGAGGACGTCGTCGTCCTCGCGCATCTCGCTGTACAACCCGTCACGTACCGCCTGTACGACGGTGAGATTCTGTGTGTCGCTCATTTACTCCTCCAGGAACGCCTCGTCGCCGTGCGCCTCGCGGAAGGCGGTGAACGCCTCGTACTGTCGCTCCAGTTCAGGCGGGATATCCGCGTACGCGTGCTCGAACAGCTCGCTCGGGTCGGGTCGCGCCGCCGACTCCGCCGCGTCGATCGCGTCGGCGACGCGCTCCTCGACCGCGGTCCCGATCTCCGCGACGCGCTCGTCGTCGAGAACGCCCTCCGAGCGGAGGTACGTCTCCAGCCGCGGGATCGGGTCTTTCGCCTTCCAGCGCTCGACCTCGTCGTCGTCGCGGTAGACGGTGGGGTCGTCGGCGGTGGTGTGCGCGCCGAACCGGTACTGGATCGCCTCGATCAGCGTCGGCCGCGGCCGGTCGGTGTCCGCGTCGCGCGCCTTCTCCACGGCGGCGCTCGTGACGCTGTACACCGCGAGGGGGTCCATCCCGTCGACCTGTACCCCGTCGATCCCGTACGCCTCGGCCTTCTGCGCCAGCGTCGCGCTCCGGGTCTGTCGCTCGCGGGGCACGGAGATCGCCCACTGGTTGTTGTTACAGAAGAAGACCGTGGGCGTGTCGAACACGCCGGCGAAGTTGACCCCCTCGTGGAAGTCGCCCTCGCTGGTCGCGCCGTCGCCGAAGTAACAGAGGAAGGCCTCGTCGGTCCCGCGGAGCTTCGCGGCCCACGACGCGCCGGTGGCGTGGGGGACCTGCGAGGCGATGGGGACGGCGACCGGGAAGACGTTGACGTCCTCGGGCGCCTTGTTGCCGGCCTCGTGGCCCATCCAGTAGAGGAGGGTCTGCTTCAGCGGGAGCCCGCGAACCAGGGCCGCCCCGTGCTCGCGGTACGAGGGGACCATCCAGTCGTCCTCCGCGAGCGCCATCGCGGAGCCGATCTGGGCGCCCTCCTGTCCCGACAGCGGCGGGTACGTCCCCATCCGCCCCTGTCGCTGGAGGCTCACCGCCCGGCCGTCGAAGTGTCGCGCGAGCCGCATGTTCCGGTACATATCGACGAGCTCCTCGTCGTCGAGGTCGGGGACGTCGCCGACGACCTCACCGTCCTCGTCGAGCACGCGCATCGGATCGTCGTACGCTCTGTCGAACACGGTCACGGTCGGACCCACCTGTTCATGTGCGAACCGTTCGCCGCCCGGGTAATATCGTTTTCGTAAATAGTTTATTATAATAAGAAATCGTCGGGCGTGCTGAGAAACTGTCCATCAGATTCCCGGAGAATCGGACATTTTGAACAACTCGCGCCGAGTCCGGCAATATTTTCGTCAACTCGGCGGTTTCCGCGAACAGTAACGGACAAACGGGAAGGTTTCCCGAGGAATCGACAACCGCGGGGGAGACGGAGCCGCAGTTCGAGCGGTCGGGCGAGCCAGTGGAGGCGAGAAAGCGGAGACGAGCGAGAAAGCGGAGACAACCGTCCAAACGTGCGGGCACGTCGCGACCGCGACCGTCCGCTCGGGCGCCGGTCACCCGAGCCTGAACGAGGGCTCGTCGCGCTCGCCGCGGTCGGCGTGCTCACCGCGGTCGGCGCGGTCGTCGAGGTCCTCGAGGTAGATCACGTCCTCGTCGTCGTCCAGCTGTTCGCGGAGGTGGTTGACGTACCGCTTGTACTCGTCCAGCTGCTCGCGGAGGTGGTCGGCCTCCAGCTCCAGCCGCTCGTGCTCCCGGACGAAGCTCTTGGGGACCTCGACGCGCGGCGGGAACGACTCGCCGGCCTCGCTCATGCTCTCGAGCTCCGCCTCCGGGACGGCGCGGACCTGTCCGTCGTGGGCAACGAGCGTGTCCACGTAGTCCCGGAACACCGCCGACAGCGAGATGTCCCGCTCCTCGGCGATGTCGCGGAGCGCCTCGAACGCGTCCTCGTTGACGCGGAACGAGATCGTCTTGTTCTTGTTGCCCATTACCGGACCACTCGTCGTGCGAGCCACTTAAGCGTTTGTCAGACGGTGGCAGGGAAAGGGAGAATACCGAATGGTTCGGGCGTGAGACGCCCGATCTCTGCACGGAGCGGGTCGACTTCGCCGCCGGTTACGGCTCCGGCGTCCCGGCCGGGTCCGTCGCGTCGGCGTCGCCGTCGGCGGAGTCCTCGTCCGCGGCGTCGCCGGCGAGCTCGTCGCCGGCGCCGTCGTCGAGGTCCTCGAGCGCCGACAGCGCGGCGGCCTTGTACGTCTCGGGGTCCAGATCGTACTCCTCGCGGGCCATCCGAGCGTACTCGTTGCCCTCGTCGTCGAACGCGGCGACGCGCTCGACGGTGCGGCGGGCCGTCTCCGCGACCCAGCGGTCGCGGGTGGCGGCGTCGACCTCGGTGATCGACTCGGGGCGGACGGAGACCCGGACGGTGCCGTCGTCGGTCTCGTACGTCCGGGGCTTCCCCACGACTGCGACGTAGGCGGGCGGCTCCAGGTCGCGGAGCTTGGATGCGGCCTCGGGCTGGTACTGGCCGGCGTACACGAAGAACGTGCCCGTCGGGTCGACGATGCGGCCGCGCCAGTACTCGGCGTCCTCGCCGACGTCCTCCTTCTCGGTGAGGGTGCCGACGAAGAACACGCGGTTCGCGGACTCGCCCGTCGGCAGCAGCGCGTAGACGGGGGCGCGCTCGTCGTCGGACTCGGTGAACGTGTAGCCGGCGTCGTTGAACTCGCTCGCGAACACGCGCCGGGCGACCTCTCTGGTGGGTGTTGACTGGCTCATGTTAGATCGACCTCGCTTCGATCAGCGCGCTCTCGACGTCGACTGTTCCGGGGTCTTCCAGCTCGTCGACCAGGACGTACCGGCCGAAGGTCGGGCCGGTGACGCGGTAGTACCGCCCGAGCACGTCGTCGGCCATCTCCTCGGCGACGACGGTGGTGTCGAGCGCGTCCATCGCCATCTCCTTGGCCTCCTCCAAGCCCATGCCGGTGAGCTCCTCGGTGGCCTCGCGGTCGAAGATGACCTCGGTGACGGTCTCGCCGTCGTCGAGGACGCCCTTGATCCGGAGGTCGAACTCGCCCTCGACCTGGCCGTGCTCGGAGCACCGGCCGTTCTGGAGGACGCGCGTGCAGTCCTCCTCGGGGCAGCGCTTGATGAGTCCGGAGCCGGACTGGATGTCGACCAGCGCGCCCTCGACGGTGTCGGCGTTGTCGCCGACCTCGATCTCCTCGTCGATCTCGGTGATTCCGGTGGTCCGGTTGAGCTTCACCGAGTAGTTACCCTCGTACTCGTCGGTGACGACGTTCGAGAGCTCGTACGCCTGACCCTCCTCCAGCTTCGGGAGGTCGGACGTCTCGAAGGCGACGAACTTGATCGTGCCGGACTCGTCGCCGACGAGCCCGACCTGTGAGATCGAGTCGCTGCGGGGCTCCCAGAGGTCGACCAGCTTCACGCGCAGGTCGACCCACTGTTCGTCTTCGTCGATCTCGTTGACGAGGACGGACTCGCTGCCGCCGCGGCCGAGCTCGTCGCGCTCCATCCCGGCGTCTTCGAGGTAGCTGTTGGTGACGCTCCGGCGCGCCTCGTCGACGGGGACGCGGTACTCGTTGACGAGGTTTTCCAACCGCTCCTCGACCTCGTCGGCGTCCACGTTCAGGTGGTCCGAGAACTGTTCCGCTATCGCTTCCGCTTCCTGTCGCAGTTCGCTCATGGGGTGTCTCCGCCTCCGGTCGTGTTTCAATGGGAGGCGTACGACGGTTGGTGCCTCACGGTATTAAAAATCCCGCAACCGCAGTGAAAGTGGTCGTTTTCGACGCGTTGACGGACCTCTTCCGGCGGTTTCGAGGCATGACGGCCGGCCGCGTCAGACGTTCGTCAGCCGTACGCGGGCGCCGTTTCAAGTGGAACCGTACCACGGGGTCGACCGGCACAATCGACGGGAGAGCCTCGGGATCGGGTCGTCATCGTCGGCGGTGCGAACGCCGGAAGCCGCGACGCGCCCGGCGACGGAGCCACATCCGAAGCGCCCGCCAACGGACCTATATCCGACGCGCCGAAACGGGCGGTATGGACGACCGACTCGAACGCGTCATCCGCCGAAAGCTCCGCGAGGCGGGCAAGCAGTTCGAGGAGGCGAAACGGGCGTACACCGAGGGGAAGGGCGATCCCGACGGCGACGCCGCGGGGGCGGAGCGGTACGACCTCCCGACCGACGGGGACGGCCGCGCCCGGATCGTCTGTCGCCGGCACGCGGAGCGACGCGCGGTCTCCGTCGACGCGGAGGGGCGCCCCTCGTGTTTCGACCCCGGTCACCCCGACTGCGAGGGCTGCGCGGAGGACGTCCGGGACGGGTTCGTCGAGACCTGGTGACGTCCGGAATTCGGTCGATACACCCGCGCAGCGAGGGTGCGCGCTGATCACCCGAAGGCGTTTTTATACGGGCCTCCTCAGGAGGGCCATGAAGCGGACGACGGTCGTCGTCGGTCTCCTCGTCGTCGTCGCGGTCGGCCTCGCGTTGTCTGGCGTCTTCGACGGGTCGCCACCGGAGGAACCCACGTCGACGGTCCCCGAGGAGTCGCTCATCGCGGTTGAGGGCGACTACCGGCTGTGGCCGTACACGAGCCGAAGCACGTCCGTCCGGGGGCGGACGCTCGCGATCAACGTCGTGTTCCACGCCGACGCGGAGACGACCCGCGCGGCGATCGAAGGCGGGGCGGAGACCGACTGGCAGGAGACCAACGAGACGGAGGCGGAGACGACCGCCGACGCGGAGCAGGTGCGGGCGTTCGTCGAGCGCGACTGGGCCGACGCCCGCAGCTCGACGCGGTACGGCTACGTCCAAGGGCCCGCGGGCGGAGTCTGGCTGACGGAGACGTTCGAGCTCCACGACGGGACGTACCTCGGCGTGCGCGACCACGTTCGGGCGTACGAGTCCCCCGACGGGGCGTACACCGCGATACAGGCCCACGAAGAGTACTACGACTGGTTCCGGCTGCGCCACACGGTGCCCGGGATCGACGACGCGGCGGTCCGGCTGGAAGACGAATTCATCCACGGCGAGGTCGACGCCGAGGTCCGCCGCGAGTACCGCGGCGTCGAGGGCGGGTGGAGCGACGGGTGGATCTCGGTGATCGAGCTGGCGTCGCTCGCGACCGTCGCGGGCGCGCTGCTCCGACGTCGGACCCGGGCGGCCGCCGTCGACCTCGCGCGCCGCGTCCGACGGGAGGCGACGAGACACGCCGACGCCGCGGTGCTCGGAGCCGCGCTCGCCGCCGTCGTCGTAGGTGTGCGAGTCGCCGGGGTGAGCTTGGAGGTCGCGTATCCGACCCTCCCGCCGAAGGCGATAGCCGGGCCGCTGTACCTCGCTCTCGTCGTCGGGATTCCGGGACTCGTCCTTGCGCGGGCGCAGGACTGCGACCCGGCGGCAGCCGGTCTCGCCGTTACCCTCGGGCTCGGAGCGGGGTTCGTCCTCGACTTCGCCGCGCTCGGCGTCGCGGTCCCGCCCGACCTCCTCGTCCACCGGATCGCGCTGCTCGCGGCGATCGGGGTGGTCGCCGTCGGCCGCGCGACAGCCGACCGACCCGTCCTCGCCGCGGGATTCCTCGCGTGGACGGTCGGGCTGGTGCTCCCGCTCGCGGACGTGATCTGAAGCGGGAGCCCGACCGCGCCCGGCGGATCGTCCACCGGAGCGCGGTCGACGTAATCGGTCCGATCGGTGGAAATTCGACAACGAGACCACAGAAGAGATATACCCTGCAACCGAAATGCAAGGAGCGAATGAACGGAACCGTCAGCCGGCGGAAGGTGCTTGCGGGGATCGGCCTCGGGACCCTGAGCGCCGGCTGTCTCGGCCGAACCCGCAACATCGCGGGCCGCGGCCGATCGGCGCAGCTCACGCTGCAGATCGACACGGCGCCGGCCGACAAAGACCCGAACGCGATCCGGATCGCTCGACACCTCGCCGAGAATCTGAACGCGGTGGGGATCGACGCCCGTCTCAACACCTTGGGCCGGACCGACCTCTGGCGGAAGGTGCTCATAAACCAGAACTTCGACATCTACGTCGGACAGTTCCTGGAGTCGGACCCGTTCGACCCGGACGCGATGTACGGCTTCACCCACTCGCGGTTCGTCGCCGAGTCCGGCCGCCAGAACCCGTTCGGGCTCACCGACGTCAACGGCGTAGACGAGCTGCTCGAGAAGCAGCGACGCGTCGAGGGGGAAACCCGGGCCGACGCCGTGGCCGACCTGCAGCGCTCGCTGTGTGAACTGCAGCCGTTCACCGTCGTCGCGTTTCCCGATCCGCTCACGGCGGTCCGCGGGGAGCGGTTCGAAGGCTGGACGAGCGATCGACCGCTGTCAGCGGGAGCCCTGCTCGGCCTGGAACGCGCGGAAACGACCGACGACGGCGCAGCCGGAAACGACACGACCGGCGAGGACTCGGAGACCGACGACGACGCGGAGACCGACGAGTCCACGCTCCGACTCGTGACGACCGACACGCACATCACGGAGAACTGGAACCCCATCGCGGCGGAGTACCGACGAGAGGGGACGTTCACGTCGCTGCTGTACGACCAGCTCGTGCTGGTCGACCGCGGCGAGGTCGTCCCGTGGCTCTGTTCGCGCTGGGAGCGCACGGACGACGAGCACGTAACGCTCAGCCTCCGAGACGCCCGCTGGCACGACGGCGAGCCGGTGACCGCCGAAGACGTCGCGTTCACGTACCGGTTCTTCAGAGACACGTCGATGGGAGGCCAGGAGACGGCGGTGCCGACGCCGCGGTTCCGGGGGCGCAGCTCGGTGGTCAGGTCCGCGACCGTCGTCGACGACGAGACCGTGGAACTCGCCATCGACGACGTCAACGACGCCGTCTCGGTTCGGGCGCTTCAGGTACCGATCCTGCCGAAACACGTCTGGGCGGAGCGAACCGACGTGGCGACGATAGCCGGCTTCGAGTTCGACGTGGAGACGACCGAGGCGCTCGTGTCGAACAACGAGGAACCGGTCGGCAGCGGGCCGATTCGGTTCGTCGAGGCGTCGGCCGAGGAGTCGGTCGTCTTCGAGCGGAACCCCGATCACTTCCTCGTCCGGTCGACGGAGGAAAGCGAGACGACGGACGCCGACGGTCCGAGAGCGGGGATTCCGGACCGATTCCACGGGAAGCCGGCGTTCGACCGGCTGGAGCTCACGGTGTTGCCGTCGGACATCGCCGCGGTGCAGGCGGTCGGCGACGGACTCGCTGACGCGACGGTCTCGAACCTCGGGCCGGACGCGGTCCCCCGAATCGGACGAGAGGCCGACGCGCGGCTGGTGACCGGTCGCTCGGGCGGCTTCTACCACATCGGCTACAACGTCCGGCAGTCGCCGCTGTCGAACCCGCGGTTCCGAGGGGTGCTCGCGTCGCTGGTCGACAAGGACACGCTCGTCAACGACGCGTTCGACGGGTACGCGAAACCGGCGGCGTCTCCGCTCGGTGCGTCGCCGGAGTGGGTGCCCTCCGACCTCGTGTGGGAGGGCGACGGTTCGGATCCGGTCTACCCGTTCGTCGGCGACGAGGGGTCACTCGACGTCGCGGAGGCGAAGGATCGGCTCCGCGAGGCGGGGTATCGGTTCGACGAAGAGGGACAGCTCCTCTCGAGGGACCGATGAGCTGGCTGCTGTCGGTTCTCGGATCCGTCGTGTTGTGGGTCGGCGGGGGACTACTCGTCGCCGGAGCGGTGATCATCGGCCCGAGCCGGCTCCGCGGTCTGCGCGGTAACCTCGTGTCGCGCCTGTCGGATTCGAAACGGGAGCTCGTCGCGCTCGGCGTGGTACTGGTCGCGAGCGCGGTCGGTCGGAGCTCGCTGCAGACGGTCTCGGAGCTGTTCGGGCTGAAGCTGACCGGATTCATCTGGGCGCTGGAGGGGAACTTCGTCGAGTGGTTCCAACAGACGTACGCCTCGCCCGAGTTGACCGCGTACTTCTCGTGGGTGTACGTGTACGGCTACGCGTTCCTGCTCGCGTTCCCGTTCGTCGCGTACCTCGCGCTCTCGCGAACGGAGACGTTGAAGCGGCTTCTCATCGCGTACGCGCTCAACTACGCGATCGGGCTCGTCATCTACACGGTCGTGTTCGCGCACGGACCGCGAAATCTCGACGTCGGGGCGTCCCTGCTTTTCACCCACAACCCCGATTTCAGTGCGCTGACGAGCCAAGTCAACGAGGCCACGAACGTCTTCCCGTCGCTCCACACGTCGCTGTCCGTGACCGTCGCGGCCTTCGCCGTCCTGACGCGCCGCGAGTACCCGCTGTGGACGCCGATCGCCCTGTGGCTCTCGACGTCGGTGGTGATCGCGACGATGTACCTCGGTATCCACTGGCTCACCGACGTGATCGGCGGGATCGTCCTCGCGCTGGGCTGCGTCTACCTCTCGTATCGGTACGTCGACGCGGACGACGCCGAGGCGGATACCATCGGCGCGGATACCATCGGCGCGGACGACGCCGACGCGGACAGGGCGGACTCCGAGCGACGCGCGACGCCCGCCCTCTCGGACGACGAGTGAGCGGTGATCGATCCGCGACTCAGGCGCCCTCGACGAGCCGTTCGAGCTGCTCCGGCGGCACCGCACCGCGGGCGGCGTGACCGTCGAACGCGAACGTGGGCACCCCGGTGACCCCTCGCTGTCGCGCCGCCTCGAACAGGTCCGTCACGCGCTCGCGGAGGTCATCGTCGGCGAGCGCGGCGTCGACGACGTCGGCGTCGAGCCCGTCGACGTCGCTCGCGAGGTCGACGAGGACCTCGCGGTCGCCGATGTCGCGGCCCTCCTGCCACAGCGCCGCGAACACCGCGTCGTCGAAGGCGGGCCACGACTCGGGGGCGGTCTCTTTCACGTGGACGGAGACGATCTGGGCGGGCAGCGAGTCGACGTCGGTCGCGATCTCCTGGGCCATGTCGACGCCGTACCGCTCTTGGAGTCGACGGACGTTCTCGCGGGCCTGCGCGTAGTACTCGTCGCCTTTCCCGTCGTCGACCTCGTGGTCGATGCTGCCGTCGGGCTTCCGCTTCCCGGCCCGGAGGTCGAACGGGTGCCAGTCGACCGCGAGCGGTTCCTCGCGCGTCTCCTGATACTCGGCGAGCGACTGTCGCCCGAGGTAACAGAACGGGCAGACGTAATCGGAGTAGACGGTGATCGACTCGGTCGCGTCGCCGGGGTCGGCGGCGGTCGCGTCGTTTCGGCCGACACCGGTCGCGTCGTCGTCCGGATCGCGATCCACCGCGTCGTCGGAGTGAGCGTTCGTCATACCCCCGGTTCGGCGGCGAGCGGCAAAGGACGTTCGACGGCGGCGATCGCCACGACTTTGTATAACTAAGTGGTACCACTGGTGTATGACACGGCGTCGCGAGCCCGTCTCCCCGCCGGTCGCGCTGACGATCGCCGGCAGCGACGCCGGGGGCGGGGCGGGGATCCAGGCGGATCTGAAGGCGATGACCGCTCACGGCGTCTTCGGCACCGCGGTCGTGACGGCGACGACGGCACAGAACACCCGCGGCGTCGAGGACGTCCACGCGATTCCGGCGGATCACGTGGCGAGCCAGTACGACGCCGTGATCGGGGACTTCGACGTCGCCGCGGTCAAGACGGGCATGCTGGCCACGGCGTCGATCGTCGAGACGGTGGCCGGGCTGCTCGCACGCGGCTCGGCCCCGGTCGTCGTCGATCCGGTGATGGTCGCCGCGACGGGCGGCCGGCTGCTCTCGCCCGCCGCCGAGGAGGCCTACGAGGGGCTGATCGAGCGGGCGGCGCTCGTCACTCCCAACGCCGACGAGGCGGCGGTCCTGGTCGGTGAGCCGGTCGAGACGCCGGCGGACGCCGAGGCCGCCGGGCGCGAGCTCGTCGCCCGCGGCGCCGGCGCGGCCCTCGTGAAGGGCGGTCATCTCGACGGCGAGCCCGTCGTCGACACGCTCGTGATCGGCGACCCGAACGAGACCGGCGACGCTGCCAGCGCTGACGACCCGACCGTCGTCCGCTTCGAGAACCCCCGCGTGGCGACCGACGCGACGCACGGCTCCGGCTGCGCGCTGTCGAGCGCGATCGCGGCGCGGCTGGCGCGCGGCGAACCCCTGCGCGAGGCCGTCGCCGGCGCGGTCGACGACATGGGAGCCGCCATCCGTCGCGGCTACGACGTGGGCGAGGGACCGGGCGCGGTGAATCCGACGGCGTTCGACGGCGGTCGCTGAGGCGACCGGAAACGGGCCACGGCCTCGATCAGATGAACGCGAGGGGGACCATCAGCACGACGCCGAGCGCGATCCCGGCCGCGAGCACGGGCTTCCCACCGCGGGGGAGCGCCGCGCCGGTCTCGAGCGCCTCCGGGATGAACTCGGTGGCGACGAGGTAGATCATCGCGCCGGCGGCGAAGCCGAAGCCGTACGGGAGGAACTCCCGAGCGTACCGAACGAACGCGAAGGCGAGGACCGCGCCGATCGGCTGCGGGAGACTGGAGAACACCGACCACCAGACCATCTTCCACTTGGAGACGCCCATCGCCCGCAGCGGGATCGAGATGGCGGTCCCCTCGGGGACGTTGTGGATCGATATCGCGACCGTCATGAACACCGCGAGTAGCGGGACGGTGAACCCGAACAGCTCGGTCCCGCCCGCCAGCCCGAGGTCCGCGAACGACACGCCGACGGCGACGCCCTCGGGGAAGCTGTGGACGGTCAGCACGCCGAGGATCAACACGAGCTTCTTGAAGTCCGCCTCCTCGTACTCCCGCGGGTCGACGTCGGCGTCGAGCAGCACGTCGTGGGCGACGACGACCAGGACGACGCCCGCGGCCAGACCGATCCCGATCTCGACCGGCGTCCCTTCCGCGAGCCCCTCCCGAACGAGCCCGAACAGCGACGCGGAGAGCATGATTCCCGAGGAGAACCCCCACAGCGCCACGTTCCCCCGGTCGCTGATCGAGTCGAAAAAGAAGAACGGCAGCGCGCCGATCCCGGTCGCGAGGGCCGTGATGAAGCCCGCGACGAAGACGAACGCGAACGCGTCGAGTGCGACCATACGTTCGGCGATTCGACGAGTGTCCACTTAATAGTCGTGAATGAATCACACAAAACCGCGGGCGACGCCGACGAGCAGCGCCGTGACGAACAGCGCCAGCATCACCAGAAGCGCGGTGAGTTTCAGGCCGAGGCTGCGCCGCGGTCGGCCGGTGACCGTCTCGCGGCCGGCGCGACGGCTACAGCCCCGCGGTCGGACGGGAACGGCCACGATCACGGCGTCCCGGTGTCCCCGGGCTGCCCGTCGTCGGTGTCGTGCGGATCATCATCCTCGCCCGTGCCGCCGTCTGCGTCGGTCGGCTCCGGCTCGTCGCTCTCATCGTCGGCGGGATCCGTCGTCGATTCCGGCGCGTCGTCGGTCGACTCCGGTTCGGTGGTATCCCCGTCGTCCGACTTCGGTTCGGTGGTGTTCCCGTCGTCTGACTCCGGTTCGGTGGTGGTCTCACCCGCGCCGTCCGAGCCGCTGTCCTCGACCGACTCGTTCCCGATCGGATCGTCTTCGACCGACTCGTTCCCGGCTGGCGCGGCGTCTGCGGTCTCGTTTTCGACCGATGCGGTGTCGTTCCCGACGGACGCGTTACCCGGGGCGTCAGTCGTCGCGGCGATCGTCGGGCCACCGGGTTGCGCCAGCGCGCCGGCGGACGCGGGCTCGATCGAGTCGAAGTCACCGTCCGTCTCGAACACGCCGTTCACGGTGGCGGTGGCGCTGAACAGCGCGAGGGAGTAGCCGCCGCCGAAGGCGACGCTCCACACCACCAGCACGGCGACGACGACCGCGACCGCGGAGCGGCTCGCGGGCATCAGTCCACCTCTCCGGCGCCGTCGGTGAGCGGAACCGGATCGTCGCGGCCGCCGGAGCTATCGCCGCCGTCGTCTCCGTCGCCGGCGACGGGCGACGAGTCGGACCGATCGACCGCGTCGCTCTCGGTGAGCCACAGCGCGACCGCGCCGAGCAGCAGCGCGACGGCCGCGATCGCCGCGGAGATCGCGAGCGCGGTCCGGAGCTGGAACGCGACGTAGACGCTGTACGGCGCGGCCGCCGCGAGCACGGCGCCGGCGCCGACCACGGCGTCGACGGAGATCCCGACGGGTTCCGAGTCGGCCGCGGGGGTCGCAGCGACCGCGCCGGTGTCGGTCGCGGCCGCGACGCCCGGGTCGGCCTCAGTGGGATCCCGACCGCGCTCACGGACGACCGTCCAGAGCTCGGAGGCCACCAGCAGGCCGAAGGGGACGACGACGAGCAGCGCGAACCCGACCGGCGAGTCGGCGAACTGGATCGCGTACCCGAGGTACGGGATCGTGATCGCGACGGCGCCGAGGACGTTCGCCCCCGGAACGAGGGCCGCGTCGGGCGCCCCGTTGGCGTCGCCCCGCGTCTCGAAGGCCACCCCGCCGCCGGTCGTCGTCACGCCGACGACGCGGTGGGTGACCGGGACCTCGCTGTCGCCCCGGACGAACGTGATCACGTCGCCCTCGGCGATCGCGGCGGGGTCGCGCTCGTCGACGATCACCACGTCGCCCGGCGCGATCGCGGGCGTCATGCTCGCGGTGAGCACGACGAAGCTGTATTCGGCCCCGACGACCGCGGGCACCGCGTACACCACGAAGGGCGCGACGACGGCGACTAGTAAGACGATCCCGAGTACGTTTGCGAGTGATTTGAGTGATATCGATGTGTTCATTGGTGTTCCTCCGGCGGCTCGTCGCAGGGGGCGGCTCCCGCGAAGGGGTTCGCCGCCTCGGCGACGTGCCGGCATTGCTCGGCGTACAGCCGGAACGCGAACGGCGTCCGCGAGTCCGCGAGGGAGTCGTCGGCGTCGGGCGGGAGCCGCCAGCGGAGCGCGACCGTGACGGGCTCGTCCGGGGCGAGACAGCCGTCGTCGAGCCTGAGTCCGCCGACGAACGCCCGGCGGAAGGCGGCGAACGACTGCCAGCCGCCCGACACGGCCTCGCCGGCGACGGTGAGTCGAACGTCGATCGCCTCGGCGAGCCGGTCGTCGGGGGCGGGGCAGTCCGTCGCGAGCCAGACGCGGGCGTCGTTGCCCCGGACCTCGAGGTCGAACGCCGCGGTTCCCTCGTCGGGGCGCTCGATGCCCGTCACGTCGAGCGCCACCGGACCGTCGACCGGGGTGCCGTCGATCAGGAGCTCGACGGTGCCGGTTCCCAGGTCGTTGTCTGCGAATCGCTCGTCGTCCGTCAGGTACGCGAACGTCCCGGCCCCGCTGGCCATGCCGACCGCGCCCACGCCGCCGAGGCTCGCGAGGAGCCGGCGGCGGCTCATGCCGGACGGGGAGCCGGGAATCGGCCCGTCGTCCGCGGTCATCCGGACACCCCCGCGGCGTCCGCGGCGAAGGGGTTCTCGGTGCGGTCGCACGACACCGCGTGGAACGTCACGTCGAAGTCGAGAGCGCCCCCCTGTCCGGCGTTGCCGCCGTCGGCGGGGAACCGCCAGACGAGGGTGAGACAGCGACGCTCGCCGGGGGCGAGACAGCCGTTGTCGAACAGTCCGGGGTCGAGCTCGATGCCCGCGGCGAGGTCGCCGTCGGCCGCGAGCCCGGCCATCGTGCCGGCGTAGATCGGTTCGCCGAGGTCGACGAACTCGTCGTCCGCCCCGGCGCAGCGCCCGATGCCGAGGACGCCGGTGTCGTAGCGGACGTCGACCTCGATCCGCTCCGCGAGCGCGCGGCTCGCGGCCGCGCGGCCGTCGTCGGTGTCGACGTCGATCCGCATCCAGACGCGGGCCCCTTCCGGGACCGTCTCGCCGGGGTCGTCCAGACGGAGCCCGACGCTCGTGCGTCCGGTGTCTCCCGGGAGGACGTTTCGCAGGTCGATCAGGCGGATCCCGTCGGCTCCGTCGGTCGGGCTCTCCGCGACCCGTTCGCCGTTGTACGTGCTCCGCCACCCGACGAGGAGCCGCGTCGGCGTGTCCGACTCCGCGTACGTGTAGTTCGTGTATTCGTCCGGGCTGGCCGTCGATCGACCGCGGCCCATACCCATGGTCGCGAAGCCGACGGCTCCGGCGCCCGCGAGTGCCTTCCGCCGCGTTAGGTGTGGTTCGTCTCTCTTCATTCGTGTCTCCGCTGTCGGCTTCGAACGGCCGCTCGTCTACGCGCTCTCGACGCTCTCTCTCGACCTATGTATGGGCGTCCTACCCCTCGCTCCGATCGCGTCTCGTCGACGGCAGCGGTACCCTGCCGAACGGTAGGGCGCGACTGCCGAGTCGGGCGGGTCGGAGTCAGGAGGGCGCCGTCACTCCGTCGCGTCCTCCGCGAAGGGATTCTCCGGGTCCGGGTTGTGGCGGCACTGCTCGGTGTAGAACGACAGGTCGAACGACACCGAGTCGCCCTGCACTTCGTTTCCGACGTCGGTCGGCAGACACCACTCGAAGCCGATGAACGACGTGTCCGACGGCCGGAAGCACACCGATCCGGGTTCCTCTTCCGGCGGCTCCTCCGGCGGCAGGACGTCGTAACAGAAGCTGACGTGGCTGACGCCGTAGCGCCGGTCCGCGGACCGGAACGGCGCCCCGAGCGACTCGCCGGAGTCCGCGGTGAGGAAGCCTCCCTCGCCGTCGGGACGGCGGCAGACGTTGGCCCCGTTTCCGCCCTTGACGATGACGGCGGTCGCCTCGAAGCCGTCGAGTTCGAAGTCGAACTCGCGGACGTCGCCGCCGTCGACGTCGGTCGCCGTGATCGTCACGTCGCCGACGGGCGTGGCGTACGTCACCGAGTCGCCGACGGCGGCCGGGAGGTCCTCGGACTCGACCTTGATCGCTCGGAACAGCCCGTAGTCGAAGCAGGTCGGATTGCCGGGGACGACCTCGCAGTCGTCGTGGGTGAACGTGATCCCGTCGAGCGCCGTCGACTCGTCCGGGTCGGGAACGGCGAAGTCGGCGTCCGGGTCGGGCACGAGGAAGACCCCCTCGTGCAGCGCGTCGAGCACCTCCCGGAGCGATCCGCCGATGATCGGCGTCTCGCCTTCCTCGAAGACGTTGTCGCCGTCGTCGTACCAGGCGCGGGCCCGGATCCGGTCGGCGAGCTCCGCGCCGCCGCTCTCCGGGTGGCCCCCGTCGCTCTCGTCGGTCAGCTCGCCGTGGAGCCAGACGTAGCCGGGGTTGTCACAGAGCGTGAGTCCGAACGTGATCTCCCCGCAGTCGCCGGGCTTCACGTCGTCGAGCTCGATGAGGCTCTCGTCGTTCGGAGCGAAATCGACCTCGTCGAACGTCGCGATCTCCTCGCAGGTGAACGAGAGGTTCTCGCCGGCCTCGGCGGCCGCCTCGGGGTCGTCGTACGCGTCGAGGTCGACGTATTCGTCGCGGTCGCCCTCGCGCTCGAACGACTGAATCCCGTCGCCGTCGCCGTCCGGATACGCGTTCACGAAGGGGCGTCCCGCCGCGCCGTAGTCCGCCGCGCGCGACGACTGCGGACCGCCGTGATACAGCTGCTGCCAGGTGACGCTTAGGTCGAGCTCGCCCGCGGCGATGGTGTTGCCCTCGAACGACTCCGCGTCGCTGAAGTAGGCCGTGGTGCCGAGACCCGCGCCCGCGGAGGCGACCCCGACGGCCCCGAGGCCGGCGAGCATCTTGCGCCGCGAGAGTCGGATCGTGGATGATGTGTTGTCGGTCATGAGTGGTCCCTCGTGGGGAACGCCCACCGACGGAGTCGAACCGTCGTCGGGGCCCGCACCGCGCGGGCCGGCGACGCACCGGCGTGGGGGAGCCGTGACGGAGAGGCGGCGGGCCGATCGCCCGCCGCTCGCGGTCGATCAGGCGGGAGTCGGCCCCGAGCCGTCGTTGTGGCGCTCCTGCTCGGTGTAGAAGCCGAGGTCGAAGCCGAGCGAGTCGCCCTGGACCTCGTTGCCGACCTCGAACGGGAGCTCCCACGCGAGCGCGACGCAGTGCATCACGCCGTCGCCGCGGAACGCGTCGCGGTTCGGGTCGTCCGCCGGGTCCGCGAGCTCGTCGTACGGCGTCGCTCGGTTCCCGTCGAGCGGGATCCCGTTGCCGTCCGCGAGCGCGGCGAGGAGGTTTCCGAGGCTGTCCTCCATGATGACTTTCTCCTGGACGGTCTGGGCCGCGAGGTTGCCGAACACCGTCGGGATGTTGAGCGGGTCGTCGACGTCGCTGAAGAACGTCGAATCGCCGCCCGATCCGCCGGCCGGACCGGCCATCGCCTGCAGCGTGCCGGCGCTGCCGTTGACGTTGATCGTGTAGACGTCGGTCGCGGGGCTCGGCGAGGCCGCCCTCGCGTCGTCCGCGGCGTCGGTCGGCGACGAGAACTGCGTGCTCCCGGTGCCGTTGAACGACTCGCCGTCCGAGAGGACGATGTTGCGCTTCTCGGCGCCCGCGCGGCCGTTCGTGTCGAGTTCATCCTGCGCGTCGTCGACGCCCTCGCCGATGTAGGTGCCCGTCGCGATGCCGTTCGCGTTCGAGAACGGGTCGGGGTCGCCGTCGCCGTCGAACGGAGTCGAGCCCGCGCCGCCGCTCACGACGTTCGCGAGCTTCTGCCGGAGGCCGGACAGCGCACCGTCGACGATCGAGAGGTCGCCGGTTAGGGGCTGTAACACGCCGGTTCGGGGCTCGGTGTCGTCACTCCCCTCGCCGTCGAAGTACGCGACGCCGACTTGCACGTCCGCGTTCTGCGACTGCAGGTAGTCGACGAACTGGCGGGTGCCGAGCTCGACGAGGTCGATCTTCGTCGTCTCGTCGTGGGTGGTCCCGTCGATATCGATCTCGTCGCCGCTGACGACGCCGCCGTACTGGTCGTACAGCATGGAGCCGGAGAAATCCAGCGTCAGCATGATGTCGACCGGTTCCGCGGGGTCGTACACGTTGTCGCAGTCCTCGTCGTACCACAGCGTCGCCCGGATGGCGTCGCCGAGGTCGCCGAGGTTCTCGGGGTCAACGAGCAGTTCGGGCTCGGTGGCGACGCCGCCCGCGTCGGTGACGTTGTCGGCCTGCATCCAGATGTAGCCGGGGTTGTCACAGAGGTGCAGCGAGAAGGTGATCTCGCCGGAGTCGCCGGGCTTCACGTCGGTGAGCTGGACCAGCGTCTCCATCTCCTCGCCCGTCACGGGATCGGTGCCGAAGTCGGCCTCCGAGAGCGGCGGGATGTTCTCGCAGGTCAGGTCCGGGATGTTCGCGCCGTTGCTGTCGTCGTCTTCGTCCGGGAAGTCGCTGTACGTGACGACCTGGCCGTCGATTTCGACCGATTGCTCCCCGTCGCCGTCGTGGTCGGGGTGCGCGCTGACGAACTGGTGACCGTCGCCGAAGTCGTACGTCTGCTGCCAGTCGACGAGCAGGTCGAGGTTCCCGGCGGTGAGCGTGTTGTCGGTGAAGCTCTCCTCGTCGCTGAAGTACGCCGTGGTGCCGAGGCCGGCGCCCGCCGAGGCGACGCCGATGGCCCCGAGGCCGGCGAGCATCTTGCGCCGCGAGAGTCCGATCGTGTCGATGTTTTGTCTGTCGGTCATGAGTGTAATTCCCCGAGGGGAAGTCCCACCGACGGAGTCGAACCGTCGTCCCGGCCCCCGTGCGGGTCCGGAGTGGGAGTGAGCGACGATGTCGCTCGCAGTGTGGTTGTACTTAGGCTGACGTGTCCACGTGGACGTACATCGCGACCAATTCACTGGTCACTGCGGGATCGTAGTCCAGCGCGACCTCCCCACTGAGGGTGAAGCCGTCTGCGAGGTCGGAGACACCGACCCAGCCACAGTACTTTTTGCCCGAATCGTCGGCCACGAGCTCAGAGAACGTCTCCACGACGGAGTTAGTCGCCAACTCGACGTTGCGGACCGTCGTCTCCGCGCTGCCGGTGTCCGCCCGAGCCGTGATCTCGATCTTGTCTTCTGGGACACCGAGATCCGCGTTGTTGTACGTCGTGGTGACGCCGTCGACCGTCCAGTCGAGCGTGCCTGCACCATCGTAGGCGAGTTCGAAGTCGACGAACTCACCGTCCGTAAGTTCGTTTTCGGCGGACGTAACGACCGACGAGCCGCCCGCGGTTCCGAGTCCGGCGAACTGCTCGACGCCGGAGTACGGCGAGCGGATCTTCGCCTGCATATCGGAGGTGCCGAAGTCGTCGATTTCCACCTTCCCCCAGCCGTCGCCGTCAACCTTCTCAACGTCTACACACGGGTTGGCCGAGCCGTCGTTGTGGCGCGACTGGACCGCGTGGAACTCGAGACCCATCGTCAGGGCGTCGGACTGGATCTCGTTGCCGACCGAGGTGGGGATCTCCCAGAACAGGCACACGCAGGGGCCGGTGATGAAGTCGCCATCGCCGTCGTCGACGAGGGTGTCGTAGGCGCCCTGCTCGCCGGGCACGAGTCCGGGGACGCCGTCGCCGTCGAGCGCCGCGCCGCCGGAGAGCGCCGCGAACACGTCGACGAGCGAGCCGGAGACTATCTCGTCGCCCTCGACGATATCCTCGCCGTCGCGCTCGCAGTAGACGAGCCGGGCGTCGATGCTGTCGCCGAGCTCGCTGAGGTCGGGGGTGTCGTCGACGTGGCTCTCTGGCTCGGTAATTCCGTTCTCGTCCTGCGTTAGATCACCGCACGCCCACACGTACGAGGGGTTGTCGACGATCCGGAAGCAGAACTCCACGTGGCCGGAGTCGCCGGGCTTGACGTCCTGTAAGTCGTAGAAGATCCCTGCGGGATCACCGTCTTGGGTCCCGGAGGCGCTGTCGGCCATGTTCTCGACCGCGCCGTCGCTGTCGTAGGAGGCCTCGTAGTCGACGAAGAGGTCGAGCTCGCCCGCGGTGATCGTGTTTCCCTCGAACGACTCCTCGTCGCTGAAGTAGGCCGTGGTACCGAGTCCCGCGCCCGCGGAGGCGACGCCGACCGCGCCGAGGCCGACCAGCATCTTGCGCCGCGAGAGTCCGATTGTGTTGTCTTCGGGGTTCATGAGTGGTTTGTGTCCGACGCGCTCCCGGTCCGGAGGCGACATCGGTTACCCCTCACTGGGCGGGATACGGACGTAGTTACGAGCAGCCACGTCACCGTCGAAGGCGAGCTTCGATTCGGTCGAGCGGGACGTTGGACCGGCGGTCCGGGGGCCCTACTCGAGGCGAAATCGGCGGCAGAGACTCCCTACCCGGGCCGAAATGCCGGTACGGACACCGTGCCGTCGCCGCGACGGAACGCGAATCGAAACGCGGTCGTAGGAGCGCCGGATCGGGGCGAGGGCTCTCGGTTTCGCCGGGGCGGCGTCGCCGTCGGCGCGGTCGGCGCGACCGATACGGGATAGGTATCTGACGCATACATATCACCCCGAACGTCGTGGGGTGACCAACAATCGACACTCCGCACCCAGCGGAGCGTCGGAGCCACACCATGAAACTCCGATCCGACGTCCTCCCGGCCGAACAGGTATACGCCATCCTCGCGAACGAGCGCCGCCGGCGCGCCCTCGAACAGCTCGGGAGCGCCGGCGGCGCGGTGACCGTCCACGAGCTGTCGACGCTGGTCGCGGGCCGCGAGACGGGCGAGAGCCCGCCGCCGAAGCGGTCCCGCGAGAGCGTGTACACCTCGCTCGTCCAGACGCACTTGCCGAAGCTCGCGGAGCTCGGCGTGATCGAGTACGACCGGGAGACGCAGACGATCGAGCTGTCGCGGCACGCGCGGGACGTCGCCCTCTACACCGAGATCGTCGCGAAAGGCGGGGTGACGTGGTCGGAGCTGTACCGCGCGCTCGGCGTCGCGTCGCTGACCGTGGTGTTGGCGGCCCTCCTCGGCGCGCCCCTCGTGTCGGCGGTCGACCCGATCCTGTGGACGAGTCTGTTCCTCGCTGGATTCGCCGCCGCGGGCGCGTACCAGCTGTGGGTCAACCGCTTCTCCGTGCTCCGGCAGCTACGCTCCCTGCGGTGAGTCGCGGCGACGGTTCTCACAGAGGCGGCGACGGCTACCCGCTCGCGAAGTATCCCGAATTCCGGACGGTATAAACGATTGAGCCGGCGACCGCAGCAGCGATGAAACACCCAACGCCGTAGATAATCGCAATCGAAAAGAACGGGCCCAGACCCCGGACCAACGGCTCCGGAGCTCCGGTGTCGATCGCGGTGCGTATCGCGCTCCCGAATCCGAAAACCGTGGCGAACACGAGAGCGGTAAGTACACCGGCTGTTGCGCTGTCAAGTATCGACGCCGCGAGATCCGCGCTGCTCGCTCCAACGGTCCCACCCGCTACTGCCCCGCCGAGCGCCCACCCGTCCGGACCGATGAGAACGCCCGCGCCGATCCCCACCGCCGATCCGATCGCTGCACCCGCGATGACGGCCGTGTCAAAGTTGGGCATATAGTGAGATAGATGAGTAGTTGATAAAATGATATGTATGTTATTCGGATCGAGCGTGGAAAAAATGCGTATCAGACTCGCGCGACCGTAGATGTCTGTTTATAAATTCACGTTATAACCGTTCGCGCAGCACGATCCGGGAGCGGGGCGACGATCGCGACCGCGACGACGGCGATGCTGTTTATAAACGGTCGTCAGGCCGAGTCAGCCGCGAGCGACGGGGGTAACTCCATCTCGAACAGCCGCGCGTCGCAGGCGACGCACCGCCCCGCGACCACGTCGTAGCTCGCACAGCAGGACTCGACGACGCGCTCTTCCAGGGCCACCGAGCCCTCGCAGGCGGGACACTCTTCGACGAACAGTCGGAGCGCGCCGAGCACGCCGCTTCGCGCCGCAAGCGGGAGGTCGGTCCAGTCGTCCAGCCGGTCGGTCAGCGCGCGGTCGGCGGCGGTGTCGGCGAGGAACGCGGCGCGGGACTCCCAGTGGCCGATACGCTGGCCGTCGGCGAACGCGAACGCGGCCCCCTCGCGCCAGTCGAGCGAGAGCGACGCCTCCTCGACGCCGGTGAGCGTCGCGAGCGCCGCCACGTCGGCGGCGTCACCGGCGTCGTCGGCTTCGGTCATCGGAGCGTCGGCGTCTACGGCGTCGGCGACGCTCGCGTCGAGGCGCAGCCCGTCGAGGGCGTCGTCCCACGCGGACGCGAACCACGGGGCGAACGCGAGGTCGGTCCCGTCGGGCGTCTCGACGAGCACGGCCGCCGACAGCAGGTACGACTCCGCGTCGATTTCGACCGGCGGCGCGGGCTCGCGGCCCTTTCCGAACAGACGGAGCACGCGGTCGGGGAGGTAGCGCTTCGTGAGCTCGGGCGTCCCGGGGACGAGGTAGCCGCGCAGCCAGATCGCCGCGAACGAGGCGGCGAGGGCGACCGCGGCGAACCCGGTCCGGCCGACGGCTGCGAACGCGCCGGCGACGCCGAGCGCGAGAGCGGCGTTGACCGCGGTACAGGGGAGACAGCGGTTTTCACCGGTGTACTCCGGGCGACGAAGTCGGTCGAGCCGACCGAGACGGGTGTCGTGTGACGTCGTCATGCTCCCTGAGAGGCGCCGCTCGGTCGTATGTATGGACGCCATACCGTCTCCCGCGGCGCCGGACGCCCGCCGAGGGCTCCGGGGAAGGACCTCGGGAGCCGGACGTATCGCGAAAGTGATAATAGGAAGGAATATGCTTTCGGATGACAATCTGTGTGTCGTGACATTCTCACTGAGATAAATGTCGTCCCAACTCACCAGCCAGACGGAGACGCCGCCGAGCGAGTCTGACGGTCCTTCGCGCGACGAGATATTCACCGCGCTGAGTAATCGACGGCGGCGGAACGTGATCACGTATTTAAAACAGAACGGGGACGAGGCCCGCGTGAGAGACATCGCCGAGCAGCTGGCCGCGTGGGAGAACGACCTCGAGATCAACGAGGTCTCGTACAAACAGCGGAAGCGAGTCTACACGGCCCTCCACCAGTCGCACCTGCCGAAGCTGGCCGAAAACGGGTTCATCGCGTACGAGCCGAACCGGGGGACCGTCTCGCTGACCGAGGAGAGCCGTCAGCTCGAGGTGTACCTCGAGGTCGTCTCCGAGAACGAGATCCTCTGGAGCGAGTACTACGTCGGGCTCGCCGTCGTCTGCGGGCTGCTCGGCGGGGCCGCCGCGATCGGGACCGTCCCGTTCGCCAGCGTCTCGGGGTACGCGTACGCGATCCTCTTCGCGGCGGCGTTCGGCGTCTCCGGCCTGATCCACCGAACGGTGACGCGGCGGAACCGGGTCGGGTAGCGTCCGGTCGGTCCGACACCCGTAGGGTTTTAGCCGCCCACGGCGGGAGTACGGACATATGGCAACCGGGATCGTCGGGGAGTTTCTCGATCTCAAGGCGGAGACGGACGCGGACGTCCTCGCGATGCAGTGCGGCGACTTCTACGAGTTCTTCGCGGACGACGCGGAGCTGGTCGCCGACGAGCTCGACCTGACGGTGTCCCAGAAGTCCTCGCACGGCTCGTCGTACCCGATGGCGGGCGTCCCGCTCTCGGAGCTGACCCCCTACGTGAAGGCGCTCGTCGAGCGCGGCTACCGGGTCGCCGTCGCCGACCAGTACGAGACGGACGACGGCCACGCCCGAGAAATCACGCGGGTCGTCACGCCCGGCACCCTGCTGGAGACGGCCGACGACGACGCGCGGTACCTCGCGGCGGTCGTCCGCGAGGACGACGGCGGCGGACGGGCGGGTCCCCCGGAGGCGGGCGCCGGGAGCGACGAGGCGGGCGGCCCCTACGGGCTCGCGCTGGCGGACGTCACCACCGGACGGTTCCTCGTCACCGAGGTCGACGACGAGAGCGACCTCCGGGCGGAGCTGTACCGGTTCGACCCCGCGGAGGTGCTCCCGGGCCCCCGCGTCCGCAACGACGACCGGCTGCTCGGCGCGGTCCGCGAGGACCTGTCGGGGTCGGTCTCCGTCTTCGACGCGGAGGCGTTCGCGCCGGGCCGGGCGACCCACGCCGTGCGCGAGCAGTTCGGCCGGGAGACGGCCGACAGCGTCGGGATCGACTCCGATCTGGCGCTGCGCGCGGCCGGCGCCGTGCTCGGCTACGTCGAGGAGACGGGCGCCGGCGTGCTCGCGTCGATGACCCGGCTCACGGCGTACGGCGACGGCGACCACGTCGACGTCGACGCGACGACCCAGCGCAACCTCGAGCTCACGGAGACGATGCGCGGCGAGGGCGAGGGGTCGCTGTTCGAGACGGTCGATCACACCGTCACCGCGGCCGGCGGGCGGCTCCTCCGGGAGTGGCTCACCCGACCGCGGCGGGACCGGGCGGCGCTCGAGCGGCGGCTCGACGCGGTCGAGGCGCTGGCGTCGGCGGCGCTCGCGCGCGACCGCCTGCGCGAGACGCTGGGTGGGGCGTACGACCTCGAACGGCTCGCCGCGCGGACGACGAGCGGGAGCGCGGGCGCGCGGGAACTCCTCTCGGTGCGCGACACCCTCGCGCTGGTGCCGGCGATGGTCGACGCCGTCGAGGGCACCGCGCTCGCGGACTCGCCGGTCGCGGGGGTACTGGAGGACCTCGACCGGGAGCGCGCCCGCGCGCTCCACGGGGAGCTCGCCGACGCGCTCGCGGACGACCCGCCGAAGACGAAGACGCAGGGGGGGCTGCTCCGGACGGGGTACGACGACGAGCTCGACGAGCTGATCGCGAGCCACGAGGAGGCCGTAGAGTGGCTCGACACGCTCGCGGAGCGCGAGAAGCGGCGGCACGGGCTCAGCCACGTCACCGTCGACCGCAACAAGACGGACGGCTACTACATCCAGGTCGGCAAGTCGGTCGCCGATCAGGTGCCCGATCACTACCGCGAGATCAAGACGCTGAAGAACTCCAAGCGGTTCGTCACCGACGAGCTGGCGGAGCGCGAACGGGAGGTGCTCCGGTTGGAGGAGGCCCGCGGCGAGCTGGAGTACGAGCTGTTCGAGGGGCTGCGCGAGCGGGTCGCCGCCGACGCCGAGCTGCTCCAGGACGTCGGGCGGGTCGTCGCCGAGGTCGACGCGCTCGCGTCGCTGGCGACACACGCCGCCGGCAACGACTGGACGCGCCCCGACCTGACCGACGAGCGCCGGCTCGACGTGGAGGCCGGACGCCACCCGGTGGTCGAGCGGACGACCGACTTCGTGCCGAACGACCTCCGGCTCGACGCGGAGCGCGGCTTCCTGATCGTCACCGGGCCGAACATGAGCGGGAAGTCGACGTACATGCGACAGGCGGCGCTGATCCAGCTGCTCGCGCAGGCGGGGTCGTTCGTCCCCGCGCGGGCGGCAACGGTCGGGCTCGTCGACGGGATATACACCCGAGTCGGCGCCCTCGACGAACTCGCGCAGGGCCGCTCGACGTTCATGGTCGAGATGCAGGAGCTGTCGAACATCCTCCACTCGGCGACCGCGGACTCGCTCGTCATCCTCGACGAGGTCGGCCGCGGCACCGCCACCTACGACGGGATCTCCATCGCGTGGGCCGCGACCGAGTACCTCCACAACGAGGTGCGCGCGCGGACCCTCTTCGCCACGCACTACCACGAGCTGACGACGCTGGCGGACCACCTCCCGCGCGTGGAGAACGTCCACGTCGCCGTCGACGAGCGCGACGGCGAGGTGACGTTCCTCCGGACGGTCCGCGACGGTCCGACGAACCGGTCGTACGGGGTCCACGTCGCCGACCTCGCCGGCGTTCCGGCGCCCGTGGTCGGGCGCGCCGACGAGGTGCTCGACCGGCTCCGCGAGGAGAAGGCGATCGAGGCGAAGGGATCGAGGGGCGGCGCCGGCGCGGGTGGCGGCGCCGGAGCCGGGAACGCGGACGGTGCCGGGAACGCCGGAAGCGGCGAGGGAACGCGGCAGGTCGTCTTCGACCTCTCGTCCGGATCGTTCGCGGGCGACGGCGACGCGGGAACGGCGGACGGCGACGCGGGAACGGCGGACGCGGCCGAGACCGGGGAGAGTCGGAACGAGAGGGGAGCGGAGGCGTCGTCGGACGGCGCCGGCGGGGTCGCCGAAGGCGGCGAGACCGCCGAAAGCCCGGAGGCAGACCGGCTCGACCCCGAGACGCGCGCCGTGATCGAGGAGCTGAGCGACGTCGACGTCGCGGCGACCGCGCCGGTGGAGCTGCTCGCGCGCGTACAGGAGTGGCAGGAGCGACTCGACGAGGAGGGGGGACTCGACGAGAAGGGGCGGCTCGACGAGGAGGAGCAACTCGACGAGGGCCGCTGACGGCCGACGCGAGGGGAGCGTCTGACGTAAGAACTAATGTCCGACCGCGGCGTGTGGTGTGTATGGGCATCATGAGCAAGATCCTCGGCGGGGGCGGCAACCGCTCCGTCGACGATTACGTCGAGCTCGACCTCGACGACTTCGCCGAGGCGCACGCGGACACGGGGATGCAGGTACACATCGCGGAGATCGGCGACCAGAGCGACGTCATCCCGATCAAAGACGCCGTCTACGACGGCGATTTCGTCATCGCCGACATCACCCGCCACTCGACGTCGGACCGCACGATCGAACACATCATCGACGAGCTGCGGCAGGTCGCCCGGGAGGTCGACGGCGACATCGTCCAGAAGGGCGACGACCAGATCGTTCTCACCCCGACGGGCGTCTCTATCTCGCGGAAGAAGCTGTAGCGGGGGACCGTCGACTCCGGGTCGCCACATTTTCGCGCCGATCGACGGGAGTGACGGGCTCGTTCTCGGCGACTGACCGGTGCGTGGCCGAACCGTGTATTATATGCCCGTCTCCCGCCCACGTACGACCGAATGGACGAGCCGGTCCTGCTGACGGGCGCCGGTGGACGGGTGGGTCAGGCCATCCTCCGCGGCATCGGCGACGACTACGAGTGGCGGCTCCTCGACAGAGAGCCCCTCCCGGCAGCGAAGGTTCCGGACGGAGTCACCGGCGCCGACCGGTACGTCGCGGACATCACCGACGAGCGGGCGGTCCGGGAGGCGATGGCGGGCGTCGGCGCCGTGATCCACCTCGCCGGCGACCCGCGGAAGACCGCGCCGTGGGACTCGGTGCTCCGCAATAACATCGACGGGACGCAGGTCGTCATGCGCGCGGCCGTCGACGAAGGCGTCGAGCGGTTCGCGTTCGCCTCCTCGAACCACGCCGTCGGCGGCTACGAGACCGCCGACCGGACTCCCGACCTGTACCGCCCGGACGACGACTACCGGCTGGACGGCACCGAACTCCCTCGCCCCGGAAACCTCTACGGCGTCTCGAAGGCGACCGGCGAGGCGCTCGGACGATTCTATCACGACGAGTACGGGATGAGCGTCGTCTGCGTTCGCATCGGGAACCTCACGAAGGACCACCCGCCTCGGGAGTACGAGCGCGGGCAGGCGATGTGGCTCTCGCACCGCGACTGCGCCCACCTGTTCGACCGCTGTCTCCAGGCCGACTACGGCTACGAGATCGTCTACGGCATCTCGAACAACGACCGGCGGTACTACTCGCTCGAGCGCGCCCGCGAGGCGCTCGGCTACGCCCCCGCCGACAACTCCGCGAACTACACCTTCGAGGGCGAGCCGAAGGAGGGCGCCGCGACGAGCGCGGACGAGGACGCCGATCGCTCCGCCGCGGGGGACGCGCCCATGGAGCCGAACTTCCCCTCGGACCCCGACACGCCGACCGACGGCGCCTGACGGGAGTTTTAAAAGAGGTCGTCGACGTCGCGTCGCTTCCGCTCCGCCAGTTCCACGTGATCGGCCAGCCGCGCGGCCACCTGCGGACGGGCGTCGGGCTCGCGGAGGAACGCGAAGAGCAGCTCCGCGAACCGCGTTCGGCCGGTGCCGCGCTCCGCGCGAGCCAGCGACGCCGCCCGCTCGAACGTCGCCTCGTCGCCGTGAGCGACCGCATCGGCGAGCGCGGGGGCCGCGAGCAGCGTCGCCGCGAGGTCCAGATCGGCGAACGTCGGCGCCGCGCCGTCGACCCGGATCGCCGGCGGCCCGGTGCGCTCGATCGTCTCGGGGTCGGCCGCGAGGCGGCGACACCACTCGGTGACGGTCGCGACGTCGACGCCGCGGGCCGCGTCGCCGACCGCGTGGAGGTACCCCACGGCGTTTCCGGCGCAGCCGACCGCGCCGGACCAGTTGCCCTCGGTCGCGTGGTGGGTCGCCGCCGCCGCCGCGATCAGTCCGTGGAGCAGGCGCTCGTCGTCGCCCGCGTCGAGGGGGAGCCACGCCGCCTCCCACGGGTCGTGGGCCGCGAGGACGTGGCCCTCGTTGAACAGGGCAGCACCGGCGGCGAGGGCGGCGGAAACGGACGGGGCCTCGTCCGGATCGGCGCCGGTGGCGTCCCCGTCGCGGGAACCCGAGTCGCAGTCGGTCATGGCCGACCGTCGGCGACGGCGATATAAAAAGGCGTGACCCGCGCTCGGACGGGTGAGGGGAGGGGGAAGCGTCAGCGGGCGAGAGCGGAGGGGAGGCGTCAGCGGGCGTGAAGGGAGGGGAATCGTCCCGGGAACACCGGGTCAGCGGTCTCCGGCGGCGACCGGGTCGCCGTCGACGATCGATAGCGTCCGATCGACGGCGGTCGGATACCGCCGCTGGAGCGCCGCGCCGGCGACGCCGCCGACGAGGATCGCCAGGACGAACGCGGCCGCAAGCGGGAACGAGGCGACCGCGACGGTCAGGACGGGCAGCGCCGCGAGGACCGCCGCGGTTCGCGGCGACGGGAGGGGCGCGGCCGGGTCGGGACCCGCGTTGGGGTCGGGGTGTACGGTGCGTCTGGAAGGGGAGCGGTCTCGTGTCATTGTCGGATGGAGGCGGGTGGCGCGAGGGCCTCGCGCCGCGGCCGGTGTCGGTTCGTCAGTCGGGGACCGCGTCGCGTCCGTCGCGGTCCGGTCGTCGCCCGCGGCCGTTCATCGGTCGCGGTCGGTCGCCGTCCGCTCTCGCGGGCGGGCCGCCGACACCCCGACGACCTCGGTGAGGTCGGCGACCTCGGCGCCGGGCGCGAGCCGGACCGAGGCGTCGACCTCGACCGTCAGGTCGTTGAGTCGGGGGCGGAGGCCGACGACGTCGACGTCGAGGACATCGACGCCGTCGCGACCGTCGAGCTTCGATCGGACGCCGGCGTGGAGGTCGCCCGCGGCGTCGCGGGGGACCGCCACCCGGAGCGCGACGTCGGTCGCGCGGTGGCAGGGTGGGGCTGCCATACGGACCCGGGAGGGAGTCGATTCCTCACCCCGAGGCTCTGCCGCTTGAGCTACCGGGTCCACGGTGAGACCTCTGAAGCGTCGGGAGCCGAGAGAAGGCGGCGCTCGCCTCGACGGGCGGGGGCCGACCGTCCCCGCGTCGGGGTCACGCGGCGACGGCGTCGAGACGAGCGGCGACCGGTCCGCGGACCCGTTTCCCGACGCTCCAGAGGGGAGCGAACGTCGGAATGGATTCGCGGACGGTCATGGTGGGGCGCCCGGCGGGGACATCCGCTCGGACGTGTTCTCACTCAGAGGAGGAACCGAGTTAATAGTTGCCCGTGTGTGCGGATCAATGGCGTGATTCGTCGCGGCGATAGTATGCCCAGAAGTTATTTGACGGGAAGCGACCGTGACGACGGATCCAGCCGCCGGTTTCCCAACACACTAAGTATGCCAACGGGTATACATACGGTAGACGTGTCCAGCCTGTTGCCGGTCATCGCGGCGATTCTCGTGTCGGGGCTCGTCGTCCAGTTGGTCGCTCACCGTTTGAAAGTACCGAGCGTTATCTTCTATCTCCTCATCGGCGTCGTCCTCGGACCGGAGGTGTTGGGGCTCGTAACGCTCGAGACGTTCGGGGAGGGTCTCGAGATCATCGTCGGGATCAGCGTCGCCATCATCGTCTTCGAAGGGGCGTTCGCCCTCCAGATCGAGCGGATCCGAGGCGCGTCCACGGTGTCGCTCCGGCTGGTGACGATCAGCGCCCTCGTGATGTTCGCCGGGACGGCGGCCGCAGTTCGATTCTTCGAGGGGGCCGACTGGGAGATCGCGCTGCTGATCGGGGCCTTGCTCGTGGCGACCGGCCCCACCGTGATCACGCCGATACTCAACGTGGTCCGCGTCAGAGACCACGTCGCGACCGCGCTGGAGACCGAGGGGATCGTCAACGACGTGACGGCCGCGATCGTCGCCGTGGTGATCTTCGAGACGCTGCTGCTCGACGATCTCGGGGTTCCGGCGAGCGTCTTCGCGTTCGTCGAGCGGCTCGGCGTCGGCGTGCTCGCGGGGGTGTTCGCCACGGTGGTGATCTACTATCTGTTGAACAGCGACCTGGTCCCCGAACGCGACGTACAGGCGGGTCAGTTCCTCGTGTTGGCGGCCGCGGTAGGGGCGTTCGCGGCCGCCGAGGCCGTCGCCGCCGAAGCGGGCATCGCGGCGGCCGCGACGAGCGGGATGCTGCTCGGGAACCTCGATATCACCAACAGAGAGGAGATCGAGGAGTTCGTGGGGAACACGACGCTCGTCGTCCTCTCGTTCGTGTTCATCTCGCTGGCCGCCCTGATCGACGTCGAAGCGATACTGCAGCTCGGCCTCGGCGCGGTCGCGCTCGTGCTCGTGATCATGCTCGTGCTCCGACCCCTGGGGGCGTTGATCGCGACGGTCGGCGTCGAGCGGTTCACGTGGCCGGAACGGCTCTTCCTCGCGGGCGTGGGCCCACGCGGTATCATCCCGGCGAGCGTGGCCACGCTGTTCGCCATCGAGCTGGAACTCGCCGGGAACATGGCGCAGGGCCAGCTGCTGGTCGGAACCGTGTTCGCCGTCATCTTCGCGACGGTCGCGATCGAGGCCGGGTTCGCGCGGCAGATCGGCGAATTCCTCGGAGTGTCACCAATGCGTACGATAATCATCGGCGGCGGCCGGGTCGGTCGGGCGCTCGCCACACGACTGGAGCGGCGGGGTGAGTACGTCGTCATTATCGAGGTCGACGACGAAGAGATCGAACGAGCGCGCTCGGACGGGTTCACCGTCTACGAGGGCGACGGCAGCGACGCGGAAGACCTGCGCGGTGCGGGCATCGAGGACGCCAAGCGGCTGATCACGGTGACCGGCGACGACGACATCAACCTGCTCGCGTGCCAGCTCGCGAAAACGAAGTTCGGCATCGAGTCGGTGTACTCGCGCGTGAACGATCCCGACAACGTCGAGGCCTTCGACAGCCTCGGCGTGAAGGGGATCGACTCGTCGACGGCGACGGCGGTGGCCATCGACGACGAGATCGAGCGGCCGGCGCTCACTCACTGGATGAACGAGCTGGGCGACGGCCACGACGTCCAGGAGGTGGAGGTGACCGCGGAGAACCTCGCAGGGAAGACGATTCAGGAACTCAACGCACAGATCCCCGATGGGACGTTCGTCGCTGTCGTCAGCCACGACGGCGTGAACCACGTGCCCTCGGCGGATCGCGTGCTGGAGTACGGCGATCACGTCACCTTCATTGGCGACGCGGACGGGGTCAGACAGGCGATGAACCGGTTCCACCCGCACGACTGAGCGTCGACGTTTGCAATCGCCGACGCACGGCTCGCGACGCTCGCCGGTTGGTGTGTCCGAAAACGTCCTGACGGAGTCTCACGCGAGCGAAGCGAGCGTGAGGCACGTCAGGACCGAGCGCCGCGGCTGTCGAACGAAGTGAGGCAGCCGCAAAGTGAGCGTCCTGACGGAGATTTGAACTCCGGTCCCTGGCTCCGCAAGCCAAGAGGATAGTCCACTACCCTACCAGGACTCACTCAGTTCTACCGCGGTGGAACTTAAGACGGTTACGGTCCGTGGGCCGCGTGGCGGTCGATCGCATACGACGCGAGGCAGCCGTCTCCGTGGGATCGGCCGAGCGCGCGGACGCCCCCGTCGGGGGAGCGCAGACACTCGGCGGGGATTGCACACCTTTTGTATCGAGGAGACCCAGGGTCCGGTATGACGGAACCCCGATCTGCGGCGGCGACGCCGCGAGTTCGACCGGCGACCGCGCCCCGGAGCGGACCAGCAGCGGGTGCGCTCGCCGTCGCGAGACCCCCGCAAGGACAACGCTTATCCGCGGACTCGACAACCGAGGAGGTACGCGTATGGGAGTGATAGAGGACGTCTACGAGGATCTCGACACCGACGTCGAGTTCGAGGAGTTCGAGGCGGCCGTCGAGGACAAGGTCGAGCAGATGGGGGGGCTCGCCGACGAGGAGACGGCCGCGATGCTGATCGCCCACGAGTTGCGTGACGAGGAGGCCGACACGATCGCCGACATCGAACCGGGCATGAACGACGTGAAGTTCCTCGGGAAGGTGACCTCCATCGGCGACATCAGGACCTTCGAGCGCGACGGCGAGGACGCCGAGGAGGGGCGCGTCTGCAACGTCGACGTCGCGGACGCCTCCGGCTCGGTACGGGTCGCCCTCTGGGACGACATGGCCGCGGCGGCCGACGAGGAGCTGGAGGTCGGGCAGGTGCTCCGCGTCATGGGCCGCCCGAAGGAGGGGTACAGCGGCCTGGAGGTGAGCGCCGACAAGGTCGAACCCGACGAGGACGCCGAGGTCGACGTGCAGGTGCTCGACACCTACCGGGTCGAGGACCTCTCGCTCGGCGCTTCTGACGTCGACCTCGTCGGCCAAGTGCTCGACACCGACTCGGTCCGGACGTTCGACCGGGACGACGGCAGCGAGGGGCGCGTGGCCAACCTCACCGTCGGCGACGAGACGGGACGCGTCCGCGTCACGCTGTGGGACGACAAGGCCGACCTCGCCGACGAGTTCGAGGCCGGTGAGGTCGTCGAGGTCGGCGACGGCTACGTTCGCGAGCGCGACGGCGATCTCGAACTTCACGTCGGCGACCGCGGCACCGTCGAGCGGGTCGACGAGGACGTCGAGTACGTGCCCGAGACGACAGACATCGCCGACCTGGAGATCGGCGAGACCGTCGACATCGGCGGCGGCGTCATCGAGACGGATCCGAAGCGCACCTTCGACCGCGACGACGGTTCGGAGGGGCAGGTTCGGAACGTCCGGATCAAAGACGACACGGGCGAGATCCGGGTCGCGCTGTGGGGCGACAAGGCCGATCGAGAGATCGATCTGGCGGACCGCGTCGTCTTCACCGACGTGGAGATCCAGGACGGCTGGCAGGACGATCTGGAGGCGTCCGCGAACTGGCGCTCGACGGTCACCGTCTTCGACGAGGGGGCGGAGGCGTCGAGCGGCACCCGCGGGGCGGACGACGAGCGTGGAGACGCGGCCGACACCGGGCTCGGCGCGTTCGCCGACGACGCGAGCGGTGCCGGCGGCGAGAGCGGCGACGCGGCGACTGCGGCCGGCGACGCCGCAGCGGCCGACTCGTCCGGCGGCGGCGCGGCGACCGCGACGGCGACCGCGGAGGAGGTCGAGTTCACGGGCACCGTCGTACAGACCGGCGACCCCGTCGTGCTGGACGACGGTCAGCGAACGAAGAGCGTCGAGACCGACGCGAGCCTCCGGCTCGGCGAGGAGGTCACGGTGCGGGGCGCGGAGCGTGACGGCACGATCCACGCGGAGGACGTGTTCTAGTCGCCGCGGGCGAGTGATGACGTGGCGGGATGCGGCCTTTGGACGGAAGGGAGCGACGCGTCGAGTAGCCGCGACGCCAGCGCTCGGGGGCGGAGACGGCGGTAACGGAAAGCGTTATACGGTACACGAACGCGACTGTGTGTATGAGTGTCGAGTTGCCGTTCGCGCCGGTCGACGGGATCATCCGGCGGAACGCCGGGGAGCTCCGCGTCAGCGCCGACGCCGCCGAGGAGCTGGCCCGTCGCATCCAGACGCACGGTGCGGAGCTGGCGATCGACGCGGCGGAGCGGGCAACCGAGGACGGGCGGAAGACGCTGATGGCGGCGGATTTCGGCGTCGAACAGGTGATCACCCGCGAGGAGCTCACCCTGCCTGTCGCCCCCATCGACCGAATCGCGCGGCTCCGGATCGACGACCGATATCGGGTCGGCGTCGACGCGCGGATCGCGCTGGCCGACATCCTCGAAGACTACGCCGACAACGTGGCGAGCGCGGCCGCGACGCTCGCGCGACACGCCGACCGGCGGACCGTACAGGCCGAGGACATCGAGACGTACTTCGCACTGTTTGAGTAGATGCGGTTCGGCTACAGCGAGCGGTGTCTCGCACACGACACGGGAGAACGGCACCCGGAGAATCCGGACCGCCTGCGGGCGATCCGTCGGGGGCTCGCCAAGCGGCACGGGGTCGAGTACACCGAGGCGGACCCGGCGACCCGCGACGAGGTCGTCGCCGTCCACGACGCGGAGTACGTGGACGAGCTCGAGGCGTTCGTCGACGACGGCGGCGGGAGCTGGGACCCCGACACCGTCGCGAGCGAGGGGACGTGGGAGGCCGCGCTCACCGCCGCCGGCCTCGCGCAGTGGGCGGCTCGAGCCGCGCTCGACGGAGCCAGCGGACGGGCCACGCCGTTCGCGCTCGGTCGGCCGCCGGGACATCACGCGGTACCCGACGACGCGATGGGGTTCTGCTTCTTCAACAACGCCGCCGTCGCGGCACAGACCGTGCTCGACGAGGACGCCGCGGACCGGGTCGCGATCTTCGACTGGGACGTTCATCACGGGAACGGAACCCAAGACGTGTTCTACGACAGAGGGGACGTCCTCTACTCGTCGATTCACGAAGACGGACTCTACCCGGACACCGGCGAGTTATCGGAGATCGGCCGCGACGACGGGGAGGGGACCACGGTGAACCTCCCGCTCGCCGCCGGCGCGGGCGACGCCGACTACCGCTACGCCATCGATGAGGCGATCGGGCCCGCGATCGAGCGGTTCGACCCCGATCTCGTGATCGTCTCGGCCGGATTCGACGCTCACCGCCACGACCCGATCTCGCGGATGCGCGTCTCTTCGGAGGGGTACGCGATGATGACCGACCAGGTCCGGTCGATCGCCGACGACGTCGGCGCCGCCGACGCCTACGTGCTGGAGGGCGGTTACGGGCTCGACACCCTCGCCGAGGGCGTGTCGATGGTCCACGAGACGTACGACGGGCGGACGCCGGTCACCGACGACGAGGAGCCGGACGCGAAGACGGAGTCGCTGGTGGCGGACCTGCGGGAGCTACTCGACCTATAGGCGGAACCGATCGCGCCTGACCGGCGACATCGGGAGGAGCGCGAGTTGAACCGCAGTCGTCCCGCTCCCTGATTCAAATCCCTAGGCGAGAGTTCGTCGACTCCGGTACGGATCGCTACGCTCGCCGGTCGGCGTCGACAGAAATACGCCCGGAGCGGGATTTGAACCCGCGTCACGACCGTGACAGGGTCGTATGATGGGCCACTACACCATCCGGGCAAACAGCGACAAAAACCCCGAACGAGGGGACGCCCGGAGCGGGATTTGAACCCGCGTCACGACCGTGACAGGGTCGTATGATGGGCCACTACACCATCCGGGCTTGTCGCAGTCAGTTGTATCCCTGTCTGGCAAATAAGGCTTGTCATCGTCGGCGACGGTGGGGACCGATGACAGGGACGAACGCCGGGCACCGTCACCCATCGCGGCGGTAGTCTTTTGTGTGATACCCGCGTGAGTGTGAGTATCGCACGCCCCGACGTCGTGAGCCGCGCGCGGCGGCGGCGGTTGACAAGTCTTATGCCGCTGGCCCATATACCCATCTGTAGTATCTCGTGATAGCTTCTTTCAATAACCACCACCCATGGTAGACGTAAGCCAACACGAACTCGTCCCGGATCACGTCCTACTCACCGACGATGAGGTCGACGAGGTTCTGGCGGAGTACGACGTGAAGCGGACGAACCTGCCGAAGATCAAACGTACGGATCCCGCGCTCCCCGACGAGGCCGAGGTCGGCGACGTGGTGAAAATCGTTCGAGACTCCCGCACGACCGAGGAGGCGGTCGTGTACCGACTAGTCGTCTCATGAACAGGCAAGACCGACGCGTGGTGTCACGCGAGTATTTCTCGGACGAACGGCTCGCCGAACATCACTTCCGCTCGTTCAACAACTTCCTCGACCGCGGCATGCAGGAGGTCGTCGACGAGAAAGAGACGATCGAGACCGACATCGGCGACAAGGAGGGCCAAGAGCCCGTGTACGTCGAGCTCGGCGACGTGCGGATGGTCACCCCCCGCGTCCGCGAGGCCGACGGTTCCGAGGAACTGCTGTACCCGCAGGAGGCCCGCCTCCGGAACATCACCTACTCGGCGCCCGTCTTCATGGAGATGTCCATCGTGCGCGGCGGCGAGGACGAGCCCGAACAGGTCGTCGACACGACCGAGACGAAGGTCGGTCGGATGCCGATCATGGTCGGCTCGGACAAGTGCAACATGGCCGGCTTCTCCGACGAGGAGCTCATCGACATCGGCGAGGACCCCGTCGACCCCGGCGGCTACTTCATCGTCAACGGCTCCGAGCGCGTGCTGATGACCTCGGAGGACCTCGCGCCGAACAAGATCCTCGCTGAGTACGACTCGAAGTACGGCGACGAGATCCAGGTCGCCAAGACGTTCTCCCAGCGCCGCGGCTACCGCGCGCTGGTGCTCTGCGAGCGCAACCGCGAGGGGCTGCTCGAAGTGTCGTTCCCGTCCGTCTCGGGCTCGATCGACTTCGTGACCCTCGTCCGCGCGCTCGGACTGGAGTCGGACGAAGAGATCGTCCACCGCGTCTCGGACGACCCCGAGATCGTGAAGTTCATGCTGGAGAACTTAGAGGAGGCGGAGGTGCAGACGACCGAGGAGGCCATCGAGACCCTCGGCGAGCGCGTCGCCTCCGGCCAGGGGAAGAACTACCAGCTCAAGCGGGCGAACTACGTCATCGACCGGTACCTCCTCCCGCACCTCCACGAGGAAGGCGTCGACGAGGAGGACGTGCGTATCAACAAGGCGTATTACCTCTGCCGGATGGCCGAGGCGTGCTTCGAGCTCGCCTTAGAGCGCCGCGAGTCCGACGACAAGGACCACTACGCCAACAAGCGCCTGAAGGTCTCCGGCGACCTGATGCGCGACCTGTTCCGGACTGCCCTGAACAAGCTGGCGCGCGACGTGAAGTACCAGCTGGAGCGCGCGAACATGCGGAACCGGCAGCTCACCGTCAACACGGTCGTTCGCTCGGACGTGCTAACGGAGCGGCTCGAACACCCGATCGCGACGGGTAACTGGGTCGGCGGCCGATCGGGCGTCTCGCAGCTTGTCGACCGGACGGACTACATGGGCGTGCTCTCGCACCTGCGGCGCCTGCGCTCGCCGCTGTCGCGGTCGCAGCCGCACTTCGAGGCGCGGGACCTCCACGCGACCCAGTGGGGTCGCATCTGTCCCTCCGAGACGCCGGAGGGGCCGAACTGCGGACTCGTGAAGAACTTCGCGCAGTCGATGGAGCTGTCACAGACGGTCGAGGACGAACAGGGGCTGAAACGAGAACTGGCGTCGATGGGTGTCGAGGGGATCCCCGGAATCGAGGGCGTCGAACGACAGACGGCGGACGACTAATATGGCTCAGGCAGAACGCGAAGCGAAAGTGTACGTCAACGGGAGCCTCGTCGGGACCCACCCGGACCCCGAGGCTCTCGCCGAACAGATCCGCGAGGCGCGCCGCCGAGGCGACGTCTCCGACATGGTGAACGTCTCGGTCAGAGACCGGACCCAGGAAGTGATCGTCAACGCGGACGCGGGGCGGGCCCGCCGACCGCTGATCGTCGTCGAGAACGGCGAGCCCTTACTGGGCGACGAGGAGGTCGAGGCGCTCGAGCGCGGCGACATCGAGTTCGACGACCTCATCGACCGCGGCTACGTCGAGTTCATCGACGCCGAGGAGGAGGAGGACATCCTCGTCGCCGTCGACGAGGAGGACGTGACCGAAGACCACACGCACCTCGAGATCGACCCGCAGCTCGTGTTCGGCATCGGCGCGGGGATGATCCCGTACCCCGAGCACAACGCGAGCCCCCGGATCACGATGGGCGCGGGGATGATGAAGCAGTCGCTCGGACTTCCCTCCGCCAACTACCGGATCCGGCCGGACACCCGCCAGCACCTGCTGCACTACCCGCAGCTGGCGATGGTCAAGACGCAGACGTCCGACCAGATCAGCTTCGACAAGCGACCGGCGGCACAGAACTTCGTCGTCGCCGTGATGTCCTACGAGGGGTTCAACATCGAGGACGCGCTGGTGATGAACCAGGGCTCCGTCGATCGCGCGCTCACCCGCTCGCACTTCTTCCGGACCTACGAGGGCGAGGAGCGGCGGTACCCCGGCGGACAGGAAGACCGCTTCGAAATCCCCGACCAGGACGTGCGCGGCGCCCGCGGCGAGGACGCGTACACCCACCTCGACGAGGACGGCCTCGTCAACCCGGAGACGAAGGTGGACGAGTCCTCGGTACTCCTGGGCAAGACCAGTCCGCCGCGCTTCTTGGAGGAGCCCGACGACATGGGCGGGCTCTCACCGCAGAAGCGCCGCGAGACCAGCGTGACGATGCGCTCGGGCGAGTCCGGCGTCGTCGACACGGTGACGCTGATGGAGGGCGAGGACGGCTCCAAGCTCTCGAAGGTGAAGGTGCGCGACCAGCGCGTCCCCGAGCTGGGCGACAAGTTCGCGTCCCGGCACGGCCAGAAGGGCGTCGTGGGACACCTCGCCCCGCAGGAGGACATGCCGTTCACCGAGGAGGGGGTCGTCCCCGACCTCGTGATGAACCCGCACGCCCTCCCGTCGCGGATGACGGTCGGCCACGTGCTGGAGATGCTCGGCGGCAAGGTCGGCTCGCTGCGCGGCTCGCGGGTCGACGGCACGCCGTTCCAGGGCGAAGACGAGGAGGAGCTCCGGAGCGGCCTCGAGGAACACGGCTTCAAGTCCTCCGGGAAGGAGGTCATGTACTCCGGCGTCACCGGCGAGAAGATCGACGCGGAGATCTTCGTCGGGACGATCTTCTACCACAAGCTGTACCACATGGTGTCGAACAAGCTCCACGCCCGCTCGCGCGGGCCGGTCCAGGTGCTCACGCGCCAGCCGACCGAGGGGCGCGCCCGCGAGGGCGGGCTGCGCGTCGGGGAGATGGAGCGCGACACGATCATCGGCCACGGCGCGTCGATGGTGCTCAACGAACGGCTGCTGGAGTCCTCGGACGCCGAGACGGTCCACGTCTCCGCGGAGACGGGGCTCGTCGCCGTCGAGGACCGCGAGCAGCGCCGCGTGTACGACCCGGTCACGGGCGACGAGGACGACATCCACGAGCTCGAGGTGAGCTACGCGTTCAAGCTCCTCCTCGACGAGATGATCGCGCTCGGCATCCGACCGAAGCTCGAACTGGAGGACGCAATTTAAATGTCAATGCAAACACCGAAAGTGCTCGGCGGCATCGACTTCGGCCTCATGGACCCGGAGACGTACCGGGACATGTCGGCGACGAAGGTGATCACGGCCGACACGTACGACGACGACGGTTACCCGATCGACATGGGGCTGATGGACCCGCGGCTCGGCGTCATCGACCCCGGCCTGGAGTGTCGGACCTGCGGCTCCCACTCCGGCTCCTGTAACGGCCACTTCGGCCACATCGAGCTCGCCGCGCCAGTCATCCACGTGGGCTTCACGAAGCTCATCCGGCGGCTGCTCCGGTCGACGTGCCGCGAGTGCGGCCGGCTCGCCTTAGACGAGGCGCAGCGCGACGAGTTCCGCGAGCGCTACGAGCGCGCGAAGGAGCTCGGCGACGACGAACACGACGTGTTAAAGGCCGCCGTCCGGCAGGCGCGGAAGGCGTCGACCTGCCCGTTCTGCGGCGAGCCGCAGGCGGACATCAAACACGAGAAGCCGACCACGTACTACGAGGTCCAGGACGTGCTCTCGGGCGACTACTCCGAGCGCATCGCGGCCGCGATGCAGCCCGACGAGGAGGAGGACGACCCCGGGACGTCCCCGCAGGAGCTCGCCGAGAAGACCGACATCGCCCTCGACCGGATAAACGACATCATGGCCGGCGAGTTCCGCCCGCGCACGGAGGACCGCCGCGCCATCGAGAAGGCCCTCGACGTCGACCTCACCGAAGAGGACATGAACAAGCTGATGCCCTCGGACATCCGGGACTGGTTCGAGGACATCCCGAACGAGGACCTGGAGGTCCTCGGCATCGACGCGGAGGACTCCCGACCGGAGTGGATGATCCTGACGGTCCTCCCCGTCCCGCCGGTGACCACGCGACCCTCCATCACGCTCGACAACGGCCAGCGCTCCGAGGACGACCTCACGCACAAGCTGGTCGACATCATCCGGATCAACCAGCGGTTCATGGAGAACCGCGAGGCGGGCGCCCCGCAGCTGATCATCGAGGACCTCTGGGAGCTGCTCCAGTACCACGTCACCACGTTCGTCGACAACGAGATCAGCGGGACGCCGCCGGCGCGACACCGCTCCGGGCGTCCCCTCAAGACCCTCAGCCAGCGGCTGAAGGGGAAGGAGGGCCGCTTCCGCGGCTCGCTCTCCGGCAAGCGCGTCAACTTCTCCGCCCGGACCGTCATCTCGCCGGACCCGACCCTCTCCCTGAACGAGGTCGGCGTCCCGGACCGGGTCGCCAAGGAGATGACCCAGACGCTCAACGTCACCGAGCGCAACGTCGAGAAGGCGCGCCAGTACGTCCGTAACGGGCCGGAGGCGCACCCCGGCGCGAACTACGTCCGACGACCCGACGGGCGTCGTCTGAAGGTAACTGAGAAGAACTGCGAGGAACTCGCCGAGAAGGTCGAGGCCGACTGGGAGGTCAACCGCCACCTCGTCGACGGCGACATCGTGATCTTCAACCGGCAGCCCTCGCTGCACCGGATGTCCATCATGGCCCACGAGGTCGTGGTGATGCCGTACAAGACGTTCCGGCTCAACACCGTCGTCTGTCCGCCGTACAACGCCGACTTCGACGGCGACGAGATGAACATGCACGCGCTCCAGAACGAGGAGGCCCGCGCCGAGGCGCGCGTCCTCATGCGCGTGCAAGAGCAGATCCTCTCGCCGCGGTTCGGCGGGAACATCATCGGGGCGATCCAGGACCACATCTCCGGGACGTACCTGCTCACGCACTCGAACCCCGAGTTCACCGAGACGCAGGCGCTGGACCTGCTCCGGGCGACCCGGGTGGACGAGCTGCCCGAGGCGGACGGCGTCGACGACGACGGCCGCGAGTACTGGACCGGTCGGACCCTGTTCTCCGAGCTGCTGCCCGACGACCTCTCGCTGCATTTCTCGTCGTCGACCGGCGACGACGTCGTCATCGAGAACGGCCAGCTGATCGAGGGGACGATCGACGAGGACGCCGTCGGCGCGTTCGGCGGCGAGGTCGTCGACACCCTCACCAAGGAGTACGGCAAGACGCGCTCGCGCGTGTTCATCAACGAAATCGCGTCGCTGGCGATGCGCGCGATCATGCACTTCGGCTTCTCGATCGGGATCGACGACGAGTCGATTCCGCCGGAGGCCGAAGAGCAGGTCGACGACGCGATCGAGAGCGCGTACGAGCGCGTCCAAGAGCTGATCGCGACGTACGAGGCCGGCGAGCTGGAGTCGCTGCCGGGCCGCGGCGTCGACGAGACGCTGGAGATGAAGATCATGCAGACGCTCGGGAAGGCCCGCGACTCGGCCGGGGAGATCGCCGACCAGCACTTCGGCGACGACAACCCGGCGGTCGTGATGGCCCGGTCCGGCGCGCGTGGGTCGATGCTGAACCTCACGCAGATGGCCGGCTCCGTCGGCCAGCAGGCGGTTCGGGGCGAGCGGATCAACCGCGGCTACGAGGACCGGACGCTCTCGCACTACAAGGAGAACGACCTCTCCGCGGAGGCGCACGGCTTCGTGGAGAACTCCTACCGCGGCGGGCTCACGCCGGAGGAGTTCTTCTTCCACGCGATGGGCGGCCGCGAGGGGCTCGTCGACACGGCGGTCCGGACCTCCAAGTCCGGCTACCTGCAGCGCCGCCTCATCAACGCGCTCTCCGAGCTGGAGGCGCAGTACGACGGCACGGTCCGGGACACCTCGGGCCGGATCGTCCAGTTCGAGTTCGGCGAGGACGGCACCTCGCCGGTGAAGGTCTCCTCGGGCGAAGGCGACGGCATCGACGTCGACGACATCGTCGACCGCGTCGTCGACGCCGAGTTCGAATCCGACGACGAGAAGGAGCGGTTCCTCGGCGAGCGCACGCCCCCGACGAACCTCTCCGAGCACGCCGGTCCTGGCCTGAACAAGGCCTCGGGGGTGGAATCCGATGACTGAGTACGAGCACGTCACCGACGACATGGAGGCGGTCGTGGAGGCGACCGAGCTCCCCAGCCGCCTCAAAGACGAGGTGTACGACGCGCTCGAACGGAAGGGGGAGGAGGCCGGCGAGATCACCGTCGAGCAGGCCACCGAGGTCGCGACCGGGGTCGAGAACCGGTACATCGAGACGCGCGTGGACCCGCTCGACCCCGTCGGCACCGTCTCCGCGCAGTCGATCGGCGAACCCGGAACGCAGATGACGATGAACACGTTCCACTACGCCGGCGTCGCGGAGATCGACGTCACGCAGGGGCTTCCCCGGCTCATCGAGCTCGTGGACGCCCGGAAGACGCCGGACACGCCGATGATGACCGTCCACCTCGAGGGCGAGTACGCGACCGACCGCGAGAAGGCCCACGAGGTCGTCTGGTCGATCGAGGCGACGCGCATCCTCGCGCTCGGCGACGTGTCGACGAACGTCGCCGACATGCTGGTGCGCATCGACCTGAACGACGACACCCTCTTGGAGCGGTGGCCGACCCACACCGATCCCTCGGAGGTCGCCGAGATCATCGCCGAGACCATCGAGGACTCGCTCGGCGTCGACACCCGGCAGTCGGGTACCGTCATCGAGTTCGGTCCGGGCGAGCCCAGCTACCGCGAGCTGCTCCAGCTGGTCGAGCGGCTCCGCGACATCGTCTTCAAGGGAATCGAGGAGATCGAACGCGTCGTCATCCGGAAAGAGGAGATCGACGGCGAGGAGGAGTTCGTCCTCTACACCGAGGGGTCGGCGTTCGGCGACACCCTCGACATCGAAGGCGTCGACGCCTCGCGGACGACGTGTAACAACATCCACGAGATCTACCGCAACCTCGGCGTCGAGGCCGCCCGCGAGACGATCATCAACGAGACGAAGAACACGCTCGAAGAGCAGGGGCTCGACGACGTGAACGTCCGCCACCTGATGTTGGTGGCCGACATCATGACGAACAACGGCGAGATCGACTCGATCGGCCGCCACGGCATCTCGGGGTCGAAGGACTCCGTGCTCGCCCGCGCGGCGTTCGAGGTGACGGTCAACCACCTGCTCGACGCCGCGATCCACGGCGAGTACGACGAGCTCGACGGCGTCATCGAGAACGTCATCGCCGGCAAGCCGATCTCGCTCGGGACAGGCGACGTCGACCTCCGGATGGGGTCGCGCGTCGTGGGCGACGACTGATGTACGTCGAGCTCTCCGACGAGGCGCGGCGCTACATCGGTCGCTTCGACGAGCTGACCGGGGTCGCGCCGAAGGACTGCCTCGTGGAGGGCGACCGGCTCGTGTTCCTCGTGCCGGCCGGCGAGATGGCCGCCGCGATCGGACAGGCGGGCGAAACCGTCGAGGAGGCGGAGCGCCGGCTCGGCAAGTCGGTCGAGCTGGTGGAGGACGCGGACACCCCGGAGGCGTTCGTGGCGAGCGCGCTCGCGCCCGCGGCGGTCAACGCCGTGACGATATCCGAGCAGAACGACCGCGTCGCGTACGTCGAGGTGCCGGAGGCCGACCGCGGCGTCGCCATCGGGGCGGACGGAACCAACATCGAGACGGCCCGGACGCTGGCGAAGCGCCACCACGACATCGACGACGTCCAGCTGACGTAGGCCCGACCCGATTCGTCGGCCGCGAACCCACGCTCTTTTGTCCGCGGCCCGGTTTTTCGACCCATGAACCGCAGACGCGTTCTCGCGGGGTTCGGGGTCGGGGTCGCGGTCGGAATTGCCGGGTGTTCCGGCGACGGCGACGGCGACGGCGGGTCGGGCGGCGCGCTCGACAGTGGTCCCGACCGCCCGTTCGACGAGGCGGAGTGGCGCGACGGCGACGGGCTCGCGCTCGAGGTGCTCGCCGAGACGCACGTCGAGGCGTTCGTCGAGGCGGGGGGGTTCACGCTGTTCTCGACGGCGGAGACGAGCCACGACGGCGACGCGGAGCCGACGCCGTGGTTTCCCTCGCAGACCTACGAATCCGGGTACGACCTGGAGAACGGTCGCCAGTACGTGAAACAGGAGATGACGGAGACCGAGGAGCCGAACGTCACGGAGCTGTACGTCGCCGGCGACGAGCTGCTGTTCCGGCGGCGGGCCGACGGCGAGACGCAGTACGACCGCCAGTCGGTGGACCGCTCGGAGGCCGACCTCGAAGACGCGATGCGACAGGAGGCGATGACGGGGATCCGCGTCGGGAGCGAGACGGCGGCCGGCGAGACGGAGTACGAGGGACTGAACCGCTGGAACGCGACGAGCGACGGCGAGGGACAGGTCCGCGACGAGCCGACGGCTCGGTTCACCGCCGACGAGTTCGACGGCGACCGGAACATCCCCGAGACGGTCGAGACCGCGTCGGCGACGGCGCACGTGTACGAGTCCGGGGTCGTGCCGCGGCTCGAGCAGTCGTGGACCGGCGAACACGACGGCCAGCAGGCGACCGTCGACGTCGACATCGACTATCGGGACCCGGGGGCGGAGATCCCCGAGCCCGACTGGGCCGACGACGCTCGCGAAGCGACGAGCGAGTGAGCGAACGACGGCCGCTCGCGCCGGCTTACCGGCTCAACGGGACGGAGCGGCGGTCGTTTTGGTATTGCATGCGCCACGAGAAACACTCTCAGAACGGACGATAGGTACCGCTCGGGCGATCTGAGGCCGTTTCGTCGCGTCGAAAGACGACGCTTAAGTAGCTCCGTTCGGAAGTGGATGTACGATGGCGAACGGCAAATACGCGGCCCGTAAGCTCAAACAGGACCGGCAGAAGCGCCGCTGGTCCGACTCCGAGTACGCTCGGCGAGAGCGCGGGCTCAAGAAGAAGTCCGACCCCTTGGAGGGCGCCCCGCAGGCCCGCGGGATCGTCCTCGAGAAGGTCGGGATCGAGGCAAAGCAGCCGAACTCCGCGATCCGAAAGTGCGTCCGCGTCCAGCTCATCAAGAACGGGAAGCAGGTCACCGCGTTCTGTCCCGGTGACGGCGCCATCTCGTTCATCGACGAGCACGACGAGGTCACGATCGCCGGGATCGGTGGAGCCAAGGGTCGCGCGATGGGCGACCTCTCCGGCGTCAACTACAAAGTCGAGAAGGTCAACGGCGTCTCGATGATCGAACTGGTTCGCGGTAACGCGGAGAAGCCCGTCAGATGAGCGGGGAGGAAGCCGAGGCGGAGTCCGACGCGGACGTCGCCGCCGACGAGCCCGAGCCTGACGCGCCCGCCTCCAGCGAGGCCGCCAACGAGAACGCCAAGCTGTTCGGCGTCTGGGACGTCACCGAGATCGCCTACGAGGACCCCTCGACGAAGCGGTACATGACCGTGACGCCCATCGCCCACACGATGGGACGCCACGCGTCCAAGCAGTTCAAGAAGTCCGAGATCTCCTTAGTCGAGCGGCTGATCAACCGCCTGATGCAGACCGAGGAGAACACGGGAAAGAAGCAGCAGGCGACGCGGATCGTCCGTGACGCCTTCGACATCGTCCACGACCGGACCGAGGAGAATCCGGTGCAGGTCCTCGTGACGGCCGTCGAGAACGCCGCGCCGCGGGAAGAGACCGTCCGCCTGAAGTACGGCGGCATCTCCGTCCCCAAGGCAGTCGACGTCGCGCCCCAGCGCCGCGTCGACCAGGCGCTGCTCTTCATCTCCGACGCCGTCGCCAGCGCGACGTACAAGTCGACCACGTCCGCCGCCGAGGCGCTCGCCAACGAGCTGACCGCCGCGGCCGACTACGACGCCGACCGCTCCTACTCCATCTCGCAGAAGGAGGAGCGCGAGCGCGTCGCCGCCGCGGCCCGCTGACGCGACGGGTTCAGCCGGCCGATCGGTTTTTCTCTTTCCCTGCCTTCGAGTCGCGACTCCGTCCGAATTCGACCGACGAAATCTCCGACTCCCGTCGTCTCACGTCACTGTTCCCGGCAAACGTACAGATACGGCGACATTTACTTGTAGGTCCTCCAGAGACACGTTTGCTGTATGGCAAACACAGTTATGCGGTCCTGGCGGCGGTATCGGGAGGTGCCGATCGTGTATCGCATCGGGTTGGCGTTCGTGCTCGGCTCGGTGTTCGGGCTCGCCGTGGGCCAGCCGGCGACGGCGCTCCAACCGCTCGGCGACCTGTTCGTGAACCTACTGAGCATGCTCATCGTGCCGATCGTCGTGTTCACGCTGTTGATGGGGGCGCGGCGGCTCTCGCCGAGCAACCTCGGGAAGATCGGCGGGCAGGTGGTTGCGCTGTACGCCCTCACCTCGGCCGCGGCGGTCGGTTTCGGACTGCTGGTCGCGAACCTCATCGATCCGGGAGCGAACCTCGAACTGGGTGACGCGGAACCGCAGACCGCCGAGGCGCCCGACATCGTCGAGGTGATCCTGGGAATCGTCCCGCAGAACCCGATCGGAGCGATGGCGTCCGGGGACATCCTCCCGATCATCTTCTTCGTCATCGTGTTCGGACTCGCGCTGGCGCTCGTCGAGCAGTCCACCGACTCGTCCGACATCCGCGACGGCGTCAAGTCCTTCTACGACCTCGCGGAGGCCGGCGCCGAGGCGATGTTCAAGGTCGTCTGGGGCGTCATGGAGTACGGCGTGATCGGGGTGTTCGCGCTGATGGCGGCGGTGTTCGGCGAGGCCGGCGTCGACGCGATCGTCCCGTTCGCCCTGCTGATCGCCGCGCTGGCGATCGCCGTCGCCGCGCACATCGCGGTCGTCCACCTCGGCATCATCGTGCGGCTGCTGGCCGGACAGTCGCCGGTGGCCTTCCTCGTCGGCGGACGCGACGCGCTGATCACCGCGCTGTCGATCCGCTCGTCGAGCGGCACGCTCCCGGTGACGATGGCCAACGCGGACAACAACTTCCACATCGACGAGGGCGTCTACAGCTTCTCGCTGCCGCTCGGCGCGACGATCAACATGGACGGCACCGCCCTGTATCAGGGCGTCGCGGCCGTCTTCGCCGCGAACCTCGTCGGCGTCCAGCTGTCCCTCGCAGAGCAGCTGACGGTCGTCCTGGTCGCCGTGCTGGCGAGCGTCGGCGCCGCGGGCGTCCCGGGGACGGGGCTCATCATGCTGACGCTCGTGTTGACCCAGCTCGGACTCCCGCTCGAGGTCGTCGGGTTCGTCGCGGGGGTCGACCCGATCTTAGACCGCATGCGGACGATGACCAACATCAGCGGCGATCTGGCGGTCACCACGATCGTCGCGAAGTGGAACAACGCCGTCGACTTCACGCAGGGCGCGTGGGTCGGCGAGAGCGGTGAGCCCGGCGTCGCCGCTGGCGACGATTGAAAAAAAAAACGGAAATTCGGTGCGGAGGGGCGGCGGACCGCCCGTCCGCGAACGGTTCGGCCGTTCGTGAGCCGTCTCAGTCGTCGGCCGGCGCCGCGCCGGAGCCGTCCTCGGCGTGCTGCTGTTTGACCCACGAGAGCTTGCCGCCGGCCGCGAGGATGTCGCGCTCGCGCTCGGAGGCGTCGAGGTCCGCGGTGAACTCCCAGTCGCCGTTGACGCTCACGGTGAACTCCTCCTGTCCGGAGGAGACGCCCGCGGGCACGTCGTCGACGATCTGGAGGTCGTCGCCCTGCTCGATCTTCTCGTACGTCTCCGCGTCGATCGCCAGCGGGACGATACCGAAGTTGAACAGGTTCGCCTTGTGGATGCGGGCGAAGCTCTGCGCGAAGACGGCCTCGATCCCGAGGTACATCGGACAGAGGGCCGCGTGTTCACGCGAGGAGCCCTGTCCGTAGTTCTCGCCGGCCACGAGGACGCCGCCGTCGGCGTCGAGGGCGCGCTGCGCGAACGTGTCGTCGACGCGCGAGAGCGTGAACTCGGAGAGCTTCTCGATGTTCGAGCGGTACTTCAGGATGTCCGCCGTCGCCGGGATGATGTGGTCGGTGGTGATGTTGTCCGTCATCTTGAGGAGCGCCTCACCGCCGTCCACGTCGATCCCGTCTTTGAGCGGGACGTCGCCGATGTTCGGGCCCTTCACGAGGTCGTCGTCGATGGCCTCGTCGGGCGCGATGATGTCGTTGTCGTTGCGACCCATCCCGGGGCTGTACTTCGTTCCCATCTCCAGACCGGGCGCCTCGAGGTCGCCGAGGTCGTCCGCGAGGTCGCGCGGGTCGACGATCTCGCCGGTGATGGCCGCCGCGGTGGCGACCTCGGGCGAGCAGAGGAAGACGGAGTCGTCCTCGATGCCCGAGCGGCCCTCGAAGTTGCGGTTGAAGGTGCGCAGCGAGACGGAGTCGGAGGCGGGCACGTGACCGATGCCGATACACGCGCCACACGTCGCCTCGGAGAAGTTGACGCCGGCCGCCATCATCTCCGCGGTCCAGCCCTCGCGGGCCAGCATCTCGGACGCCTGCTTGGAGCCGGGCGCCACGATCATCTCGGTGCTCTTGGCCACTCCGCGGCCCTCAAGCATCTTCGCGCTGGGGAGGATGTCCTCGTAGGCGCCGTTGGTACAGGAGCCGATGATGACCTGCTCGACGTCGGTGCCCTCGTACTCGCTGACGGGGGCGACGTTGTCGGGCATCGACGGGGCGGCCACGAGCGGCTCGAGCCCGGAGAGGTCGACCTCGATCGTCTCCGCGTACTCCGCGTCGTCGTCGGGCTGGAGGTCGACGTACTCCTCCTCGCGGTCCTGGCGCGCGAGCCAGTCTTTCGTCTTCTCGTCGGTCGCGAAGATCGAGGAGGTGGCGCCGAGCTCGGTTCCGAGGTTCGTGATCGTGGTCCGCTCGGGGATCGAGAGGTTCTCGGCGCCGGGGCCGGTGTACTCGAAGATCTTGCCGACGCCGCCCTTGACGGTCAGCTCGCCGAGCAGGTGGAGCGCGATGTCCTTGGCGGTCGCCCACTCGGGGAGCTCCCCTTCGAGGTGGACGTTGACGACCTCGGGCATCTCGACGTAGTAGGGGCCGCCGCCCATCGCGACGGCGATGTCGAGCCCGCCCGCGCCGATCGCGAGCTGGCCGAGTCCCCCGGGGGTCGGGGTGTGCGAGTCGGACCCGAGCAGCGTCTTGCCGGGCGCGGCGAAGTTCTCCTTGTGGACCTGGTGGCAGATGCCGTTGCCGGGGCGAGAGAAATAAGCGCCAAACTTACCGGCCGCAGAGCGGAGGAAACGGTGGTCGTCGGTGTTCTTGAAGTCGAACTGGTACGTCTGGTGGTCGCAGTACTGCGCGGCGAGCTCCGTCTGGACCTCGTCGAGGTCCAGCGCCTCGAACTGGAGCCACACCATCGTTCCGGTGGTGTCCTGCGTCAGCACCTGGTCGATCTCGATGCCGATCTCCTCGCCGGGCGTCAGCTCGCCCTCGACGAGATGATCATCGAGGATCTTCTCGGTAATCGTTTGTCCCATATCATTCGCATGTCGCCGTCCCGCGAATATAAAACCCGCGAGTTTTCTGGGAGATCGACCGTGTAAGATCGGTCGAGACGGCAATTCTTGACGGATGGTCGGCGAGGTATCGTTCCCCGTGTGAGCAATAGACGTAACGAGAGTATAAGGCTCATAAAGGCCGTTATCGAGAGAACGCTCCGGATCTCGCGCCGACTGCGGGCGAGGCGACACCCACCGCGTCGGCGTGCGACACCGTTTAGTCTCGGCCGCGGATTCGGTCGGGCATGTTCGACTCGGGTGCGACGGTCGCGGCGGCGCTGGAAGCCGGCGACGCCGACCTCGACGACGCGCAGCGACAGCCGAACGGCGTCGACCTCACGGTCGGGGCCGTCTTCAAGCAGACGACGCCGGGGCGGATCGGCCGCGACGGGAAGCGGGTCGGCGAGCGCGAGCCGGTGCCGGTCGAAGACGGGGCGTACCGACTGGACCCCGGAACGTACGTCGTCCGGTACGGCGAGCCGGTTCGGATTCCGAGCGAGCGGATCGGCTTCGTGCTCCCGCGGTCGACGCTGCTTCGGAACTCCTGTACCCTCGACACCGCCGTCTGGGACGCCGGGTACGAGGGCGTCGGCGAGGGGCGCCTCGACGTGGGACACGCCATCGAGATCGAACCGGGAGCGCGCCTCGCTCAGCTGGTGCTCGCCGAAGCCGACCACGACGGGACGTACGAGGGGTCGTATCAGGCGGAGAACCTGTAGCGGGCGGCACGTCACCCCGTCGGGGAACGCGCTCTCGGGGCCGTCGCCGACGCGGCCGAGGGCGGCGGCGACCGCGCGAGGGTCGGGCGTCGCTCGTCGGTATGAAAGGAACGAACGGCACGCCCGCGCCGGGAAAAGGTGGCACGGGCGTGCCGTTCGATAGGTCCCCGCTGACGCTTCGGCCCTCCAAAGCGAAGCGTCATCCGGACCAAGCGGGGGAATGAACTTAAGCGTAGCGGGGCGGCAGCGCCGTCGGACGCGGATCCGGTCCCGTCGGTCGGAATCGCTCGACCGAGAGGGCCTACCGTCTCGCCGGGTGGTCGTCGCGGAGCCGGGACTGACCCGGGCCGAGCAGTCGCTCGCGGAGGGTGCCGTCGCCGCGAGGGGCGTCGTTCGGATCTGGAACGAGTCCGTGCTCGCGCAGCTCCGGGACGACGAGGTCGACGAAGTCCGTCAGCGAGTCGGGACGGACGACCTCCTTCACGTTGAACCCGTGGACGCCGACCTCCTCGTGCCAGTACGCCAGCTCGTCGGCGACCTCCTCGGGCGTGCCGACGATCGTCGGGGAGGTGGTGCCGAGCCCGCAGAACTCCGCCACCTCGCGGACGGTCCACTCGCGGTCCGGCTGGGCCTTGGTGAACGCGTTCATCGTCCCCTGGATCGCGTCCGTCTCGATGTGCTCGACCTTCTGGTCGGGGTCGAGCTCGGACAGGTCCATGTCGAGGAACCCCGACAGGAGCGCGAGCGTCGCCTCGACGTCGACGTGCCGCGTGTACTCCTCGTACTTCGCCTCCGCGAGCGCCTGCGTCTCGCCGACGACGGGGACGACGCCGATGAAGAACTTCAGGCTCTCCGGGTCGCGGCCGTGGTCGGCCGCGCGCGATTTCACGTCGGCGACGTACTCGCGGACGCCCTCCTCGGTCGGCTGGCTGGCGAAGACGGCCTCGGCGTTCGCGGCCGCGAACTCGCGCCCGCGGTCGGAGGAGCCGGCTTGGTAGACGACGGGGGTCCGCTGCGGCGAGGGCTCACAGCCGTGGGGACCGGGCACGGAGAAGTGCTCGCCCTCGTGGTCGATCGGCGAGACCTTCTCGGGGTCGGTGTACCGCCCGGACGCGCGGTCGACCTCGACCGCGTCGTCCTCCCACGACTCCTCCCAGAGCTTGTAGCAGACGTCGAGGAACTCGTCGGCGCGGTCGTAGCGCGTCTCCTTGTCCATCCGTTCCGAGAGCCCGAGGTTCTCTGCGGCCGACTGGAGGTAGGAGGTGACGACGTTGATCGCGATCCGGCCGTCGGTGAGGTGATCGAGCGTCGAGAACTCCCGCGCGAGCTGGTAGGGGTGGGTGTACGTCGTCGAGCGCGTGACGGCGAACCCGAGGTCGTCGGTGACCTCCGCCATCGCCGGGACGACGAGCTGCGGGTCGCTCGCGGGCGTCTGAACCGCCTTCTCGACGGCCGTGTGGCGGTCGTCGCCGTACACGTCGTAGATCCCGCGCACGTCGGCGAAGAAGACCGCGTCGAAGCCGCCGCGCTCGGCGGTCCGCGCGACCTCGGTCCAGTACTCGCGGTCCGCGTACTCCGGCGACCGGTCGCCGGGGTAGGTCCACGACCCCGGCGAGACGTGCTCGACGGAGGCCATGGTGAAGAGGTTGAGATGCAGGTGGTCGGGCATGAACGCGGATACGGGAGGCCCGGGTAATACCCCACAGAAAGGGGCGTCACTTGTCGACGTCGGGGACGGGAGAGGAGGCGATGTCGGGGACGCGGGCGGAGGCGACGTCGGGCGCCTACGGCGACGGGGTGTTCGGCGAGGAGACGTACGCGGCGAAGTCGGAGGTCGTGATGATCCCGATCGGCGTGTCGCCGTCGACGACGGGCACGTGGTGGAAGCCGTGTTCGACCATCGTCGCGGCGACGTCCGAGACGGAGTCCTGCGCGCCGGCCGTGATCGGGTCGCGCGTCATGTACCGCTCGACGGTCGTCTCCGCCTTCGGCTGGCTCTTCGCGACGATGTCGACGAAGTCAGTCGTGGTGAGAATGCCGACCAGGGCGCCGTCGTCGTCGACGACCAGCGCCGAGCTGACGTCGTTGTCGAGCAGCACGGCGGCCGCGTCCTCAACCAGTGTGTCGGGCGTTACCGTGTGGAGATTGCTCGTCATCAGCCGCGCGACGAACACGTCGTCGATATCGTCCATACCCGTGAGTCCGTCGCTCGGGGTATAAGGATTCCCACGGAACGCCGATTACAGGAACCGGGAGAGGCCCGACTGCCGGCGCGGGCCGTCGCCGTCGGGCTCGGCCACCCACGCGGTCCGGTCGTCGCGGAGCCGGTCGCGGTCGATCGACGGCGGGTCGGCGGGGTCGTACGCGGCACAACTCGCGCCGCAGTCGCGTCCCGGGTCCACCACCCGGTCGAACCGGTCGCAGTGCGGCCGCCCGTCGGCGGTCGCCGTCGCGTGCGCGCACGCCGGTAGCGACGGCCGCCACCCCTTCCCGTACGCGCGCTCGGCGATCCGGCGCCGCTTGCGGGCCAACGCGTCCGAGTCGACGAGGGCGACGTCGGTCCGGAGCGACCGCTCCTCTCGGATCTCGACGCCGGGGGCATCGGGCGTCAGCGGCGTCGGCTCCCGGACTACCTCGCGCTCGCCCGTTTCGGGATCGAACCGCCAGACGCCGACGGGGTCGGGGATCCGGTTGAGGTGCGCGCGGGTGACGTACGAGGCGGTGGCGAGGACCACCTCGTCGAACAGGCCGAGCGCGACGTCGTACCGCAGCTGGGCCGCCAGGTTGCCCGGCGTCCCGAGGTCGGGCTTGTTCTCGATCGCGATCAGCGAGCCGACCCAGTCGTCGGGGTACCGAGCGGTCGCGCGCACGACCGGACGCCCGTCGCGCCGCTCGCGTTCGAGGTAGCCGATCTCGACCGCGCGCTCGACGACCGCGGCCGCCCGGTCCGGCGGGAGGTCGAACGCCGCCGCGACGGGGACCGCCTCGCCGGGGCCGACCGCCGCCTCGATCGCGGGGTCGGGGATCCGCTCGGGCGTGATCGCCGCCCGTCGGTCGAATCCCGGGCCGGGCGCCACCACGCAGACGTCGACGATGCGGCCGCCGGGGTTCGCGACGCCGGCACCGAGCTGGCGAGCGACGACGCGGTCCGGCGATTCGAGCGCGGCACACAGCGCCAGCTCGAACCGGAACTCCATGGGGAACGCAGGGGCGCCGGCGAGTAAAGCGCGTCGGCGCGGGCGACGGCGTCTCGGGTGGGAACCACCGCGGTCGAAACCGGTATTCCCGGGCGGCGTCAACGTCGACCATGCGCCGGGTCACCCGGAACCTCCTCGTCGCCATCGCTCTGGTCATCGTCGCCCTGCTCGCGCTGGGCGCCCTGCCGAGCTACCTCGGCAGCGGCGACCCCTACTACCTGACCGCCGAGCCGATCGAGACCGAGGAGCCGGCGGTGGACGTCAACAACGCCTCCGAGCAACAGTACCCGTTCCTGACGAGCGCGCTCGCGAGCGACGACGGGCGGTCCGACCCCTACCGGACCGACACGTACGGGATCAAGGAGTGGTTTACCCACACGCCCTTCGACGAGGTGGACTCGCTGATGCGACAGATGCCCGAGGCCGCGACCGACGACGGCGTCCGCGTGCGATACGAAGGGACGGTCTACCGCGTGGAGGTGGTGCGTCCGTGACCGACGACGCGCCCGCCGCCGACCTCCGCGACCTGCCGGCCTTTTCCGACGGTCGAACCCACTCGCTGCCCGGCGAGCCGGAGTGGCCGGTGAAGGAGGTCGCCGTCGAGTACGACCCCGGCTGGTACGTGGGCGGGTACGACCGCGTCGAGCAGCCGGACGGGTCGGAGAAGAAGTACTACTGGGCGGAGCTGTCGCCTGCGACGGTCGTGATCGCGGTCGCCGACGGCGACGTGCTGTTCGTCGAGCAGTACCGCCCGACGATTCGGAACACCCAGCTGGAGCTGCCCGCGGGGATCGTGGAGCCCGGCGAGTCGTACACCGCGGCCGGGGCGCGCGAACTCGCCGAGGAAACGGGGTTCGCGCCCTCCTCGACATCGCTGCTCCAGGAGGTGTGGTGTTCGACGGGGGTGCTCCGCCACAAGCGCGGGTACGTGTTCGCCGAGGGGCTCGACCCCGTGAGCGTCGACCACGACAGCAACGAGTTCCTCGCGCCGCGCGCGGTCCCGGTCGAGGAGGCGCTGGAGATCGCCCGCGCACCGCCGACGAACGACGCGACGCTGGAGGGGCTGTTGCTCGCCGACCGGGATGGACTGCTGTAGGCGGGACGGAGGCTCCGCGAGGCCGGAAGAGCGGCCCGCCGACGGCGGGCGGGGGCTCCGAGGAGACAGGCAGGGATCCGCGCCGACGGCCGAAGGCTCCGCGGCGCCGTTGACCGGTTTCCTGCGAAGACGTATCAGGATCCGTGCGAACAGGTTCGGGTCCCCTTCTCAGAAGAGTGGAACGGGCGTGACGATTCAGGAGGCCCCGCGGCGCAGTGCCGGACGGAACCGCCACGCCGCGAGACGGTCGGGACCACGGCGCTCGCGGGCGGCGGTGCGGCCACCGTCAACTCGAATATCAACCATGAGTGTCGACGAATCACCTGTGGACGACGAGGACAGGTACAGACGCCTCCTCGATGAGACGGAGTACGACACGGAGCTCGGACTGGAGATGGCCCGTGACGCCCAGCGGGTGTCCGCCGGCGAGCTCTCCGAGGTCGAATTCTACGAGCGGTACCACGACCGGCTCGTCGAGGAGTTCGCGGCCGACGAACGCGAGGTCGACCTGCCCGACCCCGACGACGTCGAGGCGGACGACATCGAGACGGGAGGGGCCGGCTTCCTCGACCGCCTCGGCGCGGCGCTGGAGGGCGTCGACCCCGACGACGAGGAGTCGCGGCGCTCGGTGATGAAGAAGGGCGCCGCGGCCGCCGGCGCGATGGGGATCGCCGGCTGGGGCACCGCGCAGAACGCCGCGGGAGCGGGCGAGGGGGACGGCGCGACCGGCGGCGGAGACGGCGAGGGCACCCGGTGGGGGATGACGATCAACCTCAACAACTGCGACGGGTGCCTCTCCTGTATGGTCGCGTGCAGTCAAGAGCACAACCTCTCGCAGGGTGCCAACTGGATGTACGTCTTCGCCTTCGAGGACGAGGGGCAGGGCGACGAGACGAACTTCCTCCCGCGGACCTGCCAGCACTGCACCGACTCCCCCTGTACGAAGGTGTGCCCCGTGGGCGCGCGCCACACCCGCGAGGAGGACGGGCTCGTCCTCACGGACTACGACATCTGCATCGGCTGTCGGTACTGCGAGGTGTCGTGTCCGTACGGCGTCAACTACTTCCAGTGGGGCGAGCCCGACGTGCCCGAGTCGGAGATCGACGACGACCACCAGATCGACGACCGGGGCAAGTGGGTCGGCTCCCGCCCGCCGGAGGGCGTCATGGGCAAGTGCACGTTCTGCGTCGACCGACAGGACGGCCAGATGGGCGAAGAGAAGATCGGAACGACGGCCTGCGAGGAGGCCTGCACGATGGACGCCATCCACTTCGGCGACCTGAACGACCCGGAGAGCCCGCCGAACCAGCACCTCCGCGAGTACCGGGAGGGACAGGGGAACGACACCTCGGAGTTCCCCGACCGCAAGGAGCACACGGTGTCGACGTTCAAGCTGATGGAGGAGCGCGGCACCGAGCCGAACGTCCGGTTCATCGGCAACGAGCCCTCCCCGCACGCGGAGCAGGTCGAGGGCCCGGTCACGTACGAGGAGATGGGGCTCGTCGACGACCGCAAGGAGGTGCTCGACGACGGCGCGGCGGCCACGCAGGGGGGTGAGAGCGCGTGAGCGTCGACGTCACCTCCGTCGACCGCGACACGCTGGTGCGGCCGATCGAGGCGTTCTCGAAGAAGTACCTCGCCGCGCTTGCGGTGGCGCTCGGCCTGATCGGCATCTGGCTGGTCTTCTACTACCAGCAGCTCCGACACGGGCTGATCGTCACAAATCTCGCCGACTGGGGCTCCGGCGGCGGCGTGCCGTGGGGGCTGTACATCGGCGCGTTCATCTGGTGGGTCGGGATCGCGCACGGCGGGATCATTCTGTCGGCGGCGGTCCGGCTGCTCGGGATGGACACGTATCAGCCGGTCGCGCGGCTGGCGGAGCTGTTGACCATCGCGGCGCTGACCTGCGCCGGCCTGTTCATCCTCATCCACGTCGGCCGGCCGGACCGACTGGTGACGAGCGTGATCCCGGCGTGGCCGACCCGCGTCCAGTGGTCGCCGCTGATGTGGGACGTGACGGTCATCACGGCGTACTTCGTGCTGACGGCGACGTACCTCGCGTTGACGATCCGCTACGACATCCACCGGCTCCGCGACCGACTGCCGAGCCTACTCGATCCGGTGTACAGCGTGCTGATGATCGGCTACTCCGAGAGGGAGGACGAGATCGTCGAGCGAATGGTCTGGTGGATCGCGTTCGCGATCATCATCATGGCGCCGCTGCTGCTCCACGGCGGCGTGATCCCGTGGCTGTTCGCGCTGCTCCCGTCGATGGCCGGTTGGGCCGGCGGGGTCCAGGGCCCGTCGTTCCTCTCTATCGCCCTGACCTCCGCGGTCAGCGGGATCATCATCATCGCCGCGGCGTTCCGCTACGCGTACGGCTGGGAGGAGCTCATCCCCGACGCGGTGTTCCGCGGGCTCAGCCAGTGGCTCGGCTTCTTCAGCCTCATCTTCCTGTGGCTGCAGCTCCAGCAGGTGATCACGGGGATCTTCGCCGCGCCGACGACGCTTCAGCACGCGACCGAGGTGAAGATCTCGACGCCGCTGTACTGGGTCGCGATCGGACTGGTCCTCCTCGCCATGCTGTACGCGTTCGCGGCGTCGCTGCGGCCCGACCTGTTCAGCGTCCGAGCGATGGTCGCGCTCTCCGTCGGCGTGCTCGTCGGCACCCTCGCCGAGAAGGTGCTGTTCGTCGTCGAGGGACTTCAGCACGCGCACTTCTCACTGTACGACGGCGTCCCGGGCGCCTACGTGCCGTCCGCGACCGAGCTGTCGGCGCTGCTCGGGACGATCGGGATCGTCGCGCTGTTCTTCCTCGTCGTCTCGAAGGTGATCCCGGTCGTCGAGTTGCACGCGATCGAGGACGACCACGAGGAGGTGAAGCCATGACGCTCGCGCCGAACGCGCTCGCGACGGCGTCGCTCGCGCTCGCCGGGGCGCCGGTCCCGCTCGCGAGCTCCCCCGAGTACACGCTCCCGTTCGTCGGCCCGGGGACGTACCTCATCTTCGGCATCGTCCTGGCGCCGGTGTACGCGATGGTGATCGCGTGGTTCCTCGGAGACCCGAGCGACCGCTCGAAGGGGCTGCTCGGCGTGGGGTACCTCGCCGGGCTGACGACCGTCCTCTGGGGCGGCCTGTTCGTCGCCACGCTCGTCATCGGGACGCTGTTCTTCTGACGCATCGCTCGCCAACCGCCTTCCACGTCACCAAACCATGACCACCACCGAATCTGACCTGCTCGACCGACTCGCGGCCGTCGAGGACCCGCGCAACGACGACGACATCGTCTCGATGGGCCTCGTGAACGACGTCACCGTCCGCGGCGACGCCGCGGAGGTGTCGCTGGCGTTCAACGCGCCGTACGCTCCCGCCGAGATCGAGATCGGCAACGCGGTCCGCGACCGCGTCGCCGACGCCGGCCTCGAACCCGACCTGCGCGCCGAGATCGGCGCCGAACACGGCTTCGACCGCGAGGTGTTACCGGGCGTGCGCAACGTGATCGCCGTCGCCTCCGGCAAGGGGGGCGTCGGCAAGACCACCGTCGCGGCCAACCTCGCGGCCGGCCTCAAGGAGCGGGGCGCTCGCGTCGGAATCTTAGACGCCGACGTGCACGGGCCGAACGTCCCCCGGCTGCTCCCCACGGAGAACGAGCCCGGGATGCTGCCCGAGGGCGACATCGTCCCGCCGCGGTCGGACGGAGTGATGGTGATGAGCACGGACCACCTGCTGCCCGACGGTGACGACCCCGCCGTGCTCCGCGGCCCGATGGTGAACAACGTGATGATGAAGTTCATCAACGAGGTGGAGTGGGGCGAGCTGGACTACCTGATCGTCGACCTCCCGCCGGGGACGGGCGACGCGTCGCTGAACCTGCTCCAGACGCTCCCGGTCGGCGGCGTCGTCGTCGTCACGACGCCTCAGGAGATGGCGGTCGCGGACGCCCGGAAGGGCCTCCGGCTGTTCGCCGACCACGACGCGCCGGTGCTCGGCGTCGTCGAGAACATGAGCGCCTTTCAGTGCCCCGAGTGCGGCGACACCCACCGGGTGTTCGGCGAGGGCGGCGGCGACGAGATCCGCGCCGACTACGACGTCCCCGTCCTCGCGAACCTGCCGGTCCACCCCGACTTCGACACGGAGACCGCCGACGGGCCGACGGTCCGCGACGGCGACAGCCCCGTGCGGCCGGCGCTGGAGGCGATGGTCGAGGACGTGGCCGACCGCGTCGGCGAGGTGAACCGCCGGAAGGTGGCGGAGCGCGTCGGGGCGTGGGGCGCGGGCGACGATGCGAACGGCGGCGACGGCGACGAAGCGGAGGGAGCCGGCGTCGACGGCGGCACTCCCGACGGTGACGACCGAATGTCCGCCGAGAGCGGGTCGGACTGACCGCCCGGCGCGCCGGGATCGCTTCCGGCGGTAGATGGGGGGGAACCGAACGAACGTCCATATCGATGGGCGAAAGCGGAGATATTAGTCGTCTCGCCCCCTATCTCTCCGCATGAGCCAGACCTCGGAACAGTCGGTGTTGCTCTCGGACGACCCGCCCCTCGACCTCCGGCTCTCGGAGTCGGAACTCGAGGCGACCCGCGAGCGCATCGTCTCGTTCATCGCGGACGTCGTCGACGACGCGGGCGCCGAGGGGGCCGTCCTCGGCCTGTCGGGCGGGATCGATTCGACGCTGACCGCCTATCTCGCCGTGGAGGCGCTCGGCGAGGAGGGGCTCCACGGGCTCACCATGCCCTCGGAAGTCAACGACCCGGACGTGATGAGCGACGCCGAGCGCGTCGCCCACGAGCTGGGGATCGAGTACGACGTGGTCGAGATCCAGCCGATCGCGGAGTCGTTCTTCGACGCGTTCCCGGAGGCCGCCGCCGACCGGACCGCGGCGGGGAACGTGTACGTCCGGACGCGGGCGGTCCTCAACTACTTCGTCGCCAACGCCGAGAACCGGGTCGTTCTCGGCACGGGGAACCGCGCGGAGGCGATGACGGGCTACTACACCAAGTACGGCGACCAGGCGGTCGACTGCAACCCGATCGGGAACCTCTACAAACAGCAGGTCCGCCAGCTGGCCGCGCACGTCGGCGTCCCGCGGGACCTCGTGATGCAGGAACCGACCGCGGGGATGTGGGAGGGTCAGACCGACGCGGAGGAGCTGGGCCTCGACTACGACGTCGTCGACGCGATCTTGGCGGTCCACGTCGACGGGGGGCTCTCTCGGTCGGCGACGGTCCGCGAGCTCGGCGTGCCCGAGACCGCCGTCGACCGCGTCGTCGACCTCTCCGAGCGCAGCGCTCACAAGCGGTCCATGCCGCCGGCTCCGGAGCGGTAGACGGCGACTGAACGACTCAAAAAGCGACCGATCAGGCGTCGTGCGCCCGTTGTTTCGTGACTTCTGCGATACCGGCGTTGGCCGAGCAGTTCGGGCACGCGTGGATCCGGCCGCGCGCGTCGGAGAACACGCGGGCGAACCGGTCCGAGACGTGCGCGTCGCAGTGTTCACACGTGGGCATCGTGGAGGCTCCCTCGGTGTGAGATGGCGTCGTGTATCATGGTGTTCTATGCGTGTGAACGTTGGGCACGAACGCCTAAGTGGGCTTTCCGAACTCTCTCCCAAATTCCTCCCAAAACTGCGCCGACTGCCGGGGCCGGCGATCGTCGATCCGAACCTCAGAAGGCCCGTAGCTCCTCGAGCACGGCCATCGCGGAGCCGTCGTCGATGACCTCGCGGGCGGCGTCCAGCCCGTCTTCGATCGAGTCGGCGTCCTCGCGGGCGTAGATCCGGAGCGCGGCGTTGACCGCGACCGCGTCCGCGAAGGCGTCGTCGCGGTCGCCGGCCAGCACCTCCTCCGTGATTCGCGCGGAATCGACGGCGACGTCGTCGACCGCGAGGTCCGCCTCTTCGAGGTCCATCCCGTACTCGGCGGTCTCGATCTCGAAGTCGTCGAAGGAGGCGCCGTCGCTGCCGGTCTCGTCGCCGTCGGCCGTCTCGCCGCCGTCGACGTCCCACTCGGCGACCTTGGTGTAGCCGGGCCGGACGTCGTCGTACCCCTCCATGCCCTGGAACATCAGGACCCGGTCGAGGTCGTGGAACTCGCTCTCGACGAACGTGTCGACCACCTTCTTCGCGAACGCGAGGTGGTAGAAGGAGCCGAGGTGGACGGACGCCCCGGCGGGGTTCGCCAGCGTTTCGATCGTGTTGACGAATGTCCGGACCCCCATCTGGTCGCGGCGGTCGAACAGGTCGTCGATCGCGGGGTTGAACGCGGGCTGGTAGTAGAAGCCGAACCCGGTCTCGTCGACCATGTCGGCGGAGTCGCCGGGCGTCAGCTCGGTGTGGACGCCCAGCTCGTCCAAGACGTGCTTGTAGGCGTCCTGCTTCTGGGTGGGGACGCGGTCGCCGGAGTGGACGACGACGGGAGTGCCGGCGGCGGCGGCGACGACGCCGGCGGCGACGCCCAGGATCGCGGTCCGTCCCTTCCCGTCGTAGTTGGCGCCGCAGTCGACGGGGTCGACGTCGGGTTCGGCGTACTCGACGCGGTCGCACATCACGTCGACGTACGCCCCGAGCTCCTCGGGCGTGTTCCGCTTCCAGCGGTTCGAGAGCCAGAACGCCCCCAGCGTCGTGGGGTCGGGCTCGCCCGCGAGGATGCGCTCGAACGCCTCGGTCGCCTGCGCGCGCGTCAGGTCGTCGGCCGACTTGTGGCCGGAACCGCAGACTTCGGTCATCAGCCGCTTGAGGGGCCAGTCGCCGAACTCCTGAGTCGCCTGAGCCATACGCGTCGTTCGGGACCTCGAACGAAAAGTCCCTCGCTCGACTCCCGAGTCGCGGGAACGACGGAGCGGGATGCAGTTCTCGCCGGGACGCGATCCGAGGAGAGGGCGCGTTCGGGCGGCGCGCGCGAGCGACGGACCCGGCGAACAGGTCGGAGAGCACCGGCTCCGTGGTAATCAACCACATACCCTAACCAGACGATCGTTTGCTTTTGAGCTAATTGCTATCTAATACAGCAGATTATATCGCCAGTATATTCTGTAACACATCAGTAAAGGCGCCAGAGTTATATGTATGTCCACCTAGTGAAGAACTGTTCCCGATGACGTCCAAATCCGTGGCCACCGCACTCACGCTGTATCGCGCTCGCACCCTGACGCTCGAACAGGCCGCCACCGTCGGTGGTTGCTCGACGGCGGAGCTGGAGAAGAGCGCCCGCGCGTTCGCCCCGACGCCGGAGCGGACTCCCGCTGACGACTGACCCTCTTCCGAGTCGACCGGAACGGCCGCCGTTCTCCGAAACCCGTAGGTACGAGCGACGCCAATCCGAGGTAATGAGTCTGGACGCCGACTGGCGGGCCGGGATCGACGCGGTCGACGCCGCGCTCATCGACGAGTACCAGAGCGGGTTCCCCGTCGAGTCGCGGCCGTTCGAGCGCGTCGCCCGCGAGATAGCGGCCGAAACGGGCACCGACGTCGTCGCCGCCGAGGTTCTCGACCGCGTTCGCGACCTCCGCGAGCAGGGGGTGTTCCGGCGGTTCGGCGCGGTGCTGAACCCCCCCGTCATCGGTTCCTCGACGCTGGCGGCCGTGCGCGCGCCGGAGGACCGGTTCGAGGAGGTCGCCGAGATCATCAACGGCTACCGACAGGTGAACCACAACTACCGGCGCGACCACGAGTGGAACCAGTGGTTCGTCGTCACCGCGGGCTCGCGCGAGAAGCGCGACGCGATCCTCGCGGAGATCGAGGAGCGGACCGGCTGCGAGGTGCTGAACCTCCCGATGCTCACGGACTACTACATCGACCTGGAGTTCCCGGTGGTGAACGCCGACCGGTTCGCGCGGGAGTCGCTTGACCGCACCGCGGTCTCCGCCACCCGCATCTCCGAGGACGCCCGCGGCGACCTGAGCGCGCTGGAGGCGGACCTCCTGCTGGCGATTCAGGACGGCTTCCCGCTGTCGGCGACGCCGTACGCCGACGTGGCGGACGAGATCGACGCCCCCCTCGACGACGTGCTCGCGGCGGTCGAGCGCTTGCTCGCGGACGGCTGTATCAAGCGGATCGGCTGTATCGTCAACCACGTCGTCACCGGGTTCACGAACAACTGCATGGTCGTCTGGGACGTCCCCGACGAGGAGCTCGACGAGCGCGGCGAGGCGGTCGGCAGCCTGCCGTACGTCACGCTCTGTTACCACCGCCCCCGCCGGCCGGGACAGGAGTGGGAGTACAACCTGTTCACGATGATCCACGGGCGCGAGGCCGAGGCGGTCGACGCCAAGATCGACGAGCTGGCGGCCGACCACCTGCCGTTCGACCACGAGCGGCTCTACTCGACGGAGACCCTGAAACAGACGGGCGCGCGGTACGAGGCCCTCGTCGCCGACGGCGACGAGTGAGGAGAGGCGAGTTGAGGGGTGACAGGTGCGGACCGGAGGGAAGAGAACCGCGGGAGAGGGCGGCGAAACCCGGACGGCCGACCACGAGGTGGCGCCTCGCGCAGCGACCCTGCCGGACGCCGGAACCGGCTCCGTTTCCCGCGTGTCGATTCGTCGGTGGACGGCCGGAGCGGGCGCTCGGGCAAACCGCTGCGCTCGGGCTTTCCGTTAGACGGAGCCCCGTCCGAAGGTCGCGTCAGCCGAGGAGGTACCGCGCCCACGGGAACCGCTCGATGAGCGGCCGGCCGCCGATCTCGTACGCCTCGACGTATGCGTCGAGCCCCAGGATGCGCCCGGCGCCGAAGGCGGCGACGGAGAGGAACACGAGCATGTACGCGAAGTCGCCGTTGATGTAGCCGTGCGCGATGTCCCAGTTCCCGAGGTAGAAGAGGAGCATCATGAACGCGCCCCAGAACGCGGCGAGCCGCGTGAGGAGGCCGACGATCACGCCGAGGCCGATGAGGAGTTCGCCCCACGGCACGGCGACGTTCACGAAGTCGAGGAACAGCGCGGACTCGCCCATCGCGGCGAACAGGCCGGCCGCCGGGCTCCCGTTCGCGGCCGGGGCGTTGAGGAGGTAGCCCGCGGCGCTGAACTCGCCGCTCAGGACTTTATCGAGTCCGCTCTGGAAGAAGGCCAGACCGATCATGAGACGCAGCGCGAGGATGAACCAGACGCTGAGCGTGTGGAGTTTCCCCTCCACCGAGATGCCGCCGACCGTGCTCCGCAGCGAGACTTCTCGTGTTGACATACTGGGACCGACTCCCCGTCGGGTGATAAGCGACGACTGGGTTTCCCGGGACCGGAGAGACCGACGGGAGCGGGTGGGACCGGTACGTTGAGGGGCGTCGCGGCCCCCGAACGCGTATGTCCGACGCATTCGATCGGCTCGGCTACGGGACGTACAAGCTGGCGGACGGCGAGGAGTGCGTCGCCGGGGTCGCCCACGCCGTCGAGACGGGGTACCGCCACGTCGACACGGCACAGGGGTACGACAACGAGGCGTCGGTGTCGGCGGGGATCGACCGCACCGACGTCGACCGCGACGACCTGTTCGTCGCGACGAAGCTCTCGACGGACAACCTCTCGTACGACGACGCGACCGCGACCGCCCGGGTGAGCCGCGACCGGCTCGGCGTCGACTCGATCGACCTGCTGTACGTCCACTGGCCGATCGACACCTACGACCCGGCGGAGACGCTGCCCGCGCTCGACGACCTCGTCGACGAGGGCGTGGTCGACCGGATCGGGCTCTCGAACTTCCGGCCCGACCAGCTCGAGACGGCCCTCGACCGGCTCGACCACGACGTGTTCGCCCATCAGGTCGAGTGTCACCCGCTGCTCCAGCAGTCGGAGCTGCGCGAGCTCGCCGTCGAGCGCGGCCACTGGCTCGTCGCGTACTCGCCGATCGCGCGCAACCGGGTCGCCGACGTGGACGTCCTTCGGGAGATCGCCGAGAAACACGACGCGAGCCCGGCGCAGGTGAGCCTCGCGTGGCTGCTCTCGAAGGAGCGGGTCGCGCCGATCCCGAAGGCCGCCGACTCCGACCACGTCGAGGCGAACTGGGCGGCGCGCGATCTCGATCTCGATCCAGAGGACGTCGACCGGATCGACGCTCTCGACCGGGGAGAGCGCGTCGTCGACTTCGAGGAGGCGCCGTGGAATCAGGTGTGACCGGGGGCGCCTCCCCGCGGCGTATATATAGGTGTCCGGAGCCGACGTGACCGGTATGGCCGCCTCATAGTCGGTTTTATGTCGGTTTCGGTTCATTCCGTATCCATGACCGACCCCGACGTCGGCTCGCCTCGACAACCGGCGCTGCTCGCCGCCACGCCGAGCGCGGAGCGGGTCGTCGAGTGGCTCCGCACGCTCGTCCTGCTTGCCGGCGTGTCGGGGCTGCTGATCGGGCTGGTGACGCTGGAACTCCTCGGCCGGCTGTGAGACGAGGCCGCGGCGGGTCCAGGTGTCACCGCCGGCGAGGCGACCCCGTCGACGTCCGCGGCGGAACTGAACGCCGTCCCGCACCGACGGGGACCCAGACGCCGCTTCCGCCGCGGTTTCACTTTCGCTTTCGGGCGCGTTTTTAAAAGCCACGGGAACGACGACACGGGTATGAGCCAGTCCACGTTCGACGACGACGACCTGTTCGGCGAGGCTGCCGAAGAGACCCGTGCCGAGGTCCAAGAGCACCTCGCGGCCGCTCGGGCCGAGCTCCCCGACCCGGACGACGTGTGGGAGACGGACGCGGACAACGTGCTCGGCGCGCTCAACGGGCTCAAGTCCGCGCTCGACGTTGGCGATGCTCTCGACTCCGTCCGGTCCGCGAAGAAGGCGTACGTGCTCGGCGAGCGCGCCGACGCCTTCGAGGACGCCGACGACTTGAAAGCGGAGATCGAAGAGCTGGAGTCGCTCGTCGGCGACATCGAGAGCGCCGCCGAGGAGGTCGCGTCGCTCACCGGCACCGTCCCGGCGATCCGCGGGTCGCTGCAGGACGCGGCGGAGGCCGTCGACGAGGACGAGTAACGCTCTCCCTTTTAAATGGACTCCCGCTCGACGACCGCCGCCGCGAGCTCCGCGAGCGCGTCGCCCGCGAGGTCGAGCAGGACCTCGCCGCGCTCGGCGTGGCCGGCGGCCGGGTCGCCGACCACGCCGTTCTCCGTGAACTCGTCCGAGTCGTGCGCGAGGTTCACCCCCGAGACCCACTCGCCCCACCGGTCGGCGGCACCCTCGCTCGCGGCCGCGACGCGGTCCTCACGGACGAGCCCCGGGTTGGTCGCGCGCAGCAGCGCCGTCTCCAGCGGACCGGCGTGGCCCATGTCGCTCGCGTGTTCGCCGACCGCCTCGAACCAGGTGAACGCCACGGCGTAGCCGTCGTGAGCGGGGTCGCGGGAGAATCGACGGGCGACCTCGGCGAGCGCCTCCACGTTGCCGCCGTGCCCGTTGACGAACACGACCCGGTCGATCCCGTGGTGCGGCAGCGATTCGGCCGCCTCGCGGACGTACGCCCGGAAGGCGTCCGGCGAGACCCACATCGTGCCGTCGAAGGCGCGGTGCTCCTCGGCGACGCCGACGGGGATCGGCGGGGCGACGGCGACCTCGCCCGCGTCGCCGGCCGTCTCCTCGCCGCCCTCCGTCGATTCGTTCCCCGCCTCGTACGCCGCCGCCCCGGCCTCCGCGACGGCGACGGCGTCGAGCGTGTCGGTCCCCAGCGGCGCGTGGGGGCCGTGCTGTTCGGTGCTGCCGACGGGGACGAACGCGACGTCGACGTCGGCGTCGCGCACGTCGGTCCAGGTGGCGTCCGCGAGTCGCATACCGTCCCCTCGGCGGGACGCGCCGTATAGCCGACGGTCCCGGACGAGGAGGCGACGGCCGCAACCGGCGCGCTCGCCGGCCCGAGGAATTATTCCGGTGCCCGACGAGACGCCACTATGGGTGACGAGAGCGGGGAACACGGGCGAGCGGCGGGGGTAACGTTCGGACCGCTGAAGCGGGCGCTCCGCGAGCACAGCTATCCGGTGTCCGTCGGAGAGCTGATCGAGCAGTACGGCGGGTTCGAGCTGGAGATCGGGAGTGAGAGCGAACGACTCGAAACGGCGTTAGAGCAGTGCGAGCAGACGAGATTCCACGAGCCGCAGGAGGTGCGCGACGCGGTCCTCCGCGCGCTCGGCGAGGGACCGGGAAGCGAGGGGCCGGGGAGCGAGGGGATCGCCGCGGAGGGGAGCGGATCGGAGGGCGACGACGGCGGCGCGGACGACTGGAGCCGGCTGTCGACGTGACCGAGGTGCGACGAGAGCACGAGAGGTCTCGGCCTCGCCGTCCGGACGCTTGCCGGGAGCGTCGGTTCAGCCGACGCCGCCCGCTCAGTCGTCGTCGCTCTCCGCGTCCTCTATCAGGCGCGCGGTCCGCTGTTGAGCCCGGTCGATGAACTCCTGCGGAAGCTCGTCGATCTCGCCGGCCTGCACGCCCCAGAGGTGGGCGTAGAGTCCCGCGTTGTCGAGCAGTTCCGCGTGCGTCCCGCGCTCGACGATCTCGCCGCCCTCTAACACGAGGATCGTGTCGGCGTCTTTGATCGTGGAGAGTCGGTGCGCGATGGCGAACGTCGTCCGGTCGGCGGTGAGCCGATCGAGCGAGCGCTGGATCAGCATCTCCGTCTCGGTGTCGACGTCGGAGGTCGCCTCGTCGAGGATGAGGATGGCGGGGTCCTTGAGGACCGCCCGCGCGATGGTGACGCGCTGGCGCTGCCCGCCGGAGAGCTTCACGCCGCGCTCGCCGACCATCGTGTCGTAGCCGTCCGGGAGGTTCCGGATGAACTCGTGCGCCTCCGCGGCCTTCGCGGCCTCACGGACCTCCTCGTCGGTCGCGTCGAACGTGCCGTACGTGATGTTTTCGCGGACGGTGCCGTAGAACAGGTACGACGACTGGCCGACGTAGCCGATCGACCGGCGGAGCGATTTGAGCGTCACGTCCCGGACGTCCTGCCCGTCGATCCGGATCGCGCCGTCGTCGACGTCGTACATCCGCAGCAGCAGCTTGAGGACCGTGGACTTCCCGGCGCCGGTCGGGCCCACCAGCGCGAGCGTCTCGCCGCCCTCGACCGCGAAGTCGACGTCGGAGACGATGGTCTCCTCGTCGTACCCGAAGCTCACGTCGTCGTAGACGACGTCGCCGTCGTCGACGACCAGCTCCTGAGCGTTCGGGTCCTCGTCGAGCCGCGAGGGCTCGTCCATCAGCCCGAAGATCCGCGCGGAGGAGGCGCGGGCGCGCTGGTACATGTTGATGATCTGCCCGAACTGCGCCATCGGCCAGATGAACCGCTGCGTGTAGAGGATGAACACGATGAACATCCCCTCGGAGAGATCACCCGTGAACGGCCCGGGCGGACCCTGAAACACCCAGAGGCCGCCGACGATGAACGTGAGCACGAAACCGATGCCCGCGAGCACGCGGAGCGCGGGGAAGAACTTGATCCGGGTCTCGATAGCGTCCCAGTTGGCGTCGAAGTAGTCGAACGAGACGTCGTCGACGCGGTCGGACTCGTAGGACTCGGTGTTCGACGACTTGATCACCTGGATACCCCCGAGGTTGTTCTCCAGCCGGGAGTTCATCTTGCCGACGGTCGACCGCACTTCGGCGTACTTGGGCTGGATAGTCTTGATGAACAGGTAGGTGAACCCGGCGATGACCGGCACGGGCAACAGCGCGACCAGGGCGAGCTGCCAGTTGATCCACAGCAGCAGGACGCTGATCCCGACCACCATCACCGACAGGCGGAACACGGAGTTCATCCCGTCGTTCAAGAACCGTTCGAGCCGGTTCACGTCGTTCGAGAGGATCGACATCATCTCCCCCGTCTGCTTGTCGGAGAAGAACTCCATGTTCAGCCGCTGCATCTTGTCGTAGGTGTCCGTTCGGACGTCGTGCTGGATGTTCTGGGCGAACGCGTTGAACCCCCAGTTGCGGACCCAGTGGAACGCCGCGCCGAACGCGAACGCGCCGGCGAGGACGGCGATCGTGAACCAGAATTGCTCGGTCTGGGCGGTCGGAAGCCACGCGTCCGGCAGCAGGACCAGCGGGATCTGTTCGTCGAACGCGGCCCCCTCTCGGAAGATCGCGTCGATGGCGATCCCGAGCATGAGCGGCGGGAGGAGATCGAGGAGCCGCGCGAAGACGCTGGCGAGGATACCGACGGTGACCTGTGGGAGGTAGTCGCGACCGTACGCGAGGAACAGTCGTTTCATCGGGTTCTCGATCTTGTCCCGCTGTTCCTCGAAGGGGTCGTCTTCTTCCCACTCGACGCTACTCATTACCCATCCATATCGTATCTGGCGGCAAATAGGTTTCCTTCGAACCGAAACATATCGGAGGAAATCACCGGTATCGGCGGCCAACGGCCGAGTTTCGACCTCCGGACTCCGTCGGAGAGGTCACACCTGGCGGCGCTCGACCGACGGGTCGACGTCGGCGGCGGCGAGGTCTTCGCGGATGCGTCGCCGGAGGGGGTCGGGGACGTCGTCGCGAGGGACCGGGGCGGCGGTGGCGGTCGGCGTCGACGCGTCCGCAGCCGACGAGGCGTCGCGAGTCGTCGATGCATCCGCCGTCGTGGCGGCGTCGCCTCCGGAGGCGGGCACCGTCCAGTAGAGGACGCGCCCGGCCTCGGCGTAGAACTCCACCGCGAACCGGTCGCCTGCCCCGTCGTAGTGGACGCGGGCGGCGGCGCCCTCCGCGCGCCACCCCTCCTGTCGGACGAGCGCGGCGATCGAGTCGTGCATGGTCGCGTTCGGGGCGGCCGACACATGTCGGCTTCGGCCGCGGTCGACGAGGCCGTCTTCGTCACGTCGCAATCGACGAGGCCGTCGCAACCGACGGAGGCGACGACCGCGACGCCGACCTCGAAAGGAGTTTATCGCCGCCGACCGCAGGGCCGGTATGTCCCTTCGCGTCACGTTTCTCGGCACGGGCGGCGCGGTTCCGACCACCGAACGCGCGCCGAGCGCACTGTTCGTCAACCGCGAAGGCGACCGCCTCCTCTTCGACTGCGGCGAGGGGACCCAGCGCGGCATGATGCGGTTCGGTACCGGATTCGGGATCGACCACCTGTTCGTCTCGCACCTCCACGGCGACCACGTCCTCGGGATCCCGGGACTGGTCCAGACGCTCGGGTTCAACGACCGGACGGCGCCGCTGACGGTCCACTGCCCGCCGGGGACCGCGGACGACCTCCGCGACCTCGTCCACGCGGTCGGTCACGACCCCGAATTCCGCGTGCGCATGGAGGAGGTCGCGCCGGGGGAAGTCGCGCTCGACGCCGACGGCTACGAGGTCCGCGCGTTCGAGACGGAACACCGGACCAAGTCGCAGGGGTACGTCCTCGAGGAGGACGATCGGCCCGGCCGGTTCGACCGCCCGAAGGCGGAGGAGCTCGGGGTCCCCGTCGGCCCGAAGTTCGGCCGCCTCCACGCCGGCGAGCCCGTCGAGACCGAAGACGGGACGGTCGTCGAGCCGGAGCAGGTCGTCGGCCCGCCGCGACCCGGCCGAACGCTCGCGTACACCGCCGACACGCGGCCACGAGAGCGGACCGTCGAGGTCGCCCGCGACGCCGACCTCCTCGTCCACGACGCGACCTTCGGCGACGACATGGCCGACCGCGCCCGCGATACGGCGCACTCGACCGGCCGGGAGGCCGGCGAGATCGCCGCTCGCGCCGACGCGAAGCGGCTGGCGCTGGTTCACATCTCCTCGCGGTACGCCGCCGACGCCACTCCGATTCTGCGGGAGGCGCGAGCGGCGTTCGACGGCGACGTCCTGCTTCCGGACGACGGCGATCTGATCGAGGTGCCGTTCCCCGACGCGGCGGAGTGAGCGAGGACGCCGACGAGTAGGCGAATCGGACCGCTCGCACGGCGGTCCGCGTCGCCCGCACTCCGTCCCCGGGAAACCTTGATGAGTCGCGGCGCCGACTCCTCGCGTATGTCCGACGACTGCATCTTCTGTTCGATCGTCGCCGGCGACATCCCGGCGCGGACCGTCCACGAGACCGACGACGTGCTGGCGTTCCTCGACGCCAACCCGCTGGCTCGCGGGCACACCCTCGTGATCCCGAAGGCGCACGCCGAACACGTCAGCGACCTTGACGACGACCTCGCGAGCAAGCTGTTCGCGGCCGTGACCGAACTCAACGCGCGCGTTCAGTCGACCGTCGGCGCCGACGGCGCCACCGTCGGGATCAACGACGGCGAGGCGGCCGGCCAGGAGGTTCCGCACGTCCACGCGCATATCATCCCTCGGTTCGAGGGCGACGGCGGCGCGCCGCTCCACGCGGTGGGCGGCGAGCGACCGGACCTCTCCGACGACGAGCTGGACGCGGTGGCCGAAGCGATCGCCGAGTGAGAGGCTGACTCGGGGGTCGCGGGGACGCCGGCCGGCGGGCGATCGACCGCCGACCTACCCCCGTCCCCCCGCCAGCCGGTCGGCCTCCGGGAGCGTGCGGAGCCACAGCATCGCCCCGGTGCCCACGAGCGGCCCGACGACGAGCGGGGCGAAGGCCCACTGCCAGCCGGCGGCGTCCCGCACGAGGGGAACCAGCTGGATCGAGGCGATGGTGATGAGGAATCCGACGGCGGTCTGCAGCGTCAGCGCGGAGCCGACGTAGCTCTCGTCGGCGAGTTCGGAGACGGCGGCGGAGAACTGCGCGGAGTCGGCCACGATGAAGAAGCCCCAGAGGAGGACGAACGGGACGACCACGAGCGGCGACGACCCGAAGACGACGCCCGCGAGCAGACAGGCGCTCCCCGAGACGGCCATGGACAGGCTGGTGACGGCGGACCGGCCCCAGCGGTCGGCGGCGGATCCGGCCAGCCACGCGCCGACACCGCCGATCGCGATGGTAGCGAACGCCAGCAGCGCCGCGCGGCCGTCGGCGTCGGCCACCCCGCCGACCTCGAAGCTCGCGGCGATGTAGAACGGGATCCACGTCCAGACCGCGTACAGCTCCCACATGTGACCGAAGTAGCCGGTGTTCGCGAGGACGACGCCGCGGTCGCTGACGATCCGGCGGATCGCGCCCGGATCGAACGGCGCCGTCTCTGGCTGGTGGGGCCCGTCCTCGTACGCGAGGACGAGCGTGCCGCCGAGCGCCGCCAGCGCGGCCGTGCCGTACAGGACCGCGTCGGGGCGACCGATCCCGCCGACCGCCCGGAGGAGGTGCGGCGAGGCCGACCCGACCGTCAGCGCGCCGACTAGAACGCCGATGGCGAGCCCTCGACCGGCGTCGAACCACGACGCCATCATCTTCATTCCGGTGGGGTACACCCCCGCGAGCGCGACGCCCGTTAGGAATCGCAGCGCGATCGCGGGCGGACCGCTGGCGACGACCGCCGCGATGGCCGCCGTCCCCGCCGCGCCGAGCAGGGCGGAGCCGGCGAACAGGTACCGCGGCGGGACGACGTCGGCGATCGTCAACGACGCCGACGCGAGCGCCCCCACGACGAAACCGAGCTGGACCGCGTTGGTCAGCCAGGCCGTCTCGGCCGCGGAGAGCCCCCAGGCCGCTGCCAACTCCGGCCCCACGGCCGTCCCGCTGAACCAGAGCGTCATCGCGAACAGCTCCGCGACGCCGACGAGCGCGAGCGCGCGCCACTTTCCGTCTGCGATAGCGGCCATGTGTCAGTATCGATGCTAATATCCGAGATATAAACATTGTGGCGGGCGCTGCGGCGATCCGCGACGCTTAACAATCGACCCCAGTGAGCGGAGCCATGCACAGCAGAACGCTCGCGCTCGTCGGGGCGACCGGCGGCGCGGGAACGACGCGGACCGCCGTCGAGCTGGCCGCGCTAGGGGCGCGCGACGGCCGCGACGTGGCCGTGGTCGACGCCGCGTTCACGACGCAGGGGCTCTCCGAGTACGTCTCCGGCCGGATCGGCACCGACCTCACGGCGCTGCTCACCGACGAGACCGACGCGTCGCTGTCGGCGGCGGCGTACCCGGTCCGCGCCGGGGACGACGCGGCGACGCTCCCCGGGCGCGCAGACCTGATCCCGGCCCGAGCGCCGTTCGAGCGCGTGGCCAGGGCGAAGACGGCGGAGGCCGCGCGGAAGTTGGAGCGGCGGATCGGCGAGGCGGCGACCGCGTACGACGCCGTGGTCGTCGACACCGCCCCCATCGGGTCGAACGAGGCGGTTGGGGCGGTCACGGCCGCCGACCGCGTCGAGGCGGTGACGCCCGCGACGGCGCACGGTCGCGACGCGCTCCAGCGGCTCCGCGGTCGGGCGGCCGACGTCGGCGAGAGCGTCGACGGGACGATAGCGGTGGCGCGCGGCGCGGGGACCGACGCGGAGGGCGACGGTGGGATGAGCGCTGCCACCCGGCTTCCGGGCGTCGACCCCGCGGTCGGGCGCGCTCCCGAGGCGGCGACCGGGACCGGCGCGTACGTCGAGGCGCTGGCGGAGACGTACGAGCGCGCGTTCGACGCGTCGGTGGGGATCGAGTTCGAAGAGCCCGGTCTGGTCGAGCGGATTCGGTCCCGAGAGTAAGAGCGGCGTCGAACGGGAGCAGGAGCGTCGGGTCGCGGCCCCGTCAGCGCAGCCCGTCGGGCGAACCCAGCGCGCCGCCGAGCGCGTCGCCGTCGCCGCGGAGGCCGTCGCCGCGGAGGCCGTCGCCGAGGGGAGCGGACCCCGCGACGTGCGCGTCGACGGCGTCGGCGACCGCGGGAACCGGGTCGTGCGTCTCGACGTACGTCGCCAGCGCGAAGTCCGCGTCGTCGCCGCCGGCGAGCGCGACCGCCTCGCTTCGCGCGATCCGTCCGTCGAGCCAGTCGCGGACGACGCCCCGTCGGCTCGGCGCGAGGGGGGAGACGCCCTCGACGCCGCAGCGGTGCAGTGCCTTCGCGCCCGTCATCGGCGTCACGCCGGCCTCGCGGGCGGCGTCGCCGACGCTCCGCCCGGCCGTGTACGCGTCGACCAGCGTCGCGGTCGCGGCCGGGGTACACGGGAGGTCGTCCGCGTGCGCCGCGAGGCGCTCGACGAGCGGCGTCTCCGTGTCGTCGGCGACGGCGACCCCGCGGTTCCGCTGGTTCGCGGTCACCTCTAGCCCCTCCGCGATCTCCGACAGCGTCATGCGATGGGATCGCTCGTTCGAGGGGTTAAAACCACCGTACTGCGGCGGGGTAGTGGCGCCGATCACCGACCGGTTACCGGTCGGTTCGAGCGCGTCGATCCGGCCGATCGACCCCGAATCCGCCCGGGTTTAAGTAAGGCATCGGGCCCGAGTTCGACGTGTGATGAGCCCGGCACGCTCGACCCGCGTCCGTTCGCACCGCACCGAGACGACCGACCGCGACGAGGAGCCGACGGCGACCGCCGTCGACACCGACCGACACGAGCGGAGAGACGAGGCGGCGAAATCCGCCGTCGACGAGTGCCCCGAGTGCGGCGGCCGGACCCGCGTCGACTCCGCCGAACGCGTCTGCGCCGACTGCGGACTCGTCGTCGAGGCCGATCGGATCGATCACGGCCCGGAGTGGCGGTCCTTCGCCGACGACGACACGAATCCCAAGCGCACCGGCGCGCCGCTGACGCGGTCCCGCCACGATCGGGGGCTCTCGACGGAGATCGGCCGGTCGACCCGCGTGAAGGGGCGGAAGCGCCGACGGCTCGCCCGGATGCGAACCCAGCACAACCGCGCGCAGATCTCGACCAAGCGCGACCGCAACAAGGTGTACGCATACACCGAGATCCGCCGACTGACCGGCGTCTTGGAGCTCCCCGACAGCGTCCGCGACACGGCCTGCGCGCTGTTCGACTCCGCGCAGGAGGAGAGCCTGCTTCGCGGTCGGTCGCTGGAGGGCTTCGCGGCCGCCTGCGTCTACGTCGCCTGCCGCACCGCCGACGTCGCCCGGACCGTCGGGGAGATCTGCGCCGAGGCGAAGGCGACCGAGGACGAACACCGGGCCGCCTTCGACGCGATGAACCGCGAGCTCGGACTCCCGATCGGGCCGACCGGTCCGGCGGAGTACCTCCCGCGGTTCGCGAGCGACCTCGGCTGCTCGACCGACGTGGAGCGGCGGGCGGGCGAGCTCGCGGCGCGCGCCGTGAGCGAGGGGATCGCGAACGGCCGCAACCCGGTCGGCGTCGCCGCCGCCTGCCTGTACACGGCGGCCCGGGAACTGGGCGCCGACTGCACGCAGCAGGAGGCCGCCGACGTCGCCGACGTGACGCCCGTGACGGTCCGGCGGACGTACGTGGACCTGACCGGGGAGTGAACCGGTCGGGAGGGCTCCCGAGCGTTCCGGACAGATCGCGTGACGTGGGGACGTATCCCACGAAAACCGTTAAGCCCGGCTGTCGCTTAGGAGCGTCCATGAGCGCTGACAGGTCCGCGTTACGGCGGGCCATCGAGCGCGGCGAGCGCGACGGGGGCGCGATCGAGTTCAAAGAGCGACTGACACGCGAAGTCCACCTCGCGGAGGGCCGGATGGAGTCGCTCGTGGCCCAGCTCCGCCATCGGGTGCTCTCCGGGGACGGCGAGGCGACATACGTCCTCGGCGTCACCGACGACGGCGGGCTGGCCGGGATCGCGCCGGAGGCCTTCTCCGAGACGATGGACGTCCTCTCGCTTCTGGCCGACGAGGCGGACGCCCACATCGCCGACGTGGAGACGTGGAGCGCCGGCTCCGCGGGCAACGGGAGCGCGGAGGGGCTCGTCGGCCTCGCCACCCTCCGCGACGGCGGGATGTTCGAGACGGACGACGACCACCTCGTGATCGGGACGGCGGGCCACGTCGACCACGGGAAGTCGACGCTCGTCGGCACCCTCGTGACCGGTCGGGCCGACGACGGACAGGGCGGCACGCGAGGCTTCCTCGACGTCCAGCCCCACGAGGTCGAACGGGGGCTCTCCGCCGACCTGTCGTACGCCGTCTACGGGTTCGACGAGGACGGTAGCGAGCCGGTTCGGATGGACAACCCGCACCGCAAGTCCGACCGCGCGCGGATCGTCGAGGAGGCCGATCGGCTCGTCTCGTTCGTCGACACGGTCGGCCACGAGCCCTGGCTCCGGACGACGATCCGCGGGCTGGTCGGCCAGAAGCTCGATTACGGGCTCCTCGTCGTCGCCGCGGACGACGGACCGACGAAGACGACCCGCGAGCACCTCGGCATCCTGCTGGCGACCGAGCTGCCGACGATCGTCGCGATCACGAAGGCCGACGCCGTCAGCGACGAGCGGCTGGCCGAGGTCGAGCGCGAGGTGGAGTCGACGCTCCGGGACGCCGGCCAGACCCCGCTTCTCGTCGACCGGCACGGGATCGACGCGGCGGTCGCGGAGGTCGGCGACGGCGTCGTCCCCCTGCTCCGGACCAGCGCGGTGACGAAGGAGGGAATCGGGACCCTCGACCGGCTGTTCGAGACGCTCCCGAAGCGGGCGACGCCGGAGCGCGCGGAGTTCCGGATGTACGTCGACCGGAGCTACAAGGTGACGGGGGTCGGCGCGGTCGCGTCCGGCACCGTCAACTCCGGCACCGTTGAGGCCGGCGACGAGCTCCTGCTCGGCCCGATGGCCGACGGCTCCTTCCGGGAGGTGGAGGTGCGCTCGATCGAGATGCACTACCACCGGGTCGACAAGGCGACCGCGGGCCGGATCGTGGGCATCGCGCTGAAGGGCGTCGACGAGGCCGAGATCGAGCGCGGAATGGCCCTCGTGCCCCGCGAGAGCGACCCCGAGCCGGTCCGCGAGTTCGAGGCGGAGGTGATGGTGCTGAACCACCCGACGCGGATCCAAGAGGGATACGAGCCGGTCGTCCACGTGGAGACCGTCTCCGAGGCGGCCGTCTTCGCGCCCGAGGGCGGCCGGCTGCTGCCCGGGGACACCGGCCGGACGCGGGTCAGGTTCAAGTTCCGCCCGTACCTCGTCGAGGAGGGCCAGCGCTTCGTGTTTCGAGAGGGGTCGAGTAAGGGCGTCGGAACCATTCGTCAGGTGGATCCCCGCAGTCGGGAGTGAGCGCAGCCGGAAGCGGCACGAGCGATCCGTGCGGCCGGAAGCGGTACGGGCGAGTCAGATCCGGACGGTCACGACCGCAATGCCCTGTCTCCCGGTGATGCCGATATACCGACGCTGACGTGGGTATCGACCGGAGTACCCAAATCCCTAATTAAAAATTGTGAATTTTACACGCGGCGACCGGTTGTATTGAATTCGGAAATTCTCCGGGAGTTCGGTCGATTATCTGTCACCCATCTCGGGTAAATTCGACCAATTGTGAGAGTGATCGGGACAGAGAATAGGGTTTCACAGCAAACCGGTGGCAAAGTTTATACCGATATCCCTCGGATCGTGAGGGTATGGCACGTGAATTCAACACAGAATTAGGCATCACTCGTCGGCAAGCGCTGGCGAGCGGGATGGCGGTGTCGTCCTCGATGCTGCTCGCCGGCTGCGCCGGTGACGGCGGAGACGGCTCGGACGGCTCGGACGGGTCAGACGGCTCCGACGGGAACGACAGTTCCGACGGCTCCGACGGCGACGACCTGCCGAACCAGGAGCTGTACTTCGCGCAGGTGAAGGGGCCGCTCGACATGGACCCGATCATCATCAACGACGTCCCGTCCGCGCAGATCGCGAACCAGATGTTCGACGGGATCTACGAGTACGACGAAGGGGTCGGCATCGAGCCGAAGATCGCGACCGAGGCGCCGACCGTCGAACGCGACGGGACCCGGTTCATCGTCCCGATCCGCGACGACGCGACGTTCCAGAACGGCGACCCGGTCACGGCGGAGGACGTCATGCACACGGTTCTGGCGCCCGCCGAGGAGGAGACCGAGAACGCCGCGGAGGTCAGCATGGTCGACACCGCGGAAGTGATCGACGAGACGACGGTCCAGTTCGACCTCGCGTTCCCGTACGGGGCGTTCGAGGTGGCGCTCGTTCGGAACGTGGTGAACCAGTCGGTGCGGACCGACGACCGGGAGGCGTACAACACCGACCCCGTCGGCTCGGGGCCCTTCCAGCTCGTCGAGTGGGAGCCGGAGAGCTACGCGACCCTCGAGCGGTGGGACGACTACTGGGACGACTCGAACGGCCTGCCGAACGTGGCGACCATCGAGTTCGACCCGATCGAAGAGCAGACGACGCGGGTGACCGAGCTGGAGACGGGCAACGTCGACATCATCGAGACGATCCCCCCGCAGCTGTACGAGACCGTCGAGAACAACGAGAACGCCACGATCGACGAGGTTCCCGGTATCGGCTACTTCTACCTCGCGTTCAACTGCGGCGACGGGCCGACGACCGATCCCACGGTGCGCGAGGCGGTCGACTACTGCTTCTCGATGGACCAGGCCACCGAGAACTTCGTCGAGCCGGCGGGCGTCCGGCAGGTCAGCCCGTACCCGCGGACGATGGCGGAGGAGTGGGACTTCCCCCTCGACGAGTGGGGCGACATCTCCCACGACCGCGACCTCGACGAGGCGGAGGCGCTGTTCGACGAGGCGGGCGTGGACATGGACTACAACTGGCGCATCATCGTCCCGCCGGACGACATGCGCGAGCAGATCGGCGTCTCGATCGGCGACGGGCTGCAGAACGCCGGCTTCGAGAACGTGGAGGTCCAGCGGCTGGACTGGGGGACGTTCCTCGACGCGTACGTCACCGAGGACGCCGAGCGCTACAACATGTACACGCTCGGTTGGTCCGGGGCGCCCGACCCCGACGCGTTCGCGTACCAGCTGCTGAGCCAGGAGGTCGAAGGGACGACCAACGGCACGTTCCACGAGTACGACGAGGCCTCCGAGATGCTGACGCAGGCCCGCGAGAGCGCGGACCGCGAGGAGCGCCGACAGCTCTACATCGACGCGACGACGGAGCTGCTCGAGGGGCGCGTCCACATCCCGGCGTACAACCTGAAGAACTCCTACGGGATCCACGAGCGCGTCTCCGACTTCAGCGCGCACGCGATCTCGAGCGAGATCCAGATCTTCACCAGGCACAACAACGTCTCGGTGGAGTGATCGCGGCGTGAGGCCGGCCGGCGCCCGGGTTCGGGCGCGGGGCGGCTTTCGAGGGCGACCGAGCGGACGACATCGGCGGAATTGGGCGATTGAGTCGGTGACGCCGGCGGAATCGAGAGACCGCGACGACGGAATCGGTGGCGATCAGGCAGGTATAACAGCACGGTCCGAACTACACAGTAACAACACGCCACGAAATGGGGCTCCTACGGTACACACTCTGGCGGCTCGCACAGTCGATTCCCGTACTGATCGGTATCATCACGATCACGTTCTTCCTCGCCAACCAGATCCCCGGCGATCCGGTCGAGATCATGCTGGGGCCCAGCCCGGCACAGGAGCAAGTGGAGGCGATTCAGGCCCGGTACGGCCTCGATCGCCCGGCCCACGAGCGCTATCTGACATATCTGGCCGGCGTCGCGTCCGGTGACCTCGGGCAGAGCATCTACTACGACCGGCCGGTGCTGGACATGATCCTGCTCCGGCTGCCGGTGACGCTGTACCTCACGGTGTCGGCGTTCATGTTCGCCATCGTGACGGCGATCCCGCTGGGCGTCCTCTCGGCGAAGCGCCGCAACAAGCCGGCCGACCACGTCTCGCGGATCGTCTCGCTCATCGGCGTGTCGACGCCGTCGTTCTGGATCGGGCTGATGCTCATCATCGTGTTCGCGTTCCACCTCGGCTGGTTCCCCGCCCGCGGGCTCCCGTTGCCGTGGGCAGACCCGGCCGACATCCGCGGCGCGGAGACCCAACTGGAGGTGATACGGACGTCGCTCCACCACCTCGCGATGCCGATGGTGGCGCTCGGAACGCTCCAGATGGCGCAGATCACGCGGATCGAACGGTCGTCGATGGTCGAGTCGCTCCAGGGCGAGTACGTCAAGCTCGCCCGGGCGTACGGGGTTCCCGAGTCGAAAATCGTCCGCAAGCACGCGTTCCAAGTGGCGCAGCTGCCCGTGATAACGATCATCGGTCTCGGCCTGTCGACGGCCCTCGGCGGCGCGGTGCTGACCGAGACGGTCTTCGAGATACAGGGCATGGGTCGATTGATCATCACGGCGATCAACAACCAGGACTACGAACTGATCATGGGAACGACGTTCATGTTCGGCGTCGCGTTCGTCATCGGCGTCATCATCACCGACATCGCGTACGCCTACATCGACCCGCGAGTCGCCTACGGTGACGAATAATGGCAACGCAAACAGACCCGCGGACGGACGACGGTGCGGCGGCCGACGACGAGAGCGGCCCCGGCGAGATCGAGGCGCGCGTCGGTCTCCGCTACACGCTGAAACAGGTCAAACGCGACACGACGGCGCGGATCGGCATCTACACCGTCGGGTTCGTCACCCTCGTCGCGTTGCTGGCGGCGATCGACTACTACCTCTTCGACTACGCGGTCGCGGAGACGGTCTGGTACAACCCGGTTCAGGACCCGGACCAGGTGCAGCGGCTCCTGCCGCCCGTCGGGATGGAGAATCAGTACGGCCCGGGCGTCATCGAGCATCCGATGGGGACCGACCACCGCGGACGCGACATCCTCGGCCGGCTGTTCTACGGCACGCGGATCGCCATCACCGTCGGCTTCATGGCGACGGGTATCGGGCTCGTCGGGGGCACGCTGATCGGAGCGGTCTCCGGCTACTACGGCGGGTGGATCGACGACGTGCTCCAGCGGGTCACGGAGACCATCTACGCGATCCCGTTCCTCGTGCTGGTGATCGCGTTCATGACCGCGTTCGGCCGCGACCTCACCTTCGCGATGATCGGCGTGGGGATCACGTCCATCCCGGTGTTCAACCGGCTCATCCGTTCGCGGGTCGTCTCGATCCGCGAGGAGGACTACATCGAGGCCGCGCGCGCGGCCGGCGTGAAAGACCGGAACATCATCCTCCGGCACATCATTCCGAACAGCTTCGCCCCGGTGCTCGTGCAGGCGACGCTCCAGATCGGCGTGAGCATCTTGATCGTCGCCGGGCTCTCGTTCCTCGGATTCGGCGCCCAGCCGCCGACTCCGTCGTGGGGCCAGATGCTCTCGGCGTCTCGGAACTACATGCTCCCGGCGCCGACGTTCAGCCTCTTCCCCGGAATCGCGATTCTAATCACCGTCATCGGATTCAACATTCTCGGCGACGGGCTCCAGGACGCACTCGACCCCCGCATCAACAACTGACATGAGCGAACCACTACTCAGCGTCGAGAATCTCAAGACACAGTTCTTCACCGAGGACGGAACCGTGCGGGCCGTCGACGGCATCTCCTTCGACGTCTACGAGGGAGAGATCGTCGGGCTCGTCGGCGAGTCGGGGGCCGGAAAGTCGGTCGCCACGTCGAGTCTGCTCCGCCTCGTGGACAGCCCCGGCGAGATCGTCGGCGGCGAGATCACATTTAAAGGCGAGACGATATTCGGCCTCGAAGAGGGGACGAGCGGCGAGCCCCGCCCCCGCGACGACATGCTCTCCGAGGAGGAGATGCGAAAGCAGATCCGGGGCCGCGAGATCGCGATCATCTTCCAGGACCCGATGGAGTCGTTGAACCCCGTCTTCACCGTCGGCGGGCAGCTCCGCGAGTTCATCGAGATCAACCGCGGCCTCTCCGAGGAGGAGGCCAGAGCGGAGGCGATAGACATGCTCCGCGAAGTGGGCATCCCCGCGCCGGAGTCGCGGTACGACGAGTACCCGCACCAGTTCTCCGGCGGGATGCGACAGCGCGTCCTGATCGCGATGGCGCTCGCGTGTCAGCCCGACCTCATCATCGCCGACGAGCCGACGACCGCGCTCGACGTCACCGTCGAAGGGCAGATCCTCGAGATGGTGACGGAGCTCCAGGAGAAGTACGATACGTCGTTCATCTGGGTGACACACGACATGAGCGTCGTCGCCGAGATCTGCGACCGCGTGAACGTCATGTACCTCGGAGAGATCATCGAGCACGCCGAGGTCGACGACCTGTTTTACGACACGAAACACCCGTACACGCAGGCGCTGCTCGACTCGATGCCGCGGCCGGACAGGACCGTCGAGGAGTTGGATCCGATCAAGGGGGTGATGCCGGAAGCGATCGATCCGCCGTCCGGGTGTCGGTTCCACTCGCGGTGCCCGCACGCGCGGGAGGTGTGTCGCGAGGTCCATCCCGAACCGCGGGACCTTTCCGACGAGGGCGAACCGATGCACAGCGCGGCGTGCGTGATGTACGACGCGTTCGACGTCGGGTACGAGGGGAGCCGTCCGATCGAGACGGAGGCGACCGGCGGCTTCTCCGCCGGCCTGACCGAGACGGAGGGTGACGAATGAGCGGCCTCGGCGACGACGAACCGCTGCTGCAGGTCCGGAACCTGTGCAAGTACTTCGACAGCGACGGGGGGCTGTTCGGCGGGGTGACCGTCGATCGGGAGTTCCCGTTCGTCGCGCGCGACCCGTCGAAGGTCCGCGCGGTCGAGGACGTGAGCTTCGACATCAAGAAAGGCGAGACGCTCGGGCTCGTCGGCGAGTCCGGATGCGGGAAGTCGACGCTCGCCCGGACGGTGCTCCGGCTGCTCGAACCGACGTCGGGCAGCGTCTATTTCAAGGGCGAGGACCTCGCGACCATCTCCGGCGAGCCGCTGCGGCGGAAGCGACAGGACATGCAGATGATCTTCCAGGACCCGCAGTCCTCGCTGGACCCCCGGATGAAGGTCGGCCCCATCGTCGAAGAGCCGATGCAGGCGCACGGGATGCTCGACGAGGAGGGGCGCGAGGCCCGCGCCAAAGAGCTGTTGGAGAAGGTGGGGCTCGATCCGCAGCACTACAACCGGTACCCGCACGCCTTCTCCGGCGGCCAGCGCCAGCGGGTGAACCTCGCGCGGGCGCTGTCGGTGAACCCCGATTTCATCGTCTGTGACGAGCCCGTCTCGGCGCTGGACGTCTCCATCCAAGCGCAGGTGCTCAACACGATGCAGGAGCTGCAGGCGGAGTTCGACCTCACGTACCTGTTCATCGCGCACGACCTGAGCGTCATTCGGCACATCTCCGACCGCGTCGCCGTCATGTACCTCGGGCAGATGGTGGAGCTCGCCGACAAGGAGGAGCTGTTCGAGAATCCGCGGCATCCGTACACACGGGCGCTGCTCGATGCGATCCCGGTGCCCGATCCGCGAAGCGAGGGTCGGACGGGGCTGTTGACCGGCGACGTGCCCTCGCCGATCGACCCGCCCTCTGGGTGTCGGTTCAGAACGCGTTGCCCGGTGTTGATCCAGCCGGAGGAGTTCGAGATGACGGAGTCAGAGTGGGCGGACGTCGTCACGTTCCAGCGGGCGGTGAAGCGACGGGCCTTCGAGACGACGGACCGCGGAGAGATCCGACGGCGCTACTTCGAGGACGTGCCGGCCGGCGACGCCGGCACGCTCGTCGAGGACGCGTTGAGTTACATCGAGGAGGAGCGGTGGGACGAGGCGGAGGACCTCCTCACGGAGTCGTTCGCCGACGCCAGCGTCTGTGCGACCGATGAGCCGGCGTACGAGGTGGCTCCCGTCCACGGCGACGGCCGCCACTACACCGCCTGTCACCGGGTTCGCGACGAGGCGATCGCCTCGGGCGCGGCCGCCGAGCTCGACGCGCCCGGAAGCGGAGCGATCGGAGAAGCCGGCGCGGACGACTGAAACGGGCGACGCGAGCCAACTCGGCGGTCAACGGATCCGTATCTCCGCGGCGTCTTCGTGGTGCGACCGTCGGTCGGCGACACAGAGGAAGGCGGAGACGATGTGGTCGCCGCGGTCGGCGGGCTCGGAGCGGTCGAGGCCGTCTGCGTTCTCGCGACGGAAGCGGCCGTTCCACGTCGCGGTGGCGGTTTTCGTCTCGCCCGCGCGGAACGAGAGGGCCGTGGACTCCTCGCGAACGTACCGCCGCTCGTCTGTCCCCTCGAGAACGCCGTCGACCGCCCACCCCCACGGGCGACGGGTCGGCGTGACGACTTCGATCGGGAGCGGAATCCTGTTGCGGAGCCGGACGGTGATTTCGACGGGCTCGCCCGGGTCGTACGCGTCGCGGTCGGTGCTGACGTCGACGGTGACTGCACGACGCGCGAGCCACCGCGGGACGAACCGCGAGACCGCCGCGGAGAGGTAGTTCGTGGTCTCGTCGAAGCCGGTTCTGTCGTCGGAGTCGCCGTGTCGTCGGTGGACCATCGTCGTGTGGATCGGGGATTACGCGCCGTCGATCGAGGCGATCTCCATCAGCGGATAGCCGTCGGACATCGTCATCCGGGTGCGGACGGTGACGCCCTCGTGTTCGATCCGCATCTCGACGTCCATGAGCGAGCCGGTGAGCTCGGTGTAGCCGTTCTCGTGGTCGATCGCGTCGGCGACGCGGTCGTCGTGGATCGCGACGGTCACCGACTCGCAGAAGGGCTGGTTCTCGATCGACTCCGCCATCGCGGCCTCGAGGCTCCGCGCGCTCGACGGGCTGACGGGCGTCCCCGCGAACTGGTGGTACAACGAGCCGAACTTGATGCCGGCCTCGAAGCACGCCTGCTGGGCGTCGGTTGCCATGTCCGTACTGCGGCGGCACCGGCCTAAGAGGCTTCGGAGGGTCCCGCCTCGGAGGCGCCGGGACGCCCGGTCACGGGATCGCCGACCATCTCCGCGACCTCGAGCGGGTCGATTCCCGTCTCGTCGAGGTACCGCTCGAGCCGCGGGACCCGGTCGGCGAAGTCCTCGGGGTCGTGCGAGTCGGTGCCGACGACGAACCGGACGCCGCGGTCGCGGAACGCCTCCGTAAACGGTTCGGTCGGATGAAAGAGGTCGAACTCGCCCCGGTCCCCGGCCCGGCCGGCGTTGATCTCCGGGACGGTCCGGGAGTCGGCGCAGGCGGCCGCGACCCGCTCGCGGTGGGCCGCGGTGGTGAGCCCGTGGAGCGCGGGGTGGTTCTCGATCAGGTCGACGTGCGCGAGCACGTCGAACAGCTCCGACTCGACGAGCGAGACGACCGCGTCGTAGTAGGTGTCGACGAACGCCCGACGCTCGGCGTCGCTCGCGTCCGCGAACGACTCGAACGGGAAGACCTGCTTGCCGGCGACGTAGTGGACGCTCCCGATCGCGTAGTCGAAGTCGGCCTCGTCGAGGAACTCGTCGATCTCGGCCTCGAGTTCTGGCTCGTAGTCCATCTCGACCGCGTCGTAGATCGCGATGTCGGTGCGATCGGCGGCGATCGAGAGCGCCTCCCGACGGCGCGCGTAGGTGCGGTCGAAGTTGCGGTTCCACAGCAGCCGCTCGTCGCGCCACGCCTCGCTCAGGCTGCAGTGATCCGTGAATCCGACCGCGTCGAGCCCCGCCGCCTCGGCGGCGTCGACCATGAGCGGGATCCCGGACCCGTCCGAGTAGGACGTGTGCGCGTGGACGTCGACGGTCATTCTCGAACGGAGGGGCCGGAGCGGCCTAAGCCCGTCGCGGGAGCAACGGAGCGGGGCGACCCCCGGCGCGTCGGAACCGAAGCCGTTTGGTTCGGGGGCCGGGATCGGTCCGTATGAACACGCTTCGCGTGGCCGGTGGACGGGTGCTTCGACCGGACGGCTCCGTGACCGAATCGGACGTGACGGTCGACCGCGACGCGGGGACGATCCTGGCGGTCGGCGGCGAGACGGCGACCGCCACCGACGGGGACGTCCCGCCGACCGCCGACGAAACCCTCGACGCCGCGAGGTCGCTCGTGATCCCCGGACTCGTCAACGCGCACACCCACGCCGCGATGACGCTGCTCCGCGGGTACGCCGACGACAAGCCGCTGGACGCGTGGCTTCGGGAGGACATCTGGCCGGCGGAGGCCGAGCTGACGCCCGACGACATCGAGGCCGGCGCCGCGCTCGGCGCGCTGGAGATGATCCGCTCCGGGACGACCGCGTTCGCGGACATGTACTTCGCGATGGACCGGGTGGCCGACGTCGTCGACCGAGCCGGCCTGCGCGCCCGACTCGGGCACGGCGTCGTCACAATCGGGAAGGACGAGGCCGACGCCCGGGCCGACGTCGAGGAGGGCCTCGCGGTCGCCCGCGAACTCGACGGGACCGCTGACGGTCGGATCCGGACCGCCTTCATGCCCCACTCCCTGACGACGGTCGGCGAGGAGTACCTGCGCGAGGGGATCGCGGCGGCGCGCGAGGCGGGCGTCCCGGTCCACCTGCACGCGAACGAGACGGCCGACGAGGTCGACCCGATCGTCGAGGAGCGCGGCGAGCGGCCGATCGCGTACGCGGCCGACCTCGACGCGCTCGGCCCGGACGACTTCTTCGCGCACGGCGTCCACGTCGACGACTCCGAGATCGACCGGCTCGTCGAGGCGGGGACCGCGATCGTCCACTGCCCGGCCTCGAACATGAAGCTCGCCAGCGGGATGGCTCCCGTCCAGCGGCTCCGCGACGCGGGCGTCACGGTCGCGCTCGGCACCGACGGCGCGGCCTCGAACAACGATCTGGACGTCTTCGACGAGATGCGCGACGCCGCCATGCTCGGGAAGCTCGCCGCGGACGACGCCGCGGCGGTCCCGGCCGAGGCCGTCGTGGAGATGGCGACCGCGGCGGGCGCGGAGGCACTCGGCCTCCCCGGCGGTCGGATCGAACCCGGCGCGGCCGCCGACCTCGCCGTCGTCGACCTCGACGCCCCGCATCTCACCCCCGTCCACGACCCCGTCTCGCACCTCGCGTACGCGGCGCGCGGGAGCGACGTGCGCCACACCGTCTGCGACGGCGAGGTGCTGATGCGCGACAGGGAGGTCCTGACGCTCGACGCCGAGGCGGTCCGAGCGCGCGCGGCCGACGCCGCGGCCGACCTCGTCGACCGCGTCGGCGAGTAGCGAGCGCGCGTCGGCGAGGAGCGGAGGGTCCCGACCGAGCGCGCCCGAGCCGCGGATCGGATTCGTCTCGACCGGATCGAGGTCGATTCGGTTCGATTAACCGCCGATCCCGAACTCGATCCCCAAACGACCGGTACAGCGCCGAAAACCCGGATAAAATTCGGTTAAATCCGGCTTAACTGAACTCCCTTTTTATATGGTAACGGCGGCTGGACCCGAGTGGACATGAAAGGACGCACGACAGCAATTCTACTGGTCGCGGTCGTCGCGCTCGGCGCGATGACCGGCGTCGCGGCCGCCGACAGTCACCTCGAGGTGGCCGTCGACAAAGACGCGGACGGGACATCGACGGTCACGGTGACCGAGAACGACACCGCGGTCGAGAACGCCACCGTCAACGTGAGCGTCGTCGACGCGGAGAACGAATCGTACACCGGAGCGGGCGAGTACGAGACGGACGCGAACGGGACCGTCGAGCTCCCCGCCCCCGAGGAGGACGTGACGGTGAACGTCACCGCCGCCTCCGAGAACGAGACCGCCTCCACGACGGCCGATCTCGAGGCGCCCGACGGCCTCGAACTGAACGTGTCGAATACCGACGGCGAGCCGGTCGTCACGGTGACCGATAACGACACCGCGGTCGAGAACGCCTCCGTGAACGTCACCACTGCCGACGGACAGAACGTCAGCTACGTCGGCGAGGGCGACTACAGCACCGACGAGAACGGTACCGTCACCCTCGACGCCGCCGAGGAAGATGTGACGGTGAACGTCACCGCCGAGGACGGGAACGACTCCGTCTCGACGACCGTCGACCTCGAGTCCCCCACGGAACTCGCGCTCGACGTCTCCGACACCGACGGTGAGCCCGTCGTCACGGTCACCGACGACGGCGAGGCCGCCGAGAACGCCTCCGTGAACGTCACCACCGCCGACGGCCAGAACGTCAGCTACGTCGGCGAGGGCGACTACAGCACCGACGAGAACGGGACGGTGACGCTACCGGCCGCCGACGAGAACGTCACGGTCGACGTGACCGCCGAGTACGAGAACGACTCCGTCTCGACGACGGTCGACCTGACGACCGGCGACGAGCAGGCGTTCGGCCTGCAGGTCCAGGAGTTCATCGAGAGCCTTCAGGACCGTGAAGGCGGCATCGGCGCCGCCGTCTCGGACTTCGTGACGGAGAACAACCCGGGTAACGCGCCGGACCACGCCGGAAGCCCCGGCGGCCCGGACGACGCGAGCAATACCAGCGCCGAGAACGAGAGCGACGCGCCCGGTAACGGCAACGGAAACGCCCCGGACCACGCGGGACAGGGCAACGACGGCGAGCAGGGTCCGCCGGACCACGCCGGTAACGGTGACGACGCCGACGGCGAGACCGAAGACGGCGCTGAAACCGCGGATGACGAAGACGAAGGAGACGACGGTGACGACGACAACGGCGGCAACGGTAACGGGAACGGCAACGGCAATGCTGCTGGGAACGGCAACGGCAACGGGAACGGCAACGGTCCGAATAACTGACGACGCGCGAACCGTAACCGACGTGCGAACGACGCCGTAACCGGTGCGGTTTCCTTTTCGACGCGTTTCGACGTGACCCGGTGTCGGCAGGGTTTAGTGCGCCGTGAGCGAACCGGCTGGTATGAGCGAAACCGCGTATCCGCCGGTGTCGAAGCACCTCTCGGACGTCGAAGCGGCCCGAGAGGAGGGGCGCCGGAAGATGGACTGGGCGCTCCAGCACATGCCGATCCTGAACGCGCTCCGCGAGGAGTTCGTCGAGGAACAGCCGCTCGCCGGCGAGACGATCGCGATGGCGATGCACGTCGAGGCGAAGACGGCGAACCTGGTCGAGCTGCTGGCCGACGGCGGCGCCGAGGTGGCGATCACCGGGTGTAACCCCCTCTCGACTCACGACGACGTGTCGGCCGCGCTCGACGCCCACGAGTCGATCACCTCCTACGCCGTGCGCGGCGTCGACGACGACGAGTACTACGACGCGATGCACGCCTGCATCGCCCACAACCCTACCATCACCGTCGACGACGGGATGGACATGGTGAAGCTCGTGCACGAGGAGTACCCCGACCTGATCGACTCCATCGTCGGCGGCGCCGAGGAGACGACCACGGGCGTCCACCGCCTGCGCGCGATGGACGCCGACGGCGAGCTCAAGTACCCCGTCTTCGCCGTGAACGACACGCCGATGAAACAGCTGTTCGACAACGTCCACGGCACGGGCGAGTCGTCGCTCGCGACCATCGCGATGACGACGAACCTCTCGTGGGCCGGCAAGAACGTCGTCGTCGGCGGGTACGGCCAGTGCGGCAAGGGCGTCGCGAAGAAGGCCTCGGGCCAGAACGCGAACGTCATCGTCTGCGAGGTCGACCCGCGAAAGGCCCTCGAAGCCCACATGGAGGGGTACGAGGTGCTGCCGATGATCGAGGCCGCGAAGAAGGGCGACGTGTTCATCACGACGACGGGCAACCGCGACGTGATCACCCGCGAGCACTTCGAGCAGATGCAGGACGGCGTCCTGTTGGCCAACGCCGGCCACTTCGACGTCGAGGTGAACCTCGACCACCTCGACGACCTCGCCGTCGACCGCTACGAGGTCCGCGACGGCGTCGAAGGGTTCGAGATGCCCGACGGCCGCGTCCTGAACGTCATCGCTGAGGGCCGGCTCGTCAATCTCGCCGCGCCCATCTCGCTGGGACACCCGGTCGAAGTGATGGACCAGAGCTTCGGCGTACAGGCCGTCGTCGTCCGCGAGCTGGCCGAAAACGGCGACGAGTACGGGCCGGGCGTCCACGACGTGCCCGACGAGCTCGACCGCGAGGTCGCCGAGATCAAGCTCGCCGCGGAGGGCGTCGAACACGACGCGCTCACCGACGAGCAGCGCGAGTACATGGGCAGCTGGGAGCACGGTACCTGATCCGGTACTCGAGGAGACTCGGCGGAGATGACGGATCTCGGTCGGGTCCGACCGGCTTTTGTGCGGCGCGATCGTATCGAACACATGAACCTGACGGCGGTGCTTCACAGCGGATTCGGCGTGGCGATTCTGGCCGGAATCCTCGTCTCGGACACGACGCTTCGGGTCGCGGCCTTCGGGCTCGGCGCGGTCCTCTTCGTCGCCGGTATCGCGGTGTCGCGGCGCGACGACGGGAGCGACGCAGCGTAGGACCGGTGGCTGCACGGCGCCGACGAGGCAGCGTGACGCCAGCGAGACAGCGTGACGCCGACGAGACAGCGTGACGCCGACGAGGCAGCGTGACGCCGGCGGATCGGGGTCCGAGACGATCCCCGCGCGCCCTTTTTCAGCGACGACCGCCTACGGCCTCCAGTGACAGTCACGAGCGTCCACGACCCGAGCCACCGCGAGGCCCTCTGGGAGCTCGAGGACGCCTTCGAGCGCGGCGACCTCGTAAGCGTCTTCGGGCGCTGTACGGTCAGCTACGAGGGCCGGGCCGCCTCGGACCTCGGGACGGGCGACCGGCTCCTCGTCTTGAAGCCCGACGGGGCCGCCCTCGTCCACACCGACGAGGGGCGCCAGCCCGTCAACTGGCAGCCGCCGGGGTCGGAGCACCGCGCCGCGGTTCGCGAGGGGCGGCTCCGGGTGCGCTCGACGCGCATGAACCCCGACGAGACGCTCACCGTTCGGTTCGAGCGGGTCCACCAGCTCTCGGCGATGGCGGTCACCGGCGGGCGCGACCTCACCCTCCACGGGAGCGAGGAGGACCTTCGGACCCGAATCCTCGACCACCCGGAGCTCGTCGAGCCGGGGTTCGAGCCGAAGGAGATCGAGCGCCCTTCGAGCGCCGGCCCGATGGACGTGTTCGGCGTCGACGCCGACGGCAACCCGGTGGTCGTCGAGCTGAAGCGCCGGCGCGTCGGGCCGGACGCGGTCGGGCAGCTCGCGCGATACGTGCGCGCGCTCCGCGAGGAGCTGGGGGTCGAGGAGGCAGACCGCGACACCGACGCGGACCCCGTCGTCCGAGGTATCCTCGTCGCCCCGTCGGTCACGGATCGAGCCGCGCAGCGGCTGGCGGACCGGGGGTTCGACCACGTCGCGCTCGAGCCGACCGCCGACGAGTGAGCTCCCGGCGGTCGAGGAACCGGCCGGCGACGCCGCGGTATCGAAGGGTTTATCGCCGCAGCGCGGGCTACATCGGGCAAGTAGCCATGTCTGACAAACCCGCCTCCATGTACCGGGAGATCGACAAGCCGTCGTACACCCGGCGCGAGTACATCACCGGTATCCCCGGATCGAAGATCGCCCAGCACAACATGGGCGACCTCTCCGCAGAGCCCGACGACTACCCCGTCCAGATCAGCCTCCGCGTCGGAGAGGAGCTCCAGATCCGCCACGGCTCGCTGGAGAGCGCGCGCCTCTCGGCGAACCGCCACCTGATCAAGGAGCTCGGCGAGGGCAACTACAAGATGACGCTCCGCAAGTTCCCCCACCAGGTCATCCGGGAGAACAAGCAGGCGACCGGCGCCGGCGCGGACCGCGTCTCCGACGGGATGCGGCAGGCGTTCGGCAAGCCGGTCGGCACCGCCGCCCGCCTCAACAAGGACGACGTCGTCTTCACCGCGTACTGTGACGTCGAGCAGGCGCCCGTCGTGAAGGAGGCGTTCCGCCGCGCGTACAACAAGCTCTCGCCGCCGTGCCGGATCACGGTTGAGCGCGGCGAGAAGCTCCTCGTCTCGTAGACGCTCCGGTCCTTTTCGAGGCGCGGTTTTCACGGTCGCGAGCCTCGCGGCCGCGGGGCTGGTCGCAGAGGCCAGCCCCGCCGTGGACGAGTCCGGGACTGCGAACCCGCCGCACGGCGAGCCGAACTCCTGAAATACCTTCCTCGCGTACCGACGGACAGTGTCACAGCAGTTGGCCGAGGTCGAGACGCTGTTCCTCCACGAGGCGCGGAGCGACTACACCGTCGTCGCGAACCGAGACGGGAACCGCGTGCTCCGCGGGCGGCTCGAACTCAAGGATACCTCCGCGGGCCCGCGCCCGGGGAAGTTCCGCGTGATCCGAGACGGCGAGGACCACCCCCGCCAGCCCGACGAGTTCGTCGACCTCGCCCGCGCGGCCGACCGGATCCGCATCTCCGAGCAGACGTCTCCGGAGAACCGGGCGCGGCTGGAGGCGATGCTCGACGGCTACCAGCTGGAGGCGATGGCCGTTCGGACCTGTCGGCGCTGTGCGAACGACGGCCGATACGGGCCGATCACCAGCGAGTCCGCGGTCGAGCACAACGACGAGCTCATCTGCCGCGACTGCGCCCGCCGAGAGCTGGAGCGAGAGCTCTCGTATAAGGGCGAGTTCACGGGCGCCGCCGAGGAGCGGTTGGAGGAACTGCTGTACGAGTCCGGCGACCTGGACCGTATCGTCAACCTCCTGCAGGGCGGGCTCGACCCCGACCTCACCAAGTACGACGAGGTCTCCGCCAACGTCGACGACGTGAGCCCGGTGCGGACCGAGGACCTCGACCTCCACCCGGACCTCTCCGCGCACCTCCAGGGCCGCTTCGAGGAGCTGCTCCCGGTACAGAGCCTCTCCGTGCGGAACGGCCTCCTGGACGGCGACGATCAGCTCGTCGTGAGCGCGACCGCGACGGGGAAGACGCTAGTCGGCGAGCTGACCGGGATCGACCGGGCGCTGAAGGGCGAAGGGAAGCTCCTCTTTCTGGTCCCGCTCGTGGCGCTCGCCAACCAGAAGCACGAGGACTTCGAGGACCGCTACGGGGACCTCCTGAACGTCTCGATCCGCGTCGGCTCCTCGCGGGTGAACGACGACGGCAACCGCTTCGACCCGAACGCCGACGTGATCGTCGGCACCTACGAGGGGATCGACCACGCGCTCCGGACCGGCAAGGACCTGGGCGACGTCGGCACCGTCGTCATCGACGAGGTGCACACGCTGAAGGAGGGCGAGCGGGGCCACCGGCTCGACGGACTCATCTCCCGGCTGAAGTACTACAGCGAGGAACGGATGCGGACCCGCGAGGGGTACGGCGGCACCCAGTTCGTCTACCTCTCCGCGACGGTCGGGAACCCGGAGTGGCTCGCCGAGAAGCTCCGGGCGACCCTGATCGAGTACGAGGAGCGACCCGTTCCCATCGAGCGACACGTCACCTTCGCGGACAGCCGCGAGAAGGCGCAGATCGCCGACAAGCTGGTGAAACGCGAGTTCGACACGAAGTCCTCGAAGGGGTACCGCGGCCAGACGATCATCTTCACGAACTCGCGGCGGCGCTGTCACGAGATCAGCCGGAAGCTCCGGTACGACTCCGCGCCGTACCACGCCGGCCTCGACTACAAGCGCCGGAAGACGGTGGAACGGCAGTTCGGGAACCAGGACCTCTCGGCGGTCGTCACCACCGCGGCGCTCGCTGCCGGGGTCGACTTCCCCGCCTCGCAGGTGATTTTCGACTCGCTGGCGATGGGGATCGAGTGGCTCTCCGTCCAGGAGTTCTCTCAGATGCTGGGGCGCGCCGGGCGTCCGGACTACCACGACCGCGGGCGCGTCTACCTCCTGGTCGAGCCCGACGGCGTGTATCATAACTCGATGGACCGCACCGAGGACGAGGTCGCGTTCACGCTGCTCAAGGGAGAGATGGAGGACGTCGCGACCCACTACGACGAGGCGGCCGCCGTCGAGGAGACGCTGGCGAACATCGTCGTCGCGGGCAAGAAGGCCAAGCGGCTCAACGACCGAATGATCGGCGAGGTGCCGACGAAACATGCGATCGGGAAGCTGCTGGAGTGGGGGTTCATCGACGGCTTCTCGCCGACGCCGCTCGGCCGCGGCGTCACCAGGCACTTCCTCGCGCCCGACGAGGCGTTCTTCATCCTGGACGCGATCCGGAAGGGGACGGACCCCTACCAGATCGTCGCCGATCTCGAACTGCGCGACGACGAGGAGTGAGCGGGCCGTCGAGAGGGGTCCGCGGTCGAACGCGGTTTGCCCGCGCAACGAAACGCTTTAGCGGCCGATGCGGCTAGACGTAGACGCGGGACCGTGGGTTAGTGGTATACTTCGGGCCTTGGGTGCCCGTGACCCCGGTTCGAATCCGGGCGGTCCCACTTTCGCGGCGCGAGCAACACCGCGAGCGCCGCGGCGGTGAACGGATTCGAAGCAGAGAGCGAAACGGAGTGGAGCGACTGAGGTTCGAATCCGGGCGGTCCCATTTTGCTGCTGCGAGCAACTTCGCGAGCAGCAGCAGGCTGAGTGGATTCGAACCCTACCGGACGCGCGCAGCGACGAAGGAGCGAGCACGTTCGGTTCCGGTTCGAATCCGGGCGGTCCCATTTTGCTGCTGCGAGCAACACCGCGAGCGGCAGGAGAAGCGGTGCGGGCGGTGTCCAAGACGACACGGCCACGGCTCGATCGATCCCGACCCGCCTGCCGCCTTTCGAAATCCTTTTGTCTCGAATCGGCGTTGGTCCGAGTGCGAGCCGCCTTAGCTCAGACTGGGAGAGCACTCGACTGAAGATCGAGCTGTCCCCCGTTCAAATCGGGGAGGCGGCATATTCTGAATCCGCGAGCGTAGCGAGCCGTTAGGACATCGACGCCGATTCGATGTGAACTCCCGTGTGAGCCGGAGATCCCCTCATCGTCCACAAAACGAGAGGGCTTCGTAAGCGACTATTACCCGTCGACGGTGCTCGGCAGCGGGGGAGAGAACAAGCAGCGCCCGTCGCGTTCGACGTCACTGGATGACGAGTGAGTGAGCGGATTCACGGGGAGCGTCTCACGTTCGGCTGGCTACGTCGATTATAACTTTGGTCGGTAGTGTCAATTCGAAATCTGAAAGATGGCGTCACAAACCGTCGCGTCTGGTCTAACGTCCCGTCGGGCGATACTCAGATCGGGCGGAGCCCTCGCCGGTAGTAGCCTCTGTGGGATAGGCAGCGTAGCCGCCAGTTCGTCCGGTACGGTGAGCGTACTGACGCAGAATCTCTTTCTCGGGGCAGCGCTTGCACCCGCCCTGGAAGCGGAGACGGAAACCGAGTTCGAGAGGACGGTCGAAAGCATCTACCGAAACGTTCTCGAAAGCCGTTTCGATCTGCGGGCCCAAGCGTTGGCGGACGAGATCGCCGACATCGAGCCGGACGTAATCGGGCTTCAGGAGGCCGCCCGTTTCGCGGAGCGAGGCGGCGAGTCGACGACCCGTGATTATTTTCAGATGCTTGTCGATGCACTCGAAGAGCGAGGGCTGTCGTACACCGAACGCGCTTCCGTCAAGACCTTCGACGCCGAATTTCCGGTCACGAACGACTCGACCTCCGATCGGATTCGATTTTCGAACCGTGACGTGATCTTGGCTCGCGAGGGGGTGGAAACGAGCGCGGCCGGCGCGGGCACGTACTACGCGGGAAGCAGGGAGTTCGGCATCGGGCGGGGATACTGTTCGACCACCGTGGAGGGGGCATTTACCTTCGTCAACACCCACCTATCTCCCCCGCGTGTCCCCGTTCTTCAACTCAGTCAAGCGTCGGAGCTATCGGCGCGCTTTCGCGATCCGCCCACCGTCCTCGTTGGAGACTTCAATAGCGGTCCGAACACGTCCTCCGCACCGGCGTACGACGTCCTGACGAACCGCTACACCGACGCGTACGCCGTAGCGAATCCGGACGAGGAGGGGAACACGTGCTGTCAGGAACCGACGCTCACCAACGAGGCGTCGACGCTGGACCGCCGAATCGATCACATCTTCACACGAGGGGACGTGAAAGTCCGAGGAGCCGAACGCATTGCGGACGACCAGACCGCTCGCGTCGAGGGACGGTGGCCGTCTGACCACGCGGGAGTCACGGCGGAACTTGAACCGCCGTGATCGCGGCGATGTGCGACCGGACGGATCGAGGAGTTCGAGCGGGCTGGGGGCGACCGTCTTCGGGGGAAATCGGGAGGTGGCACGGTCCGTTCGCTCGCGCGCGGCCTTTCAGGTGCTTCAGCCTCCACGGAGCGCGCTTAGGCCGTGACGGAGTGGGTGAATCGTGTCGTGATTCCACGATCGAGGCCGTCGCCGATAAGGCTGGGTTACGGACGCGCGCTCTCTGGCAGGCGGATACAGTGGCACATAACAATACCTGAGCGGGGTCAACGTGTGGTCGATGGAAGACCAGATCACGAGCGTATCGCTATCCGGATCACGGTTCCCGGTGACGCGGCGGTGCTCGAATGCAACCAATCCCAGCAATACCCACTTACAATGAACTCCCCCTCACTCAAAGACCGGCTCGGGAAGGACGAGTCCAGTATAGATGATCAAATGAAGGAAGCGATAGCCGAAGCCTTTTCGGCCAACGATAAGGTCATCGAAATCAGGCCTGCGAAGCGGCCGACAACGATGGGACTGAAAAAGCTCCTGCTGTTGGCAGCGGGTGCGATCGGACTCACCTACTGGGTCCGGAGCTCCCAGAAACCTGACGAGCTTATCGAGGGTGCAAAGCAGAAGACGGCCGAGCGGATCCACCAGACCGCAGAGAGTATCGAAAAGGGGAGCGAGACTGCATCCGAACGGATCGAAGAGGGCTCAGAGCGGGCCAGTGAGGCGGTTCAAGAAGCCGGCGAGAAGGCCTCCGAACGGGCTGAAGAGGCCGGCGAGAAAGCGTCCGAGCAGGCTGAAGAGGCCGGCGAGAAAGCATCCGAGCAGGCCGAAGAAGTCGGCGAAAAGGCAGCAGAACAGACTGAAGAGGCAGGCGAAAAGGCAGCAGAACAGACCGAAGAATCTGGCGAGGAGGTAGTGAAAAAAATGGTACAGGGCGACGAGAAGGCATCGGATGAGGCCGAAGAATCCGACGACGAGGCATCAGATCAGGCCGAAGAATCCGACGACGAGGCATCAGATCAGGCCGAAGAATCCGACGACGAGGCATCAGATCAGGCCGAAGAATCCGACGACGAGGCGTCTGACGAGACCGACGGTTCCAGCGGTTCCTCCGGGACGTAATCCCTCTACGACGCCGAGCTCGCGAGCGAGCGCCGGAACCGACCGGCGACCGAGAACGTGCCTCGGACCGATGAACTACTTTTCATCGACCCGCGAGCGCCCTCGAGCATGTTTCTGGCGCTGATCGCGGATTCAGACGGCGACGGAGGCGGAACGAGGTGTCCTGTTGAACGCCTCCGTCGGCACGCAGACCCAGGCCGTCGGACTCGGCCGAATCTACGAGGGACTCGTGAGTCGGGTCGGGGTCCTGCTCCTCATCGGAGGAGTGAGTTCGGAGAGACGGACTCGATGACCGTCTGGATTTCCCAGTCGAACCCGGCGTCGACGGGACTGGCGTTGCCACGCTAGTTGGTGCCGGCCCGCAACCCACGCCTCCGAACTCACTCGAAGAGCGCGAGCCACCAGATGTCCGGACCGGGTCCCGTCGGGGTCTTGATCTGTTCGGGCATCAGTTCGGCGTCCAGCGCGCCGTGCGGAGCCACTGCGAGGTGGACCTCGGCTCCCGCCGGGTTGTCGAGCTTCTCGCCGTCGAACGGTTCGGTGTTCGTCGAGACGCGGCCGCTCAGATTGAGCGTAGGGCCGCCGACTACGTGGCCTCCGACGAAGAACGCGCCGTCCCAGTTTTTCGACGGGGGGTCGTTGAACACGAACGCCCACAGCGAGAACGTCTCGGGGTGGCCGGGCCCGGAGTGTACCCCACTGTCCGGATAGGTGTACTCGCCCGGTTCCGGTGCGGGCATCGAGAGGTTCATCGAGATCCCGTTCGCCGTGCGCCTGATCGTCGCCCCGTCCGGAGCGACGACGCCACCGCTGGGGCCTTGCCCGAAGACGTCCGCGGTCTCCGATGTGACCCCGTGCCGGGCGGCGGCTACGGGCCCTCCGAGGCCGACTGCGGCCACACTGGCTGCCCCGGCTCTCAGTACTGTTCTACGCGATACGCCGGTTCCTCGTTTGGTTTCGTCTGTCATGTCACACTTGTGTATTCGTTTGTTCGGCCGCTGAGCGAGACGCGCTTCGCGCCGTGCGTCCCGCACGCGTTCGTGGCTTGGTCCGAGACGAACTCGTACTCCGGATTCTCCTCGACGTCCTCCAAGCCAGGCGGCTCGATCACCTCGGGAGGTCCTCGATGTATCCCCGTCCGAACGAGGCGGTCTTCGTCCCGGGCTCGTCGCGCAGCCGCCGCGCTTCCTCCGGTCGTTCGACGCTGAGCGATTACGAGCTTACAACTCACTCTTCCGTGTGGAGACCACGTCGGTTTCGAGCGGGACGGCGTTCGTGATGTTGTCAAGCAACGGCGACGTGGCTTCGACGCGTTCCCGGAGTTCGGCGAGTTCCTCCGCTGACGCATCCGCGTCGACGTAGGCAGTGCAGGTCACTGTGTTGTACCCAGCACGGACGTCTTCGGAGATCCCGAGGAATCCTCGGAGGTCGACGTCACCCTCGAGTTCGAACCGGAGGTCGTCGAGTTCGATCCCCATGGCGGCGGCGTTGGCCGCGTAGCCGACGCTCAGGCACGATCCGAGAGCCGCGAGCAGGAGCTCGACCGCGTTCGGTGCCGCCCGCTTACCGAGGATCTGTTCCGGTTCGTCGCCTTCGATGTGGAACTCCTGGGTATGAATCCGCTCGCCCGCTTGATCGAAGTCGTCGATCGACGTGACGGACTGCAGGCCGTCGGTCCATTCGGTTTCCGCGCGGAACCGGAAGTGACCGACCTCCGGTTCTTCCGTGATCGTTTCGACCGCCTGGCCGAGCCGTTCCACGTCTACTCCGTTTGTGGTTGACATGCTGTCTCACTCCCTCCGAGTACCGAGAGGGGTCGAGCGGAGATGTAGTCATCTTGTGACGTTCGGTCAACCACTGACCGCCGTGCAGGTGTTGCAACGGTCATCTTCGGAATCGACCGTCACTCGGTGAGCGGATCCCTCGGTCGACGATACCGAGACTGTCATTCCGCGACCGATTTGAGGGTGTGCGGTCGCGCCTCGCGTCGGTAGAACTCGTACGTCGACTCCGCCCACTCGCGGACCGCCGGTGCGTCGGTATCGATTACTGCCTGTACGGTGCCGCTGTCCTGCTCGTAGCAGCTGATCGCAACGCAGTCGTCAAGCAGACCAATTCCGTATGAGGGGAGGTCATCGTGCTTCAGAATCGTGAAATTGTCTCGGTGCACCATCTCCGAACTGCGGTCCGGGTACGTCGTAAAGAAGTATTCGTGGCACGCTGGTCGATCGATCAGCGTCATTTCCACGCCGTCGTCGACCAGTTGGTGAATGACGTCGAAACAGAGGTCCATCAACGCGACTTCGGGGCGAAGGAACCGTAACGTGGTCGTGTTCTGGAGAAGCGACTCGAATCGCCCCACCGGACAGTACGGTGAATCGGGTTCGGCGACAGTTATCGTCAGTTCCGACCAGATTTCGAACGGGAACTCGCTGATTTCGTCGGGGAGCCGCGTCCAGACGCAACGCAACGTTCGCTCAGTTTCCACTCGTTCGATCAGGTCCTCCATCCCGGACGCGATCGCCTCACCGAGTCGCGTCGCCACGTACTCGTGTCCGTCTTTGCGGACCCAGGTTCGATCGTCGAATTCGCTCAGCGTCCGGCGCATCGTCGAGGACGAAACGTCGGTCAACTCACAGAGCGCTGACCGACTGAGGGGTCGCTCCGTCAGCGCGACGAGTGTGGGGACGCGGTGGTTGGCACGCACGAGATACGCGATGTCGCCGATCGGTGAACCCCGAGTATAGTGTGCCATGGTATCATGTAACAAAATAAAGATACGCTGAGCAGCGTAATAACGATTGTGTCCTCCCGGGCGACGGACCTCTCGGAGTCAGCCGTGTGCGAACGGCGGGGCCGAATCACGCACCACCCATCAGTAGTACATTCGGTTAAACGGGGCGGCGGCATCGATTGTCACTCGCGTCGATCGGGATTCGAGTATATTCGCGCTCTGAGCCCTGCAGTCATCCAGAACGACGACCTTCGCGAGCAGCCCGGATGCCGTCTTGTCTCGTTTGCGGGGCTCAGCGAGGAGGACGGCCTCCTCCTCTGCTCGTCATGGGAGTCTCAGTCCGTCCAGAGACGGTATCACTCGCCAGACTGACAACGTGATGCTTAATGACAACTCCTCGGACCGTCACTCTCCCGAGGTGGCCGGTGTCCCCCGATTACGTCCGAATCAGGTCCGGACAGAGACGATGTCGACCGAGAAAATATTAATCCTACAATATGTTAAATATACTCATTGTTACAATTTATGTCGATGAGTAAATGAATACCGTATGAGATTGATAAACCAATCCGCCGTTATCGCTCAGATTGATACAGTCGAAACCCAATTCAGAGAGGCGCTCGGTGCGGCCATCACCTTCCTGCCCCGGTTGATCGGCGCGATCATCATCCTCCTCATCGGGTGGGTCATCGGACGGATCGTCGGCGGTGTCGTCACGCGACTCGCCGACCGGGTAGAGCTCGACCGGATGGTGCTGGACACGCCGCTCGGGAGTATGCTAGGCGGCACGGAACGGGCCGTCTCCAAGGCGTTCGGAACGCTCGCGCGTTGGTTCATCTACGCGCTGGCGATCCTGTCAGCGGCGGACGTGCTCGCCATCGCCGTCCTCTCGGAATGGATCGAGAGGGCCGTCTCGTACCTGCCGGCGTTCATCGCCGGGCTGTTAATCATCGTCCTCGGGTTCGTCGTCGCCGACTTCATCGGCGATGCCATCATGCGGACGCAGGCCGCAACGCGTACCCAGTACACGAAGTGGTTCGCCACGGGCGTCCAGATGTTCCTGTACTTCGTGGCGGTCGTCGTCGGCCTCGACACGATGGGCGTCGACGTCGAGATCCTGTACGTGTTCGCGAGAGCGCTCGCGTGGGGTCTCGCGGTGGCGATCGCTCTCGGGGCCGGGCTCGCGTTCGGTCTGGGCGCTCAGGATTACGTCGAGAAGAACGTAAGCCGGTGGATGCAGTCCGGGAAATCGAAGGTTTCGTCGGGCGGCGGAAGCGGAAGCGGAAGTGAGAGTGGTAGCGAAGTGGGTGATAACGGCGAAACCGGTCCCAGCTAGGGATCGTTTCCGGGCGTGATCGCCCGCTGACTGTTTTCGGTTCGGGCGGGAAGAACGCTCATTACGCCGCCGTCGCTATCCATGCGAGTGAGAAACGATCGCGCAATCGGCCTCGACGGTCACGACGATGGTCCGCTCGCTCGACGGAAACGCCTACTGCGCCACGCGATGGGCGCGATCTACGCGGTTGCAGGCGTGACGCACTTCCTCGCGCCGGAGTCGTTCGCCAGGGTCGTCCCGCCCGAGCTTCCGCGGCCGCGGACGCTCGTCTACCTCTCCGGGATCGCGGAGTTCCTCCTCGGGATCGGGATGCAGTTCGACCGGACGCGACGCGCGTCGGCGTGGGGAATCGTGGCGCTGCTGGTCGCCGTCTTCCCGGCGAACGTCTACATGGCGACCGACGACGTGGCGACCGAGCTCGCTCCCGATCGTCTCGCCGGCGTGGCCCGGGCGGCGGCGTGGGCGCGCCTGCCGTTTCAGGCCGTGCTGGTGCTGTGGGCGTGGTGGCACACGCTCCCGGAATTCGAGTCCGGAAACGACGGCGACGACGCCGATACGGCTTGAGCAGACGGTCGGGAAAGCGAGCGGTGAGACCGACTCTCGGTCGCTACCGACTTCGAACCGCGCCAACCGCGGCGCCCTCGCGCGTGTGACCCGAATTCGCCGTTCGAGCGAGTACTGGTCGCTGCTTTCGGCGAATTTATGCGGTATCGGCCAGATGTGTGATGGTGATACATGGCAAGAAAATTCGTTCGAACCGGGAACGGAGTGCAGGCCGGGATTTGTCGGTCGCCGGCGTTCGCAATCGGTCGTGGCGGTGACGTGCCGAACGCGACGTTGACACGCCATCAGAGCGAGCGAGAGGAGTCCGGCCCACCCGGGCGCACCGAGCGGCGATGCCGATGAGCGGACCGACGAAGCGACCGATCGGCGACCCGCCGGAAGCGGGAGCAGCGCCGGACCCGGTCGACATTCCGTGGATCGACATTCACCAGCACACGCAGTCGCTGACGTGGAACGACCGCGAGAAATTCGACCTCAGCGGTGGGCAAGCTGCGGTCGCGATAGCGGCGGGGTACTACTGGGCTCCGTACCGGCCGGTGAGTTCCGACGACGTCCGGTTTCTGTGGGACGATGCGCTCCGACGGGCGGCCGCGTTCGATCACCGGCACTTCTACGACCAGTACGTCGCCGTCGGGATCCACACCTGGTCTCGAGTCGAGAACGCCGAGGAACTCGTCTCCGTACTCCCCGAGTACTGCGAGGACGACCGGGTGATCGCCATCGGCGAGACGGGGATCGAGTCGACCCAGCACACCGTGTCTTGGCCACTGGAGGAGCAGAAGGCGGTCGTCCGCGAGCAGTTTCGCGTCGCGCGCGACACGAACCTCCCGGTGCTCGTCCACACGCCGGGGTCGAGCAAGGGCGACGTCGACCCGCGGCACGTCCAGAGCTACGAGGAGGGAAACCGCAATTTCACGGAGCCGCTGTTATCCCCGGAGGACGCAAAAATGGAGGCCGTCGAGATGGACCTCGCGCTCGCCGACGAGGTGGGGCTCCCCGACGAGCAGCTCGTGATCGACCACGCCGGCCGGAGCGTCCGGGACTTCGTGTTAGAGAATACGGGCTGTTATCTCGCCTACAGCGTGAGTGCGCCGTGGCTGCGTGGTATCGACGCCCGCGACGTCGCCGCAGCGATCGAGGCACACGGGAGCGACCGAATCGTCGTCGACACGGACCTCATCGGCGCGATGGACAACGATCCGTTCGTGATGAAGCGGACGATCCTCGACCTGCTCCGTCTCGGCGTCGATCGCGAGGACGTCTGTCGGGTCGTCTACGAGAACCCACGAGAGATACTCGATCTGGCGTAGGCGACCCGTGCTGTGGGCGTGGTGGCACACGCCCCCAGAGCCGGGGGCTCCGTCCGGATCCGACGGCACCGCAAAGGGGGAAACGGCGACGGAGACGGCGAGCTACGCCCCGGAGCGGAGCGGCGCCGTGCAGCGGCGACAGTAGCTGAACCCCGGCTCGTTGGCCGCGCCGCACTTGGGACACGTCGCGCCCGAATCGGTCCGATCGTCCGGGGCGTTCGGATCGGTTCGGTCGTCCGGGGCGTCCGGATCGGTTCGGTCGTCCGGGGCGTCCGGCTCGTCCGCCTCCCCGCGGTCGGCACCGGAGCCGACCGGCGGCCGCCCTCCGTACCCCTCGTCTTCGGTGTACTTCTCCATCTCCCCGGCCCGCCGGCGACGCTGTCGGTCGCGGCCCTCGCGGACGATGTCGCGGAGCACGCTGAAGCCGAGCCCCAGCGCGAACAGCAGCAGCGCTCCCGCGACTGCGAGATAGATCGGGCCGACGTCGATCATGCGAGCCCTACGGGCCGGAGGCTTAGGTATTGTGGGGTGATCACGTGGGTCACGGACAGCGGCGACGCTGGTCAGTACCGGAGCGTGGCGTCGAGGATGCCGGCCGTCTGTCCGGCGCCGACGACCGCGAGCCCGGCCGCGGTCCACGTCGGTGACGGCGCGACCGCGACCGCGACCGCGCCGGCGACACAGCAGGCGACGCCGGCGGCGTAGATCCGCGCGCCCGCCTCGACCCGGCGCCCGGTGTACGCGAATCCCGCCGCGGGGAGGAGCGCCCAGCCGAAGAGCGAGACGGCCAACAAGACGTCCGCCGGGATTCCGGCGTCGCCGCCGCGGAGGAGGAAGCCGGCGACGCCCGCGAGCGTCACGGGCGTGCCTGCGAGGATCACGAGTTTCCACGCCCGGAGCACGCCGGTCGCCATGTCGCGCCACGAGGCGACGACGAACGCGACGAGCAGGGCGCTCATGACGACGTGCGCGACGAACAGCGCGTGCGTCGAGACGATACCGAGCGTCGTCGCCGCGACGACGAGCCAGGCGGCGGGGACGAGCAGCGCCGGGCCGTTCGCTCTGATCGACCGGAACACGCCGGTCCGATCGCGGCGGTCGAATATAAACGTCTCTCCGACGACAGCGCGTTCGCAGAACTGGGTGATCGCTCGGTCGAGCCGAAAGGACTTCGCAGTACGGTCACTGATCGCCCCGATAGTTGCCGATTACAGAAACAAACGTCCGGCATAAGCCGTGGTAACTGTACACTCGCAATCCTTATCACCCGAGCGGGCATTCGTTCAGATGCAATGGCGACCGGAAAGGTTGATTTCTTCAACGACACTGGCGGCTACGGATTTATTGAGACTGACGACGCTGACGACGACGTGTTCTTCCACATGGAAGACGTCGAAGGGCCGGACCTCGAAGAGGGCCAGGAGCTCGAGTTCGACATCGAGTCCTCGCCCAAGGGGCCGCGCGCGTCCAACGTCGTTCGGCAGTAAGCCGATCCGATAAGGTGGGTCGGTCCGGCTGACGCCGAACGCGACTCTGACACGCGACAACGAGACTTTTGCCCGTTTCGGACTCACGTCCGCCGCGGGTTCTTATCACGACACCGAGCGTCGCCGCCGCCGATCGGTCCGGCCGGCGACGACGAGCGGCGGCACTGGCGGCAGCGAGCAGTGGTACTGGCGCTGGCGAGAGCGATCTGCGTCGCGACGAGAACGCGGTCTACGGCCGAATCAGATGTGCTGTCCGAAGAGCCCGCGGCCCTTCGTCACTTCCACGTCGCCCTCGACTTTCGTCTGACACGCGAGGCGAACGTCGTGACTGGGGTGGTGCGGCGGGAACCAGAGGCGGGCCTTCTCCTTCTTGCCGGGTTCGCTCACCTCGCCGTCGACCTGGACCGCACAGGAGCCACACGACCCCGCACCCCGGCAGTTGAGCTGCTTCATCTTGCCGTTGTACACGGAGAGGCCGGCCTCCGCCAACACGTCGCGCAACACGGCGCCCTTCTCGCACTCGATTTCCTCGCCCTGATAGGATACCGTAGGCATGTCGATGAAGGGTACAGCGGCGATCCACAAAGAGTCTGTGTCCGCGGCGTGGGAGGAACGGAATCGTGAGCGTCGGCCGCGTCGTCCCGGAAACGGGCGTGCGCCAGGCGTCAGACGGCGGGCGGGGCGTTTTTTACCTTCGGCACCGCACGACGGACGTAATGGGACTCAGGTGTCTGCTCGGGCACGACTTCGGCGAGCCCGAACTACGGCGCGAGCGCGAGGAGGACGGGAACGAGGTCGTCACGACCGTCACCGAGGTGAAAACCTGCGCTCGCTGCGGTGAGACGCAGGTCGTGAGCGAGAACACCGAGGTCACGACGATGGAGCAACTGACCGACGAGGCCGCCGCGGGGGCCGGACCGCCGGCTCCCGACGCCGCTTCGACGGACCCGAACGTCGGCGACGGTCACGCTGCGGCCGACGAGGTCGGACCGAACGGCGCCTCGGTGGGGCCCGCGTCCACGGACGCCGGACCCGCCGACGCCGGTCCGACGGTCGACGGGGACGTCGACGACGCCGTGATCATCGACGACGGGGCAGCGGGCGTCGAGGCGGGCGCCGGGAACGGAGCGACGGGCGCGAACGACGAGATCGCGGATCCGGACGTGGACGGGGAACCGACGGCTGCGGTCGACGAGGACGAAGCGGTCCCAGCAGAAGACGAGCCCGCCGGCGAGACGGACGACGGCGCGGAGCTCCTCGAATCGGGACCGGACGACGAGGCCGGCTCGCTCGGTGGAGGCGACGAGTACGCGGAGTACCCGGAGGTCGAGCGCGTGGAGTCGCCGGCCGACGAGGAGCAGGACGCGGAGACGGACGACGGCGTGATCCTCGACGAGGAGGACGACCCGACGGCCGACCGCGAGCGCGGCGCGTGGCCGGAGGTCGACGAACCCGAGGACGCGCCGGCCGCGACGACGCCGTGGCCCGAACAGCGCGGAGAGGACGAGGGGTTCAGCGCGGAAGTCAGCGACGGCGACGCGGGCGACGCCGTCGAGTTCGGCGCGGGGCTCACCCCGGAGGCCACCGACACGGCCTCGGAGGACGAGGGCGCGGAGTACGTCGAGGGGCCGGAGCGGGACCCCGACGCGGCCGGCGGAGCGGTGGGGCAGCGGAACGACGGAACGGACTCGATCGACGCGGGAACTGGAATTACCCGTCCCGAGAGCCCCGAACTCGAGACGTCGATGTCGGAGAAGACGACGGAGTACCACTGTCCCGAGTGCGGCATGACTCGGGAGTCCGACGGCAACTCCATGCGCGCGGGCGACATCTGTCCCGAGTGCAAGCGCGGATACGTCACCGAACGTCCGATCTGATTCGCGAGGAGTTCGGCTCGCGTCGTCGAACGTCCGAACCGGCGGGTTCGGACAGGCGGGCTCAAGGGCCTGAAGACCCCGTGACGAAACTGGTTTACGCACCCCTGTCGAACGGTCGCGGCATGAAGGAGTACAAGATGCGCCGCGGCGAGCATCTGGACGAACGCATGCCCGACCTGAAGGGATCCATCGAGGAGTACTTCGGCGAGGTCAGCGGGACCGAGGAGTGGGAGGGCCACGAGCTGTACGTCGTCGAGGACCCCGACAATCCCGTCTTCGAACGGATCGTGGCCGGCGCCGCCGAGTACGGCGGCAAGAAGGACAAGCTCGCGGTCCACTTCGAGGAGCGGCCGGCCGAGGACGTCATCGCCGAGGGGAACGCCGACGCCGCCGCCGACGCGGTCGACGCGAAAAACGAGTTCCTGCTGGAGGCGACCGGGCGCGACGCGAAGTCCCGCCGCGACTCGCTGAAACGCGAAGTCGAGGACGACGCGCCCGACTACTGAACGGACCGACTGCCGCCGCTACGTGTCGTAGCGGTCGTTCGCGCGGACGACCGCGCCCTCGTCGTCGACCGCGGTGACCGAGCAGTTGTCGACTGACAGCTCCGTGAGCGACTCGACCACCGAGAGACCGCGGCGCTCGCCGAGGAGGAGTCGGATCGGGTTCACGTGCGTGACGGCGACGACGGTCTCCTCGCGGGCGCGCAAGTCGGCGGCCGCGTCGAGGACGCGGTCGCGGACCGCGAGCCAGCTCTCGCCGCTCTCGGGGGCGCGCTCGGCCGCCTCCCGACCGTTTTCCAGCAGGTCGAACGCCGGGAAGCGCTCGAAGAAGTCGCCGGACGAGAGCCCCTGAAAGACGCCGAAGTCCCGCTCGCGGAGCCGCGGGTCGGTCTCTACCTCGACCCCGACCGCCGCGGCGACCGGCTCGGCGGTCTCGACGGTCCGCGCGAGGTCCGAGGCGACGACCGCGTCGACAGCGTGGCGCTCGACGAGGGCGTCGGCGACCCGCGCGGCCTCCTCGCGCCCGCGGTCCGAGAGGCCGACGGGCGCCCACCCCTGGATCCGACCGACTTCGTTCCACTCGGTCGTCCCGTGTCTGACGAACAGCGTGCTCACGCCCGAGAGAGGGGAGCGCGCGGCAAGGAGGTTTCGCTGGGAGGAGCGGGCGTGTGGAGGGGAGGAGCGGCCGACGGGACGCCGACGGCCGATCGGGGACGACAGGCTATTGACGATTCGCCCGGTAGGGAGAACGAATGCGCCAGGACCCGATCCCGGCCGCGGTCGCCGACCGGCTGTCGGTCGCGGCTCGCCGACTGCAGGCGGCTCGTCGGACCGCGCTCGACCGCGTCGCCGTCGAGGACACGGAGTGGGAGTACGCGGGTCGGACGTGGTCGTGGCCGGCGGGCGAGGCGAGGACCTACTTTCACGAGCTCGCCCCGGGCGAGCGCGACGTCCTCGAAGACCTGATCGCCGAGCTCGACGACCTTTCCGGGGCGAACGAGCCGGACGCACCGCGCCCGGAGTCAGCGCCGGGAGCCGAGATCGTCGGGTTCGGCACGGGCCGCGTCGCCGTCGGGATCCCCGGGCCGATCCGCTGGGAGGTGGGGACGGCCGGTACGAGAGCCGAATCGACGCCCAGGGGACCGGACGCGACCGGCAACGGTTCGGACGTGACCGGCAACGGCTCGGACGTGACCGACGCGGGGTCGGCGACGGTCGCCGGCGATCCGGTCGTCGCGAAGCTGGCGCGGTACGGGCCGTCCGCGGAGATGGGCGACGGACGCCTGCAGAACCGCCGGGAGCGCCGGATCTGGTCGGCGGTCGGATCGCATCCGTTCCTCCCCGTGCTCGGCGGCAACGACGACGGGGACTGGGTCGTCATGCCGCGCGCGGACGTCCCGCCGGGTGAGGCGGTCCGGGAGGAGGCGCTCGAACGGGTGCGGGCGGCGCTCGCGCCCTATCGCGACCGGTTCCACTTCGACGAGCTCAAGCCGGAGAACGTCGGCGCGTACCGCGATCGGTTCTGGGTCGTCGACTACGGGCGACCGTGGGGCGAACCGCTGTTCGTGGAGCCGCCGGGCGAGACCGAATCGGAGCCGTCAGCCGGGAAATAGCCCGGGTTAGACTGTTGACGGCCCGAACCAGCCGAATCCCTCGGCAGGAATCCGAGCGAGGACCGCCAGCGTCGATCGAGCAAAAGTTAATTCAAAATCGAGTTAAAAACTCCGCCAGATTTAACTCGGCGGGCGGCGAAGGAGAGGTATGAGCATAGAGACAGTGCTACTTGTGGTCGGCACCGAAGACGAGAATCGAACCGAAAAGCTCGCGGCGGAGGCGATCGCGGTCGCCGGGCCGGCGGACGCGGAGGTCGTGGTGTTCCACGCCTTCACCGAGGAGGAGTTCGACGGGGTCCGCTCGAAGCTCGGCGTCAGCGAGGCGAGCGAGGGGTCGTCGGCGGACGCGGTCGCGAAGCGGCACAGGACGACGCGGAATATCGCGAGAGCGCTCGACGCGGCCGACGTCCGGTACTCGGTCCGCGGCGCGATCGGCGACCAAGCCGACGAAATCGTCGCGGCAGCGAAGCGAGTGAACGCCGACCGCGTGATCATCGGCGGACGAAACAGGTCGCCGACCGGCAAGGCGGTCTTCGGCAGCGTCGCGCAGGAAGTCATCCTCACGGCGCCGTGTCCGGTGACCTTCGTGCGGGAAGACACCGCCTGAGCGGGGAAACCGTACGCGAGGGTCGCGGTGAGACCGGTGGCGGCTCTCCGATCGCGGCGAACAGTCCCGGGAAGCGTCCCGCTTAAGTGATACCGGAACGCGATTTTAGCCGATGTACTACGTGGGCGTCGACCTCGGGGCGACGAACGTCCGGGCGGTCGTCGGCGACGAGACGGCGACGATCCTCGGTTCCGACGAGCGAGGCACGCCTCGCGGCCCGAACGGGATCGCCGTGACGGAGGCCGTGCTGGGCGTCGTCCGCGGCGCGTGCTCGGCCGCGGAGATCGACCCGACCGAGGCCGTCGCGGCCGGGATCGGTTCGATCGGTCCTCTCGACCTCGCGGCCGGGGTCGTCCAGGGCCCGGCGAACCTCCCGGACACCGTCGAGCGGATCCCCCTCGTGGGACCCGTCTCCCAGCTCCTCGACACCGACGAGGTCCACCTCCACAACGACACCGTCGCCGGCGTCATCGGCGAGCGATTCCACGCCGAGCGCAACCCCGACGACATGGTGTACCTCACGATCTCCTCGGGGATCGGCGCGGGGGTCGCCGTCGACGGCAACGTGCTCTCGGGGTGGGACGGCAACGCCGGCGAGGTGGGGCACATGACCGTCGATCCGCACGGCTTCATGACCTGCGGGTGCGGCCTCGACGGCCACTGGGAGGGGTACTGCTCCGGCAACAACATCCCGAAGTACGCCCGCGAGCTCCACGCCGAGGACCCGGTCGAGACCTCGCTGCCCATCGAGGACCCCGACTTCTCCGCGGTGGACGTGTTCGAGGCGGCCGGCGACGATATCTTCGCCGACCACGTGATCGACCAGGTCGCCCACTGGAACGCCATGGGCGTCGCCAACGTGATCCACGCGTACGCTCCGCTCGTGGTGAGCGTCGGCGGCGCGGTCGCGCTCAACAACCCCGAACGCGTGCTCGATCCCATCCGCGAGAAGCTCGCCGAGATGGTGTTTATCAACGTCCCGGAGTTCCGGCTCACCGACCTCGGCGACGAGGTCGTCGTGAAGGGGGCGCTCGCGAGCGCGCTCACCGGGGGCACGGGCGACCGGTCGCGAGTTGAGACGCCGCCCAGTTGATCGATGTGAAACGCGCGGCGACGGTCAGTCCTCGAACTCGGTCATTTCCGGCTTGACGTTCGGGTCGACCGAGTCCCGCGTCTCCAGGTACGCGTCCCGGTACCGCCAGATCTTGCGCAGGAGGACGTAGCCGAACGCGCCCTGAAAGAGGAGGACGAAGACGAACAGCGCCGAGATCCGCGACAGGGGAGTGAGCGCCGAGGCCACCGAGGTGACCGGACCGACGAGGGTGTTGTACAGCGCGTGGATCACGGCGGCGATGACGAGCCCCTTCACGACGATCGGGCCGCGGTTCTCCGGGTTGAACTTCGCCAGTCCGAGGTAGTAGCCCGCGAACGCCGAGTAGACGACGTGGCCCGGCCCGGCGAGCGCGCGGAGGGCCGTGATCCCGTCGCCCGCGCCGAGGACGGCGAGCCCGAGCGTCAGCTCCGACAGCTCGACGTTCTGGACGATGTAGACGAGGTTCTCGATGACGACGAAGCCGAGCCCGGCGATCGCCCCGTACACCGCGCCGTCCACGACGGCGTCGAACCGGTCGTCCGTGTACGCGTACAGCCGAACCGCGAGCAGCTTCACCGTCTCCTCGACGGGGCCGACGATCACGAAGAAAAAGAGGACCAGTCCGAGGAACCCGAACGGGTCGAAGAGGGGCTGTGCGTAGCTGTTGAGCAGGGCGGCGAACGTCGCGGTGAGGATCGACAACAGGAACGTCGCCACGAGGAGGGAGAGCGGCTCCCCGGTCGTGACGTCGGAGACGTACACGTAGGCGGCGAGGCCGAACGCCGGGATCGCGGAGAGGCCGACGAGCATCGCGACGGCGGGGTCGAAGACGAGCCCGAGCCCGAAGGAGCCGAGGATGGCGAGGAGCCCCAGGAGGGCGACGAAGACGACGAGCGCCTTCGCCGACCGGGTGATGAGCCAGTACAGCGCGACCGAGAGGCCGTCGAGGGAGGTGCGCTCCTCCCACGTGGCCACGTCGTAGAGGTCGCGGTCGTCGGGGGAACGGGACTTGACCGGGTCCGACGGGGATGACATACGGGCCGGTTCGGCCCGTGGTGACTTAAGACGTGGTCGAGTCGGAAACCCGAAACGATCCCGCGCAGCGCGAGCGGTCCGAGCCGATGGAGTTGAAACCGCGGCGTCCGAAGGGCCGGTATGCACTTCGACCCACGGACCCAGCAGGCGCTCCGCGAGGCGGGGCTCGACGCGGACGCGATCGCGGCCGCCTCCGACCGCGTCGCCGACCTGGTCGCCGCGGACGCCGACCGGCTGCGGGAGTTCTTCGCCGACGAGGGGGCGTACTACTCCGACATGGATCTGGCCCACAGCGCGGCCGAGACGCAGGAGCATCCGACCGCCGACGTCGACCTGTTCACTCACGGGAGCGACCTCCGTGGGTACCTCTCGCTCGACGGGTGGGGCGTCCCGGTCGAGGGCGGGCGGGTGTTGCGGTCGGCGGAAGCGGGGCGGGAGGAGGGCGGAGACGGCGAGGAGACGCCCGTCCTCGTCGAGCTCTCGCTCGGCGAGACGATCAACGGCCGGGTCCGGTTCGCGCGCGACCCGGAGGAGCTGTGACCGCCGCCGTCCGCGTCCGCGGCATCTACGCCACCGCCCTGACGCGGCTCCTGCTCGACGCGGGCCACGAGGTCGTCGACGCGTCGGCGCCGATCCGCCGGCGCTTCGAGGCGGACTTCGAGAACGCGCCGCCGGAGGTCCGGATCGAGACGACGGCCGACCGGCAGGGCGTCGGCGTCCACGGCGACCCCGAGACGGTGGCGTCGCTCCGCGAGCGACTTCGCGGCGTGGGGCTCGACGCGCTGGCGTGGACCGACCCGACGCCCCCCGGGACCGTGCTCGACGGCGAGGTGACGGAGACGCTCGGCGGCGGGGCGGCGGTGCGGCTCCGCGCCGGCGACGGCGCGACCGCCGAGGGGTACCTCCCGTACGGGAGCGTCGACGACCGCGTCGAGGCCGGGGACCCGGTCAGGGTGCGGGTCGACGAGTCCGCGGCGCCGTGGACGGACCGCCGCCCCGAGCTGGACGGGTCGCTGCGCGCCGGCGGCGGGCTGGTCGCGCTCGAACCGGGGTCGGGCACCCGGGTCGACGTCCGAAACGACGAGGCCGCCCGGGAGCTGGCGGGAATGGTCGACCTGCTCGGACTGGAGCCGCCGGACGGGTGGCGGGCGGCCTGGAAGCCGCCCGCGGTCGACGCCGACACGGAGGCGCTGAAGGCGGGACTCGAGCGCGCCGTCGCGGCGGCCGAGGGGCTCGACGACGCGGTCGACGCGGCCGGCGGCGTCGGCGTCCTCGACGACGCGGGGCAGCTCAGGGACGAGCCGATCGCGTCGCCGAACGCGGGCGCGTGGGTGTGGTTCGGCCGCGAGAGCCGGTTCGCGCTCGACGACCGGCGCCGCGAGGCGACGGCGACGATGCCGGGGCACCACCGGGTGAAGGCGGGGTCGGCGGACGCCTCGGCCGGCGTCGACCTCGCGGAGGCGCTCTGCGAGCCGGACCCGGACGCCGCGTTCCCGTTCGGCGTCGTGACGGACGCGTTCGGGCCGGCCGAGGGCGACGCACTCCGGATCGAACACGGGAAGCCCGACGGCCGCCTGATCACGCTCGGCGAGGCAACCGTCACGGCAGTCGACGCCGACGGCTCGGTGACCGTCGAGCGCGAGATCGCAAGCAGCGGCACCTACGACGGGCTCGGCGTGGCGCGCGAGGCGGGCGACGTCGCCGAGACGAGCCTGAAGGAGGGCCGGTGGTGGTACCCGACCACGTACCGGGCGCGCGACGGGACGGTGCGGGGCACCTACGTCAACGTCTGTACGCCGGTCGAGGTGTTCCCGGACGCCGCGCGCTACGTGGACCTCCACGTCGACGTAGTGAAGCGTCCGGACGGGACCGTCGAGCGCCTCGACGACGACGAGCTGCGAGACGCCGAAGCGGCCGGTGACGTGCCCGAACCGCTGGCGGAGAAGGCGCGGAGCGTCGCGTCCGCGCTGGAGAACGCTTTATAAGCGGAACGAGGAACGGCAGCGCTCGGCGTCGATCTCGCACGGTTTCACGTATTTTTATCTCGCATACGAACGGATGAGGTCACCCCGGACGGAGTCAGCCAGTCCGCGGCGCTGGACTACGGGCCCGACTCGCTGGCGACGTTGCCGTTCACGTCGCTGTAGCGGGTCGAAGCGCCTGAACGAGAGCCGAAACGGAAGGGCGGGAACCCCCCGGTCAGACCGTCGGCCTCAGAAGTGGTTCGCGGACTCGGTCTCGTGTCGCAGCTCGCCGCCGCGACCGCCCTCGACGGTGGAGGCGCCCTGGTCGCCCGAGGAGGCGGTCCGCACCGTCACGTTCTCGACCTCGTCGAAGTCCATGATCAGGTCGCGGCGGATGTTGTCGGCCGTGATGTTCGAGATGCCGCAGCCGGAGCAGGTGCCGCCGAGCTCGACGACGACCTCGCCGCTCTCGGGGTCGGCCTCGCGCACGACGCTCGTGCCGCCATGCATCTGGATGATCGGCATCTGTCCGACCATCCACTGCTCGACTCGGTCCGCGAGGCTCTCGTCGCTCATTGCCGAACGTTGGCACCCGAGCATATGGAAGCTTGCGGTTTCAGAGCCCATCGAATCGGCGAAACGAACTGTGTCACCGTCGATCCCGCAGAAGCCGAGTCGCGAAACCGATTTTCGTTTCGGCGACGGTCATTCGTCGCGGTCGTCGGTGCGCTCCGACTGGCTCGGGAGACGGGTCGGGTCGGCCGGATCCTCCCCGTGAATGGAGTCGTCGCGTTCGAGGAGGTACAGGAGCGGCCCGAGCGCGGCCAGGACGAGCACGCCGGGGAGCGGCGCGTCGGGGACGAGCAGGGCGGTGGTCAGGCTGGCGACGGAGGTGACGAGGACGAACGCGGCCCACAGCAGCGGCGATCCGAGGTCGACGCCGACGCGCGCGGCGTCACGGTACACGAGGGCGGCCGCGACGGTGGCGAGGAGCGCGGCGGCACCGCCGCCGATGACCGTGGTGACTGACATACCGTTCGTTCGGGCGAGACGCGAAAAAGGGTGTCGCGGGCGGGCGACGAGTCCGGGGGGAAGAGAAGGAACGGAACGGGACGGCGGGGTTACGGCGCTTCGCCCGTCTCGATGCTGAACGAGTCGCGGGGGTACGCGACGCAGGTCAGGGTGTAGCCGTCCTCGAGTTCGGCCTCCTCGAGCATCTGCTGGTTGTCGTGCTCGACGAAGTCCTCCGAGGGGCCGTCGGCGATGCGGCCGGCACACGAGACGCACTGGCCCTGTCGACACGCGTACGGGAGGTCCCAGCCCTCGTCCTCGCCCTGATCGAGGATCGGCTCGTTGTTCGAGAGCTCGACCGTCTTGCCCTGCTTGACGAACTCGACGTCGAAGTACTCGACCTCGTCCTCGGGGATGTCGCCGGGGCCGGAGCTGGCGGTGCTCCCGTCTTCCAGTTCGCCCTCCTCGCCCTCGGCGCCGCCGGCGGGAATCGCGCCGCCGCCGCCACCGCCGACGGCGCGGTTACCGGGCTCGGGGAACTCGGTTTCGGGGACCGCGGCCGCGCGGCGTTCGAGTATCTCGTCCGAGATGTCGGACGTGGGCTCCCACCCCGTCCCCTTCAGGCTGCTGACGAGGACGACGATCAGCGTCGCGATCACCCCGAGAACGATCGCGGGTAAGTTTGCGACGTTCGCAATGAGCGGGTTGAGCATACGAACCGATATGGAGAGGTTGCTTAAGGCCGTTTTGATCGGTCCAACCGCGTGAGAGCCGAGTGTCGGAGGCGACGCCCGCGTCGCGCGGCGTCCCACACCGTCAAACGGACCATTTATCGGCCGAGCGACCCACTGGGCGCCCATGAAAGTGAAATCGCGGCACCACCTCCGGAGCGACGACATCGCGACGATCCGCGAGGCGATTGCCGACCACCTCGGCGTCGACATCGACGGAGACACCTTCGAGTTCGTCGAGTTCGTGGACGCCGGCTACGAGCTCGTCTTGGTCGACGGCGAGCCGGCCGTCTTCTACGTCGACGACGACGAGCCGTTCCTCACCGTCCGCGGGGCGAACGACTACGAGCCGGAGACCGGGGTCGTCACGGTCGACGCGGGCGCCATCTCGTTCGTCTCCGACGGCGCCGACGTGATGCGCCCCGGCATCGTCGAGGCCGACCCGGAGATCCGCGGCGGCGACCTGGTCGTGATCGCAGAGGAGACCCACGAGAAGGTGCTGGCGGTCGGCCGCGCGCTCGTCGACGGAGACGAGATGGTCGGCGACAGCGGGAAAGTCGTGGAGTCGATTCACCACGTCGGCGACGAGCTGTACGAGTTCTCGGCGTAAGCGAGCGGTGTCGGCGGCTGTTTATAAACGAAGGGCGCTGGCGGCGCGAGCCGACGACGTCCGCGCCGATCTCGCGGTCGCTCCGCGTCCTTTCGCGATCGCTCCGCGTCTTTTAATCACCTCGCGCGCGACTCTCCGACAATGACCGGGATCCGGGTACTGAGCTACAACGTCCGCTACGCCAACCGCGGCGACCACCACGACGCCTGGCACGACCGCCGCGACGCTGTCGGGCGACTCGTCCGGTTCCACCACCCGGACGTCGCCGCGTTCCAGGAGCCGCTCCCCGGGCAACGCGGAGACCTCCGCGAGCGGCTCCCGAACTACGAGTTCGTCGGGCGGGGACGGGAGGCGGGCAGCGAGGGCGAGGGGTGCCCGATCGCGGCCCGAGCCGATCGGTGGGAGATCGTCGACGACGACACCTTCTGGCTCTCCGAGACGCCGGCCACGCCGTCGACCGACTGGGGCGCCGCCCATCCGCGGATCGCGACGTGGGCGCGGGTCCGCGCCGTCGACGGGGCCGCGGAACTGCTCGTCGTCAACACGCACTTCGACCACGTCAGCGCGCACGCGCGACGCGAGTCGGCGCGGTTGCTCCGCGATCGACTCCCGGACCTGACGCGAAGGCTCACAGACGAGCCGATTCCGGTCGTCCTCGTCGGCGATCTCAACTGCACGCCGGGGTCGGACCCCCACCGGATCCTCCTCGGCGACGATCCGGAACGGGACGCGAGCGGCCGTGTCGCGGCCGACCGGTTCCCGCTCCGCGACGCCGCCGCGGTCGCCGACCTCCGGCACGGCCCGGAGACGAGCCTCACGGACTTCTCGCGGCTGATCGACGGTCGTCGGATCGACCACGCGCTCGTCTCGCAGACGGTCGACGTCGAGGCGTTCGCCACCCTCACCGACCGCGACGACCGGGGTCGGTACCCGTCTGACCACCTGCCGATCCTGACGTGGGCGTCGCTGTAGGGACGGGGCCCATCCCCGCGGCGGCTCACTCCTCGTCGCTCTCGTCGGCGTACTTCTCCAACACCGTCTCGTAGCCGCGCTTCGCTGTCTCGTACGTCTCTCGGAGGTCGGCCACCGGGGTCTCGCTCGCGTCGACCCGGAGGTCGTTGTAGTACGGGTCGTCGGCCTCTTCCTCCGTGTTCCGCACGACGAGCGCCGCGGACTGGACGTCGAGGTCATCTCGCTTGTCGCCGCCGGCGGCGTGGCCGGCCGCGAGCGCGTCGATCAGCCGCTCCGCGAGCGGGGCGTCGCCGTGGGCGTCGGACTCGTAGGCGGCCGCGGTGTCGTCGACCACGTCCTCGCCCGTCAGGAGGTTCCCGGCGACGGTGTAGTTCTCGCCGACGACGTGCCCGTACCAGTCGTTGCACTCCTCGCCGGAGAACGCGAACGTCCCGTCGGCGTCGACGCCGTGGAGCTGACGCTGGGGCTTCCCCTCGTCGGCGTTCAGGAGGGCCTCAAGCGCGTCGTCGACCGCGAGCCCGTCGCCGAGGTACGCGATCCCCTTCCGCCCGAGCTCGACGTTGACGAGCGACTGGGTCGCCACCGCGCCGTCCGCCGACGCGAACGGACAGAGGGTGCCGACCCCCGGGAGCCGGGTGGTCACCGCCACGCCGTAGCGGATCTGGTCGCAGCCGTCGTCGTCGGTGTAGCGCTCGCGAACGCAGATACTGAACGTCACACCGGTCGTGGGACGGCGATCGGCAAAAGACTGCGCCCCGGGGGCGACGTTTCCGGTACCGGTCGATCTGGGAATCGGTCGCGAAAGGGCGATCTGGGAATCGGTCGCGAAAGGGCGATCTGGGAATCGGTCGCGAACCGACCACGGGCGACGCATCGGTCCCGGCTGCGAACGCTCTCGGTGCCGTTTTATGACCGCTATCCGGTGATTTCGGCCGATTAACGGGAGCGAAAACCGCAGATCGCAGGGGGATCCATGAGTACACGTATCATGTGTGTCGGCGACACACTTATGAGTGAGAATCCCTCCCATACATATAGCCTCGGTTACGGGCGAAACGGTGGCCCGCGGCGGGTCCACCTCGACGACAGCGGCATGCGCGGCTCGATGAGCCGTCGTTTCGGCACGAAGAGCCGTGCGGCCGCTCGGCGGGTGCCCGGCTCGCAAGCCGGACCACACCCCGGCGACGACCGCCGGTCGAGGTCGGGCACGCGGTCCGGTCGTCGACGTCCCTCGCCCGTCCGAGAAACCAGATACAATGCCAGACCGACACACGCTCGAACGGCTCAGCGAGGAGTACCGGACGAACGTCCCGGACGACCTCCGGGAACCCCGCTCGTTCGACTGGTACCTCGACGCGCTGTACGAGGAGCCGCGCATCGCGCGGAACGCCCACCAGCGCGTCGCCGACATGTTCGACCACTACGGCACGCGGTACGACGAGGAACGCGGGGTCGTCGAGTACGCGCTCGCCGCGGACGACCCGCTCCACGACGGCGAGAACGTCTTCTACGGCCGCGAAGTCCACGAGTCGATCCACGAGTTCGTCAACAAGGTGAAGTCCGGCGCCCGCGGGCTCGGGCCCGAAAAGCGGATCAAGCTCCTCTTGGGTCCCGTCGGCTCCGGGAAGTCGCACTTCGACTGGCTCACGCGCCGGTACTTCGAGGCGTACACCCGCGAGGACGCCGGCCGGATGTACACCTTCCAGTGGGTCGACCTCTGCTCGGTGATCGAGGACCAGGACCCGGCCGACGACACGGTGCGCTCGCCGATGAATCAGGACCCGCTCGTGCTCCTCCCGCGCCCGCAGCGCGAGGAGGTCATCGAAGACCTCAACGAGATCCTCGACGCGCCCTACACCCTCCGGAACGACCAACACCCGGACCCGGCCTCGGAGTTCTACCTGAACGAGCTGCTCGCGCACTACGAGGACGACCTCCGGCGCGTGCTCGACGAGCACGTCGAGGTCGTCAGGCTCGTCGCCGACGAGAACCGCCGGGAGTGCATCGAGACGTTCGAGCCGAAAGACAAGAAGAACCAGGACGAGACGGAGCTCACCGGCGACGTCAACTACGCGAAGCTCGCCGTGTACGGCGAGTCCGACCCGCGCGCGTTCGACTACGCCGGCGCGTTCTGTAACGCCAATCGCGGGGTCTTCTCCGGCGAGGAGCTGTTGAAGCTCCAGCGCGAGTTCCTCTACGACTTCCTGCACGCCTCCCAGGAGTCGACGATCAAGCCGAAGAACAACCCCCGGATCGACATCGACCAGGTGATCGTCGGCCGGACGAACATGCCGGAGTACCGCGAGAAGACGGGCGACGAGAAGATGGAGGCGTTCAACGACCGCACCAAGCGGATCGACTACCCCTACGTGTTGGAGTACGAGAGCGAGGCGAAGATCTACCAGAAGATGCTCGACAACGCCGACGTGCCGAACGTCCACGTCGAGCCGCACGCGCTAGAGATGGCCGGCCTCTTCGGCGTGCTCACCCGGTTGGAGGAGCCCACCGACGAGACGGTGAGCCTCCTCGACAAGGCGAAGGTGTACAACGGCGAGTTGGAAGACGAGGAGATCGACCGCCGGAAGCTGCGGGAGGACGCCGCCGAGCAGGCCGACGTGAGCGAGGGGATGGACGGCGTCTCGGCCCGGTTCATCGGCGACGAGATCGCCGAGGCGATCATGGACGCCACCCACCGCGAACGGGGGTACCTCTCGCCGCTCTCCGTCTTCGACCACTTCGAGGCGAACCTCGGCGGGCACGGCTCCATCGCGGCCGACGACCTCGACCGCTACGAGCGCCTCCTCGAGACCGTCCGCGAGGAGTACCGCGAGCGCGCCATCGAAGACGTCCGTCACGCGCTGGCGTACGACGTCGACGAGCTCCGGCGACAGGGCGAGAAGTACATGGACCACGTCATGGCGTACATCGACGACGACACCGTCGACGACGAGCTCACGGGACGCGAGACGGAGCCCGACGAGACGTTCATGCGCGCGGTCGAAGAGCAGCTCGACGTCCCCTCGGACCGGAAGGACGACTTCCGGCAGGAGGTGTCGAACTGGGTCTCCCGGCGCGCCCGCGAGGGGCGCGGCTTCGACCCGCAGGAGAACGACCGGCTCCGGCGCGCCTTAGAGCGCAAGCTGTGGGAGGACAAGAAGCACAACATCAACTTCTCCGCGCTGGTCTCCGCGACCGACCTCGACGACGAGGAGCGCAGCGCCTGGGTCGACGCCCTCGTCGACCGGGGCTACTCCGAGGACGGCGCGGCGGAGGTGCTGGAGTACGCGGGCGCCGCCGTCGCCCGCTCGGAGATCGAAGACGGCGGGAGCTGACATGAACGACCGCGACCCGTCCGACGGCGAGGCGTTCGTCCACGCGGCCGACGAGACGCTTCGGGGCGCGTACGACCCGCCGATGAGTCTCGACGAGTACGTCGACCACGTCTTAGAGAACCCCGTCGCCGCCGCCTCCGGGGCCCGCTACGTCCTCGCGGCGATCGAGTCCGAGGGCACCCGCGAGGTCCGCGAGCGCGGCGAGCGGCTGGAGCGGTACCGATTTTTCGACGACCCGTTCAACGACGGCGAGCACGCCGTCCTCGGCAACACCGCCGCGCTCAACGCGTTCGTCGACGACCTCCGCGCCGCCGCGGCGGGCCGCGGCAACGACGAGACCATCGTCTGGATCGACGGCCCCACCGCGACCGGGAAGTCGGAGTTCAAGCGGTGTCTCGTGAACGGGCTCCGCGAGTTCTCGAAGACGGAGAGCGGTCGTCGCTACACGGTCGAGTGGAACGTCACCGGCGCCGGGAGCGGAGTCGGCGGCGGTGGCGGGCTCTCGTACGGCGACGGCGGCGACACCGCCGCGTGGTACCGGAGCCCCGTGCAGGCGCACCCCCTCTCCGTGTTCCCCGAGAACGTCCGCGAGTCGATCGCCGACGCCGTCGACGACGACGCCTACCCGATCGCGGCCGACGTCGACCTCGATCCGTTCAGCCGCGAGGCGTACGACCACCTGGAGTCGACGTACCGCGACGAGGGACGCCGGGACCTGTTCTCGGCGATCACCGACCGCGACCACCTCCGCGTGACGAGCTACGTCGTCGACGTGGGCGAAGGGGTCGGGGTGCTCCACGCCGAGGACGACGGGACCGCGAAAGAGCGGCTCGTCGGCTCGTGGATGGGCGGGATGCTCCGCGAACTCGACTCGCGCGGCCGGAAGAACCCGCAGGCGTTCAGCTACGACGGCGTGCTCTCGCAGGGGAACGGCGTCGCCACGGTCGTCGAGGACGCCAGCCAGCACGCCGACCTGCTCCGGCGACTGCTCAACGTTCCCGACGAGCGACGCGTGAAGTTGGATAAGGGGATCGGGATGGACCTCGACACGCAGCTGATCGTCATCTCGAACCCCGACCTCGACGCCGAGCTCGACCGCCACGCCGAGCGCGAGGGGGCCGACCCCTTGAAGGCGCTGAAGCGGCGGCTCACCCGTCACGAGTTCCGCTACCTGACGAACCGGCGGCTGGAGGCGGAGCTGCTCCGTCGCGAGGTGGGCGGCGTGCGCGGCGTGCCGACCGTCGACGGTGTCGACGAGACGGAGACCGAGGACGGCGACGGCCGCGCGCGCGGCCGGGCCGACGATCCCGAGCGCGGCCGGACCGACGATCCCGAGCGCGACCCGGCCGACGAACCCGGCGCCGCGGCCCTCGCGATCGACGTCCGCGACGATGAGGGGAGCGTCACCGAGCGCGAGCTCGCGCCCCACGCGGTCGGGGCGGCGGCGCTGTACGCGGTCGTCACCCGGCTCGACGCGGAGGATCTGCCGACCGACCTCGGCCTCATTGAAAAGGCGGAGCTGTACGAGGCCGGCGAGCTCAGACGCGAGGGTGACGACGAGCTGGTCACGATCGACGACTTCGACTTCGGCGACGGCGACGGACGAAACGGGATCCCGGTGACGTACACCCGCGACGTCGTCGCCGACCTGCTGGGGACCGACGCCGACCGGAGCCACCCGGAGCTGCCCGTCGAGCGCGTCGTCACGCCGACGGACGTGCTCGACGCGATGGCCGAGGAGCTCTCGGCGGCGCCGCTGTTCTCCCGGTCGGAGGTCGCGGAGTTCGAGAGTCGGAAGACCCCGGTCGCCGAGCGCGTCCGCGAGCGACAGCGCGCCGACGTGATAGACGCCGCCCTCGCGGAGGCGACCGTCCCGGAGGAGACGGTGGCCGAGTACGTCGAACACGTGTACGCCTGGGACGCCGACGAGCCGGTGGAGACGGATCTCGGCCCCGAGGAACCCGACGCGCTCGTGATGAAGGTGTTCGAGACGGAGACGCTGGGTCGGTTCGACGAGGACGACTACTACGGGACCGACCCGACCCGGCAGGTTGCCGAGTTCCGCCGCGAGCGCGTGATCCGGGCGCTCACCCGATACGCGTGGCGGAACCGCGGCGACGAGTTCAGCGTCGACGACGTCGACCTCGGGGAGATCCCCGAGCTACGAGAGGTGCTCGACGCGAACGACCTGGCCGACGTGAAGCGACGCTTCCCCGAGCTCGACCCGGCCGAGTGGGCCGACCCGCCGGCCGACACCGAGACGGAGCGCGTGAAGGCGGCGACGATCGATCGTCTCGTCGACCGCGGGTACAGCCCCGCGTCGGCCGAGCTGACCAGCCGCGACGTGATGCGCGACGCGCGGAACGAGTGGACCGACCTCGCGGCCGACGGCAGCGACGAGGAAGGTCGGCGGGGCGGCCGCGACGACAACGGAGGTGGTGTGGCGTGGGACTGACCGACGACCGCGAGCGCTTCCGGGAAGTCGGCGAGAAGCGCCGCGAGGACCTCTCGGAGTTCATCAGCCACGGCGACCTCGGCGGATCCGACCCCGACAGAGTCAAGATTCCGGTGAAGATCGTCGACCTCCCCTCCTTCGAGTACGACAAACGGGAGGCCGGCGGCGTCGGACAGGGGCAGGGCGGCCAGCCGCAGCCCGGCCAGCCGGTCGACCCCCGATCCGGGGACGGCGACGAGGAGGGCGACCCCGGCGAGGAGGGCGGCGAGCACGAGTACTACGAGATGGACCCCGAGGAGTTCGCGCGCGAGCTCGACGAGGAGCTCGGGCTCGACCTCGAACCGAAGGGGAAGCGCGTGGTCGAAGAGGTGGAGGGCGACTTCACCGACACCGCCCGGGCCGGCCCGCGCGGCACCCTCGACGTCGACGAGTTCTTCAAGCGCGGACTGAAGCGCCACCTCGCGACCGACTTCGACCGGGAGTACGTCCGCGAGGGGCTGTTCGTCGCCGGCGCCGACGTGGACGACGTGTTCGCGTGGGCGCGGGGGCAGGGCGTGCCCGTCTCGCGCGCGTGGATCGCCGACGCCGCGGCGACGCTCGCGGAGGAGCGCGGCGAGCCCGTGACGGCGCTCGACCGCTGGGAGAGCTTCGACGCGTTGGACGACGAGGTCGACCGCGAGCCCGTGAGCCACCGGATCCGTCGGCAGGGGATCGACAGCGTCCCCTTCCGCCGGGAGGACGAGCGGTTCCGCCACCCGGAGGTGATCGAGAAGCGCGAGCGCAACGTCGTCGTGGTGAACGTGCGGGACGCCTCCGGCTCGATGCGCGAGACGAAGCGCGAGCTGGTCGAACGCGTGTTCACTCCGATGGACTGGTACCTGACCGGGAAGTACGACGCCGCGGAGTTCCGGTACGTCGTCCACGACGCGGAGGCGTGGGAGGTCGATCGGGAGGAGTTCTTCGGGATCCAGTCGGGCGGCGGGACCCGGATCTCCAGCGCCTACGAGCTGGTCGCGGAGATCCTAGAGGAGTACCCGTACAGCGAGTGGAACCGCTACGTCTTCGCCGCCGGCGACTCCGAGAACTCCGGCAGCGACACGACCGATTCGGTGATCCCGCTCATGGAGTCCATCGACGCGAACCTCCACGCGTACGTGGAGACCCAGCCAGGCGGCGCCGCGCCGAACGCGCGCCACGCCGACGAGGTCGAGGCGGCGTTCGGCACCGGCGACGACGTGGCGGTCGCGCGCGTCTCGAAGCCCGACGACGTCACCGACGCCATCTACGAGATCCTCAGCACCGAGGCGTCGGGGGACGGTGACGGGACAGCCGACAGAGCGGCCGATAAAGGGGGTGAGAGCCCATGAGAGACGAGCGCGTCGAGGCGAAGCGCGAGGCGGACGCCCTCGACGAGCCCGCCGAGGAGGCCCGCGAACTCGCGGAGCGGCTCGGGCTGGAGCCGTACCCGGTCCGGTACTGGGTCGTCGACCACGACGAGATGAACGAGCTGATCGCGTACGGCGGCTTCCAGCACCGCTACCCGCACTGGCGGTGGGGGATGAACTACGAGCGGCAGTCGAAAGTGGACCGCCACGGGCTCGGGAAGGCGTTCGAAATCGTCAACAACGACGACCCGAGCCACGCCTTCCTCCAGGAGTCGAACTCGCCCGCCGACCAGAAGGCCGTGATCACTCACGTCGAGGCGCACGCCGACTTCTTCGCGAACAACGGGTGGTTCGGGCTGTACGCCGACCGGGGCGAGGACGGTCCGAACGCCGCGGCCCGGCTGGAGCGCAACGCCGACCGGATCGCGGCGATCGTCGACCGCCCCAACGTCGACCGCGACGAGGTCGAGCGCCTGATCGACGCCGTCTCCGCGCTGGAGGACACGATCGACCAGCACAGTCCGGTCGACGCCGCGCGATCGGTGGAGGAACCGGGGATCTCCGAGGACGTGAGCGACCCCGACGACGATACCCTCGCGGCGATCGAAGACCGGATCGCCGAACTCGACCTCTCCGACGAGGTTCGCCGCGACGTGTTCGACGACGAGTGGCTCGAGGAACACGGCGAGGGAGTCGAGCCGGAGGAGCCGCGTCCGGACGTGCTCGCGTTCCTGCGCGACCACGGGAAGCGGTACGACGCCGAGAGCGGGAAGGCGGTCGATCGCGAGCCGTGGGAGACGACCGTCATCGACGCGATCCGCGAGGAGGCGTACTACTTCGCGGGCCAGAAGTCGACGAAGGTGATGAACGAGGGGTGGGCGACCTACTGGGAGTCGGTCATGATGGGCGGCGAGGGGTTCGCCGGTCCCGACGAGTTCCTCACGTACGCCGACCACATGTCGCGGGTGCTCGGCTCGCCCGGGCTCAACCCCTACAAGCTCGGCTTCGAGCTGTGGACGCACCTGGAGCTCCGCGCCGCCCGACGGGACGTGATCGACAGGCTGCTCCGCGTCGAGGGGGTGACACCCGAGAACTTCCACTCGCAGGTCGACCTCGACGAGGTCGCCGAGGCGCTCAAACCCCATCCCGCGATCGCCGGTGCGGGGCCGGCGACGCTCGACGAGTTGGCCGACCTCGCCGCCGACGGCGACCCGCGAGTCGACGCAGAGGCCGTCGATCGAGCGCTCTCCGCCCGCACCGACGGGGAGATCGACCCCGAGGCCGGTCCGGACGTCAAGCGCTACCCGTGGAAGCTCCTCACCCGGGAGGGGCTCGCGGAGCGCCATTACGTCCTCTCGCGGCCGGAACACCGCGGCGCACTGCGCAACGTCTCCCGGAAGACGCTGACCGAGCGCGCCCGGTACATGTTCGACGTCGACCGGTACGCGACCGTCGCCGAGGCGCTCGCCGACGTGGACCGGACCGCCGGCTGGGACCGGATGCTGGAGGTGCGCGAGAGCCACAACGACGTGACGTTCATCGACGCGTTCCTCACCGACGAGTTCGTCCGGGAGGGGAACTACTTCACCTACGAGTACAGCCGAGCGGCCGAGGAACACCGCGTGGCCAGCGTCGACGCCGACGACGTGCGCCGGAAGCTCCTGTTGCAGTTCACGAACTTCGGGAAGCCGACGGTCGTCGTGCTCGACGGGAACTTCCGGAACCGCGGCGAGCTGCTGCTCGGCCACCGGTTCAACGGGGTCTCGCTCGACGAGGAGTCGGCGAAAGAGACGCTGAAACGCGTGTTCGAGCTGTGGGGTCGTCCCGTGAACCTCGCGACGATCCGCGTCGAGTACTCCGACGAGGCGATCCGCCGGGCGAAACGCCGAGGGGTCGAACCGGAGGGCGAGGAGGTCGGCGTGCGCTTCCAGTACGACGGCGGCGAAGTGACCGAACACGACCTCGAGCCGGAGATCCGCGAGCGGATCGCCGCCGACGAGGTCGACTACGACACCAAGCCGGACGACTGGCTGGCGTGAGGCGGCGGCAGCGAGGGGTCGGAACTGCGCCGGCCCCGACGACGACAGCGTCGAACGGCAGCGCGTCGGGCCCTACGACAGCGCATCGGGCCCTACGACAGCGCGTCGAGCCCTACGACAGCGCCGAGACCAGCGCGGCGACGGCTTCAGTCTCGTCTTCGTTGATCCCGTGGCCCATCCCCTCGTAGATCCGTTCGTCGACGGCGGCGCCCAGCGTCTCCAGCACCGTTGCCGTCTCGTGAACGCGTTCCTTCGGGATGTGCGGATCGACGTCGCTGCAGCCGAGGAACGCCGGCGTTCCGGCGAGCGGCTCGGCGGCGTTCCCGTCGACCCTGGCCGCGGCGTGAGCGACGTAGTCGTCGACGTCGATGGACTCCCCGATCAGGCCGCCGCTCAGGACCGCGAGCCCGCCGTATCGGGCGGGATGCCGCGCGACGAACTCACTGGCGAGGCAGGCCCCCTGCGAGAACCCCGCGACGAGGACGCACTCCGTCGGAACTCCCGCAGTCGTCGCCGCCTCGACCGCGCGGCCGACGGCACGGAGTCCGGAGCTCCGGCCGGGCTCGTTGTCGGCGACCGGCGCGAGAAAGGAGTTCGGGTACCAGGTGTTCGCCGCCGCCTGGGGGGCCAGCAGCGCGACGTCGCCGTCGCCGGCGACCTCCTCGCCGAAGCCGACGATGCTCCGGGCGGTCGCACCGCGGCCGTGAACGAGAACGACCGCGGCGTCAGCCACGTCCACCGGCGTCCCGGCGACCACCAGCTCCTCGCCGGCGTGCGGGTCGTCGCCCGCGTGGGGAGCGCGCCCGCTCATACGCCGACGCCCGCGTCTGCGTCGGGGAGGTCGTGTTTTATCACCGGGAGGCCGAGCTCCTCTAAGGCCCCCTTCATGTGGCGGTCCTGTGCGAAGTCGGCACCGTCCTCCTCGCGGAGGCGCTGCGCCGTCGCGAGCACCTCGCCCTTGCGGCCGTCCGGGATCTCGTACTTGTCCGCGGAGAGCTCGATGACGAGCCCGTTGTTGTCTTGCGTATAAATCGAGTGGAATATCCCGCGGTCGAACACGTTGTACCCCTTGCCGGCCTCCTCTAACGCCGCCATGATGTCCTCGTACTCGTCGGGCTCGACGCTGAAACAGAGGTGATGGACCGCGCCGGTGCCGCCGCGCTGGCCGCGGGCCGAGGGGCGGTCGTCGCTCACGAAGAACGTCAGGATGCGATCGTCGCCCGTATCGAAGAACAGGTGCGTCTGTGACGGATCGTCGAGGTTCGGCTGCCGGAGAACGAGCGGCATCCCGAGCAGGTCGCGATAGAAGGCGATCGTGTCGGCCTCATTGCTCCCCCAGACGGTGATGTGATCGGTGCCGCTGGTGTGGAACGGTGCGTCCGGAAGCTCCGTCGTGACCGGAGCCGCAGTCTCGTCGCTCATACCGGTCGTACGAGCCGAGCAGGGATAAAAACGAAAGGGACCCCCGGGTGATCGACTGACATCGGTGTTATCGCCGCGGAGCGACCGAAATCGATCGCCCCGGGATCCGGGAGCGGCTCTGGATCGCCGTCAGCGCTGTCCTCCCCTTCGCTCTCGGGGTCGGCGTCTATCGACTGGGACTGGCGTCCGCGCTCCGCGACGCGGTCGGTGGGTGACGCGGAACCGGCGCACGGACGTCGGCGCGGTCACGGGCGCTGCCAGACCGGCGGGGCGACGCCGAGCGCTCTGACGACGAACGGATAGGCGACGGCGACGGCGACGACCAGCGCCACCGAGGGGACGAATCCAACCGGCCCGACGACCCGTTCGATGAGCGTCAGTACGGCGATCATCACGAGGAACATCGCGGCCCAGTGCGGTGCGAGCTGTCGGATCTTTTCGCGGGTCGAGGCCATACACCTACGACGCGCGCAACCCATATACCGTCTCGGCCGGCGTCGCGATCCGCGGGCGACGACAGACGGACCGGACCGCCGTCTCGGGAAGCGTGAACGGCAAAAAATTCTCTCCGGGGCCGCGCGGTCAGTACCGCGACGGGATGAACGCCGCTCCGACCAGGAGCAGCGAAGAGAGGACCGCGAGGACTAACACGCGCGTCAGTCCGCTGTCGTACTGCTGGAACTGTTCGATCTGCGAGACCTGGGCCTCGTACCCCTCGATGTCGCTCGACAGGTGCAGGGTCGAGGAGTCGGGGAAGGTCGCGACGAGGTCCGTCTCGACGAGCGTGATGATCCCCTCCTCCTCTATCTCGATGCTCTCGGTCTCGGTAGCCTCCCAGACGAGCACCGCCTGATCGGCCGTGACGTTGTCGACGGTTGCGGTGTGATCGCCGTACTCGAAGGCGTCGCCCTCGGCGTACGACCGCTCCTCGGGGGTCGGGAAGTACTCCTCGACCGGGACGAGCGTCGACTCGCCGTCCTGAGTAACGACGACGTACTCGCCGTCGTCGCGCTCGACCGTCTCGTTGTCGGCCTGGGGGTCGTTCTCGAGGATCGCCTGCCGGTCGGGCACTTCCACGAGCGTGAACTCGCTCGGGTCCTCGCCCGTGATCTCCACGCGCCACTCCCGGTCGTCGACCTCGACAGTCGACTCGTTCGCCCACGTCTCGGACTGTTCGGCCGTCACGTTCCGCTCGATCGTTGCGACCATCGAGGTCTCGGCGCCACCACCGCCGCCGTGACCACCGTCACCGCCTTCCTCGACCTCGGAGATTTCGGTGACGACGTACTCCTGCCCGTCGACGTCGATCGTGTCACCCTCCGAGACCTCGTAGTCGGGATTTTCGAAGCTGATCTCCGGGCTATCGGCCGTCGCGTTGAGAACGCCCGCTCCCACCGCGATCAGCACGAAGAGCGCGACGTACACGGCCACAGCGCGTCGTTGCATGGTTTTAGCATGGGTCACCCGGTGTATAACGGTTACTAAGCCGAGCCACCGCGACGGCCGAACCGCGCGACCGCTCTACCCCGACCCTACCGGCGAACAACGAGCACGGACAGGTTCGAGAACGGCGTGTCCGCCCGCTCGGTCCCGCCGACGTGGCGGGCGAGCTCACCGGCGGTCGTTCGGGTGATCGGCTCGTCGTCGCGGATGGGCCGCTCGCAGACGAGCGCGACGTCGGACCGCTCACAACCGTCGTTGAGGAGGTCGCGGGCGACGTCGCCGGGCATCCCAGTCGAACGGACGGGGCAGCACGAGCAGGTGCCGCTCGCCGGCGTCCCGTCGGAGTCGAGCGAGGTCGTCACCCAGGTCGCCGCTCTTGTGGAGCGTGACGAAGGTCGCGTCCATCGGCGTCCGGGCCCGACGCGCCGCGACCTGAAGCGAGGAGACGCCCGGGACGACGCGGAGCCCGATCGAGTCGGCGGCCGCGTCGTCGAGCGCGCGCTCGACCTTGCCGACGAACTGGTACCCGAGTGGTTCGGGTCGCCCATCAGCACTGCCGTGCCCCGCTCGCGGTCGGAGAACGTCGCCAACGCGGTCGCGGTAGCCGGCAGACCGCGCAGTCGGCGTCCGTGCGATCTTGAACGAGGCCATTCCTAGCGAACTCGACGCTGCCGAGACCCGTCGCTGCGAGGCCCGCCGTCGTGACAAAATGAAGCCAAGGGCCGGATTTGAACCGGCGTTGGGCGGCTCTGCAGGCCGCTGCGTCTGACCAGACTCTGCCACCTTGGCGCTGATCGAAGGTACCGCAGTCGAGCGTTTAAGCCTAGCGGTCACGAGCGGGATCGTGGCCGTCGCTCCGGAGTATACAGAAATCGCCCACAGACCTGTTGGTCTGCGGGTGAGAATGTGTGGGGCAATCGCCCCGTATGAATGGGCAGGCGGCGAACCGCGGTTCCCAGAGGATCGCTCACTCCAGTACTTCCCGGTACGCTGGTGGGCTTAACTT